>VFQU01000006.1_pt1 | contig 631406 bp, 507 predicted proteins | sample 3512311 | NCBI WGS metagenome assembly VFQU01 (sample SAMN10412377, study PRJNA504923) | tailings metagenome | isolation source: Relicate 3 Philex TSF3 active mining site | place: Philippines: Tuba, Benguet | collected 2017-08-29 | reverse complement strand
GAAAATTATATCTTAATCGCCCGTCCCTCGTGTCCAACCGACGGGGTCCACTTCACTCTATCCCTGTAACATTGATCGAGTTCCTGCTGCGTCCTCGCGTTGTTCTTACATGTCCACCACATTGAGTTGCACTCCTCACGATTGACGGTCGCCCATAATGCTACTGTCACCGAGAGCACAAACGCTGTTGATGCTGCTTTTTTCATATTCAGGTTTTTGGGGTTCTCATTGTTCATCCCACCGTGATTGATGGGAAAGTCATTTATTGGGAGTGGCCCAGATGATGCTCTGGTAACGACCGAGGGTTAGCCCCACAGCGAAAAAGGCTCCGGCCAGCCAGCAGAGCCTTTCCCACGATCTGGCGTTAGCCTCCACCCGCGCCTCTCTTCCTCCAAGTGGGATGAAGATCGACGCGAGCCCCGACGCGATCACCAGGTTCGTCTGGATGGCGAGATGGGGCGTGCTGAACGGCTCTAGGAAAGCTGCCCCTTGAAACACCCCGAAACACCCGCAAGGAGTCCCTGACTCCATCCCCAGCAGTCGGAATTGCGCGGCCGCAAAAGCAACGAAAAGGAATGTCCCCAGCCAGCGCACGCGGCTTTCTGATGGCGCAAGGAGAAGGGCGATTCCGATCGAGATTTCTATTGCAAACACAACTGCCGCAATCGTGAGCGACAGTGGAGGTGCAGCTCCGCCAACTGATTGACCCTCGATTAAGCTGGCAACCGCACGCGCGAAAAGAGGCAGATTACCGACCTTCACGAGGGCCGCGAAGATCAGGATCAACGCAACGCACACGGCGACAGCGTGCTGAAAAGTCTTGTAGGGCTCAGATGCCCAGTGGGCGTGTAGGCGGGACAGCATAATTCAATTCCTATCTGACATACGCGACGAGAACTCGCGAATGCTGGCCCGTGCATCAGATGGCAGCCCCCCCCCCTGTTACGTCAAGCGGGATTGCGCAGAAAGAAAAAGCCGCGGATTGCTCCGCGGCTTGAATATGACAGGATCGTCGTGTCCGGTTCAGCTCGCCTCGGCGGTGGCCGGGGCGCGGACCTCGTCCATCGGGATCTCGCCGCCGAGCGGGAGCGTGACCTTCAGCTTCTTGTAAGCCGGGAGGCCGGTGCCCGCGGGGATGAGGTGACCCATGATGACGTTTTCCTTGAAGCCCTTCAGGCCGTCGACCTTGCCGAGCGTCGAGGCGTCCGTGAGGACGCGCGTCGTCTCTTGGAACGAGGCGGCGGAGATGAACGACTCGGTCTCGAGCGAGGCCTTGGTGATGCCCAGGAGGATCGGCTCGGCCTCGGCGGGCTTGCCGCCGGCGGCTTCGAGGCGCTTGTTCTCGCGGAGGAACGTCGAGCGGTCGATCTGCTCGCCCCAGAAGAACTCGCTGTCACCCGGATCCGTGATGCGGACCTTGCGGAGCATCTGGCGGATGATGACCTCGATGTGCTTGTCGTTGATCGACACGCCCTGGAGACGGTAGACCTCCTGCACCTGGCCGATGAGGAACTCGTAGAGCGCGGTCGGCCCGAGGATCTCGAGGATCTCGTGCGGATCGGCGGAGCCTTCCGTGAGGTGCTGGCCCTTGTGCACGACGTCGCCCGGTTGGACAATGATGTGCTTGCCGTGCGGAATCAGGTGCTCCTCCTCGGCGCCGGCCTCCTCGTTGCGGACGACGAGCTTGCGCTTGCCGCGGATGGAGCCTTCGAACGAGACGACGCCGTCGATGCGGGCCATCTCGGCGGCTTCCTTCGGGCGGCGGGCTTCGAAGAGCTCGGCGACGCGCGGGAGACCGCCGGTGATGTCCTTGGTCGTGGAGGCCTGGCGCGGCGTCTTGGCGAGCAACGCGCCGGCTTGGATGATGTCACCCTCGCTGACGACGATCTGCGCGCCGGTCGGAATCGCGTAGGACGCGAGCGGCTTGCCGCTGTCGTCGCGGATTTCGATCTGCGGGTTGAGGTCTTCCTTGTGCTCGATGACGACGGTCGCGATGCGGCCGGTGGACTCGTCGAGCTCGCGCTTCACGGTGACACCCGGGATGGTGTCCTTGAAGTGCAGCGTGCCGGCGCGCTCGGAGAGAACCGGAATGTTATACGGGTCCCACTGCGCGATGGTCTGGCCCTTCGTCACCTTCTCGCCGTCGGCGACGGAGAGGACGGTGCCGACCACGATCGGGTAGGCTTCGAGTTCGCGGTCGTTCTCGTCGAGGATCTGGATGGAGCCGGTCTTGTTGAGGACGATGGCGACACCCTCCATCTGCACGAGGCGGAGGCCGCGATACTTGAGGACGCCGGTGTTGCGCACCTTGATCTCGGGGTTCTTGGAACCGGCCGAGGCGACGCCACCGATGTGGAACGTGCGCATGGTGAGCTGCGTGCCGGGCTCGCCGATCGACTGGGCGGCGATGATGCCGACGGAGTCGCCGATCTTAGCGACCTTGTTGGTGGCGGGATTGATGCCGTAGGACTTCGCGTCGATGCCGTGGTCGCTCGTGGAGGTGAGCGGGGACATGACCTTCACGCGCTCGATGCCGCTGTCCTCGATCTGGCGGGCGAGTTCCTCGGTGATGAGGTCGCCGGCGCCCACGAGGAGCTTGGTCGGGTCGAGCGGGTTGTAGATGTCGTCGGAGGAGCAGCGGCCGGTGATGCGCTCGGCGAGGGTGACGAGCATGGTGTCGCCCTCGAAGATCGCCTTCTTCCAGATGCCGTCGCGCGAACCGCAATCTTCCTCGGTGATGACGCAGTCCATGGCGACGTCGCAGAGCTTGCGGGTCATGTAGCCGGCGTCAGCCGTCTTGAGCGCGGTGTCGGCGAGACCCTTGCGGGCGCCGTGCGTCGAGATGAAGTATTCGAGGACGGTGAGGCCCTCGCGGAACGAGGACAGGATGGGGCGCTCGATGATTTCGCCGGAGGGCTTGGCCATGAGGCCGCGGAGACCGCAGAGCTGGCGCACCTGCTGTTTGTTACCGCGGGCGCCGGAGTCCATCATGATGTAGACCGGGTTGACCTCGGGGCGGCCGTCGTTGCCCTCGAGCTTGGCGAAGACGGACTTCGCGATGCGGTCGGTGGCGCCGGTCCAGATGTCGATGATCTTGTTGTAGCGCTCGCCGGAGGTGATGATGCCCTTCTTGTATTGGCCCTCGACCTCGTCGACCTTCTTGCGGGCATCGCGGACAATCTCCGGCTTGGTCTCCGGGATGATCATGTCGTCGATGCCGATCGAGATGCCGGCCTGGAACGCGGTGGTGAAGCCGAGCTCCTTGAGCTTGTCGAGCGTCTCGACGGTCACCGGCGCGCCGGCGACCTTGTAGGTGTTGAGGATGAGGTCGCCCAGCTTGCCCTTCGGCACGGGGAAGTTGATGAAGCCGAGACCGGCGGGCCAGATCTGGTTGAAGATCACGCGGCCGACCGTCGTGCGGAGGACCTTGCGCTCCTTGTTGCCGAAGACGGTGTCCTTGCCGAAGTCCGGGTTCGGGATGTCGACCCAGTCGTGCATCTTGATCGCGCCGTCGGCCTTGGCGTATTGGACTTCCTGTAGACCCGACATGAGCGGCACGCGGACGCCCTTGGCGGGCTTGGAGCGCGGCTCGATGGTGAGGTAGTAGGCGCCGAGGACGATGTCCTGCGAGGGCGTGAGGATGGGCTTGCCGCTCGAGGGCGAGAAGATGTTGCTCGTGGACATCATGAGCAGCTTGCACTCGAGGATGGCCTCGAGGGAAAGCGGCACGTGGACGGCCATCTGGTCGCCGTCGAAGTCCGCGTTGTAGGCGGTGCAGACGAGCGGGTGGATGCGGATGGCCGAGCCTTCGATGAGCACGGGCTCGAACGCCTGGATGGAGAGGCGGTGGAGCGTCGGCGCGCGGTTGAGCAGCACCGGGTGGCCCTTCGTGACTTCCTCGAGGATGTCCCACACTTCGGGGGACTTCTTCTCGATCATCTTGCGCGCACCGCGGACGGTGTGCACGAAGCCGAGCTCCTTGAGGCGGCGGATGATGAACGGCTCGAAGAGGACGAGCGCCATCTTCTTCGGCAGACCGCACTGGTTGAGCTTGAGCTCGGGACCGATGACGATGACGGAGCGGCCGGAGTAGTCGACGCGCTTGCCGAGAAGGTTCTGGCGGAAGCGGCCCTGCTTGCCCTTGAGCATGTCGGAGAGCGACTTCAACGCACGGTTGCCGGCGCCCGTGACGGGGCGGCCGTGGCGGCCGTTGTCGAAGAGCGCGTCGACGGCTTCCTGGAGCATGCGCTTTTCGTTATGAATGATGACGTCGGGCGTCTTCAGCTGCATCAGGTTCCGCAGGCGGTTGTTGCGGTTGATGACGCGGCGGTAGAGGTCGTTGAGGTCGGAGGTCGCGAAGCGGCCGCCCTCGAGCGGGACGAGCGGGCGCAGGTCCGGCGGGATGACGGGGAGGACTTCGAGGACCATCCACTCGGGACGGGACTTCGAGGAGATGAAGCCGTTGATGACCTTGAGGCGCTTGGAGAGCTTCTTCTTGATCTGCTTCGACCGGGTGGCGCGCATCGTCTCGTGCAGCTCGGCGACGGTGGCCTCCATGTCGATCTGCGTGAGCACATCGCGCACGGCCTCGGCGCCCATCTTGGCGACGAAGGCGTCGGCGCCGTATTCGTCGACGGCCTGCTGGTATTCCGTCTCGGTCAGGAGCTGCTTGAGTTCAAGCGGCGTCTTGCCCGGGTTGGTGACCATGTAGTTCTCGTAGTAGATGACGCGCTCGAGCGAGCGGGCGGTCATGTCGAGCAGGAGGCCGAGGCGGCTCGGCATGCTCTTGAGGAACCAGATGTGCGCCACCGGGACGGCGAGCTCGATGTGGCCCATGCGCTCGCGGCGGACGCGAGCGATGGTGACCTCGACGCCGCAGCGGTCGCAGATGACGTCCTTGTATTTGATGCGCTTGTATTTTCCGCAGGCGCACTCGTAGTCGCGCACGGGGCCGAAGATCTTTTGGCAGAAAAGACCACCCGGCTCGGGCTTGAACGTGCGGTAGTTGATCGTCTCGGGGTTCTTGACCTCGCCCTTCGACCAGGACCGGATGGTCTCCGGCGCGGCGACGGTGATGGAAACGGAATCGAAGGGATTCTCGTCGGATCCGAGGACCTGACGGACTTCTTCGCGGGCTTGTTCGGTGCTCATTTGCGTGATGCTCCCAATTTAAAGGTTAGCGGTTGCCACCGAGGGCTTCGGAGAGCGTGGTGCGCTTGCCGAGTTTGATGTCGAGGCCGAGGGCCTGCATTTCCTTCACGAGGACGTTGAAGGATTCCGGCGTGCCGGCCTGCAGGGTGTTGTCGCCCTTGACGAGCGATTCGTAGATCTTGGTGCGGCCGTTCACGTCGTCGGACTTGACCGTGAGGATTTCCTGGAGCGTGTGCGCCGCGCCGTAGGCTTCGAGCGCCCACACTTCCATTTCGCCGAAGCGCTGGCCGCCGTATTGGGCCTTGCCGCCCAACGGCTGCTGCGTGACGAGCGAGTAGGGACCGACCGCGCGCGCGTGGATCTTGTGCGACACGAGGTGGTTCAGCTTCATCATGTAGATGTAGCCGACGACGACCTGCTGATCGATCTTCTCGCCGGTGCGGCCGTCGAAGAGGGCGGCCTTGCCGGAGGTGGTGACGGTGACGACGCCGCTGTTCTCCTTCTCGACGTCGTTGGCCTGCTTGAGGTATTCGCGGACCTTCTTCTCGGAGATGCCGTCGAAGACGGGGGTCGCGACCTTGAGGCCGAGCTTTTTGCAGGCCCAGCCGAGGTGCGTCTCGAGCACCTGGCCGACGTTCATGCGCGAAGGCACGCCGAGGGGGTTGAGGCAGATCTCGACCGGGGTGCCGTCCGGGAGGAACGGCATGTCTTCCTCGGGCACGATCTTGGCGACGACGCCCTTGTTGCCGTGGCGGCCGGCCATCTTGTCGCCGACCTCGAGCTTCTGCTTCGTGGCGATGTAGACCTTGACCTGCTTGATGACGCCGGCGCCTTCCGCGTCGCCCTGTTCGATCGACGCGATCTTGCGCTCACGGTCGCCCTCGAGCTCGTCGAACTTCGACTGGAACGAGCCGATGATCTCCATGATCTTGATGCGGACCGGGGAGGGATCGATCTCGATGTGCTTCGCGACGGCGGCGAGCTTGCGGAGGAGGGTCTTGGTGATCTTGCGGTTGGCCGGGATGATGATTTCGCCGGTCTGGCCGTTGATGACGTCGAGCGGGATCTTTTCGCCGAGGAGGATGTTGGAGAGCGCCTCGGTGAGCTGCTCGCGCAGCTTGTCCATCTGCGTCTTGTAGTCTTCCTGGATCTGCTTCACCTGGCGGCGGCGATCGGAGGGCGAGAGCTTGGAGCCCTCGGCATCGAGACGCGACGTGTTGATCTTCACGTCCATGATGATGCCGTTGACGCCCGACGGGACGATGAGGGAGGTGTCCTTCACGTCCGCGGCCTTCTCGCCGAAGATGGCGCGGAGGAGCTTTTCCTCGGGCGCGAGCTCGGTCTCGGACTTCGGCGTGATCTTGCCGACGAGGATGTCGCCCGGCTTGACCTCGGCACCGACGCGGATGACGCCGTTGTGGTCGAGGTTCTTGAGGGCTTCCTCGCCGACGTTCGGGATGTCGCGGGTGATTTCCTCGGGCCCGAGCTTCGTGTCACGCGCGGTGACTTCGAATTCCTGGACGTGGATCGAGGTGAAGATGTCCTCCTTGAGGACCTTCTCGGAGATGAGGATGGCGTCCTCGAAGTTGTAGCCGTTCCACGGCATGAACGCGACGAGCACGTTGCGACCGAGGGCGAGCTCGCCGTGGTCGGTCGAGGGACCGTCGGCGATGCACTGGCCCTTCTTCACTTTCTGGCCCTTCTTGACGATGGGCTTCTGGGTGAAGCAGGTGCCGGCGTTCGAGCGCATGAACTTGCGCAGCTCGTAGACGTAGGTGCCGTTCTTCGGGTCGGTGCGCAGGTTGCGCGGCATTTCGCCGGACTCGGTGACGACGATGCGCTTGGCATCGACGGAGGCGACGATGCCGGGCGCCTCGGCGACAACAACCGTCTTGGAGTCGGAGGCGAGGCGGCCTTCGAGACCGGTGCCGACGAACGGCGCCTCGGTCTGCAGGAGCGGCACGCCCTGGCGTTGCATGTTCGAGCCCATGAGCGCGCGGTTGGCGTCGTCGTGCTCGAGGAACGGGATGAGACCGGCGGCGACGGAGACGACCTGCTTGGGCGAGACGTCCATGAGGTCGACTTCGTCCGCCGTGACTTCGAGAAACTCGCCGTCGCGACGCGCGGTGACCTTGCCGATGAAGTTACCCTTGTCGTCCACCTCGGCGTTCGCCTGGGCGATCGTCTTGCCCTCTTCCTGGTCGGCGGTGAGGTAAACGACCTTGTCGGTAACGCGGCCCTTGTCCTTGTCGGCGACGCGATACGGGGCCTCGATGAAGCCGAATTCGTTGACGCGCGCGTAAGTGGAGAGCGAGTTGATCAGACCGATGTTCGGACCTTCCGGCGTTTCGATCGGGCAGATGCGGCCGTAGTGCGACGGGTGAACGTCGCGGACTTCGAAGCCGGCGCGTTCGCGGTTCAGACCGCCGGGCCCGAGCGCGGACAAGCGGCGCTTGTGCGTCAGCTCGGCGAGCGGGTTGATCTGATCCATGAACTGCGAGAGCTGGCTGCGCGCGAAGAAATCGCGGATCACGGTCGTCAGCGCCTTCGGGTTGATCAGCTTCTGCGGCGTGATCGAGTCGACGGATTGATCGTAGAGCGTCATGCGCTCACGCACCAAACGCTCCGTGCGGCTGAGGCCGACGCGGCACTGGTTGGCGAGAAGTTCACCGACGGTGCGCACGCGGCGCGAACCGAGGTGGTCGATGTCGTCGACGACACCGTCGTTCTTCTTCAGGCGGACGAGATACTTGGTGGCGGCGACAACGTCGGCGCTCTCGAGGATGCGGACCTCGAGGTCCGTCTTGAGGTCGAGCTTCTGGTTGATCTTGTAGCGGCCGACGCGGCCGAGGTCGTAGCGCTTCGGATCGAAGAACAGGCGCTTGAGCAGGGCCTTGGCGTTCGCCGTGGTCGGCGGCTCGCCCGGGCGCAGCTTCTTGTAGATTTCCTTGAGCGCCTCCTCCTCGTTGCGGGTCGGGTCCTTCTTGAGCGCACGGATGATCGCGCCCTCGTCGGCCGTCGTGTCGATGACGCGCATCGACTTGATGTCGTGCTTCTCGAAGGTGCGGACGATCTGCTTCGTCAGCGGCTCGAACGCGCGGGCGAGGACAACGCCCTTCTGGGCGTCGATGACGTCCTCGACGAGCACGAGCGTGGAGACGTTCTCCATGTCGAGCGCCTTGGAGACCTTGAGGTCCTGGAGGTCGTAGAAGAGGTTGAGGATGTCGAGGTCGTTGCTGTAGCCGATGGCGCGGAGCAGCGTCGTGATGAGGAATTTCCGGCGGCGGCGGCGGCGGTCGAGATAGACGTAGAGCAGGTCGTTGTTGTCGAACTGCACCTCGAGCCAGGTGCCGCGGTCCGGAATGACGCGGAAGGAGTGGAGCAGCTTGCCGTTCGGGTGCGTGGCGACCTCGAAGCAGATGCCGGGCGAGCGGTGGAGCTGGGAGACGACGACGCGCTCGGCGCCGTTGATGATGAACGAGCCGCGCTCGGTGACCATCGGGATGTCGCCCATGAAGATCTCCTCGTCCTTGATGAAGTCCTCCTCGCGGAGGCGGAGCTTCACGTAGAGCGGGACGGCGTAGGTGGTGCCTTCGCGGAGGCACTCGATCTCGGAGCTCTTGGGCTCGCCGATCGTGTAGGAGACGTATTCGAGCGTGAGGCGCTCGTCATACGAGGTGATCGGGAAAACCTCGCGGAAGACGGCCTCGAGGCCGACGGGCTTGCGCTGCTTCTCGGGCACGTCCTTCTGGAGATACTCGAGGTAAGAGCTGATCTGCAGCTCGATGAGGTTGGGCGGCTGGATGACTTCGCGAAGTTTTCCGAAGTTGACGCGTTCGTGTTGAGTGCGGTCGGCCATGTTAGCTCCCGATGGGTGGATTGAAGAAAGGGACGGAACTCATCCGCCGGCGCCGAGGGATCGGCGGGACAGGCCCGCGCCGGGGCGCGAGTTGCGGATGGCAGGTTGGGCGTGCGTTTCCGAGGAACTCGTCACGCCGGGAAAGAACGAAAGAAAAGCCGAAGCACAGGCCGTGGATTGCACGGCCTGTGCCCGGGAATTGGAACTGGAAGCGCGGATGCGAACCAAGTGGTTACTTGAGTTCGACCTTCGCGCCGGCGGCCTCGAGCTTCTTCTTGATGTCGTCGGCCTCGGCCTTGTTGACGCCTTCCTTGACCGGCTTCGGGGCGCCCTCGACGAGGTCCTTGGCCTCCTTGAGGCCGAGGCCCGTGATGGCACGGACTTCCTTGATGACGCCGATCTTGTTCGCGCCGGCGTCGGTGAGGACGACGTTGAACTCGGTCTTCTCCTCGGCGGCCGGAGCAGCGGCGCCGCCAGCGGCGGGGGCAGCGGCGACGGCAGCGGCGGCGGAAACGCCCCACTTGGCCTCGAGGTCTTTGACGAGCGCGGCGAGTTCGAGAATGGGCTGCGCGGACAGCCACTCGATGACTTGGTCTTTGGTGATGTTGCTCATGGTAATCTTCCTTGGAGTGCTAGCGGCGGCGGGAATGCCGCGCGTTTAAGAGACGTATCTCCTAGCTGAAACTCCTTTGGAGTTTGGGCTTTCGCGCGCGCCGCCGAAGGAGTGGCGGCGCAGCGCAAAAATGGGTTTAGGCGGCGGGTTGCTCCTTCTTGACCTTCTCGTTGAGGACGCGGACGAACGCGGCTCCCTGCATGGTGAGCATGCCCAGGAACATCGAACGCAGCGCATCGAACGACGGGAGGTCGGCCAGCTTCGAGAGTTCGGCGGCGTTGAACACTTTCTTGTCCAACACGCCGACCTTGACCTCGAGCTTCTGCTTTTCCTCGACGAACTTCTTGAGGATCTTCGCGACGCCGGCGGGGTTCTTGCCGCCGACGACAACGGCGGTCTGGCCGCTGAGGGAGCTGTCCACCTCGGGCAGGCCGAAGGCCTTGGCCGCGACGCGGAACGAGCTGTTCTTCACGACGTGGAACTCGGCCTTCTCGGGGGCGAGGCGCTTGCGCAGCTCGGCGGTGTCCGCGACGGTGAGCTTGGTGAAGTTGGTGAGGATGACGTAATCCGACTTCTGCAGGTGCGTCGTGACCTCGTCGATCAGGTATTTCTTTTCGGCTCTCATGGGTGACGATGCTCCTTAGTATTTGCTGAATTCGGTGGACGCGATGCGGACACCGGGGCTCATCGAGGACGAGATGGTGACGCTCTTGATGTATTGGCCCTTGAAGGCGGCGGGCTTGGCCTTGCCGATGGCGTCGAGGACGGCGGTGGCGTTCTCGAGGATCTGGGCGGGCGTGAAGGAGCGCTTGCCGATGCCGACGCCGATGTTGGCGGTCTTGTCGACCTTGAACTCGACGCGGCCGGCCTTGACGGCCTTGATGCCGGCGGCGATGTCGTCGGTGACAGTGCCGGACTTCGGGTTGGGCATGAGGCCCTTGGGACCGAGGACGCGGGCGAGCGTGCGGACCTGCTTCATGGCCTCGGTGGTCGCGATGGCGACGTCGAAGTCGAGCCAGCCTTCCTGGACCTTGGCCATCATGTCGGCGAGGCCGGCGTAGTCGGCGCCGGCGGCGAGGGCCTTGGCGGGGTCGTCGGTGAAGACGAGCACGCGGACCTTCTTGCCGGAACCGTTCGGGAGCGGCGTGGTGCCGCGCACCATCTGGTCGCCCTGCGCCGGATCGACGCCGAGGCGGAAGGACAGCTCGACGGTCTCGTCGAACTTGGCCTGCGGGAACTTCGAAAGAATCTCAACGGCCTCGTTGAGCGGGTATTCCTTCGACAGGTCAGCGGCCTTGACGGCGCTGGTGTATCGTTTGCTGTGTTTTTCCATGTTCTACTCCTGCGGTGCGAACGTCCTCACGGACTCCCGCTTTGAGTGGTGGTGGGTGAAATTCAGTCGACGACCTCGATGCCCATGTTCCGCGCGGTGCCGGAGATCATGCGGATCGCGGCCTCGTCGGAGTTGGCGTTGAGGTCGGCCTTCTTGATTTTGATGATCTCGAGGATCTGCTTCTTCGTGACCTTGCCGACCTTGTCGGAGTTCGGCTTGGCGGAACCGGAGGCGACGCCGGCGGCCTTCTTGAGGAGGACGGAAGCCGGGGGCGACTTGCAGATGAAGGTGAAGGATTTGTCCGAGAAGACGGTGATCACCACGGGGATGATCATGCCGTTCTGGTCCTTGGTCTTGGCGTTGAATTCTTTGCAGAACGCCATGATGTTGACGCCTTGGGCGCCGAGCGCGGGACCGACCGGGGGAGCGGGATTGGCGGCACCAGCGGGGAGCTGGAGACGGACGTAGCCTTGGATCTTTTTGGCCATGTTAGAGTGAGCTGATGGGTGGCGGGTTTATGGTGGGCGGCGGATCAGCTTTCAGAGGCGCGCTGGACCTGCCAGTATTCGAGTTCGACGGGCGTAAACCGTCCGAAAATGGAAACGGAAATCTTGAGCTTGCCGCGGGCGGGATCGATCTCGTCGACGCGGCCGGTGAGGTTGGCGAAGGCGCCGTCGGTGATCTTCACTTCCTCGCCGACTTCGAAGGAGACCTTGGGCACTTCCTTGCCGGTGGCGGCCTCGACGCGGGCCTTGATCTCGTCGATCTCGGACTGGCGGAGGGGGGCGGGATGCTCGCCGCCGACGAAGCCGATGACGCCGGCCGCGTCCTTCACGAAGTAGAAGGGCTTGATGATGACCTTGCCCTCCTCGAACAGCTTCATGTTCACGAACACGTAGCCCGGGTAGAGCTTGCGGGTCTTGACGGACTTCTTGCCGCCCTTGACCTCGGAGACGACCTCCGTGGGCAGGAGCACCTCGTGGATGAATTCATCGAGCTCCTCGGCCTTCTTGAACTTCTCGATGTAGGTTTTCACCTTCTGCTCCTGGCCGGAGAGAGTGTGGACGGCGAACCACTGGGCGCCGGTCGGCGTTGAAGTCTGGGCGGACATGGGAAGAACGGCGCCGCGGGTCAGCTCACCCAGGAGGTGAACAGGTCGACGACTTGGTAGAGGGCGAAATCGCTGATGCTGGTGAACAGGCCGAGCAGGGCGCAGGCGACGATCACGACGATCGTCGAGTCCTTGAGCTCCTCGCGGGTCGGCCAGCTGGCCTTCTGCAACTCGGCGATGAGTTCGCCGAAGAAGATGCGGGCGCTGCGGAACGGGTTGGCCATGAGAGAAACGGGGTGCGGCGGAGAGAGTGGCAGGCGCGGAGGGAATCGAACCCCCAACCAACGGTTTTGGAGACCGCTACTCTACCAATTGAGCTACGCGCCTGTGGTTATTTCTTTTAGACGACGCAGCCGGAGCCCCGCAAATGGGACCCCGGCGCGTGAAGTCGGAAGTTGGTGGACGATTACTCGACGATCTCGGTCACGCGGCCGGCACCGATGGTGCGGCCACCCTCGCGGATCGCGAAGCGCTGGAACTTCTCCATCGCGATCGGAGCGATCAGCTCGATGTCGATCGTAATGTTGTCGCCCGGCATGACCATCTCGACGCCCTTCGGGAGGTGCGCGACGCCGGTCACGTCCGTCGTGCGGAAGTAGAACTGCGGGCGGTAACCGTCGAAGAACGGCGTGTGGCGGCCACCCTCGTCCTTCGAGAGGACGTAGATCTCGGCCTTGGCCTTCTTGTGCGGGTTGATGGACTTCGGGGCGGCGATGACCTGGCCGCGCTCGATGCCGTCCTTGTCAATGCCGCGGAGGAGGATGCCGACGTTGTCGCCCGCCTGGCCCTGGTCGAGGAGCTTGCGGAACATTTCGATGCCGGTGACGACGGTCGTGGTCGTGTCCTTGAGGCCGACGATTTCGACGGTCTCGTTGAGCTTCACGATGCCGCGCTCGATGCGGCCCGTCGCGACGGTGCCGCGGCCGGTGATCGAGAAGACGTCTTCGACGGACATGAGGAAGGGCTTGTCCATCTCGCGCTGCGGCTCGGGGATCTCGGTGTCGATCGCCTCCATCAGCGCCTGGATGGCGGCCTCGCCCTCCGGCTTGCCCTCGAGGGCGGCGGTGGCGGAACCACGGACGATCTTGGCGTTCTTGCCGTCGAACTGATACTTGGTCAGGAGGTCGCGGATCTCTTCCTCGACGAGGTCGAGGAGGTCCTTGTCGTCGATGAGGTCGACCTTGTTCAGGAAGACGACGATCTTCGGCACGCCGACCTGGCGGGCGAGGAGGATGTGCTCGCGGGTCTGCGGCATCGGGCCGTCAGCGGCCGAGACGACGAGGATGGCGCCGTCCATCTGGGCCGCGCCGGTGATCATGTTCTTGACGAAGTCGGCGTGGCCGGGGCAGTCGACGTGCGCGTAGTGGCGCTTGTCGGACTCATACTCCACGTGGGCGACGGAGATCGTGACGATCTTCGAAGCGTCGCGGACGGTGCCGCCCTTCGCGATGTCCGCGTAGGACTTCATCTCGGCGAGACCCTTGCGGGACTGGCACGCGAGAATAGAAGTGGTCAGCGTGGTCTTACCGTGGTCGACGTGACCGATGGTGCCAACGTTGACGTGCGGCTTCTTGCGTTCGAATGTTCCTTTAGCCATGTGGAGGTAGGTTTTTGTGGTTGAAGTTGTTGACCTTTATTAACGTCGGCAATCCCCCGACGTTCGCCATGGAGCCCAGAACCGGATTCGAACCGGCGACCTCGTCCTTACCAAGGACGTGCTCTGCCAACTGAGCTATCTGGGCAGACCAAGGCGTAGGCAAAAAACAAAGAGAACGGCTAGGGAATGGCCCCGAAATTTTTCCGTCAACAGAATTCTCGCTCTTTTGCCAGAATTCCTAGGGCCCGATCGTCACGCGGTAGCGTCCCGGCGGCAAACGCTCGCCGATCCGCTGCGGCCGCGCCAGCTGCTCCTGGAAAAACGCGTCCACCTCCGAGCGGCCGGAACCGGCCGTCAGCAAGGGATCGCCGACCAAGCCCGCCGTGCCCACGACTACCAAAAATTCCAGCGGCGCAAAATCCCGCCGCGGGGGCGTCACCGCCAGCGCCTCCGCCAAGCGCAACTCGCCGCTGGCCAAATGCTTGAACTCCGCCCAGGCGCCGCGCTCCGGCAGCGGCGCCCGCCCCCCACCCTGCTCGCCGAAGCCCGCGAACGGCGCCTCGTTCGCCCGGCTCAGGACCTCGGGCAGACTCTCCGGCGCCGCCGCCGCCTCGGTGCCGTAGGCCGTCAGGCCGCCGTCACCAAACTGGAACTTCGCCCCGAAATCGACGAACACCTGCCCCGGCTGCCGCACCAGCTCCGGCGGCAGCCCGCGCCCCCCGAAGTAATTCCGCGCCGTCGGGATGAACAACGGCGCCGGGTCGAAGTAATCCGCCCGCTCCTGCAGCACCCGATCCGCCGCCGTCGCGCGCGCGCCGGCGACCTGCACAAACGGCGCCGCGGCCGGCGGCGCCTCGCGCGCCAGCGGCTCGGTCACGCGCCGCGACCACCACACCCACACGAACGTCACCGCCAACGCCAGCACCAGCCCGACGGCGATGCGGCGCTTCCCCTCGAGTCGGTCGGGCCACTTCACGGCTCACCTCCCCGGGACGACAAACTGCGGGCCCGCCTCCGCGGGCGCCGGCTCCGCCGCCACCAGCACGTTGGCGAATCCCGCCTCGCGCGCCAGGTCGCACAGCTCGAGAAATCCCTGCATCGACACCTGCTTGTCCACGCGCACCAGCATCGACGCGCCGGGATGCGACTGCGCGTAGCGCTCCAGCACCGGCCGGAAATTCGCGAACTCGTAAATGCCGCCCTCAAAGAGGATCATGTTGTCGCGCCGGTAACTCACCACCACCGATGCCGCCGCCGGTTGCGTCGTGCCCACCTGCGGCAACTCGAGTTGCGCCGACGTGTTGACGCCCACCGGCAGGCCCGGCGCGAGCACGAAGCGCGAACCGAGCAACCCGAAGAACAGGCAGATGCCCGCGAGCGTCACCCAGAACACGACGTCGAGGTCGCGCGGCGGCGGCGCGAGCTTCGCCTGCAAATCGAGCGGGCGCGTGATCATCGCGACCCCGCCTCCGTCGGCGCCGCCGGCGCCGTGCCCGCCGCACCGTTCGCCGCGCCGGCCCGGTGCTCGCGCAGCAGGTAGCGCATCAGCTCGTTGCCGACCCACTCCATGTCGTGCACCAGCGCCCGCACGCGGCCGTGCAGGAAATGCCGCCCGAGGTGCACCGGGATGGCGATCGCCACGCCGGCCGCCGCCGTCAGCAGCGCCTCCCACATGCCCCCCGCCAGCACCGCCGGCGTCGCGTAGTTGCCGGCCTGGTTGAAGAGCCAGAAGGTCTTGATCATCCCCAGCAGCGTGCCGAGCAGGCCGAGCAACGGCGCGATCTGCGTGATCGCCGCCAGCGCGCCGATGCGCCGCTCGAGCAGCGGGATCTCCGTCAGCGCCGCCTCCTGCACCGCGAAGCGCAGGCCCTGCTCGTCGTCGCTCGCGTGCCGCAGGCCGGCCTTCACCACCGCGGCCACCGGGCCGGGCGTCTCCTCGCACAGCGTGAGCGCCTCCATACGGCGGCCCTTCTGCAGGAGGTTCTTGATGCCGTTGAGGAACTCCGTGGAGCGGATCTGCCCGCGATGGAGAAACAACGCGCGCTCGACGAAGATGACCGCCGCCGCCAGCCCGACGAGGAGCAGCAGCCACATCACCGGGCCGCCGCGCGCAAAGAGACTGAAGCTGAATTCCGTCATGAAAATTCCCCGCGATGATGCGCCGCCGCCCGGGCGCGTAAATCGCAATCGCGCCGCGCGCTCATCGGGGCGCGTCCTCCGTCGCGCGGAACCGGTCCAGTCGCGCCTGCGCCTGCGCGGCGCCGCCGAGGCCGTGCGCCAGCACGAGCCGGTAGGCGCGCTGCGCCTCGTCGAGCCGGCCCGTCTCCTCCAGCAGCTGCCCGAGTTCGAGCAGCGTGCGCGAGAGCCAGTAGCGGCCCGTCGCCCCGAGCCGCGCCGCCTGCGCCGCGTCGAGCAGGAACGCGTCCACCACGCCCCAGTAGATCGTCTGCGCCGCCGCCGGCTGGCCGCGGCGCGCCTGCGCGTAACCCCATTTGTAGCCGGCCTCGATGCGCAGGTCCGTCGGCGCCGCCGGCAGGTCGCGCAACCGCTCGTAGGTCGCCGCCGCCGACTCGTAGTTGCCGGGATTGTTCGCGCCCTGTGCGAACAGGCTGTCCGCCAGCGCCAGTTGCGCGAGGAGGATGTCGGGGTGCTGGCCGCGGTTGTTGATCAGGTCCTCGTAGACGAGGCGGGCCGCGCCGAAATCGTTCAGCTTGCGCAGCAGGTCGCCCTGCTTGAGGCGGGCGTAGAAGACCAGTTCGTCGCGCGGGTAGTTGGCCACGAGGCGCTCGAGGAGCGTGTAGGCCTCGCGCAGGTTGCGATCGAGGCCCTGGCGCTCGGCGAACGCCGCCGCCTCGAACAGCGCGAACGCCGCGTATTCGCTCGCGCCGTTGGCGTCGACCATGTCGGTCAGCGTCTTCTGCGCCGTCGCCAGCTCCCCGCGCCGGGCCTGGCGCGACGCCTGCACGAGGTAGGAATAGGTCGCCGCCCGCGAGTCGCGGAAATCCGCGCGCAACTGGTCGAGCAGCGCCGCGCCCTCGGCGTCGCGCCCGAGTTCGAGCAGCGCCTGCGCCTTGAGCAGCCGGCCCGTGCTGGCGACCTCGGCGGCGAGCGCCGGCTCGAGCCGCACCTGCGCGAGGCGGGCGATGAGCGCGTCGGCCTGGGCGAGCGCGTCCTCGTGCCGCGCGTTGTCGAAGGAGAGTTTCGCGCGCAGCCACAGGAACCGCACCTGCAGCTCCTCGGGCACGCCGGCCGCCGGGGCGGCGGTGAGGCGGTCGACGCGCGCCTGCGCCTCGGCGGAGCGGCCGCGCGCCTGCATCTCGCGCACGAGGTTCCACTCCGCCTGCCAGCGGTTCACGGCGTCGAAGGCGGCGTTGCCCGCCATCTCGTCGAGCAGCGCCACGGCCTCGGCGATGCGGTCGGCGCGCACGTCGGCGAGCACGCGCTGGAAGATCAGCGCGCCGGTCGGCACCACCTGCGGCGCCTCGCGCAGCGCGGCCTCGTAGGCGTCGGCGGCGTTCTTGAAATCCCCCGAGCGGAAGAATGCCTCGGCGAGCAGCACGCCGAGCTCGGAGCGCTCGCGGCCGGGCGGCAGCACGGCGCGGAGCTGCGTGCTCACGTCGGCCGCCGTGCGATAGAGGCGCGCCTCCCACGCGACGGCCAGCCGCACGCCGAGCGCCGCGGGCTTCAGCGGCGAGCCGGGAAAAAGATCGAGCAGCTGGCGCGCGTCCTGTTCGGCGTCGTTGAACTGGCGGTCCGCCAGCGCGGCCTGCGCGCGCACGAGGAGCAGGTCCTCGATCACGGGATGCCGCGCCGGCGCGGCGATCAGCTCGCTCAGGTCGCGCCGCAACTGCGTGCGCTCCGCCGGCGTGCGCGCGCCACGAGCGAGCAGATAGAGCGCCGTGCGCTGCGTCTCGGGTTGCACCGCAGCGCGCACGAGCTCGCGGAGCGCGCGCTGCCCCACGGGCGTGCCCTCGCTGGCGATCATGCCGATCATTAGGCGGAACTGGTCCGCGACATTGCGCTCGGCCGCGGGGATGACTGCCAGTTGCCGTTCGAGGATCGCGAGGGCCTCCGCGGCACGGTTGAGGCGATACAGGCCGGCGGCATAGTAGCGCACGGAGTCAAAGCCGAGACTCTGTCCGGCGAAGCGCTCCATGTTGCCGCGCCAAGCATTCAATTCCTGCTCGGGCGGCGCCTTCGCCATGCGCAGTTGCGCCTGCGCCTGCCCGAGCACGAAGCGCGCGCGCTGCCGCTCCGTCACCGCCGCCTGCACCGCCTGGTCGTAGAATGAGTTCGCACGCGTGAAGTCGTTTTCCAAATCCGCGATCTGCGCCTGCAGGAAAAGCCACCAGCTGCGCTCGCCCACCGGCAAGTGGTCGGCGTTCACCTCGCCGAGTTCACGCTTGGCCTCCGCGAGCCGCCGGGCGTGCGCCGCCACGAGTCCCGCGCGCAGCCGATACGAGCTGTCGCTCGGGCCGTTGTAGCCGCGCAGCTCCGTCTCCGCCGCGGCTACCTCACCGGCGTCAAGCAGCGCCGTCACCAGCGCCAGCGTCACGCGCCCGCGCGCCTCGGCCGGCAGCGCCGGGTCGGCCAGCAGCTCGCGGTAGAGCAGCGCCGCCGTCGCGGGAAATCCGCTTTGCAGCGCCCGGTCCGCGCTGCCCTCGGTCACGAGCCAGCCGCCGGGCGCCGTCTGCGCCGCCGCGGTCGCGCTGGCGAACGGGCTCGGGGTCGCGATCTGCGCGCGGGCGCCCGCCGCCAGCAGGCACAGCAACAGGAGGACACGCACGGGTGACTTCATCGGCGGCGCATCGTGCGAGTCGCGTTCCCGGCTGGCAAGCTCGTCATCCAATCCCGCCGCCGCGCTGTAACGGAAAACGTCTCGCGCCCGCCGCCGCCGCGCGTAGTGTTGCGCTTCATCCAACCCGAATCGCCATGATGATTACCCTGCTCGTTCTCGCCGGCCTCGCCGCCGTGTTGTTCTTCTGGATCGCGGGCTCCTACAACGCCCTCGTCACCCTCCGCAACCGCTTCAAGAACGCCTTCGCGCAGATCGACGTGCAGTTGAAGCGCCGCTACGACCTCATCCCCAACCTCGTCGAGACCGCCAAGGGTTACCTCAAGCACGAGCGCGAGACGCTCGAGGCCGTCATCGCCGCGCGCAACACCGCCTTCGCCGCCTCCAAGGCCGCCGCCGCCAACCCCGCCGACGCCGGCGCGATGAAGGGACTCCTCGGCGCCGAGGCCGGCCTCGCCGGCGCAATGTCGCGCCTCATGGTCGTCGCCGAGGCCTACCCCGACCTCAAGGCCAACCAGAACATGATGCAGCTCACCGAGGAGCTCACCTCGACGGAGAACAAGATCTCCTTCGCGCGCCAGGCCTACAACGACGCCGTCACCACCTACAACACGAAGCGCGAAGTCTTCCCGACGAACCTCATCGCCGGCCTCTTCAACTTCGCCGCCGCCCAGCTCTTCGAGGTCGAGAACGCCGCCGAACGCAACGCGCCGCAGGTGAAGTTCAGCTGAAACGGTCGGGCGAATCCTCCGGATGAGCTGGCTGGCGGCTCGACCGGAACGCCTCTCTCTCCCTCGGGATAACCCATGGACTTCTTCGAAGCCCAGGATCGCGCCCGGCGCCGTTCGCAGCGGCTCGTGTGGCTCTTCTTGCTCGCCGTGCTCGGCACCATCGGCGCGAGCTACCTTGCGGCGACGATCATCTTCTCGCAGCTCGAGGGCCGGACCGATCCGGACTACGTCGCCGGCGATCCGCTGCCGTTCCTCTACTGGGACCCGCGGCTCTTCACCGGCATCGCCGGCGCGACCGTCGTTGTCGTCGCGCTCGCCTCACTCTTCAAGTGGTCGCAGATGCGCGCCGGCGGCTCGGCCGTGGCCGAGATGGTCGGCGGACGCCGCGTCGATCCGCACACCACCGACCTGCGCGAACGCCGCCTGCTCAACGTCGTCGAGGAGATGGCCATCGCCTCGGGCACGCCCGTGCCGGCGGTCTACGTCCTCGAAAACGAGCCGGGCATCAACGCCTTCGCCGCCGGCCTCACCACCTCCGACGCCGTCGTCGCCGTCACGCGCGGCACGATGGACAAGCTCACGCGCGACGAGTTGCAGGGCGTCGTCGCGCACGAGTTCAGCCACATCCTCAACGGCGACATGCGGCTCAACGTGAAGTTGTCCGCCATCGTCTTCGGCATCCTCGTCCTCGGCCTGCTCGGGCGCGGCATCCTGCACTCGCTCGGGCGCGGCCGCATCCGCACCGGCGGCGGCAAGAACAAGGGCGGCGGCGTCGCGGTGGTCGTGGCCGTCGGCGTGGCCCTGCTCGTCATCGGCTACATCGGCTATTTCTTCGGCCGCCTCATCCAGGCCGCCGTGTCGCGCCAGCGCGAATTCCTCGCCGACGCCTCCGCCGTGCAGTTCACGCGCAACCCGCTCGGCATCGGCGGCGCGCTGAAGAAGATCGGCGGCTACGCGCTCGGGTCGACGATGCTCGACGCGCGCAGCGGCGAGATCGGACACTTCTTTTTCGCCCAGGGTTTCCGCTCCCACTTCGGCGGCCTGTGGGCCACGCACCCGCCGCTCGACCAGCGCATCCGCGCCGTCGAGCCGCAGTGGGACGGCAAGCTTTTCGAGCCGCCCGCGGTGGTCGCCGTCGAACGCGAATCCTTCCGCGACGTCGAGGCGCGCCGCCGCGGCGAGCCGCCGGCGGCGCGCGTGCCCTTCGCCGCCGCCGCCGTCGCCGCCGCGCTCGGCACCGTGACCGACGCGCACCAGGCGGCCGCGCACGACCTGCTCGCCGCCCTGCCCCCCGAGCTGGCGGCGGCCGCGCACGATCCCGCGCAGGCCGCTCCGCTGGTCTACGCCCTGCTGCTCGGCGCCTCCCCCGCGCCGACCCGCCCCGCCCAGCTGGCTGTCATCCGGCAGCAAGCGGGCATCGAGGCCGCCGCCGCCACCGGCCGCCTCGGCGACGCCGCCGCGGCGCTCGCCCCGCAGGCGCGACTGCCCCTGCTCCAGCTCTGCCTGCCCTCATTGCGCACCCTCGACGCCGCGGCGCTCGACCGCTTCGTGTCCACGCTCGACGAGCTCGTCCACGCCGACGCGCACGTGAGCGTCTTCGAGTTCGCGCTGCAGAAGATGCTGCTGCAGCAGATCGAGCGCCTGCGCCGGCCCTCCCGCCGGGCGGATTACCATTCGTTCCGCGCCGTCGCCGGCGATCTCGCCGTCACGCTGTCCGCGCTCGCGCACGTCGGCGTCGCGGGCGAGGCCGCGCGCGCCCAGCGGGCCTTCGCGGCGGGCGCCGCGCAACTGACCTTGCTCGACGGCCTCACGCTGCTGCCGCCCGAGGCCTGCCGGCTCGACCGGCTGGACGACGCCTTCGCCCGCCTCGCCGCCAGCGCCCTGCCGATCAAGCAGCGCGCGCTCCTCGCCGCCGCGCATGTCGTCGGCGCCGACGGCGAGGTGTCGGTCGAGGAGGCGGAGCTCTATCGCGCGCTCGCCGCCGTCCTCGACTGCCCCGCGCCGCCCCTCGCGGCCTGACCGGCGAGCCCTCTGTTATCGGGGCCCCCGGGCACCCAGCGCCATGAGTTATCCTCTACCGGCCAACGAGGCGGAACGCCTCCGTGCTCTGCACTCCTATCGCATCCTCGATACGCCGTTCGAGCAGGAGTATGACGACATTGCCGCCCTCGCCGCCGAGGTCTGCGGCACGCCGATGGCCTTCATCACGCTGGTCGACGATGCCCGCCAGTGGTTCAAGGCCCGGCTCGGATTCGAGGAGCGGGAAATGCCGCGCGAAATCTCGTTCTGCGCCCATGCGATTTGCGCGCCGGACGACTTGATGGTCGTGCCGGACGCCACCCTCGATCCGCGGCTCGCCCAGTATCCCAACGTCACCGGCGCGCCCGGCATCCGCTTCTACGCCGGCGCCCCGCTCGTAACGCCCGACGGCCATGCGCTCGGCACGCTGTGCGTCGCCGACCACCGGCCGCGCGAACTCACGCCGTCGCAAGCCCGCGCGCTCCGCGTCCTCCGCCGCCACGTCGTCGACGCCCTGGAACTCCGCCGCGCCGTGATCGCCCAGGAGAACGCCATCGCCCAGCTCCACGTCGCCCAGAACGAGCTCGACGCCCAGCGCGCCCGCGCCGTCGCCGCCAACGAGGCCAAGAGCCGCTTCCTCGCCACGATGACGCACGAGATCCGCACGCCGCTCTCCGCCATCTCAGGCCTGACGCTGTGGCTCGGCGACACCGCCCTGCTGCCCGAGCAGCGCGAGGCCGTGCAGAGCATCCGCACCAGCAGCGATCTCCTCCTCCGCCTCGTCAACGACATCCTCGACCTCGCCAAGGTCGAGTCCGGCCGCATGGAACTCGAGGTCGCCCCGTTCGCGCCGCGCGACTGCGTGCGCCGCGCCCTCGAACTCGTCCGCCCCGCCGCCGCCGCCAAGCGCCTGCAGTTCGACCTGCAGCTCGACGACGACGTGCCGGCCCTCGTGCGCGGCGACGCCACCCGCCTCACGCAAGTGCTCATCAACCTGCTCAGCAACGCCGTGAAATTCACCGCCGCCGGCTCCGTCCGCCTGCGGGTCGGCGTCGAGCGGCGCGACGCCGAGGAGCTGATCCTCGCCTTCGCCATCACCGACACCGGCATCGGCCTCGACGCCGAGCAGATCGCCCGCCTCTTCCAGGAATTCGCCCAGGCCGAATCGTCCACCGCGCGCAAATACGGCGGCACCGGCCTCGGCCTCGCCATCAGCCGGCGCCTGGTGGAATTGCACGGCGGAAAGATCAGCGTCGCCAGCGAGCCCGGCCGCGGCTCGACCTTCTCGTTCACCGTGCGGGTGCAACCCGCCGCGCCCGCCGCCACCGATCCGTCGCTCAACGCCAACTTCGCCCGCCACCACCCCGCCCGCGTGCTCCTCGTCGAGGACAACGCCGTGAACCGCAAGATCGCCGCCTTCCTGCTCGAGCGCCTCGGCTATCACGCGGAGGCCGCCGCCAACGGCCACGACGCCCTCACGGCGTGGCGCTCGGGGCCCTTCGACCTCGTGCTGATGGATGTCGAAATGCCCGAGATGGACGGCCTCGCCGCCACCGCCGCGATCCGCGCCGAGGCCAGCCGCGACCAGCCCGTCATCGTCATGCTCACGGCGCACACCGACGAGGCGCAGCGCCAGCGCTGCCTCGCTGCCGGCGCCGACGATTATCTTTCGAAACCGCTCCAGCTCGGCCAGCTCGCCGCCACGCTCGCCCGCCTGCCCGCCCTCCGCGCCGCCCGCGGCACGCGCTGAAGCCACGCCGATGCCGCGCGCGCCGGCCCTCAACGTCCGCCGAGCGCGCGCCTACCGTCCCACCGCCAGCCCCACGTGAAATCCCCCGCCGCCGGCACGGCGCGCAGGGCCTCCGCCGGCTCGGCCTGCAGCGTGTCGCCTTGCAGCCGGTCGTTCATCAGCAGCAGGCGCAGCTCCGCCGGCACGTAGGGAATTTGATAGTCGCTCACCTCGTGGATCGCCCTTCCGTCGAGGCGCAATGCGGTCACGCGCTCGAGCGGTTCGCCGGGGAAGCGCACCCACACGACGCGGTCCTTCGGCAAACCCGCCGCGCGGCCGGGCGAGGCCGCGATCGGCAGCGGGCGCTCCTCGAGTTGCAGGCCCAGCGCCGCGACCAGCAGCAACGCCGTCACACCCCACGCCGCGCGCGCCGCCCGGTCGCCCCGCCCGGTCGCCAGCGCGGCGACCGCGATCGTGGCCAGCGGCACGAAGGCCCACGTGAGATAATGCACCTGGCTGAAGCGAAAGAGTCCCGACGGCAGGAAATCGTTGTAGGCGAGATAGAGCGCCCAATTCAGCGCGATGGCGGCCAGCCCGGCCGCGGCCGCCCAGCCGTCCCGCCGCAGCCACCACACCGCGCCGGGCAGAACCGCCCACAGCCACGGGTAACGCCAGAGCAGCGCCGTGTCCGGCTCGCCGAAGAACGGCCGCGCATCGACGAAGAGCCAGAAAAGTTTTTCCGCCACCGGATACGAAAAGAACCCGATCGCCGCCACCGACATCTCCTCATACGGCGTGCGCCAGCTGCCGAAGACGCGCAGGTTCAGCGCGCCCATCGCCAGCACCGCGAGCGCGATGATGCCCGCCCCGAGCGCGCCCCAGCCCAGGCGCGCCCGCCACGTGGGCAGCCGCAGCGTCGCCACGAGCAACAGCGGCGCAAAGCACACCGCGTCCGACGGCCGCGTCCACCACGTCGCCGCGGCGAGCAGCGCGAGCCCGAGCACGCCCCGCCCGTCGCGGCGCGCCACCGTCAGCCACAGCCCGGTCGCCAGCGCCGCCTGCGTCGGCAGCGTGTTCCACGGGATGACCATCGTCAGGCGCAGCAGCGCCGCATGCGACACGACGAAACCGAGCGCCAGCCCCAGCGTCGCCGTCGCGCCGAGCCAGCGTCGCGCAAACTGCCAGCCGGCCGCCGCCGTTGCGATCGTCAGCAGCAACCCCGGCACGAAGAACGGATGCGCCGGCCACACGCGCGCGAACACGGCCCCGAGCGCCGGATAGCCGAGCGGGTAATAATACGTCTCGCGGTCGATCCGCCCGGCGGCGAGCGCGGCGGCGGACTCGCCGTATTTCTGCTGGTCGAACCAACTCCACCACCCGATGCGCTGGTAGACTGTTGCCGCGCCCGGGTTCAACTCATCGCGCCAATACGCCCAGCTGTAGAGCACGGCCACCGCGAGCAGCAGCGCCCAACCCGCCCCGCGCCGCCGCAGCCGCGCCTCGAGCCAATCCGTGCCCCGTCTCAACCGCGCGCCCCAGGTCATCACGTTTTGATCTGGTTGATGACGATCGCGAGCAGCGCCGAGCCGAAGATCAGCGCGCGCGCCACGAGCTTGCGGCGCCGCGGATCGGGCAGCCAGCGCGGCTCCTGCTTGTTCAGCCACGCGAAGAACAGCGCGGGCAAAATCAGCACGTAGAGCCAGTGCACGCCGAGCGTCGCGAGCAGCCGCCCGAGCCCGCCCGCGATCGAAGCGCCGAGCAGCACCGACGCGAACAACGCCGCGAAGGTCACGCTGTGACCCTTCACGCCGCGCCAGAACCACGACACTGCCCCGAGTTCCATGCCGCGACTCCAGCCGCTCCGCCGCCGGCTTGCAAGCCGCGCGCCGCCTCCGCACCGTCGCGCCGTGACCGTCGCCCAGCGCCAGGAACAACTGCTCGCCGACCTCCTCCTCATCGAGGACGCCCAGGAACGTCTCGGCGCCATCGTCGACCGCGCGCGCCCGCGCCTCGCCGCCGACCGCTCCGAACACACCGACGCCCACCGCGTGCCGGGCTGCGTCTCGCCCGTGTGGCTCGTCGGCGAGATGCGCGACGGACGCTGCCATTTCCGCTTCGACGCCGAATCCCCGCTCGTGCGCGGGCTCGTCGGTCTGTTGTGCGAACTCTACACCGACGCCGCGCCGGCCGACATCCTCGCCACCGAGCCGGCGCTGCTCGAGCAGCTCGGCCTCCTGCGCACGCTCTCGCCCACGCGCCTCAACGGCCTCCGCAGCGTCCGCGCCTGCATCCGCGACTACGCCGCCCGGCAACTGGCGTGAATCCCGGCTGCGATCGAGATGCTCCGAACATCACCCGCGCCGCCCTTCGGCGTAGGGCCGGTCTTTGACCGGCCGATCGGGAGCCAGGCCACGAGGCCAGTCAGAGACTGGCCCTACCCACGCCGACGTGGCTGCCGCTCAATCCCCGCCCGGCCCGAGCAATTTCGGGCCGCCGTCCGCGTCCGCGCCGGGTGAGCCGGACATGCCCTCCCACCCGGCGCTGAAGACGGGCTGGCGCGCCTCGAGGAAACGCCGGCCGTGGGCGTATTCCCACAGCCAGCAGGCGCCGTCGTGCCCGTCGTGGACGAGCATGAACTCCGGCGTCACATCCTCCGACACGCTGCGGATGCTGAACCGCCGCTCCGTCAGCCGCTCGATCATGTCGCGGAGACCGCGCAACAGGGGCACGTCGTCGAGCGTCACCGTCCAATGCCCCGAGACAACCACCGGATACCGTCCGGCGAAATAGTAGCCGATGAACCGCGAGGGTTCGTAACGTCCCACGATGCCGAGCCGCCGCGCGTGCTCCTCGACCGCAGCGATGAACTTCACGCGGCGCGCGAGGTCGCGCGGCAGGCGGAGTTCGGGCAGGTCGATGATGAGATTGTCCGTCATGGACGCGGTTCCTTCCGTGGGTTGCCTCCATAACGGCACCAATCCCACGCCGCTTAAGGCGGCCGGCGCAATTCGGGCTGTTTTCCCGCGCCCCCGCGGCTAGGTTGTCCGCGTGCCGCCGCTCTACGACGCCCACAACCACCTGCAGGACGACTGGCTCGCGCCCCACCTCGACGCCGTGGCGGCCGACCTCGACGCCGTGGGCCTGCGCGCCGCCGTCGTCAACGGCACGTGCGAAGCCGACTGGCCGGCCGTCGCCGCGCTCGCGCGCCGTTTCGCGTGGGTCGTGCCGAGCTACGGCCTGCATCCGTGGGACGCCGGCAACCGCACGCCCGACTGGCTGGCCACCTTGCGCACCACCCTCGCCGCCGATCCGCACGCCGCCGTCGGCGAGATCGGACTCGACCGGTGGATCCTCGATTCGGCCAAGTCCGACGATCCGCGCCTCGCCGGCCTGCGCCGCGCGCCGCTCGAGGAGCAGGGCGAAGTCTTCCTCAAGCAACTCGCCCTCGCCGCGACGGAGAACCGCCCGGTGACGATCCATTGCCTGCAAGCCTTCGGCGCGCTCGAAGGCCTGCTGCGGCACGTCAACACGCCCGCGCGCGGTTTTCTCCTGCACGCCTACGGCGGCCCGGCCGAGATGGTCGCGGGCTTCGCCGAACGCGGCGCGTATTTTTCCTTCAACGGCGCCTTCCTCGACGCCCGCCACGCCGCGAAACGCGAAGCCTTCCGCCGCGTGCCGGCCGACCGCCTGCTCGTCGAGACCGACGCCCCCGCGATGCCGCTGCCGGCAGAGCGCGTGCGCTTCACGCTGCCGCCCGCGACGGACGGTTCGCCGATCAATCACCCCGCCAACCTCGCCGCCACCTACGCCGGGCTCGCGGAGCTGCGCGGCGTGAGCGTCGAAGCCCTCGCCGCGCAAGCGCAGGAAAACTTCGCGCGCCTCTTCGGCAGAAAGTAGCGGGAGCTTCCAGCTCCCGTCATGCACCGCCGCCCCCATGCGGGAGCTGGAAGCTCCCGCTACTTTGCTCAGACGATAAGCCCGGCTGCTCAGCCGCAGAACCGCGCGTGCAACCGTGCCGTGCGCGCTCAAGTCCGGCGGCGTTTGCGTCGTCGTTTCGGGCAGGAGCGCACGCTGCGTGCGCATGTTCATGATGAAAACCACCTCCCGACTCACCCTCGCCGCCCTGCTCGCGATGCTCGCGTTCGCGTTGCCGGCGGCCGCCCAATCCGTCGACAGCATCGCCGACGTCGCCGCGAAATTCGACGACGCCCCGCGTCCGCTGAAGACCAAGGCGCCGCGTTATCCCGAGAAGTTGCGCGCGCAGGGCGTCTCCGGCGCCGTCGTCGTCGTGCTCGTCATCGACGAAGCCGGCAAGGTCATGGCCGCCGAGGCGAGCAAGGCCTCGCACGAGGAGTTCCGCGAGCCCGCCGTGCTGGCGGTGCGCGAGTGGACCTTCGTCCCCGCCAAGGTCGCCGGCAAGGCCGTCCGCGCCCGTGTGAACATCCCCGTGACCTTCAGCCTCGAAGGCTGAAGGTAGGGCGCGCACTCCGTGCGCGCCCTACCGCCCGCATCGCCTGTCCCAAGGTGGAACGCGTTGACCTCAACGCGTTCACGTTCGAGCGCGTTGGGGTCTCTTTGGACCGAAGACAAGGGTAACAGGTGTTCGGAGACATGGGTAACACTTTGGATGCGTCAGCGTGGCGGATAAATGGAACGGAGTTGATGTTTGGGTTGGAGATTGGAGCGTAGGTCGATGTGGCCGAGCAAGTGGTGAGCGAACCACACTTGCCACTGTCCGTCGGCCTGCGGGCTTGGGCGCAGGCCGACGGGCAGTGAGGCGAACGCGCGGCCGACATACCACGTTTGTCCGCGGAAGGTGATCGCTCCTTGCGAGCGCACCGTGTGCACGAGCATGTCGCGGCCATAGTCGAGGCTCGGCAACACTCGGGGCATGGCCCGCGGGCTGGCTCGATAGCGTCGCATCGGCGTGTCGCCGCCCAAGCTGTCGTGCGGGCGCTCGCAGTTGTAGGTTTGCCGATAACGGACGAAGTGTTGGGCGCAGTGATCGAGGTCGCGCCAGGTGTGTTGGCGGAGCAACTCCTCGTGCAGCGTGCGATGGAAGCGCTCGTCCTTGCCCTGCGTCTGCGGGTGATAAGGACGGCCGTGCCAGACGCGCACCCCCAACCGCAGCAACCAAACGGTGAGTGTCGTGTGCGGGCAAACCGGTTCGGCTGCGCCCCAAGGCGCTCCGTTATCGCAGAGCAACGCCTCGGGTAAGCCGTAGAGCGAGAACGCGCGCGTGAGCTGCTCTTGCACGGTCACGCCGGTTTGATCAGCGCAGGCCGCGAGCGCCACATTGAAGCGACTATGATCGTCGAGCACGGTCAGCGGATGGCAACGCGGACCAGCTTGGGTGGCGAAGTGGCCTTTGAAGTCCATTTGCCAAAGCTCGTTGGGCTGCGCGCGTTCGAAGCGTTGCCAGGCCGTCGGCGCCGGAGATTTATCCGCCAGCAAGCCCGCTCGTCGCACGATCGCGTTGCACGTGCTCGCCGCCGGCACGTCTTCGCACCCCAGATCTTGCAAACGTCGGCGTAGCTTGCGTCCGCCCCAGGTGGGGTTGGCTTCGCGTAAACTGACGACCCGAGCGATCAGTGCCGGTGCGCACCGCACGGGCGAAGTCCTCGGGCGACGCGAGCGATCCGCCAACGCGGCCTGACCACCGCTGCGGTATCGGCCGAGCCACTTGTAGCCGGTCTTCGCGCTGATGCCGAAGCGCCGGCACAACTCGCGGATGTTTGCGCCAGCCACACTGGCTAGGAGCACGAACTCGTAACGTTGAGACATGAGGGATGGGGTCTGCCACGGCATCACCCATGTGTTACCCATGTCTCCGAACGGGTGTTACCTATGTCTCCGGTCCATACAGGGGTCAACGCGCTCCACCTCATCGGGCGCTTGCGCGCCCCGCCGCCACCTCCCCCTCGCTCCCCGAAAGTGTAACCTATCAGGTTACACTTCCTCCGGCGCGCTCGCACCGAGGGCGATCCGGCGCACGATTTCGCCGGCGGCGGCGAAGCCGAAGGCGCCGGTGACGAAGACGCCCGTGCCGAAGCCGCTGGCGCAATCGAGCTTCAGGCTCGTGCCGGGCTCGGGCTCGGTCGAACAGGTGCCGTCAGCCCACGGGTAGAGCGGCTTCTCGTTCGAATACACGCAGGGGATGCCGTAAGTGTTGCCCTCGCCGCGAGCGAAGCCGTGGTCGCGGCGGAGCTTCTTGCGCACGAGGCGCAACAGGTCGTCGCCCTGCGACTCGCCGAGGTCGCCGACGCGGATGCGCGTGGCGTCGCGCCGGCCGCCGGCGCCGCCGATGGTGAGGATCGGCTGGCCGTGCTGGACGCAGGCGGCGATGAGCGCGGCCTTGTTCGACATGCCGTCGATGGCGTCGACCAGCCAGTCGCTGCGCGTCGCGAGCAGGCGCGCGGCGTTGGCGGCGGTGAAGAACTCCGCGTGCGCCGTCACGCGGCAGGCGGGATGGATGGCGCGCACGCGCTCCGCGAGCACGGCCACCTTCGGGCGGCCGACCGTGTCGGCGAGGGCGTGCGACTGGCGGTTGGTGTTGGTCACGCACACGTCGTCGAGGTCGATCAGCGTGAGCGCCCCGATCCCCGAGCGGGCCAGCGCCTCGACGACCCACGAGCCCACGCCGCCGACGCCGACGACGGTGACGTACGCGGCGTGCAGGCGCGGCAGCGCCGCCGCGCCGTAGAGCCGGCCGAGCGCGCCGAAGCGGGAAACGTAGTCTTCCGGGAGCGACATGGCCGCGAAGCCAACAGCCGCGGACCCGTCCGCGCCAATCGTTTTTTGCGCAATCCTCCGCACGCCGCCGCTATTAGGCGCCGGCGCGTTTTTCAAACCGGCGCGTGATTCCCGTGCGCGCGGCGGGCTTTGGTCTTCGGGACGCCGCGCCGCGGCGGTAGCCTCCCTTCAGCGCCCGGCGTGACCGGGCCCAACCAGGAGCCTTGTTATGACGACGACCATTCACCTTCACGGCAAACGCGGGGTCGAGCTGCTGCACGACCCGTTGCTCAACAAAGGCACGGCCTTCTCCGCGCCCGAACGCGACGCCCTCGGCCTGCGCGGCCTGCTGCCGCCGCGCGTGGCGACGCAGGAACAACAGCTCGTGCGCGTGCTCGACAACTACCGCCGCAAGGAGACGCCGCTCGAGAAATACATCTACCTCGTCTCGCTCCAAGAGCGCAACGAGGCGCTCTTCTACCGCCTCGTGATCGAGAACCTCGACGAGATGATGCCCATCATCTACACGCCGACCGTCGGCCTCGCCTGCCAGAAATACGGCCACATCTTCCGCCGCCCGCGCGGCCTCTACATCACCAAGAACGACCGCGGCCACGTGAAGCAGATCCTCCAGAACTGGCCGCATGCCAACGTCCGCATCATCGTCGTCACCGACGGCGAGCGCATCCTTGGCCTCGGCGACCTCGGCGCCAACGGCATGGGCATCCCCGTCGGCAAGCTCTCGCTCTACACCGCCTGCGCCGGCATCCCGCCCGCCGACACGCTGCCGATCATGCTCGATGTCGGCACCAACAATCCCGACCTCCTCAAGGACCCGCTCTACCTCGGCCTCGCCGAGCCGCGTCTGCGCGGCCCCGACTACGACGCCCTCGTCGAGGAGTTCGTCGGCGCCGTGCAACAGGTCTTCCCGAAGGCCTGCCTGCAGTTCGAGGATTTCGGCAACAGCAACGCCTTCCGCCTGCTCCACCGCTACCGCGACCGCGCCTGCACGTTCAACGACGACATCCAGGGCACCGCCGGCGTCACGCTCGCGGGCCTGCTCTCGAGCGAAAAACTCACCGGCATCCCGCTCGCGCAACAGCGGATCCTCTTCCTCGGCGCCGGTGAAGCCGGCATCGGCATCGGCGACCTCATCGTCGAGGCGCTCAAGCTCCAGGGCATCCCGACCGACGTCGCGCGCCGCCAATGCTGGTTCGTCGACTCCAAGGGCCTCGTGGTCAAGAGCCGCACCGACCTCGTCGAGCACAAGCTCCGCTTCGCGCACGACCACGCACCGCTCGCGACGCTGCTTGAGGCGATCGAGGCGCTGAAGCCAACCGCGCTCGTCGGCGTCTCTGGCATGCCGCAGACCTTCACCGAGCCCGTCGTCCGCGCGATGGCGAAGCTGAACGCGAAGCCCGTCATCTTCGCGCTCTCCAACCCGACCTCGAAGGCCGAGTGCACCGCCGAGCAATGCTACACCTGGACGGAAGGCCGCGGCATCTTCGCCAGCGGCAGCCCGTTCGCGCCGGTGACGTTCAACGGCATCCTGCACGTGCCCGGCCAGGGCAACAACAGCTACATCTTCCCCGGCGTCGGCCTCGGCGTCATCGCCAGCGAATCGACGCGCGTCACCGACGAGATGTTCTACACCGCCGCCCGCGTGCTCGCCGAGCTGGTGACCGAGCAGGACCTGATGGTCGGCCGGCTCTACCCCGACCTGAAGCGCATCCGCGAGGTGTCGCTGAAGATCGGCACCGCCGTCGCCGCCGTCGCCTTCGACCGCGGCCTCACGACCATGCTCCGCCCCGCCGACCTCGAGGCGCACGTGCGCGACGTGATGTTCGACCCGCACTACCCCGACTACGTCTGACGCGCGCCGGGCTCCGCCCGGGCCCCCTTTCCGCCGGACGGCCGCCGCCGTCCGGCGTTTTTCTTGCGACTTCCGGACGCGCCGCGGGTGCTTGCCTTAGATTGTCTAAGTAAAGACTTGCCTTCGCTACCTTAGACTATCTAGGTAAGCTGCCATGCCCGCTCCCAAGAACGAACTCCTCCCCGGCACCCTCGACCTGCTCGTGCTGCGCGTCCTCGCGCGCGGCGAGCTGCACGGCTGGGGCATCACGCAGAAGCTCGAGCAGCTCTCGCAGAGCGCGCTCCAGGTCGACGAGGGCTCGCTCTACCCCGCGCTCTACCGGATGGAGGACAAGGGCTGGATCGAGTCCGAGTGGCGGATGACCGAGAACAACCGCCGCGCGAAATACTACACGCTGACCCGGACCGGCCGGAAGCAGCTCGAGAAGGAGCAGGAGCTCTGGGACCGCATGAGCGCCGCCATCGCCCTCGTCCTGCAGAACGCCTGAACCCGCCGAGCCCCGTGAAACCCGCCGCCGACCACGCCCGCCGCCGCGCCACCGCGCCCGCCTTCGCCCGCCGGGCGATGCTGGCCGGCGTCGGGCTGGCAGCGATCTTGTCCGGCGCGGACGCTGCGGACCTCCAGCGCACGGCGGACGTCCGGTTCGGACGCGCCGTGCATGCCGTGACGGCGCTCGCCGACGGGCGTTTTCTCGTCACCGGGGGATTCAGCACCCAGCCGGAACCCGTGCCGCTCGCGGAGATTTTCGATCCCGCCGCCGGCGTTTTCCGGACGATCAGCCCGATGGCGGTGCCGCGCTTCGGCCACACCGCTTCGCTGCTCCCCGACGGCACGGTGCTGATCGCCGGCGGTTGGGACGGCTCCGGTGCCGTGCTCGCCGCGGCCGAGCTCTTCGATCCCGCGACGGAAACTTTCCGCCCGCTGCCGCCGCTGCACGAGACCCGCGCCGGCCATGCGGCGGTCATGCTCGCCGACGGTCGCGCGCTGCTGATCGGCGGCGTCGGGGCCGGACAGGGCTTCCTCGCGAGCGCGGAAGCCTTCGATCACCGCACCGGCCGGTTCACCCGCGTCGGTCGCATGGGCGAGGCGCGGGAGAATCTCGCCGCGGTCCGGCTCTCCGACGGCCGGGTGCTGGTTTGCGGCGGACATCACGGGCGCCGCGCGGCGCGCCGGATTCTTGCCTCGGCGGAACTCTTCGATCCCGGCACGAACCGCTTCACCTTCACCGGGGCGCTCCGCTCCCCCCGCCACAAGCATGATGCCGTGCTCCTGCCCGACGGTCGCGTGCTCATCACCGGTGGCGCCAGCCGCGGCGACACTCCCGGCGACACCACGGAATTCTACGATCCCGCGGCGGGGATCTTTTCCTCCGGTCCCCGCCTGCAACGCAGCCGCTTCAAGCACTTCGGCACCTCCGTGCTCCTCGCCGATGGCACCGTCCTCGTCCTCGGCGGCGCCAGCCAGCCGGAGCGTTTCCTGCCCGCCGCCAACCGCTTCGAATTGCTGCCGTCCGCCCTGTTCTCCGGGGCGGAAAGCTACGCCGCGACCGCGCGCAGCGTGCAGGGGAACATCCTGCACACCGGCGGCTACGGCGACGGCATCCGCGGCGCCAAGACCGCCTGGCTCATGCGCCCCGAGCGCCTGCCCGCGCCGCGACCGGAGCAGGCCAGATAACTTCCGCGCCACCACCTCCGCTCCCCCCTGCCCCTTCCTACTCCGTCCCATGAACCTCCGCCGCCGTCTCCGTTCCCTCTTCCGCCGCCGCGACCTCGAAGCCGAAATGGCCGAGGAGATGCGCCTGCATCTCGAGCAGCGCGCCGCGGACCTCGCCGCCGACGGCCTCCCGCCCGCGGAGGCCAACCTCGCCGCGCAACGCCGCTTCGGCAACACCGCCGCGTTGCAGGAGCAATCCCGCGACACCTTCGGCTGGGGCGCGCTCGAGCGCTTCGGCCAGGACCTGCGCTTCGCCGCGCGCCAGCTCGCGCGCTCGCCGGGCTTCACCGTGCTGGCGGTGCTCACGCTCGGTCTCGGCATCGGCGCCAACACGTCGATGTTCAGCATGACCAACGGCATCATGCTCAAGCCGCTCCCCTACGCGAACCATGACCGGCTCGAGCGCGTCTGGCGGGCGACGCCGCAGTTCCGCAAGGGCAACTTCGCCGCCGCGGATGTCGCGGCCCTGCGCGAAGCTCAGGCGGCCTACGGCGAGTTCGCCGCCTACCGCCCCCGTCCGGCCAGTCTCTCCGATCCCGGCGCCCCGGCCGAACTCGCCTCCTCCGCGTTGGCCACCGCCAACTTCTTTTCCCTCCTCGGCGTGCAGATCGAGCTCGGCCGCGCGTTCCGCCCGGACGAGGACACGCCCGGCCGCGACAAAGTCGTCATCCTCAGCCAGCGGGTCTGGCGCAACCGCTACGCCGCCGACCCCGGCATCCTCGGCCGCACCGTGCGCATCGACGGCGAGCCGCACGAAGTCATCGGCATCCTCCCCGTCTCGTTCAACGACTGGCGGCATCTCGGCAACATCGACTTCTTCCGCCCGCTCGCGCTCACGCCGGCGCAGGCCGCCGACCGCCTCGAACAGAATATCCGCATCATCGGCCTGCGCGCTCCCGCCACCGACGCGCCGCGGGCAAGCGCCTTCCTCGCCGACGTGTCGGCGCGCCAAGTCCAGGCGTTCCCCGCGGAGAACGCCGGCACCTCCTGGTGGAGCGAGGATCTCATCGTCGCCTCCTACGGTTCGCCCGCGACGCTCGCCTTGCTCATCGCGCTCTCGGGTTTCGTCCTCGTGCTCGCCTGCGCCAACCTCGCCAACCTCTACCTCGTCCGCACCATCACGCGCACCCGCGAGTTCGCCGTGCGTGCCGCGCTCGGCGCCTCGCGCCTGCAACTCGCGCGCCCGCTCTTGGCGGAATCCCTCCTCCTCTCCGCCGCCGGCGGCGCCGTCGCGCTGGCCGTGATCGAGGGCTTCCACCACTGGGCGCGCGTCCGCTCCACCGGCGACAACGGCGAGCAGGTCAACTTCGCGCTCGACCCGAAGGTCCTCGCCTGGGCGCTCGGCGCGTCGCTGCTCACCGCGCTGGCCTTCGGCCTGCTGCCCGCGCTCTACGCCCGCCGCGTGGACCTGAACGAGACGCTCAAGAGCGGCGCCCGCGGCTCCACCGGCGGACGCGGCACGCAGCTTTTCCGCCGCCTGCTCGTCGTCGGCCAGTTCGCCCTCGCGCTCGTCCTGCTCTCCGGCGCGGCGATCTTCATCCGCGGTCTCGACGACCTCCATCGCCGCCAGGGCGGCTGGGACGCCACGCAACTCGTCAGCGGCACGATCTCCCTGCCGGTGGCGACATATCGGGACAACGACGCCGTCCTCGCCTTCCAGCGCCTCGCCTTGGAGCGCTTGCGCGCCTTGCCGGGCGTCGACGCGGCGAGCCTCGCGTCGTTCGAGCCCTACTTTTTCTGGTCGGAGATCATGAAGTTCCAGCTCGACGGCCGGCCGCGTCCGGCACCCGGCCGTGAACCCGCCGCCCGCCTCAACACCGTGGACCACGACTATTTCGCCACCGTCGGCACGCCGCTCGTCGCCGGCCGGCTCTTCGGCGCGGCCGACACCGCGGAGTCCGGTCGCGTCTATCTCGTGAGCCAGTCGACGGCGCGCGCCCTTTTCCCCGCCGGTGACGCGCTCGGCGGTCGCCTCGCTCCGGCGACCGACGGCGCGCCTGAGTGGGGCACCATCGTCGGCATCGTCGCCGACGTGCAGAACGTCGAGCCGGACGCCGACCATGTGCAGCACCAGATCTACCGCTCGGGCGTGCAATTCCCACTGCGCACCTTCGACGTGCTCGTGCGCGTGCGGGGTGCCTCGCCCGCCGCGCTCGTGCCCGACCTGCGGGCCGCGTTCGCCGCGCTCGACGCCGACCTGCCCGTCCGCGCCTTGCGCCCCGCGCAGCAATCGATCACTCGCTCGCTCTACCAACTCGGCGTCCTGCGCGACATGCTGGCGGCCTTCGGCCTGCTCGGTCTCGCGCTCGCCGCAATGGGCATCTACGGCGTGCTCGCCCGCACGATGGCGCAGCGCAACGGCGAGTTCGCCATCCGCCTCGCCCTCGGCGCGAGCGCGCGGCAGATCGCGCGCCTCGTGTTCGCCTCCGGCGCGCGGCTGGCCGTCGCCGGCTCGTTGCTCGGTCTCGTCGGGGCCATCGGCGTCACGCGGATCCTCGCCGCGAATTATCCCGGCATCCGCGCCAACGGCCCGCTGGTCCTCGGCGCGGCCACGCTCTTCCTCCTCGCCGTCGCCCTCCTCGCCTGCTGGCTGCCCGCCCGGCGCGCGAGCCAAGTGGACGCGATCAGCGCCCTCCGGGCGGAATGATTCCTTCACCCTTCGCGCCATGACCGATCGCTCCACCAAACTCTCGCTCTCCGTCCGCCTGCTGGCCTCGCTCGGCATCGGATTCTACGCGGTCGTCGTGCCGCTGCTCGAGGTCAACGACTCGCACGTCTTCAACCCCGCGTGGGTGCCGCACGCCCGCGTGCACGAGGTGTGGCAACTGATCACCAACTCGAGCCTCGGCCTCTTCGCCGCGTGGCGGCTCTGGCGCCGGCACGACCTCGGCACGGCCACCGTCGTCAACGGCATCGTCATGCTCGCCTTCCTCGCGGCCTATGCGCTGCGCGACACCTACGGCGGCTCGATGGTCGTCGAAGGCCGCGGCGAGCTCCGCCTCCTCGGCTTGAACATCGCTGTCTTTGGCTTCGGTCTCGCGCTGCTCGGCAACGTCGCCGCCTGCGTGCTGCATCACCGCGCGTCGCGGACGGGCTGAACGCCTCAGCTGCGCAGGACTTCTTCCACCGCCGCGATGGCTGCGCTTGGGCGGAGCCTTGCCCGCATCTTTCCATCCCCAACCACCATGAAAATCCTCCTCCTCCTCCTCATTCCCTTACTGTTCGTCCTCGCTCTCCCGCTCCCGCTCGAGGCGCGCAGCGCGACGGCCGCCGCCGAAGCTCAGGCGGCGCTCGGCGCCCGTCACGTCGCCCAAGGCGACGCCGAAGCCGCGGTCGCCGCCTACGAGAAGGCCGTCGAGCTCGATCCCGCCCACAGCGGCCTGCGCCTTCAACTCGCCGGCGCCTACGGCCTCGCCGCGGACAAGGCCGGCATGCTGTCCAAGATGAGCTGGGCCAAGAAGGCCCGCCTCGCCTACGAGAAGGCCGTCGAACTCGACCCCGCCAGTCTCGCGGCCCGCGAAGGCCTGATGTCGTTCTATCAAATGGCGCCGGCGATGATGGGCGGCGGCATCGACAAGGCCCGCGCGCAAGCCGACGCGATCCGGCGGCTCGACGCCGTGCGCGGCCACGTCGCCTTCGGCAGGATCGCGCAGGCGGAAAAGGATTACGCCGGCGCCCTGACCGAATTCGAGGCGGCCCTGCGCGCCGCGCCGGACGACTACGGCGCGCTTTTCCAGATCGGCCGCACCGCCGCGCTCAGCGGCCAGCACCTCGACCGCGGCGCCGAGGCCCTGCGCCGTTGCCTCGCGCTGACGCCGCCCGCCGGCGCCCCCGGCCACGACGCCGCCCACTGGCGCCTCGGCAGCATCCACGAGAAGCGCGGCGACAAGGCCGCCGCCCGCGCCGCCTACCGCGCCGCACTGGAGGTGAACCCGAAGTTTCCGCAGGCGATCGAGGCCCTGCGCAAACTCGATTGAACGATTGCACGCCACCGCGACACCGCGCGTGGAGCGTCGCGCCGCCCGGCATGCTCACTTCCCGTCTCGATCACTGGCTGACGCGGCTCTCCGCGCGGTGGCATGGCCCGCCGGCGGACACGGCGCTGCCGACGCGGCGCTTCGCCGCGCTCGTGCTGGCTCGCGTCGCCACCGCGCCGCCCTCCTGAGCGGCACCGGGCTGCCTCGCGGTCACCGGGCCAGCAACTCCTGCACCGCCGCGATGGCTGCGCGTTCGCGTCCGGCCCAGTCGCCGCGGATCTCGACGAACGGCAAGTTGCGCCGCTCCAGCGCGCCGCGCCATATGCGACGGCATTTCTCGCGGTCTTCCGGCTCCGGAAAACACCGCTGCGGGTCCGGGGCGAAGGGCACGTCGGTGTCGAGCAGCAGATACAGCGCGTAATGGCGGCACCGTTTCTCCGCCCCGCGCCGCAGCGCCTCCGGCGTCGTGCCATAAAGCAGATCGCTCCACAGCATCGTCGTCAGCGCCTCCGTGTCGCAGATGATCAGCGGCACCCTATCCGTCGCTTCCCCGCCGGTTTTGTAACCTAATAGGTTACAGTTTCCCGAATTCTCCTCTGCAACCGACGGCAAAGTGTAACCTAATAGGTTACACTTGTCCGGGGGCGAAGCGGCGGGAGCGGTGGTTTGCGGTGAAGTCGACGGACCGACAGTTACCGCGGCCGCGGCGGCGTCCTCGCGGCGCCATTGCTCCTGGGCGACGGGCAGCATGTCCTCGAGGCCGAGAAATCCGCCCTGCTCGTCCCAGCGCTCGCGGGCGTATTCGCGCACGAGCGGGGCGCGGAAGTGCGCGGCAAGTTTCTCCGCGAGCAACGTCTTGCCCGTGGATTCCGGCCCGAACACCGCGATGCGCCGGACGTCACCCATGCGTCGCCTCCTCCTGCGCGGTGCGCCGCCACTCGCGCCAGCCCCAGAGGGACATGAGCCAGAAGATCGCGTAGAGCCCGGCGGTGAGGTGCAGGTCCTTCGCCCCATAGACGCCGATCGCGACCGTGTTGACGCCGAGCCAGCCGGGCCAGCATTCGAGATGCTTCCGCGCCTGCCACCATTGTGCGATCAGGCTGAACACGAGGATGCCCGCATCCCAATACGGCAGCGCCGCATCCGTCGCCCGGGCCATGAACGTGCCCCACGCGGCGGTGGTGCCGGCGCCGATGACAACCCAGAGCGCGAGCGCGACCGGCTCGAGCCGCGTCACGGGCAGGGTGCTGCGCGCGGCAACATGGGAGCCGCGCAGCCAATGAATCCAGCCGTAGAGCTGGATGCCGAAGAAGCAGAGCTGCAGCAGGGCGTCGGAGTAGAGTTTCACGCCGTAGAACACCCACGCGTAGACGGCCACCTGCACGAGCCCGACGGGCCAGCCCCAGATGTTCTGGCGGATCATCAGCCACACGCCGATGACGCCGAGCACGCTGCCGATGATTTCCCAAGGACTCATGCGCCGGGCAGTCGAGCGCGCCGGGGCCCGGTTGTCGATGCCGCGGTGGGGCCGGCTTCAGCCGGCCAGCCAGGGTAGCGCGCGGCGGGGCAGTTCGCGCGCTTGGGAGCGCGAGCGACGTCCTTGGACCGGTCGGAGACCGGTCCTACTTTTTCGTCTCGGCGAGGAATGCCTCCATCGCCTCGCGCGTGATGATGTGGCCGGCGGCGCAGCGCGGGCATTGGACGTGGATGGATTCGTCGCCGTGGAACAACCCGCCGAAATCGTCGCGCGCGGCCGGGGCCAGCGCGGTCATGATCTTCTGCTGCGTGCAGCCGCACTCCCAGCGGTAGGCGCGGCGTTCGATGCGGGCGAGCGTCTCGGTGTCCGCCAGCGCCTTCACGCCGGCGAGGTCGACGGCGCGCAGCCACGCCTCGTCGCAGTCGGGATGCGAAATGAGGAGCGCGTAATGGTCGTCGCCGAGGTCGAAATACCGCGCCGTGCGCTGCTCGCTGGTCGCGTAGTAGGCCTCGGCCGCGCGGAAGATGTCGGCGCCGTCGAAGTTCACCACGCTGCGCCGCCGCTCGGCGCCGCGGCGCGGCATGAGGTCGGCGTAGAACACGTTCCTCTCCGCCTCGCGCACGTTCTCGGTGAAGAGCCGGCCGGTGAGCGTGCAGTCCTCGTTGTCGCCGACGACGAACAGGTTCACGCGCGGGGCCTGCAGGCCGAGCGTCCAGCCGAGGTGTTCGTTGCGGGGACGCGACGCACAGTGCAGCGCGAAGGCGGCGACGAGGTCCTTGAGCAGGCGGTCGTGCTCGGGCGCGGGCTTCAGCTGGTGCTCCGCGAGGTGGAGGTAGTAATCGACGAAGAGCGGGCTCAGGTCGCCGCGGACGAGCAGCACGTTGCGGTGGCGGACGAAATCGACCGTCACTTCGGCTCCGTTCGGGATCGGGGCGGCGGGTTGTTCAGGCATGGCCCGGAGTGTAATCAGTTCCGGCGGAAGTCCAGCCCGCGGCCCGCGCCGCGGCGCTCAGGCGCACATCAGGAAATCCGCGCCCTCGGTGCGGCCGGATTTTTCCAACGCGGAGCGGATGAGGTCGCGGGCGCCGCGGGTGCCGACGTAGCCGAGGATGAAACTCGTCTCGCGCGGCGGCAGGTCGGCCGGGGCGACGACGGGCACGCCGCCGACCTTGCGGCCGGACTTCTTCGCGTCGACGTCGATGTAGCCGGCGATCGCGACGCCGTGGGCGGCGAGGTGCGCGGCGCGCTGGCGCGTCGGGCGGCCGGCGCCCCAGACCCAGACGGCGCGGCCGGGCTCGAGGTCGTGCTTCAGCCACTCGGCGAGCCACTGGGCCTTCAGCCGGTAGAACGCCTCCGGCGAATAGCGCGGATCGGTGCGCGAGAGGCGGTCGGGCAGGTCGTGCCAGGTGAAGAGCACCTCGGGCACCTTGGCCATCGCCACGCCGGCATCGAGCCAGCGCAGCCACAGCTCGTAGTCCTCCGGAAAATCGCCGTCGCGGTAGCCGCCGTGCGCCTCCACGAGCACGCGGCGGAACATCACGCTCGGGTGCGCGAAGGGCGACTCGATGAACCGGTTGAGCGCGACGGCCTCGGGCGTGAGGAGCGAGTTGAGCCAGTCGACGTGCAGCGCATAACCGGCCTGCTTCGAGCGGTCGCCGCCGTAGGCGACGGCGCAGCCGACGAGGCCGAGCGCGGGGTTGAGCTGGAGGAATTGCGCCTGCCGTTCGAGCCGGAGCGAGGCGGATTCGTCGTCGGCGTCCATGCGCGCGACGAACTCGCCCGTCGCGGCGGCGAGGCCGGCGTTGAGCGCGGCGACGAGGCCGCCCTTGGTGCGGAGGATGCGGATGCGCGGATCGCTTTGCGCCATCTCGATGAGGATGAAGCGCGAGGCGTCCTTCGAGCCGTCGTCGATCGCGATGAGTTCCCAGTCGCGCAGCGTCTGCCCCTGAATGCTCGCCACGGCGCGGGCGACGGTGGCGCCGGCGTTGCGGACGGGCATGACCACGGAAACAAGGGGCATGCCGCGACGCTAGAGGAACGCGCGCCGCGGCGGCGACAACGGAATGCAGGCGGACGGAACAGCGCGGGCGAAAATTCGCGCGACAGGAGAGTAGGGCCGGCTTCAGCCGGCCGAGGGGCGCGTGGAGGATCTCTCGGTAGGGCGGGACCGCTGGGCCCGCCGCGCTGTCGGCAACACGTTCTCGGCGGGCCGCGGCTCACCCGGAGGGTTCGCCCTACCTCGCTGAGCTTGATCCGCGGATTCTGGCGGGTGGGTGTGGATTTTTTGGACCGGTCATAGACCGGTCCTACTCACTCCTGGGCGGTGCGCTCGGCGGAGATCTTGCCCTGCTGCTGGAGCTTCCGGACCTTCGGCTTGATCACGAAGGTGCAGTAGCCGGCGTTGGGGTTGTTCTTGAAGTAGTCCTGATGGTAGTTCTCCGCCTCGTAGAATTTCCCGAGCGGGGTGATCTCGGTGACGATGGGGTCGTCGAACTGCGCCTGCGCGGCGATCTTCGCCCGCGCGGCGGCGCGTTGCTGCGCCTCGTTCACGTAGAAGATGGCAGAGCGATACTGCGGGCCCTCGTCGGCGCCCTGGCGGTTCAGCGTCGTCGGGTCGTGCGAGTCGAAGAACACCTCGAGCAACTTCTCGAAGCTCACGAGCGCGGGATCGAACTCGATGCGCGTCACCTCGGCGTGGCCGGTGTCGCCGCGGCAGATCTGCTCGTAGGTCGGGTTGGGCACGTGGCCGCCAGTGTAGCCGCTGACGACGCGCTTCACGCCGGGCACGCGCTCGAAGACGGCTTCGGTGCACCAGAAGCAGCCGCTGCCGAAGACGGCGATCTCGGTGGTGTTGGACTCGGCGGTGGACGTGGCGGAGGCGGACGGCGTGGACATGAGGAAAAGGACGGCGAGGAGCGGGGTCAGAAAGGCGCTGAGGCGGTGGTGTTTCATGTTAGCTCATACGAGCGAGGTGGGCGGGCGGATATTCCGGCGGAGGAAAAATCCGCGCTCACTTCGCGCGCTGGATCAACTCCACCTCGTAACCCTCGGGGGCGTCGATGAAGGCGATGATCGAGCCGCTGCCGGTCTTGGTCGGGCCGTCGCTGAGCGCGAAACCCTTGCGCTGGAGCTCGGCGGCGAAGGCCGCGAGGTCGTCGACCTCGAAGGCGAGGTGCATGAGGTCGGGTTGCACCTGCACCGGCGGTGCGCCGGGCGGCATCTGGCAGAGTTCGATCTCCTCGTCGCTGTTCGGCGTGGCGAGGAACACGAGCTGCGCGCCGCGCGGGGACGTGTGGCGGCGCGAGACCGTGAGGCCGAGGGCCTGTTCGTAGAACTTCGCGGAACGCTCGATGTCGTTCACGCGCATCCGGGTGTGCAGGAGCTTCTTGACGGACATGCGCGCACCGTAGGCGGCGCGCCGGCAAACGCAAACGCGCAGCGCGTCAGCTCCCCGGCTCGGCGGCTTTTGCCGCCGGGTCGGGCGTCGCCGGGTTGGCGGCCGCGGCCGCCGCCGCGGCGGCGGCTTCGTCGGCCGCGCGATCCTTCGGGCGGCGCGCGTCCCAGCTCAGTTGCGCGATGGCGTCGAAGGGCAGCGCCTCGGCCCGCTTCGTCTCGGGCCGGTAGAGGAAGACGAAGCGCGAGGTCGTGCCGAGCAGCGTGGCCTGGAACGGCTCCGTCCGCTCGACCGCGCCGACCTTGAACTGCACCGTCACCTGCGGGAACTCGCCGTCGCGCGCGCGCTTGGACTGCCAGGCGGAGTAGAGCATCGTGAACAGCACCGCATAGACCGTGATGAACATCGCCTGCGCCGACGGCACCATGCGGCGGGCCTTTTCCCGCGCTTCGGCCAGCTTGGCCGCATCCTTCCGCCAGTGCGGCCAGCGCCGGTAGAACCACTCGGACACCCGCAGCACCGACCACATGTAACCCCAGTAGAAAAACAGCCCCAGCGACGCCATCGCGACCGTCAGCGGCTCGCGCACGACCACCATCAGGAAGTCCGTCGCATCGCTGAACTCGAGCACGTTGAGCCGGAAGCGCCGGAAGAACAGGAATTGATAAAGCAACCCGATCGTCGACAGCGCGAGGTAGACCGCCGAGAAGACGAGGCCGGGGTTGTCCTTCAGCCACCGCGGCACGGTCAGCCGGGGCTTCCAGATTTCCCAATCCGGGGCGGTGGACGCCAGGTCGTTTTCCGGGGGCACGGATGACACGAGGCGGGAAACTGGGCCCTGCCGCCCGCGAGTCAACGCCGCACCTGCCGGATGTCTCACCGCTTGCACCGCGCACCGCCAGGCGCAATCCTGCCGGCGCTTCATGTCCCTCCTCCTTGCCGACATCGTCGCCGCCCGCGCGCGCATCGCCCCGCACATCCGGCGCACGCCTGTCCTCACGCACGAGATCCTCGACGCCGCCGCGGGCGCGCACCTGTTCTTCAAGTGCGAAAACCTCCAGGCCGCCGGCGCCTTCAAGTCGCGCGGCGCCTGCAACGCCGTCTTCGCCCTCACCGACGCCGAAGCCGCGCACGGGGTCGTCACGCACAGCTCCGGCAACCACGGCGCCGCCGTCGCCCGTGCCGCCCAGCGCCGCGGCATCCCCGGCTGGATCGTCATGCCGCACAACGCCCCGCTCGCCAAGGTGCGCAACGTCGAGCGTTACGGCGGCCGCGTCGTGTTCTGCGCCCCCACCCTCGCCGCCCGCGAGGCCGAGTGCGCCCGCCTCATCGGGGAGACCGGCGCCGTGCTCGTGCATCCCTTCGACGACTACCGCGTCATGGCCGGCCAGGGCACGGCGGTGCTCGAGCTGCTTGAGGACGCGCCCGGCCTCGACCTCCTCCTCTGCCCCGTCGGCGGCGGCGGCCTCCTCAGCGGCACGGCCGTGGCGGCCAAGGGCCTGCGCCCCGGCATCCGCGTGATCGGGGTCGAACCCGAGCTCGGCGACGACGTCGCCCGCTCCTTCCGCGCCCGCGAGCGGGTCAGCATCCCCACCCCCGCCACCATCGCGGACGGCCTTCGCACCAACGTCACCGGCGAGAAAAACCTCCCGCTCATCCTCGCCCACGTCGACGACATCGTCACCGTCTCCGAGGACGCCATCGTCGCCGCGATGCGCGAGATCTGGGAAACGCTCAAGATCGTCATCGAGCCCTCCTGCGCCGTGCCCTATGCCGCGATCCGCACGGGCAAGGTCGACGTCCGCGGAAAGCGGGTCGGGATCATCCTCACCGGCGGCAACGTCGACCTCGACAAACTGCCGTGGCAATAGCCCACGGAACACACTGAACACACGGAAGACGTCTCAGAATGTCGCCCATAGAATCTCATTTTTCATGCTGACCGCCTCCAGAATTCACTCGTTCCTTCTGGAGGCTGGGTGTGTCTCGGAAGCTTCCTCCTCACTTTTCTTCCGTGTGTTCCGTGTCTTCCGTGGGCACCTCTTTCCGACCCGATGAGCTCCGTCTTTCCCGAACGCCCCGTCTCCTCGCTCGCGCAACTCGCGACACCCTGCCTCGTGCTCGAGCGCGGCAAGCTCGCCCGCAACCTCGCGCGCATGGCCGCCACCGTCGCCATCCGCGGCCTGAATTTCCGCCCGCACCTCAAGACCGCAAAATCCGCCGCTATCGGACAGCTCGCCGCGCCGCCGCCCGACGGCGCCATCACCGTCTCCACGCTGCGCGAGGCCGAATACTTCGCCCACCACGGCTGGCGCGACATCTTCTATTGCGTCGGACTCGCCCCGGCGAAAATCGCCCGTGCCGCCGCGCTGCACCGCGCCGGCGTGCGCCTCATCACGCTGGTCGACCACCCCGACGCCGCGGCCGCGCTGCGCGCCCACGCCGACCGTGAGTCGCTGCGCTTCCGCACCGTGATCGAGATCGATTGCGGCGAACACCGCGGCGGCGTGGCGCCCGACAGCGAGCAACTCCTCGCCATCGCGCGCGCCCTCGGCCCGCACTTCGCCGGCGTGGCCACGCACGGTGGGCAATCCTACGGCGAGCGCTCGCCCGAGGGCTTCGTCCGCATCGCGCAGGCGGAAGTCGACGCGCTCCGCACCGCCGCCACGCGCCTGCACGCGGCCGGATTCCCCAGCGACATCCTCAGCCTCGGCTCCAGCCCGACCGCCCTCGCCGGCGTCGACGCCACCGGCGTCACCGAGGTGCGCGCCGGCGTCTACATGTTTTGGGACGCCTTCCAGGCCGGCATCGGCGCGTGCAGCCTCGACGACGTGGCGCTCACCGTGCTCGCCGAGGTCATTGGCCGCCCCGCGGACCGGCCGAACGAGTTCCTCATCGATGCCGGCGCCTTCGCGCTCTCGAAGGACACCTCCACCGCCGCGCTCGCGCCGGAGAAGATGGCCGGCTACGGCTTCGTGTGCGACGTCGACGGCGTGCTGCAGCCCGACCTGCGCGTGCAGAAAGTGTGGCAGGAACACGGCCTCGTCGTCAGCGCGACGCCATTGCCCGCGGACAAATTCCGGATCGGCGACCGCGTGCGCATCATCCCGAACCACGCGTGTCCCACCGCCGCCGCGCACGACCGTTACCACGTCGTCAGCGGCACCCGCGAAGTCCTCGCCGAGTGGACGCGGGTGAACGGGTGGTGAGCGAGGAGCAAGTAGGGCCGGCTTCAGCCGGCCGAAATGCAGCAGCGCCCGCCGCTCAAATCAGAGAATAAGAAGAAAGCGCTGGAGGGCGCGGCTACTGCCGCGCCGTGAAGGGTGCGCAGCGTGGGTGACGTTCGCGGCGCGGCGGTAGCCGCGCCCTCCAAGGAGGCGGCCGTTGCCGGCGGTGCGGTGGCGGAGTTGCGCGCGAGCGCGCAACCTACAGCAGCGAACGACGCTCGAGCGGGCGATGCGTGGGTAGGGCCGGTCTGTGACCGGCCGCATTCAGCCGCGCCCTCCAGGGAGGCGGCGAATGTCCGCGATGCGCGCGGAGGAGTTGCACGTGAGCACGCAACCTACAGCAGCGAACGACGCTCGAGCGGGCGATGCGTGGGTAGGGCCGGCTTCAGCCGGCCGTTCGGTGCGCGGATTTTTCAGTCCGGCTGAAGCCGGACCTACCGACTCGCGTCACTTTCCCAGCAGCTTCTGCAACTCGGCTTCGAGCTTGTCGCCGTGGGTGTCGGTGGTGACGAGGCGGCCGTCGCGATCGAGCAGGAAGGTGGCGGGGATGCTGCGGATGTTGTATTTCACGCCGAAGGGATTGCGGCCGCCGCTCTCGTTGAACCAGTGCGGCCAGTTCAGCTGCTCGTCGGCGACGAACTTGATCAGCTTCTCCTTGTCGCCGATGCGGTCGAAGGAAATGCCGATGACGGCAAAGCCCTTGTCGCCCCACTTCGCGACGGCGGCCTTGATGTTCGGCAGTTCCTTGATGCAGGGCACGCACCAGGTCGCCCAGCAGTCGACCAACACGACCTTGCCGCGATAATCGGCGAGGTCGACACGCGTGCCGTCGATCGCGGTGAAGGTCAGTTCCATCGGCGTCTGTCGGAGCTGATGGACGGCCAGCTGGCCGCGGCCGTAGTTGGCGAGATCCTCGATGTCGCTGGCGGCGAGTCGCTCGAGGTGCGCGCCGACGGCGGCGGGCTCGAGCTGTTCGAGCCAGCGGACGTATTCCTGCTCGAGGAAGGTGCGGTAGGGCGCCGCCGGGGCCCGCGAGGAGATGACGTCGATGCGCGCGCGCAGGGCGGCGAGGTCGGGGCGGCCCGAAGCGGCGAGCTGCATGGCGATGTCGTTCTTTGCGGCGACCCAGTGCAGGCCGGCCCAGATGTGGTCGGGCCACGTGCCGTCGCGCAGCGCGCCCGCCATCGCGTCGCGCAGGTGCGCCTGCCAGTCGGTGCGGCGCGCGGCGGTGTGCTCGGAGCCTTCCATCCAGCCGCCGAAGCTGGCGAGGTTGAAGAGAATCCCGCCGACGCGGCGCTCGTCGGGATACTTGACGAAGAACTCGAGGGCCTTGCCGGTGACGAGGTCGAAGTTGACGTTGCTGCGGCCGTCGCTGCGGTCGCCCATGCCGCGGGCGTGCTCAGCCCAGAGGGCGGTGGCGGCGGGATCGACGGCGGGCGGCGCGGGGGTTTGCGCGGACAGGGTGGAGGCGGCGCCGGCGAGAAGCAGCGCGAGGAGGTGGCGGGGCGTCATGGAAATAAGGGGCGCGGAGACCGGCGGGGCGATCTCCGCGCGAAGGGTTGGTTGTTACAGGCTCTTCTTGACCGAGAGCGTCACGTAGCGCTGACGCGGATCCTCGAAGCGGCTGTAGGGGCTGTAGACGTCGGTGCGGAAGGACGGCTCCTTGTTGAGGATGTTGCGCACGCCGAGCGTCCACTTCGTGTCGTCGAACCAGCGGAGCCAGCCCTTCTGGCCGCGGCCGCCGGGGACGTGATACGTCACCTGCAGGTCCCAGAGCGTGGCGGAGGCGATCTTGGCACCGTCGAGGCTGTTGGCGGTCGGGAACGCCTGCGTCGGCGTGGTCGTGCTGGTGCTGTAGGAATCGATGTAGTTGACGGTCACGCCGGCGACCCAGCGGCCGGACTCCCAGAACACGGAACCGTTGCCGCGCCACTCGAGCGGATTGCCGGAGACGCTGCCCACGGTGCCCACGCGCTCGACGATCGGATTGACCGGGAGGATCTGGTCGCGGAACGACTTCGTCCACGTCGCGTTGGCGAGGAAGGTGAGTTTGTTCCGCTCGTTCAGGTGGTGCGTGTAGCGGAGCTTGTAGTCGATGCCCTCGGTGTTGGTGAAACCGACGTTGATCGGGCGGTAGTCGACGGAGAGCACGGGGCCGAGCCAGCCGTTGGCGATGTCGGTCGGCGACGGGGCGGCGCGGATGACGCGGCCGGGATAGGATTCCGGCGAGGCGAGGATGTTCGACGGGCCGCCCGGGATGAGGATGGCGTCGATTTTCTCGATCTCCCAGTAGTCGATCGAGAGCGTGAGGCCCGGCAGCGCGCGCGGCGTCAGGATGATGCCGTAGTTCCACGACGTGGAGAGCTCGGGCTTGAGGTCGGGGTTGCCGCCGGAGATCTCCTCCTTCGCGTAATTGTAGAACAGGTTGCCGCGGGCCGGATCGGTGAACGGCGTGATGCCGGCGGGGTTCACGCGCGGCGCCTCGTAGTTCGACTGATCGGGCGGGAAGAAGCCCTCGGCGTAGGAGACGCGGAACGCGACGTCCTTCGTCGGCGCGACGCGCAGGGCGACGACCGGGCTGGTGGCGCTCGTGGAATCGTCGGTGTTCTCCCAGCGGAGGCCGGCGTTGAGTTCGGCGGATTCGATCGGCAGCGGGCGCCACGATTCGCCGATGAGCGGGAACACGCTCTCGACGAAAACGGACTCGGTGCGGCGGCTCTGGTTCACGGTGCTGTCGCTCGGCCCGATGATGCCGGTGGGGATGGCGGCGCGGATGGCGTCGCTGACGCGCACGGTGGCGTTCGTGCGGTATTTGCTCCAGATCACCTCGGCGCCCGGGGAGACGACGATGGGGCCGGCGGGCAGCTCGAACACCTCGCCGACGGCGCGGAGGTTCACCTGCGAGAGGCCGTTGTAGTAGGTGTATTCGCGGCGGTATTCGAGATACTGCGCCATCACGTTGCCGCGCGGATCGACTTTGTGGTCGGCGAGCGGGTTGTAGAGCGCGCGGCGCTGCGCCTGGTTGAGCGTGCCGACGGCGGTGCTGGTGACGAAGGTGTTGAGGTTCTGGTTGGTGTTGATGCCGGTCGAGTGGCTGCGGCCGTATTCGCCGGTGCCGTCGAGCGACCATTCCCACTTGTCGTTGAGCTTGCCCTTGAAGCCGAGCAAGGCACGCGCGCCCTGGCGCTCCTGGAAGATCGAGGGATCGGGCAGGTCGACGGGATCGTAATAAACCGTCACGGGCACGCCGACGAAACCGGGCGTGACGTTCGTGCGGAACGGATTCAACGGATCCGTCGCCGTGAGGCTCATCGTCGAGAGAAACATCGGGAAGCTGTATTCCGAGCGGAAGTAGGTGACGCCCGCCTCGGCATACATCGAGAGCTTGTCCTTCACGAACTCGTGCTCGAGCTGCGCGGTGAGCGAGTAGCGGTCCTCGGGGCGGTAGATGATCGAGCGACCGAAGCGGTTGCCGAGGTTCGCCTGGCCGGCGGTGGCGGTGAACGACGCCGGCGTGAGGCCCGTGCCGTCCTGGTTGGCGGGGATCGCCGCGTAGCGGGCACCGGTGACGCCGGGGATGGGCAGCGTGCCCGTGGCGGAGTTGATGAGGATGGTGCCGGGCATGCCCGCGAAGGCCTGGAGGATGTATTGCTCGAACGCGGAGCGGCCGCCGACGGTCGCGGTCGTGTTCGCCGGGTAGCGGCGCAGCATGTTGTCGAGGTAGGGGCGCTCGTCGTTGTAGAGCGGCTCGGTGTGCTGGTAATCGAGCGTGAACGAGAACTGCGTGCGGCCGTCGTTCATGGTGCGGCCCTCGAAATACGTCAGCTGATAGCGCTCGGCGCCGCCCTCGGTGCTGGTGCCGAAGCTGGCCGTGAGATCGCGGCCGGTGTAGTCGCGGCGGAGGATGATGTTGATCGCGCCGCCGATGGCGCCGCCGCCGTAGATCGCGGAGGCCGACGACGGAAGAATCTCGATGCGCTCGATGGCCGCGGTGGGAATGCGGTTGAGGTCGGGGCCGGCGGTCAGGTTGCCGCGCTGGAGGCGGCGGCCGTTGACGAGGATCGTCGTCTGCAACGACGAGAAGCCGCGCAGCTTCACCTCGGAATTCTGATACGTGGCGCCGCCGGCGAAGGCGGGATTCATCGCGGAACCCTGCAACGACTGGCTGCCGTAATCGCTCGTCTGCCCGACGAGGCGGAAGAGTTCCTCGATCGACGTGACGCCCATGCGCTCGATGTCGACGCGGTTGATGACCTCGTAGGCCATCGCGCCTTCCTCGTCGGTGCGGAAGATGGTCTGGTTGGCGAGGCCGTTGATGCGCGAGGCGGAAACTTCCATCGGCGCGAGGCGGATGGTGCCGTCCTCGGTGCGTTCGAGCGCGGGACGGTCCGGCTCGGTCTCGGTCGCCGACGCGGGCGCGGCCCGGCGCACCGTGAAGGCGCCCGTCCGTGCATCGCGCACGGCGGTGAGGCCGGTGCGGGCGAGGAGCCGCTCGAGCGCGACCGCGACCTCCATCTCACCCTCGACCGTGTTGGTGCGGACACCCTGCACGACGTCGGTCGGGAAGAGCACCTGTTCGCCCGCCTGTTGCGAGAAACGTTTCAGGGCGCGCTCCGCCTCGTCGGCGGGCAGATCGAAACGCCGCAGCGAGTCGGCGGCGAAGGCCAGGCCGGCGAGCAGGCCGGCGGCGAGGAGGGTGGACAGCCAGCGCAGGGCGCCGGCCCGGGGGCTCGGAGGGACGCGATTCATCGGTTCTTAGGTGTGTTGGGGAGCGCAGCCGCGGGGCACGGTGAGGCGCTCACCGGAAACGACGCGCGGGCGCGCGAAATCAGTTACGACAATCTTTCGCGTCCGCCGCCCCACCCCCGTGCTCAGGGCGCGGCGCGGAGCAGGATCTCGCCGTTGGCGCGCCGCTCGGCGCGCACGCCGGACAGCTCGAGCAGCCGCACGAAATCGTCCACGCGGTCCGCCCGGGCGAGACCGCTGACGCGCAGGTCCGCCAGCGCCGCGTCGGCGATGACGAGCTGCGCGCGGTTGTGGCGGTTGACCTCCGCCACCGCGTCCGCGAGCCGCATGGCCGAGATGTCGAGCCACGTGCCGCGCCACGCGAGGCGGCGGGAAATCTCCTCCGGGGCAAGCGTGCTCACCTGCGCCGGTGCCGGTTGCGCCTGCAACCGCACGAGCACGCGGCTGCCCGCCGGCACCACCGGCGCTCCACTGCCGCCGGCGAACGCATCCGCGCTGTTCGATGCGCCCTCGGGCCGGCCGACCGCGACGCGGCCCTCGGTCACGAGCACCTCGACCTCCGTCGGCCCGAAGCGCACCGCGAAGGCCGTGCCCACCGCGCGCACCTCGACGCCGCCGGCGTCGACGATGAACGGCCGCGCGCGATCCTTCGTGACCGCGAAATGCGCCTCGCCCCGCAGCAGCCGCACGCGCCGCAGGCCCGCCGTGAATTCCGGCGCGATCTCCGCCTCGGCGTTCAGCTCGACGACGGAGCCGTCCGCAAGCGTGAGCAGCCGCGACGTCGGCACCGCCGCCGCGACCTGCACCGCCGGCGCACCGTCCGTGGACGGCGCCGGCGCGGGCCACGACCACCAGCCGGCGAACGCCAGCAACGCGACCGCCGCGACGCCGGCCGTCGTGCGCCGGCGAGTGCGACGGCGTTGCCGCGCGTAAAGGGCCATCTCCGCCGCCGGCGCCGTGCCGCGCAGCCGCGGGAGGTCGAGCCGGCCCCACGCCGCGGAGAGACTCTCGAGCGCCGCGGGATGGAGCGGATCGGCCCGCAGCCACGTCTCCAACTCCGCGCGCTCCTCCGGCGAGAGCCCGGCATCGACGCGCGCGACCCAGGCGGCCGCGGCGTCGCGGACGGGGGCGGGGAACGGAGCGGGGGCGGGCCGGGGGTTCATCGTTGGACTCCGCGACGGCGGAGAAACTCCTCGCACTTCCTCACGCCGCGTCCGATCTGCACCTGCACCGTCTGCTCGGAGAGACCGAGGCGGGCGGCGATCTCCTTTTGCGGGAGACCGCGGAGTTTGCGGAGGATGACGATTTCACGGCAACGGGGCGGCAGGGCGTCGATGGCGGCGAGCAGGAGAGCGGTTTCCTCCTGCACGCAGGCGGACTCGGCGACGCCCGGTCCATTATCCAAGACGCGCAGGTCGGCCAAATCAGTTACACCGTCGATCGGCGAACTGCGGTCGCGGCGCAGCCAGTCGAGGGCGAGGTGGCGCGCGACGCGGAAGAGAAAGGCCCGGGCGGAACGGATCGGCTCGGCGGGGCGCGCCTTCCAGACCCGCACGTAGGATTCCTGCACGACATCGTCGACGTCGCGCACGAGCGGGAAACTGCCGCGCAGATACGCGCGCAGCGACGAATCGTGCGCATGCACTTCGTCGATGAACCAACGGGCCCGATCTGGTTCGCGTTCGCTCACGGGGTAGAGATGACCGTCGCGTGGATGAGCCGCCCCCCTGACGCTGGCAAGCCTCAACCGTGTCACGCCCGCGCGCGGGTGCGTCCGGACCAGAGCGAAAGCGCGCGCGGAGAAAATTTCCCGCTGCGCACGCGAATCGACGCGACGCAGCGATTGCAAGCGTTCCGCCCGAACGAGGGCCACACCGGTCGCGGGACGAGGCCGCGGCCGTGCCGAAAGCCGGCGGAAGGAAAATTGCTCGGGGTGGGACTCGAACCCACACGCCTTGCGGCACGGGCTTCTAAGACCCGCATGTCTGCCATTCCATCACCCGAGCATGTGACGATTGCGGAGTGCAGATTGCGGATTGCGGATTGGTCGAGGCAAGCGCCGTTTCGGCGGCATCCGGGGCGACGGGAAAAAAGGAGCGGGAGCTTCCAGCTCCCGTAGTTGAGCGTAGCGGGAGCATCCTGCTCCCGCCTTTGGCGAAGGGAGCTGGAAGCTCCCTCTCCTTTGTCACATCGCTTCGCCCAGCCGCTGGCCCATCAGCGCGTAGGTCTCGAGGTTCGCGGCGCTCTGCTCGATGAGGACGGCGTCGAAGCGGATGCGGCCGGGGGCGAAGAGCGTGATCACGCACGAGCCGCCGAACTTGAAGAGGCCCTTCTCCGCGCCCTTCTTCACCGCGCGACCGGTCACGTAGGATTGCGCGATGCTGCCGACCATCGTCGCCCCGATCTCGCACACGGCGACGCGGCCGAATTGCGGCGAGTCGACGAGCGTGATCATGCGCTTGTTCTCCCAGAGATAATTCAGGTTCCGGCGCAGCGCGATCGGCGAGACGGAGTAGAGCCAGCCGTTGATCAGACGCGCCTCGCCGGGCGTGCCGGCGACGGGGAAATGGAACCGGTGGTAATCGACCGGGCAGAGCCGCGAGATGAGCATCGCCCCGCCGGCGAACTCGCGTGCGAGCGCCTCGTCGCCGAGGAACGCCGCGAGGTTGAAGCGCTGGCCCTTGGCGTAGAAGCCGGTCGCGGCGTCGACGTTCGGGAACGCCAGGTGGCGTCCGTCCGCCGGCAGCACGGCCACGCGGTCGTCGTCCGGCGCGGCGAGCGGGCGCGCGCCGGGTTTCAGCGCGCGGTAGAAGAAATCGTTGAAGCTCGCGTAGGCGAACGGGCTCTTGGCGAACTCGTCGACATTGAGGTCGTATTTGACCACGAACGGCAGCACGTCCTTGGCGCTGAACTTCCGCGTCATCCGCCAGCCGTAATAGCGGGAGACAAAGGCGCGCTTCACCAACAGCTCGAGCGCCGCGCTGCCGCCGGGGCCGCCGTAGGTCCAGCGCAGCCATTTCTCGCCGTAGACGTTCTCGGTCTCGATCGTCTGCTTGGCGCGGTGGTAGTAGCGGATGGGTTCGGAGGCGGCGGGCATGGAGGGACAGGATGAAGGGCGGACCGCGTTGACCTCAACGCGGTTCTTTCGCGGCGAGGCGGGCCCGCCGGAACGTCAAGTCACTCCCACCCGCCTCCGCAAGGGAGAAGACCGCCGCCACGATTGGGGATTGCCCTCCGGCGGGCCCGCCGGGCTAACTTCCGGCATGAGTCTCTGTCCCTGTGGTTCCGGTAAAGAATTCGACGCCTGCTGCGGCCCGATCCTGGCGGGTGCGCCCGCCCCGACGGCGGAGGCGCTGATGCGCTCGCGCTACACCGCGCACGTGAAGCACGACATCGCGCACCTCGCACGCACGCTCAGCACCGAGCAGCGCAAGGACTTCGACGAGGCCGCCGCCCGCCGCTGGTCGCAGGAATCGGAGTGGCTCGGCCTGACCATCTCGCGCACCGAGGGCGGCGGCGAGCAGGACGACGCCGGTGCGGTCGAATTCACCGCGCGCTTCAAGATGAACGGCGAGGAGCACGAGCACTTCGAGGTCGGCCTCTTCGGCCGCGAGGACGGCCAGTGGGTCTACACCGGCCAGCTCAACGGCCCCGGCACCACCGTGCGCCGCGAGACCCCGAAGATCGGCCGCAACGACCCCTGCCCCTGCGGCTCCGGCAAGAAATACAAGAAATGCTGCGGCGCCTGAGCCGGCCCTGCGCCGATCGGCGCCGCCACCGCCCCGGTCGTTTTGTAACGTAATACGTTACAAACCCCGGCCCGCCACTTCGTCACCCAACCTGGAGGGCCGAGCTCCGCGAGGCCGCGGCCCGCATTTGACTCCGGCACCGCACTGCACAACGGCCTCGCGGAGCTCGGCCCTCCAACGGAAGCGAGCACGCACGCGAAACTATTCGCCGGTGGAACGCGTTGACCGCAACGCGTTCCGAGCGGGTTGAGGTCAACCCGCTCCACCTTCGTGCCGCGCGCGGCTCAGCGGGCGGCGCCGCCGCCAGCGCACGCGCCGGCCGCCGACCGCCATCAGCGTGAGCACGCCGATCGCAAGTGCGGCGGTCGACGGCTCCGGCACCGCGACGAACGCGACGGCCGTGGGAGTGTTGAAGCCGGTCGCGAACGTGCTGATGTTTCCGTTCACGTCACGCATCAGCGACCCGCCCACGAGGAAATACCACGCCTCGTTACTGGCATACGTGCCGGTGTAGACCGCATCGGTGACATAGTGGCCGAGGTAGGGAAGCACCGCGGCCGAGGTGTTGATCTGGTAGAAGGTGTTGTTCGAGCCGCCCACGTGCGCGGTGTCGAGGTAGCCGAAGTCGATGCAGGTGAAACCGGCCGCGACCGCCTGCGAGGCGAACAGCGTCGGCGTGCCGTCGCTCGCGACGGAGAACATCTGCATCGGGTTGTAGCCGCCGACGGCGAAGAGCTGGCCGGTGCTGTTGAACGCCACGTCGCGCGGATAACTCATGCCCGTCGCCCACAGGCTCACTCCGCCGCCCGGCGCCACTTTGTAGATGCCGGCGCTCACGTCGGCGACGTAGAGATTGCCCGCAATGTCGAACGCCATGCCCATCAGGTTCGAGTTCGATGGGAAATCGGTCGCGTAATCCGTGACCGTGCCTCCCGGTGTGATGCGCACGACCTTGTGCGCGGACGTGCTGGCGACGTAGAGGTTGCCGCTCGCGTCGCCCGCCAGGCCATAGATGTTCGCGAAGCCCGTGGCAAACGTCGTGACGTTGCCTGCGAGATCGACGCGACTGATCGTCCCGTCGCCGCTGTTGCCGACATAAAGGAACTGCGCGTGCGCGAAACCGGCCGCCAGCATGAGCAGCCCCATCCACCCAACGGGTCGGAGGTTCATGCGCCGATTCTACCGGACCTCGGCGAACCGGGCTGCGCGCGGGTTGCTATTTCTGTCCGTCGCCTCGCGTCTCTATCGGCGGCGCGCCGCTGAGGACAGCGGCGCCCACCCTGGCTACGCGAGCATCAGCGCGTCGTCCTTCACTTCGAACGTCACCTGCGCGCCTTCCTCGACTTCGCCGGCGATGAGGGCGCGGGCGAGTTTGGTTTCGAGGTGGCGTTGGAGGAAACGCTTGAGCGGGCGGGCGCCGAAGACGGGGTCGTAGCCTTTCTCGGCGACCCACTCCTTCGCTTTCTCGTCGAGGGTGACGGTGACGCGGCGTTCCACGAGGCGTTTGTTGATGTCGGCGAGGAGCAGGTCGACGATGCGCTCGATCTCCTCGAGCGCGAGGGGCTTGAAGAGGACGGTCTCGTCGATGCGGTTGAGGAATTCCGGGCGGAAGGACGCGCGCAGGTCGGCCATCACGGCTTCGCGGACGTTCTCGGGGATCTCGGCGCCGGTGACGCCTTCGAGGAGGTGGCGGCTGCCGAGGTTCGAGGTCATGATGATGACCGTGTTCTTGAAATCCACGGTGCGGCCCTGCGAGTCGGTGATGCGGCCGTCGTCGAGGACTTGGAGCAGGACGTTGAACACGTCGGGGTGCGCCTTCTCCACCTCGTCGAAGAGCACGACGGCATACGGCTTGCGGCGCACGGCCTCGGTGAGCTGGCCGCCCTCGTCGTAGCCGACGTAGCCCGGAGGCGCGCCGATCATGCGCGCGACGCTGTGCTTCTCCATGTATTCGGACATGTCGAGGCGGATGAGGTTGGCTTCGGAATCGAACAGCTGCTCGGCGAGCGTCTTCGCCAGCTCGGTCTTGCCGACGCCGGTCGGGCCGAGGAAGAGGAATGACCCGATCGGGCGGCGCGGGTCCTTGATGCCGGCGCGCGCGCGGAGGATGGCCTCGCTGACGAGGCGCACGCCTTCGTCCTGGCCGATGACGCGCCGATGCAATTCGTCCTCGAGGCGGAGCAACTTCTCCTTCTCGCCCTCCATGAGCTTCGTCACGGGGATGTGCGTCCACTTCGAGATGATCTCGGCGATCTCCTCGGCGGAGACCTCCTCCTTCACGAGCGTGGTGGCGGGCGCGCCGCCCTTCTCGGCCTTGGCGAGTTCCTTCTCGAGTTGCGGGATGCGGCCGTGCTTGAGCTCGGCGATCTTGTTCAGGTCGTAGGCGCGTTCGGCCTTCGCCATCTCGAGGCGCGCGGCCTCGAGTTCCTCGCGGACTTTCTGCACGCGGCCGAGGGCTTCCTTTTCCTTCTGCCACGTGGCGCGGAGGGCGGTCGCCTGCTCCTTGGCGTCGGCGAGTTCCTTGCGGAGCGCCTCGAGGCGGCGCTTGGAGGCGTCGTCCTTTTCCTTCTGCAACGCGGTCTCCTCGATCTCGAGCTGCATGACGCGGCGCTGGAGCTCGTCGAGCTCGGTGGGGAGCGAATCGATCTCGGTGCGGATCATCGCGCAGGCCTCGTCGACGAGGTCGATGGCCTTGTCGGGCAGGAAGCGGTCGGCGATGTAGCGGTGCGAGAGGACGGCGGCGGAGACGAGGGCGTTGTCCTGGATGCGCACGCCGTGGTGCAGCTCGAAGCGCTCGCGCAGGCCGCGGAGGATGGAGATGGCGTCCTCGACGGTCGGCTCCTCGACGAGGATGGGCTGGAAGCGGCGTTCGAGGGCGGGGTCCTTCTCGATGTATTTGCGGTATTCGTCGAGCGTGGTGGCGCCGATGCAGTGCAGCTCGCCGCGGGCGAGCATGGGCTTGAGGAGGTTGCCGGCGTCCATCGCGCCCTCGGTCTTGCCCGCGCCGACGATGTTGTGGAGTTCGTCGATGAAGAGGATGATGCGGCCCTCGGCCTGCTTGACCTCGTTGAGGACGGCCTTGAGGCGCTCCTCGAACTCGCCGCGGTATTTCGCGCCGGCGATGAGCGCGCCCATGTCGAGGGCGAAGACGGTCTTGTCCTTCAGGCCCTCGGGCACGTCGCCGCGAAGGATGCGCTGGGCGAGGCCCTCGACGATGGCGGTCTTGCCGACGCCGGGCTCGCCGATGAGGACGGGGTTGTTCTTCGTCTTGCGCGAGAGGATGCGGATGGCGCGGCGGATCTCGGCGTCGCGGCCGATGACGGGGTCGAGCTTGCCCTTGCGCGCCTGGGCGACGAGGTCGACGCCGTATTTTTCGAGGGCGTTGTAGGTGGTCTCGGGGTTGTCCGAGGTGACGCGCTGGCTGCCGCGGAGGGCGGCGAGCTCCTTGAGCACGCGGGCGCGGTCGAGGCCGAAGCTGGCGAAATACTTCGCGAGGGCGGGCGGCTTGCCGACCTGCATGAGCGCGAGGAGGAGGTGCTCGACGCTGGTGAACTCGTCCTTGAGGGCGTCGCGCTCGGCCTCGGCGCGGGTGAGGACCTCGTTGAGGGCCTGCGTGACGTAGATCTTCGAGACGTCCACGGCGCCGCCGACCTTGGGCACGCGGTCGAGTTCGCGTTCGGCGGCGAGCTGGAGGGCGCTGGCGGTGAGGCCGAGTTTTTCGGCGAGCGCGGGCACGATGCCGCCCTCCTGGGCGAGGAGCGCGGCGAGCAGGTGCCAGGTGTCGACCTCGTTGTGCGAGCGACGGCGGGCTTCGTTCTGCGCCTCCTGCACGGCTTGGCGCGACATGACGGTCATCTTTTGCGGATCCATGGTGGTCTCTCCCGCGGCCAGTCTGCATCCGGCGTTCCAAGTTCGCAAATGCCCAACTCGCTCTGGCGTGCCGGCCGCCGCGCCCGGCGGGTGGGACAGACTGCGCCGCGACGCGCCGTCCGGCGCGCCAGAACGCCCGGGGCGTGCAACCGGCGCGCAGCCTTCCGCAAGCCCGGCCGAGCCCCGGCCGCCGCCCCGGAGGATAATGCCGCACCCCTTCGCCCTACCCCGCCCCGTCAACGCCCCGCCCCGCTCCGCCGATGAACCTCACGACGAACTACCTCGGTTTGCAGTTGAAACATCCGATCATGCCCGGGGCGTCGCCGCTCACGAACCGCCTCGGCATCATCCGCGAACTCGAGGACGCCGGCGCCTCGGCCATCGTGCTCGCCTCGCTCTTCGAGGAACAGGTCCGCCTCACCCAGAGCGAGCGCCTCAAGCTCGAGAACCGCCACGCCGAAACGGACGCGCACGAGGATTCGCTGATCGAAGGCTCCGACGCCTACGCCTTCGGGCCCGACGAATACCTCGAACACATCTACCGCGCGAAGCTGGCCGTCGACATCCCCGTCATCGCCTCGCTCAACGCCCGCACGCCCACCACATGGGTCGACTTCGCCCGCAGCGTGCAACAGGCCGGCGCCGACGCCATCGAGCTCAACCTCTACTTCCTCCCGACCGAACCCGACACGACCGCCGCCGAGATCGAGGCGCGCATGCTCGAGATCGTCACCAGCGTGCGCGAGACGAGCAGCCTGCCGCTGGCGGTGAAGCTCTCGCCGTTCTTCTCGTCGTTGCCGAACTTCGTCCAACGCCTCCAGCGCGCCGGCGTGAAAAGCGTCGTGCTCTTCAACCGCTTCTACCAACCCGACATCAACGTCCGCTTCCGCGAGGTCGCGCCGAAGCTCGAGCTCTCCGACTCCTCCGAACTCCTGCTCCGCCTGCGCTGGCTCGCGATCCTCAGCGGCCGCGTGCCGGTCGACCTCGCCGTCACCGGCGGCGTGCACACGCCGAACGACGTCATCAAATCCGTCCTCGCCGGCGCCGACAGCGTGCAAGTCGTCTCCGCCCTGCTCCGCTACGGCCCGCAGCACCTGCGCTCGCTCGTCAACGGCCTGAAGAATTACCTCGAGGAGCACCGCTTCCGCTCGCTCAGCGAACTCCGCGGCAAACTCAACCTCGCCAACAGCGCCAACCCCGAAGCCTACGAGCGCGCGAACTACGTGCACTCGCTGCTGTTCTGGGACCGGTGAGGCGCCGGCCGGGTGGAACGCATTGCCCCCAACGCGTTGCCCGCCCCTGGAGGGCTCGGCTACCGCCGAGCCGCGCACGTTCCTTCCCGCCTCGCCGCCCTTTCCGGCGCGGCAGTAGCCGCGCCCTCCACCGTAGGTCCGGTTTTCAACCGGACTCATTCATCCTCGCTCGCCGATCAAACTCGCCACCTTGGCTGCAATCCGGCCGGTCACAGACCGGCCCTACCCCCGCCCCGCCCGCGAAATCTCCGTCCGCCCCCATCGGTTGCGCGCTCGCGCGCACCGCGGCATCACACCGCCCGGCAAACGCAGCATCCCTGGAGGGCTCGGCTACCGCCGAGCCGCGAATGTTCCCTCCCGCCCCGCCGCCCTTTCCGGCGCGGCGGTAGCCGCGCCCTCCACCGTAGGTCCGGCTTCAGCCGGACTGAAAAAATTCACGCCTGCATCTCCAGCCCGCGAGCGCGGCCAAATCCGGCCGGCTGAAGCCGGCCCTACCCACGCTCCACCCGCGAAAGCTCCGTCCTTCCCCCATCGGTTGCGCGCGCAACTCCGGCATCACACCGCCCGGCAAACGCAGCATCCCTGGAGGGCTCGGCTACCGCCGAGCCGCGAATGTTCCCTCCCGCCCCGCCGCCCTTTCCGGCGCGGCGGTAGCCGCGCCCTCCACCGTAGGTCCGGCTTCAGCCGGACTGAAAAAATTCACGCCTGCATCTCCAGCCCGCGAGCGCGGCCAAATCCGGCCGGCTGAAGCCGGCCCTACCCACGCTCCACCCGCGAAAGCTCCGTCCTTCCCCCATCGGTTGCGCGCGCAACTCCGGCATCACACCGCCCGGCAAACGCAGCATCCCTGGAGGGCTCGGCTACCGCCGAGCCGCGAATGTTCCTTCCCGCCCCGCCGCCCTTTCCGGCGCGGCAGTAGCCGCGCCCTCCACCGTAGGTCCGGTTTTCAGCCGGACTGAAAAAATCCACGCCTGCATCTCCAGCTCGCGAGCGCGGCCAAATCCGGCCGGCTGAAGCCGGCCCTACCCCCGCCACGCCCGCGAAATTTCCATCCGCCCCCCATCGGTTGCGCTCGCGCGCGCAACTTAGCGCACCAGCCCGCCACCTCCCTTTCGTGTCTTTCGTGTATTTCGTGGTTCCACCCCCAATCGCACCCATCAGCCGGCTGAAGCCGGCCCTACGGTTTGACTCCCACCGCCGCCCGCGCACCCTCGCCGCAGATGGCAGATTTCCTCACCGACCAGAAAGTCACGCAACGCGCCTACCTCGTGGGCCTCCAGACGCCCAAGATGACCGCGGGCGAAGGCGCCGAGCTGCTCGGCGAACTCGAGGAACTCGTCCAGAACCTCGGCATCGAGATCGTCCACCACACGCTCGTGAACCTCCGCGAGCCGCAGCCGAAATTCCTCCTCGGCTCCGGCAAGGCTGCCGAGCTCATCCGCGAGGCCAAGGAACTCGGCGCCGATGTCATCGTCGTCGACGAGGAACTCTCCCCCGCCCAGCAGCGCAACTGGGAGGCCGAGTCCGGCCTCGCCGTCATCGACCGCCAGGAAGTCATCCTCGAGATCTTCGCCGACCGCGCCCAGACCCGCGAAGCCGTCCTCCAGGTCGCCCTCGCGCGCATGGAGTATTCGCTCCCCCGCCTGAAGCGCGCGTGGACCCACCTCTCCCGCCAGCGCGGCAAGGGTGCCATGGGCGGCGAAGGAGAGACGCAGCTCGAGCAGGACCGCCGCCTCGTGCGCGACCGCATTGCCCACCTCAAGAGCGAGCTCGACCACGTCCTCCAGCAACGCGAGGTGCAACGCCGCAAACGCATGCGCAAGCCCGTGCCCGGCGCCGCCATCGTCGGCTACACCAACGCCGGCAAATCCTCGCTCCTCAACCAGCTCACCGGCGCGCACGTCCTCGCCGCCGACAAGCTCTTCGCGACGCTCGACCCCACCACGCGCCAGCTCGCCCTCCCCGACGGCCGCACGCTGCTCATGACCGACACCGTCGGCTTCATCCGCCGCCTGCCCCACCGATTGGTCGAGGCCTTCAAGGCCACGCTCGAGGAGGTCGTCGTCTCCGATTTCATCATCCACCTGCTCGACGCCGCCAACCCGAACGTCGAGCACCACTTCGCCACGACGATGGACGTGCTCCGCGAGCTCGGGGCCGGCGACAAGACGATGATCACCGTCTTCAACAAGATCGACGCCGCCGACCCGCAGGCGCTCGCGCTCCTCCGCGCGCGCCATCCCGCCGCGCTCTTCATCAGCGTGCGCACCGGTGCCGGCCTCGACCGCCTCCTCGCGCGCTGCGCCGAGCTGGCGATCGACGACCACCTCTCCGCCGAGCTGCTCATCCCGCACCACCGCTACGACATCGTCGGGAAACTCCACCAGCTCGGCACCGTGCGCGAGCAGGAGACCCGCGACGACGGCGTGCTCCTCCGCGGCCGCTTCCCGCTGAAGCACCGCGCGATTTTCGAGCCCTTCGTCCACGTCCCCGCGCCGACGAAGCCGGAGACCCCGGCCGCCGCGAAGAAGAAACGCCCCGCCCCCGCGAAAAAATCCCCCGCGCGAGCGAAGTGAGCGGCGCATCTTCGTCGCAGCCGACGTAAGTCGGCTGAGAACGCGGCCTGAGCCGCATTCGCCCATGTAGGTTGCGCGCTCGCGCGCAACGTGGCGTGCAAGCACGCCACCTACATCGGCGAACGTTAGTCGACTCCGCACGACTAGCCTTTCCCTGGCGCATTTGCCCTGGAGGGCTCGGCTACTGCCGAGCCGCGAACGTTTTTTCCTGCCTCGCTGCAAGGTAGGGCCGGCTTCAGCCGGCCTCGCACGCCATGCGCAACGAAAACAATGCACGACCGGCTGAAGCCGGTCCTACTCAGCCTCGCGCGCGTTTCTTCCCGCGCGATCCACAGCCGTCTTACGACGGCTGCTACGTTTTCAATCGCCCGCTGCGCGGCTTGGGCCGCGCCCGCGTGTGTAGGTTGCGCGCTTGCGCGCAACGTGGCGTGCAAGCACGCCACCTACATTCGCGAACGTTACTCGACTCCGCACGATTCGCCTTTCCCTGGCGCATTTGCCCTGGAGGGCTCGGCTACTGCCGAGCCGCGAACGTTTTTCCAGCCTCGCCGCCCGTTTCGGCGCGGCAGTAGCCGCGCCCTCCACCAAGCGACCATGCTATTGCCGGTCCTACCACACACGCCGCGCCCGCGGGTGTAGGTTGCGCGCTTGCGCGCAACGTGGCGGGCAAGCACGCCACCTACATTCGCGAACGTTAGTCGACTCCGCACGATTCGCCTTTCCCTGGCGCATTTGCCCTGGAGGGCTCGGCTACTGCCGAGCCGCGAACGTTTTTCCAGCCTCGCCGCCCGTTTCGGCGCGGCAGTAGCCGCGCCCTCCACCAAGCGACCATGCTATTGCCGGTCCTACCACACACGCCGCGCCCGCGGGTGTAGGTTGCGCGCTTGCGCGCAACGTGGCGGGCAAGCACGCCACCTACACGATCCCAGCCGTCTGACGACGGCTGCTACGTTTTCTGCCGCGCGCCGACCCTACTCCGCTCCGCCGGTCTCGAGCCACCGCACGGCGTGGCGGACGAGGGCGGTCATGTCGGGGAGGCCGAGCTTGCCCTTGATGTTGGCGCGGTGGACGTCGACGGTCTTCGTGCTCAACCCGAGCTGCGCCGCGATGTCGTGCGTGCTCTTGCCGTGGCCGATGAGCTGGAAGATCTCGAACTCGCGGTCCGTGAGCTTCGCGATCGGCGAACTCGAGCCGCGCGGGCGTCCGCCGGAGAGATTCTCCAGCAACCGCGCCGACAGTTTTGCGCTGACGTAGATCTGCCCCGCCAGCACCTGCCGCAGCGCCGCGAGCAGGGCCTCGCCGCCGGCTTCCTTCATGATGTAGCCGCGTGCGCCGGCGCGGAGCATCCGCTCGGCGTAGATCGACTCGTCGTGCATCGAGATCACGAGCACGGGCATGGTCGGATGCAGCGCGAGCAGGTCCTTGATGAATTCCACGCCGCTGCGGCCGGGCATCGTGATGTCGGTGAGGACGAGGTCGGGCAGGTTGCGCGCGAGCGCCTGCAGGGCCTCGGCGGGATTCCCGGCCTCGCAGCAGACGTGCATGTCGGGCTGGCGGTCGATCAACTGGGCCAGGCCCGCGCGCATGAATGGATGGTCGTCGACGACGAGGATGCGTTTGCGCAACGGCGCGGCGGGAGCGGCGACGGGAGCGGGAACGGAGGAGGAAGAGGCGGTGGCCTTGCGGGGACGAGCGGACTTCATGACGGCAGGGGCCAGAGGCAGGTGATGACCACACCGCCGCCACGACGGGATTTCAAGGTCAGCTCGGCGCCGATGAGGCTCGCCCGGTGGCGCATGAGACCGAGGCCGGCGCCACGACCCTCGCTCGCCTCGGCGAGGCCGGTGCCGTCGTCCGCAATCTCGAGCCGCAACTTGCCGTCGCGTCGTTCGAGCCGGACCGTGATCAGCGCGGCGCGGGCGTGCTTGAGGGCGTTGTTCACCGCTTCCTGCGCGATGCGGTAGAGGTGGCTCGTCGCGACCGGATCGGCGATTTCGACCGGATCGGCGGCCTTGAACTCCACGCGCGTGCGGCCGAGGCCGTTGGCGCGGTCGGCGAGCGCCGCGAGGGCATTGTGCAGGGCGTCGGGCCCGCCGGCGACGGGCACGAGGCCGCGCGCGAGGTAGCGCGTCTGTGCCACGGCCTCGCGGAGCATGGCGCCCATCTGGTCGAGGCGCGCGGCGGTCTCGGGCTGCGTGTGCGCGGTGTCGGCCTTGAGCCCGGCGCACATGAATTCGACGGCGGTGAGGAGCTGGCCGAGGCCGTCGTGCAGGTCGGCGCCGATGGCGTGGCGCTCGCGCTCGCTGGCGGCGAGGACCTCCTGCTCCAGCCGGGCGTGTTCGGCGCGGGCGGCGACGAGGGCGCGCTCGCGGGCGAGGCCGTCGAAGGCGCGCTTCACGACCGCCGGCAGGAGGTCGAGCATCGCGGTGTCCTTCATCACGTAGTCAAGCGCGCCGCGTTTCATGATGTCGACGGCGATGCGCTCGTCGCCCTGGCCGGTGACGACGAGGAACGGCACGCGGGTTTGGGCGCGTTGGAGACGCTCGAGCAACTCGGGCGCGTCGACATCCCGGAGCTTGAGGTCGAGCAGGAGCAGGTCGGGCGTGTGCTGCTCGAGCCAGCGGAGCGCCGCGGTGCCGGAGGCGAGCGACTCCACGGCGTAGCCCTCGGCGCGAAGCGTTTCGGCCATGAGGATCAGGAGACCCTCGTCGTCGTCGACGACGAGGATGCGCGGCGCGCGGGCGGAAGGCGAGGCGGCTTCCGCGGGCATCGTCATGAGCGCGCGACCGGCGGCACGAGCAGGAGCATGACGAAGAGGCCGAGCCGGCGGATGGCCTCGGTGAACTTGTCGTAGTCGACCGGTTTCTGGATGTAGACGTTGCAGCCCAGTTCGTGGCAGCGCTCGACCTCGCGGGTGTCGTCCGTGGTGGTGAGCATGATGACGGGGAGCTTGCGGAGCTGGGGGTCGGACTTGATGCGGCGGAGGACCTCGATGCCGTCGACCTTGGGCATGCGGATGTCGAGGAGGACGAGGTAGGTGCCGTCGTGGCCGCGGACGACGCGGCCGTCACGGTCGAAGAAGAAGTCGAGCACGGCCTGTCCGTCGCGAAAGTGCTGGATGGGGTTCTTGAGGCCGGCCATCTCGAGGTTTTCCCGGATGAGGATGGCGTGGCCCTCGTCGTCTTCGACGATCAGGATCGTGGGATTGGGGTTCATGGCGTGGTCCGCCGGCGTGCCTTCACGCCGACGGCATTGAAACGTGGAATATCGAACCCGCCTCGGGCGCACTCTCAACCCAAATCCGTCCGCGCTGGCGTTCGAGCACGCGCTGCGCGATGGCGAGGCCGAGGCCCTCGCCGTTCGTGTCGGCGGGATTGAGGCGGTGGAAAATCTCGAAGACCTTGGCGCGGTGCTGCGGCGCGATGCCGATGCCGTTGTCCTCGACGCTGTAGACGACGTGCGTGCCCTCGATGCAGCCGCGCACGGTGACGCGGAGCGGACGGTGCGGGGAGCGATACTTCAGCGCGTTGTCGAGGAGGTTGGCGAAGACCTGGTTGGTCTGCACGGCGTCGCCGCGGCAGGGCGGGAGCGGCTCGATGCGGACCTCGGCGCCGGCCTCGACGAGCTGGAACTTCATCGCGGCGACGTTTTCCGCCAGCATCGCATTCATGTCGAGCGGCCGGAGGTTGAGCGCCACGCGGCCGAGGCGCGAGTAGTGCAGGAGGCCGGCGAGGAGCGACTCCATCTTGTTCACGCCGGCGGTGATGAAGCGCAGCGCCTGCGGGATCGTGACGTCGAGCGGCTTGCGCAGCGGCTCGATCTCGACGCGCCCGTCCGGCGCGGCATCGACGGCGGTGCGGATGTCGGCGCAGGCGCGCGAGAGCTGGCGCGAGAAGCCCTGGACGTTGACGAGCGGGGAGCGGAGGTCGTGCGAGACGGTGTAGACGATGGCCTCGAGCTCCTTGTTCTTCTCGGCGAGGTCGGCGGCGGTCTGCTGCAGCTTCAGCTCATCGGCCTTGCGCTGGGTGATGTCGGTGCGGATGGCGACGTATTGGTAGGGTTTCCCGGCGCCATCGACGAAGGGGAAGATCGTGGTGTCGACCCAGTAGAAGGAGCCGTCCTTCGCGCGGTTCTTCAGCTCGCCATGCCAGACGCGGCCGTGGGCGATGGTCTGCCAGAGATCGCGGATGAACTCCTTCGGGTGGTGGCCGGAGTTGATGATGCGGTGGTCCTGGCCGAGGAGTTCGTCGCGGGAGTATTGGGAAATGGCGCAGAACTTGTCGTTGACGTAGGTGATCTTTCCGCGGGCGTCGGTGATGGCGACGATGGAGTGCTCGTCGAGGGCGGCCTTCATGTCCCGCAGCTCGCGCATGCGGTCGAGGAGCTGGGCGGAGGCCTCGGCGTGCTCGCGCTCGAGGTTTTGCAGCGCGGCGACGAGGTCCTCGCGGCTGAGCTTGGCGTAGTCGGAGGGGGTGTGCGGCACGGGCGGCAAGGTGCTTCGCGCTCCGCCGGCTGGCAAGGGGGAAGGCATCCGTTGCGAGTAGCGCGGCTACTCGGGTCTGGTCATTCCTTGGTGGGCGGATCTTGCGGTGCAGCAGGATGCGGGGCGCGGCGGCGCGGCGTTTTTCACTCTGCGCCCGGCGCGGGCGGACGGTGCGTCTAGGGAAATCCTTTAGCGAGAATTGGCGGGGCCGCCAATATCCGCGCTGCGCACCTTTTGCTATCGTGGGGCCATGCAAGCGATCCACGCCACGCCCGCATCCGCCCCCGCCCCCGCCGCTGCCGACCACGGCCGCAGCGTCGTCACCCAGCTCCAGCGCTCCGAGGTGTTCCGCGACTACCAGAACGCCTTCGAGACCACCACCGGCCTGCCGCTCGCGCTCCGCGCCGCGGGCTCCTTCAACTTTCCGCTCCACGGCTCCAAGCGCGCCAACCCGTTCTGCGCGCTCATGGCCGGCAGCAACAAGACCTGCGCCGCCTGCCTCCAGCTCCAGCAACAGGTCGAGGACAGCGCCACGACCGAGGCGAAGACGATGAAGTGCTTCGCCGGCCTCAACGAGTCCGCCGTCCCCGTCCGCGTCGGCGAAAACGTCATCGGCCACCTCCAGACCGGCCAGGTGCTCCTCCAGGCGCCGACCGAGTCCGGCTTCAAGGCCATCAAGCGCCAGCTCGCGCCCGACGCTCCCGCGCCCGAGGTGCAGAAGATCCGCGCCGCCTACTTCGGCACGCGCGTCGTCACGCGCACGCAGTTCGAGTCCGTCGTCCGCCTGCTCTCGATCTTCGCCCAGCACCTCGCCTCGCTCAGCAACCAGATGATGGTGCAGCAATCCGCCGCCGAATCGCCCGTCGTGGCCAAGGCCCGCGCCTTCATCGCCGAGCGCTACACCGGCGAGGTCTCCGTCACCGACGTCGCCCGCGCGGTGAACATGAGCACGTTCTACTTCTGCAAGGTTTTCAAGCAGGGCACGGGCCTGACCTTCACGCACTACCTTGCGCGCCTGCGCGTCGAGAGCGTGAAGCAGCACATGCTCAACCCGCACGTGCGCATCAGCGAGGCGGCCTTCGCCGCCGGCTTCCAGTCGCTCTCCCAGTTCAACCGCGTGTTCCGCCGCATCGCCGGCGAATCCCCCAGCGCCTACCGCGAGCGCCTCCACGGCGCCTCCGCCAGCTGCGGCCACGCCGCCTGAACCCCGCCCCCGTCCACCACCCTGACGCCCACGCCCGTCATGATTTTCACCGACACCTACGCTCCCGCGAAACCGTCCGCCCCGCGCCCCATCCTGCGCACGCTGCCGGTCGCCATCTTTTACGAGGACATCGCCGCCGCCGACCGCGCGCTGCACTCCGTGCGTCACGCGCTGCGCTTCCAGCGGGACAGCCGCCTCCTCCAGCCCATGCTCTGGAACGTCCACCTCCTCGAGGAGGATCAATGGCGCCGCCTCGCCGCCGCCGACGTGGCCGCCGCCGACCTCTGCATCGTCTCGCTCAGCCGCGAGACCCGCACCGCCGGCAGCGCCGCCTGGTTCGGCGAACTCTCCGCCGGCGACACGCACAAGTGGGTCACGCTCGCGCCCTTCGAGCCCGCCCCCACCCTGCTGCCCGCCCTGAGCCGCGCCGGCTGAACCGCCCCCGATCCCTTTCCAAGACCGACGTTAGGGGTAACGTCCTCTTGAGGCGCCGCGGGATGCCACTGGCATCCGCGGCGCTCGACTTTCCGGGGGCGCCGGCGGGGTTGAGCGCGACGCACGAAGTGTCCAGTGTGCGGCCATAGACACCCGTCTGCTGCTGCGCCTCGAGGGCCTCGCCGCCCTGGCCGTCGCCACCTTCGCTTATCACCGGCTCGGTGCGAGCTGGTGGTTGTTCGCCGGCGCCTTCCTCGCGCCCGATCTCACGCTGTTCGGCTACCTGGCCGGACCGCGGCTCGGCGCCCTCGCCTACAACCTCGGCCACACCTACCTCCTCGCCCTCGGCCTCGTCGCCGCGGGCTGGTTCGGCGGCTCTCCGCTCACCGTCGCCCTCGGCGTCATCTGGGTCGCGCACATCGGCTTCGACCGCGCGCTCGGCTACGGACTCAAGCTGCCGTCTGATTTCCACGACACCCACCTCGGCCGCATCGGCCGGGCGAAGGCTCAGGCTCGCGCCAACTGACGCGGGAGGAGCACCGTCACGCGCAGGCCGCTGCGGTCCGCGCGGTTCTCCGCACGGATCGTGCCGCCGTGCAGTTCGGCGATCGCCTTGCAGATCGCGAGACCGAGTCCGTGCCCGGTCGGCGCGGCCGGCTCCCTCTGGCCGGGAAAACGCACGAAGCGCTCGAAGATCCGTGCGAGCTGGTCCGCCGGCAGGCCCGGGCCCTCGTCGGTCACCGTCAGCCGCCACGCCTCCTCCGCGGGCGCGGAGTCGAGGCGCACGACCGCGCCGCGCGGCGACACAGCGACGGCGTTCGTCACCAGATTCAGCAACAGCTGGCGCAGCAGTTCCGGCTCGGCCGCGATCTCGCCCGCGGGGTTCTCCCCGAGCGTGAAACGCACGCCGCGGTCCTCCGCCAGCGCCTGCGCGTCCTCGGCGAAGCCGTGCAGCAGCGGCACCAGCGCCACCGGCCGCAGCGCCGGCGCGAGCGCGCCGCTCTCCGTCTTGGCGAGGAACAGCAGGCGCTCGATCACGTGGTTGAGCTGCGCGATCTCCTCGAGAATGTCCTCGATCGCCCCCGCGGCCTCGGCATCGCCCGCGACGCGCGCACGGAGCTTCTCGGCGTTGAGGCGGATCAGTGCCAACGGCGTCTTCAATTCGTGCGACGCGTCGCCGGTGAACCGCCGCACCTGTTCGAACGACGCCTGCAGGCGGTCGAAGGTCTCGTTCAGCAGCCGCGTCAGCGCCGCCAGCTCGTCGCGGCCCGGCGGCACGGGGATGCGCTCGCCGAGGTTGTCCGCGCGGATGCGCCGCGCCGTCGCCTCGATGGCGCGCAACGGCCGCAGCGTGTCGCGGCTGAAGGCGTAGCCGAGCGCGATGCCGGCCAGCGCCACGCCCAGGATGAGCATCAGGCTCGTGCGCGCGTATTCGCGGAGAATCCGCTCGGAGGGCTCGAGCGGGCTGCCGACCTGCAGCCGCCAGGGACCGTGGACGCTTTCCGAAAGATGAACTCGGCCAAGGAACGGCAGCCGCACGGTCCGGTGCGGTTCGCCGGGACCCGCCGCCGGCAGCACGGTCTCGCCGAGATTGCCCGAGCGGAAATACACCGTGCCGTCCGCCGACGCCACCTGGATGAGAAACAGCGCCGCGTCACCCTCCGCGTCGTGCTGGACGCGCGCCGCCACCTCGGCGGGCGTCAGGCGCGTCTCCGGACCGAGCAGCTCGGCGAGTTCCCGCGCCTCCACGTCGTGCAGCAGCTCCAGCCCGTGCTCGATCTGGTGGTCGAGCAGCCAGCCGCCGATCAGCAGCACGGCCGAGGTCGTCGCCGTGACGAGCAAGGCGAAACGCAGCGTGACGCGAAAGGTGAACGATCTCACGCGAGTTGGTAGCCGGTGCCGCGCACCGTCTTGATGAAGGGGCCGCCGCCGGCGCGCTCGAATTTCTGCCGCAACCGACGCACGTAGACGTCGATCAGGTTCGTCTCGAGGTCGTAAGACGCCTCCCAGACCTTCTCGGCGATGAGCGTGCGCGTGAGCACGCGGCGCGGGTTCTGCAGGAAGAGCTCCAGCAGCGCGAACTCGCGCGTCGTCAGCTCCACCGGCCGGCCGTCGCACTCCGCCGTGCGCGCGAGCAGGTCGAGCTTCACGCCCTTGTGCTCGAGCACCGTGTGACGCGGCGCGGAGGTCTGGCGCCGGAGCAGCGAACGCACGCGCGCCACGAGCTCGTCCACGCTGAAGGGTTTCGGCAGGTAGTCGTCGGCGCCGAGATTGAGCCCGCGGATGCGGTCCGCCACCGCGTCGCGTGCGCTGAGGATGAGCACCGGTTCGTTGAAACCGGCCGACCGCCACTCGCGCAGCAGTTCCAGCCCGTCCCCGTCGGGCAGGCCGAGGTCGAGCACCACGGCGTCGTAGGGCGACTCGGCCAGCGCATCGCGCGCCGCGGCGCAGGTCGTGACGTGGCTCACCGTGTAGGCCTGCTCGCCCAGCGCATTCTCCACGAACTTGCCGACTTTGCGTTCGTCTTCGACGACCAGGATTTTCATGCGCGTTGTGCTGTCAGCGCTTCTGCCACAATCGCACGAGCCGCGCCAGCCCAACCACGTCGCCATCGGGCAGGTATTCGTGTCCGGCCATCGGCGAGCCGGGCAGGCCGAACTTGATGATGCGCGCCAGCGCCAGTTCGATCTCCGCCTCGGTGGCCCCCGCCGCGCGCCGCGTCCCCTCGCGCGGCCAATCCGGCGGCCGGAGGCTCAAGCGCGCCGCCAACGCGCCGTCGCCGTGGCCCTCCGCCCCGTGGCACGGGGCGCAGAGCCGTGCGAAGAGCCGCCTTGCTTCCGCCTCGGTCGCGCTCGCACCGGCCGCCGGCCGCCAGGTTTCGACCTGGTGCAGGCGCGCCGGGATCGTGTCCGCGCCGAGCGAGGCGAGATACAGGACCAGCGCCTCGCCGTCGGATTCGTCGCCGCCACGGAACAGGTGCGCATACGACGGCATCCGCGAACCCGGCGACACCGCGCGCGGCTCCCGGAGGTGCAACCGGTTCCATTCCGCGGAGCGCCGGTTGCCGACGTTGGCGAGATCCGGCCCTTGCCGGCGATTGCCCGGCAGCGGCGGCGATTCCGCGAGGATGTCCGCCAGGTCGCGCGCCGGCCCCCAGCGTTCGACATCCGTCGCCACGCGCGGACGCACGAACTGCGAATGACAATGCAGGCATCCCTCCGCGATGAACACCTCGCGCCCGCGCGACACGAGATCGTCCGCGGCCTCCGCCCGCGGCGACGACAAGAGCGCCGCGCCGCCGAGCGCCAGCGCCACCGCCGCACCGCGCCGGACCGCACCGAGCGCGGCGAAGACACCCACGACGGCCAGCGCCACGAACCAACCCGGCACCGCGTGCAGGTCCTGCGCCATGCCGATGCCGAGCGCCGAACCGAACCACCCCGCGATCCCGAACACCGCCGCCGCCACGCCCGCCCGCCCCGTCGACGCCGGGAAATGCACCAGCGCCACCGAATAAAGCGACACGCCCGCCGTGTAGAGCCAGTGCGCCGGCACCACCGCCGGCACCGTCCCGCCGAGCACGAGCGCCGCCGCCCCGAGCAACAGCACGGCCGCGAACACCGGCGTGCGCCGCCCGCCGGCGTCGATCACCGCGCCGGACACCATCGCGGCCAGCAGGTGCACCGCCGCGTTGGCCGCCAGCGTCGCGCTGCCCGCCCACGTCGCCCCGCGCAGGGATTCGGTGTGCTGGATGATGTAGAACGCCGCCGAGTCCAGCCACACGAGCGCCAGCAACGCCCCGATCCAGCGCGCCGCGACGCCGCGTTCCGCCGCGGGCAGGGCGATTCGCTCCAGCTTCAGCCCGCGCGTCGCCATCATGCCGATGCCGGTCGCCGCCACGGCGAGCAGCGTCTGCGTCGTCGCCGGGGCGGAGAACACGCTGGGCAGGTTGCACACCGCGTAGGCCGCCCCGGTCCCGAGCCCGATGCCGAGCCCGAGCCGCCGCCCGCCCATCGCGCGGCGCAACGTGGCTGCGAGCCACACGGTCAACGCGCCGAGCGATAAGCCGACCGCCGCGCACACCGCCGCCAACGGCACGAATCTCTCGGCCCCGAGCGCCAGCAACGCCGCCGCTCCGCACGCCGCCAGCGCGACCGCCAGCAGATCGGGCAGACTTTCCGTCCGGTGCCAGCGCGCCGCGCCGAGCGCACCGGCGATCCCGCCACCCCCGAGCGCGGCCAGCAACGAACGCAGCGCCGACCCGCTGTGCCCGGCCTGCTCCGCCAGCGCAAGCAACGCGAATTCCGCGAACAACAGAAAATAGACGTAGGTCGCCGCCACGAGCCCGACCGCCGCCCACCACGAGCGGTTGCGCCACACGTCCGGTTGGAAGTGATCAGTCATGGGCCGGGGGAAACTGCCGCAACAGCCAGGCTTGGCCGCCCGCGAGGATGAAGTCCGTCGTCGTCACGCTCAACCACGGCCATTCCAACGTGCCCGTCCCGACCGCCGCCGCCACGTAGCCGCCGGCGGCGAGCCGGAAAAGGATCGTCAGCCGGAACACCGCGCGCAGCCGCTCGGGCGAGCCGTGGGCCAACGCCAGCCAGTAGCTCGCGCCCACCGCACCGACGAAGGCGCCGACGAAGCGCACGAACACCAGCGCCTCCGCCCCGGGCACGCGCACACCCATCGCCGCCAGCGTCAGCGCGGGCACCGCCACGAGACCGAGCCCGGTCAACAGGTCGCCGCCGCCGGCGAGCGCGGCGAAGATGCGGGAGACGCGGAGGAGGCGGTGCAGGTTCATGGGAGAAATTGATCCGCGAGCCAGCGCACCGAGCCGCCGGTCATGAGCAGGCCGGCCGCCAGCCGCACGCCGAGCAGCGCCTGCGTCCACGCCTCGCTGCGGAACAGCTCCGCCGCGTGCGCCGACTCCGTCGCCCCGAGCGCGAGCAACGCCGCCACGTGCACGGCGCAACCGAGCTGCCACGCCGCAAACACCCCGCGCGGCGCCGGCCGCCGCGCGAGCACGGTGAGCATCACAGCGTTCACGCTCGTCACGACGCCCGCCATCGCGAGGTGCGCGTGCGCCACGAAACCGTGCGTGAACTTCAGCTGTTCCGACCAACCCGGCAAAAACGCCAGCCAGCCGGTGGCGACGAGCAAGGCCCACCACCCGAGCGCGGCGAGCAGCCACGGTCGCGCCACCGCCGGCCAAGCGTGCGTCAGCCAATGCCACGCGAGCAACGGCACCCACGCCAGCAACACCGCCAGCGCAGCGATCTGCGTCAGGGCATGATGCGACTCATGCCCGTGCCCGACCGCCGCAAAAATCCCCCAGCTCAAAACGAGCGCCGCCCAAACCGGTTTGTTGCTTATTAAGCGCAAACGCCCGAGGGCCGCCCAATCGGGTAATTTGCGTAATACGCAAATTTGCCGGGATTGCGCCGGAACCAAACGCGGGACGCGGAGGAGCGCGGGCAGGAGGAGGAAGATCGTCACGATGCCGAGGGTGGAGCCGAGGAGCGAGGCACCGGTGGCGCCGCCGCTGTCGGGGTTCACCGCCGGAAACACCGCGCGCCCGCTCGCCCAATGCAGGAGCGCCGGCACGGGCAGCAGCAGCGCGAGCAACGTGCCGCGTGCCCAGCGTTCTCCCAGCGCGAGCGCGGGCCAGCGGCTCGCGGTGTGGTGCACGAGCAGTCCCCAGAGGAGCAACATCGCCGCCGGCAGGAGCGGCCGCGCGAGGCCGCTCCAATCGAGGAAGAGTTTCCCGCTCACGTGGCCGGACAGCCAGCTCACGCCGCCGAGGACGAGCGCGAGCGACCACGCGGCGAGCGCCAGCCGGGCATGCCGCGTCGCGCCGGACAGGCGCGCATCGACGAACCACGCGAGCAACACGCCGACGACCGGCAGTGCCGTCCATCCGTAGAGTTGCCAGTTCAGGTGCAGCGGCATCCACCGGCCGTAGGTCAGCGGCGCGAGCAGATCGCCCGCCGCCGGCCAAAGCAGCGCGACGGCGAGCCACACGCCGACGAGGTTGGCCGCCACGAGCCAGCCGAGGCTGTGCCGCGCCGCCGCGCGCGCGACGGCGTCGAACGTGGAGGAGCCGGCGTTCATGCCGTCACCTCGCTCAAGCGCCCGTCACGCACGCGCACGATGCGGTCGCAGGCCTCGGCGAAGCGGCGCTCATGGGTCGCGAGCACGACGGCGATGCCGTCGCGCCCGGCGAGTTCCTTCAACAAAGTGAACACCGCGAGCCCCGTCGCCTCGTCGAGCGAGCCGGTGGGCTCGTCGGCGAGGAGGAGTTGCGGACGGTTCATCAGCGCGCGGCAGATGGCGACGCGCTGGCGCTCGCCGCCGGAGACGTCCTGCACGCGGTGGGAAAGCCGGTGATCGAGACCGACGCGGCGCGTCAGCTCGCGGATGCGCTCCGTGGTCGCGCGGGTGGACGTGCCGACCGCGAGCGCGGGCACGCGGAGATTTTCCTCCACCGTGAGGTCGGCGATGAGGTTGTGGAGCTGGAAGACGAAGCCGAGCCGCCGGCGGCGCAGCTCGAGCCGGTCGGGTTCGCGGCGCGGGTCGAGTCCGCAGACGGTGACTTCGCCGAAGTCGGGCACGTCGAGTCCGCCGAGCAGGTGCAGCAGCGTGCTCTTGCCGGAACCGGACGCGCCCCAGAGGGCGACGAGTTCGCCCGCGTGCACGGTGACGCTGACGTCGTGCAGCACCGCGATGCGGCCGGCGTCGTAGGCCTTGGACACGTGGCGCGCAGAGACGAGGACGGGGCGTGGGTCACTCATAGCGCAGGGCCTCCGCGGGTTGGATGCGCACGGCGAAGCGCGCGGGATAGACGGCGCCGATCACGGCGGTGCCGAACGCGGTGATGACGATGCCCGCGAGCACGATGGGTTGGATGCTCGCCTGCACGTAGCCTTGGAATTGCGGCACGCGCTCGAGCACGAAGAGCAGCGCGTAGCCGAGCGCGAAGCCGACGGCGACGCCCGCCGCCGCGAGCGCAGCGGCCTCGCCGAAGATCAGGCCCGCCACCTGCGCACCGGAGAAACCGCAGACCCGCAAGACGGCGATCTCGCGGATGCGCGTGAAGACGGAGAGCAGCATCGTGTTGGCGACGCCGAGTCCGCCGAGGCAGAAGGCGCAGATGCCGACGGCCCAGGCGGTGAAGTTGAGGATCTTGAAGCTGTTGTAGCTGGCGTTGAACTCGCGGTTCTCGAGGGCGATGACGCCCGGTTGCGCCGCCTCGAGCGCGGCCTTGAACGCGACGCCGGCGGATTGGTCGCGCAGCTTCACGGTCACGACCGACGCCGCACCCGCGCGGTGGAAGAACTCCTGCGCCTCGGCCAGCGGCAGGAAAACACCGCCGTCCTCGAAGCCGTTCTCGGTCTTGAAGATTCCGCCGACGCGGAACGTGCCACGCCCGACGGCGAGTTCGTCGCCGGCGCGGGCGCCGAGAAATTCCGCGGCGCGCGAGCCGAGGAAGATCTCCCCGGGACGCGCCCCGAAATCGGCGCTGCTCCCCGCGCGCCACTCCGCCCGCGCAAGCCGCGGGTCGGCGGCTTCGAGGCCGAAGCAGGTGATGACCGGATGACCCGGCGCCGACACGAGGCCGAAGAGCACGGGATGCGCCGACTCGACCTCCGGCCGGGCGCGGATGGCGGCGACCTGCGCCGGCGTGACGGAGCTGAAGAAGAGGTCGGAGACGTTGCGCTCGAAGACGAGATAATGGCTGTCGCTCGACAGGATGCGTTGGAACATGCCGATCGCACCCGTGACGATGGCGAGGATGGTGAGCATCGCGGCCACGCCGAAGGCGATGCCGGCGATGCCGATGAGCGCGCGCCAGCGGTGACGGCGGAGATTGGTGCAGACGAGGGAGAGGATCTTCATGCGCGGAGGGCGGCGGCTTCACGCGGCATGAGGATGGACCTCCGGTTGCGGCGCGGCCGGGCGGACCAGCGCGGCCTGCACGGCGGCGAGATAATCCCAGCGCGACCCGCCGGCGCGGCGCAGACGGGCGAGCGCGCGGACGGCAAGGCGTTCGAGCCGGCGGCAACGCGCGGTGGCGCGGGCGGCACCGAGGGCGACGACCAGGTTCGGCCGGGCGAGGCGGCGGTCGCGGTCGGCCGTCTTGCCCGAGCCGGCGGCGCCGGACGGCAGGTCGGCGAAGTCGTCGGCGATCTGGTAGAGCTGGCCCCAATAGATGCAGAGCGCGTCGAGCGCCTGCCGCTCGGCGCGCGACGGGCGGGCGAGCACGGCGGGGAGCTGCACCGCGAGCGTGAGGAGCGCGCCGGTCTTGCCGGCGGCGATGCGGCTGACGAGCGCCGCGGAACGGTCCGTGCGCGCGAAGGCGAGGTCCCAGGCCTGGCCGCCGACGAGGCCGGCGGTGCCGAGCGTGCGGTCGAGCCACGCGGTGGCGCGGGCGCGTTCGGTGCGGGAGCGATCGACCAGCGCGCGGCCGACGAGGGCGTAGGCGCGGTTGATCAGCGTGAGCGCGGCGAGGATGGCCGTGGCCTCGCCGTGGCGGCGGTGCACGCAGGGCTGGCCGCGGCGGAGCGACGCGTCGTCCATGCACGGCAGGTCGTCGAGGAGGAGCGAGGCGGTGTGGAAATACTCGACGGCGCAGGCGAGCCTCGTGGCGCGCGGCGCCGCGAGGCCGTGACGGCGCGCCGCGGCGAACACGAGGGAGCCGCGCACGAGCTTGCCGGGATGCTCCGCCCCTTGGCGCAGCGCGGCGCGCAGGGCGGGCTCGGCGCGCGCGGCGTCGGGCAGGTGGCGGAACAGCGCGCGTTGCAGGCGCTGGCGTTCGGTGTCAGTCGTCATCTTCATCATCCTCCCGGTGATCGCCGCGGTCGGCAGGTTGGCCCTCGTCCTCCGGGGGGTCGACGCGGAACTCCCACCCGGACAGGCGCACGAGGCCCTGGGTGGTGTCCAGGCCCTGCCACAGCAGACCGCCCCAACCCGCGAGCAGGGCGGCGAGCAGGAGCCCGCGCCACGGCGCCGCGCCGCGCAGGGCGGAGGCGGCCGGGGCGACCTTGCGGCCGTCGACCATGGCGAAGGCGATGTTCTCGCGCTCGCGCAGCGTGTGCCAGAGCAGGCCGGCGAGATGCGCACCGATCAGGACGAGCAAGGCGACGGCGAGAGACTCGTGCCCGTCGTCGGCGGCCACGAGGCCGGTGACGATGACGGCGCCGGCGACCCCGAGCAGACCGAGCATGACCCAGCTCGCGGCCGGGTTGTGCGCCGGCCAGCGGCCGGACTCGGCGCGCCCGGCGAGGGCGGAACGGAAAAAGTCCACCAGCTGGCCCAACCCCAGGGGCCAGCGGGTGAAACGCAGGTGACGCGGACCGACGACGCCGAGGATCACGCGGAGGACGAGCGCGCCCCCGGCGAAGAGGCCGGCGGCGACGTGAGCGGCGAACCACGGGTGCTCGTCGTCGAGACCGAAGCCGAGGACGAGCGCCACGGTGATCCCGGCGGCGAAGGCCACGTGCAGCACGCGGACCGGCCAGTCCCAGACGAGGATGCGGTTGGTGGGTTCAGCTTTCATCCGGTGACGCGCCCCTGGAGGTGGAATTTCACGTGCACCACCGGGTCGACCTTGAGCAGGCCGAACATCTTGATCACCGGCAGGCCGAATTCGCGCACGTCGACGGCGGCGTCGCCGTCGATCGCGTAGACGGAATCCTGTTTCGTGAGCGAGACGGGGAAGTTGAGCTCGCAGGTGACGCCGTGGAGCGTGAGCCGGCCGGTGGCGCGGGTGCGGCCGTCGGGCTCGGGCGTGAGTGCGGTGAGGACGAATTCGCCGCCCGGAAACTCCGGCGTGTGCTGCCACTCGTGCATGGCGCGGTCGCGCTTCGGCTTGCCGGTCAGCAGGTCCATGAAATGAAAGCCCAGCCGTGCGGCCGTGATGCGGCCGTCGTCGGCGACGGTGATGACGGGGTCGTAGGCGGAGAGGTGGCCGGTGAAGGAGTCGACCGTGGCCTTGACGACCACGTCGATGCGGGATTCGGACGAGTCGATCCGCAGCGGTTTTTCGGCCGCCGCGAGCGGCAGGGCGGCGAGGAGCAGGCCCGCCGCGACAGGAAGGAGGCTTCGATGCAACATGCCACCACCCTACCCCGCGAAGATGAACGCCCGGGGAACGGCGGATGAATTTCCTTTCATCCACCCCCGCCGGCCGTCCGCGCTGCCCGGGCCGGCCCCGGGGCGTAACATTTCTAAGAGCGCCCTTGCCGTCGCCCGCACCGGGCCCAAGCCTCGCGGCCCAGCACACCCATGATCGGCGCGACCCTCTCCCTTCTCGGCGGACTCGGCATGTTCCTCTTCGGCATGAAGATCATGTCCGAGTCGCTGCAAAAGCTCTCCGGCGAAAAACTGCGCGGCATCATGCGCACGATGGCGGGCAACCGGTTCTCCGGCGTCGGCACGGGCTTCCTCGTCACCTGCCTCGTCCAATCCTCGTCGGCCACGACCGTGATGATCGTGAGCTTCGTCAACGCCGGCCTGCTCACGCTGATCGAGGCGACCGGCATGATCATGGGCGCCAACATCGGCACGACGACGACGTTCTGGCTGGTGTCGTTCTTCGGGTTCAAGTTCAGCATCAGCTCGATCGCGCTGCCGATCATGGGCCTGGCGCTGCCGCTGCTCTTCGTGCGCCAGATGAAGCTGCGGACCATCGGCGAATTCTGCATGGGCTTCGGCCTGCTCTTCCTCGGCCTGATGTTCCTGAAGGACAGCGTGCCGGACATCCGCAACAACCCCGAGGCGCTCGAGTTCATCCAGGATTTCACCGGCATGGGATTCTGGTCGGTGCTGATCTTCTTCGTCTTCGGCACGATCCTCACCATCGTCGTGCAATCCTCCTCCGTCGCGGGCGCCATCACGCTGACGATGGCCTACAAGGGCTGGATCGACTACCCGACCGCCTGCGCGATCATCCTCGGCGAGAACGTGGGCACGACCATCACCGCCAACCTCGCCGCGCTCGGCGGCAACGTGGAGGCGAAGCGCGCCGCCCGGGTGCACCTGCTGTTCAACCTCATCGGCGTGGCGTGGTGCATCATGCTCTTCGGCGTGTTCACGAGCTTCATCGACTGGCTCATCCCCGGCGATCCGACCTCCGCCACCCACATCCCGCTGCACATGGCTGGCTTCCACACGATGTTCAACATCTGCAACACCGCGCTGCTCGTCGGCTTCGTCCCGCAGCTCGCGCGGCTCGCCAGCCGGCTCGTGCGCGACCCGGCCCCGGGCGAGAAATCCCTCGACCACGTCACCTACGACTCCCCGCTCGTCCCGCACACCGGCGAACTCAACCTCGCCGAGGCCGAGCGCGACGTCCAACGCATGGGTGCCATCACGCGCGAGCTGGTCGTCGGGTTCATGGACCTCTTCGAGAAGGCGCCGGCCGACCTCGACGCCACCGTCAAGCGCCTCAAGGGCCTCGAGGAGGAGAGCGACCGCCGCGCCGTCGAGGCCACGCAATACCTCCTCCGCTGCACCACCGGCGGCGTGAGCGACGCCACGATGGCGCGCGTCACGGTGATGATCCGCATCCTCGCCGAGCTCGAGGACATGTGCGACCGCGGCTACCGGCTCGTCATGCTCGCCGAGCGCAAGCACCGGAAGAAACGCACGCTGCCGCCCGAGGTCTTCAAGCAGGTGCGCGACTTCTCGCAGGTGCTGCTGCAGTTCATGGATTTCGCCTCCAGCCGCCTGACAACCGGCGTGGCCGGCTCCGACATGGAGACCGCCTACCAGCTCGAGAACCTGATCGACAACCTGCGCAAGACCCTGCGCAAGGAATCCGTCCGCCGCATGCAGGGCAACGGCGAGATCATCAAGTCCGAGATGCTCTACATCGACATCCTCAACAACATCGAGGTCATCGGCGACCACTCGCTCAACATCCTGCAGGCGCTGCGGCACAGTGATTGAGTGGACGCGCGGCGTGGCGACGCGGTGCCGCGCGAAGTGGCAAGGATCAAGGAGCAAGTAGCAAGTGGGGCCGGTCTGCGACCGGCCCGATGGCGGCTGCGCTCGGAAGGTGGGGCGCGCACTCCGTGCGCGCCGGGAACGGGAATGCGACGACGCTCGCCGGCTCGCGCTCGCTGCGGGGCTCCAACGTTGCGCGCAAGCGCGCAACCTACCTGAGGCGTGCGCGACACCGACATGAGGCGTGCGCGACACCGACATGAAGCGTGCGCGCCACCGACTCGAACCGCACGCGGCCAACCGACAGCCACGCGGAGCAACCGACATCCGGGTGTAGCAGCCGACATCATATCGTAGCAGCCGACGTAAGTCGGCTGAAGGATTCGCGCCTCCCTCCCCCACAGCCGACTTACGTCGGCTGCTACGTCCTGAACATCGCGGCGCGACGCAGGTGGTGCGCCGGCGTCCGGCCGGCAACCGGCCCATGCAGGCGGGACGCCTGCGCTACTCCACCCTGCGCTGACCCGGTTACCGGGAAGGCTCACCGCGCGGATTGCCCGGTTGGCCGCAAGCGCGATGACTTCGCCCCGCCCGCCCCACACCTTGCCGGCTGCTCCGTCCCGCCCCACCGTCCTCCGCCCCTACCCTCTTCGTTCACCCGCGCTTCGCGCCCTTGCTTTCATGTCTTCCGTTTCCCCGCCGCCGGCCGCCATGCCCAAACCCGTCGATCCGCTCACGTCCGTGCTGCGGCGCTTCCTCGACGTGCGGCCGGCCGAGAGCCGCGCGCTCGCGTGGTCGTGGCTCTACATCTTCGCGCTCTTCCTCGCCTACTACGTGCTGCGGCCGATCCGCGACGAGCTCGGCGTCGCCGGCGGCGTGCGCAACCTGCCCTGGCTCTTCACCGGCACGCTGCTCGCCATGCTCGCCGTCAGCCCGCTCTTCGGCTGGGCGGTGAAACGCTGGCCGCGCGAACGCTTCATCGCGCTCACCTACCGCTTCTTCATGGCGAACCTCGTCGTGTTCCTCGCGCTGCTGGCACTCACCGGCGCGGAGCAGCGCGTGTGGATCGGGCGGGCGTTCTTCATCTGGGTGTCGATCTTCAACCTCTTCGTCGTGTCGGTGTTCTGGTCGTTCATCGTCGACGTGTTCGACGCCGGGCAGGGCAAGCGGCTCTTCGGTTTCCTCGCCGCCGGCGCGACGCTCGGCGGCATCGCCGGCTCGGCGCTGACGTCGGGTTTCGTGGAAAAGCTCGGACAGCACTGGCTGTTGCTCGCGTCGATCGCGCTGCTCGAGGTCGCGGTCTTCGCCTCGCGCCGGCTCGGCGGCGTGTGCGCGGGCTTCCGCACGGCGCGCTCGGGCGACGACCCGAACCGGCCGGTCGGCGGCGGCGTGTTCGCGGGACTGACGCACACCTTCCGCTCGCCCTACCTGCTCGGCATCGCGGGCTTCATGCTGCTCTACACGATCACGTCGACCTTCCTCTACTTCCAGCAGGCGACGATCGCGGAGCAGAATTTCCCCGACCGCGCCACGCGGACGGCGTTCTTCGCGCAGGTCGATTTCTGGGTGAACACGCTCACGCTGCTCTGCCAGGTGCTGCTGACTGGCCGGCTGATGGGGCGGCTCGGCGTGGTGCTGACGCTCGGCGCGCTGCCGTTGCTCAGCGTCGTCGGCTTCGGCGCGCTCGCGGCGGCGCCGACGGTGGCGGTGTTCGTCGTCGTGCAGGTGGCGCGGCGCGTGAGCAACTTCGCCCTCGCCCGCCCGGCGCGCGAGGTGCTCTACACCGCCGTGTCGCGGGAGGACCGCTACAAGGCGAAGAACTTCATCGACACCGTCGTCTATCGCGGCGGCGACCAGGTTGCGAGCTGGAGCTACGCCGGCCTGCTTGCGCTCGGGCTGGGCCTGACCGGCATCGCGCTCGTGGCCGTGCCGCTCTCCGCCGCGTGGCTCGGCCTCAGCGTGTGGCTCGGCCGCCGGCAGGCGAAACACCAGCGTGAAACCGAGGCCGCGGCGGCTTTGGGGCGGAGTCCGGCCACAACTGTCTGACCGCTCATTTCCACCCTTGACCCACCCCGGAGAGCGGCCTTCTTTCGACCGCTCTCCGCACTCACTGCCTGGTGGTGTAATGGTAGCACAGGCGACTTTGACTCGCCTAGTCATGGTTCGAATCCATGCCGGGCAGCCAAATTGCGTGGCAATTTGGATGATGGGCATGGATGAGAACCTCGGTTCGACGACCGGAGCGCAGCGGAGGGAGAAGGATCGGCCGCAGGTCGAGGGCGCAGCCCTGAGCGCAGCGAATCAATCCATGCCGGGCAGCCATGGCGAGCATCTCGCTTCGCTCGGAACGACGCGCCTCCCGTTGGTCGGCTTGCTCATGGCCTGCGGCCGACATACACAAGTCGCGTGAATACGCTGATGGCGGAAGCGCGGCGTGCCGAGCGGAGCGACAGTTTGCCATGGCCCTGAGCAAGGGCCATCGGCCCGCGTCGAAGGGCTTTCTTTTCGGGCCAAATGCTTCCCACGCGCGGACTTATTCGTCTCCATTCCCCGCTCTCCCCCGCCCGGGACGTATCTCCGCCATTGACGCTCCTTTTCGCCGGCGGTTTCCTCGGGACTCATGCCGCACCGGACCGGGAAATCGGAACTCAAGTTCAAGCGCATCGTGCTCAAGCTCAGCGGGGAAGTCCTCCGCGGGCGCGGCACCGAGCCCATCGACGCCGCCACGCTCGAGGCGATGTGCACCCAGGTGAAGGAGATCCACGACCTCGGCGTCCAAGTCTGCGTCGTCATCGGCGGCGGCAACATCTACCGCGGCCTCCAAGGCGCCAAGCGCGGCGTCGACCGCACCACGGGCGACTACATGGGCATGCTCGCCACCGTCATCAACGGCCTCGCGCTGATGGATTGCCTCGAGAAGATGGGCGTCTCCACGCGCGTGCAATCGGCCATCCCGATGAACCAGATCGCCGAGCCCTTCATCCTCCGCCGCGCCATGCGCCACCTCGAGAAGGGACGCGTCGTCATCTTCGTCGCCGGCACGGGCAACCCGTATTTCTCGACCGACACCACCGCCGCCCTCCGCGCCTCCGAGATGCACGCCGACATCATCATGAAGGCCACGAAGGTCGACGGCATCTACGACAAGGACCCGAAGAAGCACGCCGACGCCGTCCGCTACGACGAGCTCACCTTCATCGACGCCCTCAAGCAGCGCCTCAACGTCATGGATTCGACGGCGTTCTCGCTCTGCATGGACAACAACGTCCCGATCCTCGTGTTCGACCTCAACGACGAGCACGCCATCCGCAAGGCCGTCACCGGCGAAAAGGTCGGCACGCTGGTCCGCAACTGAAGCGCCGCGACGGCGCACGGCGCCCGTTGAGGTTGAAGGTTTAAGTTGAGGGCCGCACCACCACCCGTAACGGGCCCGCGCACGGCCGCGACGACGCCGGGCGGTTGAAGGAATCCCCCTTGCCGCACGCCCCTCCGCGCACCTAATCTGCCCCTTCAAAAGATTCCGGCAGGCGCACCCGGCACCGGCGCCCAATCAAAAATCGAAACTCAAAAATCGAAAATCCGATGTCCTCCCCCACTCTCAACGACGCCCAGACCCGCATGAAGAAGGCCGTGGACCACACGCTCCACGAGTTCTCCACCATCCACACCGGCAAGGCTTCGCCGGCCATGGTCGAGACCGTCATGGTCGAGGCCTACGGCTCGATGATGCCCCTCAAGGGCTGCGCCGCCATCACCACGCCCGACCCGCGCATGATCCAGATCCAGCCCTGGGACAAGGGCCTCACGCGCGCGATCGAGAAGGCGCTCCAGCTGGCCAACATCGGCATCAACCCCGTCGTCGACGGCGCGCTCATCCGCCTCCCCTTCCCCGAGCTCTCGAAGGAGCGCCGCCAGGAATTCGTCAAGACCGCCCACCGCCTCGCCGAGGAAGGCCGCGTCGCCGTCCGCCACGTCCGCCGCGACGCGATGGAAGCCGCCAAGAAGCTCAAGAAGGACGGCAAGATCTCCGAGGACGACGAGAAGCGACTCGAAAAGGACGTCCAGACCGCCACCGACAAGGCGATCAAGGACATCGACGCCGCCCTCGCCCACAAGGAGAAGGAGCTGATGACGGTCTGAGCGACCGCCCTTGAGGGCGCGGCTACCGCCGCGCCGCGAACGTTCCCTCTCGCCTCGCCGCCCTTTCCGGCGCGGCAGTAGCCGCGCCCTCCACCGTAGGTCCGGCTTCAGCCGGACTGAAATAATCCACGCCTGCATCTTCAGCTGGCGAGTGCGGCCAAATCCGGCCGGCTGAAGCCGGCCCTACCCCCGCTCCGCCCGCGAAATCTCCGTCCGCCCCCATCGGTTGCGCGCTCGCGCGCAACGCAGCATCACACCGCCCGGCCAACGCGGCCCCCTTGAGGGCGCGGCTACCGCCGCGCCGCGAACGTTCCTTCCCGCCTCGTCGCCTTTGCGGCGCGGCAGTAGCCGCGCCCTCCACCCCCGAAACCCGCGCCCCCACGCGGGTTTTTCTACCCCCCCGTAGGCAGCGAGCTCGCTCGCGCCTCAAGCCCCGCTCCGAAGGGCGCGTGCGAGCACGCTGCCTACGCCCAATCCGCGCGGTTGAACACGCGGCCTGCGCTACCGCCGCGCCTTTTTCCTTCCCTCCCCACTCGGCTGACTGCTCACTGCTCACCGCTCACTTTTCTCCCCTTGCCCGACTTCGAGTTAGACTCCCCGTTCCCCGCCGCCGGCTCAGTCCCCGCGATCGATTTTCGCGCGTCGCTCAACGACGAGCAGTTCGCCGCCGTCACGGCCGAGCCGGGGCCGCTGCTCGTCCTCGCCGGCGCGGGCTCGGGCAAGACCCGCACGCTCACCTACCGCGTCGCCTACCTCCTCTCGCAGGGCGTGAGGCCGGGCGAGATCCTCCTCCTCACCTTCACCAACAAGGCCGCGAAGGAGATGCTCCACCGCGTCCACGAGCTCACCGGCGTCGAGCCCGCGCGCTTCTGGGGCGGCACCTTCCACTCCATCGGCAACCGCGCCCTGCGCATGTTCGGAGACGCGATCAAGCTGCCGAAGAACTTCTCCATCCTCGACGCCGACGAGTCCGAGTCGCTCCTCAAGCAGTGCGTCGAGTCGGTCGACAAGCTGTTCTTCAAGGACAAGACCAACCCGCGCCCCGGCCCGCTCTTCAGCGTCCTCTCGATGGCGCGCAACACCCAGCTCTCGCTCGCCGACACCGTCGCGCGGCACTTCCCGCAATACGGCGAGATCGCGCACCGCCTGCCGGAGTTCGCCGCCGCCTACGAGAAGGCGCGCCGCGAACAGTCCGTCGTCGACTACGACGACCTCCTTGAGCTCTGGCTCAAGCTCCTCACCGACGCGCCCGACGTCTGCCGGTATTTCAACGAGCGCTTCCGCCACGTCCTCGTCGACGAGTATCAGGACACGAACACCATCCAGGCGCAGATCGTCGACCGGCTCGCGTCGCACCACCGCATCATGGCCGTGGGCGACGACGCCCAGTGCATCTACTCGTGGCGCGGCGCGGACTTCGAAAACATCATGACGTTCCCCGACCGCCATCCGGGCACCGTCATCCACCGCATCGAGATCAACTACCGCTCCACGCCCGAGATCCTCGCCTTCGCCAACGGCGTGCTTGCCGCCGCGCCCAAGGGCCGGCACTTCGACAAGGAGCTCCGCGCCGCCCGCAAGCACGGACAGAAACCCTCCGTCATCCAGGCGATGGACGACCGCGAGCAGGCCGCCTTCATCGTGAAGCGCATCGAGTCGCTCGTGCAGGACGACGGCGTCTCCCCGCGCGAGATCGCCATCCTCTACCGCTCGCACTTCATCGCCCTCGAGGTGCAGCTCGCGCTCTCCCGCGCCGGCATCCCTTACGTCATCACGAGCGGGGTGAAGTTCTTCGAGCGCCAGCACGTGCGCGACCTCATCGCGCTCATCAGCTTCGTCTACAACCCGGGCAACACGCTCGCCTGGCAGCGCTTCTCCATCCTGCTGCCCAAGGTCGGTGAGAAGGGCGCGCAGAAGATCTACGCCGCCGCGCTCGACCACGCGAAGCTGATGCAGAAGAACTTCCTCGACGCCCTCGCCGAGGACGACGTGAAGACGAAGGTCCCGAAGGACGCGAAGGACGAGTGGGCCAACTTCTGCACCTCGCTCCAGCAGGTCGCCGCCGCGATGGACGAGGGCAAGCCCGCCGACGCCGTGCGCGTCGCCATCGACGGCTGGTATGGCGACTACATGAAGGGCGCCTATGCCGACTACCTCGACCGCCTCGAGGAATTGAAGGGCTTCGTGGGCTTCGCGTCGCAGTTCACCGACATGCAGGAGATGCTCACGCAGGTCGCGCTCCTCAACGGCGAGACCGCCGAGAAGGAAGTCGAGCCCACCGACGACGCCATCCGCCTGACGACGGTGCACCAGGCGAAGGGCCTCGAATACGACGTCGTCTTCCTCATCGGCGCCGCCGACAACCAATTCCCCACCCGCCGCTCGATCGAAGCCGGCGACGTCGAGGAAGAGCGCCGCCTCTTCTACGTCGCCGTGACGCGTGCGAAGAACGAACTCTACATCAGCTACCCCCGCGTCGCCACCCGTGCGGGTCCAGGCGGCATGATGCTGCAACCTTCACGCTTTCTGCTCGAGCTACCAAAAGACCTCTACGACGAGCTGAGAATCAAGCGAAGCTGGGGTTGGTAAATTGCCCCAACGTGAATTTACGCAATCTAGCATGGCTCTGTTATTATTAAGCAAGAACGTTTTAGAAAAGTAATGCATCCTTTGTAGGCATCCTCTCGTGTCGGCGCAGATATTTCTTGCAGCGCGCAGATAATTCACTCATCTCTATCCCATGAGCACAGCCTACATCACCGCGCTTGAGCATCTCAAAGAGGAGATCGCCACGAAGGAGGCTCAACTGCTTGCCGAGCTCCTTCCTCTAAAAACGACCGCAAACCAGCTCTGTAAACTGGCCGGCTTACCTGAAGAGTATGACTTGGGAACAGCCTCCCCCAGCGGAGGGAAGCGCCAACCGAAATTCAAAGAGGATCAATTTTTCAACAAGCCGCTAGCTGGAAGCGTTGCTGCATATCTGGAGGCGCGCGAAGAACTACAACTGGAGCGCCCCGCATCCATCGACGAGATTTACGATGCCCTCGCGAGCGGCGGATATAAGTTTGAAGGCTCGACGGGCAATCCGGACAATAGTAAGCGTGCCCTGAAGATCGCTCTGACCAAAAACACAGCGCAATTCGTCAAGATTGGAGAAAAATTTGCGCTCAAGAAATGGTATAACATCCGCGGCCCGCGCAAGAGCGCGAATGACGGTGAGTCACGCCCCGAAAGCGCAGATGAGAGCGGCGCGGCCGAGCCTGAGGAGAAAAAAGGCGAAGGCACCGCTGAACAGTCATCCGTTCTCAGCTGAATTTCCACAAATGAACGTGGTCCAAATATGAGAAGGAAATAAAGCGCTAGACGGGCTCCACCACCCGCGACCGGCGCAACGACATAAAAAACACCACCCCGTAGCTCTTGATCTCTTGGCGGAGGAATAGGGCTACGGGGTGGAAGGTGGAGTCCTCTCAGCACGCTCCGGTTGAGGGGAGACGGCAGTCGGGGTGCTCGCAGCTGTGCATACCCTCGCCACGAGAGGCGCTACCGTCAAGCCCGGGGCTCAACTCAGATTCTAACGCCTCATGGCAGTCTATCTCTGTCAGAAGTGTGGAGGACGGCTGATTTTTCGCGCCTGTGTGCGCATGAAGAACGGCAAGATCCTCTACCCTGCGAAGCCGATCCCGATTCACCTCGACGGCTCCTGCGGACAGATGCTGCTCAAGCTCAGTGCTTGAGTCATCCCTCGCGGCGCCCGAGCAATCGGGCGCCGCTTTTTTCAGGCCGAGCAGAAGGCGTCATGTCTCGACCTCGACCAGCCGAGCAGCACGCCGCGCCCGACGCCCATTCCTTCACGTCGAGCCGATGGGGTCGAGCCGATGGGGTCGAGCCGATGGGGTCAGGCCGTTGCGTGTTGCACCGGTTAGGCCGCGGGCCGTGCGGGAAGACGTCAGGTCAGGCCCGTAAAAAGGAGTCCGGCCGTTGTTCGCTGTCGTAGGTCGAGCAGCCATCTGTGCCCCGACTTCACCACGGATTTCACGGATCGATTCGGATGAGCCGGATCCGTCTTATCCGTTTTCATCCGTCCAATCCGTGGCCAAAAGAAAGCCCGCTTTCGGCACGCGCGCACCGCAATTCGCAGTCTTGAATCATTCAACTTGTTTCGCGCATTCTGCCGCCTTTTCCGCCCACTCATGGCCCTCTCCCAATCCCCCGACGCCTTCAAACTGAGGACCCTGTTCATGGGCTCGCTGGGAGAGATACCCGAGAGCCATGCGCGCACCGCGGGCCAAAAGCATCTCGCTGCTTGGATCAACGATGGCCTCATCGAACATCGCCGCGCGGAAAAGATCTACGCCCTCACCGCCAAGGGCGAAGCGCGGATCAAGTAGATGCGCGAGCACTGCGCGACTACGGCACCGGCGTGATCGCCCGCGTGAAGTCCGCATCCTCAACCAACTGCAGATGTGGGGTGTAGGACCCGACTTTCGGCACGACCACTTGCACGCCGTGGCGCCGCGCCAGCTTGAACGCCGGGATCAAATCCGTGTCATTGCTCGCGATCACGATGCGGTCCACGTGACGATTCAGCGAGAGCGTAGCGACATCGATGCCGATGCGCATGTCCACGCCCTTTTGTTCGAACACCACCTCGTAGTCCGCCGCGGTCGGAGGCCGTGGCGCACCAGTCGACAGCGCGCTCACGTAACTGTCCTTCAGGATCCAACCACGGGGCTTCACCTCGCCGCAGCGCAGCGCGACGTAGTCCATTTGCCCGAGATCCTTCAAGAATCGGTCGCGGGCCGCCGCCGCGGGACTCACGCTGTAATCGACCACCTGCCGCGAGACCGGATTGGTCTGTCTGCCGCGATAAGGCCGCGAGTCGTAGAAAAATATCCGCAACAGTTCCTCGTCCGGTGCTTTCAGCAGCATGGCATTGCGGTGAATCACCTCGGCAAAAGGCCAGCGGGTGCCCAATGCATCTCCGACTGCCTTGGAGAAGAATCCGCCATCCACGAGAATCGCGACTTTGGGCATAAAAAGAAGAACCCACTACTTGGAAGTAGTGGGTGGTTTTTGCCCGCCTACGGGCGTAACGGTATTAAAGTGATGCGGCTGACGGGGCATTTGATCGCTTCCGTGGCCCCGGTCGCAAAGTCACAAATGTTCCTCCCATCGATGGCGGCAAGTCAGAATATTGGAACCCGCATGCAGGCAGTCCCGCCACCCGAAGCAGCTCGCTGCCTGGATCAAGCAAGGCCGGATCGAGCCGCGCCGCTCGGCACCGCCTCCGGTGAGGAAAGCGGGCGGCGATGCCATTGATTGAACCGCGACGAGGCGGGCTGCGACCTTTCCCGTAATGAGAGTCTTTATCTTTACGCTGGGCACTCGCGGCGATGTGCAACCCTACGTGGCCTTGGGCCGGGGTCTGCTTGAGGCGGGCCATGAGGTCACGCTTTGCACCGATGATCGCTTTCGACCGTTGCTGGCCGAGCACGGCGTGCCCGCGGCGGCGTTCAACGATCTCTTCAGCCAGCTGATCGATTCCCGCTCCGGCCAGGAGGTCATGGAATACGCGGGGACGGCCGGCGCCCTCATCCGCCGCCTCCCGCAACTCCTGCGCCTTTCCGCCCGCATGCAACAAGCCTTGATGGAGGACGGCTGGCGGGCCGCAGCGGAAGCCCGGCCCGACCTCGTCGTCTACCACCCGAAGGCTTTCGGCGGACCGCATTTCGCCGAGCGCCTCGGCCGACCGGCCGTCATGGCCGTGCCACTGCCGATGCTCGTGCCGACGGGAGAATTTCCCGTGCTGGGTTTCCCGCGGTTGCCGCTCGGTCCGCGCTACCACCGTGCGACCTACGCCGTGCTCGGACGCATGATGGGGTTAATCTCCGGCAAATACATCGCGCGCTGGCGGCAGGCGCACGGTCTCCCGCCGCGAACCGGCCGGCGGGATTGGCTCCTCGATGGCGACGGACGGCGCATTCCGGTGCTGCATGCCTACAGCCGGCATGTCGGCCCGGTCCCGAGCGACTGGCCGCCGGAGGCGCAGGCGACTGGGTTTTGGTTTCTCGACCGCGCCGCGGGTTGGCAGCCGGACCCCGCCTTGGAGGCGTTTCTCGCCGCCGGGCCGTCGCCCGTTTACGTCGGTTTCGGCAGCATGACGGGCCAGCGGGCGCGGGAGCGCGCGGCGCTGGTGGTGCAGGCGCTCAAGCTCGCCGGCGTCCGCGGCATCCTGGCGCGGGGTTGGGGCGGCCTGCTGGCCGAGCAGGCGCCCGATCATGTGCACCTGATTGGCGAGGTGCCGCACGACTGGCTTTTCCCCCGCATGGCGGCGGTCGTGCATCACGGCGGCGCGGGCACGACGGCGGCCGGACTGCGCGCCGGGCGCCCGAGCGTCATTTGCCCGTTCATGGCCGACCAGCCGTTCTGGGGACGCTGCGTGCAGGAGCGCGGCTGCGGCCCCGCACCGATTCCGCAAAGGCGGTTGACCGCCCCGCGCCTCGCCGCGGCCATCCGCGAGGCCGTGGACAATCCGACCCACCGCAAACGCGCCGCGGCCGTGGGCGCCGCGCTGCGTTCGGAGGATGGTGTCGGGATCGCCATCGCCCGTCTGGAGCAAGTGCACCGGGCCTTTGCGCACTGACCAAACCAAGCCAACGAGCGCCTGGCTGTTGTCCGTTGTTGAGACACGCGCCGCGCTCGACGTCGTTTATTTCACCACGGATTTCACGGATAACACGGATTCCCCTACGCCAAGGCCACGGCCGAAAAGCCACTCCATCCCGCGGACATCCATCCGTGACATCCGTGTCATCCGTGGTCAAAAATTCGGACGCTGCCCGCGACTCAATTTTCTCTCCTCACTTTCCGCTCCCGCCCACCCATGGCCCTCTCCAAATCACCCGAAGCCTTCAAACTGAAGACCCTGTTCATGGGCTCGCTGGGCGAGATCCCCGAGAGCCATGCCCGCACCGCGGGCCAGAACCAACTCGCTGCCTGGATCAAGGCAGGCCTCATCGAGCACCGTCGCGCTGAAAAGATTTACGCCCTCACCGCGAAGGGCGAAGCGCGCATCAGCCTACGCGAAAGCTCCGGCTGACAGGTCAGGTGGGAAGCGTCTCGAGACCTCACCTACGTTGAGTCGGAGGGTATTGACCACTGATGCTCCGCCTAACGGCTGCGCTTCTGAGTGCTGCTGCGCCTGATCGGCTCCGCCAGGTGGCTTCGGGGGTCGGCTGATCGCCGACGGATAATTTTTTATGCAAGCTCTGAAAAAATGGCGTCGGTGGTGAGGCGGGACTGCGACGCGGGAGCAGGATGCTCCCGCCACTTTGATAGCCACCAACCGTCTCAGCCGCTTCCCGGAACCAAAACCGGAGCCGATCAGGCGGAGGGGATTTCGCAGCGCCGCCGGTAGGCGAAGCATTAGTGGTTAAAACCGGATCGTCATTCCCTCAAGGCGCACCAGCGCACGCGACGGCGCCGGGCTCGCGGCGACTTGGCGCTTGCCGGTGGGAGAAGCGCTGACGCAATCAACCGCATGATCATCTCCCGCCTGCGTTTGCTGGTGTCCGCGTTCTCCCTCCTGCTCGGCCTCGCGCTGCTCTCCGGTTGCACGACGACCGCCACCGAGAGTCCGTGGGTCGGCACGTGGTATGACATCTTCTTCGATGCCTACGCCGATCCCGCCACGCGCGAGCAATTCCGGCTGCGCGCCGACGGCACGGGCGAGTATTATCACCGCCCGTTCCTGCAGCCGCGGCAGTGGGTGCCGATCCGCTGGCGGCAGGTCGCCCCGAACAAGATCGAGTTCCTCGGCATGCCGGGCAACTGGGTCGCGAGCGCGACGCTGAACGAAAAGGGCAACCTCTCGTATCGCGTCGACCGCGGCAACGGCAGCAACGGCCTCGGCCTCTTCTCGAAGAATCCGAATCCGGAATAAGCCGCCGCCCCGCGCCTGAGCGCCCGCCGCGACCTTGCGCCGGGCGATCCGCGCAAGGTTGGGTTTGTGCTGGGTCCGATGGTCTGACATCCGGGTGGGCAGCCGGACTTCCCCGGCTTTGCCCCGCCGACCCCGATGAGCGACCGGACCCGATTATTCCTCGTGCTGTGGGTGGCCGGTTTTCCCGGCATCGCGTCGCTGCTGCTGATCGACTTCGAGGCGCTGATCGCGCTGCTGCCGGCGGTGCCGGGGCGCGAGTATCCGCAGATGACGCCTGCGCTCAAATTGCTGAGCCTCGTCCAACCCGCCGTGCTTCTCACGCTCGCGGTCTTTGCGGGTCTCCATCTCGCGCCGAAGCTCGGGCTCGCGTCGCCGGCCGCGGCGGCGTGGGTCGGCCGCCGGCCGGTGCTGCCGGCCCTGCGGCCGCAGCTCCTACCGGGCCTGCTCGGCGGCCTCGTCGGCGGCGGAGCCATCGTGCTGGTCGCCGCCGCGATCATGCCGCGGTTGCCGGACGGCGTGGCGGACCGGATCAGCGCCTTCGGCGGGGTCATGCCCCTGCCCACCAAGCTGCTCTTTGGCGGCATCACGGAAGAACTGCTGCTGCGCTGGGGCTTCATGAGTTTCCTCGCCTGGCTGGGCTGGCGAATTTTCCGGCCGCGGCAGGAACGCGCGCACGCCGCCTGTTATCACGGCGCCATTTTCCTCTCGGCGCTGCTCTTCGCCGCGGGCCATCTGCCGGTGGCGTTCCTCCTCGTGCCGCAACCGACCCTCGCGCTCCTCGTGTTCGTCCTCGCGGCCAACGGCGTCTTCGGCGTCGTGGCCGGCTATCTCTATTGGTGGCGCGGCCTCGAGGCCGCCGTGCTCGCGCACATGATCGCCCACGTCGTGCTCCACACGGCGAGCCGCCTCGGGGCGTATTTCTGAACCCCCGAAGGCGCGTCTGCGGCCCATCGCGGAGTTACCGGTTGCCACGCCGGCGTCCCCGGCATTTGGCTCGGCACCCGACCCCACCCCGCCATGAAATCCCCGCAGGCCAAGAAACTGTCGGCGACGCAGCGTGCGGAGCTGCTCGCGACCCTGGAGAACCGCTTCGCCAAGCATCCCCGCCGCCACGCCGGGATCGCGTGGGCCGAGGTGCAGAAGCGACTCGCGGCGAAGCCCGCCAAACTGGCCGCGCTCCACGCGATGGAATCCAGCGGCGGCGAGCCGGACGTGATCGGGCGCGACGCCGCGACGGGCGAGTTTATCTTCGCCGATTGCGCGGCGCAGAGTCCGGCCGGACGCGAGAGCCTCTGCTACGACCGCGCGGCGCTCGACGGCCGAAAAAAGTTCCCGCCGCAGGGCTGCGTGACCGAGGCCGCGGCGGCGCTGGGCGTCGAACTGCTCGACGAGGCGCAGTATTTCGCGCTGCAGCAGCTCGGGGAGTTCGACACGAAGACGTCGAGCTGGCTGCGGACGCCGCCGGAGATCCGCGCGCTCGGCGGCGCACTCTACGGCGACCGGCGCTACAACCGCGTGTTCATCGGCCACAACGGCGCCGACTCCTACTACCGCGGTCGCGGCTTCCGCGGCCTGCTGCGCGTCTGAGCCGCGGCGGCGATTTCCCCGCAATTTCACGGCGGCTTCATCATCGTTTCACCGAACCCCGGCAGACTGGACCCACGATGTCATCCCGTCCGCTCCTCCCCTACTTCCTCGTCCCCGCGCTGCCGCTGCTCGTGCCGTTCGTCGCCATGCGCTTCACGGCCGAGGTGAACTGGACCCTGTCCGATTTCATCTTCGCCTACGTGCTGCTGGCGGGCGCGGGCTTCGCCTATCGCTTCGCCACGCACCGGGCCGGCACCCTCACCTACCGGATCGCGGCCGGCCTGGCGGTGTTCGGCTGCCTGTCCCTCATCTGGGTCAACCTTGCCGTCGGATTCATCGGCGACGAGGACAACCCCGCCAACCTCCTCTACGGCGGCGTGCTCGTGACCGCCGCCGTCGGCGCCGTGTGGGCCAACTTCCGGGCGGCCGGCATGGCGCGGGCGATGTTCGCGGCCTCCGCCGTGCAATTCTGCGTGCCGATCGTCGCGTGGCTCGTCTGGCGGCCGAACTTCGACACCGACGTCGCGAAGATCTTTTTCCTCAACGCCTGCTGGGCGTTCCTGTTCCTGCTTTCCGGCCTGCTCTTCCGCAACAGTGCCCGGGAGACGCCGGCCGTCCGCTAGGGCATTGGGCTTCGCCGCTCGCCGGTCTTCGCGCCGGGCGGGGCGACTCCCGCGCCGCAGGCGACATCAGCCCGGAAATCCCGGTGAATACCTGAGCCGGAACAATTCAGTTCAACCACAGATGGACACAAATACACACAGATGGATAGGAGGCTGGACTAACCGAGACCTGCACTTTTCGGTGCCCAGGTGGTTTCTCAGTTGGACGCTCCGTTCGAGTGATCTGTGTTCATTTGTGTCCATCTGTGGTTTTGCACTGCATGAGTTCCGCCTGAGAGATCGCCCCGGTGCGCTTCCGCGCCCCGCGCGATGACGAGGAGAAGTGTGACCAACGTATTTTTGCAACTGCTGCCCTGTGTGCGTCCGGGCGGGCCGGTCTCGAAAACCGGCCGCCCCCGCGCGCGCGCCGCCGCCGGCGGAGGCTCCCGTCAAAATCCCGCTTGCCGGCCCCGGGCGCTCTCGGCTGGCATCGCGCCGTGATCAAGCAACCCCGCTTCAGCGGCAAGAGCCTCCTCCTCTGGCAATCGGCGGGATTTTTCACGCTGTTGCTCATCATGTGGGCCGCCGAGCTGCTGCGCCTGCCGCACGTGCTCTTCGGCGAGCCGCCGGACCTCAACTTCCCGCGCGTGCTCGCGCGCACCGCCGGGTTGGTCGTGATCTGGGTGCTGGTGCATTTCACCACGGCGCGCCTGCTGCGCCGCGTGCACGAATTGGAAGAGTTCCTCCTCATCTGCTCGTGGTGCCGCAAGGTCGGCCATCGCGGCGAGTGGCTGTCGCTGGAGGATTACTTCAACTCGAAGTTTTCCACCGAGACCTCGCACGGCATCTGCCCCGCCTGCGCCGAGCAGCAACTCGCCGCCCACCGCGCGACGCTGCGCTGCACGGCGGCGACGCCGCCGGCCGAGCCGGGGCGCCTCGACCGCACCGGCTGAGCCGGCCAACGGACGCTTGAGCGAGCGCGGCGGCTGCGCATGGTCGGCGCGATGACGACGATCGCCCTGATGTTGATCCTGCTGACCGGCCCGTGGCTCGCGACGCAAGCCTGGGCGCGTGGGCGCGGAGGCCTGACCGACGGGCGCGCCGCCGCGGCGACCGGGCTCGCGCTGCTCTTTGCCTTCACCGCGATCGGGCATTTTGTGCGCGCGGCCGACCTCGTGGCCATGCTGCCGCCGTGGGTGCCGCAGCGGGAGGCGATCGTGTTCTGGTCGGGCGTGTTCGAGGTTGGGCTCGCGGCGGCGTTCCTGTGGCCGCGGACGCGCCGCGCGGCGGGTCTGGCGGCGTGCGCCGCGCTCGTGCTGTTTTTCCCGGTGAACGTCCATGCCGCCCTCCACCACACCGGCATGGGCGGCCACGCCGACGGCCCGGCCTACCTGCTGATCCGGGCGCCGCTGCAGGCCGTGCTGCTGGCGTGGGCCTGGTGGTTCACCGTGCGCCGGCCGCCGGCGGGGCGCTGAGGGACACCCCGTCGGTTCCGATCCCGGCGCTCAGGCGCGGCGGTAGTGGTCCGCAACCGGGTAGCTCCGCGCCACGAGACCGAAGGCGAGCGCGGCGGCGAAGGCGAAGGCGGCGAAGAAAAACATCTGGAACGCCGTCACGCCGAAGCCGGTCGACGCGATGAAGTCGGTGACCGTGGCGTTCTTCACGCTCTTGTTCACCACGAGCACCCAGAGGTTGCCGACGGTGACGGTGAGATTCCAGAAGCTCATCAGCGCGCCCTTCATCGCCTGCGGCGCCTGGCTGTAGGCGAATTCGAGGCCGGTGGCGGACACGAGCACCTCGCCGAGCGTGAGCAGCGCGTAGGGCAGCACCTGCCAGGTGATCGAGAGCGCGTTGCCGCCGTCGAGCGCCACCTGCATCGCGCCGACGACGACCCACGACAGGCCGGAGAACGCGATGCCCGCCGTCATCCGCCGCAGCGCCGTCATCTCGTAGCCGAGTTTGGCGAGGAACGGGTAGAGCACGAGGTTGTTGAACGGGATGAGCAGCATCACGAGCAGCGGGTTGAGCGCCTGCATCTGCGAGGATTGGAACCACTCGGGCTTCGTCATCGCGTCCGCCTGCAGGATCCACGTGGAGGCCTTCTGGTCGAAGAGCGACCAGAACGGCGTGACGAGGAAGAACAGCACGAGCACGCGCAGCACGGCGCGCACGCCGTCGACGGCCTCGTCGGGATGGCGGCCGCGCGCCTGCTCGAGTTGGAGCCAGACGCCGGCGCCACCGAGCGCAATGAAGGCCACCAGCGCCGTGCACGCCGCGATGACGAAGCCGAAGTCCGGCAGCAGCGCGAACGAGCCGGCCGCCGCCGCGATGGCGACCGCGGCGAGGATGCGCCCGCGCCGGTCGGCGAGCAGCGCGGTGCGCGAGACGTGGAGGAACGAGTGCGGGTTCGGCGGCGCGGGCGGCACGAGCACGTAGTGTTTCCGGCCGAGCCAGAAGATCACGGTCGCGATGAACATGAGCACGCCCGGGATGCCGAAGGCGATGCTCGCCCCGAATTGCCGGAGGAAGATCGGCATGAGCAGCGACGCGAAGAAGGAGCCGAAATTGATGATCCAGTAGAACGCATCGAAGACGACCTTTGCGCGGTGCTTGTTCTTCTGGTCGAACTGGTCGCCGACGAAGGCCGCGACGCAGGGCTTGATGCCGCCCGAGCCGAGCGCGATCAGGCCGAGGCCGACGAAGAAGCCCGTGCGGTTGTCCTCGAAGAGCGCGAGGCAGAGATGCCCGACGCAATAGATCAGGCTCAGCCAGAGGATCGTGTGGTATTTGCCCCAGAAGCGGTCGGCCAGCCAGCCGCCGAGGAGCGGAAAGAAATAGACGCCGATGACGAAGGTGTGGAAGACGTCCTTGGCCGCGCCGGCCCGGTCGCCCTCGGGCAGGTAGGCGAGCAGCGAGGTGACGAGGAACACCGTGAGGATGTTCCGCATGCCGTAGAAGCTGAAGCGCTCGCAGCCCTCGTTGCCGATGATGTAGGAGATCTGCCTGGGAATCGGCGCCTTGGGATCGGCCGCCGGCGTCGCGCGCGGGGTGCTCATGGGTGGCGCGGAGGCTGCGCCAGCGGGCGCCCGAAGACAAGGCCGCGCCGGCCGCCGGCCAAGCGCTGCGCACTTTCCGCCAATTCCCGGCTACAATCGCCGCCGCGGCGTGCAACGGCCGCGCGCTTGCGGCACCCCGGCCTTCCGCGCAGCCTTCCTCCCGCAACCCCCGCCGAGCCATGAAGAGCATCCGCCTCCACGCGCCGCGCGCCTGCACCGCGCTGTTCGCCACCGCCCTCCTGATCTGGGCGCTGGTCGATCTCGTGACCTTGTCCGCGCCCGCTCCCGCGCCGGCGCCCACGCCCGAGACCGCGAAGCTGCTCCTCGCCGGCGGCACGCTGGCCGCGCCCTTCGCCCTGCCGGTGATGCTCTCGTATTGGGCCGAGCGGCGCGAGTGAGCGTTGCGGAATGCAGGCGGGACGCCTGCGCTACTTTTCAGCGCTACAGTTTCGCGTGCGGCGCTGTGCCGGCGATGCGGCGACGCGGACTTGGCGGCGCGCGCCGTCGGAGTGATAACCGGCGCATGGCCTCCTACCTCGCCACCACCCGCTGGAGCCGCGGCGACGCGGTCTTCTCCGACAACCGCTATTCCCGCGCCCACACGTGGAGCTTCGACGGCGGCGTGACCGTGCCCGCGTCGTCTTCGCCGCACGTCGTGCCGGTGCCGCTCTCCGACGCCCGCGCCGTCGATCCGGAGGAGGCCTTCGTCGCCGCCGTGTCGAGCTGCCACCTGCTCTGGTTCCTCGGCCTCGCGCGCCAGCACGGCTACGTCGTCGACTCTTACGAGGACAAGGCCGTCGGCGTGATGACGAAGAACGCCGCCGGGAAATTGTTCGTCAGCACCGTGACGCTGCGTCCGCGCATCGTCTTCGCGGGGGACAAGCAACCCGACGCCGCGGCGCTGGAGCGCCTGCACCACGAGGCGCACGAGGAGTGTTTCATCGCCCACTCGATCCGCAGCGAGGTCCGCATCGAGCCGCGCTGAGCGGAGCTGGCGCATCCCCGCAGGAAACGCGGAGTTTTCTGCAACCCAGCCACCTCTTCCCGGGTGGTAGACGCAGCCCAGCCCTCGCCGCCGTCGCCTTTCGCGCCGGCGGTTCCCGTGGCTGAGCCGCTTCTCCCATGCTTCACGACCTGCGCTTCGCCTTCCGCCAGCTCGCCGCCCACCGCTGGTTTTCCCTCGCCGTCATCGTCACCCTCGCGCTCGGCATCGGCATCAACACCACGGTCTTCACGCTGGTGAATGCCGTCCTCTTCAAACCCGTGCCCGTGCCCGGCGGGGAGCGACTCGCCGTCGTCTCGAACGACCACGCGACCAACCGCGACGACCGCCAGCCGGTCTCGCTCGCCGAATACCGCGCCTATCGCGACGGCAACCGCACTTTCGAGCGTCTCGAGGCCGTCGCGCGCGGCTCCCGTGTCATCAGCGAACCCGGCAACCCGCCCGAGCGCTACTCCGCGGGCCTCATCACGCCCGGCCTGTTCGACATGATCCGCACGCGGCCGATCCTCGGCCGCGGTTTCACCGCCGCGGACGCCGAGGCCGGCGCGCCGACCGTCGTGCTGCTCAGCCACCGCGTCTGGCAATCCCGCTACGGCGGCGTGCTCGACATCGCCGGCCGCACCATCCGCCTCAACGGCGAGCCGGCCACGATCGTCGGCGTCATGCCCGAGGGCTTCGCGTTCCCCGACACCCAGCAGATCTGGCTGCCCTACCAGCCGACGCCCGAGCGCGAGCAGCGCACCATGCGCCAGCTGATGCTCTTCGGCCTGCGCAAGCCCGGCGCGAGCATGGCCGACGCGCAGGCGGACCTCGGCGTGCTCGCCGCGCAGCTGGCGCGGGATTATCCCGATTCCAACCGCGACACGATGGTGCGCGTGCAGACTTTCCACGACGTCATGAACGGCGGCCCGATCCGCCTCATCTTCCTGCTCATGCTCGGCGCGGTCGGCTTCGTGCTGCTCATCGCCTGCGCCAACGTGGCCAACATGATGCTCAGCCGCGCCATCGGCCGCAGCCGCGAGATCGCCGTGCGCGCCGCGTTGGGCGCCTCGCGCCGCCAGCTCGTGCGCCAGCTGCTGGTCGAGAGCGTGCTCCTCAGCGTGCTCGGCGGCCTGGCCGGCCTCGCGCTCGCCGCGGGCGGCGTGCACGCCTTCGACCTCGCGACGCAGGACGTCGGCAAGCCCTACTGGATCCAGTTCACCATGGACTGGCGGGCCTTCGCTTATTTCGCGGCCGTCGCGATCGGCAGCGGCCTCGCGTTCGGCATCGTGCCGGCGCTCCGCGCCTCGCGCGTCGACCTCAACACCGCGCTCAAGGACGGCACCGCCGCCGGCTCGGTGCGCGGCGGCCGGCTGACGGCCGCGCTCGTCGTGTTCCAGTTCGCCGCCACCGTCGTGCTGCTCGCCGGCGCCGGGCTGATGATGAAGAGCTTCGTCGCCGTGCAGCAGATCAACCCCTTCGTGCCCGCGCGCGAGATCATCGGCCTGCGCCTCGCGTTGCCCGACCGCCGCGGCGAGCGCTACGAGACACCCGAGGCGCGCCGCGCCATGCACGACCGCCTGCAACAGCGCCTCGCCGCGCTGCCGGGCGTCACGCATGTCTCGCTCACCTCCGAGTTGCCCGGGCTCGGCTCGCAGCAACGCCCGCTCGAGCTCGAAGGCCGCACGCCCGACCCGCAGTTCCCGCTGCGCGTCTCCACCCTCTTCGCTTCTCCGGATTACCTGCCCGCCATCAACCTCCCGCTGATCGCCGGCCGCCATCTCCGCGACCTCGACGGCACGCCGGGGCAGGAGGCCGCAGTCGTCACGCAACAATTCGCCCGCCGCCACTTCGGCGCGGAATCGCCGCTCGGAAAACGTTTCCGCACCTTCAGCGACGACAACACGCCGGGGCCGTGGGTGACGATCGTCGGCGTCGCCGGCGACCTCGTGCACAACACGCAGGACCGCGACGCGCCGCCGCTCGTCATTCTCTCCAACCGTCAGGAACCCTGGGCCTGGGTCGGCGTGATGCTCCGCACGCCCGGCGACGCCGCCGCGTTGGCGCCGGCCGTGCGCGCCGCGGTCCAGGAACTCGATCCGGACCTGCCGGTGTCGCAGGTCATGACGCTGCACGCCGCGCTGGAGCGGCAGCACTGGTTCCTGCGCGTCTTCGGCACGCTGTTCTTTTCCTTCGCCGCCATCGCCCTGCTCATGGCCTCGGTCGGATTGTATGCCGTCGTGGCGCACAACACCGCGCGGCGCACCCGCGAGATCGGCATCCGCATGGCGCTCGGCGCCACCGCGGGCCGCGTCGTGCGGTTGATGCTCGGCCGCGGTCTCGGGCAACTCGTCGCCGGGCTCGCGCTCGGTCTCGGCGCGGCGCTGGCCGCGACGCGGTTGATGAGTTCGGTGCTCGGACTCGTTTCGCCGACGGACCCGGTGGTCTTCGGCAGCGTGCTCGCCCTGCTGAGCGTCATCGGCCTGTTCGCGTGCTGGTTGCCGGCGCGTCGCGCCGCCAAGGTCCCGCCGACGGTGGCGCTGCGGATCGATTGAGCGGCGCACAAGTGGAATAGCTGGCAGCGCAGCCCTTGGGTGTAGGGCGGGGTCTCCCGACCCCGCCGATGTTCGACCGCGGCGTGCGCTGCGAAATCGTAAACACGTTCGCGGCGGGGTCGGGAGACCCCGCCCTACATCAGACAATAATCCGGCCAGACGAGGGGCCGGCGACGACGCTTACTTCTTCTCCGGCAATTTCACGCCGGAATCGCGGAGGAGCTTCTCGAGGTCGGTGGGCTTCTTCGGCTTCGCGGGGGCGCGGGGCGGAGTGACGCTTTTCTCCGCGGACGGCGCGGGGCCGGAGCACTTCTTCGCGGCAGGCGCGTAGGAGGGGATCTTCATGCCGCAGGGGGCGATGTGCGGCGGCGGAGTGACGTCGCGCGTCGGCTTCTTCTCGTCGAGCAGGCGGCGCGCGGTCTCGCCGAGGCCGAGGCGTTCCATCGACTTCCTGAGCGCGGCCTTCATCTCGGGTTTATACCAGAAGAAGAAACTGCGCTGCTCCTGCTTCTCCGCGGGCGTGCGCGCGACCTCGACCGGCTTGGCGTCGTAGGGGTGCACGCCGGTGGCGTAGATCTCAGTGGCGACCGTCATTGGCGTGGGCGTGAAGTCCTGCACCTGCTCGAGGCGGAAGCCGAGGTCCTTGGTCTTGAGCGCGAGCTCGGCCATGTCCTCGGGCCGCGAACCGGGGTGCGAGCTGATGAAATACGGGACGACGGGCGTGTCGGGTTTGCCGGCCTTGGCGGCGGCGCGGTCGAACTTCTCCTTGAACTTGTAGAACAGGTTGAAGCTCGGCTTGCGCATGACGCGGAGCACGTGGTCGCTCGTGTGCTCGGGCGCGACCTTGAGGCGACCGGGGACGTGGTGCGCGGCGAGTTCCTCGATGTATTTCTCGTGGCTGGCCTTCACCTCGGGCGTGGCGCCCTTGTCGTGGAGGAAGAGGTCGTAGCGGATGCCGCTGGCGACGTAGGCGTGCTTGACGCCCTCGGTGTTGCGCACGGCCTCGTAGATCTCGAGGAGCGGCGAGTGGTCGGTGTCGAGGTTGCGGCAGACGTCGGGCCAGATGCAGGAGGGGCGGATGCACTCGTCGCAGATCCACTGCTCCTTGCCCTTCATCTTATACATGTTGGCGGAGGGGCCGCCGAGGTCGCTGATCGTGCCGCGGAAATCGGGCATCTGCTTCACCGCCTCAACCTCGCGGAGGATCGAGGCCTTCGAGCGCGAGGCGACGAATTTCCCCTGGTGCGCCGAGATCGTGCAGAAGCTGCACCCGCCGAAGCACCCGCGGTGCATGTTGATCGAGTGCTTGATCATCTCGTAGGCGGGGATCGCGCCGCGCTTGCGGTATTTCGGATGCGGCAGGCGCGTGTAGGGCAGGTCGAAGGACGAATCGATCTGCGCCTCGCTCATCGTCGGATAGGGCGGGTTGACGACGAGCAGGCGGCCGGCGGTCGGCTGGATGAGGCGCCGGGCCTTCACGCGGTTCGACTCGGTCTCGATGTCCTTGAAATTCTTCGCGTAGAGCGCGCGGTCGGCGAGGCACTCCTCGTGCGAGTGGAGCGTGAAGTCGTCCCAGTGCCGGTTCTTCGGCAGCTCCTCGCCCGCGGGCAGCAGCACGGCGGTCTGCGCGATGGTCGTGAGCGACGAGAACGGCACGCCGCGTTTCACGAGGCGCAGGATCTCCATCAGCGGCAGTTCGCCCATGCCGTAGACGAGGAGGTCCGCGCCGCTGTCGGCAAGGATGCCGGGCTTCAGCTCGTCGGACCAGTAATCGTAATGCGTCACGCGCCGCAGGCTGGCCTCGATGCCGCCGATCAGCACGGGCACGTCGGGGTAGAGTTTTTTCAGGATCTGCGAATAGACGACCGTCGCGTAATCGGGCCGGAAGCCGTGCGCGCCGCCGGGCGTGTAGGCGTCCTCGCTGCGGAGCTTCTTCGCCGCCGTGTAGCGGTTGACCATCGAGTCCATGCAGCCCGCCGTGACGCCGAAGAAATGACGCGGCGCGCCGAGCTTCTTGAAATCGCGCAGGTCGTCGCGCCAGTTGGGCTGCGCGAGGATGGCGACGCGGAAGCCCTCGCGCTCGATCAGGCGGCCGACGACGGCGCTGCCGAAGGCCGGGTGGTCGACGTAGGCGTCGCCCGACACGAGGATGACGTCCACGTAGTCCCAGCCGCGCGCGTCCATTTCGTCGCGTGTCGTCGGGAGCCAGCGGGCCGGGTCCCAGGTCGGGTCTTTGTCGGGGGGCGTGGACATCTGGGCGGAAGGTGGCGCAGCAGGGGGTAGAAGCAAGACTGCGTCCCAACATCGATTCCGAATCAACGATGCGTGGTGTAGGGCGGGGTCTCCCGACCCCGCCGCGAACGTGATGCCACACCCGAACCTCGGCGTGGTCGGGAGACCCCGCCCTACAGCCAACCGGCCACGCGCGGCACGTTGCATTGCAGCGACCCCGGATCGCGCCTCGCGTCATCTGCTCGTTTGACCGCGGGCGGGCGGCGGGCATTGTCGCGCGAACCCGTCCCGCTCCACCCCACCCCATGAGCCAGCCGCGCACGATCCTCTGCCTCGCGAGTTTCCACAAAGGTCACGATTTCCTCCGCGAGGCCAAAGCCCAGGGGTGGACCGTCCTGCTCCTCACTTCGAAATCCCTCGAGGGCTCCGAGTGGCCGCAGGAGGTCGACGAGGTCTTCTACATGCCCGACGTCGACAAGGTGTGGAACCGCGACGACACGCTGCGCGGCGTCAGCTACCTCATGCGCCGGCGGAAGATCGATCGCATCGCCGCGCTCGACGATTTCGACGTCGAGGTCGCCGCCCTGCTCCGCGAACACCTGCGCGTGCCCGGCATGGGCGAGACGACGGCGCGCTATTTCCGCGACAAGCTCGCCATGCGCCTCAAGGCCCGCGAGGCCGGCCTGCCGGTGCCGGAGTTCACGAACGTCGCCCACCACGACGACGTGCGCGACTTCATGGCGCGCGTGCCGGGCCCGTGGCTGCTCAAGCCGCGGTTCTCCGCCTCGGCACTCGGCATCCACAAGATCGAAAAACCCGACGACCTCTGGCCGAAACTCGACGCGCTCGGCGACGAACAGTCGTTCCACCTGCTCGAGCGCTTCGTGCCCGGCCGCGTGTATCACGTCGACTCGATCGTCAACGACCGCGAAGTCGTCTTCGCGCTCGCCTGCCGTTACGGCATGCCGCCGCTCGCGGTGATGCACGGCGGCGGCATCTTCACCAGCGTCACGTGCGCGCACGGCGGCGAGGAGGAGCGCGCGCTCCTCGCAGCGAACACCGCGGTGCTCCGCGCCATGGGCCACGTGCGCGGCGCGTCGCACACGGAGTTCATCCGCGCCGACGACGGCACGTTCCATTTCCTCGAGACCTCGGCGCGCGTCGGCGGGGCCAACATCATGGACCTGATCGAGACCGCCACGGGGCTGAACCTCTGGCGCGAGTGGGCGAAGGTGGAGCTGCAGGAAAACGCCTACCGCGTGCCGGCGTGGCGGCGCGACCACGCCGGCTTACTGATGTCGCTCGCGCGGCAGGAATGGCCCGACCTCGGCGTGTTCTCCGAGCCAGAGGTCGTCATCCGCCACCGGAAGAAGCATCACGTCGGCCTCGTCTGGCGCTCGCCGGACTTTGCGCGCGTCGAGCAGTTGCAGACGGAATTTCTCGCACGCGTGCAGCGCGATTTCCACGCCAGCGCGCCGCCGCCGGCCAAGGCCACGGAGTAAGCCGCGCTTCCGCCCCGGGTGGATCGCGTTGACCCCAACGCGATCAGGCCCGCCCGCCGGACGGACGCGCGCGTTCTTCCCGATGACCGCCGCGGAAGAAGGCGCGAACGCCGCCGCCGATGCGCGTTTCGTCGCATCGGCATTGCGGCGGAGCGGATTCGGCGCAAACTGCCCGCATGAAAAACGTGGAGCTCAGCGACGAGGCCTATGCGGCCCTGCAGCGGCTCGCGGCCGCCAAAAACCTGCCCCCCGCGGAGGTGCTCGCCGCCCTCCTCGGCGCCGGCAAGCCGCTCTCCGGCGACCACCTGCTGTTCTATCTCGTCAGCGCGGAATTCACCGCGCTCCCCAACGCCACCGAGCGTTACCTCGCCCTCCTCGCCTGGGCGGCAAAGCACTACGCCTGCGATTTCGCGGACTTCATTTCGCATCAGGACAGCGCGCGCCGCTACCTCATGCTCAACCGCGACGAGGTGAACGCCGTCCGCGAGCACAACCACGCGCGGCAGATCGACGGCACGCAGTTCTGGGCCGTGATGACGATCGACGACGCCACCAAGGCGCGCTTCGTGCGCCGCCTGCTGGAGTTCATCGGCTGTCACGACGAGACCGTGCAGGCCGCGCTGAAGGCGCTCGGCTGGGAGCATCAGCACGAGAGCGGCCTCTTCCGACTGCTCGCCGGCTGAGGCGGGCCCGGCTTCGCCTCCTTGCTGGAGGGCCGAGCTCCGCGAGGCCGCGCTTGAGGTCGTGGGCAGGAAAACCCGTTCACGGCCTCGCGGAGCTCGGCCCTCCAGGGAAGCCAATGCCGACTGGGGTGAACGCGGACATGACACCCGCGGCTCCTTGACGACCTGCGTCCCCGTGGCTGGAATCCGCGCGTGGACGACGCCCCCATCGCACCCGAGAACAAGCGCCGGAGTTTCCGGAATTTCTTCAGTTCCGTGCGCTTTGCGCTCGAGGGATTCTGGGCTGCGCTGAAGCACGAGCCGTCGTTCCGCGAGGATCTCATCTTCGTCGCCTTCCTCACGCCGCTGGCGATCATCCTGCCGGTCAACGCCGTCTCCACGGCGGTGATGATCTTCTCGCTCTTCCTCATCGTCATCATGGAGCTGGTGAACTCCGCCATCGAGTGGACGATCGACGACATCTCGCTCGCGAAGCGGCCCTTCGCCAAGCGCGCGAAGGACATGGGCAGCGCGGCCGTCTTCCTCGCCTACATCAACTGCGTCGTCGTCTGGGGCGTGATCCTGATCGCGAACTGGAACCGCATCGCGACGCTGGAATTCCTGAAATGGCCGCCGCAAATCCTCCCGTAGCGCTCGTCACCGGCGCCTCGCGCGGCATCGGCCGCTCCATCGCGCAGGCCCTCGCCGCCCGCGACGCCCGCGTGGCCGTGCATTACGCCGCGCGGCGCGACGCCGCGGACGCGACGCTCGCCGCGCTCGCGGGCACCGGCCACGCCGCCTTCGCCGCCGACGTCGCCGACCCGGCGGCGTGCGAGCGCCTCGTCGCCGACGTCACCGCGCACTTCGGCCGGCTCGACGTGCTGGTGAACAACGCCGGGGTTTACGAGGACGACGCCATCACGACCGCGAGCTACGCCGACTGGCAGCGCGTGTGGCAGCGCACGCTGGCGGTGAATCTCACCGGTCCCGCCAACCTCACCTACCTCGCCGTGCAACGCATGCGCGCGCAGGGCGGAGGCCGCATCGTCAACATCACGTCGCGCGCCGCCTTCCGCGGCGAACTCACGGCGCAGGCCTACGCGGCGTCGAAGGCCGGGTTGAACATCTTCGGCCAATCGCTCGCGCAGGCGCTCGCCCCGGACGGCATCCACGTCTTCACGATCGCGCCCGGCTGGATCGATACCGAGATGGCGACCGCGAGCCTCACCGGTCCGAACCGCGCCAAGGTTCTGGCGCAGCACCCGCTCGGCCGCGTCGGCACCGCCGACGAGATCGGCGTGACCGCCGCGTGGCTCGCCCTCGAGGCGCCGGCGAACCTGACCGGTTGCATCCTCGACGCCAACGGCGCGTCGTATCTGCGAACGTGAAGTCGTAGCGCAGGCGTCCCGCCTGCTAGCGGAAGAGCAGGCGGGACGCCTGCGCTACTCTCCCCTCGCCGAGATCAATTCCCTGGAGGGCGCGGCTACCGCCGCGCCGCGAACCTGGAATAGATGCCCGAAACGGCGCGGCAGTAGCCGCGCCCTCCAGGGAATCCGCCCTCACCGCATCCGCCCGAAGAAATACGTCGCGAGGCCGATCATGGCGAGGTTCGGCACGAACGCGGCCCACATCGGGTCGAGGAAGCCCTTGCCGCCGAGGAGCGTCGAGCTGGTCGTGAGCACATAGTAGAGAAAGAACAGGCCGATCGACTTCGACACGCCGACCACCGGGCTCACCCGCACGCCCGACACCGCGAACGGCACCGCGATGGCGAGGATGATCAGCGGGCCGAGCGTCTCCGCGAGCAGGCTGTAGTAGCGCACGGCGTAGCGCGTGACCTTGGGATTATCCTCGAGCGTGAAGTAGTCGACGATGCGCTGCAGCTCGAAGAACGAGAGGTCGCGCGGGTTGCGGTCAATGAGCAGCATCAGCTGCGGGTCCTCGTTGAGGTGCGGGAAATTCTTCTCGGCGAACGTGACCGAGCGCATGAGTTCGCCCAGCTCGGCGTCGAACCACATCTCGCGGCCGTCGCGGAGCGTCCAGCTTTGCGTGGCGGGATCGTAGGTCGCCTCGCGGGCCATCAGGCGCGTGCGCTCGCGGCGCTCGGCGTCGAGCTCGGAGATGGTGACGCCGTAGGCGGTGGCGGCGAAGCGGTTGTAGCGGTTGACATACCACATGCGGTTGGCGCGGTGGTTGTCGAAGGCGACGCTGGTGACGACGCCGAGCGAGGCGGTGTTGCCCTTGCGCTCGCCGGCGCGGAGCTCGAAGCGCTCGAGGAGGCTGCGGGAGGTCTCGACCGACCAGGGGACGACGCGGGCATTGAGCAGGAGCGAGACGCCGCAGAAGAAGAGCGCGGCGAGCCAGAGCACGCGGGTGGCGCTGAAGATGTTGAGGCCGGCGGCGCGGATGGCCGTGATCTCGTTGTGGCGGTGGAGCGCGCCGAGGACGAAGAGCAGCGAGAGCAGGAGCGAGAGCGGCAGCACGACCGAGAAGTAGCTCGGCATGAGCACCGCGTAGTAGAACAGCATGTCGCCGAAACCCGCGCCGACCTCGATGAGGTCGCGGAAGTTGTCGTAGAGCGCCTGCATGAGGAGCAGGCCGATGGTGGCGCACAGGATGAGGCCGAGGATCTTCAGCCATTCGCGCAGGAGGTAGCGGTCGAGGAGCGTCACGCGGGGACGAGACAACGCATCGTGCGCGCGCTGGCAAAGGCGAAACTGCGGCGCGGACCCCGTCACATCAGCGAGAAACGATCCCGGACACAGGGAGGGCCGAGCTCTGCGAGGCCGCGCGAAACTTCGTCCGCTCATCGCGGCCTCGCGGAGCTCGGCCCTCCAGTATTGGTCTGGGCAACGGTTGTTTGTTGTAGGGCGGGGTCTCCCGACCCCGCCGCGAACGCGTTATCCGCCTCGCACCACGGCGGGGTCGGGAGACCCCGCCCTACAATTTGCGCTACGCGCGTGTCGGTGGGTCCGGCTTCAGCCGGACTGGGCCGGTGGCGCGAACGGGTGAGTCCGGCTGAAGCCGGACTCACTTCCTCCCGCCCCGCACGGCGCGGCGCGGATCGTGCGCGTTTCGTCGCGCGGCAGCGGGGGTTCGTAAACTTGGTGTTTGCCGGCGGCGGGGGTTCCGGCTTCAACGGGCGCCACTTATGGCTGATACCCCCTTGAAAGAAGCCTGGAGTTCGCGCTTGGGCGTGATCCTGGCAGTGGCCGGAAGCGCGGTCGGATTGGGCAACTTCCTGCGTTTCCCCGGCCTCGCCGCCCAATACGGCGGCGGCGCGTTCATGATCGCCTACTTCATCTCCCTGCTGCTGCTCGGCATCCCGATCGGCTGGGCGGAGTGGACGATGGGACGCAAGGGCGGCAAAGCCGGCTTCCACTCCTCGCCGGGCATCTTCTACAGCATCGTGCGCCACCCGATCGGAAAATACCTGGGCATCTTCGGCTTCATCGTGCCGGTGATGGTCTACATGTATTATGTCTACATCGAGGCGTGGTGCCTCGGCTACGCGCTCAACGCCGCGACGGGCACCTTCAGCCAGCCGGGCGTCAACTTCGGCCAGTTCTTCGCCAACTTCACCGGCGCGAACGAGGACGGCGCGTCGATCAGCTTCGGCCTGCACGACGTCGGCCTGTTCGTGATCATCGTCTACATTTTCAATTTCTACTTCATCTACCGCGGCATCAACCGGGGCGTGGAGCTCGTCTGCAAGTGGGGCATGCCGATCCTCATCGTCATCGCCCTCATCATCCTCGGCCGCGTGCTGACGCTCGGCACGCCCGATCCGACCAAGCCGGACCAGAACGTGCTCAACGGCCTCGGCTACATGTGGAACCCGAAGGACATCGCCACCGGCCTGAAGAACCCGCAGCTCTGGCTCGCGGCGGCCGGCCAGATCTTCTTCTCCCTCTCGGTCGGCTTCGGCGCGATCATCACCTACGCCAGCTACCTGAAGAAGAAGGACGACGTCGTCCTCAGCGGCCTCACCGCCGCCTCGGCGAACGAGTTCTGCGAGGTCGGCCTCGGCGGCCTCATCACCGTGCCGGCGGCCTTCGTGTTCCTCGGCGTGGCGGGCATCGTCGGCCAGGGCACCTTCGCCCTCGGCTTCAACGTGCTGCCCTACGTCTTCTCGCAGATGCCGGCGGGCTCGTTCTTCGCGACGATCTTCTTCCTCCTGCTCTTCCTCGCCGCCATCACCAGCTCGCTCTCGATGCTGCAGCCCGGCATCGCGTTCTTCCAGGAAGGGCTCGGCCTCGGCCGCAAGCCCGCCATGGCCATCCTCGGCCTGCTCACCGCCATCGGCACCGCGCTGGTCTGGTGGTTCTCCAAGGACCTGAAGGCGCTCGACACGATCGATTTCTGGATCGGCACCGTCTTCATCTTCTGCGGCGGCGCCGCGCTCATCATCGTCTTCGGCTGGGTGATCGGCATCGACGAGGGCTTCAAGGAGGCGCACTCGGGCGCCGAGATGAAGATCCCGTCGTTCTACAAGCCGATCATGAAATACATCACGCCGCTCTACCTCGGCATCATCTTCGTGATGTTCCTCCTCGCGAATGTGTTCGGCTGGAACTTCAGCTTCAGCGCCCCCGAGTTCAAGCCGACCGGCTACATCACCGACCTCGTCGGCCCCAACCCGAGCAACTCGGCGCGCTTCACCTTCGGCTTCATCGTCACCACCATCATCTTCGTCCTCATGCTCATCAGCCAGGCCGGCAAGCGTTGGGACGCGGCCCGCAAAAACGGAGGAAACCACTCATGACCACCGGCGGTTGGATCAACATGTTGCTCTCGGTCGGCTTCGTGACCGTGCTGTTCTGCTACTGCATTTTCCGGGTGCTCTTCGGCAAGCGCCCCGACCACGAGTTCGGCCACATCGAGCCCGTCCACGAGGACGAGGCCAGCAAGGACTGAGCGCCCCGCAAGGACGCCCCCCTGCCCTGCCCCCTTCGCCGGACGGCCGCCGTGTGCGCCGTCCGGCTTTTTTACGCCGGCTGCGCGCCGCCCCGCCCGCGGTCGCGCAGCTTGATTTTTTTCCGCGGATGCTAAACTAACCGCTTCCCGTCCGTCCTCCCTCCTTTCCCACCGACACCACCATGTCCACCACCGCTCCGCAAAAATTCGAGTTCCAAGCCGAGATCAAGCAGCTGCTCGATATCGTCATCCACTCGCTCTACACGGAGAAGGAAATCTTCGTGCGCGAGCTCGTCTCCAACGCCTCCGATGCGCTGGAAAAACTCCGTCACCTCCAGCTCACGGAAAAGGAAATCCACGACGACCACCTCCCGCTCGAGATCAACATCACGAGCGACGAGACCGCGAAGACGATCACGATCCAGGACTTCGGCCTCGGCATGACGCGCGCCGAGCTGATCGAGAACCTCGGCACCATCGCGCACTCCGGCTCCAAGGCCTTCCTCAAGGCGCTCGGCGAATCCGGCGCGAAGAACAGCAACCTCATCGGCCAGTTCGGCGTCGGCTTCTACTCGGCGTTCATGGTCGCGCAGTCCGTCAAGGTCTACAGCCACTCCTGGCGCAAGGACGAGCCCGGCCACGTCTGGTCGAGCGATGGCTCCGGCAGCTACGAGATCGAGGAGGCCGAGGGCCAGCGCCGCGGCGCCAAAATCGTCATCGCGCTGAAGGACGACTGCGCGGAATTCGCGCAGGCCTGGCGCCTGAAGGAGATCCTCACGCGCTACAGCGCCTTCGTCGGCTTCCCCATCACGCTCAACGGCGAGAAGCTCACCACCGTCCAAGCCCTCTGGCTGCGCAGCAAGGCCGAGATCAAGGACGAGGAATACACCGAATTCTTCAAGTTCATCGCCCACACCTCCGAGGCCCCGCGCCTGCGCCTGCATTTCTCCGCCGACGCGCCGCTCGCGATCAACGCCCTGCTCTTCGTCCCGCCCGACAACACCGAGCGCCTCGGCTTCGCGCGCCTCGAGCCGTCTGTCGGCCTCTATTGCCGCAAGGTCCTGATCGACGCCGCGCCGAAGGACCTGCTCCCCGAGTGGCTGCGCTTCCTCAAGGGCGTCGTCGACAGCGAGGACCTTCCGCTCAACATCTCGCGCGAGACGATGCAAGACAAGGCCCTGCTCGAGAAGCTCGGCAAGGTCATCACCAAGCGCTTCCTCAAGCTCCTCGAGGAGGAGGCCGCCCAGCGCCCCGACGCGTTCGCGGAGTTCTACGCTCAGTTCGGCGTGTTCCTGAAGGAAGGCGCCGCGCTCGACTTCACGCACAAGGACCAGCTCGTGAAGCTGCTGCGCTTCGAGTCGTCGCTCACCGACAAGGGCAAGACCACGTCCCTCGCCGACTACGTCTCGCGGATGAAGGACGGCCAGAAGGAGATTTATTACCTCGTCGCCGCCAACCGCGAGGCGATCGAGTCCGGTCCGTATCTCGAGGGTTTCAAGGCCCGCAATCTCGAGGTGCTCTTCTGCTACGAGCCGGTCGACGAATACGTCTTCAATAACGTCCGCGAGTTCGACGGGAAGAAATTCCTCTCCGCCGACCACGGCGACGTGAAGCTCGACGACCTCCCGCAGACCGGCGACACGCTCAGCGAGGCCGACGCCAAGGACCTCGCCGCGTGGCTCAAGGACACGCTCGGTGCGCAGGTCAGCGACGTGAAGACCAGCGACCGCCTCGTGAACTCGCCCGCGCTCGCGACCAACGCCGACAAGTTCATGTCGCCGATGATGCGCCGCATGATGCGCGCGATGAAGAAGCCCGGCGAAACCGAGGAGCCCGTGAAGGTGAACCTCGAGATCAACCCGCGCCACGCGGTCATCCGCAAGCTGCACGCCATGCGCACCGCCGACGCCGACAAGGCCGAACTCGTCGCCGAACAACTCCTCGACAACGCCCTCATCGCCGCCGGCCTCCTCGAAGACCCGTCGCGGATGGTGGCTCGGCTCAACAAACTCCTGGAGAGCGTGTGAGCGGAGTCGGGCAATAAACAATCCGCAGCGAAGAAATGTAGGGCGGGGTCGCCGAACCCCGCCTTCTTTCGTTCGCGGCATCACGCCCGGGGCGGGGTTCGGCGACCCCGCCCTACAGCAAAAAACCGCACGCGTGTCCGTCCGTCGCCTCACCGCGCCACGCGCCCCACTCGTCTCTTCAACCTTGCGGCCGCTCCGCCGCACGGCTGATTTCGCGGCATGTCGCCAATCCACGCTCCCCGGTGGCTGCCCCTGCGGCCCGTTCTGTCGGTTCTCGTCGCCTCGCTCGCGGTCGCCTCCAGCGCGGCTGACGCGCGCGTCGATGTCACCGAGGAGCACGCCACCCGCCGCGTGCAGGCGCACACGACCTTCCTTGCCGACGACCTGCTCGAGGGCCGCGCCACCGGCGAACGGGGCTTCGCGCTGGCCGCGGCCTATGTCGTCGCGCAGTTCCAGCGGCTCGGCCTCGCGCCGGCGGGGGACGACGCGGGCTACCTGCAGCGCGTGCCGCTCCTCGAGTCGCGCCCGCGCCTCGAGGCATCGCGGCTCGGGCAAAGCAGCGCGGCGGGCGAGACGGCCTTCGAGCCGGGCAACGATTTCTTCGCCGCGCCGGCCCCCGGCGAGACCGCGGCGGAGGTGACGGCGGAGGCGGTGTTCGTCGGCTACGGCGTGGAGGCGCCCGCGCAGGGTTACGACGACTTCGCCGGCGTCGACCTGCGCGGCAAGATCGCCGTCCTCCTGCCGGGAGCGCCCGCGACGTTTCCGAGCGAAGTGCGGGCGCACCACGCCAGTCTGGTCGAGAAATACTCCTCGCTCGTCCGCCGCGGCGCGGTCGGCGTCGTCACGGTCATCACGCCGTTCGAGGAGTCGCGCTATCCCTGGGGCATGACGCTCAATGCGCAGCGTTTTCCCGCCATGCGGCGGCTCGACCCGGCAGGCGCGCCGGTCGACGCGTTTCCGGAATTGCGCGTGCGCGCCACCGTCCGCCGCACCAGCGCGGGCCGGTTGTTCGCCGCCGCGGGCCGGCGTGCGGAGGAGGTGTTCGCCGCCGCCGACCGCAGCGAGCCGCAGTCCGGTCCGCTCGGGACGACGCTGACGCTCGCCGCCGCGGCCGACGTGCGCACCCTCGCCTGCACCAACGTCCTCGGCTGGCTGCCCGGCTCCGATCCCGCGCTCGCCGCCGAGCCCCTCGTGTTCACCGCCCACCTCGACCACGTCGGCATCGGCGCGCCGGTGAACGGCGACGCGATCTACAACGGCGCCATGGACAACGCCATCGGCATCGCGGCGCTGCTCGAGGTCGCGGAGCAACTCGCCGCCGGCGCGCCTCCGCGCCGGCCGGTGCTGTTTGCCGCGCTGACGGCGGAGGAGAAGGGGCTGCTCGGCGCCTATCACCTCGCGGCGCACCCGCCGCAGCGCGTCACGCGCTTCGCCGCCAACCTCAATGTCGACATGCCCACCTTCCCCGCCGCCACGCGCGACGTGATCGCGTGGGGCGCGGAACATTCGACGCTCGGCCCGCTGACCGAGGCGGTGGCGCGGACGCGCGGCTTCACCGTCAGCCCCGACCCGTGGCCGGAGGAGACGATCTTCGTGCGCAGCGACCAGTATCCGTTCGTGCGCGCCGGCGTGCCGGCGCTCTACCTCGGCACGGGGATCAAGCCGCTCGATCCCGCCGTCGACCTGGCCGGGCTCACCGACCGTCTGTTTCGCGAGCGCTACCACAAGCCCTCGGACGACCTCGGGCAACCGATCGACTGGCCCTCGGCCGGCGCCTTCGCCGCGCTCGCCGCGGAGCTGGCGCGCGCAATCGCCGACGACGCGACCCCGCCCGCCTGGCGCGACGGCAGCTTTTTCGGCGGACTCTTCGGGCCGCGCCGCCGCTGAGGGGGCGCGCAACAATCCGGCGCGGGCGTCGCCCCGCCGCGGTATTGAGTTTGCCCGGCCCGGCCGGAGGACTACGGTCGTTGTCTCGTTTTATGCTCAACCCCATCCGTCTGCTGCTTGTGCTGGCGCTCGTCGCCGGCAGTGTCTCCGCCCAAACCGCCCCCGAGCCGACGCGCCTGCTCCGCTTCCCCGCCACCAACGGGAAGCAGATCGTGTTCAGCTACGCCGGCCAGCTCTACACCGTGGCCAGCGAAGGCGGCACCGCCCGCCGCCTGACGGACGGACCGGGCTACGCCATCTTCCCGCGCTTCTCGGCCGACGGCGCGCAACTGGCCTTCACCGCCCAATACGACGGCAACACCGAGGTCTACGTCATGCCGTCCACCGGCGGCCTGCCGCGCCGGCTCACCGTCTCGGCCACGCTCGACCGCGACGACCTCGCCGATCGCATGGGCCCGAACAACATCGTCATGGGCTGGCGCAACACCGCCCCCGAGATCGTCTATCGCTCCCGCGCCCGCTCCTTCAACCCCTTCATCGGCGAACTGCTCACGGTCGGCCTCGACGGCGACCTGCCCGCCCAGCTCCCCGTGCCGCGCGGCGGCTTCGTCTCCTTCTCCCCTGACGACACCAAGATCGCCTACAACCGCGTCTTCCGCGAATTCCGCACCTGGAAGAATTACCGCGGCGGCATGGCCGACGACGTCTGGATCTTCGACCTCAAGTCCGGCGCCCTCGAAAACATCACCAACGACCCGGCGCAGGACATCTACCCGATGTGGGCGCCGAACAACCGCATCTACTTCGTCTCCGAGCGCACCGGCCGCGGCAACCTCTTCGCCTACGACCTCGCCACGAAGAAAACCCGGCAGGTCACCCAGTTCACGGACTACGACGTGAAGTTCCCCTCCCTCGGCCGCGGCGCCATCGTCTTCGAACAGGGCGGGCGCATCTGGCGCCTCGACCTCGCGACCGAGAAGGCCGCCCCGGTTGACATCGTCGTGCAGGAGGACGGCGCCTCCTCCCGCCCCGCCTTCGTCAACGTCTCGCGCTTCGTCCAAGGCGTCGACCTCGCCCCCGACGGCAACCGCGTGACCGTTGTCGCCCGCGGCGACGTCTTCACCGTGCCCGCGAAGCACGGCCCCGTCCGCAATCTCACCCAGACCAGCGGCGTCCACGAGCGCGGCGCGTCCTGGTCGCCCGACGGCAAATGGATCGCCTACCTCTCCGACGCCACCGGCGAGTTCGAACTCCACGTCCGCCCGCAGGACGGCCGCGGCGAGCCGGTCGTCCTCACCTCCGGCGCCGACACCTATTACTTCAACCCGGTCTGGTCGCCCGATTCCAAGAAACTCCTCTGGGCCGACCGCAAGCAGCGCCTCCGCTACGTCGACGTCGAGACGAAGGCCGTCCGCACCGTCGCCGAGAATCCCGACACGCTCATCACGCAGTTCACCTGGGCGCCCGACTCGCAGTGGATCGCCTGGGTCAAGGGCGGCATCTCGGCCTTCGGCCGCCTGCAGCTCCACCGCCTCGAGGACGGCAGCAACCACGAGGTCACCGACGGCTGGTATGAAGTCGGCAACCCCGCGTTCAGCGACGACGGCAAGTGGCTCCTCTTCACCTCCGCCCGCGACTTCAACCCGATCTATTCCGACACCGAGTGGAACCACGCCTACCAGAACATGGAGCGCGTCTACCTCCTCGCCCTCGCCAAGGACACCAAGTCGCCCTTCGCACCGAAGAGCGACGAGGTCGAGATCGCCAAGGAAGAAGCCAAGCCCGCCGCCGACGCGAAGGACGAGAAACCTGCGGCACCCGCCGCGGCAGATGCCGCCGCCGCGGCCGCCACGGCCAAGGCTGACGCCCCCGCCCGCGGCAAGCCCGACGCCGCCAAGCCCAAGGTCACCGTGAAGGTCGACCTCGACGGCATCGCCGACCGCGTCATCGGCCTGCCCGTGACTCCCTCGAACTACTCCCAGCTCCGCCTGATCGGCGAGCGCCTCTACTACCGCCGCGTTCCCGGCGGCCCGGTGACGGGCGGCGGCGGCGGCGAGGGCTTCGGCGCCGGTCGCCAGACCCGCTCGGTCCTCGCGGTCTACAATCTCAAGGACCAGAAGGAGACCGAACTGGGCAACTACGACGGCTACTCCATCAGCACCAACGGCAAGAAGATGCTCGTCCGCTCCGGCCGCGACATCTCGCTCGTCGACACCCCCACCGGCCGCCTCGAGCTCAAGCCCGAGAACCGCCTCGACCTGTCCGGCCTCGAGGTCTCGCTCGACCGCCGCGCCGAGTGGACCCAGATCTTCCACGAGAGCTGGCGCCAGATGCGCGACTTCCTCTACGCGCCGAACATGCACGGTGTCGACTGGCCGGCGCAGCGCGAAAAATACGCCGCGCTCCTCCCGCACGTGCAGAACCGCAACGACCTCACCTACATCATCGGCGAGATGATCTCCGAGCTCCACATCGGCCACGCCTACGTCGGCGGCGGCGACCGCACCGAGGCCCCGCGCATCAAGACCGGCCTCCTCGGCGCCCGCCTCTCCCGCGACCCGGCCAGCCGCGCCTACCGCATCGACCACATCCTCCGCGGCGAGAACTGGCAGACCAAGACCCGCTCCCCGCTCACCGAGCTCGGCGTCAATGTCTCCGTCGGCGACTACATCCTCGCCGTCGACGGCCAGCCCGTGCGCGACCTCGCCAACCTCTACACCGCCCTCATCGGCAAGGCCGGCAAGCAGGTCGTCCTCCGCGTCAACACCACCCCGGCCGACGCCGGCGCCCGCGACGTCACCGTCGTGCCCATCGCCGACGAGGCGCCGCTCTACTACGAGGAGTTCGTCCAGCGGAACATCGACCACGTCTCCGCCCGCACCGGCGGCCGCGTGGGCTACCTCCACATCCCCGACATGGGCCCCGGCGGCCTCAACGAGTTCGTCCGCCGCTTCTACCCGCAGCTCACCCGCGAGGCGCTCGTCATCGACGTCCGCGGCAACGGCGGCGGCAACGTCTCGCCGATGATCATCGAGCGCCTCCGCCGCGAGCTCGCCATGATCAACCTGCGCCGCAACGGCGCCCCCGCGCCGAACCCCTCCCACCAGCTCCTCGGGCCCAAGGTCACGCTGCTCAACGAATACTCCGCCTCCGACGGCGACATCTTCCCCTTCCGCTTCCGCGAGCACGGCCTCGGCCAGCTCATCGGCAAGCGCTCCTGGGGCGGCGTCGTCGGCATCAGCGGCACCCTCCCCTTCACCGACGGCGGCTCGCTCAACAAGCCCGAGTTCGCCCCGTATTCGAAGGACGGCAAACAGTGGGTCATGGAAGGCCACGGCGTCGACCCCGACATCGTGGTCGACAACGACCCCGCCCGCGAATTCCGCGGCGAGGACCAGCAGCTCGACAAGGCCATCGAGGTCATCCTCGAGGAGCTGAAGACCAAGGGCATGAAACTCCCGCCCCCGCCGCCGTTCCCGGTGCGCTGAGCGCCTCCCCAACCACGAAATCCCCCGGGCCGGCCATCCGCCGGCCCTTTTTCGTGCCCGCGCCCGCCCGCCCGAAACAAAATTTGCCGAGGGATTCCCCTTCCCCCAACGTAACACGGGACATGTCCACCGACCCGCTCTCCTCGCTTCTCTCCCGCTGGCGCCATGAGCCGCGCCCGGCCGCGGACTTCGCCGCCGGCGTGTGGGCGAAGATCGACGCCGCCCGCGGCGACGAACGCGTCGTGACCGCCTTCCGCTGGGCCCTGCCCCTCGCCGCCTCCCTCGCCATCCTCCTCGGCATCAGCGCCGCCCGCCTCGAGGCCCGCCAGCAGCACGCCGAACGCATGGCCGACTACTACGTCCGCACCATCGACCCGGTGCAGATGGCCGAGCACGGCTCCCACGGCCCATGACCAAGCGCCTCCTCCTGCTCGCGCTCGTCGTGATCGTGGCCGGAGCCGCCGCCTACGGCGTCACCCGCCTGTTCACGCCGCCCCCGCCGGCCGATGAGGACCAGATCGCCTGGCTCACCCGCGAGTTCAAGCTCACGCCCGAGCAGGCCGCGCGGATCGAAAAGATCCACCTCGACTACATCCCGATCTGCTCGGACCACTGCGCCGCCATCATCGCCGCGCGCGAGCGTCTGGCCGCGGACCCACAGAACGCCGACCTCCGCGCCGAGGCGGCTCGCCTCGAGCGCGTCTGCCAGGAAGCCACGCTGCAACACGTCCGCGAAGTCGCCGCCTGCATGCACGAGCGGCACGCCCGGCGCTTCCTCCAACTCGTCGAACCGCGCATCGCGCGCCATCAGCACCAGGCACCGTTCGGGCTGAGATGACGCCCGGCACCCCAGAGACCGACGAGGCCGCGATGGTCGCCCTGCAACACGGCGACGACCTCGCGTTGAACCGCCTGATGATCCGCTGGCAGGTTCCGCTGCGCAGTTTTCTCTTCCGCTCGCTCCACGACGAACAGGACGCGCTCGACCTCGCGCAGGAAACCTTTGTCCGCGTCTATCGCCACCGCGCGCGCTATCGCGCCGGCGCGAAGTTTTCCACCTGGATGTTCCAGATCGCGCTCAACCTCGCGCGCGACCACCTCCGCCGCCGGCGCCGCCGTCCCACCGCCCCGCTCGACGAGGCGCCCGAGCCCGCCACGGCGCAGAACCCCGGCACCGCCGCCACCGACGCCGAGGCCGCCGCCGCCGTGCGCGCCGCCGTCGCCGCCCTCCCCTTCGAGTTGCGCGAAGCCGTCGTGCTCGCCGAGTTCCAGCACCTTCCGCATGCCGAGATCGCGACGATCGTCGGCGCCACGCCCAAGGCCGTCGAGACCCGCCTCTACCGCGCCCGCGAAAAACTCCGGACGCAACTCGCGCGCTACCTCCAAAGCTGACGCGCGTCGGTAGGGCCAGTCTGTGACTGGCCTGCTTGCCGTTCGTTGCGAACCGGCCGGTCACAGACCGGCCCTCCGCCCGGGAACGCGCACCGCCTTCGGCCGCGCGATTAACGCCCGCCCGCAATTCCCACCCGCTGTGCCGCTCACGCGCCGATTGTCCGTCGACAACCGCGCCCATCCGCGGCGATGGTGACGCGATGTCCTTCGCCACGTTCGATCCCGCCACCGGCCGCCCGCTCCGCACCCATCGCCCGCACACCGCGCGCGGCGTCGAGCGCACGCTCGCCCAGGCCGACCGCGCGTTCGCGGCGTGGCGCGCGTTGAGTTTCGCCGCCCGGGCGCGCCACCTGCGCGCCGTGGCCCGCGAGTTGCGGCGCAGCGCGGAGGACTACGCCGCGCTCATCACGGCGGAGATGGGCAAGCCGGTCACGCAGGCGCGCGCTGAAGTGGAAAAATGCGCGCTGAATTGCGACTACTTCGCCGCCCATGCGGCCGCCATCCTCGCCGACGAACGCCCGGCCGGCGCACCGGCGCACCGCTACGTCACCTACCAGCCGCTCGGCGTCGTGCTCGCGATCATGCCGTGGAATTTCCCCTTCTGGCAGGCGTTTCGTGCCGCTGCGCCGGCCCTCATGGCGGGCAACACGATGGTGCTGAAGCACGCCACCAACGTCACCGGCTGCGCGCGGGCCATCGAACGCGTGTTTGCCCGCGCCGGCGTTCCGCGCGGCGTCTTCGCCACCCTCGTGCTCGACGGCGCGCAGACGGAGCCGCTGGTCGACGATCGGCGCATCGCCATGATCACGCTCACCGGCAGCACCGCCGTCGGTCGCCGCGTGGCCGCGCGCGCGGGCGCGGCGATGAAGCCGGGCGTGTTCGAACTCGGCGGCAGCGACGCCTATGTCGTGCTGGCCGACGCCGACCTCGCCGCGGCCGCGGCGCTGTGCGCCGAATCGCGTCTCTACAACACGGGCCAGAGCTGCGTGGCCGCCAAGCGGCTCATCGTCGTCGAGCGCGTGCGCGCCCGCTTCGAGGCCTTGCTCGTCGCGGAAATGGCGGCGCGGCGCGCCGGCGATCCGCGCGATCCGGCGACGCAGCTCGGACCGCTCGCGCGCGAGGATCTGCGCGCCGAACTGCACGCGCAGGTGACGCGCAGTGTGCGCGCCGGCGCACGACTTCTGCTCGGCGGGCAGATGCCCGGCGGCCGGGGCTGGTTTTATCCCGCCACGGTGCTGACCGGCGTGCGGCCGGGCATGGCGGCCTTCGACGAGGAATTGTTCGGGCCGGTGGCGGCGGTCGTGCCGGCGCGGGACGAGCGCCACGCCCTCGCGCTGGCCAACGCGACGCCGTTCGGACTGGGCGCGGCGGTTTTCACGCGGAAGCGGAAACGCGGCGAACGCCTCGCACGCACGGCACTGCGGGCGGGCAACGCCTTTGTGAACGAGTTCGTGCGCTCGCACCCGACGCTGCCCTTCGGCGGCGTGGGCCTGAGCGGTCACGGCCGTGAACTCGGCGCGTGGGGGCTGCGCGAGTTCACCAATGTGAAGGTGATCAGCGTGAGCTGACGCTCAGGCCGGCGGCGTCGATTCGGACGCGCCCCAGTGCGCCTCCATCTCGCACCGCACGCGCTCGGCCGATACGCGCAAGCGGAGGAAACGGCGCAGGATGCCGCGGTTCGCGGTGTCCATGTGGTATTCCCCGGCCTCCGCGTGAAAAAAGCGGCGGCTGCGGATATCGCCGACGCTGCGGACGAATTCGTGATCCGCGGAGAAATAATCCGGGATCAGGCGGAGAAGCGGCACGAGCGGGCGCGCATGCCAGTAGAGTCCGCGACGAAAGAGATGGGGCTCAAACTGGTCCAGGCTCAGCCCGAGGCTTTGGCAGTAGCGTTCGCGAAAAGTAGGTTGCATCAGTCGTGGGGTGACCGCCCGATGACAATAGTTGGGGGTTCCCGCCAGAAGACTGCGGTCGCTCGGGGCGCGCAAGGCCGCAGACACCCCAGACGAACTAGGGAAATTTTTCCCCAAGGCCTCGTGCGCGGACCGGCGACCTCGCGCCATCGGAAGGCAGGTCGGCCATTACGCCCCACGCGCGCCCCTGTTCGCGCCCGGCGAAAATCCCAAAACTTTGGTGCAGACCCGCAAAATGGCGGAGAGGGTGGGATTGACTCGCTCCGCTCGGGCTCCGCCCAAACCGCTGCGCGGTTTGCCCCTATCCCACTCTGCGTCGCTTCGCTCCGGTTTCGCGCTGCGAAACTCGCCATTTGCTGCGCAAATGGCGGAGCGGGTGGGATTGGCCGGGCTTCGCCCGGGTGCGCCGCACTCGCGCTCCGCGCGCCCCTTCTCCGCTTCGGCCTTTGGCCTGCGCTCCGTCGAACCAAGGTTCTCATCCCACCCCAAGTGCGACGCAGCTCTAAGGAGGCGCGACCGCCTCATCGGAGGTCAGATTTGTCAAAATGGCGGTGGAGACGCGATTTTAGGGCGAACTGAAGGAAGGCTTATATCGTCCCGTTTCGACTTTATTCGAAATGCCGAGGGTAACTATTGGACTACGGCACCCACAGTCCGGCGTCGCGAAGCAGTGCCTCGTCGGCCAGCGCTTGGGCGGCGGTGGAACAAATGACCAACCGGCCTTCGCTCACGACGGCCACTTCCCTCGCCCATTTTCCGGCGAGCCCGAGGTCGTGGGTCGAAATCACCAGGGTCACTCCGCGGCGATGCAGCGTATCCAGGTAGGCCAGCAGCGTCGCCTGGCCCCGGGGATCGAGGCCGGCGGTCGGTTCATCGAGGACGAGGAGGCGCGGTTGCATGGCCAGAGCGCCAGCAATGGCCGCACGCTTTTTTTGCCCGAAGCTCAGGCGGTGGGGCGGACGATCCGCCACGTCTCCCAGATTCATGAGCACCAAACTGGCCTCGACGCGTTGCCGCACCTCAGGCTCCGGAAGACCGAGATTCATCGGTCCAAAGGAAACATCCTCGCGGACCGAACCCGCGAAGAGTTGATCGTCCGGATTCTGGAAAACGACCGCAACCTCGGCCCGCAGGGCGTTGAGGGCCGAACGCGAGTAGTCGAGCGCGCGGCCCCGCCAGCGGACCTCGCCCCGACGGGGACGCAGGGTGCCGTTGAGATGGAGCAGCAGCGTCGACTTCCCCGCGCCATTGGCCCCGAGCAAGGCCAGCTTGGTGCCCGGCGCAATCGCGAGCGAGATGTCGCGAAGGGCGTCCGGGCCGTCGGGGTAGGCGTAATCGATCCCGCACAGTTCGAGCAAGGGCGGCGGTGTCATGGGAAAAACACGATCGCGCCCGCCAGCGTGGCTGGCACCAGCACTGCGGCGAGGTAGTCGCGGGGTCGGGACTGGTCCGGCGACAGCAACACGCGCAACCGCCCGTCGTAGCCGCGCGCGGCGAGGCCGCGCTCCATCGCCCGGGCGCGACTCATCGAACGCTGGAACAGCCCGCTGCCGGCCATCGCGACCGAACGCAGCGCCAGCCGCGTGTTGCGGTAGCCGAGGCGGTTGACCTGCGTTTGCAGGATCATCTCCCGGGATTCCTCCAGCAGGAAGAGCATGCGGTAAACGAGTCCCATCAGATCCATCAAGGACTCAGACAGGCCCAGCTTTCGGCCCAGAGCCGTCTGTCGTGCCAGCGGCACACTCAGGGCAAACAGAAGCGTCACGCTGGCGGCCGCCATGGTGCGGGCGGCGACGCCCAGCCCGAGCCGCCAGCCTTCGGGAGAGACCTCCACCTGCGGTCCGGCCTGCCAGCGCACCGAGAGCGCCAACGCGCATCCTCCCAGCACCGCAAAGCCGGCCGGTGCGGTGAGCACACGCACGAACAAACCGATCGGGACCCGGCCGGGGCCGCTTGCTGCGAGCAACACCAGTAGGAAAACAACGGGCGCGGCTGGCCACGGAGACAGGATCAGCACGATCGCCATCAGACCCGCGCAGAACACGGCCACCGGGCCGGGTTTGTCGCGCCATGGACTGCGCTGCGCGCTATGGTCAACGCGATGGAGCATGCGTGTCCCGGCCAAGCTTGCGTCCGCGATAAAGTCCGAGGCAGTAGCCGATGACACCGGCGCCCAAGGCCGCCTGAAGGCCAAACAGCAGACTCTCGATCTCGCCGCTCGGCGGTTCCCACAACGGAGCGAACCACGGCTGGTAGTCGGGGCGGATCTGGGTGATGGCGGCCTCGGCCTGACCATCCGACCCGGTGAACAGCGCTTCTTCCGAGGTTGCGGGCTTGATCAGGACCAATGGCAGGACGGTCAGCAGGATGACTGCGACGAGGAGGAGCAAATTTTGGCGTTTCATTGGGTCTTGGTGCAGGGAAGAAGCGCGGCGACGGCCTCGTCCGCATGGCTGCGCAGCAGGTTCATCATTAGAACGGTCAGCAGCCCTTCCATCACCGCCAGCGGCAGCTGGGTCACAGCGAAGATGGAGAGGAATTTTGCCGCCGCGCCGGAGAAACCGCTCGCCGGATCGGGAAATGCCAGGGCGAGTTGCAGGGCCGTCGTGACGTAGGTCAGCAGATCGGAAAGCATCGCCGCGGCAAAAACCGCGACGTTGAACGGGAGGCGCGCGGCTCCGGTTAACTTGAACACGCCCCATGCGGTGTAGCTGCCCACGATGGCCATCGAGAACGCGTTGGCTCCGAGCGTCGTCAGCCCGCCGTGCGCGAGGAACAACGCTTGGAACAACAACACAACCGTGCCCAACACGCTCATGATCGCGGGGCCGAACAGCACCGTGCCGAAGCCGATGCCCGTCGGGTGCGAACAACTGCCGGTGACGGAGGGCAGCTTGAGCGCGGAAAGCACGAAAGTGAATCCGCCGCTCGCGCCTAGGATCAGGCGGGTTTCGGGTTGCTCGCGCAGGCGCACGGTGAGGCGGCGCAAGCCCCAGACAAGAAACGGGGCGCTCGCCGCGCTCCAGGCGACGGCATGCGCGACCGGGAGATAGCCTTCCATGATGTGCATAAGTGGGTCCTTGTGGGGTCAGTCAGCGCGGCAACGGGTGAAGCCTGCGTTCAGAGCCTCGCGATCCAGTGCTCGTCCGATGAAGACAAACGTGTTCCTGCGTTCCTCGTTCTCGCCCCACGCGCGGTCATACTGGCTGTCGAAGAGCATGTGGATGCCCTGGAAGACCAATCGGCGCGCCTGACCACGGATGGCCAACACACCCTTGCTTCGGAAAATGTCGGTGCCGCGCGTGCGCAGCAATTCGGAGAGCCAAGCATTGAGCTTGGTGGCGTCGAGTTCGCCCGCGAACGAAATGCCGACCGAGGATACGGCTTCGTCGTGCTCGTGGTCCGGTTTGAATGCATGCGACCACACGGGCGCGCAGACTAGCCCGCCCGCCTGCACGCCTGCGCCGAATTCGTCCGGATGATGCTGCGTGAACAGCGCGTAGCGCCCGGCTGCCGTCACACCCAGGGGGAACAAGGCGGGGGCCTCCACCAGCTCCAAGCGATACAGCGCGCCGTCGGCCGGCAGTGGCTTCCCGGGCGTCAGCGCCGTCGGCGCCCGTTCGGAGAAGGCCAGCACGGCCGCCTCGCGCACGGTCGCGAGCGCGGCGTCACTGGCGTCTGCCACTGGCGCCAGCACGACATCCATCGCGGGATCGGGACCCGCACCGACATGCAGCGTGCCGGCGTCGCTCCCCAACTCGTAAACACCGCCCCATTCGAACGGATATTCCGGTTCGAGGAAGCGCGGATCGAGTTCGTTGGCCCGCTCAAGATTGAAGCCGCCGACATCGAGGACATGCGCGAGATCGACGTCGGCCTGCTGCGTGCGGTGGAGGCGGGCCGCGGGATTCATCTGGCGCACGCGCGTTTCCACCGTCGCCAGCTCGGTGGGCGCGACGAGGTCGGTCTTGTTCAGCAGGACCACGTCGGCAAAGGCGATTTGCTTCTTCGCCTCGTCGCTGTCGTCCCAGTGGTTGGCGATGTGCCGCGCATCGACGAGCGTCACGATGGCGTCGAGCCGGTAGCGGGCGCGGATCTCGGGATCGGTGAAGAAGGTCTGAGCCACGGGGCCCGGATCGGCGAGTCCGGTGGTTTCGATCACGACGGCGTCGATCGCCTGCTCGCGTTGGGCGAGCTGGCGCAGGATGCGCAGCAGATCGCCGCGCACGGTGCAGCAGATGCAGCCGTTGTTCATGGCGAAAATTTCCTCGTCGGCGCGGATCACCAAGTGATGGTCGACGCCGACCTCGCCGAATTCGTTTTCGATCACGGCGATCTTCCGGCCGTGCTGGCCGGTCAGGATGCGGTTGAGGAGCGTGGTTTTTCCGGCTCCGAGGAAGCCGGTGAGAACAGTTACAGGGATCATGCGGAAAAGAAGGGGGCGTTCGCTTCGGCTGACGCGCGTAACCGCTCGACAAGGCGGGCGGCGAAGCGTGGATGCTGGCCGAGGTGGATGTGCAGGTAGCTGGCGAGCAACGAGCCGTCGGCGTGGCCGGCGGCGATGCACTCCGCACCGCGAGTGCTGCGCAGACTCCAGGCGGAAGCCGTCCCGTCGCCGCCTTCCCACACGCTGTAGTGAAACTCGTGTCCGCGCAGCGTCTCGCCGGGTTCGGCGAAGAGGTTGGCGCGCGCCGCGGTGGCGTGACGATACCCGAGGCTGGCGAGCTGACCGGTCATGCGCGCGACGCCCGGCACCAGCCCCGCCATTGGCCAGCGGCGTCCTTCTCTATCGATCAACGCTTCGGCCAGCACCATGAATCCCCCGCACTCCGCCCAGATCGGCGAGCCGTGCCGGTGTCGCGCGCGCAAGTTTTCCCACAATGCCGTGTGCGCCGAGAGCGCGGCGGCGTGTAACTCCGGATAACCTCCGCCCAGGTAGACACCGGCCGCTTCGCGGGGCGGCAGCTCGCCACGCAGCGGACTGAAGAACGCGATGCGCGCACCGGCCGCCTCGAGCAGCTCGAGATTGTCCGGATAATAAAACGCAAACGCCTCGTCGCGCGCGACCGCGAGCAGGGGGCCGTTAACCACCGGGGCCGCGCTTGTCGTGCCGACCGGCCGCAACGGGGCCGCGCTGCGGGCGAGCGCGATCACGGCATCGAGGTCGAAGTTAGCCTCGATCGCGTCGGCTAGCGGCGCGAGCCACCGGTCGAGATCGCCGCGTTCCGCGCTGGGCACGAGTCCGAGGTGGCGCTCCGGCACGGACCACGCGGCGTCGCGCGGCAACCAACCGAGCGCGCGCGGCCCTTCGGCGGCGGCGAGCGCGCGGGAGCAGCCGTCGGCATGGGCAGCCGAGCCGGCGAAATTCAGCGCGCAGGCGCCGACGCGCACCGCCGGATCGAAGCCGGCGTAGCCGTGCGCCATCGCCGCGACGCTGCGCGCCGCCCCGGAGATATCGAGCACGAGCAGCACCGGCGCGTCGAGGAGCTTGGCGATCTGTGCGGCCGACGCACGCTCGTCGACGTAGTCACTGCCGTCGAACAGGCCCATCACGCCCTCGATCACCGCGAGATCGGCCCCGCGGCAGGCGCGTTGGAATGCCGCCGCGACTCCCGCGTCGTCGAGCATCCACGAGTCGAGATTGCGGCACGGCCGGCCGGCGGCGTGTGTGTGATAGGTCGGATCGATGTAGTCCGGTCCGCACTTGAATGGCTGCACAACCAGACCGCGTCGGCGCAAGGCGGTGATCAGTCCGGCGACGAGTGTAGTCTTACCGACACCGGACGAGGTGCCGGCAACGACCACGCGGGGAAGACGGAGGGTGTCGTTCATGGCTTGGGCAGTTGTCCGGCTTTCACGGCGTCGAATTGAGCGAGAAAATAGCGTTGGGCTTTCGGCGGCTGCGCGGAGAGCCGAATCCACTCCGGCAAGCCGAACGAGCTGCAGTCGCGGACGCGGACTCCGTGCGCGCGTAGGTCGGCGGTCCTCCGGCGCGCATCGCCGACCCGAGCGAGCAAAAAGGTGGCCGGGCTGGACCGAACCTCGCAGCCCCGGTCGCGGAGAGCTAAGGCGAGTTTGTCGCGCCACGCCGCATAGAGAGGGCGGCTGGCCGCGAGCCATTGTAAGGCCTCCGCTTCGGTCGCGGCGGCAAGGAAGGCTTCGCCGGTCTTGTCCAGCACCCAAGCGGGTGCCTGATGCACGAGCGCAGGCATCGGCTTCGGGGTGATCGCATAGGCCGCGCGCACGCCGGTGAGCCCGAAGCTCTTGTTCGGTGCGTAGAGCCGGATCGCATGACGCGCCGCCGCCTCGATTCGCGCCAACATCCCATCGGGGCACAGGGGCGCGTAGGCGAGATCCACCACGAGCGGGCCGCGGCACGCGGCTTCGGCGACGAATTCGAGTGGCCACGTCGCCCCGGTCGGGTTGTTTGGCCAGCACACAAAACCGAGGCTGCGCCGGCTGCGGCGCAGCCGAAGATAATCGGTGGTGTTCTCGGCTTGGTAGCTGCGCTTCCTCGCTAGTTGGGCACAGCGAGCATACTCGGAAAAGGTGGGACCAAGAATTGGGATGGAACCCTGAAACTGACGGATGAAGCGCAGAATCAGTTCGCTGGCACCGGCACCGATAATAATCCGCTTGGGAGTAACGCCGTGAAAGTCCGCCAGCCGGGCCCGCAACGCCGTGTAGGCGGGATCGGGATAACGCGAGACGTCCGCGGCGCGAATCGCGGCGAGCACGCTCGGACACGGTCCGACCGGATTGGCGTTGCTCGAGAAATCGTAGCGTGGCTCGGGGCCGGCGTCGGGACCGCCGTGGAGAGGGGCGAGGTTAACCATGGACGATCCTCCCCAGGGCCCACGCGAGCGCTGCCGCAACCGCCGCGCCGAGACTTCCGGCGACGATCGCCAAACGCGCGCCGCGGGCAGAGTCCTCGCCGGTTGGCACGCGTCCCGACGGGTGGAGCGTGTAGACGCCGGGTTTGCCCAGTCGCACGCCAAGCGCGAGGGCGAACGCCGCCATCGGCCACCCGGAGTTGGGCGAGGGCGTCTTGCGGGCCTCACGCACGAGCGAGCGCGACGCCACGCGTCCCGAACCGGCAATGACGAACAGCAACGCCGTGAGTCGGGATGGGGCGAAGTTGAACACATCGTCGGCGCGCGCGGCGAATTTGCCCGCCCATTCCCAGCGTCCGCGATAACCCCACATGGCGTCGGCGGTGTTCGCGAACCGATACAGCGCCGCGCCCGGCAGGCCGAGCAGCGCGAACCAAAAGAGCGGGGCGACGACCGAGTCGGAGAGGTTCTCCGAGAGCGATTCCAGGGCTGATTCGCGCACCTCGCCCGCATTGAGCTGCGACGTGTCACGGCTGACGATGTGCGCAAGACGACGGCGGCCATGTTCCAGGCCATCCTGCAGCGCCGCCTCGACCGCGCGCACCTCACCGACGAGCATGCGGAAGGAGAAGAGCGGCTTGAGCAGCAGCGCGGTGGCCGGCAGCGCGATCCAAGCCGGGGCGCGGTGGATGCTCCATTGGGCCAGCCACGCGAGGGCGACAACACCGGCACCGCCGAGCAGCCACGAGATTGCTCCGCGCACGAAGGCGGCGCGCGGCGGCAAGGTGTCGAGCCCGCGGCCGGCGCGTTGCAGGTAGCGACCGATCCACGCGACGGGATGCAGCCGCGTGGGCGGTTCGCCGAACAAGGCGTCGAGCGTGAGGGCCAGCAGAATGCTCATGGCAAAAGCAGGCGGTTGCGCAGGCGCACGGTGAGTTGCGCCGCATCAAGGCCATCGAGCGCGAGCAATTCCGCGCCGAGAACCGCGGACAGTTCGCGGGCCCGTCCGAGCCGCACGGGGCCGGGCTCGCAATCGATCACGAGCGATCCGGCGAGCGCAGGGGCCAGCGCGGCGGAGGCCGCGAGCGCTTCGCGCCACGGGTCGCCCCCGCTGGCCGCAACGTTGGCCCGTCCGTCCGTGAACAACACGATGGCGGCGGGGGGCGCATCGGTGCAGAGTTCGGTCGCGAGCTGCAACGCGTGGGCCAGCGGCGTGCGGCCTCCCGTCGGCAGGTCCCTCAACGCCGCCTCCGCCTGCTCGGTGCGACGGGTAAACGGCAGACGCAACTCGGCCGCCTCGCCCGCGACGAGCATAAGGCCGACCTCGTCGCGCCGCTGGTAACTCGCGTCGAGCAGTCCGAGCACGACGCCCTTGGCCAGAGAGAGCCGGCGTTGCGCGCCCATGGAGCCGCTCGCATCGACGATGATCAGCACGCGTCCGGCCTGTCGGCCGCGGCGCTCCTGCTGCCGGAGATCGGCGGAACGGAGTTCGACCCGCCCGCCCTCGATGGTAGCTCCTCGCGCGGCAGCGGCGGCGAGCGTCGGCGCCAAGGCCAAGGTGCCGTCGTCGCGCCGCGGAACGACGCGCACCGCCCCGGCGGGCGCACCATGTGCGGCCTCCCGGCGGCCTGAAGCCACCGCGACCTGTGGTGGCAACTCGAGCGAGAGCGACGACGCAGCCGCTGCGGGTGCGACTTGCGGCGGAGGAACTCCGTGGTCCGCGGCGGAAACGGCCGGAGGCGGAGGTTGCGGCGGCGGGAAGGACTGTTGGGCCGGCGGCAGCGGATCGCGTGGCTTGCGCCGGCGGCGATGCCCGAGCGCGAATGGCGCGACACGTTGGAGGTGATCGGGTGTCACCTCGTCAGCGTCTTCCCAGGCCGCGAGAGCGCGTGCGCCTTTGGCGAGCACGATATCGCCGCGCAGGCCGTCGAGGCCGAGTTGCGCACAGAGGCTCGACGCCTGGATGAGCAGCGCCGGGGCAAGCGGCAGCGCGCCGAGGCGGGCGCGCGCTTCCGCGAGCCGGACGCGCAACGCCTCTTCGGCGGCGGCATGCTGCCGGACGAAGGACTCCGGCGCGGCATCGTAGGCGAGCCGGGCTTGGACCGTGGCGACGCGGGCCTCGACTTCTGCGGGAGCCCGCACTTCGACGTGCAGGCCGAAGCGGTCGAGAAACTGTGGACGCAGTTCACCCTCCTCCGGATTCATGCTGCCGAGCAGAATGAACTTCGCCGGCTCCGAGGCCGAGACGCCGTCGCGCTCGACGGTGACGCGTCCGCTGGCCGCGGCGTCGAGGAGCAGGTCGACGAGGTGGTCGGGCAGAAGGTTGACCTCGTCGACATAGAGCACGCCGCCATGGGCCCGCGCCAGCAGACCCGAGCGCAGGCGCGGGCGGCCCTCGCGCAGCGCCGATTCGACGTCGAGGGAACCGACCACGCGATCCTCTGTGGCGCCGAGCGGGAGTTCCACGAACGGCGCTGCACCGCCCTCGGCACGCGGGGGCAACAGCGCGGCGAGGCCGCGGGCGGCGGTGCTCTTGGCCGTGCCGCGCTCGCCGCGCAGCAAGACGCCGCCGAGAGACGGATCGAGGGTCGCGAGCAGGAGCGCCAGTTTCAGATCGTCCTGACCGACCAAGGCGGAAAAGGGAAACGGAGGATTCATCGTGGGGACGGAGTGGCGGCTTCGAGCTGGCCCTCGCTAGCCAGCAGGGTGGATTGGAGCGAGGCGAGGGTTTCGGGTCGGGCGGCCCAGAGCGCGCGGCTGTGCGCCTCGAGGAGCCGCTCGGCGATGGCATGGAGGGCCCAGGGATTGGACCGCTGCAGAAATTCGGCCGTCGCGCCGCGAGTGTAGGACTCGGCGATTCCCTCGAACATCCACTCGGTCACGATGCCGGTCGTCGCAGAAAATCCGAACAGGTAGTCGACCGTCGCGGCGAGTTCGAGGCCGCCCTTGTAGCCGTGGCGGTGCATGGCTTCGATCCACTTCGGGTTGGTCACGCGGCTCCGGTAAACGCGCAGGGCTTCTGCCTGGAGCGTGCGGACCTCCGGCTGCGCGGGATCGGAGGAATCGCCAAAATAGGCGCGCGGCTTCCGGCCGGCGAGGGCGGAGATGGTCGCTACCAAGCCTCCGTGAAACTGGAAGTAATCGTCCGAATCGAGAATATCGTGCTCGCGGTTGTCCTGGTTGTGCAGGGCGAGTTCGATCGCGGACAGACGGCGGCGGAACTCGGGCTCCGCCGACACGCCTTCGGGAGTCTCTTCGGTGTAGGCCCAGCCACCTCGCACGAGAAAGGCGGCGGCGAGATCCGCCTGCCCGCGCCATGCCCGCGTCTCGATCAACTCCAGCATGCCGGTGCCGTAGGCGCCGGGCGGACTGCTGAACACGCGATAGGAGGATTGTCGCCGCGCGACGGCCTCGGGCGTGCCTTCGGCGACCAGCCGGGCGGTTTCATCCAGCCAGTGCTTACGCATGAAATTGCGCTCCCCCGGTTCGTCGAGCGAGGCGGCCAGCCGCGCGGCGCGATCGAGCAGTTGCACGAGTTGCGGGAAGGCGTCGCGGAAAAAACCGCTGATGCGCAAGGTCACGTCAATGCGGGGGCGCCCCAGTTCGGCCAAGGGAATCGGTTCGAGGCCGGTCGTGCGCCGCGACTCGGCGTGCCACACCGGTCGGATGCCGAGCAACGCCAGCGCCTGAGCCACGTCGTCGCCACCGGTGCGCATCGTCGCTGTGCCCCAGATGCTGAGGGCGACGCTTTCGGGCAGGGCGCCCGTTTCGCGCAGGTAGCGATCCAACGCTTCGCGAGCCAGTCCCTGACCGACGGTCCAGGCGGCGGGAGACGGCAGACCGCGCGGGTCGGCGCTGAAGAAATTGCGCCCGGTCGGCAATGCATGGGCCATGCCCCGGCTCGGCGCGCCCGAAGGGCCAGCGGGCACGTGGCGACCATCGAGGGCGTGGAGCAGGTGGAGCAACTCGTCCGTCGTGCGCGCAAGGTTCGGGGCGAGATGGTCGCAGACGAACGCGAGCACCGCGCGCAGCGGTTCGAGCTGCGCGGCGGCGGTTTTTGGGAAATAGGTGTCGAGCGCCGACGGGATCGCCGCGGCGGAGTAATTTTGCGCAGCCAACTCGCCCAGAAGCGTGCGCGCGATCTCGTCGTGACTGCGCCGGGCCTGGGGCGAGTCGTTGGACGAGTCCCCGAGCGCTTGGACGACAGCGGGGATCAGCGCGGGCACCTCGCCGTTGGGACAGCGCAGCGCCGCGAAACACAAGTCGACGAGACCGCGATCGGCCGGTGCTTGCCCGAACACATGCAGGCCGTGACGGATTTGGGCGCGTCCCAGCTCGCAAAGGTAGGCATCGAGATCTTCGAGCAGGTGCGCCATGCCGCGGCCGTCGAGTTTTTCGAGCGAGCGCGGAGCGCCCGATTCACCGGGACGCTCGTCCCATTCGTGGACATGCTCGCCGTGACGTTGGCGACCGATCTCGCGCAGGTCGGCGTCGAGTTTTGAGGAACGCACAAGGTCCCAAATCTGCGCGTGCAGCAGTGGCAGCTTCGCCGGATCGAGCGACTCGGCGCGGTAGGTCTCTTCGACCAGCCTGGCCAGCGTGGCCAGCGGGCCATGCAAGCCCGCGTGCGTGAGTGGCGGCACGAGGTGATCGAGAATGACGGCGTGGGCGCGGCGCTTGGCCTGGGCACCCTCACCGGGATCGTTCATCACGAACGGGTAGAACAGCGGCAGATCGCCGAGCAGAACGTCGGGGGCGCAGGCGGCGGACAAAGCGACCGATTTTCCCGGCATCCACTCGAGCGTGCCGTGCTTGCCGAAGTGGATCAGTGCGTCGGCCCGCCAATGCTCGCGGAGCCAGGCATGAAACGCCGCGTAGTGATGCGTCGGCGGCAGATCGGGTGCGTGGTAGATGGCGGCCGGGTCGAGACCGAAGCCGCGCGGCGGTTCGATCGCGAGCAGCACGTTGCCAAACTGGGCCGCGGCAAAGAAGTAGGCGACGTCGTCGCTGTGGGGTTCGTGGGCGCCGGGCAACAGCGAGGCGGCCGGCCCGCCCGGCACGACCCAGCGAGCGGGGGCAGAGGTCGGACCGAAGGCGGAGGGCGCGCCCCAGCGTTCGACCACGTGATCGCGAAACGCGACCGGCTGGCGCTGGAACCAGGCGACGTAGTCGACGCGCGTCAGCGCCGGAACGCGGCGCACGTCCAGCGGGTGTTGCTCGTCGTAGCTGCCGGCGGAGAGGAGGTGCGCCATCAGGGCGTCGCCATCGGCCGGAAAATCGCCGACGCCGTAGCCCGCCGCGCGCAACGCCTCCAGCGTGCGCACGAGTGAGGCTGGCGTATCGAGACCCACGGCGCCGCCGACGCGGGCGGCCTTGCCTCCGCTGTTGGTGAGGATGATGGCTATGCGCTTCTGCGCATTCGGCTTCGTGCGGAGCGTATGAAGACGGGCAACGAAGGCGGCGACGCGCGCACAGCGTTCCTCGTCCGGAACGTAGCGGTGCTGTTCCTTGAAGGAAATGGGGACGGTGACGATCCGGCCATCGCTCTCCGGCAGCGCCACGGCCACGGAGGTTTCGATGGGACCAAGACCGCGCGCCGAGGCGAGCCAGGTGGAGCGAGGCGAACCGCAGGGAATGGCCTGGATGATCGGTGCACCGAGTCGGGCGAAGCAGTCGGCCTCGGCGTCCCGTGAGTTGCCGTCGGCCACAAAGACCGGGAAACTGACGGTGTTGACCACGAGGTCGGGACAGACTCCGGGGATTGTCAATGCGAGCGGCAGGCCGGCGGGGTCGCACTCCCGCAGAGAGGAGGTGAAGACACCGATGGCGGCGAAACCGCGGGCCTCGAGCGGCCGGATCAAGGCGTCGACAAAGGCCACGTTGCCGCTCAGCGCATGCGCGCGATAGAACACAACGAAGACCACCGGTCGGCCAGCGGGACGCAGCGTTTGCCATTCCGCCGCGGTCAGGACCAACCAGTCGGGATGATAGAGTCCGTGCGCCGGCATCGCCTGCGGCGGCGCGAACGAGCAAGCAACCCCGAGACAGGTATGAGCCAGGTAGCGTAGCGCATGACCGATGTTATCCGCGCCGCCGGCCATGAAGTAGGCGCTGAGCTCGGCCGCCGCCGTGGGCGAAACGGTAGAAGCGTTCGCGAGGGCGGGATCGGCGTCCTCCGCGACGCCGCTGATGGCGACGAACGCGCCGCCCGCGCGACGAAGCTCGGTGGCCAGCGCGTCGAGCCCGGGCACGCCCGCGAAGGGCCCATGCAGGCGGGCCACGACGACGGTTCCGGAATCCACTTCGCCTCCGATCAGACGGCGCAGGGCGGCCGGCTCGGTCAAGCCCACGAGCGAATGACCGGAGCAGGCCGGGAACCCCGTCGGCAGATCGGCGCGCGCACGGTCCAGCGCCAGGATGTCCGTCGCGGCGTGCGTCAGCACGACGAGGCGCGGCGAACATTCCGGTGTGGCTGGACGAGGATCGGTCATCGGCGGGTTCAGAATTCGATGCCGGCTTGGGCGCGCACGCCCTGCTCCTTGAGCGGGTGTTTGACGAGGGTCATCTCGGTCACGAGGTCGGCGCGCGCGATGACCTCGGGCGGCGCGCCTCGGCCGGTCAGGATAACGTGCGTGAGCAGCGGGCGGAGGCTCACGCCTTCGAGAACCTGTTCGACGGAGAGGTAGCCGAGCCGCAGGGCGACATTTGCTTCATCGAGCAGCACGAGCTTGAAGGCCGGATCAGCCAGATAGCGGCGCGCAATTTCCCAACCACGTTGGGCGACGACGCGGTCGCGTTCCTTGTCCTGCGTTTCCCACGTGAAGCCCTCGCCGGTGGCGTGGAAAGCGAGTTGGTCGCCCCAGTGGGCGAATGCATTTTTTTCCGCGGGTTCCCACGCGCCCTTGATGAACTGCACGATGGCGACGCGATTGCCGTGGCCGAGCGTGCGGAGCACCATGCCGAGCGCGGCGGTGGTTTTGCCTTTGCCCGGACCGGTGTGGACGATCACCAGACCCTTTTCGTCGGTGGTGGCGGCCATGCGTTGGTCTTGGATTTCCTTGCGCCGCTGCATGCGCTGGCGGTGCGGATCGGGAGAGGCGGGGGCGGTGGATGGTGGCGTGGTCATGGGATATTCAAGAGGACGAAGTGTCGCGACCGACGCGGCCCTGCCGCCACCAGCCGAGGCCGACGAGCGCGGCCACGGCGGCGAGGCCGGCCACGAGGGCGAGTGGCCAGCGGACCGATGCGCGGGCACTGGGGCTCGGGCGTTTGACCTCCTCGATCGCCTTGCCGGTCACTTCGGTCGGCGCCTGCGCTCCGGAGTTCGCGCTGGCTGCGGGCGCGGCAGGAGGAGGTGTGGCGGCAGCGGGTGCCGGTGGGGGCGGAGCGGAGGCGGCCGGAGGGAGCGAAGCAGTCGGAGCCGGAGCAAACGCGGGGGCGGGCGGGAGCGCGGCCATTTCCTTGGCCTCGGCCAGGGCGATCTGCTGGGCGGCGGCAGTGGACGCTTCGCGCAGCTCTTTCACCACTTCGTCGGCGGCCTGCCAGTAGCCTTTGTCGACGGCGACGAGCATGCGGTCAACCATCGCCTGATAGGCGTGGAGGTTGCCGGCGGCCTCGAACTTTTTCCGGATGTCGAGAGCGTAGCGGTCCTGCACGTAGACCTCGAACATCTCCTGCCACTTGGCATCGCCGACGGCCTCGGGCACGGTGACCTGCCAGCCCCAGAGGTTGTCGGTCATGCGCATGATGAAGCGCGCGCCGGCGTAGCCTTCGTCGAGCATCTCCTCGATCCATTTGGGATTGAGATACCGGGCGCGCATCTCCTGGCCCATGAAGCGTTCGAGCGTGACGGTCTCCGCGACGCGCGGGTTGCTCATATCGGTCACGAGCACGTCCGGCGTCGAGCCGTCGACCTGCCGGATGGCCATCGCGGTGCCGCCGAGGTATTGGTAGAAGTCGTCGATGTCGACGGCCGCGTAAACGGCACCGGATCGACTGTGGATGACGGCCTTCGAGCCCTTCAGGGCGAGTTTGAAAACGTCTTGCGCGATCTTCGGGTCCTTCGTGGCGGCGGCGGGGGCCTCGCCCCAGAAGCCCTGGCCGAAGAGGTGGCCCATCCGGTTGAAAAACACGTCGGCGACCTGCGACTCGTTGCTCCAGCCCTTGTCGTCGGTCACGACGCGCTCGATACCGGCGCCATAGGCCCCGACGGGCACCGTGAAGATGCGCACGGTCGCGAGGCGCTCGGCCTCGTCGGCGGGCACGCCGCGGGCGATGAGCGCGGCGCGGACGGTGGCGACATTTTGGGCGACGGCATTGTCCGCTTCCGGGCTCTGCTTGGCAATCGTCACCGCCTCGTCGATCAAGCGCATCAACACGGGAAAGGCGTCGCGGTAGAGGCCGGAAGGCGCGACCGTGACGTCCACGCGTGGTCGACCCAACTCCTGGCGGGAGAGGAGCTCGATGCTCTCGACACGACCCATGCGGTTCCAGACTGGTCGGACGCCGAGCAGGGCGAAGATCTGCGCCTCCATCACGCCTTCGTGGCGGTTGGTTTCGCCGCTCCAAAGATTGAAGGTGAGGCGGTCGGGATAGACGCTGTGCTTGGCCCGGTAGGTTTCAAGCATCTCGGCGGCGAGGCGTTTGCCCGTCTCGTAGCTGGCCTTGGTGGGCAGGCGGGTGGGATCGAAGCCGTAGAAGTTGCGGCCGGTCGGGAGCGATTCGGGCTGGCGGATCGGATCGTTGCCGGGGCTGGCGGCGATGTAGCGGCCGGCGAGTCCGGCGGACAGTGCGTCGAGTTCGGCCGGGCCGGAGGCGGCGAGGCGGTTCATCAGGTCCGCGAGGCGGCGGGTGCGTTCCTCCGGGGTGAGCTTCGTTTCGCTGTCGAGGATGGCGGTCGCCGTGGCGCGGCGGGCTTTCTCGTCGGGCGAGACGCCAAAGGTGTGCAGGCCGAAGGGCGTGATCTTGTCGCCGATGGTGGCGATATGGTTTTCGATCTCGTCGAGCTGGTCGTGTGTCAGCGCGGGGCTGGTGGCGGCGGGCACGATGCCAAGGTCGAGCAGGAGGCCGAGCTTGGCGGCGCGTCCGGCAATCTCGCTCAGGGTGTCATCGCCGGCGATGGAGCCTTTTTCTTTGGCGACGTTGTAGTCGTTGATCCGGCCCTTCAACTCGCGCAGTTCCGGGCTGAGGCTGGCGCGGTCGAGCGGCGGGGTGAGGTGCGTGATGATCGTCGCCAGGCCGCGGCGTTTGGCCTGCAGGCCCTCGCCGATGCCGTCGACGATGTAGATATAGAGCTGCGGAATCGCGGCGACGAGCGCCTCGCCCGGATCGGCGGGCGTGAAGCCGACCTCCTTGCCGGGCATCCACTCGTGGGTCGCGTGGCGGCCGACGTGGACAATCGCGTCGGCGTCGAACTGCGTCTGCAACCACAGGTAGAACGCGAGGTATTGGTGGTGAACGGGAAGTTGGAGATCGTGGTAGGAGGCGGTCGGGTCTTCGCCCCAACCGCGGACGGGTTGCGGGGCAAACACGACATTACCCCAGCGATGGGTCGGGAAGACGAAGTGCGGTTTTCCGTTCTGGTCGCGCCAGACCATGGTGCGGCTGGCTTCGGGTTCGCCCCATTTGGCGAGGATCGGTGCGCGCAGCGCCTCGGGGAGACGGTCGAAGAGCTGGCGGTATTCGGCGACGGGCCAGAGCACGGCGTGCCCGCCGCGCACGATGCGGTCGAGGTCGTCGGGCTGGTCCGGCCGCGCGTTGGTGCCGAAAGTCTGGATTTCCTTGAAGAGGTCGTCCGGCGACGCCGGGGCGTCGTCGAGCCGGTAGCCGTCGGTGCGCAGGCGACCGAGGATTTGCCAGAGGGATTGCGGCAGGACATTGAGGTAGGAGGCACCGATGCTGGCCTTGCCCGGCGTGTAGTTGTAATAAATGACCGCGATGCGGCGCTCGGCAGCGGAGGCGTGGCGGAGGCGAACCCAACGGGCGAGACGTTCGGCGTAGCGTTCGACTCGCTCGGCGATGGGCAGGTGGACGACGTAGGCGGAGCCGGTCGTGGCATCCTCGACGCGCTCCTTGGCGGCGAGCACGGTGGGAGCGATCGCGCCGGCGAGTTCGGGGCCGCTGAGCTGCCACCAGCGCTCGGGCACGGCGATGCCGACTGGCGACGCGTCCCACTCCTCGTGGCTCTGCGCGCCGAGCGCGATGCCGTTGACGACCGGAGCGCGAATGGCGGCGAGCGACGGGCCGACCATTTCCGGAGTGAAACCCATCTTGAGCGAAAGGCTGGCGAGGGCGTCGACGCGGGGAGTGCCGTCGGCGCCGACAAAGAGCGCCTGGAGCTGCTCGTTGCGCGAGGCGCAGAAACCGGCGAGGACGTTGAGGCCGCGGCGTTCGAGGGCCGAAGTCACCGCCTCGATGGTGGCAGTGGCGCCGGATTCGATGTAGGAACGCGGGAGAATGAGCCCGACCCACGGTTGCGCGGCGCGACGCGGATCGGCGGCGAGATAGGCAAGGCGATAGGCGTCGTAGTCGGTGACAGCTTGCGCCCGAGCCACGTCGTAGAAGCCGAATTCGGGCAAAGGCGCGGGCGGTTCGACCGCGAGCCTTGGGAGAAGTTTGCGGGCGGCGACAGCCCGGATCATGCGGACGAGATTGGCGCGACCACCAGCGGCGAAGTAGGCGGCGATTTCCTTGTCGCGCGAAACGGGCACGTCGCCCACGTCCTCGGCGAGCGAGGGGCCGACCAGATAGACCTTGCCGCCGCGGGCGACGACGGCCTTGAGCGCATCGGCCATGGCGACGACGCGGTCCTTGCCGCGGGCGTAGACCACGACAGCGTCGGCGGACGCGATGCGCCGGGTATCTTCCGGCGAAGCGCCGAGATCGGGAATGACGAAAATCCCGATGCCGGCGAACTCGGGGTTCGCGAGCAAATCGCCCGCCGCGCCGACCGCGGCCGGCGAATGCGTGTCACCCGAAACCAGGCAAATCGAGCCGCGCAGCGCGGAGGCCGCCTGGGTCGATGCCGCGGCATCGACGGGGCCGGGCGTGGCAGCGAACAACAGCGCGGCAAGCAGGGAGAAAAGCGGACGGACGAGGCGGTTCATGAGAGGGGGTTTCAGCCAGTTCCGGGGCGGCGGTTGAGGCGCCGCCCCGGCGAAGTGCAACAGGAGAGCACGGATCAGAAGGTTTTCTCGTAGCTGATGCGGTAGTTGCGCGGCATCGCGTAATACTTGGAGGTGGCCGACGTGTGGTTGGTCACGTCCTGCCGATCGAAGACGTTGTCGACACTGGCGCCGAGGCGGCCGAACCGGCCGAGATCCACGCCGGCCTTGAGCGCGGTGGGCACCATGTCCTTCGAGTAGACGCGGTCGCCGAGGTAGGCCACGTTGAACGAGGCCGAGTAGCGCTTCCACGCCCAGCGCAGGCGGGCGTTGCCTTGGACGCGACCGTAGACCTTGGCCCAGGCGGCGGTCGGCGAGGACTTTTCCTGCGGGTTGCCGTAGGAAGCCCCGGCCTGGAAATCGACCGTGCTCCAGAGTTTCTGGGTCACGGAGAATTCGACGCCAGTGTTACGGAAGGGGACGGTCTGCGGGTAGAAACGGTCGTCGGCAGGGTTCTCTACATAGGTGATGTGGTCGAAATCCATCTGGAAGATCGCGAGGCTCGCGAGCGTGCGGTCGCCTTCCCACTTCACGCCGGTCTCATAGGTCCAGCCTTGCTCGGGATCGAGGTCGGCGTTGGCGCCGCTCAGGGTGCCGGTGTCGTCGTAGAGTTGTTTCAGCGTCGGCATGTTGAAGGAGCGTCCGATGTTGGTGTAGGCGCTGAAGCGGTGCGGGAATTTCTTCAGCAGCTGGAACTGCGGCGTGAACGCCGTGAGATCGCCGCTGCTGACGTAGGACTCGCGGACGCCGAGGGCGGCGGTCCAAGTGTCGAGGAAGGTTTTCTCGCCGCGCGCAAAGACCGCCACGCTGTCGCGGTCGCTCTCGATCAGAACCTTGGTTAGGCCATCCCGGTTCTTGAAGTTCTCGCGCTGGTAGCTGAGGCCGAAGACGAAGTTGGCCCACGCCGGTTTCCAGTCGTATTGCAGCTCGGAGCCGATGACGTTGGAGTCGTAGTCGACATCGGCGCTCAACGTGGGCTTGGTGAGCGGGGTCTTGATCGTCGTGTAGTCGCGATCGGAGAAGTTGGCGTAGAACGAGGCCTGCCAATGTTCGCCGGTGCCGCGGGCGCGGACGAAGTCCTTCACGTCGTCGTAATTCGAAACCTGAATCAGCTTGTCGGACGTCCACACGGGCACGCCGCCGACGGTCTGGTAGCGAGTGAAGCTGTAGGCGTTTTCGGTGTGCTGCCAGGAGACGTTCCAGTTGCCTTGGGCGAGGGCGATGCGACCGGTGCGCTTGAGGCCACCACCGAAACCGTAGCCGGCAGCCGACATTCCGAGCACTTCGCCGAGCCGTTGGTAAACGCCGAGCGCGCCGACGCTGCCGGGTTGATTTCCCAATGTCCACAACTGCCGCAACGAAAAGCTGTAGTTCTCGTAGCCGAAGTCGCCGAACGAAGCGGAGACGGCGTTCTCCGGTGTGTTCTCGGTGATCACATTGATCACGCCGCCGATCGCCTCGCTGCCGTAAAGGGTGGACGAGGCGCCCTTCACGATCTCGATCCGCCGCACGGTCTGAAGCGGGATGTCCTCGGTGTTGTAGTAGCCGTTCACGTTGGCGGGGATGCCGTCGACCAGCAGCAGCGTGCCGCGGCGGGAGCCGCGCATCACGGTCTTCGAGGTGATGGCACCCCATGCCTGGCCGGCGGGGCCCAGCGAATCAGCGACGACACCATCGGCGAAACGAACGGCCTCATAGGCGGAGTCGCCGCCAGTGGCCTTCAGGTCCGCCTTATCGAGCGTGATCGCGGTGGCGGGTGTTTCGTAATGGCTCTTCGATTCGCGCGTGGCGGTCACGGCGAGCGGATCGAGTTTGACGACCTGATCGTCACTGCTGTCCGCTGCGGACAGCAGGGCAGCGCCCGAAAGCGCTGCCAGCATGAGGGCAGTCCTAGGAAGGACAGTCTGGGTTAGGGTGTATTTCATAAAGAAAAATGCGAACCGGTGGAGAAAGTGGAGCGACTGACGACGTCAGGGAGAGACGGGTGCGCCCGCCGCCTCGGGCACGTAGACGATCTGGCCGTTGGCGAGGCGATAGGCGGTGCCGAGGCGCGTGCCTTGGCCGGAGAGCGTCTTGTCGGTGACCTTCTGCACCTTTATCTCGGCGCCCTTCTTGGTGATGATCTCGGTCTCGCCGTCGGCCATCTGCTTCACGAGCGTGACCTCGGAGTTTTTATCGAGGAAGGTGCCGGCGGAGAAGAGGGCGAACAACGCGATCAGCAGGGCGACGATGAAGGCGACGGAGACGTCGAAGAGATTGGCGATGCCGGCGAGCGGGTCCTCGTCCTCACCGGGAGCGGGACCATGGGCGGAAAGGCGGCGATGGCGGACGAAACGCATGGCGGTTCAGGCGTTTGGGGCTGGTGACTCCGCGCCACGGTTGGCCGCGTGAAGCGTGCGCTCGGCCTCGAAGGCGAGCGCCTCGGTATCGGCGCGCACCCAGCTCTCGCGGGCGGCGGCGAGCAGGTAGGCGACCACGCTCACCGACAGGCCGATGACCGTGGCGGCGAACGCCGTGACCATGTTGCTGGCCAGCGCGGGAAGGTTGCCGTCGGCGAGGCCTTGCAGCGCATCGGCCATCGGGATCAGCGTGCCCATGAGCCCGAGCGACGGCCCCACGCGCACGGCGAGACGAAGCCGGCCGAGCGCGCGCCAGCGGGAACGCTCGGCGGATTGCAGGACTTCCTCGAGCCGGAGCTCGAGATCGTGCTTCGCTTCGACCTCGGAGCGGAGCGTCACGTCGAGCAGGCGGAGACGGTCTCGCTGGAGAGTGCGCCGGCGGCCGCACCAGCGGTCCCAGGCCTCGCGGGCAAAGGCGCCGAGGGCGACGAGCATTGCCGCGGCGAGCCCGATGAGGCCGAGCAAAACGGGCCAGACGAGCACGCCGGCGATGGCGTGAAATACTTCTCGGATATGATCGAGGGAGTTCATGGGATCGGAGCGGAAACCGGCAGCGGCAGGCGGTGCACGCTGCCGAAGGGGATAGGTGCCGCGAAGGCGGCGGAGAGCGGCCAGCCGTGGGCGCGGGCCAGCAGCGCGCGGATGACGCCCGCGTGCGTGACGACGACGAGCGGGAGTTCGCCTGCTGCACGCGAGAGATCGGCCAGCGCCGAGAAAGCGCGCGCGGCCAACTCGCCGAAGGATTCGCCACCGGGCGGCCGGCGGTGCACGAAATCGGCGAGCCAAAACTCGGTGGCTTCACGCGGCAGTTCGGCCCAGAGGCGGTTTTCCCACTCGCCGAAATCCAGCTCGCGCAACCGCTCGTCGAAGGCCACCGGGGCGTCGAAGGTTTCCGCGAGTTGCCGGCAACGGGCCGCCGGGCTCGACACGAGCCGCCAGGGCGGCGGTGGCAACGCCGCGCGCACAGCGACAGCTTCGGTGGCAAACGTGTCCGCCAACGGCACGTCCGTGCGACCGTAGCACAGGCCCTCGGGCACGGCGGTCTTCGTGTGGCGGATGAGCAGCGCGTTCATGGAAGGGCGATAAAAACGACCAGGGTGACGACTTCGCCGACCTGCTGCACCGCGCCGAGGCAGTCGCCGGTGTAGCCACCGATTCGGCGGTGGAACCACAGGGCCGCGCAGGCGCGCACAATCAGCAGCGCGACGACGCACCACGCCCAGGTCGCTGGTAACAGCAGCAGCGGCAGCGCGCCGAGAATCAGCGCGAACGCAACGCGCGGCGCCCGCAGTCGCGAGACGACGGGGGGCGCTTTCCCCTCGGTGCGGGCGTAATCGAGGCTCGCTAGCAGCGAAATGGAAGCGGCGCGGCTCAGCGCCGCCGCGGCAATAGCCGCGCCGATGACGTGGGCGGCGGGCAGAGCGGCGAGCGCGTGCCAGCGCAGACCGACAAGCAGCAGGAGCCCGACCGCCCCGAAGGCGCCGATGCGCGAATCGCGCATGATCTCGAGCGTCCGCTCCCGCGTCGTGCCACCGCCGAAACCGTCGCATACGTCGGCAAAGCCGTCCTCGTGCATGGCGCCCGTGAGCAGCGCGCCGACCGCCAGCGCGAGGCCGGCGGCGACGTTTTCGGGGAGAACGAAGCTCGCGGACCATGCGACCGCGCCGACCGCTGCGCCCACGACCCAGCCCGCGAAGGGGAAATACGTCGCCGCGCGCCGCCAGTCGTCGGCGGTCGAGTCGCGCAGCGACGGCAGCGGCAACCGCGTGAAGTAAATCAGCGCGGCGCGGGCGGCCCGGAGTTCGCGGGTGAGCGGGTTCATCGGCGGCTCAGTTCGTGCGTTCGCTCACGCCGGCGGACTCGAAGGTCGCCATCTCGCGGAGAAAGGCCTCGGCCGCGCGCACGATGGGCCAGGCGAGCGCCGCGCCGGAGGCTTCGCCGAGCCGCATGTCGAGTTCGAGCAGCGGACGAGCGTTGAGCGCCTCCAGGGCGATGGTGTGCGGGCGGTCGCCGGAGGTGTGGGCAAAGACCATGTAGTCGAGCGCGGCGGGTTGCAGGCGCGTGGCGACGAGGGCGGAGGCCGTGGCGATGAAACCGTCGACCATCACGAGCATGCGATGGGAGGCGGCTTCGAGCATCGCGCCGGTCATCATCGCGATTTCGCAACCGCCGAACGCGGCCAGCGCGACGAGCGGCTCGGTGACGTTGGGGTGCCTCGCTTGGACGCGGGCCAGGATGTCGCGTTTGCGGGCGAGGCCGGCGCCCTGGTGGCCGGCGCCGACGCCGATGCACTCGTTCAGCGGATGTTCGAGTAGCGCACTATAAATGAGGGCGGCCGCGGAGGTGTTGCCGATGCCCATTTCACCGGGAAGGATTGCGCGCGTGCCTTGCGCGGCGAATTGGCGGACAACGTCAGCGCCGTGCGCAAGGCACGAGAGGACTTCGTCGCAGGTCAAGGCCGGCTCGTGAAGAGCGTTGCGCGTGCCGGCGCGGACTTTTCGCTTCAACAGGTCGGGATGGTCCGGCAGATCGCTCGCGACGCCGGCGTCGATCACCTTGACCGGCAGATTCGAGAGACGCGCCAGCACGTTGATGCCGGCCCCGCCAGCGAGGAAGTTTTGCACCATCTGTGGCGTCACTTCGGGCGGGAATGGACTCACGCCCTCGCGGGCGAAGCCGTGGTCGCCGGCGAAAATCAGCACAACAGGATTCGCGAGCGACGGTTCGAGGGTCGCCTGCATGAGACCGAGCCGGAGCGCGATCTCCTCCAGCCGGCCGAGCGAGCCGGGGGGCTTGGTCTTGTTGTCGATGCGCGCGCGCAGAGCGGTCGTCAGCTCGTGGGCGAGCGGAGGAATGGGCGAAGGCGTCCAGGGAAGCGGATGGGTCATGGGAAAGTCACTTCAGCCGAACCGGGCAACCGGCGACGTGCAGCCAGGCCTCGTCGGCGGCGGTCGCAGTCATTTGCCCGAGCGTGCCAATCAGGTCGCGATAACGGCGCAGCGCAGCGTCGGCGGGCACGGGGGCCCAGCCGATCTCGTTGCCGACGATCACAACCGGCCACGGTGCGGCGCGGAAGCGCGCGAGCTGGTCGGCCCAGTTGGCGAGAATGCGTTCGTCGGTGTCGGCGAAACGGTCGCCGGCCCATAGCGTGAGACAGTCGAGCACAACGCCGCCGGGTGCGGGCGTGAGGGCCGCGAGCGCGGAGGCAACGTCGGCAGGGGCCTCGAGCGTGCGCCAAGTGGCCGGACGCTCGGCGCGGTGCCGGCGGACGCGGTCGGCCATTTCGGCGTCGGTGGGCGAGGTCCGGTAGGTTGCCACGAAAACAACGTCATCGCCCCAGGTGCGGGCGAGCTCGACGGCGCGACGGCTTTTGCCGCTGCGGACCGGTCCGGTGAAGTAGATCAGTCGGCTCATGCGGAGAAGGAGTGCGGCGAGGCGGCCAGCGTGCGCTCGACGAAGGCGACGCGGGTGGCGACGTCCGCGCGAGGCAGCGGCACGATTTCGAAGCTGCAGTCGCGGTAGGCGCGTTCGAGTTCGGCGTGCAACGCCACGGCGTCGAGGTAGGTCTGCGGGCGTTCGGGGTCTTGGGTGTAGATGGCCGGCCACGGCGGCGCCAGAAACACGATCGGAGTGTAGGCGCGCGCGGCGCCGAAGAGGCGCGAGGCGGGCGGCAAACCGGCGTGGCGGAGGTAGGCGATGATGTCGGGCAAACCCCGGTCGAAAAAGACGAGCGTGTGGCCGTCGGCCTCCGCGAGCTGCGCGCGCATCCGGCGCTCGCACTCAGCGGCGAAGCCCGGCAGGTCGAGCCAGGGCAACTGCGCGCCGCCGCAGGCGTGCTGTTCGCGGATGAGTTGGCGCGAGACCTCCTCGCAGCAGACATGACTGCGGGCGCGCAACGCGTCGATCAGGGTTGTCTTGCCCGAGCCGGGGCCGCCCGAGATGACAATCCGGCGGTGAAGGGAGGCGGATGCGGCTGCGATGTTCATAGGCCGAGGTAAGCGCGCACGGCGTCGAGGTTGACGTGGGCGGCGACGTGGTTGGCCATCTGCGCGTAGAGTGCGCGGCGCTTGTCGGCCCAGAGGCCGGGCGCGGCGCGGTGCGAGGCGAGGCCGGCGGCGGCGGCGATTTGCGCGCGCAGCTGCGGCGACTCGAACCAGCCGTGGAGGTAGGTGCCGAACACGCGGTCGCGGCGGGCCCCTTCGCGGCGGGCGCCGGAGGAATCGCTGACCTCGTGCAGGGTATCGCACGGTGCGGCGAAGTGCGTGCGGCCCATGTGGATTTCGTAAGCGGTCCAGCGGTCGGTCCCGCAGGTCGCCTGGGTCTCACGCACGATTTTCGGCGCCTGGAATTCGGTCACGACCGGCAGGAGTCCGAGCCCGGGCTCGTCGCCCGCATCGCCCGCCACGCCGACGGAATCGACGAGACGTTCGCCGAGCATCTGGTAACCGCCGCAGAGGCCGACGACGGTCGCGCCGCGTTGCACGGCGGCGTGGAGAGAGCGGTCAAGGCCGCGTTCGCGCAGCCAGCGCAGGTCGGCGAGCGTGTTTTTGCTGCCGGGTAGGACGATCAGGTTGGCGCTGGCGAGCACGTCGGGCGAGTCCGTCCAGCGCACGCGCACGCCGGCGTCGTCCCACCAAGGTTGGCAGTCGGTGAGGTTGGCCGCACAGGGATAGCGCACCCAGGCGATGGTGTCGCCGGTGCCGCGATCAAGGTCGTCAGGCGAGAGGCCGTCTTCTTCCTCCGGTTGGAGATCGCGGCGGAACGGGACGGTGCCGAGCACATCGAAACCGGGAGCGTGCGGCGCGAGCCAGCGTTGCGGATCGGGGAAGAGCGTCGGATCGCCGCGGAAGCGATTGACGATGGCGCCCAAGCAGCGGGCTCGATCCTCTGCTCCGAGCACCTGCCACGTGCCGATCAATTGGGCGAAGATGCCGCCGCGATCGATGTCACCGACGAGCAGCCAGCGACCATCAAGGTGGCGGACCGGGCGCAGATTCGCGAGATCGCGGTCCATCAGGTTCAGCTCGACGGGACTGCCGGCGCCTTCGAGGACGAGGACGTCGCAGTGGGATTTCCAGTAGTCCAGCGTGTCCGTGACGACGCCCCAGAGGCGCTCCGTCTCGCGAAAGTAGTCGCGCGCGGCGCAGTGCCCGCGGGCGCGGCCGAGTTCGACGACCTGGGCACCGTTGCCTCCGCTCGGCTTAAGGAGCACGGGGTTCATCTCCGCGATCGGGCGCAGGCCGCAGGCTTCGGCCTGGACCGCCTGGGCGCGGGCGATCTCGCCGCCTTCGAGCGTGACCCAGGCATTGTTGGACATGTTCTGGGCCTTGAACGGCGCGACGCGCATGCCCTGCGCACGCAGCCACGCGCAGAACGCGGTGGCGATCCACGTTTTGCCGGCGCCGGAGCCGGTGCCGAGGATGGAGAGAGCTTTCACCGCCCGCGGAGGCGGTGGCGCGCTGGCGAGCGGGTCGGCTCGGGGCGCGCGAAGCCATTGCGGCGCACGGGCGCCGGGCAACGGAGCTGGAAGGTTCGGGTCATCGATACGACGGAGGTTTCAGGCAAGAGCAGAAACCAGCCGAAGGAATACCGGCGGCGCAGGGCGCAGCCCGATATTGGAGGGACCGTTTTGACTGCTCTCACGCTTCAATTTTGCGTTGAAGTTTTTCGAGGAGCCGATGCGCGCAATCGCATCGGATGAGTGAGACAACGGGCGGTCAGGTATTCGGACTCCACATCTGATGCCGTTCCGCATTTTCAAATTCGTGACTTGAAACTCTAGAACGACTGCCTCGCCCCTCGCCTTCATTCCGTGGTCGGAACTGGCTTTGCCCGGGACGCTTACGCGTCCGGTGGAGGTTTGGACTGATGCGATACCGCAGCGCAACTGTGGCCGGATCTAACGGCCTTCCCTGATGACGCCCGGAATAGGAAAGAACTGTTCGCGGAAACCGCGAACGATTCGACAGTGATAAAACCCCGAGTCCCCAAGCAAGGAGATTCAGCGAGCATATCTTGTCATCCGTTGAGCGCTTTTCTCCGCCGAGGCGTTTCCGCTTGGCAATCACGATAGGCTCGGCAAGGTCTGGAGCGTTGTTTGATATATAGAGCACGCTTCTTTTCCGAACGTGCCACGAGCAGCCCCGGTGGAACGCCGTGAAAATCGGCGACAGTCGCGCTGCGGTAACGAGTCCAGATCGTCCTGTTTCCGGCGCCAAATGGCGACCGGGACACCAATCCCGTCAGACGGGGTGAAGGTGACGGACGATGCGGGCGGGGCTTCATCGCCCTGCACCCGTCGGCTCGGAGTCCGAATACGCCGGGTTGCCCGCTCCGAACAACTTCATCGCTCGAATGAAAGCTGTCGCTTCAGGTGCTCGCCTGCCGGGTGCCATATTCTGTCCCCTCCTCTCCCGTTCGCTGCTGCTTCAGCTCCTTCTGTGCTGGATAGCGGTCGCCTGCCCTCTTGCCCGGGCTGCTCCACCCGCGACGGAAGACGGCTATCCTTTCACGTTTTCCGATCGGTTGGGCCGCGCAATCACGCTGTCTGCCGCGCCGCGACGGGTGGTGTCGTTGGCTCCATCGAACACGGAGCTCGCCTTTGCGGTCGGAGCCGGTGACCGACTGGTTGGAGTCACGACATTCTGCAATCACCCGAACGAGGCCGTTGGCCTGCCGAAAATCGGAGGCTTTGCCGCCCGCACGATCAGCATCGAGGCTATTGTGGCGCTGAAGCCCGACCTCGTGCTGGCGGGTGATCGCACCCAGCGGACAGTGGTCGACGCGCTCGAGCGCGCAGGGGTGACGGTGGCCGCGGTCCAGCCGCGCGGCTGGACCGAGATCCAGGAGACGATGCGGCTGCTAGGCCGGGTATTCGGCACGACGGCAACAGCAGACCGCCTCATTGAATCGGCCAACGCCAGACTGCGGGCGGTGGCCGCGAAAATCGCAACTATTCCGCCCGCACAGCGGGTCAGGGTTTATTGGGAGGTCTTTGACGAACCCTTGATGAGCGCCGGACCACGCAGCCTGATCGGCGAAGCCGTCGCGCTCGCCGGCGGAGTAAACGTCTTCGCCGACATCAAGGAGGAATATCCTCAGGTAAGCATCGAGGCGGTGATTGCCCGCGACCCGCAAGTTATCATCGGACCGGCCTCCATGCGCCAGCGCTCGATGTCGTTGGCGGCGCTCCGCGCCCGGCCGGGTTGGGCCATGATCGCGGCGGTGCGGGACGGGCGTGTCGTCATCCTGCCAGATGAACCCGTGACCCGGGCCGGGCCGCGGTTCGCCGAAGGAGTCGAGTTGATCGCCAAGGCCCTGTATCCCGCGCTCTTCCCCGGCGCCGAAGAGGAGCAGTCTCCATGAGCCAGGAAGGCACGCGGACGCGATGGCGCGCGAGTTGGTTGTTCCCAGCGTTGATAGGGCTGTTGGGAGTGGTGATTCTGCTCAGCCTCGGACTCGGGGCCGTGAAAGTGTCACCTGCGCGTATCGCCGCACTCGTCTTCGATCCGGCCACGGCGTCAAACAGCGAAGCGACGATCCTCTGGCAACTGCGCCTGCCGCGGACTTTGCTGGCGGCGGTCGTCGGAGCGGCGCTGGCGGTCTCGGGGGCCGGATTTCAGGGATTGTTCCGCAATCCGCTGGCCGACCCATTCGTGATTGGAGCGTCAAGCGGCGCGGCGTTTGGTGCGGCGGTGGCAGTGCTGCTCGGTTTCGATGTAGCGGTCCGCGGACTCAGTCCGGTGCCGGTGGCGGCGTTTGCGGGAGCGATAGGGGCAGTTTCTCTGGTCTACGCGCTCGCAGGCCTGGGTCAGACGGCGTCGGCCGGCACGCTCCTGCTCGCGGGCAGCGCGCTGGGCACAATGCTGTCGGCCATGGTTTCGTTCCTGATGATCTCGGGAGAACAGCCGTGGTTGCACATCCTGAACTGGATGCTCGGCGGATTCTCGGGCCGCTCCTGGCTACATTGCCAGATCGCCCTGCCTCCGTTACTGTTGGCTATGGCGGGGCTTTGGTTGCTGGCCCGGCCGCTTGACGTGTTGGTCGGCGGCGACGATGCCGCGAGAAGCCTCGGGCTGCCGATCCGACGCGCCCGCTTGGTGATCGTCGCCGTGGCGAGCCTGGCAACGGCCGTGTCGGTTTCCGTAGCCGGCGTGATCGGTTTCATCGGCCTGATTGCGCCGCACATAGCCCGCCTGCTTCTGGGTGGAGGTCATCGAAGGCTGATCCCGGCTAGTGCGTTGCTAGGGGCGATCATCATGGTCTGCGCCGATGCGATAGCCCGAAGTGTGCTCGCGCCGGTGGAAGTGCCGGTGGGTATCATCACTGCCTTGCTGGGCGGGCCGTTTTTTCTCTTCGTGCTCAGAACCCGGGGGCCGCGTTTCGCATGAAGCCGCTGCTGAATGTCGTGGGACTCGCCTGCGGGCATGGGGACTCCACCGTGATCGCAGGCGTCAGTTTTGCCGTCGAACGCGGGGAAGTCTTGGCGGTCGTCGGACCGAATGGGGCCGGCAAAACAACCCTGCTGCATACGCTGGGGCGATTGCTGCCCTCGCTTACGGGCGAGTTGGAACTGGAGGGGTCGCCCATCGGCCCGATGCCGCTGCGGGCATTTGCCCGAAAGGTGGCGCTGGCTCCGCAGCGCACCGTCGAACTGGCCTGGCCGATGACGGTGGAGGAATTTGTCTCACTCGGACGGGCGCCTCATCGCGGCTGGCTGCTACCCTACACGCGGTCGGACCGCAAGCGAGTGGAAGACGCCATGGCGCGCCTCGCAATCACCCCACTGGCCCGGCGCGAAACGGCGAGCCTGTCCGGCGGTGAGATGCGACGAGCCTTACTGGCGCGGGCTCTGGCACAGGAGCCGCGCCTGATGCTGTTGGACGAACCCGCGGCTTATCTGGATCTGCACTATCAGTCCGAATTGCTCGGGTTGGTCCGGGCACTCGCGCGGGAGCACGGAATCGCGGTCATCCTGACGATTCATGACTTCACCCTCGCGGCGTTGTGTGCGGACCGGATCGCGTTGCTCCATAACGGCCAGCTCAGGGCCTTGGGCAAACCCAGCGCCGTATTCAAGGACGAGACGATCAAGACAGTCTACGGTGAGCAAATGGAGGTGTTCTCTCATCCGTATTCAGGCATGCCGGTGGTGTTACCGACTCTCCGGCAGTAGCCAGGACGACCGAGCTTTGTTCCATCCCCTCCTCGCTCTTTTGAGTGCCAGTTTTCCAACCACCGATAGAGGCAACCCCTTCGGATTGACGCTCACCAGAATAGCAGTTGAAGCATCCGCCTTGCCCCTAATACCTCTGGAATGCGTGACACGCCACCCCTAAGGAAACTTAGGGCCTGAGGTTGGGCGCCACCACTACGCTACCACTACACCAACACTCGACCACCACCACCGCGGTCATGCACGGGCCGGGATGAACGATGGCGACGGTCGCAAGGCAGCCGCAGACGTGCCCGGAACCGTCGGCTTCGGCCGCCGGCCTGCGCCTCCCCTTGCCGGGCACGACTGCGGGCCGCGATGGAGCCCGGCCATGTGGCAGCGCCCCGGCTCCCGCTAGTCGCCCGCGCGCTGCCGGGGCCGGTGTGACCGGCGAGTCTGCCGGTGAGGAAAGAACAGCCAAACGGCTGGCAAAATGGACGATTTGGGTCATCCTTTCCGGAATCACCTGCCAATGACGACACGCTGCGAACTACCCGCATGTCCCGCCGCAAACCGGCGCGTCTTGGCTATTCGCCTGTCAGGCCCGGGGCGTGGTTCAATGCGGATGATCCGCATCGACCGCTGCCCCGATGACGCCGACTAGACCCATCTTGCGGTCGAGCCTTGCCTGGTTTCCGGGACTGCTACCTGAAACCGGGCCGTGTGGGTGCTTCGCCCGATCGCCCAAACCGCAGTTACGGGGCTGGTGCGTGGGTGGGTCGAGGGTGGCTGGGAGTCGCCGGAGCTCCGCGCGGCGTTCCCTGCGCCGCTTTGCCACGACGCGTCCGGCGTCGGGCGCCGGCGCGTCTAACCAGGGCGCGAAGCGCCCCGGACCCCAGGCGTCCACCAACGGAGGTTCATCATGACGATGCTCGATCCCAATCGCTTTGACCAATTGCCTGAACCGGAAGTGCTCCGCCGGATCGGCGGACTCGTGGCCCTGATCGTGGAGCGCGGGCGCCTAGCGCGTAGTCCGGCGCCACCGGCGCCGCCAGTCAGTCACACTGCGCTGGACTTGATCGCCGACCCGGCGGAAAGGGCCGTCGCAACCTATCTGGCACGGTATGGCGCGACTAGCGCACGGCGGCTGGCATCGGAGCTGGAGCTGTCGGCGGCGCAGGTCGCCCGTGCGTTATCTCGCCTGCGAGCGAAGGGAATTGGGGAGCGGACGGGGCGGACGTCGGCCGCCCGCTATCGGTTGCGGCGGGATTTTAGTGGGAATTGAGACCTTTGCACGCCGGCTCACTCACCCGGCTTTGAGCAATTCGAACCGGCGGCGCTGTTCGTCCAAGGGGAGGTCGGCGAGCGGCAGCAGTTGGTTGAGACTAAAGCGCCGCACCGCGCGTTCAGTGGTGAGATTGAGCAGGTGCGCTTGGATTTCGTCGGCGAGCAATAGCAACTTCAGGTGCTGGGTGACCGAGGCCGGGGAAAGGTTCTCTTCCTTGGCCAGCTGGAGGCGTTTCAGACCGGGTTCGTTGTCCAGTCGGCGCTGCCAAGCGCGCGCCCGGTGAATCGCGTGCTGCGCCGGCTTGATCGGGGCTGCGGGTTGGCGGCGGCGCACACCGAGTTCACAGGGGAAGGGCGTCACAATCCGGACCGGCACCGCGCTGCCGGCCGAGCCGAGCGCGACGTCGAGCGCCAGCGAGAGCGGACGCTGCGGCGAACACGGCGTGGCGTCGCGTTGTTCGATCACGAGTCGCTCTTCCATGCCTTCGATGAGGCGTTCGATGCGCAGCTTGAGCCGCAATTCTAAGCTCCGCATGCCCGGCGGTTGATCAGCAGCTGGTTTAGCGGGGCGCACCTCGACGCGAGCCAAGAAGAGGGTCACCAAGTCGCGCTGCTGGTCTTGGGCAAGCTGCGGGAACAATTCCGCGAAACGGGCGAGCGATTGGCGGACACGTTCGGCATCATGCCCGCCTTGCTCGCACTCCGCGAGTTCCGCCTGAATACGCTCACGATCAACCATGAGACGCTGGCGGGTGACTTGCAGACTCTCGGCTTCCTCGCGGAGAGCGTCGGTCAACGCGGCGACCCCGCCTTGGGCGATGGCTTTCGCGCAATTGCGGATCTGCGTGCCGTTGTCGGCGAGTTGTTGCTCCAGCTCGGTGAGTTGATTCCGCACCACGGTGCGGTCGCGTTGGCCGCAGCTGCGGAGATTTTCCAACGTCGCCTCGATCACGTCGGGGTGGCGGCTGCATTCGCCGAGGAATCCGAGCACCGCCAATTCCAGCGGACCCGCGGCGACATGCCTCACCGGGCAGGCCGCATCGCCCCGCTCCTTGTGCAGCTTCCCGCAGGTGTAGTAGCGGTAGGGCTTGCCGGTCGGGTCGAGCTTGCCGCTGGCGTTGGGGATCAGCGCGCGACCGCAGCAGCCGCAATGAGCGAGTCCCTTGAGGACATGGAAGTGTTTGTCGCGGGAGGAAAAGCGCCGTGCCGGGGGATTGATCCGCTTGTTGATCGCGGCGTTTGCCTGCTCCCAAAGCTCCGGCGAGACGAGCGCGGCGTGCTGGCCGGGGAATTCGTGTCCGTTCATCCGCACCTTGCCCGCGTAGAGCGGGCGCGTGATCAGCCGGCGCAGGATGTCGGTGCGGAAGCGTTTCTGGCCGATGTTGAGGCGCTCGCCGTTCCGCCGCTGGTGGTAGCGAGAGCGCGTCCGTATGCCCTCGTCGTTGAGCGTGTTGGCAATCTGCGCGAGACCCGTCAACCGGGCGGCCATTTCGAAGATGCGCACGATGACGGCGGCCTCCGCCGGCTCCGGGCTCAAGCCTTGGAGCGTTTCGTCGTAACGGTAGCCGTAGGGCACCAAGCCACCGGTCCAGTAACCGCGTTTGGCCTGCTCGTTGAGCTTGATGCGGATCTTCTCAGCCGTGTTGAGCCGCTCGTATTCCGCCACGCTCATGAGGAGGTTGTTTTTCAGCCGGCCGGAGGGGGACTCGTCGGTCAGGTCCTCGGTTGGGCTCACGAGTTTGCAGCGGTGCTTGTGGAGGAAAGCGCGGAACGGGCCCCACTCGTCGGTGCTGCGCAGGACACGCTCGAGTTTGAAGATCAGCACGACCTTCACCTCGCCGGCCTCGATCTGGCGCATGAGCGCCCGGATGCCGGGGCGGTTCATCGAACTGCCCGAGTAGGCCGGGTCGGAAAAGCATGCGACCTCGAACCAGCCGTCGGCTGCGTGCTTCGCGATGTGCTCGCGGCAGATGACGGCCTGGCTTTCGCAGGAATCGAAGCGCCCGCCGACCTGATTGGCGGTCGAGACGCGGGTGTAGATCGCCACCGGCACGGTGGTCGGGACATGGGTAGGCAGGGACTGAATCGCTGACATTTTGGACTCCTCCAAGGGTTGATGTGGAGGGCGATCCAATTGGCCTCACCCAGTCGTTTCCGACTCATGGAAGTATCGCACACGCGCCGAAAAAATCACGCGCGGAATTTTAGAGGTCACTCGGCGAAGCGTCTGCGGCGGTGCCGGGAATCGCTCCGGCGCAAAGGTATTTTCCGAACTTATCCTGCGGCCCGAAAACGCACACCTTTCCGCGATTGTTGCCCTTCAGCGAGTTGGCTCGATTTTAGCGCCATCGCGCTCGGTTCGAACCTGACCGAAAATGGCGGAGAGGGTGGGATTCGAACCCACGTTAGGGATTAGCCTAAACCGCATTTCGAGTGCGGCGCGTTCAACCACTCTGCCACCTCTCCGGAAGCAAGGTGCGAAAACGTAGGACGCCGGACCCAAAACGGAAGCAGAAAAATCAGCCGGCGCGGATCAGCCGTTCTCGTCCTCGTCGCCGGCGGGGGTCCGGCGGTTGGCGGGCAGCTGCTGCGGCAGGAAGAAATAGTAGAGCATCAGCTGCCAGCTCCGGGACGACCGGTAGAGCAACGCGGGCACCAGGAAGGCGCCGGCGAGCGCGATGACGATGGCGGCCGTGTCGCCCAGCACCCCGAAATACCAGAGCAGCACCGTGGGCAGGAGAAACAGGAAGCAGGTGACGCCGTAGTTGAGCGCCATGGCCCCGAGGAAAAAGCCCTCCTCGCGCTCGAGTTTCAGGCCGCAGGAGGGGCACTGGCGGTTGAGCTCGAGGAGCTTTCCCGGGCGGAAGAGCGTCTGGCCGCCGCAATTCGGGCAGCGATTCGCCAGGCCGCGCCGGATGATCTGCTGTTGGGTGACATTCATGGACGGAAAAGAAAAACGCCCCACCTTACGGCGGGGCGTTCGACAAAGCAATGCGCAGGACTCAGGCGCCGAGCTGGAAGCGGACGAAGCGGCGGATCTGCATGTTCTCGCCGATCTTCGCGATCTTCTCGGTGAGGAGGTCCTTGATCGTCTTCTCCGGGTTCTTGACGAAGGGCTGGTCGAGGAGGCAGACCTGCGAGTAATACTTCTCGAGCTTGCCCTCGACGATCTTCTGGATCGCGGCGGGCGGCTTGCCGGCGAGTTGCGCGGCGGCGATGTCGCGCTCCTTGGCGAGCTCGACCTCGGGAACTTCCTCGCGGCGGACGTAGCTCGGGCTGGCGGCGGCGATCTGCAGGCAGATGTCGCGGCAGAACGCCTTGAAGTCGTCGGTCTTGGCCACGAAGTCGGTCTCGCAGTTGACCTCGACGAGGACGCCGACCTTGCCGCCGACGTGGATGTAAGCCTCGATGAGGCCGTCGGAGGTGGAGCGGCCGGCCTTCTTGGCGGCGGAGGCGACGCCCTTCTTGCGAAGGATCGTCTCGGCCTGCTCCATGTTGCCCTGGGCTTCGTCGAGGGCCTTCTTGCAATCAAGGAGACCGGCGCCGGTTTTTTCGCGGAGTTCCGCGACCATGCTGGCTGAAATGGCGGACATTGTGTTTCGGATTATTGGTTAAACTCAGACGTCCTCGGTGGAGACGGCGGACTTCTTGGCGCCGGCGGCGCGGGTGGTGCGCTTGCGCGGGGCGACGGCGGGCTTCTCCTCGACGAGTTCCTTCACGTCCTGCGGGAGCGCGACCTTGTCGAGCATCTCCTCGGTGTCGGTGGCGGCGGAGGAGGCGGCGGCATCGGCGGCGGCCTTCTCGGCGCGCTGCACGCGGCGGGTCTCGCGGTGGGCGAGGCCGGCCTGGATGGCGGCGACGATCGTCTCGACGACGATGCGGATCGACTTGGCGGCGTCGTCGTTGCCCGGGATCGGGTGCGAGAGCTGGGTCGGGTCGGAGTTGGTGTCGACGAGGCCGACGCAGGGGATGCCGAGGCGCTTGGCCTCGAGGACGGCGATCTCCTCGTAGCCGGCGTCGATGACGAACATCGCGGCGGGGAGGCCGTCGATGTTGACGATGCCGTCGAAGTTGCGGGTCATGCGGGCCATCTCGCGGCGGATGGCGGACTCCTCCTTCGAGGAGAACTTCGAGAGCTCGCCGTTGGCATCCATCGCCTGATACTTCTTAAACTTGGCGAGGGACTTCTTGATGGTGGAGAAATTGGTCAGCGTGCCGCCCATCCAGCGGGTGGTGACGTAGGGCATGCCGGTGGCGGTGGCGGCCTCCTTGATCAGCTCCTGGGCCTGGCGCTTGGTGCCGACGAGGAGCACGTCGTCGCCCGAGGCGACGAGGTTCTCGAGGAACGAGCAGGCCTTTTCGAGGGCGGCGTGGGTCTTCTCGAGGTCGATGATGGTGATGCCCTGACGGTGACCGAACACGTAGGGCTTGGAGCGCGGGTTCCAACGCTTGGTCTGGTGACCGAGGTGGACGCCGGCATCGAGGAGGTCTTTGGGAGTGACGTTCATGGATCTATGTATGTCGAATACACAGGTCGGCCAACTGGGCCGCCTTGCGATCAGACTGGGCCGCGAAGCGCTGCTCCTGTTCCGGGACAGGGCTGCGCGGCGAGTTTTGGTGGGTTGGTTAAAGGAACAGGAAGGGCCGAAAACAGAGATGCGCCCGGGGCGGCGCAAGCCCTTTCCGGAGAATTTTGAAAAATGGCCGTTGACAGGCCAAAATGCGGTTCGCAAGTTCACCGCTCCTTTGTTGCAGGGTGGAGCAGCCTGGTAGCTCGTCAGGCTCATAACCTGAAGGTCGTTGGTTCAAATCCAACCCCTGCACCCAATTTCAAGGCCCTCCCACTGCTCGGGAGGGCCTTCTTGTTTAACGGGTTGCGCAAAACCGGCCCGCCGGGCCGATCGCCTACGCCTCACGGCGCGCCGCTGACCCACGCGAGGCCGTCGGGGCCCTCGCCGGGCTTGAAGTCGCTGACGACCTCCAGCTTTTCCAAATCGAACACCGCCACGACGCCCGCCTGCATCCGCGCGATGTAGGCGCGCTGGCCGTCGGGTTGCACGAGGATGCCGACCGGCGCTCCGTCCATCGGCACGCGCTTGATCACGGCGCGGCTTTTCGCCTCGAGCACGAGGAACTCGCCCGCCTTCGGGTCGCTCACCAGCGCGCGCGTCCCGTCGGGGGTGAACTTGATGCGGATGGGCATCTGCGCCACGGACACGACCTCCACGACCTTCCTCGTCGCCGTATCGATGATCGAGATGCCGCCGTCATCGTTGTGGCCGACCCAGACCTCGCGGCCGTCGGGCGTGACCTCGACCGCTTCGGGCTTGGGGCCGACGGGCACCTGGGCGATGCCCGCCGGCGTGGGCGGACCGCCGAGCGCGATCATCGTCGCGTCGTTGGAAAAAATGTTGGCCACCCACAACTGCTTCCCGTCCGGCGTGGCCGCGAGCATGTGCCCGAGACTGCCGCCGGTGCCCATGATCCAATCGATCTTGCCGCTCGCCGGGTCCACGCGCGCGACCGTGCGCGTCAGCTCGGAGGTAAAATAGAATTTTCCGCCCAGCTCGAGGATGCCGTGGGGGCGCAGCAGGCCGGGCAACTCGACGCGCTGGCGCTCCTTCTTTTCCACGAGATCGATGATCGAGAGCGAATTGCCCGGCACCTGCGCGCCGTAGTTGGTCACGACCGCGGTGCGTCCGTCGGCGCTCACCGCCACCTCGTGCGGGCCGACGCCGACCGGGATGCGGGCCGCCACATGCAGCGTGGCCGGGTCGACGACGGCGAGCGTGTTCTCGAACTTGTTCAGGACGAGGAGCGAATCGGCGGCGGCGGCGGTGACGGCCAGCAACGCGCCGGCGAGCAAGGCAAGAGGGCGGGGTTTCATGCCCGCCACTCCACCCACCGCGCGCCCCGAAGGCGAACGGGGTTCGACAGACGGAGCGAGGAACGGGGCGAGCGGCGCCGGCGCTGCGGCGTGCGCGTCGGCATCCGTGCCGTCCGGTCACTTTGCCTCGTGCACGATCTCGCCGCCGACGATCGTGTAGAGGCAGCGCGTGCGCAGGATTTCCGGCTCGGGGATCGTCATGATGTCGGCCGAAAGCACGGTGAGATCGGCCCACTTCCCCACTTCGATGCTGCCGCGCTCGTGCTCCTCGAAGGTCGCGTAGGCCGCCCCGAGCGTCATCGCCCGCAACGCCTGCTCGCGCGTCATGCGCTCCTCGAGCCGCCAGTCGTCGTTGGCGAACCCGTCCAGCGAGCGCCGCGCCACGGCGGCGTAGAACTCGATCATCGGCTCGCCGCGCTCGACGGGCGCGTCCGAGCCGGCCGCGATCACGGCGCCGCTGCGCAGCAAGGATTGCCACGCGTAGGCGCCGGCCAGGCGCTCCCGGCCGAGCCGCGCCGGCGCGAAGAAGAGGTCGCCGATCGCATGCGAAGGCTGCATCGACGCGATCACGCCGAGCGCGGCGAAACGCGGGAGATCGTCCGGATGGATGACCTGCGCGTGCTCGATGCGCCAGCGCGGCTCGGCGACTTGGCGCTCGGCGGCGGGGACTTGGGCGAAGACTTTTTCGTAGGCGTCGAGCACGACGCGGTTCCCGCGGTCGCCGATCGCGTGCGTCTGCACCTGGATGCCGGCGCGCAGCGCCTCGACGAGAAACGCCGCGAACTTTTCCGGCTCCTGCAACAGCAGGCCGGTCGAGTCGTAATCGGAGTAAGGCGCAAGCAGGGCCGCGCCGCGCGAGCCGAGCGCTCCGTCCATGTAGAGCTTCACGCCCCGGCGCGTGTAGCGGCCGGCGCTCTCGCCGAGCACGGGACCGGCGGCGAGGAGCTTCTGCGCGGAGCCGTCCGAGCCGCTCACGGCGTCGTAGATGCGGAGCTTCACCTGGCCCTCGGCGATGAGCCGGCGGAGCAGTTCGGCGTGCTCGTAGCTTTGCCCGGCGATCTGCACGCCGGTCCAGCCGAGCCGCGCCTCACGCTCGGCGGCGACGATGAAGGCGCGCTCGGTCTCCGCCGGCGTGGGCGGCGGCACGAGGCGCAGGACGAGCCGCATCGCGTGGTCGACGAGCAGGCCGGTCGGTTCGCCGGCGGCGTCCTTCAGAATCTCGCCACCGCTCGGGCTCGGCGTCTCGGCCGTGACCCCGGCGAGGCGGAGCGCGAGGGAATTGGCGATGAGCGCGTGTCCGTCGGCGCGCGTGAGGGTCACCGGATGGTCCGGTGCGACGGCGTCGAGGTCATGGCGCGTGGGAAAGCGTTGCTCCGGCCAGTGCGTCTCAATCCAGCCGCGGCCGACGATCCAGGACTTCGGCGCCGCGGCGGCGACCCGAGCCGCGAGCCTGGCCTGCAGGTCGGCGATGCCGGCCGTGCCCTCGAGGTCGAAGGACAGCTCGCGCATGCCGATGCCTTCGAGATGGAGGTGCGCGTCGTTGAGGCCGGGCACGACGGTCGCCCCCGCGAGGTCGATGACGCGCCGGGCTTCCGCGCGATAGGCGGCGGCGCCGGCGTCATCGCCGACGTAGAGAATCCGGCCGGCGCGCACGGCGAGGGCGCTCGCCGTCGGACGCGCGGCGTCGAGCGTGTGGATGCGGCCGTTGACAAGGAGAAGATCGGCGGGCTGGGCGGCGAGGGCCGCGGGCAGGAGAGCGAGCAGCAACAGGGCGCGGAGGGGCATCGCGCGAGTGAAGCCAAGGGCGCCGCGGTGGCAATGCTGCGCCGGACGATCAGCCCCCGGCCGGCGGCAGGATGCGGGCGAGGGCGGTCAGCAGCTCCTGGGCGGTGAAGGGCTTCTTGAGGAGAACGGCCGACTGGCGGCCGATCTGCCTCATCGCCGCCTGCAAAGCGTCCTGATCCATGAGGCCCGACATGAAAAGGATCGGCAGGCCGGGCTGCCGTTGGAGCATCTCCGCGGCGGCGCGGTCGCCGGTCATGATCGGCATCATGATGTCCATCAGCACGACCTGGACCTCGGACTGTCGCGCGGCGAAAAGCTCCACCGCCTCGCGCCCGTTGCCGGCCTCGATGACATTGAACCCGCTTTGCCTCAGCACCACGTTCGCGATCTCGCGGATGGCGGACTCGTCGTCGCACACGAGCACGCCGCGTCCGGCGCCGTTGACCACGGGCGTTTCCATCGGGGGCGTGGATTCGGCCCGCTCCGGCGGCAAGGCGGGCAGATAGACGCGGAACTCCGAGCCGGCGCCCGGGGCCGAGACGACGTCGATGCTGCCGCCGTGACTGCGCACGATGCCGAGCACCGTCGGCAGGCCGAGTCCGGTGCCCTTGCCGCGCGGCTTGGTGGTGAAGAACGGCTCGAACAGATGTTCGCGCACCTCGGGCGACATGCCGACGCCGGTGTCCTGCACGGCCATCAGCACATACCGGCCGGGGGCAATCTCGCCGGCGAACCCGCGCTGGCGGGTGGTCAGCTCCACCGGACGCGCGTGGAACGTCAGCGTGCCGCCTTGGGGCATGGCGTCGCGGGCGTTGACGGCGAGGTTGAGCAACACCTGGTGCAGTTGCGTCGTGTCGCCGAGGACGGAGGGCGTGTCGTCGGCGATCTGGCGGCGAATGTCGATGTCGCGCGGGAAAGTCTCCTCGAGGATGAGGACGAGCTCGCGGATGAGGTCGCGCGGGCGCAGCGGCGTGCGCTCGCCGTCGATGCCGCGGGCAAAGGTGAGCACCTGGCGCACGATGCCGGTGCCGCGCCGTGCGGACGACTCGACGACTTCGAGCGTGCGCAGATCGAGCGGGTCGTGGTTGCGCAGACGCAGCAGCTCGACGCTGAGCAGGATGGGCGCGAGCACGTTGTTGAGGTCGTGCGCGATGCCGCCGGCGAGCAGGCCGATGCCCTCCATGCGCTGCGAGCGGAGGAGCTGGCGCTCCATCGTCTTCTGCTCGGTGATGTCCTGCTTGATGGCAATGAAGTGGCTGATGCCCGCGCGTTCATGCGAGACCGGCGCGACGATCATGCGCTCGTGATACTCGGTGCCGTCCTTGCGCCGGTTGATCAGTTCGCCGCTCCAGACCTCGCCGCGCAGGATGGTCTGCCAGAGATTTTCGTAGAACGGCTCGGCGTGCCGGCCGGATTTGAGCAGGCGGGGATTTCCGCCGAGGGCCTCGCCGGCCTCGTAGCCGGTCAATTGCGTGAACCCGCGATTGACCCACTCGATCCGGCCGTCGCGATCGGTGATGACGATGCCGGCGGGCATGGCTTGCAGCGCGGTATCGAGCAGGGCCATGCGCGCATCGTTCTGCTGCCGGTCGGAGATGTCGTGGATGTAACCGTGCCAGAGCACGCTGCCGTCCTCCAAGCGCTGGGGTGTGCTCTGGCCCTGGACCCAGAGCGTGCGGCCGCCGGGATGGTTGACGCGGTAGATCTCGGACCATGGCGCCAGGGTGCGCGCCGATTCGAGGATGCTGGCGGTCACGCGATCGCGGTCGTCGGGGTGCAGGACTCGGTAGACGGACGTCGCATCATGCAACACGTCCTCCGGCGTGACGCCGTAGATGTCACGGATGCCGGCGCTCGCGTAGGGGAAGTGCGACGTGCCGTCGGCCCGGAGGCGGAACTGGTAGAAGACCCCGGGGATGTGGTCGGAAATGCGCGTGAGACGCTCCAACAGCTCGAGCCGCGCCTGCTCGGCCTCCTTGCGGCGCGAGAGGTCGTGCATGACCGCGATGAAATGGCGGGGGGCGTCGAATTCGTCGCGGACCAGCGAGACGCTGAGGTGCACCGGCACGGGCTTCCCGTCCTTGCGGCGGTAGCGTTTCTCCAGCGCATAGCTGTCGCACTCGCCCCGCAGCGCGCGCTGCGCGTGGTGGAGGCTGATCTCCAGGTCTTCCGGCCAGGTCAGCTCCTTGAACTCGAGTCGCTGCAACTCCTCGGGTGCGTAGCCCAGGATGTCACAGAGCCGGCGGTTGGCGCGCATCACCCGGAAATCGAGCCCGACATGCGCGATGCCGACCGCGGCCTGCTCGAAGGTCGCGCGCGTCAGCGCCTCGCTGGCCCGCAGGGCCTCCTCCGCCTGCTTGCGTTCGGTCACGTCGCTGTGCGTGCCGATCATGCGGAGCGGCTTGCCGTGCGCATCGCGCTCGATGATCTTCCCGCGGTCGCGAATCCAGCGGTAGGTGCCGTCCTTGCACCGCATCCGGTGTTCGGAAACGTAGCGCGAAGTGTGACCCGCGAAGTAGTCCGCCAATTCGCGCTGGGTGCGCTCGAGGTCGTCGGGGTGGACGCGGCGCGACCACTCGTCCACCTGCGGCAAAAACTCCCCCGGCGCGTAACCGAGCATCGTTTGCAGGCGGTCGGAGAAAAAGACCTGCCCGGTCTGCACATTCCAGTCCCAGACCCCCTCGTCCGCGCCGTCGAGGGCGAATTGCCACCGCTGTTCGCTGAGGCGCAAGGCCTCCGCCTGCTGCTCCATCCGATGCCGCACCGCCAGAACCTCCAGGCCGTGCGCAAGGTCCGCGGCCAGTTTCTGCACCAAGTCGACGATCTCCGGCGTGAAATAGCCGGGGCGGCCCGAGTAAATCGTCAGCGTGCCACGCGTGCCGTTGGCCAGCCGCAGGGGCACGGCGGCGCTGGAACGCAGGCCGTGTTGCGCCGCCCGCTCACTCCACGGAGCCATGATCGAGTCGGTGCCAATGTCCGCGCACGCGACGCAGCGTTCCTCCACGATGGCGCGCCCGCTGGGGCCACGGGATTCCGGACGACGGACGTCCACGGAGATGACCAAGCCCTCCGCATAGGCGAGGGCCGGCCCGTAGGCGGCCTCGATGACCACCATGCGGGTCTTCTCATCCACCCAGCCGATCCACGCGAGGCGCATCTCCGCCTGCTCGACCAGAATTCGGCAGATGTCCTGCGTCAGCTGCTCGCGGCTCACGGCTCCGAGGGCGGCCTCGTTCGCCCGCGCGAGCGTGTCGTAGAGCTGGTTCGCCCGCCGCAGCGCATCGGTGGTCACCCGTTCCACCTCCAGTCGGGCGGCCTCCGCCGCAATCGCCCGGCGCGTCAGCAACGTCACCAAGGAGTAAAGCACGGCCGAGGAAACCAGCACGAAGAGGAGCCCCTTGACCATGTTCGGCCCGACATGGGTCACCGATTCGCCCTGCCACCACGCCATGGCCAGATCGGAGAGCACAATCCAACCCGTCGCGAGCAGCGCGTAAATGATCGTCAATTGCAGCGGAGCAAACCGCTTGGAGCGAAGCATCGAAAAATGTGTTTTCCCGCGCGAGCAGTGAATCCCTTACTCTCTTCCACCACAATCGCAATTGTGCCGACCTTCCCGCGTCAAGCTTGCCCGAGCGAGCGAGGGATCACGATTCGGATGCGCGTGCCGTGTCCCACTCGCGAGCGAATCCAAAACCGGCCGCCAAACTGCTTGGTGACGAGGAAAGCCTTGGTCAGTCCGAAGCCACCGCCCATCGTGCGGATCGCGCCGACATTGCTGCCGCGGCGCCCGTAATGAAACACGCTCTGAATCTCGTCCGCCGGGATGCCGCAGCCGGTATCGCTGACGGTGAACTTCAGCTCCGTTTCCGTCTCATACAACCCGGCGCTGATCGTGCCGCCCGGCGCCGTGTATTTGCGCGCATTGGCCATCAGATCGCGCATCACGTCCTTGAAGACCAGCGGCAGAGCCACCACGCGGCCGCTCTGACTTTCGATGGCGAAATCGACATAATAGTCCTTCGGTCCCTGCAGCGCCAAGTTGTAGAAGATGCGGTAGCGACCGTGGCTGTTCTTTTCGATCGCCGCGAAGACGCCGAAAAAGTCAGCCCGCAGCTCCTCGATGGGAATTTCCACCCACGCATGCGGGGCCTGCGCACGCGCCAGCACCTCGCGGGCGCGGACCGCGAAAATACTCAGCACGGCGTGGATGTTCTGCACCGACTCCTGCACCTCGGGCGCGGAGCGTTTGTCCGGGTGACGCTCCAGCTCGGCTTCCAACTGCGCCGCCAAGTCCGCCTGGATTTCCGGCCACGCCGCGGCATCGCGCAGGCTCTCGCCCGGATCCGACAAGTGCGCGCGGAGCGAATCGCAGCGCGCAAGCGCACGGCGAAAAAGCTCGCCGTCGTCCCGCAGGGCGAAGCCCAGCAACGTGAACTCGCCGAAGAGCACGTTGAGCATGTTGAGGAGCGAGTGCATGTCCACCAGCGAGGACTCGCCAGGGCTCAATGGGGGGATCTCCAGGATCTCAACCTCGGGGCTTTCCATGCGGCGAAGCTAAAGTCGCGCTACTTGCCGGCGACAAAATTGTGTCTTTCGCCAGCGCGCGCGACATCACTCTGAACGCTCGCGGCGACGGCGAGAGGGTCATGGCGCTGTTCCAGATGCGACAGGTCAGTCAGACCAAGCGGTGAGCGGTTACTGGAGCTCGGCGTCGACTCGGGTAGTAAAGCCATTTCGGAACCTGAAATCGTCCAAGTTCAGTTAGGGAATGCGCCTCTCAGTTGACCCATTACTGACTTCAAAAACCCAAATAGCCCAAAATCCGCCGTTGTAAGTTCGTTGTCAGGTTTTCCCGGTTCGAGTCCGCGAAAAAAGCCGCGTCTCAGTGTGAAAACGCGGCCTTCGGAAGCGATGGTGGACGCTACTGGACTCGAACCAGTGACCCCGTGCGTGTGAAGCACGTGCTCTAACCAACTGAGCTAAGCGTCCAAAACGAGCGGCGACGGTTACGGACGCCCCGGGTGAAATCAAACCTTCTTTTTTCCGCCTGCCCCGAGCGGCGGAGCGGGCTCCAAGGCCTCCCGCATGGCCTCCAGCAACTCGCTCTCGGCATAAGGTTTCGGCAGCAGTGTGCGCACGCCCAGGGCCTCAAGATCGAGCGGTTCGCCGTCATCCGTCGCGGTGGCCATGAAGCCGGAGGAACTGATGATCGCCAGGCCCGGCGCCAGCGCCCGCAACTCCCGCATCAACGCCGCCCCGTTCATCCGCGGCATCATCATGTCGACGATCGCCGCGGCGTAGTCCCTCGGTCGCAGGCGGAACAACTGCAGCGCCTGCACGCCGTCATCCGCGACCACGACCGCGAAGCCGTGCCGGCGCAGCACCTGCTCGGCCACGACGCGAATCGGCTCCTCGTCATCGACCACCAGCACGAGTCGTCCGGCGCCGCGGATCGCCACCGGCACCGCCGCGGCGGCCGGCTCCTGCGGCGGCCGCGCCGGCACGGGCAGCAGCACGCGGAACGTCGTCCCCCGCCCCACCCGCGTGTCGATCTCCACGCCGCCCCCGTGGCTGCGCACGATGCCGTAGACCGTCGAAAGGCCGAGGCCCGTGCCCTTGCCGCGCGGCTTGGTGGTGAAGAACGGTTCGAAAAGGTGATCGAGCACGTCGTCGGTGATGCCCGTGCCGGTGTCGCCGACGGCGAGCTCGACGTAGGTGCCGGGCGCGAGCTGCGGCGTCCGGCGGGCCCGCGCCTCGTCGACTTCCGCGATGTGCGCGGCAAACGTCAACCGGCCGCCGCGCGGCATGGCGTCGCGGGCGTTGACGGCGAGGTTGAGCAACACCTGGTGCAGTTGCGTCAGGTCGCCGACGATCGCCGGCAGGTCGCGGCCGCACTCGACGCGCACCTCGATCTCGCGGGGAAAGGTCTCGCCGGCCAGTTGCGCGACTTCCTTCATGAGGTAGCGCGGCTGCACGGCCGCGCGCTCGCCGTCCACGCCCCGCGCGAAGGTCAGCACCTGCTTCACGATGCTCGCGCCGCGCTGCGCCGCCTGCGCGACGAGGTCGAGCCGGGCGACCGCTTGCGGCTCCTTGGCATCGGTCTTCAACAGTTCGGTCGAGAGGAGGATGGGGGTGAGGACGTTGTTGAGGTCGTGCGCGATGCCGCTGGCCAGCATGCCGACGCTCTCGAGGCGCTGCGCGCGAGCGAGCTGCTGCTCGAGTTGGCGGGCGTTGGTGATGTCCTCCTTGATCGCCACGTAGTGCGTGATCTCGCCGCCCGGCGCACGCACGGGCGCGATGGTCATGTGCTCGTGATAGGTGGTGCCGTCGCGCCGGCGGTTCTGCAACTCGCCGGTCCAGACCTCGCCCCGCCCGATCGTGTCCCACATCTGGCGATAGAACTCCGAGGGGTGCGCGCCAGAGCGCAGGAGGCGGGGATTGGCGCCGATCACCTCGGCGGGCTCGTAACCGGTCAGGCGCGTGAAGGCCGGGTTGACCCACTCGATGCGACCCGTCGCATCCGTGATGACGAGCCCGGCAGGCGCGGCCCGGAGCGCGGCGTCGAGGAGACGGAGCTGCTCGGTGGTCTTGAGGCGCTCGGTGAGGTCGCGCACGACGACGATGAGCGAGCGCCGGCCGTGCAGGTTGACGGAGCTGATCGTGCTTTCCGAGGGGAACGTGCTCCCGTCGGGCCGGCGGTGCGTCCACTCGAAGGGCGGGAAACGCTCGTGCCAGACGCGCTCGAGAATCTCGCGGGCCCGGAAGATCGAGGAGCTCCCGTCGGGCTGGCGCGCGGGAAAGAAATCCACGATGCGGCGCCCGATCATCTGCTCGCGCGTGGCGCGGAAAAGCTCCAGCCCGCGCGCGTTGGCGGCGGTGAGGACGTAATGCTCGTCGGCGGTGAAGATGGCATCGTTGGCGCTGTGAAAGATCGCGCTGAACTTCTCCTCGCTCTCCCGCCGGGCCTCGAGCGCCGCGGCCTGCACGGTCACGTCGTGCGCCACCACCATCCGGGCGCGGCGATCCTGCCACGATATCTCGTGCGAGATGATCTCCACCAGAATCTCCGTGCCGTCCGCCAGTCGGTGGCGCCAGTGGCCGGAGGCCTGGAGGATGTCCGCGGTGGGGTCGGCGAGGTTCCGGCGGAGGCGCTCCGCCTCGGCCGACGACCGGAGGTCGAACAGGGTCAGCCCCAGGAATTGCTCGCGCGAATAGCCGTATTTCTGGACGGCGCAGTCGTTGACCGCGAGAAAGCGCAGCGACTCGACGTCGTAGATCCACATCGGGTGCGGGTTCTCTTCAAACAGCATCCGGTAGCGCACAGCCTGCTCCTCGATTTCGCGCTTGAGCCGGCGTCGCCGTGAGATGTCCTTGTGCGTGCCCACCATGCGCAGCGGCCGGCCGGCCGGATCACGCTCGATGACCGTGCCGCGATCGAGAATCCAACGATAGACGCCATCGCAGCCGCGCAGCCGATACTCGGCCTCGTAGGTCGCACGGCGGCCGGCGAAGTAATCGTCGAGCGCACGGTCCACTGCGCCGCGGTCCTCCGGATGCAGGCGACCATCCCACTCCTCGATCCGCGGCCGGAACGTCTCGGCCGTGCAGCCCAGCATGGCGACCAACTGCGGCGAGTAATACACCTCACCGGTCTGCACCCGCCAATCCCAGACGCCGTCGCCCACCCCGTCGAGCGCCATGCGCCAGCGCTCCTCCTGTTCACCCAACGCCGCCTGGGCCCTGTCGAGACGCCGCAGCAGGTGCGCCAAAAGAAAATAGAGCACCCCAGTCGTCACACCCACGAACAACAGGCCCTTGATCAGACCGAACCACGCCATGGCGTGCAAGTCGCCCAATCGCGCGAGCAGACCGTCCGAGACGACGATCCAAGCCACTGCGACCAGCGCATAAACCAGCGCCATCCGCGCAGGCAGATGTTGGAAAACCGACTTCATCCGTTGTCGGGTTCATCCTACGACACCGTCCGCGGGTCGCCTGCGCATCGTTTGCGGAATGCGCGCCGCCTCGCGTTCCGGCCGCTGTCCGCCGCCAAGCGCGCAGGGGCGGTCGCGAAGGATTTGACAAGGAATGCACAGGGGGCGCGCCACCCCGGCCGATTTTATCGCGGTAGTTATGAACCCCGTGGCTCATTCTCCCTCGCGCACCCGCACCCTGACCGTCAGTCAGCGGCTCCTGGCCGCTTTCACGGTCATCGGCCTCATCATGGTCGCGACCGGCAGCTTCAGCCTCTACGGCCTGCGCCGCGGCCACGAATCCCTCCGCGAAGTCGCGGCCCAGCGGTTGCCCGCCATGGACCAACTCCTTCGCCTGCGGGCCGCCGGGGCCGAGAAGACCGTCGCCCTGCGCACCCTCGCCCTGCCGGGCCTAGATCCCGCGCAACGCGAGCGCCACTACGTCTCCTTGGCTCGCCTCGAAGCTGAGATCCGCACCTTGCTTGACGAGCACGACCGCCTGACCCGCGACGCCGACGACGAATCTGCGTGGACCGAACTCAAATCGAGCTGGCAGGCCGCCCAGACTGCCGCAGACCGCGCGATCGAGCTCAACCGCACCCTCGACCGGAAGGGAATCCCCCACCCCGTCGCCCTCGCCCGCGAGATCGAGCGCTTCACCAAGGATCACCACGCTGTCGCCCAACGCGTGTTGCATCTGCTCCACGAAGGCGAGGCCTTTGCCGGCAGCCACGATGCCACCGCCTGCCACACCGGGCGGTGGCTCCCGACGTTTCGCCCGGACAACGCCGACCTCCGCCAGGCCGCACAGGAAATCGTCGAGCCGCATCGCCGTTTCCACGACGCCGTGGCGCGGATCCAACAGCATCACGCCGCCGGCCAATCGGACGCCGCCCTCGCCGCCTACCGCACCCTGATGCTCCCGGCCATGCAGGATATTTTCGCTGGCTTCGCCCGCATTCTCGCCGTCATCGACGAGGCGGTCACGGTCGAGCGCGAACGCGACGCGCTGATGTTCGGCCCGGTGATGGCGACCCGCGCCGAGGCCGAAAGCGCCCTGCAGGTCATCGTCGACGACAATCGCCGGCACGTGCAAATCCGACTGCAAGAAAGCGAAGCCTCCGCCCGGCGCATGCTCGTCATCGGCCTCGTCCTCACCGTCTCGGGCGTGGCCGGCGCGGCCGGGCTCGGCACCTTAAGCGCTTGGCGCCTCAATCGGCTGTTGCGCGGCACCGCCCGCGGCCTGACGGATGGCTCCCGACAGATCGCCGACGCCGCCGGGCAGGTCGCCGCCACCAGCCAGGGCCTTGCCGAGGGCGCCAGCGAACAGGCCGCGTCCCTCGAGGAAATCAGCTCTTCCCTTGAGGAGCTGGCGAGCACCACCCGCCACAACGCCCAGAACGCCGACGCCGCCAAGGCCGCCGCCGACACCGCGCGCGCCGCCGCCGAGCACGGCGCCGCCGAGATGCAAAAAATGGAAGCCGCCATGGCCGGCATTCAACAGTCCTCGGCCGACATCTCGAAAATCATCAAGACCATCGACGAGATCGCCTTCCAGACGAACATCCTCGCGCTCAACGCGGCCGTCGAGGCCGCGCGTGCCGGCGAGGCTGGAGCCGGCTTCGCCGTCGTCGCCGATGAAGTGCGCAGCCTCGCCCAGCGCTGTGCGGTCGCCGCCCGCGAAACCACCGAGAAAATCTCCGACGCCGCCCACCGCAGCCAGCAGGGCGCCGCGTTGACCGTCGGCGTCACCGCCAGCCTGCGCGAGATCGTTGGCAAGGCCCGCGAGGTCGATCGGCTCGTCGCGGAGGTCGCCACCGCCTCCCGAGAGCAAAGCACCGGCCTCGAGCAGGTGAACAGCGCAGTCAGCCAGATGGATCAAGTCACCCAATCCAACGCGGCGAGCGCCGAGGAAGCCGCCAGCGCCGCCGAGGAACTCAATGCCCAATCCGGCGTACTCCGCCGCGCCGCCGACGCCCTCGCTGCCCTCGTTGGACTGGACAATAACCAAGCCGCCTCCGCGCCGGGAAGACATTCGAACCAAGCGGAGGCCGCCGCATCCGGCGCGCGACTGACGCAATCGACCCCGGCAAACACCGCCACCCTAGCGACGGCGGCTACACGGACCCGGAGTCCCCGCGCCCGACGCGCGCCGGTCGCATCTTACCGCTGAGTCAGGGTTATACTCACCGTCCGCCGCCGGCCCTCGATTACTCGCCCAGCCTCGCGCGCGTCCGCCCGCTCGCCTCGCCCCGGAACATGACACTTAATAAGTGTCATGTTCCGCCAACCCGCTCGGACTTAGCTCGATCCGGGACGTGTTTGCGGGGGCTCCAGGATGAAGGGCCGGTTCACTTTTTCGTCCGCACGGCGCGCTTCCGCTCGGGGAAGAGCGTGCGGCAGAGCTCGCAGACCGTGCCGTCGCAGCGGTGGGCGGTGCAGTGTTCGCGGCCGTAGAAGATGATCCGCAGGTGGAGCGCGTTCCACGACTCCGACGGGAAGAGCTTCTTCAGGTCGCGCTCGGTCTGCTCGACGTTGCGCCCACTCGTGAGCTTCCACCGCTGCGCGAGGCGGTGGATATGCGTGTCGACCGGAAACGCGGGCACGCCGAAGGCCTGACTCATGACGACCGACGCCGTCTTGTGCCCGACGCCGGGCAGCGCCTCCAGCTCCTCGAACGTGCGCGGCACGGCGCCGCCGTGGCGTTCGAGCAGCAGGTGCGACAGCCCGCTGATCGCCTTCGCCTTCTGGGGTGAGAGGCCGCAGGGGCGGATGATGGCTTGGATCTTCTCGACCGGCACCCGCGCCATGGCGCGGGGGTTGTCCGCCACGGCCCAGAGGTGCGGAGTGACCTCGTTGACGCGTTTGTCCGTGCATTGCGCGGAAAGGAGCACGGCCACGAGCAGCGTGTAGGGGTCGCGGTGGTCGAGCGGGATCGGCGTCTCCGGGTAAAGTTCCGCCAGCCGCCGCGCGATGAAGTCGGCGCGCGCCTGCTTGGAACTGTAATCCGGCGACGTCACGCCCCGCAGCGCAGTCGCCCCCGCCCGGCCGCGCAAGCCGAGAACCGCGCCGCCCGTCAGCACGATCCGGAGGGCCCGCGGCCGCGCGGACCGGCGGCGCGACCGGGAAAACCCGTGTCATACGATAAGCCCTCCCACCGTGTCCGAAACGTCCGCCTAATGCGCCGCCGCGCCGCCCAAAACTCAGTTGCGAGCCCCCGACCCCGGCCTAGCGTGCGCGGATGGCTTCGTCCCGCGACCTTCTTGCCCCGCTCGACACGTTTGAACGCCGCCACACCGGCTCGCCCGCCGCCGATGTCGCCGAGATGCTCCGCACCGTCGGCTTCGACTCGATCGACGCCCTCGCCGACGCGGCCGTGCCGGCCAAGATCCGCCTCAAGCGCCCGCTCCGCCTCCCCGCCGCCCTCGGCGAACGCGAGGCCCTGGCCGAACTCCGCGCCCTCGCGGGCAAGAACAAGGTGTTCCGCTCGTTCATCGGCATGGGTTACTACGACACCGCCACGCCGGGCGTCATCCAGCGCAACATCCTCGAAAACCCGGGCTGGTATACCGCCTACACGCCGTATCAGGCCGAGATCTCGCAGGGCCGCCTCGAGGCGCTGCTGAACTTCCAGACGCTCGTCACCGACCTCACCGGCATGGAGATCGCCGGCGCCTCGATGCTCGACGAGGGCACCGCCGCCGCCGAAGCCATGATGCTCGCGCACCGCGTGAAGCTCGGCGACGCCGCCGGCGCCTCCGCGTTCTTCGTCTCCGAAAAATGCCACCCGCAGACGATCGACATCGTCCGCACGCGCGCCAAGCCGCTCAACGTCACCGTCCTCGTCGGCGACCACCGCAGCTTCGATTTCACGGGCGCCAACGTCTTCGGTGTCCTCGTCCAATACCCGGACACCACCGGCAGCATCCACGATTTCGCCACGTTCTTTGAGAAGGCCCATTCCGCGGGCGCGCTCTGCGTCGTCGCGACGGACCTCCTCGCGCTCACGCTGTTGAAAGCGCCGGGCGAGTTCGGGGCCGACGTCGCCGTCGGCTCGGCGCAGCGTTTCGGTGTGCCGATGGGCTTCGGCGGACCGCACGCGGGCTTCCTCGCCACCAAGGATGCCTTCAAGCGCCAGATGCCCGGCCGCCTCGTCGGCGTCTCGAAGGATGCGCAGGGCAACCCGGGCATGCGCCTCGCCCTCGGCACGCGCGAGCAGCACATCCGCCGCGACAAGGCCACGTCCAACATCTGCACCGCGCAGGTCCTTCTCGCCGTCATGGCGTCGATGTATGCCGTCTACCACGGCCCCGCGGGCCTGAAGAAGATCGCCCAGCGCACGCGCCTGCTCACCTCGCTGCTCGCCCACGCCATCAAGGCCACCGGCGCGCAGGTCAACGCCGAGCCCGTGTTCGACACGCTCACCGTGTCGGGCGTCGACGCCGCCAAGATCCACGCCGCCGCCGTCGCGCAGAAGATCAACCTCCGCCGCGTCAACGACACCACCGTCGGCCTCTCGCTCGACGAAGTCACCTCGACCGCCGAGGTCGAGACGCTCGCCGGCCTCTTCGGTGCGACGCTCGATCTGTCCTCGGACGTCAGCCTTCCATCCTCGGGCCTCGACCGCACCTCGGCCTTTCTCACCGCCAAGGTCTTCAACAGCTACCACACCGAGCACGAGATGCTGCGTTACATCCGCCGCCTCGAGGCGAAGGACCTCTCGCTCGTCCATTCGATGATCTCGCTCGGCTCGTGCACGATGAAGCTCAACGCCACGAGCGAGATGTTCCCCGTGACGTGGCCCGAGTTCGGCGCGCTGCATCCGTTCGCACCGGCCGACCAGACGAAGGGTTACGCGAAGCTGTTCGCGCAGCTCGAGAAATGGCTCAGCGAGATCACCGGCTTCGCCCAGGTCTCGCTCCAGCCCAACGCCGGCTCGCAGGGCGAATACGCCGGCCTCCTCGTCATCCGCGCCTACCACGAGTCGCGCGGCGAGGGTCACCGCAACATCTGCCTCATCCCGACCTCCGCGCACGGCACCAACCCCGCCAGCGCCGCGATGTGCGGCATGACGGTCGTCCCCGTCGCGTGCGACGCCAACGGCAACATCGACGTCGCCGACCTCAAGGCCAAGGCCGAGCAGCACAGCGCCAACCTCTCCGCGCTGATGGTCACGTATCCGTCGACCCACGGCGTGTTCGAGACCTCCATTCGCGACATCTGCAAAACGATCCACGCGCACGGCGGCCAGGTCTACATGGACGGCGCGAACATGAACGCGCAGGTCGGCCTCACCTCGCCCGGACACATCGGCGCGGACGTCTGCCACCTGAATCTCCACAAGACCTTCTGCATCCCGCACGGCGGCGGCGGCCCCGGCATGGGCCCGATCGGCGTCGCGAAGCACCTCGTGCCCTTCCTGCCCGGCCACCCGGTCAGCGCGCCCGCGATCGCCCAACCCGGCACCGCCATCGGCGCGGTCTCGGCGGCGCCCTACGGCAGCGCAAGCATCCTCGTCATTTCGTGGATATATATCCGCATGATGGGGCCCGACGGCCTCACGCGTGCCACGAAGTTTGCCATCCTCAACGCCAACTACGTCGCCAAGCGCCTCGAGCAGTTCTTCCCCGTGCTCTACAAGGGCGGCTCCGGTCTCGTCGCGCACGAGTGCATCCTCGAGTTCCGCCCGTGGAAGAAGCACGGCCTCGAGGTCGAGGACGTCGCCAAGCGCCTGATGGATTACGGCTACCACGCGCCCACGATGTCGTTCCCCGTCCCCGGCACGCTCATGATCGAGCCGACCGAGAGCGAGACGAAGGCCGAGCTCGACCGTTTCTGCGACGTGCTCATCTCGATCCACGGCGAGATGGCGGCCGTCGCCAGCGGCGAGAGCGACAAGCTCAACAACCCGCTCAAGCACGCCCCGCATACCGCCGCCGTCGTCACCGCGACGGAGTGGAACCGCCCGTATTCGCGCGAGACCGCGGCCTTCCCCGACAAGTGGACGCGCGCCTCGAAGTTCTGGCCCGCCGTCGGCCGCATCGACAACGTCTACGGCGACCGGAATCTCGTGTGCTCGTGCGTGGGTATGGAAGCTTATGCCGAAGCGCCGAAGGCTTGAGGCCGTCGACCTGGGTTAACCACTAATGCTCCGCCTACCGGCTGCGCTACAGAGTGCGGCTCCGCCTGATCGGCTCCGCCCGGTGGCTTCGGGGGTCGGCTAATCGCCGACTGAGGGTTCAGCCTGTCTCCCAGCGGCGATTAGCCGCTCCTCAGGAACTTAAACCGGAGCCGATTAGGCGGAGGGGATTTCCCAGCGCAGCCGGTAGGCGGAGCATTAGTGGTTAAAAAACTCCTATTCCCGGCCCTCCATCTCCGGCGCCTTGATCGGGGCGAGCAAACGCTCGAGCTCCTCCGGCGTGGGATTGCGGATCGCGAGCACCGTCAGGATCGCCGGGCCCGCCGGCAACTGCACCTGCGTCGGCTTGCCGACTGCCAGCCCGAGCAGCGCCACCGCCAGCGGTGAACTGTGCGGCAGGCACTCGATGCCCGTCTGCTCGTCGGTCGCCGTCTCGCCGTAGGTCGCGACGAGAAACGTGAACCGGTGTTTCTGCTTCGCGCCGACATCCTGCTTCTCGATCTTGATGACGTGGCCAAGCTGCACGAAATCCGTCGGCTTCGTCAGCCACGCCGCCGGGTCGACTTCGATGAACGTGTTGCGCCGATAGAACCGGTCGAGGTCATCCATCTTGCGGTCGACCGCGCGGATGGCGTCCTTCGCGGCCTTGAAGCCGAAGTTCTCGCGCAAGTCGCCCTGGCTGTGCGCCTCCACCTTGTCGGCCACGAGCGCCTTACGCTTCACCTTCAGCGCCTCGAACTCGTCCGTCAGCGCGCGCAGGAAACCGCGCCGGACGTAGATCGTCATCGGCGGCGGCGGGGCGAGGCGGAAGATGTGCTTGCGGCGCGGCGGGGCCATCGCGCCGAGTGAGCGAAGCCGGTCGCGAAACGCAAGCCGCCCAGCACAGGGATTTGCTTTGCCCGCTTTCTATCGCGCGTGCGAGAACCGCCAGCGTGAAACTGCTCCGCCACCTCACGCCCTCCGGTCCGGCCTACGCCGCGCTGCAACCCGACGGCTCCGCGCGCGCCGTCGACGGCGATGTCTTCGGCGCGTGGCGCGTCAGCGACCGCGTCGTGACGCCCGGCCGGACGCTCGCCCCGGTGGCGCCGGCGACGATCGTCTGCATCGGCCTCAACTACGCCAAGCACGCCGCCGAAGGCAAACGCCCGCCGCCGGAGCGGCCGATGTGGTTCATGAAACTGCCCGGCGCCGTGCAGGATCCCGGCGAACCGATCCGCCTGCCGACCGTGCAGGCGAGCACGCGCGTCGATTACGAGGCGGAGCTGGCGATCGTGCTGAAGAAGACCGCGCGCAACGTCGCGCGCGCCGACGCCTTCGACTTCATCCTCGGCTACACCTGCGCCAACGACGTCAGTGCACGCGACTGGCAGCGCGATTTCGGCGGCGGCCAATGGAACCACGCGAAGAGCTTCGACACCTTCTGCCCGCTCGGCCCCGTGCTGGTGACGCCCGACGAGTTGCCCAACCCGAACGCGCTCCGCATCCGCTCGATCCTCAACGGCACGGTCATGCAGGACTCGAACACGGCCGACATGATCTTCGACGTGCCCGCGCTGATCGAATTCCTCACCGCCGACAAGACGCTGCCCGCCGGCACACTCATTCTCACGGGCACGCCGGAAGGCGTCGGCTTCGCGCGCCAGCCCCCGGTGTGGCTGCAGCGCGGCGACACCATCGCGGTCGAAATCGAAGGCATCGGCACGCTGACGAATCCGGTGCAGTAGGTCCGGCTTCAGCCGGACGGGTTCGACGCGTTGAGGTGGAGCAAAGCTGGAACGCGCCGCCTCTCTCGTGCGCGCCGGATTTTTTTCGCGGAGATTATTTTCCACGTCCCGGCCGCTTGGCCTTTACGCCGCGCATCTCTTTTGCCTCACTCTTCGCGTCGTGCAGGAGTCCCGCCTCAACCGCAAACACGGGTTTCTGGCCATCGCGCTGGCGGGCGTGATCGGGATGTTCGCCGGGCTCGGCACCTACACGTTCACCTACGCGCACGGGCTGTCGTATTTCTCCAATGACCCGCAGGCCTGCGTGAACTGCCACATCATGCGCCCGCACTACGACGGCTGGCTGAAGTCGCCGCATAGCGCCGTCGCCACCTGCAACGACTGCCACACGCCCGATACCTTCATCGCGAAATACCTCAGCAAGGCCGAGAACGGTTTCTGGCACTCCAAAGGCTTCACGCTGCAGGATTTTCACGAGCCGATCATGATCCGCCCGATCAACTCCGCCGTGCTCCAGAACAACTGCGTGCGCTGCCACCAGAACCTGCTCAGCGGGCTCAACCCCCACGCCGGCGAAGCGCAGAAGATGCTCGATTGCGTCTCCTGCCACCGCGAGGTCGGCCACGGCCCCGTGCGCTAGCTTTACCCTGAACCCCAACCGCCCATTCCCACTGTTGGTTCACCGATCACGCCCCACTACTCATGAGTGTCCGATCCGTGTGCCTTAGTGGCTCCAAGCTTTCCCCGCCATGAAACCCCGCCTCACCGACTCACGCGGCCTGACCACCGCCGGCTACCTCGGCCTCATCGTCGTGTTCGCCGCCTCCACCTTCGGCGTGTTGCTGCTCTACCAGAACATCGTCACGCGCAAAGCCGAGGCCACGCAGCACGTCTTCCGCGTCGTCGATGTCGACGAGAACACCGTCGATCCCGCGCTTTGGGGCAAAAACTACCCGCGCCAATACGACTCCTACCGCCGCACCGTCGACACCGTGCGCACGACCCACGGCGGCAGCGAAGCCTTCCAGCGCCTCGATGAGTTCCCGCTCTACCGCACGCTCTTCGCCGGCTATCCCTTCGCCACCGACTACCGCGAGGAGCGCGGCCACGCCTACATGCTCAAGGACCAGGACGAGACCGAGCGCGTGCACCAATTCAAACAACCCGGCGCCTGCCTGCATTGCCACTCCGCCATTCTCCCCGCCTACCTCAAGGCCGGCCTCGCCGCCGGCGCCCCCGCCGGCAAGGAGCACCGCGAGGCGCAGATCCAGAAGGGCTTCGAGGTCATTTCCGCCCTGCCCTTCCACGAGGCCCGCGAACACGTCTCGCACCCCGTCACCTGCATCGACTGCCACGACGCCGAGACGATGAACCTCCGCGTCAGCCGCCCCGCCTTCCTCAACGGCATCCGCGAACTCGCGAAATCCGATTACCCCACGCCGCACCTCCCCAGCATCGAACGCTGGCGCAAGGAAGGCCGCCAAAACGACTACCAGCCCAACATCGACGCCAACCGCCAGGAGATGCGTTCCCTCGTCTGCGCCCAGTGCCACGTCGAATACTACTTCAAGGGCGACAAGAAGCTCGTCACCTACCCCTGGCACAAGGGCCTCCGCGTCGAGCAGATGGAGAAATACTACGACGAGGTCGGCCACACCGACTGGAAACACGCCGAGGCCGGCTCCGCCATGCTCAAGGCCCAGCACCCCGAGTTCGAGATGTGGAGCCAGGGCATCCACGCCCGCAGCGGCGTGTCGTGCTCCGACTGCCACATGCCCTACCAGCGCGAAGGCGCGATCAAGGTCAGCAACCACCACGTGCGCTCCCCGCTCCTCAACGTCGCCGCCTCCTGCCAGACCTGCCACCGCGTCCCGGAAAAGGAGATCATGGACCGCGCCCTCCTCGTGCAGAACCGCAACGCCGCCCTCCTCACCCGCGCCGAGGAAGCCACCGTCGCGCTGATCCATGCCATCGGCGCCGCCGCCAAGGCCGGCGCGACCGACGCCCAGCTCGCCTCCGCCCGCGCCCTGCACCGCAAGGCCCAATGGCGCCTCGACTATGTCGCCGCGGAAAACTCGATGGGCTTCCACGCCCCGCAGGAAGCCGCGCGCATCCTCGGCGAAGCAATCGACTACGCCCGCCAAGGCGAACTCGAAGTCCTCCGCCTCGCCCGCCCCGCGGGCGCTGCCCCCGCGATCGAAGAATAAGCGCCGCCACATCCGCGCCGCCCCCGCCCCCCCACCGCCGGTTGCGCGCTCGCGCGCCACAAACCTGGAGGGCCGAGCTCCGCGAGGCCGCGATCCGCGATATCGTTAACGCCCACGGCCTCGCGGAGCTCGGCCCTCCACCCGCCACCGAAGCCGCGTCACGCGTCGTAGCAGCCGACGTAAGTCGGCTGTCTTCTCTCGGCCGCGCCCCCAGCCGCCCTTACCCGCTTCTCGCGCAAATCCACCCGCCGTCTAACGACGGCTGCGCCGACGCATGGCTGTGCGCTTGCGCGGGGCTCTTTGCCCACGCCATGCTCGGCGCGCGTCCCCACCCCGCCCGCCATGCCGCCGTTGAAGATCAACCTCCGCGACGTCCCGGAAATCGAACAGCGCTCGCCCACCGGGAAGTTTCATTCCTTTTGCCGCAACGTCTCGCTCGCCCTCGGCGGCGAACGCAACGTCGGCCCCTGGGGCGGCGGGCATCCCTTCGATTTCCAGGTGCGCCGCATTCCGCCCGGCGCCGCGGTCTGCCCCTTTCACGCCCACGTCGTGCAGTGGGAACTCTTCATCATCCGCCGCGGCACCGGCACGGTGCGCGCCGGCGACGAGCGGCACGAGGTGCGCGCGGGCGATTGCTTTCTCCACCCGCCCGGCGAAGCGCACCAGCTGATCAACACGGGCGCGGAGGACCTCGAGGTGTTCATCATCGCCGACAACCCGCCGCTCGACGCCTTCTGGTATCCCGACTCGCAAAAATGGGGTCTGCGCACCCCGAGCGTCTTCTTCCGCCTGACGCCGGTCGACTACTACGACGGCGAGGACGAATCGCCGGAAACCAAAGTCCGTAATACGGACTTTGCTCCTCCCGCGCTGCTGCCACCTGCCACGCCTTTTGCGGCGCGTTGCTGTTCGATCGATGCGATCGCATGGGAGGACTGGCAGTCGCCGAAGGGAAAATACCGCGGCTCGTTCCGCGGCCTCTCGCTCGCCTTCGGCGCGCAGCACCGGCAGCCGCTCAACCGCGGCGGACACCCCTTCGACGTCGAGCTCGGCCGCGTGCCGGCAGGCGCGACCCTCTTCCCCTTCCACTGGCACGCACTGCAATGGGAGTTCTACGTCTTCGTCGCGGGCCGCGGCGAATTCCGGCTCGGCGACGCGCGCTTCGAGGTCGGACCCGGCGACTGCGTGATGGCGGCGCCGGGCGTCGGACACACGTTCCGCAACACGGGCGAGGGCGATCTGCTCTACTTCGTCGTCGCCGACGACCCGCCGAACGAGTTCTGGGTCTGGCCCGACTCCGACAAGGTCGGCCTCGCCCAGCCGCGCCGCATCCTCCGCGGCACCGACGTCGACTACTTCGACGGCGAAGAGTAGGGCCGGCTTCAGCCGGCCACGTGGGATTCGTCGCGGGCCTCGCCATGGCCGGCGGAGGCGGGCCGCCGTTGCGCGCAAGCGCGCAACCTACAGATCGGAAGTGAAGCCGCGCCGGAGCGCGGCCTCACTTCTTCGGCACGAGGAGTTTTTCGCGGGCGACGAGGTAGAGGAAGACACAGATGACCGCGAACGGGATGAGCGCGAGCGCGTCGGCGTAGGCGCCGCCGTAGAACGGATTATTTGCCGCCGACCACGCGGTCACCGCTGCATCGAAGTCGCTCAGCACGCCGGCAAAGAACGCGATCGCGATACCCGCGATGGCGCCACCGGCGATGTAGCCGGAAGCCAGCAGCACGCCGGGACTCTTGTCGCTCTCGGCCGCGAACTGCTCCTCGGTCATCTGCGCGTAGGCGGCCTTCCGCCGCGTGCGGCGGTCGACCAGCCAGCGGATGAGACCGCCGACGAAGATCGGGGTCGACGCGGCGAGCGGGATGTAGACGCCGACCGCGAAGGCCAGCGCCGGCACGAAGCTCATCTGCAACACGACCGCGATCATCACCCCGAGCAGGACGAGCGCCCACGGGAGCTGCTGGTCGAGGATGCCCTTGATGATGTAGGAAACGAGCCGGGCCTGCGGGGCGGCGAACTTCGACACCTTCGTGCCGTCGGGCCGCTCCTCGTAGGCGCCGTTGATGCCGGGATCGACGAACCACACGGCCTCGCCCTTTTCGTTCACGAGATACTTGCCCGCGGGGCCGCCGGCATCGTCGGCCTTGAACCAGGCGCGGTATTCGGCCGCGTCGTCGCGCGCCTGCGGGCCTTGGAGCTTCTCGGGCTCGAGGGCGTCGAGATTGGACGCGGGCGCGTGCAGGCCGGCCGGGGCGACCTGCGCCGCAGGCACGTAGACCGTCGCGGCGTCGTTGAGGCGGAGCAGGATCGGCCCGAGCAGCACGGCCGACGCGAAGGCGCCGACGAGGATGGCGTATTGCTGGAGCTTCGGCGTGCCGCCGACGAGAAAGCCGGTCTTGAGGTCCTGCGAGGTCGTGCCGCCGTTCGAGGCCGCGATGCAGACGATGGCGCCGACGGAGAGTGCCGTGACGTAATACGCAGGCGAGTTCCAGCCGATGAGGAGGAAGATGAGGCAGACAAAGAGCAGCGTCGCCACCGTCATGCCCGAGATGGGGTTCGACGAGGAGCCGATCTCGCCCGTGATGCGCGACGACACCGTGACGAAGAGGAAGCCGAACACGACGATCAGCGCCGCGCCGAGCAGGTTCATCTGGAGCGGCTTCGCGAGGACGATGAGCGTCATGAGCACGACGATGCCAATACCGATGAACTTCATCGACAGGTCGCGCTCGGTGCGGGGCCGGGCGTCACCGGCCGGGGCGTCGCCCCGCGCGGCCTGCACGTCGCGCACGCCGGCGACGAAGCTGTGCCAGATGGTCGGCAGCGCCTGGAGCAGGCTGATGATGCCGCCCGCCGTCACCGCGCCCGCGCCGATGTAGAGAATGTAGGCGCGGCGGATCGCGTAGGGATCCATGTCCGCGATCGGCACCGTGCCCGGCGCGATCGGGGTCGGCACGCCCTCGCCGAAGAACTTGATCAGGGGAATCAGCAGCAGGAACGACAGGGCGCCGCCGGCGCACATGATCGACGCGATGCGCGGGCCGATGACGTAGCCGACGCCGACGAGTTCGGGGGAAATCTCCGCGCCGACGGAACCGCCCTTGAGCGGCGCTCCGAAGACTTTTTCCGGGATGTCCTTCCAGCCCTTCAACGCCGCCATGGCGGTCTTGTAGGCGAGGCCGATGAAAAAGCCGGCGAACACGACCTTCGCGCCCGGCGACTTGCCGAGGCCCGCGGCCTCGGCGGCGGCCATCTCGGCCTTCGCGCTCGGGGAGGCGGCGGCGCGCGAGGCGTCGTCGACGCCGGCCTTCAGCACCGCGGCGCAGGCCGTGCCCTCGGGGTATTTCAACACGCCGTGCTCCTTCACGATCAGCGCGCGGCGCAGCGGGATCATCATGAGGATGCCGAGCAGGCCGCCGAGGAGGGCGACGAGCATCACGCGCGTCACCTCGAGGTCGAAGCCGAGGATCATGATCGCCGGCATGGTCGCGCCGACACCGAAGGCGATGGATTCACCGGCCGAGCCCGCGGTCTGCGCGATGTTGTGTTCGAGGATGGTGGCATCGCGCGCGCCGAATTTGGAGAACAGCCGCCACATCGTCAGCGAGATGACGGCGACGGGAATCGACGCGCTCACGGTCAGGCCGACCTTGAGCACGAGGTAGAGCGACGAGGCGCCGAAGACGATGCCGAGGATCGTGCCGGTCAGGATGGCGCGCAGGGTGAATTCGGGGAGCGTGGTCGAGGCCGGGATGAACGGCTCGAATTTCGGGGTGTTGGCCGAAGACATAGGGGGCGAAAGGGCGCGCAGCGTGCCCCGCCCGGCGCCGCGGGGCAATGGCGGACTTGCGCGCAGGGTGGCAGGCGGGCCGGATGCAGCTCAGGGGCGCGTGACCACCAGCCGCAGAAAGCGGCGGCTGCCGATCGCCGCGTTGTCGCGCGCGGTGAAGGTCGTGCTGTCGTTCGTGAGCACGGTGACGTCGCCGCTGCTCCACGTGACGAGGTCGCCGGAGGCCTGCGCGGCATACTGCAGGTCGGTGGCCGCGGGATTCTTCGTCACGCTGAGCACGAGGCGGCCGTCGCCGTCGACGCTCAAGCCGTAGGGCGAGGGCGTGGCGGCCTGCGGGTTCGTGCCGAGCGCGTATTCGAGGAGATTGACGAGGCCGTCGCCGTCGGGGTCGGCCGTGTCGGCGGCGGGGCCGGAGTTGGCGGCGGCGCCGAAGTGCGTGACGCGCCATTGGTCGCTCGGGGTGTGCACCGTGACGGTGGCGGCGGCGCTGGTCACGGTGCCGGCGGCGTTGGTGACGTCGACGCGGTAGTCTCCGGCTTGCCCAGGCTGGGCGTTGAAGATGTAGACCGGGGAAGAGCTGCCGCCGCGGACGAAGGTCGCGCCGCGATACCACGTGAACGTGTAGGGGCCGCTGCCGAAGAACTCGACGTCGAGACGGAAGTTGCCGCCTTGGTTGATCGTGACCGAGGCGGGCGGGGCGATGATCTGCGTCGGAATCGTCGGACTGACGCCGCGGCGGATGACGTGGTTGCCCGTGTCGGCGACGTAGAGCACGGCGTCGGGGCCGATGGCGAGACCGGAGGGGGAATTGAAGCGCGCGGCCGGGCCGGTGCCGTTGGCCGAACCGGATTGGCCCGGCGTGCCGGCGATCGTCGCGGTCGTGCCGTCCGGCTGGATCATCCGGATGACGTGATTGCCCGCATCGGCCACGTAGATGCGGCCCAGCGCGTCGACGGCGAGCCCGGCCGGACTGGAAAAGCGCGTCGTGGCGGCGTCGCCGTTGACGTGCCCGGCCGAGCCGGCGGCGCCGACGGCGAGCAGGAGCGTGCCGGCGGCCGAGTATTTCAGGACGCGGTGATTGGCTTGGTCGGAGACGTAGACGTTGCCGTCGCGATCGGCGGCGAGATAGCGCGGCGCCAGGCCGCCGCTCACGAAGGTCGAGAGGGTTCCGGCCGGCGTGCGCTTCAACACGAGCGAAAGGTCCGGATAGGCGACGAAGACGTTGCCCGCGGGATCGACCGCCAAGCCGCTGAGGTTCGGGCTGCCGCCGAAATTGTAGGCGGCGACAAACTGGTTGGAGAGATTGAAGCGCTGAACGGAGCGGTTCGAACCGAGCGAGTAATAATAATCACCCGCGTTGTCGGCGGCGATGGCGAGGAGTTGGCTGTTTTGGTTGTAGGTCGTGACGCTGCCTTGGCTCGGCCGCACCAAGCGCACGCGGCCGGTGCCGGAGAACTGCTCGAGCGCATAAAGGTAGGCGTCGGGGTAGTCGCGCCGGTGATAGGCGAGCATCATCGGGCTGATGTAGGTCGAGCCGGCGAGATCGCTGTTGGTGGAACCGGCCGTGCCGGCCGTGCCCGACAGCGTCGTGAACGTGTAGACGTAGTCGACGTCGAGCTGCGCGGCCGCGGAGGTGCCGGCCGGGAAAAAATCGTTGGCCACGCGGCAGCGGAACTCGTCGCCATCGTGCGCGGTGGCGACGGCGACCGCGAGCGTCGCCGTGGTGACGCCGGAATAGGGCGCGCCGTTGGCGAGGTCGCTCCACTCGGCGGAGCCGGCGGGCTTGCGCTGCCACTGGTAGGTCAGCGTGCCCGGCACGCCGGCGACGCGCACCGTGAAGGTCGCGTTCTGTCCGGCGGCCGTCACGACCGCGGCCGGTGGCGCGAGGAAGGCCGGGGCGAAATAACGGCCGCCCACGCCGCGCCGGATCGTGTGGTTGCCGGTGTCGGCGACGGCCAGGTTGCCCGTGGCGTCGATCGCGAGGCCCATCGGGCCGGAGAACCGCGCGGCCGTGAACGTGCCGTCGGCGGAGCCGCCGACGCCGTTGGTGCCGGCGAGATGGCGGACCTCGCCGGCGGGCGTGACGTAGCGGAGCGAGGAGTTGCCGGTGTCGGCGACGTAGATGTAGCCCGCGCCGTCCACCGCGAGCCCGTGCGGCGAGCGGAACGTCGCGGCGCTGCCCGTGCCGTAGGCGTTGCCCTGCACACCGGGCTGGCCGGCGAAGGTCGTGACAACGCCGGCGGGCGTGATCTTGCGGAGGGTGTGGTTGTTCGTGTCGGCGACGAAGAGATTGCCGGACGGATCGACGCCGAGGCTGCGCGGGAGATTGAAGCGGGCCGCGGCGCCGGTGCCGTCCGTCGTGCCGGACGATCCCGCCGTGCCGGCAAACGTCGTCACCCCGCCCGCCGTCGTGACGCGGCGGATGGTGTGGTTGCTCGTGTCGGCCACGAAGAGATCGCCGGACACGGCGTCGGAGGCGATCGCGTGGGGAAAATTGAAGCGCGCCGCGGACCCGGTGCCGTTCGTGCTGCCGGTCGCGCCGGCGGAACCGGCCAGCGTCGTGACCAAGCCGGCGGGCGTGATGCGGCGGATGGTGTGGTTCGAGGTGTCGGCGACGTAGACGTTGCCCGCAAGGTCGACGGCGAGTCCGCGCGGAAAGTTGAACCGCGCGGCCGTGCCGGTGCCGTCGTTGCTGCCGGGAACGTGCGCCGTGCCGGCGAGCGTCGTGACGACGCCGGCGGGCGTGACCTTGCGGATGAGGTGGTTGTTCGTGTCGGCGACGTAGGCGTTGCCGGCGGCATCGAAGGCCACGCGCTCGGGGAAATTGAAGCGCGCATCGGCGCCCGTGGCGTTGGTGGAGCCGCCCAGACCCGCGCTGCCCGCCTGCGTCGCGATGGCGTAAGGCGCGAAAATCTCGAGCGCCGCGGCGGCGCTGGTGGCGGAGCCGGCGGCGTTGGTGACGACAACGTCGTAGGCGGCGATGTCCTCGGCGGCGGCGGCGACGACGGCGAGCGAGGCCGCCGTGGCGCCGGGCAGCGGCTGGCCGTTGCGCCGCCACTGGAAATTCAACGGCGGCATCCCGCTGGCGGCGGCGGTGAAGGTGGCGGTGGCGCCGGGCGCGACCGACTGGAAGAGCGGTGACGTGGTGATGGCCGGCGCGGCGGCGAGCACGGTGAGCGTGGCCGCGGCGGAGGCGGTCGAGTTCACGCCGTTGGTGACGATCACCCGGTAGTCGCCGGCCTCGGTGGCGGTGAGGTTCTCCAGCGTGAGCGTGGCCGCGGTGGCGCCGTCGAGCGGGGCGTTGTTCCGCTGCCACTGGTAGGTGAACGGCTCGGTGCCGCGCGCGACGACCGTGAAGGTCACGCTCTGCGTCTCGTAGGCCGACTGGCCGGCGGGCGGCGTCGTGACGGTCGGCGCGCTCGGCGTGACGGTGAGCGAGGCGAAATTGCTCGGCACGCTGCCGGCGACATTCGAGACGAATACGCGATAGACACCGGCCTGGGCGGACTGCGGGTTCGCGAGCGTGAGCGTGGCCGCGGTGGCCCCGGCGAGCGGCTGGCCGTCCGGGCCGTGCCATTGATACGTGAGCGGCAAGGTGCCGCTGGCGGTGACGCTGAATTGCGCCGGCGTGCCGGCGGCGGTCACGGCGTTGGCCGGGTGCTGGGTGATCGTCGGCGCGACCGGGGTGACCGTCAGCGTCGCGGCGGCGGAGACGGCGTCGGGCGCCTCGCCGTTTGCGGCGACGAAGCGGAATTGGTCGCCGTTCATCGCGTAGGTCACGCCGGTCAGGACGAGCGTCGGTGTGGCGACGCCGGAAAACACGCCGCCCTGCGAGAGCGTCTGCCAGGTGTCGGAGCCGGCCGGCTTGCGCTGCCAGAGCAGCACTGGCGTCGGATCGCCGCTCGCGGCGCCGGTGAACGAGGCGTTCTGCCCGTCGACCGTGGAGGCGGACTGCGGCTCGGCGGTGATCGCCGGCGGCGCGGCGCAAACCGGAACGGACACGGCGAGCACGACGAGCAGAAGGACAGCGCGGCGCGAATCGCCGCGGCTCCGCCCGCGAGCAGCAGGCAACGACGCAGGGGAAGCGACGTGGTTCATGGCGGCGTGGGGTGGACCGGCGCCCCCCTTCTCTAGCGACCGCGAAAACGCGCGCAGCTCAATTTCGAGGAACCCGGCCGCGGAGTTTGTAGTCGGCGCCCAACCGCCACCGCGGCAACGCGTCCGAGCCGGGCGTGAAGCCCGACCCACCGGGCCGAAGTAATCTTGGAGGGCCGAGCTCCGCGAGGCCGCCCCGCTCCGCCGCTCCGCTCAGCGCCGGCGCTTCGAGGCAGGGCGCGACGTGATCTGATGGTGCAGGAGCCAGTAGAGCATCTCGAGGCGCGGGACCGCGGCGCCGACCTTCTTCGCGCGGCGCACGGGCTCGCCCCAGATCTCCTCGAGCTCGACCGGGCGGCCTTCCTGGAAATCCACGAGGCTCGACGGGCGGTATTGGCCGGTCTTCGCCGTGCGCTCGAACTGCAGGTCCATGAACGAGCGCGGAATCTGGTGACCGAACTTCGCGGCCGTCTCGACGATCTCCTCCATCAGGCGGCGCGCGAGCGTGCGCAGGCCCTCGTCGGCCATGATGACGTCGGTCGTGATGCCGCCGGCGGCGATGGCGATGCCGTTGAAGGGCACGTTCCAGACCAGCTTGCGCCAGCGCTGCTCCTCGAGGTTGTCGTGCGCGTCGCATTTCACACCGGCCTTGGTGAACACGGCCGCGATGGCGCGCGTGCGGTCGGCGGCGGGGCGGCCGAACTCGCCGATCATCATCAAGCCGGGGAACGTGCAGAGCACCTCGCCCGGGCCGTTGCGCATGACGCCGACGTAGCAGATGGCGCCGGCCGTGCGCTCCGGGCCGACGATGTCCGCCACGGGTTCCTCGACGCCGAGGCCGTTCTGCAACGTGAGCACGACGGTGTTCGCGTGCACGAGCGGCGGGAGGAGCTTCGCCAGCGCGTCGTTGGCGGTGGCCTTGACGGCGACGATGACGAGGTCGCAGGGACCGATCTCCTCGGTGGAGCCGTAGGCCTGGACTTTCTTGAGCGCGATCCGCTCGGTCGGCGTCTTGAGGCGGAGGCCGCGGGCGAGCACGGCGGCGCGGCCGGTGCGGACGAGGAAATGGACATCGAAGCCGGCCTTGGCGAGGCGCGCACCGTAGTAGGTGCCGAGCGCGCCGGAGCCGACGATCGCGATGCGGGGCTTGGCGGGGAAAGGGGTGTTCACGCGCGCAAGGACACACGCGCGGAGAGGAAAACTCAACTTCTTAGCCGCCGCGGCGCGGTGCGGTGCGGCTCACCCGGAGGGTTCGCCCTACCTCGCGGGCGAAGGTGTGGCTCGTTTCTGCGAGTCGCTCGGCGCGCACGGAGTGCGCGCCCCACCTGGTCAGAGCGCGATATTGTCCGTCAGGCGGACTTCGTCGACCCAGTAGGCGACGGCCATGAGGCAGGCGCCGGGCGTGATCTCGCGCAACGCTTCCATCGTCTCGCGGTGCACGACGTTGATGTAGATGATGCGGAGCCGGCGCTTCTGGCCGATGATGTGCGTGGCCTCGGCGACGATGCGGTCGGCGCTGCGCACCCCGCCGTCGACCATCTCCTTCGCACGGAGGAGGGCGCGGTGCACGGCGAGCGCCTCCTCGCGCTGGCCGGGCGTCAGGTAGGTGTTGCGGGCGCTGACGGCGAGGCCGTCGGCATCGCGCACCGTCGGGCCGACAAGCAGCTCGACCGGCAGCGAGAGATCGGCGAGGGCCTTGCGCACAACGGCGACCTGCTGCGGGTCCTTCTCGCCCATCACCAGCACCTGCGGCTGGACAATGTGCAGGAGCTTGAGCCAGCAGGTGAGCACGCCGCGGAAGAGCGCGGGCCGCGACACGCCGCAGAGCGGCTTGCTGACGCGATCCTCGGTCACGAGGGTGGAGAAATGCTTCGGGAACATCTCGTCGGCGGCGGGCTGGAAGAGCACGTCGACCCCCTCGCGCTCGGCGACGCCGGCGTCGGCGGCCGGGTTGCGCGGGTATTTGGCGAAATCCTCGTTGGCGCCGAATTGCAGCGGGTTGACGAAGGCCGACACGACCACGGTATAACCGCGCGCCCGCGCCAGGCGGATGAGGCTGAGGTGGCCGGCATGCAGCGCGCCAAGCGTCGGTAAGAGCGCGACGGGCTTGCCGCCCGCACGCAGTTGCGCCGCCTCCGCCTGCATCGCTGCGATCGAGTCGATTTTTTTCATGACCGGGACGGGGCTTGATAAACCCGAGACCCGCCACTTTATCAAGAACTCCCCCTCGCCCCGGCGTCTGGGGGATTCACTTCATGTCCACCTCCGCCGATTTTTCCGCCCTCCGTTCCCGGGTCGAACAGCTCTTCGCCGCCGGCGCCGCTGCCGACAAGGCCGCCGCCCGCGCCACTTGGGACGAAGTCCGCGCCGCGCTCACCGCCGGCACCCTCCGCTCCGCCGAGCCCGACGCCGCCTCGCCCACCGGCTGGCGCGTCAATACCTGGGTCAAGCAAGCCATCCTGCTCAGCTTCCGCCACGGCGACCTCGCCGACGTGAGCGGGGCGTTTCCGTTCTATGACAAGGACACGCTGCCCGTCCGCCGCCCCGGCCTTGCCGCCGGCGTGCGCATCGTGCCGGGCGGCTCCGCCATCCGCGAAGGCGCCTACCTGGCCCGCGGCGTCGTCTGTATGCCGCCGATGTATGTCAACGTCGGCGCCTACGTCGACGAGGGCACCATGATCGACTCGCACGCGCTCGTCGGCTCCTGCGCGCAGATCGGCAAACGCGTCCACCTCTCCGCCGCCGCGCAGATCGGCGGCGTCATCGAACCCGTCGGTGCGCTGCCGGTCATCATCGAGGACGACGTCCTCGTCGGCGGCAACACCGGCATCTACGAGGGCGCGATCGTGAAGACGCGCGCCGTGATCGGCGCCGGTGTCGTGCTCACCGGCTCCACGCCGCTCTACGACCTCGTCCACCAGACCATCATCGCGCCCGCACCCGGCCAGCCGGTCGTCGTCCCCGCCGGCGCCGTCGTCGTGCCCGGTGCGCGCACGGTGAAAAAATCCCCCGGCCCCGAGTGGGGCCTCTCCGTCGCCACGCCGGTCATCGTCAAATACCGCGACGACAAGACCGACGCGCGCACCGAGCTGGAGGCGTGGATCCGATGAGCGCTTCTCTCCGCGGCGGCCACGACTTCGACGCGCTCGCCTTCGCGCGCGGGCTGATGGACATCGAGTCCACGACCGGCCTGGAAGCGGCCTGCGGGCAAAAGCTCGCGGCCGATCTCCGCGCGCTCGGTTGGAACGTGCGCGAACAACCCGTGAAGGACGGCCGTTGCAACCTGCTCGCCACCGTCGGCGAACCGCGCGTGACCTTCTCGACGCACTTCGACTGTGTGCCGCCGTTCTTCCCCAGCCGCGTCGAGGGCGACCGCCTGATCGGCCGCGGCGCCTGCGATGCCAAGGGCATCCTCGCGGCGCAGGTCGCCGCCGCCGAGCGCCTCCGCGCGCGCGGCGAGACGCGCGTGGGCCTGCTCTTCGTCGTCGGCGAGGAGCGCGGCAGCGACGGGGCCAAGCTCGCCAACACGCTCCCGAATAACTCGAAGTTCCTCATCAATGGCGAACCCACCGACCTGCGCCTCGGCACGGCCACGCGCGGCGGCATCCGTTTCCGCCTGCACGCCGACGGCCGCGCCGCGCACTCCGGTTATCCCGAGCTCGGCGAATCCGCGACCGAGAAGTTGCTCGACGGCCTCGAGGTGTTGCGCCGCGCCGAGTGGCCGGACGACACGATTCTCGGCCGCACCCACTTCAACATCGGCCTGCTCAGCGGCGGCGTGGCGCCCAACGTCATCCCTCCGCACGCCTCGGCGGAGCTGTTCTTCCGCACGGTCGGCGACGCCGATATCATCCGCCGCCGCGTGCAGGAACTGGTCGGCGCGCGCCTGCGCATCGAGGAGACGGCCTTCGTGCCGCTCGTGCTCCTGCACACGGTGCCGGGCTTCAAGCAGGCCGTGTTCTCGTATGCGACGGACGTGCCGTTCTTGGACAAGTGGGGCACGCCGCTGCTTTACGGACCGGGCTCGATCCACGTCGCGCACACGGACCACGAGTATCTCGACCTCGCCGAGATGCGCGCCGCCATCGACGGCAACGAACGCCTCGCGACGGAGCTGCTGGCGCAGGGGTGAGGGGCGCGGGCGCAGGGTTGAGGAGCGCGGGCGGCGGGCAAAGCCGATGGGTGTAGGTTGCGCGCTTGCGCGCAACGACGTGCGCGCGGGGCTGGAAGGAGCGCGTAGCAGCCGACGTAAGTCGGCTGAAGAACGCGGATCGCAGGCGGGGGCGCGGATTTTCTCAGCCGTCTTACGACGGCTGCTACGAAGAGGAGCGCGCCGCTGACGCGGGGGCTCTATTCGGAAATTGCTGGTCTGAGCTGCGCGCGAGGCTCCTTGTTGCGCGCAAGCGCGCAACCTACAGGGGAGCGAGCTATTCCCTTTTCAGGTTTCAAACCTGGAGGGCCGAGCTCCGCGAGGCCGCGAACGTGATCCAGCCCGCGCACCACGGCCTCGCGAGGCCGCGAACGTGAAATGAGCCGCGACCGCACCACGGCCTCGCGGAGCTCGGCCCTCCAGCAGATTGATCGCTGCGCGCGACTCAATGCAGCAGGCGCTGGCTGCGGAAGTTTTCGTGCACCCAGAAGCGGTGGACCGTCAGCGGGCCGAGGCGCAGATCGTAGCCCCACTCGGTGTCGACGATGGCGGGCGAACCGACGGCGCCCGTGGAACGCAACCGGTCGCGGGCGTCGTGGGCGAGGCAGCGGGCGTTGACGAAGGCCTCCTCGACCGAGACGAACGAGCCCCAGTTCTTCGTCCGCTGCGTCGGCCGGTGGTCCGCATCGGTCTCCAGGGAAAATTGGATGACCGTGAACGTGGAGGGGGCGTCTCCCGTGTTGGACATGCCTCTTTGATAATCAGGTTCGCCACCCGGGCCAGCGGAAACTGCGTCACGACCGGCGCGGCCAATGAGACTCGCGCCATGCCCTGACGCATGCGCTGCATGAGGTAGGGCGCACCGGCCCGGTGCGCCGCGAAGGTGCTGCCATGCGCGCGGCGGACCGGGCCGGTCCGCCCTACCCGTCAGACTGGATAGCGAGCCTGTATTAGTGCCAGCATCCCGTTCTCGGCGGGCCCAGCGGTCCCGCCCTACCCACGCGCGGCGCAGGGTCTTCGATTTTCCCGCTCAGCCGCGTTCCGGCAGCGCGGCGACGATTTCGTCGGCGAGGGCGCTGACGGCATCGCTCAGGGCGGCGGCGAGGCGGCTGTGGTCGTTGCCCCAGTCGGCGCCCGGGGCCGTGAACTCGCGCCGCACCAGCCAGCCGCCGGTGCCGCCGGCGGGGGCGATCTCGAACACCGCCGCAAAACGCACGCCGCCCGCCGTGCCATCGGCGGCGAGGATGCGCACCGTGACGTCGAAGTCGCGCTCGACCTGCGCGGGGAAAGGATGCGCCGTCACGCGCGTGCGCGCGGCCAGGCGTTCGCGGAGGACGCGGGTGACGCCGGCCTCAAGCGGCTCGGCCCAGCGCGCGTCGGCGGCGTAGCCGATCTCGTGGTCGCCGCGGCGGACGGCGAGCGACTTGTTCTTCAAATAGGCAGCGACTTCAACCGGCCGCAGGCCGAGGCGCACGGCGTCGGCGGCGGGCGCGGGCGCCGGGCCGCCGCGGGCCTCGAGCACGTAGTAACGCGTGTTGTCGGGCGGAGGCTCGGGCAGGAGATTGCAGCCGGAGACGGTGAGCGCGAGCACGGCGACGAGGAGGGAGGCGGGCGGGAGACGGAAGGAGACTTTCATGGCGGCGGGGCGGACGGGCGCGTCACGGGTTGGCGGGCTTGGTGCCGACGAGGAGGGCGTTGGGGTGGCGCTCGAGCAGCTCGGCGAGGCGCTGGATGGCGTCGGCGGCCTCGGTGATCTGCTGCAGCGCGCGGGCAAAATCCTCGCCGACGTAGCTCTGCGCCGCGACGAAGCGGCGGGTGGTCTGCGCGGCGGCCTCGATCGACTGGATGGCCGTCCGGGCGTCGGTGAGCGTGCGCTGGAAGTCGGCGCTCACGGGATCGACCTTGGCGTCGATCTTCGCCGTAAGGGCGCGGAGGTCGGCGATGGCGCCGTTGAGGTTGGTGAAGGTGTTCTGCACCTCCGGCGAGTTGGTGAACTTTTCCACGGCGTCGGCCGCCGCGGCCACGCGGTCGCCGATGCGTTTGACGTCGAGGTCGTCGAGCTTGCGATTGGCGTTGCCGACGAGGGTGCGGAGGTCGGCGGCGAGCGCGGAGATCTTGGCGGCCTTCAGGTCGGCGACGATCTCGACGAGGCTGTTCTGCACCTCGGAAATGGGCGAGCGGATGGCGGGGACGACGGGGTAGACATCCGGGTGGCGGCGGACGGGCGCCGGGTAGTCGCGCGGATCCTCGAAGGCGAGTTCGACGAAGAGCAGGCCGGTGATGCCCTGGAGGTTGAGCTTCGCCCGGAGGCCGCGGTCGATGAGGCTCTGCAGCTCGACGGCGTTGGTCAGCTCGATCGTGTTGTTGTCGGCGTCGGTGAGGACGTTGCGGTCGATCTCGCAGATGGTCTGGACCTGCGCGGCGCGGGTGGCGGAGTCGTAGCGGACGTTGATCGCCGCGACCCGGCCGATGCGCACGCCGTGGATCTTGACCGCGCCGCCGGGGTCGAGGCCGCTGACGGACTCGTCGAAGTAGACGACGAAGCGCGTCGGCTTGCTGAAGATGTTCGTGCCGCCGAAGGAGATGAAGGCCAGCACCGCGAGCAACACGGCGCCGAGCACGAACATGCCCACGGCGGCTGGACTGAAGCGGGTTTTCACGATGCGACGGTTCCTTTCTGTCCGACCGTTTCCTTGCGTCTATTCAAAAACTCCCGCACCCGCGGATCCTCACTGCGGTCGCGCAGCGTGCGGGGATCGCCCTCGGCGATGACGCCCCGCGTCTCCTTGTGCAGCATGATGACGCGGTCGGCGATGGCGAAGATGCTCTCCAGCTCGTGCGAGACGACGACGATGGTGGTGCCGAGGGTCGAGCGCAGCTCGAGGATGAGCTCGTCGAGCATGAGCGAGGTGAGCGGGTCGAGGCCGGCGGAGGGCTCGTCGAAGAACACGATCTCGGGATCGAGCGCGAGGGCGCGGGCCAGGCCGGCGCGTTTCTTCATGCCGCCGGAGAGCTCGGCGGGGAAATAGTCGCCGTAGCCGGCGAGGCCGACCTGCGCGAGCTTGAGCGCCACCACCTCGTCGCGCTCGCGGCGGGTGAGGCCGGTGAACAATTCGAGGGGCAGCGCGACGTTCTCGGCCACGCTCATCGAGCTCCAGAGCGCGCCGCTCTGGTAGAGCACGCCGAAGGTGCGGAGGAGTTCCTTGCGTTCGCGCGGGTCGGCGCGGGTGAAGTCGCGCCCGAAGAACCGCACCATGCCCTGTGCCGGCGGGTTGAGGCCGATGAGGTTGCGCAGGAGCGTGCTCTTGCCGCAGCCGCTGCCGCCGATGACGAAGAAGATCTCCCCGCGCTTCACGGCGAAGGAGACGTTCTCGAGGATGACGCGGTCGTCGTAGCGCGCCTCGAGGCGGTCGACCTCGATCGCGAACTTTCCGGCGGCGGCGTGGGGCGTGGGGGCGTTCATGTCACCAGCCGAGGATGTTGAAGATCACCGCGTAGACCGCGTTGGCGACGATGAGCAGGAAGATCGCCGTCACCACCGCCGAGGTCGCCGCCTGGCCGACGCCGGTGGCGCTGCGGTCGGCGTTCAATCCGCGCAGGCAGCCGGCGAGGCCGATGAGGATGCCGTAGGTGCCGGCCTTGATCAGGCCGGTGAACAGGTCCGAGAGATCCACAAAGGACTTCGTCTCCGTCCAGTAGAGGGTCGCCGGGATGTCGAGGATCGCCAGCGCGATCAGCAGTCCGCCGATGATGCCGAGGGCGTTGGCGAAGAGCACCAGCAGCGGCAGCATGGCGAACAGCGCCGAGATGCGCGGCATGACGAGAAAATCCACCGGCGAGACGCCGAGCGTCTGCAGGGCGTCGATCTCCTCGTTGGCCTTCATGCTGCCGAGCGTCGCCGCGAAGGCCGCGCCCGTGCGCCCGGCCAGCACGATGGCCGTCATCAACGGCCCCATCTCGCGCACCATCGCGATACCCACCATGTCCGCCACGAAGATGTCCGCACCGAACTGCCGCAGCTGCGCCGCCGCCTGGTAGGCGAGGATGACACCCGTCAGCAGCGCGATGACGCACACGATGGGCAGCGCCTCGACGCCGGAGCGCTGCATCTCCGCCGTGCAATCGCGCCAGCGGAACTGCGCCTGCCCGCGCACGAACCGGCCCACGCTGAACGAACATTCGCCCACCAGCCGCGCGATGTCGCGCGCCTCCACCGAGAGCCGCTGCGTCGCCAGCCCGATGACCGTGAACAGGTCGAGCGCCGCCGGCGGCGGCGCCACCGTCGTGCCCGCCTCGCGGGTGAGGCACTGTTCCAGCTCCGCCGCGCCGGCCGGCAGGCCGGTCACCTCGAACTTCGCGCCGATCGCCTCCGCGCCGAGCCGCGCCTGGCGCACGAGCAGCGGCAGCGAGCTGTCCCACTCGGCAATCCCGTCGCCCACCACGCGGACCGTGTGCGGCATCGGCCCGCCGCCCTGCGCCCGCATGACCGCCTTGACGAGTTCGTGCCACTCCGGCCGCTCGCCCGTCAGCCGCCATTCGCCGCCGACGCGCAACACCAGCACGCCCTCGGCGAGGGTCGCTTCGGCGCGAGCGGGAGCAGGTTGGTCCGGCATACTCCGACTTTCACCCCGGTGCGCCCGCGGCTCCAGCCATTTCTCGCTCGCGCGCCCGGCCCCGCCGCCAATCCTCGGCCCTTCCCGATGCGCCTCCGCACCGTCCTCTTCGACCTCGATGGCACGCTGCTCGACCACTTCGCCGCCATCCACCGCTGCCACGCCTACGCCATGCGCACGCTCGGCCTGCCCGAGCCGACCCTCCACCAGGTGCGCGACGCCATCGGCCGCGGCCTCGAGGACGCAATCGAGACCCTCGCCGGCCGGGAGAACGTCGCGCGCATCCTCCCGCTTTACCTCGCGCACTGGCGCGCCACGAATCTCCAGGACGTCGCGCTCCTGCCCGGCGCCTTGGACCTCGTTCTCGCCCTCCGCGCCCGCGGCATCACCTGCGGCGTGCTGACCAACAAGCGTGGCGACGCCTCGCGGGAAGTCTGCGCCCACCTCGGCCTCACGCCGCACCTCGCCGGGATCTTCGGCGCCGGCGACACGCCGTGGCTGAAGCCCGAGCCCGCCTTCGCCAACCACGCCCTCGCCGCTCTCGGGGCCGACGCGGCGACGACCCTGCTCCTCGGCGACTCGCCCTACGACCTTGCCGCCGCGCAGAACGCCGGCCTCGCCTTCATCGCCGTCACCACCGGCACGCACAGCGAAGCCGAACTGCGGGCCCACGGCGCCGAGCGCATTTTCCCGACGCTGGTCGAAGCGGCACCCGTCGTGCTCAGCGCCTGCGAGTGACGATTGCCGGGTGGGTTGCGCGTTCGCGCGCAACTTGGCAGACGCACCGCGGAATCCTGGAGGGCCGAGCTCCGCGAGGCCGTTGCCCGAACGCGATAACCCGTTCGCGGCCTCGCGGAGCTCGGCCCTCCATGAGTGTGGTTGAGACACACGAAGCGAGCCCGACCTGTAGGTTGCGCGCGAGCGCGCAACCTGCGTGGCGTGCGCTACCTCTTCTTAGTAGCAGCCGTCGTGAGACGGCTGGAGGGAATCACGATCCGTTTGCGATCCACCTTCGTCAGCCGACTTACGTCGGCTGCTACGTCACGCGGCCTCGGTCACCGCGCGCGGCGGATCACGCCGAGCTTCTGCTCGACGATCTCGAAGGCCACGCCCTGCGCGGCGCAGAATTCCTCCAGCGCCTGCCGCGAACCGTCGTAGACGTGATTCTCCTGGCAATCGTCCACCACGATCACGCCGCCCGGGCTCAGCCGCGGCCAGAGGCGCTCGAGCGCGACTTTCGTCGGCAGGTAGAGATCCACGTCGACGAGCGCGAAGCAGTAGCGCGCCTGTTCGGGAAACACGAAATCCTGCACGGCCGCGGCGTGCGAGGTCACGCGCGTGATCGCGTTCTGCCGCATCGTGGCGTCGAACCACGCCTGCGAGTTGATGGTGAACTTCGCGAAGGCCCGCGCGTCGTCGCGCGACGCCTTGCCGCGGGCCTGCTGTTCGTGCGCTACGTCGGCGGGCACGAAGCCGCCGAAGGTGTCGACCGCGTGGTAACGCTTCGCCGGCGCCACGGCGTCGAGGTGGCGGTTAAGCCACACCGTCGTGTAACCGCGGTAACAACCGACTTCGAGGCAATCGCCCGGCGTAGCCACGGCCTCCGTCAGCAGGGTCGTCAACCGCGCCAGCTGGGCGGGCGAGAAGGCGTAGCGGTATTTGTAGAGGACGTAGCTGCGCAGCGGCGACCAGAACAGCGCGCGCTTCACCAGCCCGTCGAGGAAGGTTTCCCAGCGCGAGTCGATCATGCGTCGGGGCGCTGTTCGCGGGCCCACTCGACCTCGCGGTCGAGCGCCTCGAGCGAGAGGTAGATGTCGCGCAGGAAACAAACCAGCGCCCCGATGAGGAGGCCGATGCTGCAGACGAAAAGCGCCAGCGCCACGGCCCCGAAGCTCGCCGCCCCGGCGCCGAACGAACCCGCGAAGATCGCGAGCACGAGCAGACACTCGACGAGGATGCTGGTCACCGCGCAGACGACCGCCCACCGGATGAGGCGCGTGCGCTTGTAGAGGACGTCGAGCTGCGACTCGAGGTGGCGGTTGTCCTTGCCCTGGCGTTCGCGCAACTGCCCGGCGAGCGCGCGCGTGCGGTCGACGGCGCGGCCCATGCGGTTGGTCAGCGTGAGCATGAGCATGCCCGTGCCGGAGATGAGGATGACCGGCGTGATGGCGGCCTGAATGACCGGCAGCAGCGCGCTGTGAGTGAGCTCCATGTCCCGCAGCAAAGCGGCCCCGCCCCGCGCGTGCAACCCCCGGCTCGCGCAGCGCACCGCATAATCCCACATCAGACGGGCACGGAGTTCACCCGTAGCAGCCGACGTAAGTCGGCTGGAGTGGAACACCCCGCTTTCGCAGCGAAACCGCATCGACAGCCGACTTACGTCGGCTGCTACGAGATCGAGTCGGTCCCGCCCTCGCCCGCGAATGTAGGTTGCGCGCTGGCGCGCAACAGTGGCGCGCAAGCGCGCCACCTACCTCGCTGCGGTCGTGACTTTCAATTCACCGAACCCCGTCGCCGCGTCTCACCGCCACACCGTCGCCGCCAAGGCCAGTGCGCCGGGCAGGGCCTGCACGACGTAGATGCGCTTGCTCGCCGTCGCGCCGCCATAGAGGCCGGCCACGATCACGCAGCCGAGCAGAAACACCTGCAGCTCGAATCCCGCCGCGCCGCGCCAGAGCGCCCACGCGAGGCCGGCGGCGAGAAAGCCGTTGTAGAGCCCCTGGTTCGCCGCGAGCACGCGGGTGATCTCGGCCTTTTCCGGTGTGAGCCCGAAGACCCGCCGGCCGTAGGGCTTCGTCCAGAGGAACATTTCCACGACGAGAAAATACGCGTGCAGCACCGCCACGAGCGCGGTCAGGAGGAAGGCGGCGGTATTCATGGGGAAAGGCGGGGGTGCGCAATCGTCCGACGGGCAAGCTGATTAACCTACTTCAGATGCCGGGCAAGCCCGACGAAACGGTGCGCCAACCCGCCGCCCGGTGCGCACGCCGAATCGACGGCGAGGTGGAGGAATGAGAGTGAGTTTGGGTCCTTCATCCGCGCGTCACTCCCCCACCCGTTCGAACCGAACGACCCGCCGCCCCGCGACCTCGACTGTCTCGCCCCACATCGCCGCCGGCCGCACCCACGTGCCGTGCTCGCCGTAGAGTGCCTGATAGACGACGAGCGGCTCCAGCGTCTCCGAGTGCCGGGCCAGCCCGAGCACGCGATACAGGTTGCCCTTGTAGTGACGGTAGAGTCCCGGCTTCGGTTCGCTCGGCAGGGGCGGCAGATCTTCGCTCATGCCGCCAGCACACCCGCCGTCCGAAGGTTTGCAAACCCCCGCTGGCCGCGTTTGCTGGTTGGCTCGCGCCAACACCTTCGCATTCCGCATTCCGCATTCCGCATTCCGCATTCCGCATTCCGCATTCCCGCCTTCCGCCCATGCCCGCTCCCATTCCCGTCACCGTCCTCACCGGCTTCCTCGGCGCCGGCAAGACCACGCTGCTCAACCGCATCCTCACCGAGCAGCACGGCAAGAAGATCGCCGTGATCGAAAACGAGTTCGGCGAGGTCGGCGTCGACAATCAGCTCGTCATCCAGAGCGACGAGGAGATCTTCGAGATGAACAACGGCTGCATCTGCTGCACCGTGCGCGGCGACCTTCTCCGCATCCTCGCGCGCCTGATGAAGCGCAAGGACCGCCTCGACGCCATCCTCATCGAGACCACCGGCCTGGCCAACCCCGCGCCCGTCGCGCAGACCTTCTTCACCGACCCGGAGATGCGCGAGCAGTTCACCCTCGACGGCATCGTCACCGTCGTCGACGCCAAGCACATCCTCCTCCACCTCGACGATTCGCCCGAGGCGCTCAAGCAGGTCGCGTTCGCCGACGTCATCCTCCTCAACAAGACCGACCTCATTTCCGCCGACGACCTCGCCGCGCTCGAGCACCGGCTCAAGAAGGTCAACGCCGTCGCCAAGGTCCATCGCACGCGCAACGCCGACGTCCCCGTCGACCGCGTGCTCAACCTCGGCGGCTTCAACCTCGAGCGCGCCGTCGAGGTCGACCCGCAGTTTCTCGAGATGGAATATCCCTTCGAATGGGCCGGCGGCTACGAGCTGCAGCCCGGCGTGCACACGCTCGAGATCGGCCACGATCCCGCCGAGACGCACGAAGGCCACGGCCATCACCATCACCACGGCGAGCACGACTTGCCCGCCGGAGCCTCGGCGAAGGAGGGCCACGAGTGCGGCCCCGACTGCGGCCACAACCACAACGAACTCGACGTCGTTGTGCTGCCGGTGAAGTCCTTCGCCGAGCCCGACGTCACCGCGGCGATCAACGCCACCGTGCAGACCTTCTCCGACTGGGAAGCGATCAAGCTCCCCGGCGAGGCGCTCGAGGTCGGCGCCAAGCTCAACCGCCTCAAGCTCGCGCACGAATACGGCAAGTTCCAGGTGCCGATCGCGACCGCCGGCCGCTACCTGATCTTCACGGCGCACGACGTGCCCACGCATTTTTATCGGCCAGCTCCTGGGGCCGGGGCGCCCTCGCCCCGGAGCGAACGCGGCGAGGGCGCCGCGTCCCCAATGTCAGCGCCCGAGAAGGAATTCATCAAATACGCCTGGGACCGCACGTTCCGCCACGAACACTCGCACGACGACCAAGTCTCCTCCGTCGGCATCGCCACCGAGGGCCAGTGCGACGGCAAGAAACTGAACGACTGGATCTCGAAGCTGCTGCAGGAAAAAGGCGGCGACATCTACCGCATGAAGGGCGTGCTCGGCGTGAAAGGGACGAACAAGCGCCTCGTCTTCCAAGGCGTGCACATGCTCTTCGACGCGAAGTTCGACCGCGAGTGGAAGCCCGACGAGAACCGCACCAACACCCTCGTCTTCATCGGCAAGAACCTCGACCGCGCCGCGCTGACCGAGGGCTTCAAGGCCTGCCTGGTTGAATGAACCTCGTTCACCGATGATTTTCGCCAAGCACTGGGCCGCGACCCTCGACGACTACGCCATCGACCTCGCCTGGTCGCCCGACGGCACGACACTCGCCGCCGCCGCGCAAAGCGGCGTCATCACGCTGCACGACGCCGCCACCGGCACAGTCCGCTGCACGCTGCCCGGACACGAAGACGGCACCAACGTCCTTGCCTGGTCGCCCGACGGCACCTTGCTCGCCAGCGGCGGCCAGGACGGCGCCGTGAAGCTTTGGCACGCCACGACCGGCGCCCAAATCGCCGCGACCAGCCTCGGCAGCGCGTGGGTCGAGCATCTCGCGTGGAGTAGCGCAGGCGTCCCGCCTGCTTCCGAACAATCAGCAGGCGGGACGCCTGCGCACCTGTTCGTCGCCGCCGGCCGCAAGCTCGCCGCGCTCCGCGCCGACGGCACCGTCGCGCACACCTTCCCCGACGCGCCGAAAACCATCAGCGCCATGGCCTGCACGCCCGCTCCCGGTTCTGGCGCTCCGCCTCCGCTCCTCGCCGTCGCCTGCTTCGGCCACGTCGCGGTGTGGAACGCGCAGGACTTCACCGCGCACAAGGAATTTTCCTACGGCAACGCGATCTACGCCCTCGTCTGGTCGCCCGACCGGCGCTGGCTCGTGGCCGGTTGCCACGACAACGCCGTCCACCTCTGGGCGCCCGCCGAGGACCTCGAGCTGCACATGAGCGGCTACGAGACGCGGCTGAAGGAGCTGTCATTTTCGTCCGACTCGAAGTGGCTCGCCACCGGCGGCGGACGCGACGCGTGCGTGTGGGATTGCAGCGGCGCCGGCCCCGAGGGCCGCGAGCCGATGCTGCTCCCGCACACGCAGCGCGTGGTCGCCGTCGCCTTCCAGCACGCGCACGGCCTGCTCGCCACCGGCACGGGCGACGGCGAATTCACGCTCTGGTCACCGACGCGTAAGAATCCGCTCATCGCCGAGGTGAAGATGCCCGCCGCCGCGACCAAGTTCGCTTGGCGCGGCGACGACGCCCTCCTCGCCGTCGGCACGGCGAAGGGCCACGTCTTCGTCTTCAAGACCGCGTGAGGTAGGGCCGCCACAGCCATTGTGCCGTCCACATTAGGCGAAAGCAGAACCGGTTTGACGCGCTATCCGTTTGCGGCGCGCCCGCGCGCGCCAATCGTCCCCGCGTGCCCGCCACGCTGCCCTTCCGCCAAATCCTGCTCGCGCTGCTCGTCGTCGCGATCTGGGGCTCCAATTTCGTGGCGATCCAACTCTCGCTCGTGGACCTCCCGCCGCTGCTGCTCTGCGCCGTGCGCTTCGTCTTCGTGTCCCTGCCGCTCGTGCTCTTCGTTCCGCGGCCGGCGATCACCTGGCGTCAGCTGATCACGTATGGCGCGACGATGTTCGCCGGGCAGTTCACCTTGATGTTTCTCGGCATGAAGCTCGGCATGCCCGCCGGCCTCGCGTCGCTCGTGCTGCAGTTCCAAGTCTTCGTCTCGCTCGCGCTTTCCGTTGTCCTGCTGGGCGAAACCGTGCGTCCCGTGCAGGTCGCCGGCGCCCTCGTGGCGGCGATCGGCTTCGTGGTGGTCGGCCGGCATACGGGCGGCGAGGTGACCGTCGCGGGTCTCGTCTGCATCCTGCTCGCCGCGGTCTCGTGGGGCTTCGCCAACGTCACCTCGCGCCGCCTCGGCAAGGTCAACCCGCTCGCCCTCGTCGTCTGGGGCGGCCTCGTCGTGCCGCTGCCGATGGGCGCCGCGTCGCTGGCGTTCGAGGGGCCGGACGTCGTCTGGCACGCGCTGACCCATGCGGGGGCCGCGGCGTGGCTGGGGGTCGCCTACACGGTCTATCTCTCGACGCTCGTGGCCTACACGATCTGGAGCAGTCTCCTCTCGCATTATCCGGCGTCGACCGTGACGCCGTTCACGCTCCTCGTGCCGGTGTTCGGCCTGCTCAGTTCCGCGCTCTTCCTCGGCGAAGGGTTGCCCGCGTGGAAACTCCAGGCCGCGGCGTTCGTCCTCGGCGGCCTCGTGCTCTGTATCTTCGGCCCGCGCCTGAAGCTCTTCCGTCCGGCGGCCGCACCGGGGAATTGAAACGCATTATCCGCCAAACACCGCGTCGCGTTCGGCGCGGGTCAGCTCGCGCCATTGACCGGGCGCGAGGCCGAGCGACGCGAGCGTGAGCGCGCCAATGCGCGCGCGCACGAGGCGGAGCGTCGGGTGGCCGACGGCGGCGGTCATGCGGCGGACCTGGCGGTTCTTCCCCTCGGTCAGTTCGAGCGCGAGCCAGCAATCGGGCACGTTCCTCCGCTCGCGGATCGGCGGGTCGCGCGGCGGCAGCGCGGGCGCGGGGTCGAGCCGGCGGACGCGGCAGGGTTGGGTGCGGTGACCGCCGATCGTCACGCCGCGGGCGAGTTCGGCGAGCGCGGCGTCGGTCGGCAGGCGCTCGACCTGCACCCAGTATTCGCGGCGGTGGCCGTGCGCGGGATCGAGCAGCCGCGAGTTGAGGCCGGGCTCGTCGCTGAGCAACAGCAGGCCCTCGCTGTCGGCGTCGAGGCGGCCGAGCGCGTAGACGTCCTTGGGCAGCCCGAAGTCCGCCAGTGTCCGCCAACGCGAGCCGGGCTCGGGCGTGAATTGCGACAGGACGCCGTAGGGCTTATGCAAGGCGAGGAGCATGGGGATTCAGCGGCGACGGGCGCGCCGCACCAGTCATTCGTCTGGCCAGCACAGCAACGGCGCGTCATTCCTCAAGCTCGATGTCCGCCCCGCCCGACACCGCCCCCGCGCGCCCGACCTTTGCCGCCGCCCTGCGGGTCTGGATGAAGATCGGGCTCCTGAGCTTCGGCGGACCGACCGGGCAGATCGCGCTGATGCATGCCGAACTCGTCGAGAAGCGCCGTTGGGTGAGCGAGGCACGTTTCCTCCACGCGCTGAACTACTGCATGCTGCTGCCCGGGCCCGAGGCGCAGCAGCTTTCGATCTATGTCGGCTGGCTGCTGCACGGCGTGCGCGGCGGGCTCGCCGCCGGGGTGCTGTTCGTCCTGCCGGGGGCCTTGCTGCTCTGGCTGATTTCGTGGCTTTACGTCACGCAGGGCTCGGTGCCGGCGGTGGCGGCGATTTTCGCCGGACTGAAACCCGCCGTGCTGGGGATCGTGGCGTTCGCGGTCTATCGCATCGGCCGCAAGATCCTCCGCCGCCCGGTGCTGTGGGCCGTCGCCGCGGCGGCGTTCGTCGCGATCTTCTTTCTCGCGGTGCCGTTTCCGCTGATCGTGCTGGCGGCGATCGCGGTGGGCCTCGCGGGAGCGCATTGGGCGCCGCAGCAGTTCCACGTCGACGGGGGACACGGCGGCGCGGGCGCGAGCGTGATCGCGGACGACACCGGCGATGCGCTGGCGCGACCGAACGCCGGGGCGACGCTGCGCACCGCGACGCTGTGGCTCGCGGTCTGGCTGGCGCCGGTGGCGGCGGCGTGGGCGGCCTTCGGATCCGAGCACGTGCTGTTTCAACAGGGACTCTTCTTTTCCAAGGCGGCGCTCGTGACGTTCGGCGGCGCCTACGCCGTGCTGCCGTATGTCGCGCAACAGGCGGTCGAGACCCATCACTGGCTGACGGCGCCGCAAATGATCGACGGGCTCGGGCTGGCGGAAACGACGCCCGGGCCGCTGATACTCGTGCTGCAACACGTCGGCTTTCTCGGCGCGTGGACCCAGCCGGAACCGCTCGCGCCGCTGGCGATGGCGACGCTGGGGGCGGCCCTCACGACTTGGTGCACATTCGTGCCGGGCTTCCTCTTCATTTTCGCCGGGGCGCCGCATGTCGAGCGGCTGCGCGAGAACCTCCTGCTCACGCGGGCGCTCAGCGCCGTGACGGCGGCCGTCGTCGGCATCGTGCTCAATCTCGCCGTCTGGTTTGCCTGGCATGTGCTGCGGCCCGCAGCGGGCTCGATCGACTGGTTCAGCGCCGTGCTGGCGGCGCTGGCGCTGTTTGCGTTGGTCCGGCTGAAGTGGGACGTGGTGCGCGTGGTGCTGGTTTGCGGTGCTGCCGGCCTCGGGTTCCGCCTGCTTTCCGCCTGATGTCCACCGCTCCCACGCCTGCGCTGCTGATTGCCGTGACCGGCGCCCCGGGTCAGGGACGCACGGCGTTGCTGGCCGCGCTCGCCGCGGAGTATCGCGCCGCGGGCCGGCGCGTCGAGGGCGCGCTGGCCGTCGCGGAGGAACGCGACGCGCCCGAGGCCGGCCCGACGCGCTACCGGCTGCATCTGCTCGGCGAGGCCGGGGAATTGCCGTGGGCGGAACGCGGGCCCGACGCGGCGGCGGACACCGCGCCACCGCCCGGCGTCTTCAACGCCGCGGCGCACCGGCGGCTGCGCCTGTGGGCCGACAGGCTGCGGATGCAACCGCCGGCGGACCTGCTCGTGATCGACGAGTTCGGCCCCCAAGAGGCGCGCGGCGAGGGCCTGATGCCGCTCTGGCCGACGCTGGCGGCGGCGGCGCCGGCGATGGCGGTGTTGAGCGTGCGCGCGGAGTTCGTTGGCGAGATCGAGCGCCGCATCGGGCGGCGGTTCGACGTCTGTATCGCCGCCAGCGATCCGGACGCGGCGGCGCGGTTGCGGCAGGCGGGCGCGGATTTCGGCGAGTGGACGCGGCTCGGCCTCTGGGGCGGAGCGGCCGGCGGCATCGAGGTCGGCGTCGGCTCGCTGCTGCACGCCGCGCGCGTGCCGTTCCGCGGGCTCAGCCTGAGCAGCGTGCAAGCGGGGATGCTGACCTTCGCCTCGGCGGGGTTGAGCCAGCCGGCGCGCGTGGCGTGGGTCGCGCTCGTCGCCGCCGGCCTGAAGGCGCTCTCGCCGGGCGGCAGCCGCTTCCGCCCGATGGTGGCCATCGCCATGCAAGGCCTGCTTTTCGGCGCGAGCGTGCAGGTGCTGGGTTGGAACGCCCTCGGGCTCGCCCTCGGCGGCGCGCTCATCGGCACCTGGGCGGCCTTGCAGGGATTTTTTCTCCAATACCTCCTCCTCGGCGAGGAACTGGTGAACACCTACTCGCGCGTCGTCACCTGGGTCGGTGAAAACTTCCAGCTCGCCGCGCCCGGCATGGCGGCGCTGCTCGCGTGCTGGGCTGCCTTGCACGCCACGCTGGCGGCCGGCGGCGCCCTCGCCGCTTGGCGCTGGCGCGCCCCGCCGCGCAAACTGCAAAGCCTCATCGACCGCGAGATCGCCGCCGTCCCGCACGCGGCGGCGCCGGTCCGGCCGCCTTCGCGGCGGCGCCGCATCGCGCGCGAGTTTGCGCGCTGGCAGTTCTGGCTCCCCGCCGTGATCGTGGGCGCCGTCCTTCTCGCCAGCGGGCGAGGCTGGGAGCCGGTGGCGTGGATGCTCGTGCGCTTCGTCGCCGTCGGCCTCGTGATCGCGGCGCTGTTCTCCCTCGTGCAACCCGCATGGGTGGCCGAGCGACTCCGCAGACGCGGCTGGTGGGGGCCGGCCGCGGCCTTCGCCGGGGCGTTGCGCCGCGTGAAGGAATGAGCGGCGCGGCCTTCGCTTGATGCAGCTCAATCTTTCCCCGAAAGGGAATTGCTCCGCCCGCGCCGCGTTGAAGGCTGCATCACAAGTGCGCCGCCGTCTCTCCATCGCCTGCCTCCTCCTCGCCTGGTTCTGTGCCAACGGCGCCGTGTGGAACGTCGTGCAGGTCGTCGCCTGGGCCAAGATGTTCCGCGACTACTCCGCGGTGATGCCCGCCGCGCAGGCGCTCAAGCTGACCTTCGACGGCAGCGCACCCTGCGATATCTGCGTCGTCGCCCAGTCCGCCCAGGACAGCGCGCGCGACCAACTGCCCCCCGGCGTCGCGCTCGGCGACGAGGTGAAACTGCTTCTCGCCCTGCACAGCGCACCCGAGGTGGTGCTGGCCGGGCCGGGTGAACTCTGGCCGGGCCTCGCCGACGAGGCCGGCCTCACGCGGAGCGACCGCGTGCCCGTGCCGCCGCCGCGCGCCTGAGCGCGCACCAAGGTCACGCCCTCACTGCGGATCGCACGCGCCGTCGCGCGGCGTCCGCCGCACTCCGCCGCGCCGATCACCGGCGCGCCCCCTTCCGCAACCCAGCGCCGTCAACGGCGCCACCCGTCATGCACTCCTTTTCCCGTCTTACTCTTTCACTGTCCCTCACCGCCTTGGTCGCCAGCGCGACCGAGCCCCTTTCACCCGCCCGCGAGCCCGCCGTCGAACCCGACACCACGGTCTGCACCGAGGATCAATCCTCGCTGCCCCCCGCCTTCGCCGCCGCACGCCGCGCGCCCGCCCCGTCCGACGCGCCGCTCGTGCTCGAGGAATACGAGGTTCGCTCCGACCGGGAAAAGAACTTCTCCCTGCCGCTCGACCACACCTCCGCGACGGGTTCCCGTCTCGGCCTCTCCAATCGCGACCTTCCCGCCTCCGTCTCCGTCGTCACGCAGGAGGTCATGCAGATGCGCGGCCTCCGCACCGCCGTCGAGGCGGTCGAGGCCGCCGTCGGCATGACGGGCGGCACGCTGTTCGGCTCCATCCCGGCCTACTCGTCGCGCGGCTTCGGCTCCAACGCCGTCACGATCATGCGCGACGGCATCCGCCAGAACACCGCCTCGCAGTCCTCGCGCACCGTCGACTCGTTCCTGCTCGACCGCGTTGAAATCCTCAAGGGCCCGGCCTCGCTCATGTTCGGCGAAGGCGCCATCGGCGGCGCGGTGAACTACCTCTCGAAGTCGCCCAGCGCGACTCCGCGCGGCGAAATGCTCGTCAGCGCCGGCGCGTGGGACAGCTACCGCCTCGGCCTCGGCTGGGGCGGCCCGGTGCCGCTCGGCAAGAAGAACTCCGTCACCGCCCGCCTCGACTACAGCCACAACGAGACCGCCGGCTACGTTGACCGCAACGCCCAGCGCTACGACGCGGTCGCCGGCGCACTCGTCTGGCAGGCCACCGACGCCCTCAAGCTCAGCCTCCACACCACGCTGCTCAAGGACTGGAACGAATCCTACTACGGCAATCCGGTCGTCTATGACGGCGTCGTGAACACCACGATCGCCAACTCGCCCGTCGAAGTCCGGCTCTACAACAACGCCACCGACCGCATGGTCAACCCGCGCATCGTCGAGGCCGCGCGCCGCACCAACTACAACATCCTCGATAACTACGCGAAGACCGAGAACACGTTCACGCGCCTCCGCGCCGAATTGCGCCTCGGCTGCGACTGGGAGCTGCGCAACGAAGCCTACGCCGCCACCCAGTTGTTCAAATGGCGCAACCTCGAGACCAACCAGTGGAATCCCGTCACGCAGCTCGTCACGCGCTCGTCGTTCCTCCACATCTACCGCGACGATTTGCTGACGGGCAACCGCCTCGACGCGATTTACAAGGGCACGCTGGCGGGCCGCCCGAGCCGCCTGATCGTCGGCGGCTTCATCGAGCGCAACGACCTCACCCGCGGCGGCACGCCGGCCGGCTACGCAACCACGGCGACCAGCGTCACGCTGCTCGACCCCGCCACGACCTTCGGGCCCGGAGACGCCGGCCGCTTCCAGAAAAACTCGCGCGTCGTCATCGAGACCCTCGCCTTCTACCTCGAAAACGCGCTCGACCTCACGCCCGGCCTCAAGCTCGTCACCGGCCTGCGCCACGACGCCATCGACCTGCAGCGCGACACGCTGGTCACGCCCACCACCTCGTTCGCCACCTACCGGAAATCCTATGCGCCGTGGACCGGCCGCGCCGGCTTGCTCTGGGCGCTCACGCACGACGTCAATCTCTACGCCAGCTACAGCCGCGCCGCCGAACCGACCACGCAACTCGTCTCGTTCACGGCCTCGTCGAACGACTTCTCGCTCCAGACCGGCCGCCAATACGAGATCGGCATGAAGGGCTCGCTGACCAAGCGCCTCGATTTCACCCTCGCGCTCTTCGACATCGAGAAGGCCAACATCCTCGCCTCCACGCTCGATCCCCTCACCGGCCTGCGCATCAGCCAGCAGATCGGCACGCAGAATTCGCGCGGCGCCGAGGCCTCGCTCGCCTGGTCGCCCGGCGATGGCTGGCGCCTCGAGGCCAACGCGGCCTACACCGACGCCTGGTATGGCTCCTTCGCCGAGAACCTCGGCACCGGCATCATCAGCCGCACCGGCAACCGCCCGCCCAACGTCCCCGAGTGGGTGCTCGGATTCTTCGCCAGCAAGCGCTTCGCGAACGGCCTCGCGCTCAACGGCAGCATCCGCCATGTCGGCGACCGCTTCGGCAACAACAACAATTCCGTCGTCGCCGACGGCTATCTCACCTTCGACGCCGGCCTGAGCTACACCTGGCGCGCCTGCACCTTCACGCTGCGCGGACGCAACCTCACCGACGAGGTCTACGAACCCGTCGCCGGCACCACCATGCGCCGCCTCGCCGACCCGCGCAGCGTCGAATTCTCGACGCGAGTCTCGTTTTGAGTAACGTCGCGCCTCCACCTTCACCCCCACGCCCTGATGAAGATCACTCTGCCGCTCCTCGTCGCCTCTGCGACGCTCGCCTTCGCCGCCCCCGGCGAAGGGAGCTTCCGCGAGATGCCCTCGCCCGCCTCGTCCGGCACCGGCGAGCCGTCGCTCCACACCGGACCCGACGGCACGACCTACCTGACGTTTACCGGTCCAGGCGCAGCCGACGGCGAGCGCGCACTGTGGCTTTCCACCCTCGCTCAGGGCGCGGAAGCGTGGAGCGCGCCCCGCGCCGTGGTGAGCACGCCGTTGCTCATGGAAAACTGGGCCGACTTCGCCTCGCTGACCGTCGGCACCGACGGTCAGCTCTGGGCGCAGTGGTTCCAGGAGCGCGAAGGCGAAAACGCCCGCGGCTACTCCGGCTGGTTCGCCCGCTCCGCCGACGGCGGCGCCACCTGGTCGGCGCCCGCGCCGCTCGGCCACGAATTCGTCAGCCTTGCCCCGCTCGGCAGCGGCCGCGTCATGGCGGTCTGGCTGGAGAGCACGAAACCTGCGCACGCGACGGCCGCCCATGACGGCCATGACGCGCCGCAACCGAAGACTCCCAACGCCGCCTACGCGCCGGCGATGCGTCTCAAGGCCCGCCTGCTCGCGCCCGACGGCGAGACGTTGCAGGATTGGGTCGTCGATCCCGATGTCTGCACCTGCTGCCAGACGACGCTCGCCCGCCTCGGCGGCGACCGGCTGGTCGCAGTCTATCGCGGCCACACGCGCGACGAGATCCGCGACAACTTGTTCGCCACTTTCAACAAGACCGGCTGGAGCCGTCCGCGCCCGCTGCACGCCGACGGTTGGAAAATCCCCGCCTGCCCCGTCAACGGTCCCGCCGCCGACGCGCGCGGCGAACGCCTCGCCATCGCGTGGTTCACCGCCGCCGACGGTGTGGCGCGCGTGCAGGCAAAACTCTCCCGCGATGGCGGCCTCACCTTCGGGCCGGCACTGCCCATCGACCTCGGGCAGCCGCTCGGACGCGTCGATCTGGCGATGCTCGCGGACGATTCCGCGCTCGTCGCCTGGCTCGAGGCGAAGAGCGAGGGTCGCACCGCCGGCCTCTACGTCCGCCGGCTCTTCCCCGACGGTGCGCTTTCCGCGCCGCTGCTGCTCGTGGAAATGAGCGCCGCGCGCGCCAGCGGCGTGCCGCGGCTCGCCGTGCGCGCGGGCGAGGCGCTGCCGGTTGTCGTCAGTTGGACCGAGGCCGCACCCGCCGACCCGGCGACCCCGGGCGCGCCCGTCGCCACGCGCGTCCGCCTCGCCACCTTCGACGCCGCCACGCTGTCGCCTGCTTCCCCTTAACCCCCGTGATCACCATGAAATTCCGCCATATCCTCCTCGCTCTCGCACTCCTTGCTCCGCTCGCCGGCACGGCGCGCGAACAGCCTGCCGCCACCGCCGAAGCTGAAAAGCCGGCGCCGAAATTCCATCCGCTCACCGGCATCGTCACCGACGTCCTCCCCGACCGCTCCGCGCTGATGGTGCGGCACGACGAAATCCCGGGCGTGATGCGCGCCATGACAATGATGTTCCGCGTCGAGGCCGACGTGCTCGCCAAGGTGAAGAAGGGCGACGCCATCAAGGCGCTGATGGGCCGCGACGAAAACCGGAAGTGGATTCTGCGCGAAGTCGAGGTCGTCGCGCCGGCAAAGTAAGCGCCGCAGGACGGACGCGGGAAAAAATTCGAGTGGCGGCGCGGCGCGAGGCGGCTTGCTTGGGCGCATGACCCGACAACGCCTCTTCACCGCCCTCGTGCCGCCCGCCGTCGTCCGTCGCGAGCTGGCGGAGGTTGCGCCCCAGTTGACCGGCACGCGCCCGGTGCCGGAGGAGAGCCTGCACCTGACGCTGCGTTTCATCGGCGACTGCGACGCCGGGCGGCGCGACCGGATGATCGAGGCACTGGAACGGGTGCGGGTGGAGCCGTTCGTGCTGCCGGTGGCGGAGCTGGGCGTGTTCCCCTCGCGCGGCGCGGCGAAGGTGGTGTGGGCCGGCGTGGGCGGCGGACACACGCGCCTGTTCCAGCTCCGCAAGCAGGTGGACGAGGCGCTGCTCTCCGTGGACCTCACGCTCGACGTGCACCACTTCCAGCCGCACTTCACGCTGGCGCGGCTGGGTGAGAATTACGACGCGAAGGAGCTGGCGGCGTTCCTCGGACGGCGCGCGGAGTTCGAGGCGCCGCCGTTCCGCGTGGGCGAATTCCACCTGCTCGCCAGCGAGCCGGGCGCCGGCGCGGCGCCGCGCTACGAGGTCGTGCGCACCTTCGCGCTGGAAAAGCGAGAGGGAACGGCCGGCACGCGGGAGGCGCGGCCTACTTCCAGTTGAGGATCAGCGCCGTGAAGTAGGTGGTGTCGAGCTTCTCGACCCCGGCGGCGGGTTCGCTCTGGTAGTCGTTGTTCACGCCCATGCGCAGCTTCCAGAACCCGGCGCCTTTGATCGGCAGATCGAAACTCGTCTCGTGCACGAGGCGGTAATTGGCGAACTCCTCGAAGGAGGGCGTCCAGGAGAGCCGGTTGTTCATCGTCGCCCAGTCGAAGGTCATGGCGTTGATCAGGGCGACGTCGAGGCCGGCGGACTCGAAGTCGGCGGCGCCCGTCGTGTAGGTCTCGTAGAGGTAGCCGAGACCGAGGCGAACCTCGGTGTCGCGCTTGTCCGTCTTGGCGAGCTTGCGGCCGATGCCGAAGGCGGAGTTGGAGCGGAGATCGATGGCCTTGATGCGGTCCTTCGAGAGCTCGGTGCGGGCATACCAGACGCTGGCGCGGGTGAAGAGGGAGGAGTAATCGACCCCGGCCTTCCAGTCGTTGGCGGTCTCGTTGCCGTTCTCCTGGGCGCGGTTGATGGCGCCGGAGAAGACCAGCTTGTCTTCGTCGCTGGCGAGCGTGGCCTTGAAGCCGACGGCGCCGGCGAACTTCTCGGAGGCGCCGGTGCGGCCGTTGATGGCGACGGAGGCCTCGTAGGCCCAGCGCCGCTTGGCCTTCTCGGCCGCGGCCTTGGCGTCGCGCACGGCGGGGCTGTCCTCGCCCGGGCGCCAGATGGCCACGACGTTGGCGGCGGCGGCGCTCATCTGGCCGTCGGCGGCGACGACCGTGATGCCGTTGGCCGAAGGGGCGACGGTGCCAAGCACCTGCGTGCCGGCCTTGAGCCCGACGTTGACGGCCTCGTCGGTCGCGAAGCTGGCGATGTGCTCCTGCGCGATCTCGACCACGCCGGCGAACTTGGTCTCGAGACGGAACTTGCCGCCCTCGGCCGAGAGCAGCTTGCCGTGGAGGACGGAGCCGTCGGCGAGGTCGATGCGGTCGGCAACGCCGGGCGACGCGGCGAACAGGGCGAGCGAGAGGCAGCTCAACAGGGACAGGGTGCGGTGCGAGTTCATCGGATGGATGGCACAGGTTGAAGCAAGGATGGCGGAAGCCGGCAAATTCAAATCCTGCCCCGCCGGCGGCAACTGCGTCATCCCGCACGCGGGCCGCTTCCCGGTTGCGCCGGCCGCAAAAGCCGCAAAGAACTCCGCCATGCCGACCCGCGCCTGGTTCCCGACCCACCTTTATCACGAGCCGCTCCAACGCGGCAGCATGGAGCGATTCAACGCCGAGCTGGCCGGGGAGTGCCATCGCATCCGCGACTACGATGCCCCCGGCCGCAAGTGGTCGGAGAAAAACTATCCCGACGGCTACACTTCCTACGCCTCGCTCAACCGCCTGCACGAATTCTCGTCCACCTTCGCCGGACTCGAGCGCCGGATCACGGCGCACGTGCGGAAATTCTCCCGCCAACTCGATTTCGACCTGCGCGGGCGCGAGGTGTTCATGACGGACTTCTGGGTGAACATCATGCCCGAGCACGCCGCGCACGGCCTGCATCTGCACCCGAACGCGTTTCTCAGCGGCACCTATTACGTCGTCACGCCGCGCGGCTGCCCGGGCCTGAAGTTCGAGGATCCGCGCCTGAGCAAGTTCATGGCCGCCCCGCCGCGCGTCGCCGCCCCGCGCCGCGAAAACGAGACGCACATCACCTACCCCGCCAAGGCCGGCTGGGTGCTGCTCTTCGAAAGCTGGCTCCGCCACGAAGTCGCGACGAATCGCACGACCGAGGAGCGCATCAGCGTGAGCTTCAATTATCACTGGCGGTGAGGGAGAGGCGGAGGGCGGAGGGCACTATGCTGAACGCGTCCGCGTTCGGCCATGTAGGTTGCGCGCTTGCGCGCAACTGAGCGCCGATGCGCTGCGCGCCCGCGGCCCATGCCGCGCTCGGAGTTGCGCGCAAGCGCGCAACCTACCCGGCAACGCCGGTGTAGCAGCCATCGTAAGATGGCTGGGCTGGCGGTGCGCGCGTCGAATGACGCTCGCCTGCCGACTTACGTCGGCAGCTACGAACGGGGTGCTGGCCGTCTGACCCGCCGCTTCTCGCGCGCTCAACTCCCGCCGCCGAAGGCGCGGCCGAGGTCATGGATCTCGTCGGACTCGAACACCATCGTGCCGCGGGCGCCGGTGCCGAACGACGCGCGCACCATCGCGCGCGCGACGACCGCGGCGTGCACCGGACGATACCGCGCCAGCCGCCCGAAGAGCAGCGGGCTCGCCAACGCGAGCGCTGCGGCGGCAAGCCGCTCGCCCACCCGCACCTCCTCGCGCGGTCCGAGCAGCAGGCCCGGCCGGAAGATCCCGAGCGTCGCGAAGCCCAGCACGTCGAGCGCCTCTTCGGTTTCGCCCTTCACGCGGTTGTAGAAAAAGCGCGATGCCGGGTCGGCGCCGAGCGCTGAAACGGTGAAGAAGCGCCGCGCGCCGCCGCGTTGCGCGGCCCACGCGAAGGCGAGCACGGCGCCGTGGTCGACGGCGCGGAACGCCGCGCGCGAGCCCGCGCGCTTCCGCGTCGTGCCGAGGCAGCAGAACGCATCGTCGCCGCGCAGCGGCTCGGGCAACCGCTCGAGCGCGGCGAAATCCGCGACGACCTCGACCAGCTTCGGGTGCTCGAACTCCAGCGGCCGGCGCACGACGGCGACGACGCGGTCGTATTCGGGCGCGCCGGTGAGCTGGTCGAGCACATAGCGACCGACGAGTCCGGATGCGCCGGCGAGGAGGGCGGTGGCCATGCGTCCACGCTGGTCGGCCGCCCGCCCGAGGCAATCGCGCACTGGCAATCCGCGCCGAGCCGGCTTACCTCCCGTCATGCTCGTGATCCGACGCATGGACGATGGCAAAAGATCCTACACGGCGATGTTCCTGCCGGGGGAGGAGCCGCGCGTCTTCCCGACGAGCGACCAGGAGCACGCCCGCATCATGCAGATCTTCAAGCAGGACAAACCCTACGAGGGCGTGTGGAACGACTTCCGCGAATACCAGATCGGCCGCGACGCGGCGCAGCGGTAACGCCCGTCGCCCACGCCACCGCGGCGGAGCCTACGCTGCCCGCCACAGCGATGCGCATGCGGGCAGATCGGGAGCGGACCTCGCTTTCCGCCGTCGGCCGACACTTGCCACGGAGCGATAATCGGAGCGGAGGTTCCCGGTCCTGCGCAGGGGTGCGGACCGGGCATCATCCTGCTCGGGAGGCAGCTTCGGCCTGGGCCGGATGGCCAAGGGGCGTAACCGCGGGCGAGGCGGGGCGTCTGCCCGGGACCACGATGAAACTCCACGTCCCTTCCCTGCCCTGTCGCCTGATCCTGCTTCTTTCCTGCGTCGCCCCGCTGGCCCGGGCGGCGGACGGCGACCTGCTACACTCGGAGACAATCCGCTTCTCCGCCGAAGCGCAGGCGAAGATGACCGAGCGCCAGCCCGACGCGGCGGCGATCTTCGCCGACGTCGAAGTGCAGCGCATCGTCTATGAAGTCGATGGCCTGAAGGTCACCGGTTACCTGGCGAAGCCGAAAGCGACGGGCGATTACCCGTGTCTGGTCTGGAACCGCGGCGGCAACCGCGAGTTCGGGGCGTGGAACGACCGACTGGCCGCGCTCGTGCTCGGGCGCGCGGCCTCGTGGGGCTATGTCGTCATCGCGACGCAATACCGCGGCAACGCCGGCGGTGAGGGACGCGAGGATTTTGGCGGCGACGACGTGAACGACGTGCTCGCCTTGCTGCGCACGCTCGAACAGGTGCCCGGCGCCGACGCGACGCGCGTGGGCCTGTATGGGCAGAGCCGCGGCGGCATGATGGCCTACCTCGCACTGACGCGCACGGACCGGTTCGCCGCGGCGGTGATCGACGCCGGCATGGCCGATCTCGCCGATAGCGTGGCCCGCCGGCCGGACATGGAGCGGGTCGCGGCGGAGCTGATCCCCGAGTGGGCGACCGACCGCGCCGCCGCGATCGAATCCCGCTCGGCGGTGCGGTGGGCGGAGAAAATTTCCGCGACGACGCCGGTGCTGTTGCTGCACGGCACGGCGGACGACCGCGTGGACGTCAGTCAGGCGCAAGGCATGGCGGCGGCGCTGGCCGCGGCCGGGCGGGCGCACGAGCTGGTGTTGTTCGAAGGCGGCGACCACGCGTTAACCCGGCATCGCCCGGAGGCGGATGAGCGGATCCGCGCGTGGTTCGAGGCGCGGTTGCGGCGGTGAGGGACGGGAGGAAATCCTCCGCGCGCGGCGCGGTAAATTGTAGGGCGGGGTCTCCTGACCCCGCCGGTTCTCGTCGCCAGAATGATGTTCGCGGCGGGGTCGGGAGACCCCGCCCTACAAGTTGCGGCCGCGATGCGGGCGTTGAAGTGGCGGGTGCGGGTTCTTAGTGGCGCGCGAGCGCGCCACCTACAGGTCACGGGAACGTCGGCGCGCGGGGGCGCGGGCGCTCACTTCAGGTATTCGGCGAGCCAGGCGAAGACTTCCTGGTGCCAGAGCTCGCTGTTGGCGGGCTTGTTCACCCAGTGGCCTTCGTCGGGGAACATGATCAGCTTCGACGGGATGCCCTTCCGCTGGAGCGCGGTGAAGAGTTCCAGGCCCTGGTTCAGCGGGACGCGGAAATCGAGATCGTTGTGGATGATCAGCATCGGGGTCTTGAAGTTCGCGACGTAGCGGTGCGGCGACCACTTGAGCTGGTCAGGGCTTTCCCAGGGCTTGCCCGTCTCCCATTCGGAGAACCAGACCTCCTCGGTCGTGCCATACATCGACTCGAGGTTGTAAACGCCGCAGTGCGTGATGAGCGTGCGGAACTTGTCCGTGTGGCCTTGGAACCAGTTCATCATGTAGCCGCCGTAGCTGGCGCCGGCCGAGGCCATGCGCGTCGGGTCGATGTAGGGCTGCTGCTCGCACCACGCGAGCGCGGCCATGAGGTCCTCGAACACCTTGCCCGCCCAATCGCGCGAGATCTCGTCGGTGAACTTCTGGCCGAAGCCGGTCGAGCCGCGCGGATTCGGCAGCGCGATGACGTAACCCTGCGCGGCCCAGATCTGCGGGTTCCAGCGGTAACCCCACGCGTCCGACCACGCGCCCTGCGGGCCGCCGTGGACCCAGAACACGAGCGGATACTTCTTCGCCGGGTCGAAGCCGGGCGGCTTGAGCAGCCACATCTGCACGTCGTCGTTGTTCGCACCCTTGACGGTGACCGTCTCGAGCGGCGGGAGATCGAGCTGCGCGACGAGGCCGGCGTTCATGCGCGTGAGGGCGCGCGGCGTGACGGTGTCGGCGGAACCGGCGAGGTTGACGGCGTGGACCTCGGCGGGCTCGTGCGCGCGGTGGCGGTTGAACACCAGCACGCCGCCGTCGGCGGTGAGGCTGAGGTCACCGTGCATGCCGCCTTGGGCGACGTGCGTCGGCGTGCCGCCGGCGGAGGAGACGGCGAAGACCGGCTCGGCGCCGGCCTCGACGGCGTTGAGGTAGAACTTGGTGCCGTCCGGCGCCCAGACGAAGGTCTCGACGGAGCGGTCCCACGTTTCGGTGAGCACGCGGTGTTCGCCGGTGGCGAGGTCGAGCGCCATGAGGCGCCAGCGGTCGGCCTCGTGGCCGGGCGTGCGCTGCGCGCGGTAGGCGAGCGTGCGGCCGTCGGGCGAGAAGCGCGGATGGCCGTCGGCGGCGGGGTTGGTCGTGAGCTGCCGGCGCTCGAGGGTGGCGAGGTTGACGAGCCAGAGGTCGTGGTTGGTGCTCCACGCCTGCTCGCGCGTCGGCAGCGTCGGCGCGGTGAAGACGAGCAACTGGCCGTCGGGCGAGAACGCATACTCGTCGCCCGCGCTGAAGGTCATCGAGGTCGGCACGGCGTCGTTTTCCCCGGGCGTGACGTTGCGCGGCTCGCCCTGCGCGGCGCCGTCCTTCACGCCGACGACGAAGACGTGCTGGCGCTTGCCCTCGACCCAGGAATCCCAGTGGCGGTAGAGGAGCTGCGTGACGATGCGGGCCTTCACTTTGCTCTTCTCGCGGGCCTCGTTCTTCTCGCGGTTGAGGCGGTCGGCCTCGGCGAAGGGCTGGTCGGAAAATTCGGGAAACACGCTCGAGACGAACGCGAGCTTGTCCCCGGTCGGCGACCACACGGGGCCGCTGGCGCCGGTGGAAAGCGTCGTGAGCTGCACGGCCTCGCCGCCCTCGCGCGGGAGGAGCCAGATCTGCGAGGTGCCGCTGCGGGTGGATTCGAAGGCGATCCACTGGCCGTCGGGCGACCAGCGGGCGTTGCGGTCGTGCTGCGGGGCGTTGGTCAGGCGGCGCGGTTCGCCGCCGGCGGTGGACACGAGCCAGAGGTCGCTCTGCGTGCGGTTCTCGGCCTTCAGCGCCTCGGTGACGGTGTAGACGACGAACTGGCCGTCGGGCGACACCTGCGGCGCGCTGACGCGCTTGAACTGGAACATGTCCTCGAGCTGGAGCGGACGCTTTTCCGCGGCGGCGGAGGCGGTGACGAAGACGGTGACGGTGAGAACGAGGGCGGCGAGACGCCGGAGGGTGGGAGCAGGCATGGGGAGACGGAAGAAGAGCAGGAGTGAAACGCAGGAGGCGTCGCGGGGGAAGCCAAAGTGTCGCGGCGCGAGCGAGGCGGGCAAGACCGCGAGTGGGGCGTTGTTGGAGGTGGCGCGCTGGCGCGCCACGTTGCGCGCAAGCGCGCAACCTACATGGGCAAAAAAACAGCCGACTTACGTCGGCTGCTACGGGATGGCGGGGGGGCGCTTCGGGCGGCGCGCCCGGCTTATTGGCCGAGGCGCTGGCGGTATTTTTCGTAGAGCTCGGTCTGGCGGCTGCGCAGGTCGATCTTGGCGCCGTCGATGTAGGCGAGCTGGACGTTGCTGGTGACCTCGAGCAGGTCCCCGTCGGTGACGATCAGCGTGGCCCGCTTGCCCGGCTCGAGCGAACCGAGCTCGGCGGCGACGCCCAGCAGTTCGGCGGCGGAGAGGGTCACCGAGCGCAACGCGTCCGCGCGCGAAAGGCCGAAGCCGGCGGCGAGCGCGGCCTCGTAGGGCAGGTTGCGCTCGTTGCCCGTCTCGCTGGCGCCGTCGGTGCCCATGGCGATGCAGAACTTCACGCCGGCGGCGTGCAGCTTGGCCGGCGCCGCGTAGGCGGTGTCGTAGGCGTCGTCGCGGCGCGGCGGCAGGTTGAAGGTGCCGGCGAGAATGACACCGACGCCGGCCTCCTTCAGGCGGTCGGCCACCATCCAGGCATCGCGTCCGCCGACGAGCGTGAACGGGAGCTGCTCGGCGCGGGCCCAGTCGAGGGCGGAGTTGATCTGGTTGAGCGCGTTGGCGTGGATGAAGAGCTTCTTCTCACCGCGCAGGACGGGGAGCAGCGCCTCGAGGCGGAGATCGGTGTCGGCGCGGCCGGCCGATTTCGCGCCGGCGTAGGCGCGGGCGGCGGCGAAGGTGTCCCGGATCAACTTGAGGCGCTCGGCGATGGCGCGGCGCTGCTCGGACTCGCCGCGCGGGTTGCGGGGATCGCGGTTCACGTCGAGCGTGGGCCAGTAGAGGTGCAGCGCCACCGTGGGGCGGAGCGTCATGTCCTCCCAGGTCCAGCCGTCGAGGCGCACGAGCGCGGAAGTGCCGGCGAAGAGCGAGGCGTTGCCGCCGAAGCCGCCGCCGGCCAGCGGCGTGATGGCGGCCGTGAGCACGCCGTTGAGGCGCGCGACGGGGATGAGTTCGCTCTCGGGATTGACGGCCACCTGCGTGCGGGCGTTGGGGTTGACGGTGCCGAGCTCGGTGGTGTCGACCGTCGCGCGGACCGCCGCGATCTCGGTGAGGCCGAGCTGCGAGTTGGCGGAGATGATGCCGGGGTAGAGGTGGCGGCCGGTGACATCGACGATCTCGGCGCCGGCGGGGGCGGCGAGGCCGGGGCCGATCGCGGCGATCTTGCCGTTGGCCATGAGCAGGTCGGTCTTTTCCAACGCGGCGCCGCTGACCGTGTGCACGGTGCCGCCGCGCAGGAGCACGGGGCCGGCCGGGCGCGCGGCGGGAACGATGGTGGAGGCGGACGCGGCGAGCGTCGCGAGCGCGAGCGCGCCTGCGGCGGCGAGGCGGAGCGCCTTGAGCCCCCGGCATCCGGAACGCGGCGCGGTCATCGGGCTCGAACGGAAGGTGAGAGCGGGGTGTTTCATTGGCGGATGCCTCCGAGGTGGGTGCTGCAATTGTGGGTGTCGCCACCGTGATGGTAGATGGCGCGGAACTCGTTGCTCTCGTGGTAGAGCGCCTCGGCGAGGGCGCGGAGCGCCGGCGGCAAGGCCGGCGGACCGTCGCCGCCATCGCCCTCGTCGCCGCCCGGGCGGCCGCCGGCGAGGGCGCGCTGTCGGGCGGGGAGCGCCTTCTGGACGAGCGCGTTCTTCTCGGCGGCGTTGGCGGCGCGGAGCGCGGCGTCCTCGGCGAGATCGAAGTAGCGGCGGCCGTCAACCCACGTCTGCTCGGGCCGGACGGCGGAGGAGAGCGGCGGGCCGTTCCAGATCACGAAGTCCGCGTCCTTGCCCGGCTCGAGCGAGCCGACGCGGTGGTCGATGCGGAGCTGCCTGGCGGGATTGAGCGTGACGAAGGACAGCGCCTCCTCGGGCGAGAGGCCGCCGTATTTGACGGCCTTGGCGGCCTCGGTGTTGAGACGGCGCGCCATCTCGGCGTTGTCGGAGTTGAACGACACGAGCACGCCGGCGCGGTGCATGAGGGCGCCGGCATGGGGGATGCCGTCGATGACCTCGTATTTGAAGGCCCACCAATCCGCGAAGGCGGAGGCGCCGGCGCCGAGTTGCGCGATCTCGGGGGCGACCTTGTAGCCCTCGAGGATGTGCTGGAAGGTGGCGACGGGCAGCCGCAGTTCCTGGGCGAGGCGGACGAACATCAGCACCTCGTCCTGGCGGTAGGAGTGGATGTGGATGACGCGGTCGCCGCGGGCGATCTCGACGAGCGCCTCGAGGCGGAGGTCGCGGCGCGGCGGCAGCGGCGAGCGGCCGGCGCGGTGCTCGGCCCAGGCGTGCTCGTAGTCGGCGGCACGCTTGAACGCGTCGAGGATCGTCTCGCGCACGCCCATGCGCGTGATCGGGTAGCGCGTGCGGATGAGCCGGTTGCCGAACGGATTCGCCTGCACGACGTTCTCGCCGAGGGCAAACTTCACGCCGGGCTTCGCGCCCTCGAAGAGCAGCCCCTCGGCCGACGCGCCCCAGCGGAGCTTGATCACGGCATTCTGGCCGCCGATGGAGTTCGCGGAGCCGTGCAGGAGGTTCGACACCGTGACGCCGCCCGCGAGCTGGCGGTAGAGGTCGATGTCGGTCGGGTCGAGGACGTCGGCGATGCGGACCTCGCAGGTGATGGAGCTCGAGGCCTCGTTGACGCCGCGCTGGATGGCGATGTGCGAGTGGCAATCGATCAGGCCGGGCGTGACGTGGCGGCCGGTGGCGTCGATCACGACGGCGCCGGCGGGCGCGGCGAGGTTGGCACCGACGCGCTCGATCTTGCCGGCGCGGACGAGGAGGTCGGCGTTCGCCAGCGTGCCGGCGGGGCCCTGCGTCCAGATCGTGGCGTTCCGGACGAGCACCCACTCCGGCTGGTCGGGCAAGGCCGCGCGGCCGTAGGCGCCGGCCGGGTAGGTGGCGGCGCTGGCGATGAGGCGGGGCGCGGCGGGTTTCTCCTCGGGCTTCGCGCCGTTGGCGGCGTCGGCGGCCTTGGCGACCGCGGCCTCGCCGGCCGGCTCGCCGCGGGGGCGGCGGGGTTCCTCGGCGGGCGCGGGGCCGGTGCGTTGCGCGGTCCAGCGGAACGGCGTGCCGTCGGAAAGCTGGCCGGTGCCGCTGAGCGAGTCGCCGCGCCCGGTGGCGGCGAGGCGCACGAGGCCCTCCGTGGCGCCGAAGAGCTCGGCGGGGGCCATGATCACGACGCCGTCCTTCTGCGCGGCGACGGTGAGGTCCTTGGCGCCGGCCTTGGCGCGGACGCGGTTGGGACGGTTGCCGCGGACGACGAGTTCGGCCGGGCCGGTGGCGCCGGTGAAGGTCAGGGCCCAGGTGCCGCGCGCGTCGAAGCGTTGCCACGGCTCGAGCTCGAAGGCGTCGCCGTCGACGAACACGAGTTCGATCTCCGCATCGTCGGCGGTGAAGAGGTCGCCGCGGGCGACGACGACGTTGGCCGCCTTGCCCGGTTCGAGCGTGCCGTGCGTGGCGGCGACGCCGAAGAGCCCGGCCGGCGTGGTCGTGAGGGCGGCGAGCGCCTGGTCGGCGGTGAGGCCGGCCTTCACGGCGCTGCGCACGCGCGACCAGAACTCGGTGTCGCGGCGCAGCTCGGCGGTGGTGAGCGCCACGGGCACGCCCGCGGCGGCGAGCCGGCCCGCGTTGGCCGGCGCGAGTTCCCAGTGCTGCAACTGATCGAGCGTGACGTCCGCGGCCTTCTCCGGCGTTTCCACCTCCGGGACCTCGGGAAAATTCAGCGGCACGACGACGGGCGTGCGGTCGCGGGCGAGCAGCGGGAGCACGCGGTATTCGGTGCCGTTGCCGCGGACGGCGAGGCGGGCGGAGAATTCGCGCGCGACCTTCTGCGCGCGCTCGACGTCGAGCTCGTCCTGCGCCTCGACGAGGAGCAGTTGCTCGCCGCGGACGACCGGGGCGAGGGCGGCGAGGGCGGCGTTGGCCTCGGGGCGTTCGACGCCGGCGCCGGCGTGGCGGGCGTAGGCCGCGAGCGCGTCCTGGTGCCAGCGGGCGTCGGCCAGCGTCTGGCGCAGCAGCGCGATCGCGCCCATGAGGGAATTCGGGTAACGCACGTCGGCAAACGAGCCGAGTTCGAAGGCCGCGACCTGCGCGGCGTTGGCCCGGACGAGGCTCGCGTTGAACGGGGCGCCGCTGAGCGAAACGAGGGCGCTCTGGCCGCGAAGGATGCCGCGGGCCGGCACGACGTGCGCGACGGTGAAGCCGAGGCCGCGCAGGCGCTCCGCCGAGCGGGCGTCGGCCGCGAGGACGTCGGCCGCCGAACGCTCGGGTGTGACGCGGGGATTCCAGGCGCGCGCTCCGCCGCTGTCGGCGGCGCCGCCGGCCGCGGCGTTGAGCAGGGCGCCGGGTCCGCGCGCCGGGGCGGCGGGTTTCCACGCCTCGGGCAGGAACACGGTCGAGTAACTCTCGAAAAAGCCGGGGTAGAGCGTCGCGCCGCCGACGTCCCACACGCGCGCGTCGGCGGGCACGGGGACGTTATCGCCGACCGCCGCCACGACGCCGTCGCGGACGATGAGCGTGCCGCGCTCGATCACGCGGCCCGGGGCGACGACGATGCGCGCGCCGGTGAAGGCGTGCGTGCGCGGGCTGGCGTCGCGCAGGCCCTCGATGGGCGTGGTGGATTCGCGCGGCGCCGCGTGGGCGGCGGGGGCGAGCAGGAGCGCTGCACCGAGCAGCGGGAGGACAAGGCGCGGCCACGCGCGGCCGCGACGATCACCGGACGGAACGGTTGGCTTCATGGGGTAAAAGCGAGGAAGTGCACACGCTTGCCACGCCGCGCGCGCGCGCAACCGCTTAATTTTCCCCGTTGCCGCCGGCGGACCGCGGCGCGAGCGTCATCGCCCCCCCTGCGCCGTTCGACCGCGGCGGCGAACCGTTCGACCGATTCGGCCTGCGGTCTCGCGCCCCGGCACCTTGAACTGACCATCCCCACCCGATGAAAAGACTCCTTGTTGCACTGACCGCCCTCGCCGCCCTGACGGCGTGGGCCACCCCGCCGGCCGCGCCCGGCTATTCCCACGTCCGCTCCCTCGGCGGCATCGACGAATACCGTCTCGACGCCAACGGCCTCCAAGTGCTCCTCATGCCCGACCGCTCGGCGCCGGTCGTGACCTTCATGGTCACCTACCGCGTCGGCTCGCGCAACGAGGTCACCGGCACCACCGGCGCCACGCACCTGCTGGAGCACCTGATGTTCAAGGGCACGCCGAACTTCAACCGCGAGAAGGGCAACAACGTCGACCAGCTCCTCGAGCGCACCGGCGCCCTCTACAACGCCACCACCTGGCTCGACCGCACCAATTACTACCAGACCCTCGGCCGCGAGCACCTCGGCATGGTCGTCGAGATGGAGGCCGACCGCATGCGCAACCTCTGGCTGCGCGAGGAGGACCGCCGTCCCGAGATGACCGTCGTGCGCAACGAATTCGAGCGCGGCGAGAATTCGCCCTTCCAGGCCCTGATCAAGGAGATCTTCCACGCCGCCTTCGTCGCCCACCCCTACCACCACTCCACCATCGGCCACCGCAGCGACATCGAGCGCGTGCCGATCGGGAAACTGAAGGAGTTCTACGACACCTACTACTGGCCCGACAACGCCACCGTCACCATCATCGGCGACTTCGACCCCGCCGAGGCGCTCGGCCTCGTCGCCCGCTTCTACGGCCCGATCCCGCAGGCGCCCCACCCCATCCCCGAGGTCTACACCGAGGAACCCGAGCAGACCGGCCCCCGCCGCGTCACCGTCAAGCGCGCCGGCCAGCTCGGCGTCGTCGCCGTCGGCTACAAGAACGCCGCCGCCCTCCACGCCGACTGGGCCGCGCTCGACATCCTCGCCGACATCCTCACCGACGGCCCGAACAGCCGCCTCTACCGCGCGCTCACCGACAAGGGCCTCACGACCAACGTCGCCGCATTCAACGGCTACTTCCGCGACCCGTCGATGTGCATCCTCTTCGCCGCCCTCGCCCCCGGCGCCACGCACGACGCCGTCGAGCAGATCCTCCTCGAGGAGGTCGAGCGGCTGAAGCGGGACGGCGTCACCGCCGAGGAAGTCGAGGCCGCCATCGCCAAGCAGCTCACCGAACTCGCCTTCGGCCGCGACGGCTCCTTTGCCATCGCCGGCCAGATCAACGAGCACATCGCCGCCGGCGACTGGCAGAACTTCGTCCACCTCGGCGAGAAGTTCCGCGCCGTCACGCCCGCGGCCGTCCAGTCCGCCGCGAACAAATACTTCCACGCCGACCAGAGCACCACCGGCTGGTTCATCCCGATCCTCCCCGGCTCGGCCGCGGCCAAGTGAAACCCGTTCCGCCCGCCCCCATGAAACACCTTCTCCTCTCCCTCCTCGCCGGCGCGACCCTCCTCGTCTCCCCGGCCCTCGCCCAGATCGCCCCGCAGATCCAGCGCGCCCGCCTGCACGGCATCGACATCGTCGCCTACCCCACCGGCGTGCAGGACGTCGTCTACCTCCGCGGCACGCTGCCCGCCGGCACCGCCAAGGCCCCGGCCGGCAACCCGATGATCCCCACGCTCGTCGCCGGCATGCTCAGCCGCGGCACCACGCTGCAGAGCAAGAACGAGATCACCGCCCGCCTCGACGCCGTCGGCGCCTCGATCAACTTCGCCGCCAACACCCACGTCCTCGAGTTCAGCGCCCGCTGCCTCGCCAAGGACGTGCCGCTCGTCGTCGCCCTCCTCGCCGAGCAGCTCCGCTCGCCCGCGTTCACGGCCGAGGAGTTCGCCCGCCTCCAGCAGCAGACCATCGGCAACCTCCAGCGCGCGCTCGAGAGCACCGACTTCCGCGCCAGCGACGAGTTCTCCCGCGCCGCCTACTCGCCCGGCCACGCCAACCGCAGCACGACCGTCGAGGAACGCATCGCCGCCGTCCGCGCCACGCAGCTCGACGACCTGAAGCGCTTCCACGCCGAGCACTACGGCCCGGCCCACCTCACGCTCGTCGCCGCCGGCGACCTCGACGTCGCCCGCCTTCACGCCGAGATCGACCGCGCCTTCGCCGGCTGGACCGGCGGCACCCCGCCCGCCCCCGCCGTGCAGAACGCCCCCACCGACGCCGCGCGCGAGCAGGTTGTGTTCATGCCCGACAAGACCTCCGTCAGCATCATCATCGGCCAGCCCACCGGCCTGCGCTACCAGGATGCCGACGCCATCGCCCTGCGCGCCGGCACCGCCATCCTCGGCAGCGGCTTCACCGGCCGCCTCATGGCCAACGTCCGCGACAAGGAGGGCCTCACCTACGGCATCGGCGCCAGCGTGTCCGGCGACACCTTCACCGACGGCGACTGGCGCATCACCGCCACCTTCGCCCCCGCGCTGCTCGATAAAGGCATCGCCTCCACCCGCCGTCAGCTCGACACGTGGTATCGCGACGGCGTCACGGCCGACGAACTCGAGCGCCGCAAGGACAACCTCATCGGCTCCTTCCAAGTCGGCCTCGCCACGACGGAAGGCCTCGCGCAGACGCTCCTCCTGACGCTGAGCCGCGGCAAGGACCTCGGCTGGATCGACGAGTATCCGCACGTCGTCCGCTCGCTCACCGTCGAGCAGGTCAACGGCACGATCAAGCAGCACCTCGATCCCGAGAAGATGTTCCTGATCAAGGCCGGCACCGTCCCCGGCGCCACGCCGGAGACGAAGTAAGCGTCCAACGGCAAGTTCACCTGCGCCCGCGGCTCTCCGCCGCGGGCGTTTTCTTTTTCGCCATCGTGCGCCGCCACCGCAGACGCGGCTGCACGCTTGCGCGCCCCACCGCCTTCGCCTCCAAATAACACCCGCGCACCGCATCCACCCCGCCTTCCGCCTTCCGCCTTCCGCCTTCCGCAATCCGCATTCCGCATTCCGCAATTCCTCGATGCCCTCCCTCCTCTACACCGTCCGCGCCACCTGCCCGAATCTTTCCGTCCGCGGCCGCTTCCTCTCCTGGCTGACGCCGAACCACGTCGCCGAGGTGATGAAGGGCGGCGCCACGGCCGTGCGCATCGTGCTCCCCGACCGCGAGAGCGACACCGCGCCCGCCATCGTCGAGACGCAATACGTCTTCCCCTCGCGCAAGGCCTTCGACACCTACCTGCGCGACCACGCGCCGGCGTTGCGCGCGGACGGGTTGAAACATTTCCCGCCGGAGAGCGGCGTCACCTACACGCGCCAAGTGGCCGAGATCGCCACCGAACTCGGCGGCTGATTTGGCGCGTCACGGCCTGATCGTCCTCAGCCACCAGTTCCCATCCCACGCGTCGCCGCCGACGAATTCGTTCTGGTCGAACCACACCTCGACGCCCGCCGCGCGCAGGGCGTCGCAGATGCGCTTCGCTGCGTCGGCGTTCTGCGAGGCGTAGGAGAGGAAGAGGGCTTTCGGAGATTCATTCATGGCTGGGCCGGCGGCGTGGCAGCGAGTTGTTGCAGCAGGGCGGTGCGCTCGTCCTGCACTTTCCAGTAGCTGGCTCCAACCTTGCCATAGGCGGGGATCGACCCATTGGCCAGCAGGCGGCCGCCCAAGTTGCGCAACTGCGGGCGCAGGTTCTCCGTCTGGAAACGCTCGGCGGCTTGCTCATACGCGTCGAAATCGCGGCGGCCGATCAGCACCTCGGCCTCGCGGAGAAATCCGTCGAGCCGCACCGCGGTGGCGCGGGGATGATAGAGGATCGGATCGAAGACCTGCCGCAGCGCTTCGAGTAACGAGCCGGCGGCTCCCTCCGTCACAAGGCTGTCGGGGCCGGATTCCAGCAAGGTGTTGCGAAGCAGGACGCGCTCGACCGCAACCATGCGGCGCGCGCCGGCTTCTCCGCCGCCGGGACGCTGCAGCACGGCCTGCAACCGGCCGTGCACCGCCGCCGAGATTGGGGCTCGAGCGAGGACGAATGAGGCCGTTTCCATCGCCATGCGCTCCACGACATTCGCGACCATCATGATCACCAGCGAGCGTCCGGTCTCCTGCAATTTTCGCCCCACCTCGAGCAGAGGAATCAAGGTCTCCAACGCGGCATCACCCTGGCCGTCCAGGGCCTGCAACGTGGCGAGGGCGCACCCGCGTTGCGCAAGCGCGCGGATCGGGGCGAAGGCGACCGTCTCCGCGTCCAAGCGCAGCGGCATCAGGTCCGTGATGTGGTCGAAGGCGTTGAGTTCGGTCCACCACCGGCGGACGGGCGCAAGGGTTTCCCATTCCGCCTCGATCTCGGCACGGTGCGCCGTGACGAATTCGATCCACGGCGCCGGATCCTCGGGCTTGAAGCCGACCCAACGGAGCCGCGAGACCGCAAGTTCCTGGGCGGCCGGTTGATTTTTGCCGTAGCGCATCAACACCGCATAACTGTCCTCTGCGTCCGCGTAGGCCGGGGTGAAATCGCCGATCGCCGCGCTCGGCAGCGGCGGGGTGCGATCGACGGCGAGGTAGGCCACCGCCACCGCGACAACCGCGGCGATACCGGCCAGGGCGCGGAAGCCCAACCGCCGACCCACCCAACCCAGGAGGCCTGCCAACGCGATCGCACCGAGGAGGAGGAAGAACAGCGTGCGCCCGCCGCGATTCGACGGTTCGCCCCAGCCCAGCCCAGCCGCCAGCGCCGACGTGAGCGACGGCGTCAAGGCGATGACTGCGAGTCCGACCAGGCTGGCGATGCTCAAGGCCAAGATGCCGCAGAGCAGTCCGCGCAGGAGCCGGACGGCCGGATGCTCGGGAGGAGGCAGGGAGGAAGGTTCCATAGGGCGTGGGGTCAACGAGACGAAAGGTGGGCGCGCATTTCCTGGGCGATCTGAGAGGCGAGCTCAGTCTGGGCGGTGAATACGTCCGTCAAGTCGCTGTCGTAGGTCTTCGCCCAGACGTGGGCATCGGTGCGGGCGTCGATCAACTGCACGCTGATGCGCACGCGACCGGCGCGACCGCGCACGCTGCCTTCGAGCAGGTAGGCCGCGTTGAGCCGCGTCGCAATTTCGCGCAGGTGCAGTTGAGTGTTGCGATACGCCATCACGGAGGTGCGCGAGACGACTCGCAGCGATTTCTCGCGGGAGAGGTGCGTGAGGATGTCCTCCTGGATGCCGTCAGCGAAATGGGCGTTCTCGCGATCGTCGCTCAGGTTGGAAAACGGCAGCACCGCCACCGCGCGCGCATCGACCTGCAACTCCGGCGAGCGCAGGAGGAGGAAGGCGACCACGCCGGCCGCGGCGAGCAGCGCGAGCAGCAGGACGGCGCGGGGTTTCCCTTTCGGCCGCGACGTGGCGGGAGCGGGCGGCGCGACCGGAAACGGCACCGCCGTCGCCGTGGAGGCGGCCTGCGCCGCAAGGAGACGCTGCACTTGCGCGACGAACTTCTCGTCCGGCCGGCCTTCGCGCAGACGCGTCCACTGGATGCGCCGGAACTGCTCCGGCACGAGCGCCTTGGCCTCGGGCGTGCCGTCCGTCACCACCGGCACGAGGAACGGCGTGCCCTGCGCCATGTCGAGCGTCCGTTCGACAGCGAGGTTCCACTCTCGACGGAAGTAGCCCTCGCGCCGGCTTTGGGTGTGGGCGGAGATGATGGGCACGAAGAGCGCGCAAGTCTTGATCTGCCGGCGGATGCTCGCGTCCCACTCGTCGCCACCGCGCAACTCGTGCTGGTCGAGCCAGACCTCGACGCCCGCGGCCCGGAGCAACTCCGCGATCCGCTGCGCCGCCTCGGCGTCCTGCGAGGCGTAGGAGAGAAACACCGCGCCGCGGGGCGTGACGGGGGCGTTGGTCATGCGTTGGCGCGGGATTACGCCGTCGGGCGCCAACCTTGGCCAGCTAGAAAGTCCCGCCTACCGACCCGTGCGACGAGGACAGGTCCGTGGACGGAAGTGAAAAGGGCGTAGCAAGACTGCGCCCCTACAGGCCAGGCAAAGTCCGTATTACGGACTTTGCGGAACGACCTCGGGCCAATGTTCGTAATACGAACATTGGCCGGGTGGCGGGGTCACCAGCGCCAGGCGGCGGTGAAGCCGAGCTGGCGGGGGTCGGCGCGGTTTTCGTAGCGGGTCTCGAGGTAGTCGGGGTCCTCGTTGCCGAAGAAATAGACGCGCTTGTCGTAGACTTCGTCGAAGAGGTTCTTCGCCCAGAGCGTGAAGGTCCAGTCGCCCCACGCGTAGCCGAGCGTGGCGTTGACGACGCGGAAGGCGCGGCGGGCCTCGTTCTGGTTGTTGGAATCGAACTGCTCGCCGCGGGCGACGAGGTCGACGCCGCCGAACCAGCCGGCCTCGGCGCGGTGGCGCAGACCGAGCGTGTAGCCGTAGCGCGGCGTGTTGGCGAGGCGGCGGCCGCCGACGAGGTTGCCGTTGGAGATGGCGGCGCGGTCGAGCTCCGAATCCATCAGTGCGAGCGTGCCATGCAGCATCCAGCCGCCCGTGGACGCCAAGGTGGCGGGAGCTTCCGGCTCCCGGTTCTTCGTGGTCTCGCCAATGCGGGAGCTGGAAGCTCCCGCCACTTTGAAGGTGTAGCTGGCGGAGGCCTCGAGGCCGGTGACGTGCGCGCGGTCGGCGTTGTCGGTGAAGAAGCGGTAACTGCCGCCGAAGCCGGCGGAGTCGCGCACCTGCGTGTCGTGGCGCGTCAGATGGAAGAGCGTCAGCTCGCCGCGCAGGCGGCCGTCGAGCGCGTGGCCGCGGAGGCCCGCCTCGTAGTTCCAGAGCGTCTCGGTGGCGTAGGTGAGCGGGTCGGTGGCGGGATCGATGCGGGCGTCGACGTTGATGCCGCCGGCCTTGTAGCCGCGCGTGAGCGAGGCGAAGAGGAGCGGGCCGGCGTCGCCGGCGCGGTGTTCGAGGGAAACCTTGCCGCCGACGAGCGTGTCGGCGAAGCGCGGCGTCGTGACGCGCTCGGGATCGAAGGTGCCGGGGCCCTTGCGGAAACGCGAACGCACGCCGCGGCCGTCGAGGTCGACGCGCTCGGCGCGGAGGCCGAGCGTGAGACGCGTGCGCGCGGTGAAGTCGTGCGCGATCTGGCCGAAGGCGGCGAAGTTGTCCGACGCGTAGGTGGTGCGGAGACCGCGGAGGTTGCCGGGGTCCTCGTTGGTGTAGGCACTGTCCTCGTCGGTGCGCGCGAAGAAGGTGCCGAGCGTCCAGCGGTGGATCCAGCCGTCGCCGCGCGCGCCTTCATCGGAGTCGAGACGGAACTCCTGGTTGAGCACGGTGCGTTCGCGACGGAGGTCGCTGAAGCCCCTATAGGAGGCGGCGGTCCAGTCGTCGTCGTAGCTGTAGGTGGAATCGACCCACGAGGCGGCGGTGACGGTGCTGAAGCGCACGCCGTCCCAGCCGCGGTAGGTGCCGCGCAGGCTGGCGGCGGTGGAGCGCTGCTCGTCGCGGCCGGGCTGGTCGCTGAAGGTGAACTCGCCGTTGTTATCGAGCGCGAACTCGTCGTAGCCGTTGTCGAAATCGGAGAACAGCACGGCGGCCTCCCAGCGCCACGTCTCGGACGGGTTGAGCGTCAGGCGGAGGCGCGCGGTGAATTCGTCGCGGGCGTTGGTGTCGCGGGCGAGCGTGAGGTTGCGGCGGAAGCCGTCGCTGGCGTGCTGCTGCACGGCGAGGCGGAACATCGCCTGCTCGGGCGCGGCGGCGAGGAGCGGGCCGCCGACGGCGAAGGCGCCGGAGCGGAGCGCGTCGCCGCCGACGCTGCCCTCGACGCGGCCGGTCCAGTAGGGCGTGGGCGCGGTGGTGACGAGGCGCACGACGCCGCCCGCGGCGTTGGCCCCGAAGGCGCCGGCCTGCGGGCCGCGGAGGATCTCGACTTGGTCGACGTCGAAGGTGCTGCCGAGCGTGCCGAGGCCGGTGAAGTCGAGGTCGTCGACCACGAAGCGCACGGTGGAATCGGGCGTCTCGCCCTCGAACTGGGAATTTTCGCCGATGCCGCGGATCTGGAAATAGCGCGGGCGCGACGTGCCGCCGGTCCACGTGAGGTTGGGGATCTGGTCGACGAGGTCGCCGAAGTGGCGGACGGACGCGCCGGCGAGCGCGGCGGCGTCGTAGACGGTCACGCTCGCCGGGATGCGGTCGAGCGGCGAGGCCCAGAGGTCGGCGGTGACGCGGAGCGGCGCGAGTTGGACGGGGGCCTCGTCGGCCGCGGCGGCCGGAAGGGGCGGAGCCGGCGGCGGTGCGCCGGTCTGGGCGAGCGCGGCGGCGGAGACCGCGAGCGCGAGGGTGATGGAGGTGATTCGTGTCGGGAGTTGCATCGGTTGATGCCCGACCCAAATCGGACTCCCGTTGAAGGGGCGTCGCGCCTGACGCCACTTGGCGCTCGTCGCGGCGCCTGCTGTTTCCTTCGTCGGCATGATCCGTTCAGGTTCCAAGGGTCGAGCGGTCGATCGTGCCGCAATCTCAGCCCTCCGCGGAGGACACCCCTACAGGCGGCGGAACAGAACCGCGGCGACTCCGCGCCGTCAATCGCGCAATGCGCACCCGGAAAATCAAGCAGGGCGCCCCTTGCGAGACGCCCTGCATGACCTAACACCAAGCAAACCTAAGAACGAAAGTAGAACCGAAGAGACAGACGCAGCCGGCGGGAAAACGTTGAATCTTTCTGCAAATATTTTTCCGCCCTCGTCAGCCACGCCACAGCGGCCTCCGGAAATCATGAAGGGCGCCCCGTGAGGAGCGCCCTGCATGACCTAACACCAAGCAAACCGTAAGAACTACAAACAATGTTTCGTTAAGAACGACGCACTGATGCGTTCAGATAGACGCAGTCACCTGATGAAACGTTGAAAATTTCTTGCAGGAAAATTGCGGCGGGAAACGGGCGGCGCGGCTTGAATTCTTAAGTATTCCAGAAGAACTATTTAGGAGTCGGGTGGAGCTGGTAGGGCCGCTGTGACCGGCCACGCATAGTCGCCGCTCCAGACACAGCGTTGTTTGAATAGCGAAGACCGCATGCATCTCGACCGCGGGTGTTGGCGGCGGAAGGACGACGGTGGGTTTGCACGCGCGGATCGGCGTCGTGAATTTTTAAGGCCGGTCACAGACCGGCCCTACCACCTGCGGCTCAGAGGTGGATTTCCGCAGGGAGCACCTTGCCGGCGGAAGGTTTTTCCGGAACGGGCGTATGCTTCAGCGGGTAGCGGAACTCGCGGCCCTCGAAGTTGCGGAAGACGACTTCGTCGTCGGTGATCTTCTCCAGGTAATCCGGGTTGATCGGCACCTTGCCGCCGCCGCCGGGCGCGTCGATGACGTATTGCGGCACGGCGTAACCGGTGGTGTGGCCGCGCAGCGCTTGGATGATCTCGATGCCCTTGCGGACGTCGGCCTTGAAGTGCGCGCCGCCCGTAATGAGGTCCATCTGGTAGAGATAATACGGCCGCACGCGCATGCGGAGCAGGCGGTGCACGAGGGCCTTCATCACCTCGACGTCGTCGTTCACGCCGCGGAGGAGCACGCTCTGGTTGCCGAGCGGCACGCCGGCGAAGGACAGGCGTTCGCACGCGTCCTTCAGTTCCTGCGTGGCTTCCTTCGGGTGGTTGACGTGGATGCTCATCCAGATCGGGCCGTGCTTCTTGAACACCTCGCACAGCTCGGGCGTGATGCGTTGCGGCAGGAAGACCGGGATGCGCGAGCCGATGCGGATGAACTCGACGTGCTTGATCGCGCGGAGGCGGCCGAGGAGGTGGTCGAGTTTCTTGTCGGAGAGGAGCAGCGGATCGCCGCCGGAGAGAAGGACGTCGCGGATCTCCGGATGCGCCTCGATGTAGCGGAGGGCCTGCTCGTATTCGGGATGGAAATTGTAGTCCTGCGCGTTCGAGACGAGGCGGCTGCGCGTGCAGTAGCGGCAGTAGCTCGCGCAACGGTCGGTCACGAGGAAGAGCACGCGGTCCGGGTAGCGGTGGACGAGGCCGGGGACGGGCGAGTGTTCGTCCTCGCCGAGCGAGTCGAGCATCTCCTCCTGCGACACGATGCTCTCGTCGATGCGCGGGATGACCTGCTTGCGGATCGGGCAATCGGGGTCGTGCCGGTCGATGAGGTTGAAGAAGTAGGGCGTGATCGCGAGGGCGAGCTTCTCCTTGGCGAAGAGGCAGCCGGCCTTCTCGGCGGGGGTGAGCGTCATCAGGCGCTCGAGCTGCTCGACCGTGGTGATGCGGTTCTTGAGCTGCCACGTCCAGTCGCGCCAATCGGCTTCCGGGATGTGCTGCCAGAGGCCCTGGCCCGAGAACCAGGCGGCGCGATCTTCAGTGTAGGACATTGTCAGGGTGAGACGGCTATCCGGTTCGCCGGGGGTGTCAAACGGCGGTTCGCCGGGCGCCCGGAACAATCCGGCGCGCGGGACGGCGGCACAGCGCGGCGTAAATTATCCCCGCAACCGGGCCGCGTGGGCGCAGTTGCGCGGGCGACCGGAGCACGCGTTGACCGGGCGGGCGCGGCGGGATTTTTTCGGCGCCACGTTCTTTGTCGGTGTTACGCAGCCTAAGCGCCCGCCGCTTCCTCGGCGGGTGCGCGGGGGAACCAATTTCCCGGTGTCGAACCGGGACGGGGCGCACGAGGCGGGGCAACCCGCCGCCAGGCCACTTCTCTGGCCGAGCCCGTCAGCTAACCTCGTCGGCTTCAGGGAAGGGCGATCCACTGGCACTGCGAGCGCAGTGTTCACGGTCACCCTACATCACGACCGTCTGCGGTGCGCGCTGGGAAGCAAACGCGCACCGCGGCGGGATTCGGGTAGCCAACATGAAAACACTCCTCGCCGCCGTCCGGGACCGGCTCGCACGGCTTTTTTCCGATCCGTTGCGGCTCGTGCCGCTCGGCTATGCTTTCTACGTCACGCTCGGCTGGGGCCTGCTGCTCTTGCCGTTCTGCCAGCGCGCCGGCACCAGCGCTACCTGGCTCGATCACCTGTTCACCGCCATGTCGGCGGTGTCGACGACGGGGTTGGTCACGGTGGCGACGGGGGACAGTTACACGGCGGCGGGACAGTTGGTCATCCTCGCGTTGATCCAACTCGGCGGCCTCGGCTACATGACGCTGGGATCGTTCACCGTGCTGTCGATCACGGGCCGGCTGCCGGCGTGGCGCGAAAAGGTGGGCGCCACGGCGCTGAGTCTGCCGGACGGTTTCGCGGTCGGGCCCTTTTTGCGCGTGGTGGTGTTCTACGCGCTCGGGATCGAGGCGCTCGGAGCGCTGGCTTTGACGCCGGTGTTCGCGGCGCGCGGGGTGGAGCATCCGGTGTGGGAGGCGGTGTTCCACAGCGTGTCGGCGTTCTGCACGGCGGGCTTCGGGCTCTACGGCGACAGCTTCGAGTCGTTCCGCGGCGACGTGTGGCTGAACTCGGTCGTCGCGGGGCTGAGTTACCTCGGCGCGATCGGCTTCATCGTGGCGGCGGATTGCTGGGCGTTCCTGCGCGGGCGGAAGGCGTGGCTGACGCTGACCTCGAAGATCATCCTCGCGAGCACGCTCTGGATCGCGGCGGCCGGCACGGTGCTGCTGGCGCTGACGGAGCCGAGCCTCGCCGCGCTCTCGCCGGGCGAGCGGTGGATGACGGCGTTCTTCCAAGTGATGACCGCGAGCACGACCGTGGGCTTCAACACGGTGCCGATCGGGGCGTTGTCGGGCAGCTCGGTGCTGTTGCTGACGTTGATCATGGTGATCGGTGCCTCGCCGTCGGGGACGGGCGGCGGCATCAAGACGACGAGCCTCACGGCGTTGTGGGCGGTGATGCTGGCGGTCGTGCGGCGGCGGGCGCAGGTGCGGTTCCTGTCCCGCGAGGTGCCCGAGGCGCGCGTGCGCGCGGCGGTGGCCAACGTGACGTTCTACGCCTCGACCCTCTGCGCGGGCATCTACGCGCTGACGCTCGTCGAGACGGCGCCGGTGGCCGACCTGATCTTCGAATGCGCCTCGGCCCTCGGCACCGTCGGCCTCAGCCGCGGCCTCACGGGCACGCTGACCGAGGCGGGCAAGTTCATCCTCATCGGCCTGATGTTCCTCGGGCGCGTCGGGCCGCTGGCACTGGGCATGGCCCTGATCAGCCGCTCCCCGGCCGCGGAGACCGACCACCCGGAGGAGGATCTCGCCCTCTGACGCCTGCGGCGCCGCCGGGAGCGGCACAGGGGACGCAGATTTTCGGAATCGCGCTTGGCAGTGCCGGGCGAACCGCTTTTCGTGCGTCTTTAATGTCCGCTCCCTCCCCCGCGATCCTGGCCTTGGAAGATGGCACGGTGTTCCACGGCGCCGCCTTCGGCGCCGCTGCGACCATCGCCGGCGAATGTGTGTTCAACACGTCGATGACCGGCTATCAGGAGATCCTCACCGATCCGTCCTACTTCGGGCAGATCGTGACGATGACCGCCGTGCAGATCGGCAACTACGGCATCAACGCCGAGGACGAGGAGCACAACGGCCCCAAGGCCTCCGGCTTCGTCGTGCGCGAGGTCTCCCCCGTCGTCAGCAACTGGCGCAGCCAGATGTCGCTCGACGCCTACCTGAAGCAGCACGGCATCCCCGGCATCAGCGAGGTCGACACCCGCGCGCTGACCAAGAAGCTCCGCGTCACCGGCGCGATGAAGTGCTGCCTCAGCACGCTGCCGATGTCCGACGCCGACGCCGTCGCCCGCGCGCGCGCCTGGCAGGACATGGCCGGCTCCGACTACGTCAAGGACACGACCTGCAAGGCCCCTTACATCTGGGGCGCCGACGATGCGTCGCGTCACAACGCCGCCTACCTCCCCGTCGGCACGACCCTCGGCTCGAAGCCGCCGCACGCGAAGAAATTCAAGGTCGCCGCCTTCGACTACGGCGCGAAATACACCATCTTCCGCAAACTCGTGCGCCACGGCTTCGAGGTGCACGTGTTCCCCGCCACCGCCACGCACGAACAGGTGCGCGAGGCCGGCGTGGACTGCCTCTTCCTCTCGAACGGCCCCGGCGACCCGGCGGCGCTGCCCTACATCCACCAGACGGTCAGCGCGCTGCTGCCCGATTATCCGACCTTCGGCATCTGCCTCGGCCACCAGATGATCACGCACGCGCTCGGCGGCACGACCTACAAGCTCAAGTTCGGCCATCGCGGCGGCAACCAGCCGGTGAAGAACCTCGAGACCGGCAAAGTCTCGATCACGGCGCAGAACCACGGCTTCGCCACCGACCCGAAATCGATCGAGGGCAAGGGCGCCATCGTCACGGAGATCAACCTCAACGACAACACGGTCGAAGGCCTGCGTCACACGGAGCTCCCGGTCTTCTGCGTGCAATACCACCCCGAAGCCGCCCCCGGCCCGAACGACGCCGACCCGCTCTTCGAGGATTTCTACCGGATGGTCGAGCGGCGCAAGGCGGGGAAGATCTGAAGGCGCGCGGCTGGGTGTCGCGCGCAAGTGACAAGGATCAATTAACAAGTGCCAAGTGGGGCCGGCTTCAGCCGGCCCTTTGGTTGCCGGCGGGCGAGCGGCCGCGGTCGAAGCGGAAGAGTTCGGCGTCGCGGCTGCGGCCCTCGCAGATCAGGTCGCGGATGATCTCGGCGGCGACGACGCTGAAGGTGATCCCGTTGCCCCCGTAGCCGAGCGCGAAGCAGGTGTGCGGCACGCGGGGATGCGCGCCGATGTAGGGCAGCCCGTCGGGCGTCTCGGCGAAGGTGCCGCACCAGCGGTAGGCGACTTCGCACGGGGCCTGCGGCAGCAGTTGGCCGAACCGCCGCACCAGCGCGCCGGTCTTGCGGCCGAGCAGGGCATCGCGCCGGCGCGGATCGCCCGTGGGTTCATCGTAGCCGCCGATGATCGCGCGGCCATCGTCCGTGCGGCGGAGATAGACGTAGGGTCGCGCGGTTTCCCAGATCAGCCGCCCGCCGGGCCAGCCGGGAAAAGCCGCGTGCGGCTCGGTGACGAACGCGTAGGCCGCGACCAATTCGGTCAGCCGCTCCGCGAGGTAAGGCGCGGTCTCGTAACCGGTCGCCACCACCAGATGACGCGCGCGGATCCGCTGGCCGTGCTCGGTGTGCAGGGTCAACCCGTGCCGGGCGGGAGTGCGGCGGATGACGCGGGTGCGATCGAAGATCCGCGCCCCGCGCCGCGCGGCATCGCGCAGCAGGGCGTGCGCGAAGCGGTGGGGATCGATCTGCGCGGCGTCGCGGGCGAGCAGCGCGGCGGGAAACGGCAGCGTGCTCACGCGGGCGAGCCGGGCCCGCGACCACCATTCCACGTCGAAGCCGTGCCGGCGCCGCAGGTCGACCTCGCGGCGGAGAGCGGGCAGGTGCGAGGCGCGGCTGGCGCCCTGAAGGCTTTCCGTGCGTTGAAAGCCGAGTCCGCCGCCGAGCAGCCGGTCGAGCCGGGCGATTTTCTCCAAGGCGCCGTGGCAGGCGCGGTAGGACCGGACGGCGTGCGTTTCACCGACGAGTTCCGCCAGGCGGTGCAGCGGCGTGTCCACTTCGTATTGGAGCAGGCTCGTGCTGGCCGAGGTGCTCCCGGTGACGACATCGCGCTTGTCCAAGGTCACGACATCGAGGCCGGCCGCGGCCAGATGCCAGGTGACGAGGGCGCCGCTGATGCCGGCCCCGAGCACCGCGACGTGGCAGTCGACGGATGTCTCGAGCGCCGGATAATCGGCGATGAGCCCGTTGCGCCGGAGCCAGAACGGTGTGCCCGAAACCAGATCCATGGCGCCCGGGAGATCGCGGGGAGATCAGCGCACGACTTCGTCGGCCCGGCCTTCGCAACGGAGCGCGCACTGGGCGCCGTGGATGCCGCCGTGGGTCGCGGCCAGGGCGCCGAGGGCGAAACCGAGGAACGCGCAGAGCGAGAAGATGGCGAGCGCCTTGGACGCCTTGTCGGCCGTCTCACGCGCCTGGATTTCCATCCGCTCCTTGGCGTCGGTCAGGTCCGCCCGCAGGCGCTCGTAGGTCACGGTCCATTCCGACACGGTCTTCTCGGCGTCCACGGCGCTGAGGCCCGCCGTGTTCACGAGCGTGCTCACCAATGCGGCGCGGTTGGCGGAGACACTGGATTGGTTGGCCGGGTTGAACAGGCGCGCGAGGGCGAGCCCGACTTCCCGCTTGGTGCGGATGTCGGCATTCGCGGCCGCACCGGCGGGGCGCCGGCCCGCGGCCTCGTCGGCAAAGCTCGTGAGCGTGTCGCCGGATTGCTTGATCGCGTCCTTGGCCAGGTCGGCCGCCGCACCGGAGACCATCGCCACCGGCTGGCCGGCTCCGGCCAGTCCGCCGCCGACGATCTTGGACAGGTCGCCCAGGGCCCAGCCCGCGCCGACCGAGACGAAGATCACACCGCCGACCGTGGCGGCGCACCAGACGCTGAAGCCGTGTAGCCAGCCCGTCAGCCGTGCGCCGACCGGCGTGAACCGCCCCGCGACCCAGCCACCGAACCAGAGGGAGAAAACCGCGCTGATGCCCTGGATGAGGACGGCGCCCCAGCCGAGGTCGGCGATCGGGTTGGCGTCGTTCAGCGGGGTGTAGATGGCGAATCCCAGCCCCGCGCCGAGCATCATGAACAATACCTGCAGGGCCAGCGCCGCGCTGGCGCCGGCGAGGATCGCGCCCCAACAGACGGAGCGTCGGCGTTCGGGGAAGTCGGCTTCGAAATACGGGCCGGGGGAAGTCCCGGCGTGGGCCGAGGAGGAGGGGACAGGGGGAGCGTAGGTGGTATTCATCGGGAAAACGGAATTCGGGAGCGAGCGCTCCCTGCGGAGGCGGTGTGGGAGGGAGAGGAAAAGGAAAAACGGGCGGACGACCCGGTGGGCGCCGGGCAGGCCCGGCGACTCATTTGCCGAGCCATTTGGCGGCGATGAAAATCAGGACGGCGCCGAGGAGGCCTCCGCCGAACAGAAGATATATCATCGAGTAGCCGACGGCGGCGATGGGCAGGGCAAGGGAAAGGGCGGTGATCATGGGTGGAGGGAGTTGGTCATTGCGTGGCGCGTTTCGCGGCGGGGATCCGGCCGCCTTGGGCGAGGGCGTCGGCGTTCACCTCGCGGGAGATCTCGGTGAGCTTCTTGTTCGTCTCGCCCTCCTCCTCCAGCGTCAGCTGCAGCAGGCCGGCGACGCGGCTTTCGCCGAGGGCTTCCGCGAAGGCGCGGGCCGTGCCGTAGCCGGCGATTTCATAATGCTCCACGCGCTGGGCCGCGCCGATGAGCGCGGCATCGCGCACCGACGAGGGTCCGTCGAGCTTGATCGCTTCCCCGCCCTCCTCGATCAGGCCGAGCATGGCATGGCAGGTTTTCCCCTTCGGCGGGAGCCCGAGGAGTTTCAGGGCCTGCCCGAGGCGCTGCACATGGCGGCGGGTCTCGGCGAGGTGCCGCGTGAAGCCGGACTTGAGCGCGGGATTGGTCGCGGCTTTCGCCATCTTGGGCAGCGCCTTGAGGAGATGGTTCTCGGCGAACAGCAGGTCCCGCAGTTCGTCAATGAGCAGGGCGTGAAAAGTGAGGACGGAGGACATGGAGGAGGGATCGTTGATCGGGTGGGAGGTGAGGGAGGGAGTTGTCAGCCTCACTTTGGGCCCTGCGCCCGGGACCCGACATGGAGTCTTCACCTACTCGGCCCTACCGGCTGAATCGGAGGTGGACGCACGCACGCACTCACGCCGCACGCGCGTCCCGTCCGCCCGGCCATCCGCTTCGACCCTTGTGACTTGTTCCTTGCGCCTTGTTACTTCGCTTCGAGCGCCTGCTCGAAGCGCACCGCATCTTCCGGCGTGTCGACGCCGAGACTCGGGTCATCGGTCACGTCGATCGCGATGGGCTGGCCGTTCTCGAGCACGCGGAGCTGTTCGAGCTTCTCGATCTGCTCGAGTTTGCCGGGCGGCAGGCGGACGAATTTCTTCAGAAAATCGCCTTGGTAGGCGTAGAGGCCGAGGTGCTTGAAGCAGGGGTTGGCCGCCACCCAGGCGTCGTCGACCCGGCCGGCGTGGTCGCGGGCGTAGGGCATGGGCGATCGCGAGAAATACAGGGCGCGCTTGGCATCCCGGGCCCACACGACCTTCACCTGGTTGGGGTTGGCAAAATCCTCGGCCCGCTTGAAGGGCGTGCAAAGCGTCGCCATCGGGGCGTCGCCCTGGATGAGCCGGCGCAGGGCTTGGATCTGGCCGCCGGTGACGAGGGGTTCGTCGGCCTGGACGTTGATGACGTAGCTCGCCCGGACGGTGCGGTTGGCCTCGGCCAGCCGGTCGGTGCCGGAAGGGTGGCTGGCGGACGTCATGATCGCCCGGAAACCGGCGCCTTCGATGCACTCCGCGAGGAGCGGATGATCGACCGCAAACCACAGCGGCAGGTCCGGCGCCTCGGCTGCGATCCGCTCGGCGACCCACCGCACAAGCGGCTTTCCCTGAATGGGATGGAGGAGTTTACGCGGAAAGCGCGTCGACTCCAAACGGCACGGCACGATGAGCGCGAAGGCGGGCATGGGGTTATTGTGATTGCAAGGCAGGGAGCGAGCGGCTTTGTGCATACCCCTTACTTTCAGCCGATACTGTCTCGCAATGGAAAAGAGTGACACCAATACCGCCGCCACCCACATCCGGGAACTCCTTGTGCAAAACAAGATGGGCATTCACGCCCGTCCGGCGGCCATGATCGTGCGGGTCACCAACAAGTTCAAAGCCGACGTCTTCGTGGAAAAGGACGACGAACAGGTGAACGGCAAGAGCATCATGGGCCTCATGATGCTGGCCGCCGCCAAGGGCACGAAGATCAAGTTCATCGCCACCGGCGAGGACGGCGAATCGATGCTCAACGAACTCGAGGCGCTCTTCGCCAAGAAGTTCGACGAAGCCTGAGGGGCGCGGCGCCCAGGCGCCGCGCAAGGGGCAAGGAACAAGTAACAAGGACCAAGTGGGGCCGGCTTCAGCCGGCCTTTTGTTTGGGTAGCGCAGGCGTCTCGCCTGCCCTCCGTCGGAATGCAGGCGGGACGCCTGCCCTACAGCCCGAAAAACCGTCGCGCCGTCGCGGTCGTCCGGGTGGCCAGCTCGTCGAATCCGACCTCGAACAACTCCGCGCAAAACTCCGCCGTGTGCCGGACGTAGCCGACCTCGTTGGGTTTCCCCCGGTGCGGCATCGGAGTCAGGTAAGGGGCATCGGTTTCGAGCATCAGCCGGTCAAGACCTTGGGCCTTGGCCGCCGCCCGGATGGGCTCGGCCGTCTTGTAGGTGATGATGCCCGTGAACGACCCCCAGCCACCGCGCCGGGTCAGCTCGGCCATTTCCGCCGGTCCTTCCGTGAAGCAGTGAAACACGACCTTCCCCCACTCCACCCCGCTGGCATCGATCATGTCCACGCACTCGCGGAACGCCCCGCGCGAATGCACGACAACCGGGCAACCGAGCCGTTTCGCCAGCCCCAGCCCGGCGCGGAAGGCCGCCTGCTGCGTCGCAAACACGCGCGCCGCCGCCGCCGGGTCGTCCTTCGGCAGGTGAAACCGATCCAGCCCGATCTCGCCGAGCGCGACAGGCACAGGGAGGTGGGGCGCAGACTCCGTTCCGCGCCGCTCCCGTGCATTCGCGGCGGCGAGCGGAGTCGCCGCCCTGTCCCAAAACCCCTCCAACTGCGCGAACCGCTCCTCCCACCGCTCGTCCACGCTGCACGGGTGCATGCCCGCCGTGTAGTGCACGAAGCCCGGATGCGCCGCCGCGAGATCGCGATAAAGGCCCCAGTCGTCGGCATCGGTGCCGATCGTGATCAGCGCCTCGACCCCCGCCGCCCGCGCGCGGTCGAGCATGGCGGCGAGATCGCCGCGGCCCGCGAAGGATTCGAGGTGCGTGTGCGTATCGATGAGACCCACGGCGCGGATTCTTCGCGTCGCCCGCGAGCCCACGCAAGGAACGTTTTCCGCGCGGGCGGGCGCGCGCCAAACCACACGAAACAGCTGTCGCGCTCCTCGCCGATGTGTAGGGCGGGGTCTCCCGACCCCGCCGCGAGCGTGTCACCGCCCGCGCAATACGGCGGGGTCGGGAGCCCCCGCCCTCCAACCGATCCGCCCCAAAACGAGAAGCCAGCGCTTTCGCGCTGGCCTCCGTTTGCACACACACCTGGCGTTTGCCGGTGAAAGAAATCAGTCCGTGCGGATCGAGATGTTGCCGCCGCTGGTGCGGAGTTTCAGCGTCGGCCCGCCGCCGTTGACGGCCCCGGCCAGGCGCCGCTTGCCCACGCCGCCACGGTCGATCGTGATCGTCAGGCCTTCGGCCCGGACCTCCCCGCCCGACGTGCTGGCGTCGAGGTGGAAACCCGCGCTGCGCGGCAGCCGCACCACGACGTCGCCGCCGCTGGTGCCGAGCACCGTGTCGGCCGTGATCGGGCCGGTGATCGCCGCGTAGACGTTGCCGCCGGACGTGGTGGCACTGACGAGCTCCCGGACCTCCTCGAGGCGGATGTTGCCGCCGGAGGTGTTGACCTCGGTGCGCCCGCCCGCGCGCTCGACGCGGATGTTGCCCCCCGAGGTGTGGAGCTTCGCGCTGGCGGTGCCCTCGCGCAGGAAAATGTCGCCCCCGGACGTGCGGCCCTCGAGATCGCCCTCGATCCGCTCGAAGCGGAGGTTGCCGCCGCTCGTGCGGGCGACGATGGCGCCCTTCAGGTCGCCGACCGTGATGTTGCCGCCGGAGGTGTTCAGCTGGAGGTTGAACTCGCGCGGGACGGTGACCGTGAAATCGACGGACACCGGCGGCCAGATCCGCGACCCCCACGAGGCCTTGCGCTCGTATTTCGCCTCGGCGACCACGTCGTTCCCGTCCTGCTCGAGGCGCAGGCGGAGGCCGGCGAGGAGTTCGTCGGCTTCCTTGTCGTCATCGGCGCGGATCGTCTGGCGCGCCGTCACCTGCACCGTGCCGACGTCGGCGGTCTGGATGACGAAGTTGCCGCCCTGGGTGGAGCCGCGGAACTTGCCGCCGGGCTGGACGGTGAAGGTTTTCTCGACGGTGCGGACGATCTTGGCGTGCAGCGCGGCCGGGCTCGCGGCGAGCGCACCGAGCGTGAGGAGGCAAAGCAGGGTCTTATTCATGCGGTGCCAGAATACCCGCGACCGGCGGCGAAGTTACAGGAATAATCACCGGCCGGCGGTGACATTCAGGCGCACGGGCATCTGCGCCAGGCGTTCGTAGAGGCGCTGGTCCGCCCGGATCGGCCACCAGTCATAAAGGTAAATTTCCAACGGCCGCCACATGGCCACCCAGCCGACGATGTGCAGTCCGAGTTCGACGAACTCGTTCCAGGTCTCCGGCAGGTAGCGGCGCGCCAGGATGCCGAGGCCGAAGCACGCGGACAGAAAGAGCAGGCCGATCAGCAGGCTTTCGCGCCCGCGCCGCAGCAGTTGCCGGAGCTCGCGCCGCTTCATGTCGGCCCGCGTGGCGAAATAGTGATTCACCGCGGCCTGCACGCCCTCGGCCCGGTCGCCGGGATCCGTGGCGAGGTGGACGACCAATTCGAGCTCGGCGTGGTGCGGCAGCTCGCGCGCCCAGGCGACGATGAAACGCTCCGCCTCGACGTCGAGGTCGCGGTCGATGAACGGCGAGGGATCCAGCGAATTGAACAGCTGCGCGAGCTCACGCAGGCGGACCTCGATGCGGGCGGGGCTCATGCGCACGAGGATGGCTCCGCCGCGGGTGCGGGCAATCCCAACCCGGCCGCCCCGCGCTCAAGCCTCGTCGCGCGGCAGCCACTTCCGCAGGCAGGCGCGCAACTCCTCCTGGCGCACGGGCTTGGTCAGGAAATCGTCCATGCCCGCCGCGAGGCAGGCTTCGCGGTGCTCGGCGCGGGCGTTGGCCGTCAGGGCCACGATGGGCGGGCGCCGGCGGCCGAGCCGGTCGCGGATGCGGCGCGTGGCCTCGATCCCGTCCATGCCCGGCATCTGCATGTCCATCAGCACGAGCGCCCACTCGCCGTGCGTCGCGCGGGCGAGCGCGTCCGCGCCGTTGTCGACGATCTCCACGTCGAGCCCGAACCGGCGGAGCATCACCTCGATCACCTTCTGGTTCCCCCAGTCGTCCTCCGCCACGAGCACGCGGCCGCGGAAACTTTCCTCCGGCGCCCGCGCCCCCGCGTCCGGCGCCGCCTCGCGCGGCCGCGCCACCGGCAACGGCAGCTCGAAACATGAACTCGCTCCCGCGCCCCGGCTCGCTGCGCACGCGGATCTCGCCGCCCATGCGCCGGACCAGGCTCTGCGAGATCGCCAGCCCGAGCCCCGAACCGCCGTAGCGGCGCGTGGTCGAGCTGTCCCCCTGCGTGAACTTCTCGAACAGGCGCGTCTGCGTCGCCGCATCCATGCCGATGCCCGTGTCGGTCACGCGAAACGCCAGGCGCGTGGCCTCGGCGTCGAGCCGGCGCACCTCGACGTGGACGTCGACGCGGCCGGTGTCGGTGAACTTCACCGCGTTGCCGATGAGGTTGAGCAGCACCTGGCGCAGGCGCATCGGGTCGCCGCGCACCTGCGGCGGCAGGTCGGACGCGGCATGGAGCTCGAGCCGGATGTTCTTGGCGTCGGCGCGCGTGCTGAACAGCGCGACCACCTCCTCGCCGAGCTCGGCGGGGCTGAAGTCGATCTCCTCGAAGTCGAGCTTGCCGCTCTCGATCTTCGAGAGATCGAGGATGTCGTTGAGCAGGTGCAGGAGCGTGTCGGCCGACTTCGCGGCCACCGCCAGCTGCTGGCGCTGCTCGGCGTTGAGCGGCGAGTCGTCGATCAGCTGCAGCATGCCGATGATGCCGTTCATCGGCGTGCGGATCTCGTGGCTCATCGTGGCGAGGAACTCCGACTTCGCCTGGCTGGCCGCCTCGGCGCGGCGCTTCGCATCGCTCAGCGTGCCGACGAGTTCGTCGTTCTCGAAGATGAGCCGGTAGAGCTTCTGCAGGTCGGCGTGGTGGAGTTTCGCCGTGTTGACGAGAAACAGCGCGTAGGTGGCCGTGATGGCCACGAGCGTCCAGCTGCCGGGCACATCGAGCTGGGCGAAGCGCGCCATCGCCGGCGTGAGCGTGACGACGACGTAGGCGAGGTAGCAGGCCCGCACCGGCGCGAGCGAGCGCGCCGCGCCGGCGTTCATGCCCGCGACGATGAACATCGCCAGGCACTGCGGCAGCAGCTCGTCCGCCGCGAGAAACAGCCACGCCCCCGCGCCCCAGGCGATGCCGGCGGCGACCAGCTCGACAAAGAACACCTTGCGCCAGCGCCCCAGCTCCGCGTCCGCCCGCGGCCGGCGGGCGAAGGCGACATTGGTCGCCAGACGCACGAGCGACACCGCCACGATCGCACCGAACCACGCGAGCAGCGTGCGCGCGGGAAAATAGCTCCACACGCCGGCGACGAGCACGGCGGCGAGGACGAAATTCGAAAACAGCCCGAAGCCGGCCGACCGATACAGCAGCCGGGTCATCTCCGCCTCCACGCGGAATTCGATGCCCTCCACCACTTCCCGCGCGCTGCGTGCCTGCTCGTTCACCGCCATGCCCCTTCATGGCACGCGCGCCTCCCCACCCTCGCAAGGGAATACGCCTGAGCGCTATTCCCTACGGGCCGCGCGGCTTCACCTCAGGCACTTCGCCCGGCTCCGCCCGACGCGGCCGCCGCGTCCCTCACCCGGAGAGCCCGCCGCTGATGTATTGGCGCAGCGACTCGGCTTCGGCGCGGTTGGCGTTGGCCACCCAGCGTGACACGTCGCCGATCGAGATGAGCCCGACCAGGGCGCCGTCGCGCAGCACCGGCATGTGCCGGCAGCGCTTCTCGGCGAACAGGTCCATCATCTGCTGCACCGTCGTGTCGGGCGAAACCGTCAGGACGTTCGGCGTCATGACCTGGGCCACGGGCGTCCGCTTCGGGTCGAGGTCGGCCGCCACGACGCGGGTCAGCACGTCGCGCTCGGTGAAGATGCCCGCCAGCCGGCTGCCGTCGAGGACGAGGACGCAGCCGATCTTGTGCCGGTTCATCTCCTGCACGGCCTCGGAGACGGATACGCCCACGGGCACGGATTTCACCACGCCACCTTTGTGCTGCAGCAATGTCTCGATCGTCGTGTTCATGCGGGTTGATGAGGGGTTGAGGGGGTGACGGAAAGTTACGCGCGGTCGCGAGACCGGCAACCCCAAAGCCTCCGCACGTGTTGTTCAGCGCGGCAGGTTGCCGAGGGCGTCGAGGCTCTTGAACACGCGCTTGCCCTGCGTCGGCAGCGGCAAGGCGGGCTTGGCCGGCGCCGCCGCCGGCGCGTCCGGAGCCGCCCCGGCCGGCGCCGCAGCAAGTTCCCGCAACGCCTTCTCGAGGCGCACGGCCGACACCGGCTCCGCCGTGCCGAGCTCCTGCGCGAAGAGGCTCACGCGATACTCCTCCACCAGCCAGCGCAACGCACCCGCCCGCTCGCCGAGCCGCCCCACCGCCTGCGCGAACGGCTGCAGCTCCCGCGCCCGCGACGCATCCTTCGCCGGATCGCGCTTCCACCGCTCCGCGCGCGCCTGCATCGCCTTCAGGTAGCGGGGCAGATGCGACAGCCGGTCGAACGGCGTGCGCCGCAGCACGTCGCGCGGCACCAGCGCCGCGAGATCGCCCTCGAGACCCGGATACGGCGTCTTGTGCGTCTGCAGCGCGAGCCGCAGCGCGAGGATCTCGCGCAACGTGTCCGTCAACCGCGGCACCAGCCCGCGCAGGTCCGCCTTCGCCGCCCCCACCGCCCGCTCCCATGACTCCGGTGAAAATGGAGGGCCGAGCTCCCGCGAGGCCGGGTCCGTCACCCAGCGCCGGATCGCGTCCAGCGCATCCGCCTGCAACTGCTCGAGCGGCGCGAGCGTCGCTGTCAGGGTTCCGAGCGACCGCAGGTCGCGCAGATCCTTCTCCAGCCATCCGAGCTCGTAACGCAGCGCCGACTCCAGCAGACGACGCGCGCCGGCGCGCGTCGTCGCGCGCGCCTCCTCGGGCGTGGCGAACAGCCGCACCGCCACGCCGGCCTCGCCGGCGGACAAACCCGGATACGCGAGCACCGGCACGCCGGCCTGCTCGGTCACGACGACCGACGCGGGCAGATCGCCGAATTTCCACTCGGCGGCCGGCGGCGTCTCCCATTTCTCGCGCGCGGCGCGCCACGCGGCGTTGTCGGTCTTCGCCGCGCGCTGGCTCACCTCGCGCTGCTTCGTGCCGAGCTGCGCCTGCAGCTCCGCCAGCTCGCGGCCGGCGCCGAGCACCGCGCCGCGCCGGTCCACCACCTCGACGCGCACGCGCAGGTGATCGGGCAGCGGCTTGCCCTCCCAGAGCCGCGGGTCGATGCGCACGCCGAGCCGCTGCGTGAGGCACTCCGCCAGCGCCTGCACCAGCGTCGGCGTCGGCGCACGCGCGGCCAGCAGGCGCAGTTCCGCGGTGATCTGTTGCGCCGTCTCCGCCAACGGGATGAGCGCGCGCCGCTGCTCCTTCGGCAGCGCCTTCAACAACAGTTCGATCTTCTCCGCCAGGTGACCCGGCACCGCCCAATCGAGCGTGGCGGGCGTCAGCGTCGCGGCTTCCTCGGGCGAGACGCGCAGCGTGACGCCGTCGTCCGCCTGTCCGGGCCGGTAGGCGTAATGCAGCGGCAGTGCGCGATTCTCCAACGGCATCTCCTCGGGGAAGGCCGCCAAGTCCGGCCTCTCGTCCTCGGGCAGACGCAGATCGTCCTCGGACAGAAACAGGAACTTCGGCTCCGTCATCCGCCGGTGCCGCACGAGGTCCACCAGTTCCGGCACGCTGCTGACGCCGAGGGAGGGCGCGGACTCCGCTCCGCGCCGAGCATCGGCGGTATCGCTCCGTTCCGTGTGGCAGGGCGGGACCGCCGGGCCCGCCGCTTCGACTTCATGCGGCGGCGCGCCCAGCGGTCGCGCCCTACCCTCCGGCAACAATCGCCGCGCGTAAAACCGATACAGCGCCTCGTCGAGGTTCAGGTAACCCGCCGCGCGCGTCCGCGTGAGCAGGCTCTCGGTCTTTTCGCGCAGGCGCCGGTTGTGCGCGATGAAATCGAGCGGGAAAGTGACCGTGTCGCCGACGAGACCCTCGCGAATGAAGATCTCCGTCGCGTGCCGCGGATCGATCTTCCCGTAGCCGACGGCGCGTGTCTCGAGCTCGAGGTTGTAGAGGCGGCGGCGCTCCTTCACGAGCACGCGGCCGGCGTCGGGATTCCAAAACGGCTCGCTGTGCGCGACGCGCAGCAGGTGCGCCCCGAGCTCGAGCGCCCACTGCGGGTCGATGCGCGCGCAGGTGCGCGCATAGACGCGTCCGGTCTCCATGATCTCCGAGGCCATCAGCCAGCGCGCGACCTTCGGTTTCGCCGGGCCCTCCTTGCGCGGGGCGACGGCCTTTTCGCGCGGCGGTTTCTCGAAGAGCGCCGAGCCGGGGAACACCGCGACCTTGCGGTCGTGCGTCGCATGATACGTGCCGCCGGCCCTGTCGGACCCGGCGCCGTCATCAAGCCGCGTCGCAATGTTGCCGAGCAGGCCCGTGAGGATGGCGCGATGGATCGCGCGGTAGCCGGGCGTGCCCATCGTGAGGTCGAGAACGGATTCGGGCGTAGGGCCGGTCTTTGACCGGCCGCCTTGACGCTTGCGCATATCCTGCGGGCCGGTCGGAGAACCGGCCCCACCCACGCCATCATAAACCGAGCTGTCCTCGAACCCCTCGCGCGTCTCGATCAGGTCGACGAGTTGCGCGTGCACATCGCGCCATTCGCGCATGCGGAGGAACGACAGGTAATGCGCCGTGCAGAACTTGCGCAGCTTGCCGAGCGTCATCGTCTCGAACTCGTCGTGATACGCCTCCCAGATCGCGAGCAGGGTGAGAAAATCCGAGTCGGGATGCGTGAAGCGCCGGTGCGCCGCGTCGGCCTTCTGCTGCGCCTCGAGCGGACGTTCGCGCGGGTCCTGGATGCTGAGCGCCGCGGCAATGACGAGCACCTCGCGCACGCATTTCTCCGCCCGCGCCTGCAACACCATGCGTCCGACCGTCGGGTCCACCGGCAGGTGCGCGAGTTCGCGGCCGAGCGGCGTGAGTTCGTAATCCCGGTAGGGCGCGGACTCCGTTCCGCGCCGCGCGTCGTCGGCGGGGTCAGGAGACCCCGCCCTGCGTTTCACGATCGCCCCGAGTTCCTCCAGCAGCGCGTAGCCCGCGCGGATGCCCTTCGCCGGCGGCGCGTTGAGGAACGGAAAATCCTCGATGTCGCCGAGGCCGAAGGCCTTCATGCGCAGGATGACGTCGGCGAGGTTGGCGCGCTGGATCTCCGGCTGCGCAAAGCGCGGGCGGTCGTTGTAGTCCTGTTCCGAGTAGAGGCGGATGCACACGCCGTTGCTGACGCGGCCGCAGCGCCCCTTGCGCTGGTCGGCGCTGCTCTGCGCCACCGGTTCCACCGGCAGGCGGCGCGTGCGGCTCTGCGGCACGTAGCGGCTGATGCGCGCGAGGCCGGTGTCGATGACGAAGCGGATGCCGGGGATCGTGAGCGAGGTCTCGGCGATGTTGGTCGCGACGACGACCTTGCGCCGCTGCGTGGGCGCGAACACGCGTTGCTGCTCGGTGTTGGTCAACCGGCCGAAGAGCGGCACGACCTCGACCGCGCGCGCCTTGCGGCCCTCGAGCAGGTCAGTGACCTCGCGGATGTCGCGCTCGGTCGGCAGGAAGACGAGGATGTCGCCGTCCGCGCTCTCGCGCAGCACGCGCTCCACGGCCTCGACCGCGCCGTCGAGGTAGGTGAACTCGTCGTTGCGCTTGGGTTGGTTGGGCGCGGACTCCGCTCCGCGCCGTGATTTTTCGGCGGGCAAGGGACTGCCCGCCCCACCCTCGGCCTCGCCCAGCTCCTCCAGCGGCGCGTAGATCACCTCGACCGGATACGTGCGCCCCGAGACCTCGACGATCGGCGCGCCGTCGAAGGCGTCGGAAAACGCCTGCGTGTCGATCGTCGCGGAGGTGATGACGATCTTGAGGTCGGGCCGCCGGTGGCGCAGGCGGCGGAGATGGCCGAGGATGAAGTCGATGTTGAGCGAGCGCTCGTGCGCCTCGTCGACGATGATGGCGTCGTAGTCGCGCAGCTCCGGGTCGCCCTGCAGCTCGGCGAGCAGCATGCCGTCGGTCATGAACTTCACGACCGTGCGCGGCGAGGTCTGGTCGGCGAAGCGGATCTTGCAGCCGACCTCCTCGCCCCACGCGACGTTGAGTTCCTCGGCCACGCGGCGCGAGACGGAGGCCGCGGCGACGCGGCGCGGCTGCGTGCAGGCGATCCGGCCCCGCGTGCCGCCGCCGGCGGCAAGGACCATCTTGGGGATCTGCGTCGTCTTGCCCGACCCGGTCTCGCCCGCGAGCACGATCACCTGGTGTTTCAGCAGCAGGCCGATGATCTCGTCCGCGCGCGCGCTGATCGGCAGTTCCGGGGGGAACTCGATGCGGAATTGCGGCGTGGGTTTGGAGCGTGACGACATCGCGCGGGGCGTGTCTGCTCAGCCAAGCCAGTTTGGCCGTTTCGGAAATGACAAAATCCTCCCCGCCTCCCCCGGTGTTGCCCGCCCGCAAGCTCGAACGCGTGCTGCGCTTCTCACGCGCGAACAGCGTCGGCGTGATGGTCTGCTCCGGCCTGAGCCTGCTGCTCAGCCTCGCCGGTGGCTCGTGGGTGTTCGCCGCCTTCGCCGCGCTGGCCGCCGTCTGCGGGGCGATGGAATGGAGCGGCGGCCGGAAGCTCCTGGCCGGCGAGCCCGACGGCCTCACCTGGCTCATCGGGGCGCAAGCCTGCCTCTACACCGTCATCGTCGGCTACGCGCTGTGGCGCCTGCAGCATTTCAACGCCTCCGCCTACTGGGCCGAGATCCCGGCGCCGGCCCGCGAAAACGTCCTCGCCCAGATGACCGAGGCCGGCCTCGACCCCGAAACCGACCGCGACCTCCTCCTGCGCACGATGAACTTCCTCGTCTGCGTCGCGCTCGTCGGCGCCAGCACGCTCTACCAGGGCGGCCTCGCCCTCTGGTATCGCCTGCAGCGCGCGGCGGTCTGGGCCGCCTTGGAAAACCCCTCGACGCCCGAAGCGACCCGCGATTGAGTCCCGCGCCATGAGCCAGCCCGGATTTTTCCCGCAGGACATTATCATCAAGAAACGCGACGGCGGCACGCTGACGCGGGAGGAAATCGAGTTCTTCGCCCGCGGCGTGGCGGACGGCCGCTTCGCCGACTACCAGGCCACCGCCCTGCTGATGGCGATCTTCTGGCGCGGCATGACGCCGCAGGAAACCGCCTGGCTCACCGATGCGATGATGCGCTCCGGCGACGTCATCGACTTGCGCGACCTGCCCGGCGCGAAGGTGGACAAGCACTCGACCGGCGGCGTGGGCGACAAGGTCTCGCTCATCCTTGCCCCGCTCGCCGCCGCCTGCGGCGTGAAGGTGCCGATGATGTCCGGCCGCGGCCTCGGCCACACCGGCGGAACGCTCGACAAGCTCGAGGCCATCCCCGGTTTCCGCGTGCAACTCGACGTGCCGGAGTTCCGCGCGATCCTCCAGCAGGTCGGCCTCGCCATGATCGGCCAGACGCCGCAAGTCGTCCCGGCCGACCGCAAGCTCTACTCCCTCCGCGACGTCACCGGCACCGTCGAATGCATCCCGCTCATCTGCGCCAGCATCATGAGCAAGAAACTCGCCGAAGGCATCGACTCGCTCGTGCTCGACGTGAAGTTCGGCCGCGGTGCGTTCATGAAGCGAAAGGAGGACGCGCTCACGCTCGCCCGCGCGATGGTCGCCGTCGGCCGCGCCGCCGGCAAACCCGTGTGGGCCCAGCTGACCGCGATGAACCAGCCGCTCGGCCGCTGCGCCGGCCACACGACGGAGGTGATCGAGTCGATCGAGTGCCTGAAGGGCCGCGGCCCCGCCGACTTGATGGAAGTCACCTACGCGCTCACCGGGCACATGCTCGTGCTCGGCGGCGCGGCCGGGGACGCCGCCGACGCCCGCGCCAGGATGGAAGCCGCCATCGCCGACGGCCGCGCCTTGGAGAAATTCCGCGCGATGTGCGTCGCCCAAGGCGGCGAACCGCGCGTGGTGGACGATTATTCGCTCCTGCCGACCGCGAAGAAGAAGGTCGAACTCCGTGCCGGCGCGGACGCACACGGCTACGTCGCCGGGGTCGATGCGCTGAAGTGCGGCCACGCCATCATGGCGCTCGGCGGCGGCCGCGCGGCCGTGACGGACAAGGTGGACCACGCCGTCGGCCTGTCCGACCTGATCAAGATCGGCGAACCCGTGCAGCCCGGCACGCTGCTCTGCACGGTGCACGCGAACGACGACACGAAAGCCGCCGCGGCGGAGAAGCTTCTGCGCGCCGGGATCGAGTTCACCCCGACGCGGCCGGAATTGGAGCCGCTGGTGCAGGAGCTGGTGCAGTAGGACGAGCCTGCAAGCGGTCATCGAGGTCCGCCTTCGCCGGGGTTTCAGCGGACAATTTTCTTTCGCCGCGCGAAGGAAAATTGGTGCTCAGGGGGGGACTCGAACCCCCATGCGGTTAGGCACAGGCTTCTGAGACCTGCGTGTCTACCAATTCCACCACCTGAGCAAAAAACCGAAGGGGCATGGATACGTCCGGCCGGGGGTGGCGCAAGGCTTTTTCTCTTCCGGGAAAGCCGGTCTCTCGGCACCTCCTCTGGGGGGGCCGATGTTGCTCATTAGCCCCAATCGCGGGGGCGAAGCTTCGGTTTTCCAACCCGCTCAGGCCGGGCGGGCGAAGCGGCGCTCGTGGTCGAGGAGGCGCTGCTTGCGCCAGAGGCCGCCGGCATAGCCGTTGAGCGTGCCGTCGGCGTTGATCACGCGGTGACACGGGATGACGAGCGCGATCATGTTCGAGCCGTTGGCGCGGCCGATGGCGCGCGCGGCCTTCGGCACGCCGACGCGGGCCGCCATCTCGGCGTAGCTGCGCGTGCGGCCGGCCGGGATGCGCCGGAGCTCGGACCAGACCTTGTGCTGAAACTCGGAGCCGACGGGCTCGACCGGCAGATCGAAGTCGAGCGACTCGCCGGCAAAGTAGCGCGCGAGTTGCGCGGCCGTGGCATCGAGGATGGCGTTGTTGCCGGGGACCACCACGCACTTGAGCCGGCGGCGCAGGCCGAGGAGTTCGCGCTCGAGGCCGCGGCGGTCCACGAATTCCAACAGGCGCAACGCCCGGTCGTCGGCGATCGCGAGCATCGTGCCCAGCGGCGTCTCGAGGCGTCGGGCGAGCAGCGCCGTGGCCGCGGCGGCACCGCGCGGGGGCGCACCGAAGACGCGCGCGAACGCATCGCGAAAACCACTGATCGACTCGTAGCCGCGGTCAGCCTGAACCTCGACGACGGGTTTGCCGCTCTGCACGTCGCGCAGGGCCAGTCCCATGCGCCGGGCGCGCTGGTAGGCGTGAAAGGTCATGCCGTGATAGGCCTTGAACTGGCGGCGGGCGGTGGACGGCTCGATGCCGTGCGCAACGAGATCCTTGTCCGAGAGCCGGCCGGTCGGATCGGCCTCGACGAGCCGGCGGAGTTGGTTGACCAGCGGCGGCACCGGCTTGGTCGAGTCCATCGGGCGGCAGAGTTTGCAGGCGCGGAAGCCGGCGTGGAGCGCCTCGCCGACCGTCGGCACGAAGGTGACGTTCTCCGGTTTGGCGGGCTTGGCGCGGCAGGTGGGGCGGCAGAAAATCCCCGTCGTCTTCACGCAGGTGAAAAAGACGCCCTCGTAGACCGCGTCGCGCCGGGTGATGGCGCGATACATCGTGCGGAAACTGGGCAACGCGGGCGGAAGGGCGGTCGGCACGGCGGGAGGGGGCGGGACGAGTTGGATCATGCTGGCAGTCTAGCCGCCACTGCGGCAAGTCCGCGGCCGAAATTCGGGCAAGGGATTCCGCGCGGCAGGTTGACCGCGCCGTGGCCGTGCGGTTGAGTGGTGCCATGCCCCGCCGCTCTCCGAGTCCCCCCGCCTGGTCAAGCGCCCTGCGCCCGTTTCCGCGCCGCTGGCGGACCGAGCTCGCCACCGCGCTCACGGACGGCGGCGGGCGCCTGCCGGCCGAAACCGTGGCGCGCCTGGGCCGCGAACTGCAGCTCACGCCGCGGGCGCTGATGGTGCGGCTGCTGCCGTTGGCGCAGGCGTATGCGGTGGCGCCGGTGTCGCATTACCCGGTCGGCGCCGTGGCCGCGGGCCGGATCGAGCGCGGCGCCGCCGCGCCGGCGCTGTATTTCGGCGCCAACCTCGAGATTCCCGGCGTGGCGCTCAGCTTCACCGTCCATGCGGAGCAGTCGGCGGTCAACCACGCGTGGCTGCACGGCGAGCGGGGCTTGTCGGCGCTGGCGGTCAGCGCAGCCCCTTGCGGCTACTGCCGGCAGTTCCTGCACGAGCTCCCGCAGGCCGGTGCCCTGCCCCTGATCCTGCCGGCGGCGAACCACGCCGGCTGCATCGTGCGGCCTTTGCGGCGGTTTCTGCCGCAGGCCTTCGGGCCGGTGGACCTCGGCGTGCAAGGCGGTCTGATGGACCCGACCGCGGCGGCGCCTACGTTGCGCCTTGCGCCGGCAGCGGCGCGCGATCCGCTGGCCGCGGCGGCGCTCGCGGCCGCGCAAAACAGCTACGCCCCCTACCCCACGGACCGCGTCGGCCAGTTCTCCGGCGTGGCCCTGCAGCTCGCCGACGGCCGGATTTTCCCCGGCCGCTACGCAGGCAATGCCGCCTACAACCCGAGTCTTTCGCCACTGGAATCGGCCCTGGCCTTCCTGCGCCTCAGCGTGCCGCCGGCGGCGCAGCCGCGCATCGTGCGCGGCGTGCTGGTCGAGGTGCCGACGCTCGCCAGCCAGCGCAGCGCCACGGCCGCAGTGCTGGCCGCGTGCGCGCCGGGCGTGCCGCTGGAGTATCACGCCGCCAGCATCGTGGGCGGACGCAAAGGGGCCTGAGCCGGTCGGAACGTGGCGCGCCGGACTCGCTCAGAGGTGGGCGCGGATGTCCGGCACTTCCTTCACGCGGCGGCCGCTGCGGTTGCGCTCGAAATACGGCTCGGGCGCGATCGACTCGCCGTCGTCCTCCCCGTCCTCGTCCGCTTCCTCCTCGGTTTCGATCGCGATGTCGGGCAACTCGTCCTGCTCGTCGAAATACTGCGACACGCGCCGCGGCTGCGGCTCGAGCACGAGCGCGGGGTTGGGGAGGCCGGTCTTCTTGAGGTGCAGGAAAAGGCAGGGGAAGAACTGGTCCTCGTAGCGGCGGATGAAGGCGCTGAGCCACTTGTTGGCCACGCCGTCGCGCTTGGTGAGCAGCACGACATCGGCAAAGTGGATGCACGCGTCGAACCAGAGTGCGAGCTCGGGCTTGCGCTCGGCCAGCTGGCAATCGACGACGCAGAGGATGCGCGCAAGCTCCGCGTGGTGGCGGGCGAGCCAGGGTTTGAGCGCCTCGATCTGCGTGACGGGATCGCCGCGCGACTCGGCGAGGAAGAACACCGTGGCGCCGGGCGCGACCGGCAGGTCGGGCAGGTCGGTGCCGTTCCACGACCAGCGCTCGAGGCGGAGATTGCCGCGGGCGGCGAGCGCGGCATCGGCCGGGTCGGCGTCCTCGCTCGCCGCGAGGAGCAGCACGGCCGGGGTGTCCGCCGCGAGGCCGTTCTCGACGAGGTCCTGCACAAGCGCGCGGCGGCCCGCGCCGGGGGACCCGAGGATGAAATAGACGGAGGCGGCGCTCTGGGACATGGCGGGCGAAGGAAACCGGGCGCGGCGGCCCGACAAGTCAGAATTGAAACGTGCGGTTCTGGGCGGCGTGGCGCATCCAGTGATCGGCGAGCACGAGGGCGGCCATGGCCTCGACCATGACGACGGCGCGCGGCAACACGCAGGGATCGTGGCGGCCGCGCGCATGGAGCTCCGTCGGCTGGCCGTGAATGTCGACGGTCGCCTGATTCTGCAGGATCGTGGCGGTGGGCTTGAAGGCGACGCGGAAGACGATCTCCTCGCCGTTGCTGATGCCGCCCTGCACGCCGCCGGATTTGTTGGAGGAGGTGCGGACGGCGCCATCGCGGACGACGAAGGGGTCGTTGTGCTGCGAGCCCTTGAGCAGCGTGCCGGTGAAGCCGCTGCCGATCTCGAAGCCCTTCGTCGCCGGCAGCGAGAGCATCGCCTTGGCCAGATCGGCCTCGAGCCGGTCGAAGACCGGTTCGCCGAGGCCGGCGGGCACGCCGCGCACGCGGCATTCGATGAGGCCGCCGACGGAATCGCCCTCGGCGCGGACGCGCTCGATGACCTCGATCATCTTCTCCGCGGTCGGACCGTGCGGGCAACGCACCGGGTTGGCCTCGACTTCGGCCAGCGTGGGAAAGCGATCGAGGGACGGTGCGGCGACGTGGTGGACCTGCGTGACGTAGGCGCGGATCTCGACGGGGCCGGCGTGGGCGAGGATCTTCTTGGCCACGGCGCCGGCGGCGACGCGGCCGATGGTCTCGCGGGCGGAGGAGCGGCCGCCGCCGCGGTGGTCGCGGATGCCGTATTTGACCTGGTGCGTGAAGTCGGCGTGGGACGGGCGATAGGCCTCCTTCATCTCCGTGTAGGCTTCGGGACGCGCGTCGGTGTTGCGCACGAGCATGGCCAGCGGATGGCCGGTGGTGCGGCCCTCGAAGAGGCCGGAGAGAAACTCGACCGTGTCGGCTTCCTTGCGCGGCGTGGTGATGCGGCTCTGGCCCGGGCGGCGGCGGTCGAGCTCGGCCTGCACGTCAGCCTCGGCGAGCGGCAGGCGCGGCGGGCAGCCGTCGATCACGACGCCGACCGAGGGACCATGGCTCTCACCCCAGGTCGTGATGCGGAAGAGTTTTCCGAATGAATTCGACACGGCGCGAGGTTGCCCGAACACCGCTTGCAAGCAAGCCCCGCCTCCGCATCGTGCGCGTCATGAAATTCTTCGTGCTGAGCGGCAGCCATCGTCCCGCGTCGCAGTCCCTGAAGGTGGCCAACTACGTCGCGGCCGCGCTGCCGCAGGAGGTCGCCGGCGCGGAGGTGTTCGTCTACAGCCTCGGCGGCAATCCCGTGCCGCTGTGGGACGAGGCGCACGGCGGCGCGCCGGATGCGATCTGGGAGCCGGTCTCGCGCGAGCTGCAGGCCGCGGACGCGCTGGTGGTCATCAGCCCGGAGTGGAGCGGCATGGCGACGCCGGGCGTGAAGAATTTCCTGCTCAACTGCTCGGCGGCCGAGGTGGCGCACAAGCCCGGGTTGATCGTCACGGTGTCGGCCGGCCGCGGCGGGAGTTATCCCGTGGCGGAGTTGCGGATGAACGGCACGAAGAACAACCGCCTCGCCTGGCTGCCGGAGCACGTGATCGTGCAACACGCCGAGGGCAGCCTGAACACGCCGGACGGCACGCCCGACCTCGGCAAGGAAGACGCCGCCATCCGCGCCCGCCTGCGCTACTCGCTGCGCCTCCTTGGCGAATACGCCAAGGCCCTCGCGCAAGTCCGCGCCAGCGGCGTGATCGATCACAAGACGTTCCGGAACGGGATGTGAGATGGCAGGCTGATGCTTGGCTGGACGGCGCTTGCGGACAGGACATTTCGGACCGGCGAGTGAAGCTTGTGCCGCAGGACTTGAGTCCGCCTTCGCCGAGGCCTCGGCGGACGCATTTCTTTCCACTTGGGAAAGAAATGCGCCCCCGCCCGGACTTGAACCGGGATGGGCGGTTTAGGAAACCGCTGCTCTATCCAGTTGAGCTACGGGGACTAGCTTCGCCGGAACTCACTCCCGCCGCCCGGGTGAGGCAACCTCAAAATGCCCGTTGACAGGCCCCGGGGCCGACGCAACATCTGACCCTCTTTTCCTATTCCCATGAGCACCGAACAGAAGCAGCAGAGCCTCAAGCCCGAGGAAATTCCGATGACGCAGCCCCAGCTGATGTCCCGTTACATCACCGACACGGGCAAGCTCCTGCCGCGCAAATACACCGGCATGTCCGCCAAGCAGCAGCGCAAGGTCACCAAGAAGATCAAGCGCGCGCGCAACATGCTCGTGATGCAGTAAGCCCGGAGCCCGACCTCCTTTCGCATTGAGCCGGAGCAACCGCTCCGGCTTTTTGCTGCCCTGATGAAAACCCGTGTCCACGCGCCCACGCCGGCGATCCTGCGCCGATTGGCGGCAGCCCTGCGGCGCGGCGACCTGGTGGCGCTGCCGACCGAGACGGTCTACGGCTTGGCGGCGCATGCGCTTGATGCGCGGGCCTGCCGGAAAATCTTCGCGGCGAAACGCCGGCCGGCGGACGACCCGCTCATCGTGCACGTGGCCTCGCTGCGCGCGGCGGAGGAGCTGGCGGAGTTCAACGCTGCCGCGCGCGTGCTCGCGCGGAAATTCTGGCCCGGTCCGCTGACGCTCGTGCTGCCGAAGAGGCGCATCGTGCCGGCGATCGTCACCTCCGGGCAGGCGACGGTGGCGCTGCGCGCGCCGGCGCATCCGCTGGCGCGCCGCATCCTGAAACTCGCCAGTGTGCCGCTGGCGGCGCCGAGCGCGAATCCCTTTGGCTACGTCAGCCCGACGACGGCGGCACACGTGCTCGACGGACTCGGCGGACGGATCCCGCACGTGCTCGATGGCGGGCCCTGCCGGGTCGGCGTCGAGTCGACAATCGTCGACCTCACGGAGCCCGCGCGCCCGCGCATCCTGCGTCCGGGTGCGGTCACCGGGCGGGAAATCATCGCGACGCTGCGCGCCGCCGGTTTGCGGGCGACGCTCGCGACCAGGAAGTCCCGCACCGCCGCACCGACCGTGGCACCGGGGATGCTGGCGCAACATTACAGTCCACACACACCGCTCGAGCTGCGAACGCGCATCACGGCGCGCGACGCGCGACCGGGCACGGCGCTGATCCATTGGCGCGCGCCGGCCAAGCCGCTCGCGCAAGGCGCAGTGTTTTCGTTCACGGGTGCCGGTGACGCGGAGGAAGCGGCCCGCTCGCTCTACGCCGTGCTGCGCCGCGTCGACGGCGGCCGATTCGCCCGCATCGTCTGCGAACGCGCCCCGCGCACCGCAGGCGAGCTCGGCCGCGCGATCAACGACCGGCTTGAACGCGCCGCGGGCAAACGCAGCGGTTGAGATGGGTGATGCTTTTGAGGCAGGCGTTTCCGACGCGGCCGGTCGGAGACCGGCCCTACCCCGAAGGGCGATGTCATTTCTACCGGTAACCCCGTCTGACTGGGCACGAATAAAAAAGCCGACGCGTTTGGGCGTCGGCTGCAGAGGCGAGGTGGCGGGACTCAGCGCGCAGCGGGCTCGTCGGCTTCGCGTCGCGCCATCGTGACGTAGTAGTCCTTGTAGGACTTGTCGTAGTATTGCGCGTAGTAGTAGCCGGAGACGGCGAGGTTCAGGCCGTTGAGAACGGCGCCGAAGCACGGGACGTTGGCTTCGAGGAGGCGGCGGGCGGCGAACTGCGCGGCCTTGCGGCGGACGCGGTTGAAGTAGATCGTGAAGATCGAGCCGTCGACGAGCGGGAGAATGATGAGTGCATCGGTGACGGCGGCGAGCGGCGGAGTGTCGACGAAGATGCGGTCGTAGCGCTTGCGCAGGTCGGACATCATCATCTCGAAGCCCTTGCTGTTGAGGATCTGGGTCGGGTTCTTGGCGCGGCCGCCGGCGGGGATGACATCGATGTTCGGGTGGATGCCCTTGACGACAACGTCCTCGATCGTCGCGGTGCCGGCGCAGATATCGATGACGCCCTTCAGGTTTTCGATGCGGAAGGATTTGTGGACATTCGGCTTGCGGAGGTCGCAGTCGATGATGACGACGCGCTCGCCATGCGCGGCGAAGGTCAGGGCGAGGTTGGTCGAGATGAAGGATTTGCCCTCACCGGGAATCGTGCTGGTGGTGAGGAACGCCTGCGCGTTCTTGCTTTCGTCCTTCAGGCGGAGGCTGGAGTGGAGCGAAAGGAAGGCCTCGGAGACCTGCTTGTCCTGATTGTTGATGACAATCTGCGCCTTGTCGGGCTGCTCCATGCGCTTGATCTCGGGAATGATGCCGACGAGGGGAAGGCCGATGACGCCCTCGATGTCGAAGGAGCTCTTCACGCGGTCGTCAATGTAGGCGACGAAGAAGGCGAAGGCGGTGCCGAGGGCGAGACCGCCGAGGAGGCCGAGCGCGAGGTTGAGCGGGATGTTGGGCGAGTAATGCCGGAGGGCGGGCGAGGCGCGGTCGATGAGACGGGCGTTCTGGGTCTCGATGGTGGAGGTCATCGAGGTTTCCTTCATGCGGGCCATCGTGTTCTGGAGGAGCTGCTCGCTGATGCGGAGCTCGCGCTCGAGGTTGGTGTATTCGACGGCGGCGCGATCGAGGTCGAGCGAATCGGCTTCCTGCTTCGCGAGCGCGGCGCGGGCTTCATGGTCATTGCGCTGGGCGGTCTGGAACTCAGACTCGATCATGGCCGCGGCGTTGCGGAGGGCGCGGTCGAGCTCGCGCTCGATCTGATTGAGTGAGTTGACGGCCTCGATCATCTTCGGGTGCTTCTCGCGGTAGCGCTCCTGCAGTTGCGCGATGAGAATCTTCTGGGTGGCGATCTGCTGCACGAGCTGGCCAATGAGGGGCTGGCCGGAGATGAAGGGCAGATCGAGGAGGGCGTGCGGCTGGTCGCGGCGTTCCTGCACCTGCTTCCAGCGGACATCGGCGTCGCTGAGTCGCGCACCGGTCTGGGTGACGTAGGCGGAGAGGGATTTGAGCTTCTCGGTGACGATGTCCTTGCGCTGATCGAGCGAGACGAGGCTGTTGCGCTCGCGGTAGGCCTGGAGGTTGAGGGCCATTTCCTCGACGCGCTTGCGCTGCTCGTTGGCGCGGTCCTTGAGGTCGTCGACGGCCTTCATCGATTCCTCGATGCGGAGGCGGGAGTTATAGGCGATGTATTCGTCGATGAAGAGATTGGCGACCTTGGCGGCGACGAAGCGATCCGGGTGCGTGTATTGGACCTGGATGATCAGACTGAGGCGGATCGGGACGATCTTGCGGTTGGTGAGAATGATCTGCGCGGGTGTGACGGGTTCCTCGGCGCCCTCGGTGACGTAGGGGGCGAGGAACTGGCGGAGGTCCTCGCCGGTGAGGCGGTCGGCGACGCTTTGGACGATGGAGATGCTTTCGAGGACCTTGACCTGGGTGTTGAGGTCCTCGGCGGAGCGGATCTCGTTGTCGACGACGCCTTGGACCTGCATGACGACGGGGTCGCGGCGGAAGACCTGCACGCTGGCGGTCGACTGGTAGAGCTTGGTCTTGGTGAACGTGTAGACGACGGCCGAGCTGAAGACCAAGAGGAAGACGATGACGATATACCAGACGCGCTCGCGGAGGATCAGGAGGTAATCCTGAAAGCCGCGCTGGACCGTGGTGTCGCCGGCGTTGCCCCCGTAGCCGGCGTAGCTGCCGTAATTGTTGCCGTAGTAGGTGTAGGGGTAGGCGCCGGAGCCGGAGCCTTTCTCAAATTTCTGCTGGGTGTCCATTCAGGTCAAAGGATGCGTTCGGGAACGAAAATGACGTCGCCCTTCTGCAGCAGCCAGCGGTCGTTGCTGACGCCCTTCATGATGTCGTCGACGTTGATGGTGACGGTGTCGGTGGTGCCGTCGGGTTTGGCGCGGGAGAGCCGGACGCGCTTAAGATCGGCGATGCGGGCCTGCCCGCCGGCGCGGGCGATCGCCTCGACGAGACCCATCTGTTGTTCGGGCGTGAAGGCGATCGAGCCGGGCTGGTTGACGGCGCCGAGCACCTGCACGGTGCGCGGGGTGTATTCGATGACGGTGATCGTGATCTGCGGATTGCGCAGGAAATCGCGGTCGTAGAGCTGGCGGATGAGTTCCTCCGCCTGGCGGACGGAGCGGCCGGTGAGGTCGACCTGGCCGATGAGCGGCAGGTTGATGGTGTATTCCTGACTGATGCGGACCTGGCGCTCGAGGTCGGGTTCCTGGAAAACGAGGATGCGGATGAGATCGAGCGGCTGGAGAACGTAGTCGATCGAGGCGGATGGCTTGCTCTCCTGCGTCGACGCGTGGGCCAGACCGAGAGAGACGAGGAGGAGGAGCGCGGCGAACAGTTTTCTCATGGGTGGGAAAAAAAACGGAAGAAGATCTTACCGACCTTCTTCCGTCCGGTCAAACGGGCCGATGTGCTCAGTAGCGCAGATTGGCCGTCAGGCTGAACACGTTGTTCGAGAAATCGTTCAAGGCCAGCGTCGAGTCGTTCTTGCGGTGGGTGAAGCCGGCCGCGAAGTTGACGAACGAGTTGTAGGTGTAACGGACGCCGGCGCCGCCCTCGAAGTAGTCGTCCGAGCGGGTCGGATAATCGATCGAGCGGAAGGCGAGGTTGGCCTGCCAGGACCACTGGTCGTCGACGCGGGAGTTGATCGAGGTGGAGAAAAGGAAGCTGTCGGTGGACTCGCCGAGTGCGGAGACGCCGAAGTCGTTGCTGACGTTGAAGCGGATGGCGGTCTTCGCGGTCGCGGCGAGGGTGAGGTTCGCATCGAGGCCGAAGGTGTCCTCATCGGCGCGGGCGCCGTCGAAATTGCGCTTGGCGTAACCGACGCGGATCTGGCCGCTCATCTTGGGGGTGAACTCGCCGCGCGCGCCGATGCTGAGGAAGTGGTCGTCGCTATCGAGCGTGCCGGCGCCGCCGACATCGTTTGTGCGGTAGCGGTAGCCGGCGCTGAGCTCGAGCTTGGGCGAGTATTCGAAGTAGACGTCGAGCGGCACGCTGAAGTTGGAGTAGTCGCGGAAACCGCCGCCGATGCCGTAGTCGCTCTTCTCGTAGCGGGCGCCGAGACCCAGCGAGGTTTTTTCCGTCAGGCCGAACTCGGCCAGCGCGCGCGCATTGGTGGCATCGCGCGGGACGATGAAGCCCGGGACAGAGGCGTCGTTCTGGGCCGTCTCGCTGTAGGAGAGGCCGGCGTCGAACTTGGTCTTGCCGTTGCTGTAGAGCGAATTGAAGCCGAAGTTCGCCAGGTCGGTGTTCTGGTTCGAGTTGTCGCTGTAGCGCAGGATGTCGTGCCGGTAAAAGACATTGCCCGACGTCGCGGCGTTGCGGCCGAACACGAGATCCAAGCCCGGCGAGAACGTCAGGATGGTGTCGTCGGCCTCGTTGGTATTGCGGAGGTAGATGTTGTCATCCACCTTCACGTCAACGGAGGCGGTGAGAAAGAGCTCGGCGTTGTCACCCAGGGCGACAAACGGTGCGGCAGTGAGGTTGCCACCCAAGAGGGCAGCGAGAACAACGATACGTCCGTTGATTTTCATACGAGAGAGACAGGTGTCAGGTTCATGCGGCGGAGCAGGTCAGGGGCCCCGCAGGGTCCGAAAAAGCTACGTGCAAAGGAGTTTCGAGAGCAAGGCTATTCCCGCATTTTTTACATCTCGCTCGTGCAATACCATGCATGGACAAATCTCTGTAATATATTATCGGAGGGTTTCTCATGCATCGTTGGTGGCTTGCGTTCTTCCATCGCCAGACGGCCGCCGACGGCCGGGTGTCGCTGCACCCGCGCTGGCCCCGAATCGGGGCGTTGCTGGCCGCCCTCCTGCTGCTCGGCTGGGTGAGCCTGGGCACCGCGCTGTTCGGGTATCTGCGCTGGCATAAGGGAGTGACGACCTGCGCTTGGTGGGATGCGGCGTGGCCCGGCCGCTGGGACGCGTTGAGCGTGCAACTCGGCGAACACTACCTGCGCGAGGCCGAGGCCGCCGTCGGCCGGCGCGAATTCGACCGCGCACTCATCTTCTACCGCGCCGGTCTCAGCCGGGCCCCCTTGAATCCCGGCGCCCGCCAGCGACTCGCCCAGCTCTACGTCGCCTCGCGCCGCCCCGACCTCGCGCAACGCCTGCTCCTCGATCGCCTCGACGACCTGGCGACCGACGAAGCCTACCTGCGCAGCGTGCTCCAGTTTCTCCACGAATTCCACTACGACGTCGCCCTCGCCGAGGTCTGCGACCGCCTGCTCCGCCAGAATGCCCCACCCCACCGCGCGCTCCTCGCTTATCACGCCGCGGCGATCGCCTTTCATCGCGGCGACTACGACCGCGCGGAGTCCATTCTCCTCGCAGAGCGGCTCGACCAGACGCCCGAAGGCATCCTCCTGCTGGCGCGGCTCGACGCCGAGCGCGACTACGGCGCGCTGGCGCTTCTCCGCCTCGAGCAGCTCGTCAACGACGGCACCGCCACCGACGCCGCCTACGCCGAGATCGCCCGCATCCAGCGCGAACTCGGCCAAACCCACCGCCTCGACACCACCGCCACGCTGCACCTCGCCAGCGACCCGCTCTCGCCGGCGCCGCGCATCACGCTCCTGCACCTGCACCATGAGCGCCGCGACGCCGACGCCCTCGCCCGCGAGATCGCCGCATTCCTCACGTTCTTCGGCGACCAGCCCGGCGCGCTCCTCGCCCTCGGCGATTTCGCCGCCAACACGGGCCGCCCCGACCTCGCGCGCCGCGTGGAAGAGATCTTCCGCGCCCGCGGCTGGGCCCGCGAAGCCCCGGCGCTGATGTCGGCCGAGGCGCATATCGCCGCCGGCGAGTTTGCCACCGGCCTCGAACTCGTCCGCACCTACCTCCGCGAGAATCCCGCCTGGGCCGAACAACTCGGCCCGGTCTTCGACAGCCTGCAGGCCATCGCGCTCTTCAGCCTCAACCGCAGCGACGAGGCCCGCCTCCACCTCGATCATCTCCTCTCCCGGCCGAACCTCCGCACCGAGAATCTCCAGGCCGTCGCCGCCCGCCTCGTCGGCCTCGGCCACGCCGCGCACGCCCGCACCGTGCTCACGCGCGCCGTCGACCTCAACCCGCTCGACCAGGCCGCCCTCACGCTCCTCGTGCGCCTCTCCGCCGAGAGCGCGCAGGTCGACGCCCTGCCCGCGCACGTCCGCCGCCTCCTGCAAATGCGCAAGCCGTCGCAGGAAGTCCTCGCCCTCGCCTACCGGCGGCTGGGCAGCGACCTGCTCCTACTGCACCCGGATCAGGCGAAAGTGCTCGCCGAACTCGACGCCCACTTCGCGCGCGGCCGCCGCAGCGCCCCCTGAGCGCCCCGCTCAGGCGCGCCCGAGGACGGACGCCAGCGAGGCGAGCAGGCGCTCGTTCTGCTCCGGCGTGCCCACGCTCACGCGCAGCCACTCCGGGAGACCGTAGCCCTTCACCGGCCGCGTGATCACGCCGCGACGCTGCAGCGCGTCGAACACCGCGACCCCGTCGCCGACCTTCACGAGCACGAAATTGCCGTGCCCCGGCACGAACTCGAGCCCGAGCCGCGCGAAACCCGTCTCCAGCTGGCGCAGCCCCACCCGATTCTCCGCGCGGCAGCGCGCGACAAACGCCTCGTCGTCCAGCGCGGCCACCGCGGCGGCCGCGGCCACGGCGCTCACGTTGAACGGCTGCCGCGCCCGCTGCACAATGGCGATCAGCTCCTTCGGCCCGTAGCCGTAGCCGACGCGCAGCGCGGCGAGGCCGTAGATTTTCGAGAACGTCCGCAGCGCGATTATTTTCCTGCCCTCGGCCATGAGCGGCCGCAGGTCCGGCGGGTTGTCGAGATACTCCGCGTAGGCCTCGTCGAACACGAGGATCACGTGCGGCGGCAGCGCGCGCGCAAAAGCGAGGATCTCCTCCGGCTCGTTCGCCACGCCCGTCGGGTTGGCCGGGCTGGCGAGGAACACGAGGCGCGTGGCCGGCGTCACGGCGGCGGCGAGCGCGCGCAGGTCCTGCCTCATCCCGGGCGCGAGCGGCACTTCCACCGGCTTCGCGCCGAACATCAGCGTCACGAGCTTGTAGACCACGAACGACGCCTGCGGCATCACGCACTCGACGCCGGGCGCGAGGAAGGCGTGGCCGAGCAGTTCGATGATCTCGTTGGACCCGTCGCCGATGATGAACTGCTCGCGGTCGAGCGCCCACTGCCGCGCGAGCCGGTCGCGCAGCCGGAAATAGCCGCCGTCGGGATAGAGCTGCGCCTCCTGCAGCGCGCGCGTCGCCGCGGCGACGGCCAGCGGCGAGGGGCCGAGCGGATTTTCGTTCGAGGCGAGCTTGATGATGCCCGCGGGGTCGAGCCCGAGTTCGCGCGCGACCTGGTCGATCGGCTTGCCGGGCTCGTAGACCGGCTGCGTGAGAATCCCCTTGTTGGCCAGCTCTGCGTAAGTCATGCCGGAGCATCGCCGCTCCCGGCCGCCCCGTTCAAATCAAAACATGTCGCCGCTCCGTCTGCTGACCGTCGCTGTGCTGGTTGTCCTGGCCTTCCGCACCGCCGCCGCCGAATCCGCCGCCCCGGCGCGACTTGAGACTGGCACACTCGACGCCGGCGCCGTCTACGCGGTCGCCGCGCCGGAAAAATGGAACGGCCGCCTGCTCCTCCTCGCCCACGGCCTGCGCGACGCCGCCGAGCCGCTCCACGCCCACCTCTTCCCCGAGCGCGGCCTCACCCGCGCGCTGCTGGCCGACGGCTGGATTGTCGCGCTGACGAGTTACCGCCGCAACGGCGTCATTGTGCGCGACGCCATCGCCGACCTCGAAAACCTCCGCGCCCACGTCGCCCGCACGCACGGCCGCCCGCAGCGCACCTACCTGATGGGCGACTCGATGGGCGGCCTCATCATCACCCGCATCGCCGAGCGCCACCCCGAGCACTACGACGGCGCCGTCGGCGTCGGCTCGGCGCTGCACATGTCCGAGACCGGCTCGTCGATGCTCAACCGCCAGCCGCAGCGGCCGCTGCTCTACCTGAGCAACCAGTCCGAGATCGCCGGCCCCTACCGCTACGCCGCGGCGGCGAAGGACACGCCCTTCGCACCCGTGCTCTGGATCGTCGCGCGCGACGGCCACGTGAACGTCAACTCCGGCGAACGCCTCGCCGCCCTCGCCGCGCTCGTGCGCTGGGTCGAACACGGCGAACGCCCGCGCGACCGGCACAACGCCACGCTCCTCCCCGCACCCGGGCCGTCGCGCGCGCGGTTCGCGCCGGACGGCTCCGCCGCGGGCACGATCACGTTCGTGCATCCGGTGCACCGGTCGCTCGTCCTCGATCTGCAACCGGCCGACTTCGCCCAACTCGGCATCAAGTCGGGCGACCGCTTCACGCTGCACCTCGGCGGTCGTTCGCACGAACTGCGCTACACGGAAGACCCGGAATACGCCGGCGGCGGCTCCGTCGCCGGACCGGAGCCCGAGGGTTTCACCGCCGCGATCCTGCGCGGCCACGCCGCGCGCGAATCGAATCCTGCCGTCGGCGACCCCGTGCGCATCGAGCCGCGAAAGCGACGTTGAGCCAACACGCCGCCTCGCAACGTGCGGCAGGGCGCGCACGGAGTGCGCGCCGCGACCTTGTTGCCACGATCGCATCCTCGCATCACCCGCGCGCCATGCCGCGACTGTCGACGCGCACCCACCGCATCCCGGCCGCCTCGGCGGCGCGGATGCCGGGCTCCGCGTCCTCGAACACCAGGCACGTCGGCGCAGGCACGCCCATCTTCGCCGCCGCGAGCAGGAACATGTCGGGCGCGGGCTTGCCGTGCACCACGTCCTCCGGCGTCACGACGATGGGAAAGAGGTCGGCCAGCCCCGTGCGCTCGAGCGTCGCGCGGACGATTGGCTTCGGACCGCCCGAGGCGACGCTGACCGGCGCGCGCCGCGCGACGTCGCGCGCGAAGTCCACGACCGCGGGAATGACGCGCAGCTCCTCCTCCAGCTCGAGAAAAATTTCCTCCTTCTCCACGAACACGCGCTGTGGATCGAGCGGGAGGCGGTAGTGCGCGCCGAGCAGCTCGGCCACGCGCCGCGTCGGCACGCCGCCGAGCGAGTAGAACAGGTCCTCGTCGAGGTCGCCGCGCAGGCCGGCGCGCTGCATGGCGATGTTCCACGCGCGGTAGTGCACCGGCATCGTGTCCACGAGCGTGCCGTCGCAATCGAAGATGTAGCCGGCGAAGGAGCCGTCCGGGATGTCGAGGCGCATGGGCGGGAAAATCAGCGCGACCCCGCGCCCGGGCGGGACCCGGGGACGGAGATGCGGACGGGCGCGGCGCTCAACGCCGGCTGCCGCGCGTGAGGCGGCTCTTCGGCTTCTCGGGCGCGACCTGCGGCATGCCGCCGCCGTCGAAGATCCCGGAGTAGGTGTAGTTGAAGCCCTCGACCTTCTTCCACTCGATGCTCTGGCCGATGAAGCGCTCGATGCTGCGCGCATCGCGCCAGGTCTCCTCGGTCACGAGCGTGAATGCGTCGCCGGTCTTCTGCGCGCGGCCGGTGCGGCCGATGCGGTGGACGTAGTCCTCGGGATTCTCCGGGACGTCGAAGTTGATGACGTGCGACACGTCCGCGATGTCGAGGCCGCGGGCGACGAGGTCGGTGGCGACGAGCACCTCGTATTTGCCGGACTTGAAGCCCTTGAGCGCATCCATGCGCTCCTGCTGGCTGCGGTCGGCGTGCATGACGGCGCAGGTGTGGCCGGCGTGCTTGAGGCGGTTGGCGACGTAGTCGGCGCCGCTCTTCGTGCGCGAGAAGATGATGACGGAGTGATACTGCGTGTCCTCAAGGAGGCGGAGGAGCAGGTCGAACTTCTGCGCCTGCACGACCGGGTAGAACGCGTGCGTGATCGTCTCGGCGGTGGAGCGCTCGCGGCTGACGGAGATCTTGAACGGATCGCGCAGCGCCCAGGCGGCGAGCTGCTCGATCTCGGGCGGCAGCGTGGCGGTGAAGAAGAGCGTCTGGCGGTCCTTCGGGACCTTGGCGACGATGCGCTTCACGTCGGGCAGGAAGCCCATGTCGAGCATGCGGTCGACCTCATCGAGCACGAGCACGTCGACATTATCCAGACGCACTTCGCCCTGCTCCATGTAGTCGAGCAGGCGGCCGGGCGTGGCGGCGAGGACGTCGACGCCGCGCGCGAGGTCCTCGCGCTGCTTGCCGTAACCGACGCCGCCATAGACGACAGTCACGCGGAGGTCGGTGAACTTGGAGAAATTCTTGAAGGCCTCCTCGACCTGCACGGCGAGTTCGCGCGTCGGCTCGAGGATGAGGCAGCGGAGCGGGCCGCGGCGGCCGAGCTTCTGGAGGATGGGGAGCGCGAAGGCGGCGGTCTTGCCGGTGCCGGTCTGGGCGGAGCCGATGACGTCCTTGCCGGCGAGCACCTGCGGGATGGCCTGCGCTTGGATGGGCGTCGGGTTCTCGTAACCCATCTGCTGGACAGCGTAGGCGAGGCGGTCGTTGAGGCCGAGGGCGGTGAACGGTGTGTCGAGTTTCGGCACCTCGGGCAACGGCTTGGCCGGCTCGTCGGCGCGCGGGGCGGCGGGCGCGTGGGCGCGCGGCTGGGAACGCGGGCGGTCGGAGCGTTCGTGCCGTTCGGAGCGGCCGCCGCGTTCGGGGCGACCTCCACGGTCGGGGCGCTCGGAGGAGCGCGGCCCGCGGGCGTCGCCGGGGGCGCCGCCCTTGGCCGGGTGGGAGCCGTGCGGCTTCTTGTCGGAGCGCGGGTGGGCGGATTTACCGGCCGGGCGATGGCCGGAGGAAGTCTTGGACGCGGGGGCCTTGTCGGCCGGCTTGAACGTCTGCTTGAGCTTGGAAATGAGCTTGCGGAGCATGAATCGGAAAAAGGGCTTATCGCGGCCCCTCCCGGCCATTGCAACCCCGCAGAATTCACTCCGCCGGCGGCGGTTCGCCGTCCTTGCGGGGCACGAACAGGCGGTCGGGAAGCTCGACGTTGTGCGTGACGGACTCGACGCGATTGATGATGCGCACGGCGGGATTGGTCACGACGTTGCGGAACGGCATGATGACGCCGTCCACGGCGCGGAAATCGGACATCTCCATGACCACCTGCATCATGCCGGTATTGCCCGCGGCGACGACGGATTCGACGCGCATCAGGTGGCCCGTCTCGGGATCGAAGTAGTGCACCCCACCCGACGCAGCGACGGCGGCAAACTCCACCGCGAGGAGCGTGCGGCCGTCGACGGTGCGCTCGCCGAGGTAGTTGTGCAGCGGAAATTGTTCCTGAATCTTGGCGAGGGTCTGCAGCGGTGCCATGCCGGCGATCTGGGCGAGTTCGAGACCCTGCAACTCGCGATAACCCTGCAACTCCGACCACGCCCAACCCGTCTGCCCGTCGAATCCCTGCGTGACCCGGCCCATGCCGGGCACGTCCTGCTCGATCAAGACGCGGTCCGGCGCGCGCTGAGAGACGACCGACACGAAATTCATGCCGGCCGTGGCCACTTCCACCGCGGTCCGGGTGACGCGGGAGTTCACCTTCGCCTCGGCCTCAAGGCCGCCGGCGGCGGCGATGTAGCGGGCGAGCACCGCCTCCACCTGCCCCGCGTCGGCGACCAGACCCTCGGGCGGACTGAGCAGCGCCGGATCGATCCGCTGGGTGCGGTCGACGGCGGCGATCTCGGCATCCCACGCCCCGCCCGTGCCGCGGGCCGTGGTGCGGAACGGCTCGATCAGGCCGTCGACCTTGCGGAAATCGGAAAACTCGAGGACCAGATCGACGCCGTCCTCCTTGCGTTCGACGCGCACGAGCAAATGGGTGGTGGGGTTGAAAAACCATTTCTCCCGCTCGCCGGCCGCGGTCTCGAGCTCGAGCACCTCGAGCGTCTTGCCGTCTCGCGTCTCGTCGGGCAGGCGGCGGCGGATGGCAAAATGATTCTTCACCCGGAGCGGGAACTGCGGGTCGCCGGTGCGGCGCATCTCCTCCGCCTTGGCGCGCGGGAACAGGCCGCGGCCGTGGGCGTGCTGTTGCCAGGCGACCTGGCCATCGTAGGCGATCACATGCTCGCCGTTCGGCCAGTGCGTCGTGAGCCGGAACAGGCCGCCGGGCTGGATCTGCGCCGTGATGCGCATGATCATGCCGTTCGGGAAGAGGTAGCGGAGCGAATACTCCGAATCGCGCATGGCCTTCAGCCGCGCCTGGCCGCCGATCGCCTTCACCCAGCGGTCGAGCACGCGGTCGGCCTCGGCCGGCTTGGCGGCGGCGTGGTTCGCCGCGAACATCCCGAGCAGCGCCACGACCAGCACCGTCGCGCGAATTCCCATCCGGATCACATTAGTCATCAGTGGAGAGCAGTCACCGGCCCGTGACACCGCTGTTGGTGGAGGCGGCGACCGACGAACGCAACCATTCCTTCGCCCGCGCGAGCACGGGATCGCGGCCCGCGGCCAGGTCGGCGCGCGTGCGGCGAACCGATTCGTCGGGCTCGACCCCGGCGCCCTCCAGCGAGACGCCGCGCCCGACCTTCACGTCGGCGATGGCGTATTGAAACAGGTCGCCGCTCGGCAGCTGCTTGAACGCCGACGGCAGCGCCTGGCCCGCGCTGCGCTCGCCGAACACCCGCGCGCGACCGGCCGCCTGCAGGCCCGCCGCCATGATCTCCGCGGTCGACGCGGTGCCGCCGTCGACCAGCACCGCCAGCGGCCCGCGGAACGCGCCGGTCTGCGGGTAGGCCACGAACTGCAGCATTCCCTGCCGCAGCTGCATCGTGCCCAGCCAGGTCTGCCGATCGCAGAGGTAGCCGCTGAGGCCCGCCGCCATGATGCTCAGCCCGCCGCCGTTGCCGCGCAGGTCGAGCACCAGCCCGCCCTCCGCCGGCAGAGCGAGGAAAAATTCCCGCAACGGCCGCATCACCTGCCGCGCATAGACGTTGAAGCGCGCGACGCCGATGCCGTCCGTCAGCTCCGTCTCCCACCGCAACGGCAGCGCGGGAAAATTGCCGACGGGCTCGGTCCATTCGCCCGGATGGTCCGCGGTCACGACCGCCACCGGCCGCGGCGGCTCCGGCGGCCGCTCGACGCTGAGCTCGACCGCGCTGCCCACCGGCGCCCGCAACTGACCCTGAACCCACTGCGCGATCATGCGCCCCGCCGTCGCCGGCGCCGCGCCGCCTTCCGCCAGCACGCGCGCGAGGCGCTCCACCTCATGCCCGGCCGCCGACCGCACCACCTCGCCGGGTGTGAGCCCGGCCTGCGCAGCCGGCCCGCCGGCATCGACCCGCAGGACCACGACGGCGTCCTCCACCCAGCCCACCTCCAATCCCGCCGTGCCGACGCGCGAGCGCTCCTCGGGCGTGAACACCGTGGCCTCGCGCGGCAGGATGGCGAAATGCGACTTGCCCAGCTCGCCCAGCATTCGCTGCAGCAGGCCGCGCAACCCGGCCTTGTCCGTGGCCGCCGGGAGCTCCGCCGCGTAGCGCTCGCGCACCGCGGCCCAGTCGACGCCGCCGAACTGCGGGTCGAAATACGCCTCGTTCACCGTCTCCCACACGAGCGCGAACGTCGCCGCGCGCACCTCCGGCCACGGCGGTTCCTGCTCCGGGTTTTCCCCGGCCCGCGCGACGAGCGCGAGCAGCGCCGCGCCGCCGCAGAAAAGTAAACGCCCCCAGGACATGCCCGCGAGGTTGCCCAACGCCGCCGGCGCTTGTCAACGGACGCCGGCGCGCGGTCTCAGAGCTTCGCCTTGATGCGCTCGAGGATGGCGAGCGACATCGCCTCGTCGCCGAAGACGCCGACGCGGATCGAGACGTGCGTGGTCTTGCTGCCGGCCTGCTTGAGGATGACCTCCACCTTCTTGTCGAGCGCGGTGCGCGCGACGACCGTCGCGTCGACGCTGCTCTTGCGCTCCGTGACGACGGCGAACTCGAGGCCGCGCACGGCCTCCTGCGTCGCGCGGTAGACGCGGTCAAGGTCGCGATCGACGTTCGTCTCGAGCGCGCCGCGGATCCAGGCGACGCCGGCGCCCGCCGCACCGGCAGCCGCGACGGCGACGCAGCCGGAGGTCGCGACGGTGACACCGAGCAGCGCGGCGGCCAGCACGGTGCGGACGGAGAACCAGGGACGGACGGAACGGGCGGGTGTGTTCATAGGAGGGCGTGGGTGTTGGTCACGGAAGATGACAAACCCGCCGCCGAATTGCTCCCGCAAAAAAGCTTAAAACGGCGTCGCGCTGCCGCCGTTGCGGTTCACGACCTCCGCCAGCACCTTGCGCAACTGGTCGAGGCCGTAGGGTTTCGGCAGGATGCCGCAGAAACCGTGCTGGCGGTAGCTGCCGAGGACCGGGTCGCGCGAGTAGCCGCTGGAGACGATGGCGCGCACCTGGGGGTCGATCGCGATGAGTTTCTGCATCGCCTCGCGCCCGCCCATGCCGCCGGGCACGGTGAGGTCCATCACCACGACGTCGAAGGGCCGGCCGGCGTCGCGCGCCTGCACGTAGGCCTCGATCGCCGCCGCGCCGTCGGCCGCGCCGGTGAATTCCGCGCCGAGGCGCTGGATGAACACCTGCGCCATCTCGCGAATCGGCTCCTCGTCGTCCATGAACAGCACGCGCGCGCGCAACGGCGCCTCCGGCACCGGCTCCGCCGGCGTCGCGGCCTCGGTGTGCTGTGCCGCCGGGAGCCAGAGCGTGAACGTGGTGCCGCGGCCGAGCTGCGACTCCACCTCGATATGCCCCTGGTGCTTGCGCAGGATGGAATACACCGTCGCGAGCCCGAGGCCGCTGCCCTGCTGCTTGGTGGTGAAATACGGGTCGAAGATCTTCGCCACGTGCTCGGGCGCGATGCCGGTGCCGTTGTCGGCCACGGTGATCTTCACGTAGTCGCCGGCCGGGAGGTTGCTCACGGCGCCGGCGGCGAGCCGGGTGTTGGCGGCGGCGATGCGGATGAGGCCGCCCTCGGGCATGGCCTGCACGGCGTTGATGACGAGGTTCTGCACCACCTGGCCGATCTGGCCCTTGTCGGCGTTGGCGGGCCAGAGCGAGGCGGGGGCGTCGACCTCGCAGCGCGACTTCGCGCCGTGCATGGCGAACTCGGCCGACTCGCGCAGCAAATCGGGCAGCGCGATGGCGGCGCGCACCGGCTCGCCGCCCTTGGCGAAGGTCAGCAGCTGCTGCGTGAGGTCGCGCGCGCGCAGCGTGGCGCGCTTGGCATCGTGCAGCATGCGGCGCACCGAGCTGTCGGTGGCCGTGTCCATCTCGGCCAGGGTGACGTTGCCGAGCACGACGGTGAGGATGTTGTTGAAATCGTGGGCGATGCCGCCGGCGAGGATGCCGACCGCCTCGAGCTTCGAGGCGCGGAGCAGCTCGGCCTCGAGCCGGCGCCGCGCCGTGATGTCGGAGACGAAGCCCTCGTAGTAGAGCAGCCGGCCCTCCTCGTCGCGCACGGCGCGCGAGGTTTCGGACAGCCAGAGCGTGTGGCCGTGGCGGTCGATGATGCGCGACTCGAAGTTCTCCACCTTGCCGTGGCGGGTGATGAGCTCGACGAAACGCCGGTGCTCCTCCGCATCGGCGTAGGCGATGCCGCCGCGCTCGCGCTCGTTCCACTCCAGCATCTCAACGGGCGAGTCGAAGCCGTAGAGGCGGGCGAGCGCGGGGTTGACGGTGATGAAGCGGCCCTCGGGCGAGAGGCGGTAGACGCCGCCGACGGCGTTCTCGAAGAGCTCGCGGTAGCGGGCCTCGCTGTCCCGCAGCGCGCGCTCGGCGGCGAGCTTGGCCGTGATGTCGAAGGGCAGCGACAGCACGCACTCGCGGCCGTTGAGCGCGAGCGTGTGGGTGTAGACCTCGACGATGAGGATGGTGCCGTCCTTGCACCGGTGGCGCCAGAGACCGGCGGAATACGAGCCCGGCTTGCCCGGCGGATTCCGCTGAAACTCCTCCATCGCCCGGCGCAGGCGGCCGGCCTCGTCGCCGGGCCGCAGATCGAGCACGGTCATGCGCGCGAACTCCTCGCGCGTGTAGCCGTAGCGCTGCACCGCGGCCTCGTTGACCATCACGATCCGCAGCGTCTCGACGTCGAAGATATACATCGGGTTCGGCGTCGTCTCGAAGAGGTTGCGGTAGCGCTCCTCGCTCTCCTCCAGCGCGCGCTCGGCGGCCTTGATCTCGGAAATGTCGGTGAACACCAGCCGCACCCGCCGGTAGTCGAACTGGCCGCCGACGCGCTCGACCGACCAGTTGACGAGCATGTGGATCTCCCGGCCGCCGTGGACCGGCTGGTAGACCTTGGCGAGCGCCAGCTGCGGCCGCTCGTCCCAGATCGCCTGCAGTTCCTCGACGAAGCCGGCCTTCGCCTGCGGCGTCATGATTTCCGGCAGGCGCCGATCCATCTCCTCGATGGACTTGAAGCCGGAGGCGAGCAGGGCGCGGCGGTTGGCCGTGACGACGCGCTTGAGCCGGAACAGCGCCTCGACGAGCTCGGGACGGACGGCGAGGTGGGCGCGCAGGTCGGTGACGCCGGAGGCGCGGAGCTCCGCCAGGCGCCGCGCGATGGCGTCGACGTCCTCCACCACGATCGGCGTGGGCGCGAGGTCGAAGACCTCGCGCTGGCGCTGCTCGGATTCGCGCAGCTCGCGCGTGCGCTGCTCGACGAGGCGCTTCAGGCGCCGGTTGGCGTAGAGTGCGGCGAGCGTGAGCAGCGCGGCGGCGCCGGCAAAAAATCCGATCCACCGGGCCCAGCCGGGGACGCGCGAGTCGTCCGGCTGCCAGATCCACCCCTCGGCGGCGCGCACGTCGGGCGCCCGGCCGAGGGCGACGACGACCTCGGCGAGCTTGCGCCAGCGCCCGGGGTTCATGTGGCCGACCGCCACCATCTCGGGATGGATCAGCCGGCGCGTCGCCGCGGCCTCGAAGGCGAGCCGCTCGCGCGTCAGCCGCGGATAGCGGGGCGCATGCGTGCGGTGGATCCACTCGATGAGCTCCTCCGGGTGATCGAGGGCGTATTCCCAGCCGCGGAGGATGGCGCGGCGCATCGCCTGCGCGCGCTCGGAGTTGGCCTTCACCTCGGCCTCGGTGGTGAAAAGCAGGTCGCCGTAGAAATCGACGCCGTAGTCGGCGGGCCGGATCAGCTTGTAGCGGAAACCCGCCTGCTCGACATCGTAGGGCGTGTCGGTGACGAAGATGAGGATCGCGTCGGCCTCGTCCTCGAGCAGCTCGTTGTGCTGGGGCAGGTCGGGCACGGCGCGAAATTGTCCCGGCTGGATGCCTTCGAGGTGGAACATCGCCGCCATCTCGATGTTGCGGGAGTTCGGATTCATCGCGATGCGCCGACCGACCAGGTCCAGCGGCGTGGCGATGTCGGATTCGCCGGAGACCATCAGCGCGAACGGCGAATGCTGGAAAATCGCCGCGAGGGCGACGATCGGCGCGCCGTTCAGGCGGTCGAGGAACGTGCTCGCCGCCCCGACCCCGTAGGTCGCGCGGCCCGCCAGGACTTCCTCCGCCGGCCGCATGCCGATCTCGGCCTCGCGGAGCCGCACGGTCAGGCCCTCCTCGGCGAAATAACCCTTCAGCTCGGCCGCGTAGAGCCCGGCGAACTGGAACTGGTGCGAATACGGCAGCTGGATGACGACAGGATCGTTCGACTCGGCGCGGGCCAGCACGGCCGGCACCAGCAGGACGAGCAGGACGATGAGGTTCCTCGATGCCATGAAACGTGCCGTCGGCGGGGTGATTGGTCGATGCCAAGCCCGCCGGCACGGCTTGTCCAGACGCAAAGCCGGCGCACCGCCGCGCAGAAAGCTCGCCGCGCCCGCGTCCGCGCGTTTGCCTCCGCCCATGCCGACCGAGATCCGCCCCGCCACCCGCGCCGACGTGCCGCTCATCCTCCAGTTCATCCGCGACCTCTCCGTCTACGAGAAGCTCGCGCACGAGGTCGTCGCCACCGAGGACAAACTCGCGCGCACGCTCTTCCCGGCCGACGGCGGCGCCCCCGCCGCCCACTGCGTGCTCGCCTTCGCCGACGGTGCGCCCGCGGGCTTCGCGATGTATTTCTTCAACTATTCCACCTTCCTCGCGCAGCCCGGGCTCTACCTCGAGGACCTGTTCGTGAAGCCCGAGCTGCGCGGCCGCGGCCTCGGCAAGGCGCTGCTCCTCCACCTCGCCAAGATGGCCAACGCCCGCGGCTGCGGCCGCATGGAGTGGTCCGTGCTCGACTGGAACCAGCCCGCCATCGACTTCTACCGCCGCCTCGGCGCCGCGCCGATGGACGAGTGGACCGTCTTCCGCCTCACCGGCGACGCGCTGCGGCGGTATGCGTGATTGGATTTTCGATTTTGGATTGCGGATTTTCGATTGCCGCTAGGCGCCGGTCATTCCGCCGGCGGCGCAACGAGGACAATTCTCCACCGGCACAGCGGATTATTGATTCGTGTCGCCGCGGCCCGAATCGAAAATCTGAAATCCAAAAATCGAAAATCCGATGCAGCTCTTCTGGATCGACGCCTTCGCCTCGCAACCCTTCACCGGCAACCCGGCCGGCGTCGTGCCGCTCGATGCCTGGCCGGCCGACGCGCTGATGCAGCGCATCGCGTTCGAGAACGGCCTCGCCGAGACGGCGTTCTTCGTGCGCACCGGCGCCGATCGCTTCGCGCTCCGCTGGTTCACGCCCACGGTCGAGGTCGATCTCTGCGGCCACGCCACGCTGGCGAGCGCCTTCGTCGTGTTCCACGAGCTCGGCCAGGCCGGCGACCGCATCACCTTCGATTCGCGCAGCGGACCGCTCGTGGTCACCCGGCACAGCGACGGCTTCCTCGAACTCGATTTTCCCGCCACCCCGCCGCGCGCGGAAGACGACGCCGCCCTGCGTGCCACGGTCTCCGCGGCCATCGGCGGGGCGTCCGTCACCTGGCTGGGCCGCTCGCCCTTCGACCTGCTCGCCGTGCTGCCCGACGCCGCGGCCGTCCGCGCCGTGGCGCCCGACCTGCCGCGCATCGCCGCCCTCGGCGGCCGCGGCCTCATCGTCACGGCGGCCGGCGGCGACGGCACGGATTTCGTCTCGCGCTTCTTCGCCCCGCAGGCCGGCGTGCCCGAGGACCCGGTCACGGGCTCGGCGCATTGCGCGCTGACGCCCTACTGGGCGGCGCGGCTGGGAAAAACGACGTTGCGCGCCCGGCAGGTTTCCCCGCGCGGCGGCGACCTCCGCTGCACCTTGGCGGACGAGCGCGTGCTGCTCGCCGGCCGCGCCGTGCCCTACCTGCGCGGCGAGCTGGCACTGTGAAGCGCCTTCCGCGGCAACCGGCCGGGCCTCTCATCCGTAAACCTAGGCGCATGCAACGCCTCCGCCTCCTCCTTGCCCTGCCCTTCCTCGCCGCCGCAGCCACCGCCCAGCCTCCGGGCGCGGCGCCGCGCGACGAGTTCACCGTGGACCTTTCCTACTCCTCCCGCGAGACGCTCGCCAGCGGCGGCGTCGGTCGCGGCGAGGCGGCGATCACGCACTTCGGCGCGAGCTACACCGCCCGCCATGTGCTGAATCCGCAGACCGTCCTTTCCTACGGCCTCGCCTACCGCACCCACCAGATCGACGCCGGCGCCGGCCTGCCGCTGCCCGGGTCGCTCAACGAGCTCTCACTCACGCTCGGTGTCCGCCACGTCCTCTCCGCGCAGTGGAGCCTCCTCGCGTCGCTGCGCCCCGGGTTCTACGGCGACTTCGAGGAAATCGACGGCGACAGCCTCAACGCCCCGCTCCTCGTCCTGGCCAACTACGCCGCCAGTCCGGACCTGGTGTGGAGCTTCGGCCTCATCGCCAATCCCTTCTCCGACAATCCCGTGCTGCCCGTCCTCGGCGTGCGCTGGGCCTTCGCCGAGGGCTGGCGGTTCAACCTCGCCTTCCCGCAGAGCGGCTTCGCCTGGTCGCCGCAGGAAAACCTCACGCTGCGCGCCGGTGTCTCGTTCCAGGGAGGCAGCTTCCGCATCACCGACAACCTCGGCGTCCCCGCCGTCGGCGTCGCCCGGCTCGCCAACACCTACGTCGACTACCGCGAGGTGCGCGCCAGTCTCGGCCTCGACTGGAACCTCACGCCCGCCGCGTCGCTCACGCTCGACGTCGGCGCCGTGACGGATCGGAAATTCGATTTCATCGACCGCGACTTCCGTCTCGACGGCGGCTCCGGCTTCTACGGCGCGCTGGCGTTCCAGGCCTCGTTCTAGGCCCCGGAAACAGCCTCCTTAGCCGAACGGCTAGGACGACCTTTCCGCCCCCCTTTCGCGCCGCCGACTCCGGTCCGGCGCGGACCCGCTCACGGCGGTTCCCCTCTGGGAGCCGCCGTTTTCGTTGAATGAAATTCAAGTCCGACCTGAGAAATTGTCATGGTCACAGAATCGATTCTTACAAACTGTGCCGGTGACAATCGGTTTGGGCTGGGGCTACTGAACGGGCGCCGCTTCCGCTACAGTTTCGCGCCTCGTCCACGCCCATGATCCAGACCGTCACTACCCCCAAGCCGCTTTCGCCCGCGAAAGCCGCCGCCCGGCCCCTCTACGCCGAGCTCGCCGATTCCCTCCAGACCCTCATAGAGCACGGCACGCTCCGTCCCGGCCACCGCGTGCCGTCGGTCCGCGTCATGTCGCGCCAGCGCGATGTCTCCATCGCCACGGTGCTGCAGGCCTACACTGTCCTGGAAAACCGCGGCTACCTCGAGGCGCGCCCGCAGTCCGGTTACTACGTCCGCCCGCGCACGCTGACCGCCGCCCCGGAGCCGCGCATGGCCAAGCCCATGGTCAAGCCGGCCTTCGTCGGCGTGAACGACCTCACCGCCGAGGTCATGGAAGTTGCGCTCAACAGCGACTACGTCCCCTTCGGCTCCGCCTGCCCGCACCACTCGCTCTTTCCGACCAAGAAGCTCGCGCGCATGCTCGGCTCCGTCGCCCGCCGCGACCCCACCCTCATCGGCCGCGCCGGCATGAACTGGGGCTACGAGCCGCTCACCCGCGAGATCGCCCGCCGCTACCTCCAGGCCGGCGTGCCGATCAACCACGACGAACTCGTCGTCACCGACGGCGCCACCGAGGCGCTGAACCTCTGCCTCCGCGCCGTCACCAAGCCCGGCGACACCGTCGCGATCGAGACGCCCGCCTACTTCGGTTTCCTCGAGATCATCTCCTCGCTCAACCTCCGCGCCCTCGAGATCCCCACCTGCTCGCGCCAGGGCATGTGCTTCGACGCGCTGAAGGAGGCGCTCGACCAGAACGACGTAAAGGTCGTCATGCTCATGCCGAACTTCCACAACCCGCTCGGCTCGCTCATGCCCGACGAGAAGAAGCAGCGCCTCTACGAACTCCTCGCCGAGCGCGACTTGCCGATCATCGAGGACGACTGCTACGGCGACACGCATTTCGGCGACGTCCGCCCCAAGCCGCTCAAAGCCTGGGACCGCGACGGCCGCGTCATGCTCTGCTCCTCCTTCGGCAAGACCCTCGCGCCCGGCTTCCATGTCGGCTGGACCGCGCCGGGCCGCTACCTCGAGGCGATCCGCCGCCTGAAGTTCATCAACACGATGGGCACGCCGCGCATCCTCCAGAAGACCATCGCCGAGTTCCTCCGCGACGGCGGCTACGACCACCACCTCCGCTCGCTCCGCCGCGCCTACGCGCAGCACCTGCACCAGTTTCTCCAAGGCATGCAGCGCCACTTCCCCGAGGGCACGCGCTACAGCCGGCCGCAGGGCGGCAACTTCATCTGGGTCGAATTCCCGCTCAAGATCGACACGCTCCGCCTGCGTCGCGACGCGCTGAAGCACAAGATCAACATCGCCCCCGGCTCGCTCTTCTCCGTCAAGGACCGCTACCGCCACTGCCTGCGCATGAGCTGCAGCCTGCCTTGGTCCGACGAGATCGACGCCGCGCTCAAGACACTCGGCGACCTCGCGAAACAGCAGCTCTGAAACCGTCCGCCCGGTCTCTGTCCGGACAAAACGCGCCTTGGTCGCAAAGAGATTTCCGTGCCCGATTTTCGCCGTCGTGCTCGGGCGAGCCGCCCCCTCATTTCACTGTTTCCCACCGCCCCCCTCGCTTCCCCCATGCGCCGCCGCACCGCCATCTTGCTTTTCGACGACGTCGAGGTTCTCGACTTCGCCGGCCCCTTCGAGGTCTTTGCCGTCACGGATGAACTTTCGGCACAGCAGCGCTTCGAGGTCTTCACCGTGGCCGTGAAACCCGGGCCGATCGTCGCGCGCAACGGCCTGAAGGTCCTGCCCGAACACACACTCGCCACCGCGCCCGCCGCCGACGTGCTCATCCTCCCCGGCGGCTATGGCTCACGCGCGTTGCTCACCAACGACGCCGTGCTCGAGTGGGTCCGCCGCCAGGCCGCGGGCGCCGAGATCGTCATCTCCGTGTGCACCGGCGCCCGCCTGCTCGCGCGCCTCGGCCTGCTCGACGGACTCGACGTCACCACGCACTACGAAAACCTCACCGAGCTCGCCCGCCTCGCTCCCGCCGCGCGCGTGCACGGTGACCGCCGCTTCCACGACAACGGCAAGATTCTCACCGCCGCCGGCATCTCCGCCGGCATCGACATCTCGCTCCACGTGGTCGCCCGCCTGCACGGTGCCGACACCGCCGCCGCCACCGCCCGCTACATGGAATACCCCTGGCGCAACGACGCCGGCGCCACGCGCTGAGCAATTCCGTCCACCCGCCCTCTCCCCCCGCATGTCCGCCGCCTCGCCCCTCGCCACCCGCAGCCAGTTGATCGCCGCCTTCGCGGCGATCTACATCGTCTGGGGCTCCACCTACCTCGCGATCGCCATCGCCGTCGAGACGCTGCCGCCGTTCCTCATGGCCGCGGCGCGCTTCGCCGTCGCCGGCGTGATGCTCTACGCGTTCCTCTGGTTCACCAAGCGCATCCGCCCCACCGCGAAGCAGTGGCGCGACAACACGATCGTCGGCGGTTTCCTCATGCTCGGGGGCAACGGCCTCGTCTGCTGGGCCGAGCAATACGTGCCCTCCGGCATCGCCACGCTCATCATCTCCTTCGGTCCGGTCGTCGTCGTGCTGCTCGACTGGGCCGTGCATGCCGCCGACCCCACCGGCCGGCGCGGCAGCCGGCCCAATCTCCCGACGTGGATCGGCCTCGCACTCGGCTTCCTCGGGCTCGTGCTGCTCGTCGGCCCCGACGTCGCCAACGGCACCGGCGGCCTCACGCTGCTCACGGTCGGCGCGCTCGTCTCCGCCTGCGTGTTGTGGAGCGCGGGCTCGCTCTACGGCCGCTACGCCTCGGCGCCGGCGGAACCGTTCACCGCGTCGGCCATCCAGATGCTCACCGGCAGCGGCTGGCTCTTCGCCGCCAGCCTGCTCGCCGGCGAGCCCGGCACCCTCACGGCGGAGGCCTTCACCGCGCGCTCCGTCGGCGCCTGGGTTTATCTGACGCTCGTCGGTTCGCTCGTGGGTTTCACGGCCTTCGTGTGGCTGATGAAGCACAGCACGCCGGCGCACGTTTACACCTACACCTACGTGAATCCGATCGTCGCCGTGTTTCTCGGCTGGCTGATCCTCGACGAGACGGTGAGCCCGCGCATCTTCACCGCCGCCGCCGTCATCATCGCCGGCGTGGCCATCATCACCTTCGCCAAGACCCGCCTCCCGTCCGCCCCCGCGGCCCCGGTCCCGACCCCCGCCCCCGCCGCGACCAAGTAGGGCCGGCTTCAGCCGGCCACGCGAAACCCACGCCCGCCCGTTTTGTAACCTAATAGGTTACACTTTCGCCGCACGCTCAGAGTAGGACTCGGAAATTTTTAACCTAATAGGTTACAAAAACCGAGGGGCGCATTCGCGGTGGAGATGGTCGCGAAGGCGCGAGGTCGTTGGCGATCGTCAGGCGCGCGTCCTTCCGGCCGGCTGAAGCCGGCCCTACTTTACTTTGCGGGTTCGGGTGGCGCAGCCACCGCATTTGCCGCGGCGGCCTCGCGGGCGAGGCGGCGCTCCCAATACCACGTGTAGAACACGGGCACGGAGAAGAGCGACACGATGTCGAAGATCATGCCGCCGACCACCGGCAGCACCATCGGCACCATCAGCTCCGAACCGCGCCCGGTCGACCAGAGCACGGGTATGAGCGAGAGCAGCGCGGTGGCGTTGGTCATGATCGCGGGCCGGCGGCGGCGCAGGCCGGCGATGAACACGCGCCGGTTCACCTCGGCGAGCGTGCCGGGATGGGTCTTGAACTGGTCGTGAATGTAGGTGCCGAGCAAAATGCCGTCGTTGAACATCACGCCGAGGAGCACGAGGAAGCCGACGATTACCGCCGTCGTCATCTCCACGTCCCACAGCCAGACGAAGAGGAATCCGCCGGCCGTCGTCACCACGGCGTTGGCGAGGATGATGATCGCCGTGATCAGCCAGGAGCGCGTGCCGATGTAGATGAGCACGACCATCACCGCCATCGACACGCCGATGATCCAGCGCAGGGTCTCGTCGGCCTTGATCTTCTGCTCGTAACGGCCGACCCAGCGGTAGGTCGCGCCGGCGGGCAGGGTCAGGCGGCCGTCGGCGAGGGCCGCGCGCAGGCGCGCGTCGGCGTCGCGCACGACCTCGACTTCGCCGCGGCCGAGCACGTTGAGCATGACGTATTGCGTGCGCTTGCCGCCCTCGGAGCGGATCGCCATCGGCCCGATCGTGTAGGTGAGCGCGACCTCGCTCGGACGCGTCCCGGCGAGCCGCATGACGCCGGCATCGACGGCGCGGCGGATCGCGGCGGGCAGCTCGTCACCCGCAGCGACGGTCAGCTCCACCCGGCGCGGCGCGAGCACGGTCAGGTTGCGCTGGTGTGCGAGCGGGAGCCGGCCGAGCAATTCCGCGGCATCGGGTGCGTCGGGACCGAGTTCGAGCACGTGCACGGTCGGACGCGCCAGGAGATTGGTCAGCGGCACGGCGCCATGCTCGCCGGCGGCCGCCGGCACCTGGAGCTGGAGCAACTCGTCGGGATCGTCGCGCCGTTCGCGGGCGTAGCGGATGCGCACCGGGTAGCGCAACGCGCCCTCGACGCTGGAGGTGATCGCCATGCCGCCGAAGGCCGTCTCAACGGCGCGCATGACCTGCTCGTTGGTCAGGCCGAAGCGCGCCACCTTCGCCGGATCGAGGCGGATCTCGGCGTAGGGCTTGCCGCCCTCGCGCTGCATCTGCACGTCGACCGCACCGGGCGTGGGCTGGATGATCTTTTCCGCCGCCTCGGCGAAGTGCTCCAGTTCCGCGCTGTCGTCGCCGAGCACCTGCAGCGCGATGAGGCTGCGGATGCCGGTGGAAAGCATCACGACGCGCGTCTCGATCGGCTGGAGCCAGCTCGGCGCCACGCCGGGGATGTCGCTGATGGCGGCGAGCGCGGCGCGCACCTCGGCGAGCGTGCGCGGACGCTTCTCGGTGGTGCCGTCCTCGCGCGTCACCTCGTGCACGGGCCACTCGGCGTAGGGTTTGAGCAGCACAACGGTCTCGATCATGCCGAGCGGCGCGGGATCGAGCGCCGTCTCGGCCCGGCCGAGCTTGCCCATGACGTTCGCCACCTCGGGCACGGATTCGATGAGGCGGTTCTGCATCATCATCACGCGCTGCGTCTCGCCGAGCCCGCCCGTGGCGGGGATCGACGGCATGAAAAGGAGGCTGCCTTCGTCGAGCGGCGGCAGGAAACTCGACCCGACGCCCGGGAACGTGCGGGTCATCGCCTGATCGAGCGTCGTGCGCGAGAGGTCGGCGCCCGCAAGGTCGAACACCTTGCGCAACGGCCAGCTGAGCGTCGGCCAGCCCGCGCCGAGCAGGTAGCCGCCGAGCGCCATGGTCGCGATCGTCGCGGTGAACGCGATCTTGTGCCGCTGGATGCGCGCGTAGGCCCATTCGTAGGCCACGTGGATCGCGTGGCTCATCGGGTTCTCCTCGTAGTTGACCAGCTTCTCGCGGCCGAGGCGCCACACCGCGGAGCCGACAAGCGCGGCGAAGAGCGGCGCGAAGAGCCAGCCCGGCACCGTGAGCGACCAGCGGCCGTATTCGAGCGGCAGCGTCCAGCCGTCGCGGATGAACCACCCGAACGCCACGCCGGCCGCGATGCCGGTGAGGGCGAAGAGCAGCGGCTTGCGCACATGCCACGGCGGCAGCAGCAGGCGGCAGAGCGTCGGCACGAGCAGCGTGCCGAAGAGCACCGCGCCGCTGATCGCGAGCGACTTCGTCAGCGCCAGCGGCTCGAACAGCCGGCCGGCCTGGTCCGTGAGCGCGAAGATGGGCAGGAATCCGATGACCGTCGTCGCCGCCGACGTGAGCAGCGGCCGCGCGACTTCCTCCGCGGCGCGCACGACCGTGGCGGTGATCTCCTCGTTGAACGGCGAGGTCGGCATCGCCCGGCCCTCGCGTTTGCATTTCTCCTGCAGGTCGACGAGGTGCTGCGTGATGTTTTCGGTCATGATGATGCCGAAATCCACCATCACGCCGATGGCGATCGCGATGCCGGCGAGGCTCATGATGTTCGCGCCGACGCCGAACCCATGCATGACGAGAAACGTGAACAGCATCCCGAGCGGCAGGCTGATGGCGACCGCGAGGCTGGCGCGCACGTGGAGCAGGAACGAGACGACCACGATGACGGTCGTGATCACCGCCTCCTGCAGCGTGTTGGTCACCGTCTCGGTCGTTTCGCGAATGAGCTGCGAACGGTCGTAGAACGCCACCGCCGCCAGCTGCTCGCGCTCGAGCGCCGGCTGTAGGTCGATGAGGCGGCGCTTCAGGGCGTCGATCACCGTCTTCGGGTCCTCCTGCACGCGCATGCCGATGATGGCGCCGACGTGCTCCTGGTAACCGTCGGCGAGCAGACCCTGGCGGAACTGGCCGCCGAGCTGCACGGTGGCGATGTCGCCGAGGCGCAGGCCCGCACCCTTCACGCGGTCGCCGCGGATGATGACGTTCTCCACGTCCTTGACCGAGCGGATGAAGCCGACGCCGCGGATCATCGTCTCGACCCCCGACTGCTCGACGCTCATGGCGCCGGCATCGCGGCCGGCGTTCTGCACGGCCATCATGAGCATGTCGAGGGTCACGCCCTGCTCCTCGAGCCGGAGCGGATCGACCTCGATCTGGTATTCGCGCACGACGCCGCCGGCGGGCGCCACCTCGGACACGCCGGGCACGGCGCGCAGGGCGGGCACGACGATCTGGTCGAGCACGTAGCGCTTCTCCTCGACGCTGCGCGGCCCCTGCAGCGTGAACGCGTAGACCTGCCCCATCGCGGTCGCGTCGGGCCCGAGGCGCGGCTTCACGCCGGCGGGCAGCAGGCCCTGCACCTGCGCGAGGCGCTCGAGCACGCGCGTGCGGCTTTCGTAGAGGTCGCGGTTCTCCGCAAAGATGACGTAGAGGTAACTCGCCCCGTAGAGCGACATGCCGCGCACGGTCTCGACGCCGGGCAGGCCCTGCAGCTCGCGCGCGAGCCGTGAGGTGACCTGCTGGTCCATGTCCTGCGGGCTCTGCCCCGGCCACTCGGCCCAGACGATGACCTGGTTGTCGCTCAGGTCGGGGATGGCGTCGACCGGCACGTGGCGCCAGCCCCAGACGCCGGCGGCGGCGAGGCCGAGCGCGACGGCGAGGGTGAGGAAGGTGTTGCGGATGACGAAGGAAAGCATGGGAAGAAACTAGCGATCGAAGGCGCGTGCGATGGAGGGCCGAGCTCCCGCGAGGCCGAATGCAGCGAGCGTGACATCATGTTCACGGCCTCGCGGGAGCTCGGCCCTCCACGGTGTTGCGAAATCGTCGCGCATCTCAGTGCGAATGTCCGTCCGCCGCGGGCGCCAGCGCGCCCTGCGGGAACAACAGGCTCGGGGTGCCGGCGAGCTGCGCCTGGCTGTCGATCAGGAATGCGCCCTGCGCGGCCACCTCGTCACCGGGCTGCAGGCCGGCGCGGACGACGTAGACGTCGTTGCCGTGCGCGTCCTCGAGGCGCGGCCCGAGGGCGAGCGGCGCGAGTTCGAAGCGCACGCGGCCGTCGGCGCTGCGTTCGGCGACGCGCCACGCGACGTTGCGCACGCCGGTGGAGAGCACCGCGGTCTTCGGGATGAGTGAGAAACGGCCCCACGAACCCGGGTTCGCCGGATCGGCGGGCCGCAGATTCTGGTCGAGAACACCCTGGATGCGCGCCGTGACGAGCGAGCCGGGCTGGATGTAGGCGCTGGCGTTGCTGAGGTAGATGCGGACCTCGCGCGAGCGGATCTCCGGGCTGATCTCGCGGCCGAGGCGGTCGATCTTCGCCTCGACCTGCGGCAGCTCGCCGCGGTCGTCCGTCGCAATCAGGACGCGCTGGCCTTCGCGGAGAAAATTGGCGGGCAACTCCGGCACGTGCACGACGACGGTGAGGCGGTCGGGGTCGACGATGGTGAGGAGCGGCGTGTCGGCCATGACCTCCTTGCCGAGCTCGAGCATCGAGTTCACCTGCTCGAACTCGCGCATCATCACCTGACCCTTCACCGGGGAGCGGATCGTGATGGTGTCGGTCGGCGGCTCGCCCGCGAGGACGGCGTCGGCAACCTCGGCGAGATTCCAACGGACAAAGCGCTGCCGGATCGCGTCGACGGCGAGCTGATCGCCCAGCTTGCGGGCGGCGAGCAGTTCGCCTTGGGCGGCGAAGGCCTCGGGGCTGTAGAGATCGACGATGGGCGCGCCCTCGCCGACGACTTCGCAGCAGCCCCAGGTCGCCATGTAGCGTTTCACGATGCGGCCGGGGACGCGCGGAATGACGACGGCGGTGAAGCGGTTGTCGTAATCGGCCGTGCCGTAGGCGCGCACGGTGACGGTGGCGGGGCCGGCGGCGATGGTCGCGAGCTGCACCCCCATGCGGCGCTGCTGCTCGCGCGTGAGCTCGCCGGCGGTGACCTTGGTCATGTCCATGCCGCACACGGGGCACGGGCCGGGTTTCTTGCCGATGAAGTCCATCATCGGGCACGCATAGCGATCGCCGGTGGCGCCGGCTTCGTCATGCGCGGCCTCGACGTGGAACAGCGTGTGCGCCGGCAGCAGCGCGACAACGCCGGCGCCGAGCAACAGGCCGGCGAGGGCGACAACGGGAGCGGGAGGCAGGCGCATGGCGGTCAGCGTTTGACGACTTCGTTCTTGAGATACATCGGGCCCCAGCGATCGGGGTCCTTGGCGAACCTCGGCGGGCACATCCGGCAGCCGAAGCCGATGGTCTTGCCCTGGTAGGTCGCGGTCGGGAGCTTCGGGTCGACGTCCATGCCGCAGATGGCGCAGACGGTGTTGACCGGTTTGGCGTCGGCGGACGCGACGGCGGTGCTCGCGGCGACGGCGGAGGCCGCAGGCGCGGCAACCGCAGCGGGAGCGGGCGCAGGCGCGGTGTCGCGCGGCGCGAGGGTGTTGGTCACCATCGGCGCGTAATCGCCGCCGCCGACGGCGTTGGCCTCACGGTGGGCGTGCGGCGCGAAGAAAGCGGCGCGCGCCACGAGGGCGATGAGCGCGCCGACGGCGAAGGTGCCGAGGAAGATGAAGAGGCTGCGGGTCATGGTGAAGAGGAGACGGAGGTGGGCGGAAAATCTTTCAACGGGCGGGCGGCGGGAAGCGCGCGGCGGAGACGTAGCGCCAGAGTTCGGCCCGCGCGGTGCGCTCGGCCTGCTCGGCGGCGATGACCTGGATCTCGGCCTCGGTCGCCTTTTCGAGGAGCTCGACCGTCATGAGCACGGTGGATTCGCCCGGGCTGCCGGCGCTGGCCGCACGAAGGAAGGCGTCGAGCTCGGCCTCCAGGCGCGCGAGCGTCTCGTGGCTGACGCGGCGGGAGGATTCCGCGAGGCGCGCGGCGCGCTCGGCCCGGGTGACGGCGGAGCGGATGCGGTAGGTGGCGGAAGTGGCCTCGGCCTGGGCGGCGGCGCGTTCGGCGGAGGCGGCCTCGAGCTCGGCGCGCGAGGCGCGGCGGCTGCGCCAGGGAAAATCGGACATGAGCGCGACGCCGACGGTGTTTTCATTGCCCATGCTGTTGCGCTCGCGCTCGTAGCGCAGACCGACGGCGGTCATCGGCCGCGCGGCGGCCTTGGCCATGCCGGCCATGGCGTCGGCCTCGGCGGTGCGGGCGGAGGCGGCCAGCAAGGCGGGCGCCGCGGCGGGATCGATCTCGGCGGGCAAGGGGGCGACGAAGGCCGGCAAGGCCTGATCCGGGCTCAGGCCGAGCCGCCCGCGGGCCTCGGCCGCGGCGTCGTCGGCCATGCGCTGATCGTTTTCGAGCATCAGGCGCATCGCCGCGAGGCGGGTTTGGACGGTGAGGCGGTCGGCCAGCCGCACGCCGCCCATGCCACCAGTGGACGTGGCAAGGCGCGTGTCGAGGCTGCGCAGCACGGCGTCGAGGCGGTCGACTTGGCGGCGGACACAGGCGAGGCGCGCCGTGGCACCTTCGGCCTCGGCGAGCGCCATCGCGGTCTCGGCGGCGAGTTCGCCGGCCATCAATGCATAATCCGCCTCGGCCATCGCCACCGCGGCGCGGGCGCGCTCCCGCTGGGCGGAGAGTTCGCCGCGACGCGGCAGCGGCTGGCGCACGCTGACTTCATACATGTCGCTGCGCTCGCCCATCGCACCGTTCATCCGCGACACCATGCCCTCGACCTCGGGATCGGGCAGCAGGCCGGCGGCGCCGGTGCGCTGTTGCGCCGCGTCGATGCGCCGCGCCGCCGCCTGCAGGGCCGGCGCGCCGGACACGACGCGGAGAAATTCCGCGGCGGCGTCAGGCGACGTCGCCGCCTCGGCGCGGCGCGACGGGACGGACGACGAGACGACCAGCAGGGCGATCAGGAGCGGACGCGGCGACATGGCGGTGAGGGTTCGGCAGAGAGAGGCGGGCAGGCGGCGCACCGGGCCGGTGCGCCCTACCTTGAAGGATGTCCGCTCAGTGTTTGTGCGCGGAGTCAGACTTCCCGGCCTTGCCGGCCTTCTTCTTCGCGGCGGCGTCGATCTTGGCGAGATGCTCGGCGGGGTTCTCCATGAAAGTGTCGATGCAACCGTCGCAGCAGAACTTCACGAGACGGTCGGCCTGGCCTTCGGCGCGGTAGATCCACTCGGTGGCGTCGCCCATGCTGCCCAGCTTTTCGCCGGAGCCGACGCAGACATCGAGCGGGTAGTTCTTGCTGGCCTCGGCCGCCCAGGCGGCCTCCTGGTCGGTGATCTTGACCAGCTCGCCCTGCGGGGCGGCGGCAGAGGTGGAAACGAACGCCACGAGGGCGGCGAGGAGCGCGAGGATTTTGGGCATTTTCATGATGGTGCGGGTAATATGCCGCCGGAGACGGATTCCCTTGGAAAATCTTACAGGGAAAATCACCCGGGCGGCGTATCATCCGGCCATGACCACCGACCCGGCCGCCCTCGTCGCCGCCCTGAACGCCCAGCGCGGGGCCTTCAAGGCCTTCCTCGCGGCCCGCGTCGGCAGCGAGGCCGAGGCGGAGGACATCCTGCAAAACGGCCTCGTCAAAGCCCTGCAGCGCGCCGGCGAGCTCCGCGACGACGACAAACTCACCGCGTGGTTCTACCAATTGCTCCGCCACGCTGTCACCGACCACTACCGCACCAAGGGCGCGGCCCGCCGGCGCGACGACGCGCTCGGCACGCTCGTGACGGCCCTCGAGCAGGACGTGGCGACCGCCCGGGCCTTCGAGGCGAAACTTTGCACCTGCCTCGGCGGCGTCGTGGACACGCTGAAGCCGCCACACGCCGAACTCCTCCGCCGCGTCGACCTCAACGGCGAAGCCGTGCAGGACGCCGCCCGCGCCCTCGGCCTGACGCCGAACAACGCCAGCGTCACGCTGCACCGCGCCCGCAAGGAACTGAAGACGCGCCTCGAAGCCTTCTGCGGCGACTGCGCCGACGGCGCCTGCCTCGACTGCGATTGCGCGGAGTGACGGCGTCGGCCGGCCAACGCCGGCGGCGCGGCGTTCGCGCCGATTTTCGCGCATTGCCCCGCGGCAGCGGCTCCGGCAGGCTGACCAGCGTCGCCCCTCCATGCGCAGCCTGGCCCTGAAAATCCCGCCGGTCGTGGTCGTGCTGGCCTTGGCCGGCCTGATGTGGGCCGCGGCGCGCCTCGTCCCCACCCTGACCGTTCCGGTGCCGGCCCATCGCGTGCTCGCCGCGGTCCTCGCGGCGACCGGAGCGGCGATCGCCCTGGCCGGCGTGGCTTCGTTTCGCCGCGCGAAGACCACGGTCAACCCCCTCGCGCCCGCCGCCGTGTCCGCGCTGGTGGTCAGCGGGGTTTATCGCCGCACCCGCAACCCGATGTATCTGGGCATGCTGCTGATCCTGCTCGGCGGCGCGCTGTGGTCGGCCAATGCCCTGTCGTTCCTCGTCGCGGCCGGCTTCGTGCCGCTGATGAATCGCCTGCAGATCGGCCCGGAGGAGGAGATTCTCGCCGGGCGGTTCGGAGAGGAATTCGCCGCCTATCGATCCCGCGTGCGTCGCTGGCTCTGACCAGCGCGACGCGCCAGCCCTCTCAAATTTTATGCCCTACCTCATCGGAATCGGCCTCGCCGTGTCGGTCACGCTCTTCGCCCGTCTCGTCGGCCTCGACCGCGACCGCGCCTTTTATCCGACGGTGATGATCGTCATCGCCGGCCTCTACGGGCTGTTCGCCCTGATCGGCGGCTCGACGGCGGCGCTCGCCGCCGAGGCGGGACCGATGATCGGGTTCATCCTGGTCGCGGTGATCGGCTTCCGGTTCAACCTCTGGTGGGTGGCCGCTGCGCTCTTCGCGCACGGGGTGTTCGATCTGTTTCACGGCCACGTCATTTCGAATCCCGGCGTGCCGGCGTGGTGGCCTGCCTTCTGCTCGGCCTACGACATCACCGCCGCCGCCTGCCTCGCTTGGCTTCTGCTCACGGGCACCCCGGCGAAACCGGCGCCCTGACCTGCCGCGGCGCCCGGGCGAGAGTAACCTATCATCGAGGCAGAGCGAAAACGGGAAGCGCGGAGAAGTTTCCCGTAAGATTCCGCCGCGGCGTGCGTCTGCGGGATGAAACCGCTTCATCCCATGCCGAAAACCGCCCGCCGTTCCCGTCCTCCCGCCGCTCCCTGCGGCTGCCGCCGCTGCACCTGCGCGGCGGCGCCCGCGTGCCGCTGCCACGTCTTCAACGCCCTCATCGCGCTCGCGCTGTGGGATCTTCGCCGCGACCTGCGCGGCCGCGCGTCATGAACACGGCCCACTTCGAACTCGACCTGCTCGAACGGCGCCGCCTCCGCCAATGGCACCGGCTGGCCCGGCCGCTGGACCCGCTGCCGCCGGAGAGCGAGCCTGACGCGGACATCGACGCCCCCGGCCGATTCACCCCCGGCTACGCGACCGACCACCCGCTCCTCCGCGCCGCGCTCCCCGTCGCGCTGGCCATCCTCCTTTTTCTCCTCAACGATCCCCCGCGTTCGGATGCCAGCACTCCGCGCGGGCCGGCCCCTTCCGAATCCGTTTCGCCATGAATCACTCCTCCCCTTCCTGCCACGCGCCCGCGCCCTCCGCCACGGGTGGCCATTCCGGTCACGGTCATCACCACGGCGCCGCCGGCGGCGGCCGCGAAGCCGCGCCGGGCGAGCCCGTCTACATGGGCCTGCCGCACGAACGCTACCTGCGCCCGAAATTCTACGTCGCCGCCGCGCTCACACTCCCGGTTCTGGTGCTCTCGATGGGCGAGATGATCTGGCCGCATCTCATCCACCAGGTCACGCCGCGCATGTCCGGCTGGCTGCAGCTGCTGCTGACGACGCCGGTGTTTTTCTGGAGCGGCGCGCCGTTCCTGCGCCGCTGGTGGAAATCGCTCCGCGAGCGCGACCCCAACATGTTCACGCTCACCGTCACCGGCACGGGCGCGGCGTATCTCTACAGCGCCGCCGCGGTGTTTCTCGCGCCGTTCTTCCCGGACGCCTACCGCACGGCGCACGGCATCCCGCTCTACTTTGAGGCGACGGCGTTCATCACGACCATCGTCCTCCTCGGCCAGATCCTCGAGCAACGCGCCCACGCCCGCACCGACGCCGCCATCCGCGCGTTGATGCAGCTCGCGCCGAAGATCGCACATCGCGTCGGTGCCGACGGCACCGAGACCGACGTGTCCGTCGACACCGTGCAACCGGGCGACCTGCTCCGCGTGCGCCCGGGCGAAAACCTGCCCGTGGACGGCGTGCTGACCAGCGGCGCCGCCGAGATCGACGAATCCATGCTCACCGGCGAGCCACTGCCCGTCACGCGGCAGCCCGGCGACAAGGTCAGCGCCGGCACGCTCAACACCACCGGCTCCTTCGTCTATCGCGCCGAGCGCGTCGGCGCCGACACGATGCTCGCGCAGATCGTGCGCCTCGTCGAACAGGCGACCGAAAGCGAACCGCCGATCGCGCGGCTCGCCGACCGCGTCTCCGCGTGGTTCTTCCCCGTCGTGCTCGCGATCGCCGCGACATCGTTCCTCGCCTGGACCCTGTTCGCGCCGGACCGCGGCTGGCTCTACGGCCTGATCAACGCCGTGTCCGTCCTCATCATCGCCTGCCCCTGCGCCCTCGGCCTCGCGACGCCCGTGTCGCTCGTCACCGGCATCGGCCGCGGTGCGCAGGCCGGCGTGCTCGTCAAGGACGCCGCCGCACTCGAGGCGCTGACGCACGCCACCACGCTCCTGATCGACAAGACCGGCACGCTCACGGCGGGCCGGCCCGAGGTGGTGGCGATCGAGTCGTTCGAGACGATGTCCGAAGACGAACTCCTCTCGCTCGCGGCCTCCGCCGAGGCGCCGAGCGAACATCCGCTCGCCCGCGCCATCGTCGCCGCCGCGCAGGCGCGCGGGCTCGCGCTCGCACCGGCGCTGGATTTCCGCGCCGAGATCGGCGCCGGGGTTTCCGCGCTCGTGGACGGACGCCGCGTCTGGGTCGGCCGCGACCGGCGCCGGCCGCAGGAAGAGGCGGGCGTGCCGCCGCGGATTCCGCCTGCCTTTCCGCCGCACGCCACGGTCGTCACGGTCGCGGTCGGCGGCCGGCCGGTCGGACACCTCGCGCTCGCGGACCAGATCAAGCCCACGACGCCGGCCGCCGTGCGCGAATTGCAGCGGCTCGGTTTGCGCGTGTTCATGGTCACCGGCGACCGCACCGAATCCGCGCGCCACGTGGCGGAAGAACTCGGCCTCGACGGTTTCCACGCCGAGGTCACGCCCGCCCGCAAGCAGGAGCTCGTCCGCGAGCATCAGGCGCAGGGCGAGCGTGTCGTGTTCGCCGGCGACGGCCTCAACGACGCCCCGGCCCTCGCCGCGGCCGACGTCGGCATCGCGATGGGCACGGGCACCGATGTCGCGATGCACAGCGCCGGCCTCGTGCTCGTGAAGGGCGACCTGCAGGCCCTCGTGCGCGCCGTGCACCTGAGCCGCGCGACCCTCCGCAACATCAAGCAGAACCTCTTCTGGGCCTTCGCCTACAACACCGCCGGCCTGCCGCTCGCGGCGGGGGCCCTGTTCCCGTTCACCGGCTGGCTGCTCAACCCGATGTTCGCCGGCGCGGCGATGAGCCTCAGCTCCATCACCGTCGTCGCCAACGCCCTCCGCCTGCGCCGCACCCGGCTCTGACCCGCGCGGCGCTGGCAAGTCGACGGAACCTGAGTAGGCTCTGTGGCGTCACAAACACCACCATGCACCTCCGGAAACTCCTTTCCCTCACCCTCGCCGGTGCCGCGCTGCTGTTCGCCGCCGGCTGCCAGACCGTCGAGACGCGCATCAAGGAAAACCCCGAGCTCTTCGCCAGCCTCGACGCCGCGACGCAGGCCAAGATCAAGCAGGGCATCGTCGACCTCGGTTACACCGAGGACATGGTCTACCTCGCGATCGGCGCGCCCGACCTGAAGCGCGAATCGCGCTCCGCCGCCGGCGTGCAGACCGTGTGGATCTACAACACCTACTTCGAGCGCTACGACGGCACGCGCTTCGTCGGCTACAACCGCCGCGTCTACTACGATCCCTTCCTCAAGACCTACCGCGTGCACTACCTGCCGGTCTACGCCGACACCTACCGCCCCGAAGTCGAGGAGCGCATCCGCGTCGTGTTCGAGGCCGGCAAGGTGACCGTCGTCGAACAGACGAAGGACTGAGCGCGCGCGATTGCGCAGTCGATGCTCCCGGCGCGCACTCCGTGCGCGCCCTGCCTCACGACATCGAAGCGTGGTAGGTGGCGTGCTTGCACGCCACGGTTGCGCACAAGCGCGCAACCTACAGTTCGCTGTCGGGCGTTACTCCGCCATCACGCGGCGCAACGCCGGGCCGATCTTCTGCGCGAGGGTGCGGTTCGCATACCCGACCCACGCCACGGCGCTCGTCGTGTCGAGCGGCGCGCGCAGCGGCCGGCCATCGGGGGCGCGCACGAGGCAACCCGCTTCCTCCGCGAGCAGAGCGGTGCAGATGTCGTAAGGATGACACGCCAGCGAGGCGCCGCGCGCGAGGCCGAGCCGGGCAAACGCGACCGGCCGCAGGTCGGCGATGAAGCGGTCGTGGCCCATGATCAGTTCGTAGAGCTGCCCGCCGGTGCTGAGATACTGGTCGTCGAAGACCGGTTGCCCGCCGCTCGCACCGCTGAGGCCGAGTTCGCGCCACAGCGCCTCCTCGCGCGCGGCGAGCCAGGCCTTGGCCTCGGGGAAGAATTTCGCGAACGACGCGAAGCCGTGCGCCACGCCGCCCGCCCGCGACGGCCGCGGCGTGAAACGCTTCCGCCGCCCGGTGCGCAGGTCGATCCGCTCGGCCCGCAGGCCGCCGCCGCGCACGGCGCTGAGTTGGTCGGCGAACCCGGCCTTGCTCACGGGCAGCTCGGTCATGGCGGCGACGAAGAGGTCGGCGAGCGTGTTGCGCGTCCCGCGCTGCGGCGCGAGCGCGGCGAGGCTCCACGCGCTGCGCTTGTCGAACATCAGGCCGCGCGTGCCGTCGATTGGATCGAGGATGAGCTTCCACCGCGTCGCGCGCACCGGCGTGCCGCGGGGAAAGGTGACGGGGCCGTGTTCCTCCAGTCCTTCCATCACGAGCTCGACCGGTTCGGTGCGCGGCCAATGCGTCGCGAGCCACGCGAGCACGGCGGCCTCGCTGACCTTGTCGACGGCGTAGATCGTGTCCGCCGCGGTGACGGCGGCGACGCGCTCGGGACGCGACACGCGTTTGGCCGCCAACTGCGCGCGGATCGCATCCTGCAACCGGCAGAGCAAACGGCGCGCGCGTTCGGGCGTCAGCGACATCGGCGGAAAGCGCGGCCGGCGCTCAGGCGAAGGTCGCCTGCACAGCGCGGCGGAGGTTTTCCGCCGTGTGCGCGAGCGCCTGATCGAGCGGCTGCCCGGCGGGCGTGATCGCGTGCACCGCGGCGCCGGGTAGCGAACCGCTGACGGCACCGGCAAAGAGGTGCACGCGCTTCCCCGCGGCGACGGCGCGCCGGGCGAGTTCGCCCGGGGCCTTGCCGCCGAGCGAGCTGGCGTCGAAGCGGCCTTCGCCCGTGAGCACGAGGTCGGCGGCGGCGAGTCGGGCGTCGAGACCGAGCCACGCGGAGACGAGCGCGGCGCCGGGCTGGAGCTTGGCGTCGGCCGCGCAGAGCAGGCCGAAGGCGAGACCGCCGGCCGCGCCGGCACCCGGCGTTTCGCAGAGGAGCGGATGCTTGCCGGCGTTGGTCGTGAGGAGCGCGGCCATGCGGCCGGTCATGTATTCGAGGCGCGTGAAATCCTCGGGTCGCATGCCCTTTTGCAGGGCGAAGACATTCGCGGCGCCGAAGGTGCCCATGAGCGGGTTCGTGACGTCGCAGGCGATCGTGATCGGAGGCAGCGCCGGATCGAACTTGCCGCTGATGCTCGCGACGGCGGCCCAGGTGTGCGGGATCGGATGGGCGACGACCTTGCCGTCCACCTCGTGGCAGCTCAGGCCGAGGAGCGAGAGCGCGCCGAGACCGACATCGTGCGTCGCACTGCCGCCGACACCGAGCAGGATGCCGTCGACGCCAGTGGCCGCGGCGGCGCGGAGGAGTTCGCCCGTGCCGCGCGTCGAGGTTTGCCAGGGATCGCGGCGATCGGGCGGGAGGAGCGCGAGGCCGGACGCTTGCGCCATCTCGACGATCGCGACGCGGCGCGCGCCGACGAGGGCGCGGGCGGCGGCGGGCACGTCGGCGACGCCGAAGACGGCCTCGACCGGCTCGCCGCGGGGACCGGAGACGCGCACGCGATGCAGGGTGCCGCCGGCGGCGCGGGTGAGCACTTCCGCGAAACCGTCGCCGCCGTCGGCGAGCGGGCAGAGATCGAGTTCCCAGTCGGGGTGCGCGGCGCGGAGAGCGGCGGCGGCGGCTTCGCAGGCGGCGGCGGCGCCGAGGGCATCCTTGAATTTGTCGAAGGCGAGGAGAACGCGCATGGAAATCAATCGGTCAGGGCGGAACGGCGGGCGGCGGTCGCGGCCTCTTCCTTGACGCGGGCCAGCGCCTCGCGCACGGCCGGCACGCGGAGGAACTCCGCGGCGAGGCGGTCGCCGAGCATGCGGCCGGCGACGATGTCGCTGGGATAGTGGACCCCGGCGACGACGCGGCTCCACGCGACCAATTCGGCGCGTTGCCGCAGGGCGTCGCGGTGCTCGGGGAACACCTCGGCCAGTAGGCCGGCCCAGAGAAAGGTCTGCGTCGCGTGGCCGCTCGGGTAGGAGCCCGAACCGGGCAACTCGACGGCGGGCCGGATGCGTGGATCGAGCAGCGGCGGACGAGGACGCTGCCAGACGAGCTTGCCGCGGCTGGTGATCGCGAAGCGATCGGTCTTGATCTGCCGGAAAAACTCGTCGCTGAAAGGCATGGCGGTGGCCGTGAACCAAGGCCCGAGCACGGTGCTGAAATTGAAGACGTGGTCGGCCACGTAGGTCGCGGCCAGCACGAGCTGCTCGGGCGTGCGGCGCTGCTGGAGCTGGTAGACGACCTCGAGATCGGCGGCGGTCGTCAGCGAATCGTCGGCCGGCGCCGGCGGGATCATCGCGGCGACATCGACGTCCTCGGCGCGCAGGTAGCGACCGGACTCGGCGGCGACGGCCGAGACCAGGAGGGCGGAGGCGAGCAGGAAAAACTGCAGCGTTCGGATCATGGCTTCGGCTCGCGCGGGGCGGCGGGGAACGGGGCGTGGGTCTCGCGCTTCAATTCGCGCGTCATGAGCGCGTGGAGCGCATCGGCGGGTTTCTTGTCCTCGTAGAGGATGGAGCGGACCTCGCGCATGATCGGCGCGGTGATGCCCTTGGCGAGGCAGAGGCCGTGGAAGGCGTCGGCGGAGCGGTGGCCCTCGACGACGGTCTTGCGGCCGGCCATGAGCTCGGCGACGGACTTGCCCTCGCCGATGCGCTGGCCGAACTCGCGGTTGCGGCTCCATGGGCCATGGCAGGTGGCGACGAGATCGCCGAAGCCGGAGAGGCCGTAGAACGTTTCCTTCTTCGCGCCAAGCGCCTCGCCGACGCGGACCATCTCGGTGAGGGCGCGGGTGAGGAGCGCGGCCTTGGCGTTGTCGCCGAGCTTGAGGCCGTCGCAGAAGCCGGCGGCGATGGCGTAGATGTTTTTCAGGCAGGCGCCGTATTCCGCGCCGGGCAGGTCGTCGCTGGTGTAGAGGCGGAGCGTGGGACCGCTGACGGCCGCCTGCACACGGTCGACGAAGGGGCCGGGTTGCGCGGCGGCGAGGACCATGGCGGCGGGCAGGCCGCGGGCGACCTCGGCGGCGTTGGTCGGGCCGGTGAGCGTGGCGACGTTCACGCCGGGGAGGACCTGCGCCATGACTTCGCTCGGGCGGAGATGCGTGTCGATCTCGAGGCCCTTGACGAGGCTGATGAACAGCTGGAGGCGAGTGGCGTCGCCGAGGACGGCCTTGATCTGCTCGCACCAGGCGCGGAGGGCGTGCGAGGGGCTGGCGATGAAGGCGACGTCGGCGTCGAGCAACGCGGCGCGGAGGTCGGAGGTGACGGCGAGCGAATCGGGCAGCTTGATGCCGGGCAGGTAATCACGGTTCTCGCGCGCCAGCTGCATGGCGACGGCATGCTCGGGGCGGCGCGTGACGAGGCTCGTCGGCTGGCCGCGGCGGGCGAGGTGGGAGGCGACGGCGGTGCCCCAGGCACCGGCGCCGATGACGGCGAAACGCACTGTGTTCTCTTCGGCCATCGGAAGGGGGAGAGGTTTGGGACAGCCCGGCGGCGGGAAGGGAAACGCGCGCCGGAAGACAGATGGATTGCTCCGTCGCGGAGCTTCCCGCAACGCCAAAGCGGAGCGGGTGAGGACGGGTCGGGACGGCTCCGGCAACATCCCGGCCGGCCCGGCGGTCCGGCCCTACCGTGCTCCCGCGCCGCGGGTCAGGTCCGCAGGAAGCCGGGGATCTTTTCGCCGGCGATCTGGGCCTCGAAGGTTTCGCGGGCGTTGATGAGCTCGAAGCGCGAGCCGGACACGAGCACTTCGGCGGGAAGCGGGCGGGTGTTGTAGCGGCTGGCCATCGTGAAGCCGTAGGCGCCGGCGCTCATGAAGGCGACGAACTCGCCCTCGCCCACCTCCTGCAGCGTGCGATCCTGGGCAAAGCAATCGCCGCTCTCGCAGACGGGGCCGACGAGGTCGGCGGTGAGCGCGGGACGGGCGGTGTCGCGGAGGAGCGGCACGACCTCGTGGTAGGCGTCATACATGGCGGGGCGCGCGAGGTCGTTCATGCCCGCGTCGAGGATGAGGAAATTTTTCGCCGGGGTGCGCTTGAGGTATTCGACGCGGGAGAGCAGGACGCCGGCGTTGCCGGTGAGGAAGCGGCCGGGCTCGAGGAGGATTTTCATCCCGAGCGGGGCGAGCAGCGGCCGGAGGGCGGCGCCGTAGGCCTCGGGCGTGGGCGGGCGGCGGTCGGCGGGCGTGTTTTCCCACCACGCGGCGGCGCCGCTGGCGAGGGCGTCCTGGTAAGGGATGCCAAGGCCGCCGCCGATGGAGAAATACTCGAGGCCGTGGCGCTGCTTGAGCTCGAGGACGAGCGGGAGGAGTTTCTCGACGGCCTCGACGAAGGGCGCGAGCTGCGTGAGCTGCGAGCCGATGTGCATCTGCACGCCGCGGAGGCGCAGGTGCGGCAGGCGGGCGGCGCGGGCGTAGAGCTCCGCGGCGAGGGCGAAGGGGAGGCCGAACTTGTTGCCGCTGCGGCCGGTGGTGATCTTGGCGTGCGTGCGGGCGTCGACGTCGGGGTTGAGGCGGAGGGCGACGGGGGCGGTGGCGCCGAGTCGGCCGGCGAGGTGGTTGAGGCGCTCGAGCTCGGGTTCGCTCTCGACGTGGAAGGCGAAGACGCCGGCCTCGAGGCCGAGGCGGATCTCGGCGTCGGACTTGCCGACGCCGGCGAAGACGCTGTCGGCCGCGCGGCCGCCGGCGGCGAGGACGCGGCGGAGTTCGCCGCCGCTGACGAGGTCGAAGGCCGCGCCGTGGTTCGCGAGGTGGCGGAGGACGGCGAGGTTGGAGTTGGCCTTGCAGGCGTAGCAGACGCGCAGGTCGAGGCCGGCGAAGCCGGCGGCGAGGCGCCGGAGGTTGGCGGCGAGCGTGGCGGCGCTGTAGACGTAGGTCGGCGTGCCGTGCAGGGCGGCAACGGCGGCGAGATCGACGTCCTCGCAGTGGAGCTTGTTTCCGACGTAGGCGAAGTGGTGCACGGTAAAGGCGCGGTGAAATGACTCGGATACCGAGATTACCCTTGAACGGAAGCGCGATCTTTCAGTCTGTCATCGCATGCGACGCCTCCTTCATCAGCTCCGGCACAGCCTGCCCTCGCTGGCGGGGCGGCGGCTGGACCGGCGGCTGCGGCCGACGGGGACGCGGCGGGCGCAATTGGTGAGTTTCCTCGAGGCCAGCGGCTACCGCACGCACGACGTCGACGCCTACGAGCGCAGCCTGCGCCGGCGGCGGGCGGCGAAGGCGGTGCTGGTGTGGGCGACGGCCTTTGCGGTCGCCTGGGTGGTGATCGAGAGCGCGAATGCGCTGATGATGTTTTGAGGCGGGGCCGGCGGGTGGGAATTGACGCGGGGCGCGCCGCCGCTTCCATCGGCGCCATGCTTTCCGCCCCCACCCCCGGGAATCGTTCCTTGTTCCAGCGTTTCCTCACCACGATCGAGCGCATCGGCAACACCCTGCCGAATCCCTCCACGCTCTTCGCCCTCCTCGCCGCCGTCGTCGTGCTCTGCTCCTGGCTCTTCAGCCGGATGGGCGTGTCCGCCGTGCACCCGGCGACGGGCCAGACGGTGCAGATCGTCAACCTGCTCTCGATCGAGGGCCTGCACCGCATGCTGGTGGGGCTCGTGCCGAACTTCGTGGCGTTCCCGCCGCTGGGCACGGTGCTCGGGTGCCTCGTCGGCATCGCGGTGGCGGAACGCAGCGGCCTGATCACGGCGGTGCTGCGGATGATCGTGCTCGCGGCGCCGAAGCGCTGGCTGACGCCGATCGTCATCTTCGGCGGCATCCTCTCGCATTCGGGCGCGGACGTGGGCTACGTGCTCTTCATCCCGCTCGGCGCGGCGATCTTCCACGCCGCGGGGCGGCATCCGCTGGCCGGCTTGGCGGCGGCCTTTGCCGGCGTGTCCGGCGGCTTCAGCGCCAACCTCGTGCTCGGCACGATCGACGTGCTGCTCGCCGGCCTGACGCAGGCGGCGGCGGTGGTCGTGCGGCCCGGCATCACGGTCAACGCCGCGGCGAACTGGTTCTTCCTCATCGGCGCCACGTTCCTCATCACGGCGGTCGGCACCTGGGTGACGGAGAAGATCGTCGAGCCGCGCCTCGGCACCTACACGGGCGACGCGCCGCGCGAGCCGCTCACGCCGTTGAGCGCGGCGGAAAAGCGCGGCCTGTGGTATACGCTCTTCGCCGTCCTCGGCCTGACCGGCGTCATCCTCGCCGGCGTGCTGCCGCGCGAGGGCTTCCTGATCGACCCCGCGCAATACCAGGCCGAGCTCGGCCAGCGCGTGCTGACCTCCTACCTGATGCGGGCGCTGATCTTCTTCATCTTCCTCTATGGCCTCGTCTCCGGCCTCGCCTACGGCATCGGCGCCGGGACGCTGAAGAACGACAACGACGTCGTGCGCGGCATGGACGCGTCGCTCTCGACGATGGGCTCCTACATCGTGATGGCGTTCTTCGCGGCGCAGTTCCTCGCCTACTTCAACTGGACCAACCTCGGCACCGTCATGGCGGTGAAGGGCGCGGAGACGATCAAGCTGATGAATCTCCAGGACAGCCCGATCCTGCTGATGGTGGCGCTGGTGTTCTTCACCGCGACGGTGAACCTCGTCATCGGCTCCGCCTCCGCCAAGTGGGCGCTGCTGGCGCCGATCTTCGTCCCGATGTTCATGCTCCTCGGCTACAGCCCTGAGCTCGTGCAGGGCGCCTACCGCGTCGGCGACAGCTGCACGAACATCGTCACGCCGCTGATGCAGTATTTCCCGCTCATCCTCACCTTCGCCAACCGCTACGTGAAGGACACCGGCATCGGCACGATGATCGCGACGATGATGCCCTACTCCATCGCGTTCCTGATCTCGTGGACGATCATGCTCATCCTCTGGATCTGGCTCGGCATCCCGATGGGCCCGGGCGCGGGGCTGTTCCTGACGAACTGAGGCCCGCCGGCTGACGCGACGCCGACCACCGGGGCGCAGCGCGACTGCGCCCCCACCGTTTCAAACCCAACCCTTCGATTTCCCCATGGCTTCACCGAGCGGCACCGCCAACCCGTCCACGACCTTCCAACGCTTCCTCAACGGCGTCGAACGCGCCGGCAACGCGCTGCCCAACCCCGCCACGCTCTTCGCGGCACTCGCGGTGCTCGTCGTCGTCCTCTCCGGCATCCTCCATGCCGCCGAGCTGTCCGTGACCAACCCGGCCACGGGCAAGACCGTGCACGTGGTCAACCTGCTGTCGCTCGAGGGCCTCCACCGCATCATCCTCGAGGCGACGCGCAACTTCCTCGCCTACCCGCCGCTGGGCATCTCGCTGATGTGCCTCCTCGGCATCGGCATCGCGGAATACTCCGGCCTGATGGGGGCGATGCTGCGCATGGTCGTGCTCGCCTCCCCGAAGAAACTCATCACCCCGATGGTCGTCTTCGCGGCCGTGATGTCCAACGCCGGCAGCGAGGTCGGCTACGTGCTGCTGACGCCGCTCGCCGCCGCGCTCTACCACGCGCTCGGGCGGCATCCGCTCCTCGGCCTCGCCGCGGCGTTCGCCGGCGTCTCCGGCGGTTACAGCGCCAACCTCGCCGTCGGCTCGATCGACGTGCTGCTCGCCGGCCTGACCGAGGCCGCCGCCCGCATCGTCGACCCGGCCTACCGGGTCGCCCCGACCGCCAACTACTATTTCATGGCCGCCTCGACCTTCGTCGTCACCCTGGCCGGCACCTGGGTGACGGAGAAGATCGTCGCCCCGCGCCTCGGCGATTACACGGGCGACGCCAAGCGCGAGGAGCTGAAGCCGCTCTCCCGCGAGGAAAAGCGCGGGCTCTGGGCCGCAATGGGCACGGTCGGCGTGCTCACCGCCATCGTGCTGTGGGGCGTGCTGCCGGCCGACGGATTCCTCATCGACCCGCAGCACCCGGACTTCAAGGACTCGATCTTCATGCGCGGGCTGGTGACGTTCATCTTCCTCTTCGGCCTGCTGCCCGGCATCGCCTACGGCATCGCCGCCGGCACGATTAAGAACGACCACAGCGTCGTGGCGGGCATGACGCAGACGATGAAGTCGATGGCCTCCTTCATCGTCCTGGCGTTCTTCGCCGCGCAGTTCATCGAGTATTTCAAGTGGACCAACCTCGGCATCATCACGGCCGTCAGCGGCGCCGAGCTGATCCAGAAACTCGGCCTGCAGGACATGCCGATCCTGCTCATGATCGCCGTGATCATCTTCGCCGGCGCGGTGAACATCCTCATCTCGAGCGCGTCGGCCAAGTGGGCGCTGCTCGCGCCGGTCTTCGTGCCGATGTTCATGCTGCTCGGCTTCTCCCCCGAGCTCGTGCAGGGCGCGTTCCGCGTCGGCGACAGCGTGACCAACATCATCACGCCGCTCATGAGCTACTTCCCGCTCATCCTCACCTTCATCCACAAATACGATCCCAAGGCCGGCATCGGCACGCTCATCGCCACCATGCTGCCCTACAGCATCGCCTTCATGTTCGTCTGGACGCTGGTGCTGATCGCCTGGATCCTGCTCGGTATCCCGATGGGGCCGGACGCGCCACTCTTCCTCGCGAAGTGAGCGGCGACGCGGCCCGTTGGCGTAGGGCCAGTCTCTGACTGGCCGGTGGCACGGCGTGGGGCCAGGGCCAGTCAGAGACTGGCCCTACCTTCGCTTCGCGCCGGCAGGGCGCTCCGCGCGCCGTGCGGCCATGGGGGATCTTCGTTCCCCGTAAATCCGAAATCGTAATTCCGCCGCCGTCCCGCTTGGTTCGGCGCCGTGCCCATCGACCCTGAGCTTTATCCGTGGATTTCCGTCGGCGCCCTCGCGTGGGGGCTGATCGACTGCTTTTTCGGCTACAAGGTCTTCAAGGTCACGATCGCACTCCTCGGCGCCGTGGCGGGCGCGTTGCTCGGCCAGCTGGGCGCGGAGGCGGCCGGACTCGGCGGCCACGCGGAGCTGACGGGCATCTTCGTCGGCGCGCTGGCCGGGGCGGGCCTCGCCTTCCTGCTCTACTTCGCCGCCGTGTTCGCCGCGGGCTTCGGCCTCGGGGCGACGCTCGCCATCCTGCTGCTCGCGCACTTCGACCACATGGTGGCGCTGCTCGCCTCGCTCGTCGTCGGCGTGATCGGCGGCATCGCGGCCGTGAAGCTGCAGAAAGTCGTCATCGTCCTCGCCACGGCCGTGCTCGGGTCGTTCCGCGCGCTGCTGGCGCTGACGTATTTCACGGCCGGCATCGACTGGGTGTTCTATTACCGGCAGCCGCAGCAGATCCCGGCGCTGATCGACCATCATGCGTGGATGTTCCCCGCCATCCTCGTGCTCGCCGCCGTGGGGGCGATCGCGCAGTTCGAACTCGGCGGCGGCAAGGGCGGCGACGGCGAGAAGAAGAAAAAGGCCAAGGACTGAGGCTTGCCCGGGACGCGGGGCACCGCACACTCGCCCTTCTGATGAAAAAGCTCCTCGCGCCCGTCCTCGCCGCCCTGTTCGCCCTGATTGCGGCGGCCTGCTCGTCGTCCAGTTTCACCGGCCTCGGCCTCGAACTGACCAGCCTCGAGCGCACAGCCGACGGCGCGGTGACGGCCACGGTGCGCATCACCAACACCAACGTGGTGGCCTTCAATTTCCCGCTGGCGCGGCACACGATCTCCCTCGACGGCCGCGAGATCGGCACGCTCGTGATCGAGACGCCGACCGGCGTGCCGTCGCAGACGGCGGTCGAGCAGACCGGGCGCGTCGAACTCAGGCGCGGCGCGGAGCTGAGCGCCGGCCCGGCGAGCTACCGGCTCGAGTCGCGCATCGTGGTGCGCCTCTACGGCGACCGCACCGAGAACAAGCAGCTCGGCGGCAGCGGCACGGTGGTGGTGAAATAAAAAGCGGCGCCCGGCCGGAGCCGGACGCCGCCGCCCAAACTGTTCCGCCCTCAGGCGGCAAGCCGGCCGACTTGCTTCGCGGCATGACGGATGCCGAGAACTGCCGGGAGGCGGATCGGACGGGCAAGGGGGAGAGCGCGGGGCTCGCGGCTGTAGACCTCGACGATCCAGGCGGCGAGGCCGGTGGCGAAGAGGACGGAGGAAAATTCGGCGGCGTCGAAGGCACGACCGCTCGCGGAGGAAACGAGACCCCAGAGGGTCGCGGCGAGGAGGGAGATCAGAGCGGTTTTCATAGTGAGGGTTGGTTGATGCCATGAGAACCCGGCCGCTCCGGGAAAGTTGCAGAAACCGGCAACTCGCTGCGCGACAAGCGGCAGCGCCGGCGCGGACGGTCGCGCGGCGGGATGAGCGGCGTTGAACAGCGGCGGAGAGTGCGCGGGGCGGACCAGTTGCCGGCGCGCGAGCGGGACACCGCGGCCGCCGCGGGAGCGGAAAATAAAAAAGGCGGGGTCGGAGACCCCGCCCTACAATCCAAACGGGCGCGCGACGAACTCAGCCCGCGCCGCCGGCGGCGGCGTGGGACGTGGGCGTGAACTTCGTGACGAAGAGCGCGCGGACGTATTCGCGGTTCATGCGCGCGATGAAGTCGTGCGAGATGAGTTTCGGGCACACGGCGCTGCACTCGTATTGGTTGGTGCAGTTGCCGAAGCCGAGCTCGTCCATCTTCGCGACCATCGCGAGCACGCGCTTCTCGCGCTCGGGCTGGCCCTGCGGGAGGAGCGCGAACTGCGAGACCTTCGCGGCGACGAAGAGCATGGCGCTGGCGTTCTTGCACGCCGCGACGCAGGCGCCGCAGCCGATGCACGAGGCGGCGTCCATCGCGAGGTCGGCGTCCTCCTTCGGCACGGGGATGCTGTTGGCGTCGGGGGCCGCGCCGGTGCGGACGGAGATGAAGCCGCCAGCCTGCTGAATCTGGTCGAAGGCGGCGCGGTCGGTGATGAGGTCCTTCTGGACCGGGAAGGCCTTCGCGCGGAAGGGCTCGACGACGATCACGTCGCCGTCGCGGAAGCTGCGCATGTAGGTCTGGCAGGTGGCGATGCCCTTGCCGGGACCGTGCGGCTTGCCGTTGATCGTGCACGAGCAGGTGCCGCAGATGCCCTCGCGGCAATCGTGCGCGAAGGCGATCGGCTCCACGCCCTGGCGGGTGAGGTCGTCGTTCACGACGTCGAGCAGCTCGAGGAACGACATGTCGGGGTTCACGTTTGCCGCCGGGTAGTCGACGAACTTGCCCGGGCTCTTCGCATCGGCCTGGCGCCAGACGCGGAGCGTGACGGAGAAGAGTTTCTTGGAGGAGGGAGCTTGGGCGACCATGGAGAAGGAATTTACGATTTTCGAATTACGATTTACGACTTGTGCCAGTTCGAGCGGTGCGGAGTGAGGCCACCAAGATGGCGAGAATTTCAGATCCCTCCTGCTGGAGCAGGGACAATCGCCGGGCAGGAATCAAAGCACTGTCCACAAGCAGCTCCATCCAGTAGAGCGACTCGTCGCATTCCTCCTCGGCGATTTTTAATTTGTTGATGAAATCCGGTCGCGACTTCCCGCGACAGGCGGCCCGATAATTTGCACCCACTGACGTGCCGGCGCGGAGCAGCTGATTGCCGAGAACTTTTGCCACGTCGTTCCGCGGCAATGCCTGGACCGCCTTGATCACGCGCAGTCCGTAGGCTTTGGTGCGTTGCTTCAGGTGCTCAGGCGTCATGCGGGTTTCCTCCAATCGTAATTCGTAAATCGTAATTCGTTAATTGTGAGTGGGCGGCCCGTGACTTCGTAATTCGTAAATCGTCCGGCGTAAATCGACGCAGTTACTTGTAACTGCGGACGCTCATCTTCGTGAATTCGTAGTTCAGCGGCTCGACGTTGCGGAGCGGGGTCTTGCCCTCGCCTTGGTATTCCCAGGCGGCGACATGGGCGAACTTCTCGTCGTCGCGTTTGCACTCGCCGTCGGGGTATTGGTATTCCTCGCGGAAGTGGCCGCCGCAGCTCTCCTCGCGCGTGAGCGCGTCGAGGCACATGAGCTCGCCGAGTTCGAGGAAGTCGGCCACGCGGCCGGCGTTCTCGAGGGACTGGTTGAGCGTGGCGGCGGAGCCGGGGACCTTGACGTTCTGCCAGAACTCCTCGCGGAGGGCGGGGATCTCCTTGAGCGCGCGCTCGAGGGACTGCTTCGTGCGGGCCATGCCGCAATCGCGCCACATGATCTGGCCGAGGCGGCGGTGGAAGTGGCTGACGGGCTCCTTGCCGTTGGTGGCGAGGAGGCGCTGGGTCATCGCCGTGACGTTCTCCTCGGCCTGCTTGAACTCGGCGCGGTCGGTGGAGGGCTTGTTGTTCGGCTTCTGGCCGGCGAGGTAGTCGCCGATGGTGTAAGGGATGACGAAGTAGCCGTCGGCGAGGCCCTGCATAAGGGCGGAGGCGCCGAGGCGGTTGGCGCCGTGGTCGGAGAAGTTGGCTTCGCCGAGCACGAAGAGGCCGGGGATGTTGGACATCAGGTTGTAGTCCACCCAGAGGCCGCCCATGGTGTAGTGCACCGCGGGGAAGATGCGCATCGGCGTCTGGTAGGCGTTCTCGTTGGTGATCTCGTGGTAGATGTCGAAGAGGTTGCCGTAGCGCTCGCGCACGCCGGCCTCGCCGAGGCGCTTGATGGCGTCGGAGAAGTCGAGGTAGACGCCGAGACCGGTCTCGCCGACGCCGCGGCCCTCGTCGCACATGCGCATGGCGGCGCGGGAGGAGACGTCGCGCGGGGCGAGGTTGCCGAAGGACGGGTAGAGACGCTCGAGGTAGTAGTCGCGGTCCTCCTCGGGGATGTCGGCGGGGTTCTTCTTCGCATCCTCCTTCTTCTTCGGCACCCAGATGCGGCCGTCGTTGCGGAGCGACTCGGACATGAGGGTCAGCTTCGACTGGTAGTCGCCGGAGACGGGGATGCAGGTCGGGTGGATCTGCGTGTAGCAGGGGTTGCCGAAGCAGGCGCCGCGCTTGTAGGCGCGCCAGATGGCCGTGGCGTTGGAGCCGCGCGCGTAGGTGGCGAGGTTGAAGACGTTGCCGTAGCCGCCGGTGGCGAGGATGACGGCGTCGGCGCTGTGGCGCTGGATCTCGCCGGTGACGAGGTGGCGGACGATGATGCCCTTGGCGTGGCCGTCGACGAGGACGAGGTCGAGCATCTCGCATTGCGTGAAGAGCTGCACGCCGCCGGCGCCGACCATCTTGGAGAGCGCGCTGTAGGCGCCGAGGAGGAGCTGCTGGCCGGTCTGGCCGCGGGCGTAGAAGGTGCGCGAGACCTGCGCGCCGCCGAAGGAGCGGTTGGCGAGGAGGCCGCCGTATTCGCGGGCGAAGGGCACGCCTTGCGCGGCGCATTGGTCGATGATGTTGACCGAGACCTCGGCGAGGCGGTGGACGTTGGCCTCGCGGGCGCGGTAGTCGCCGCCCTTGATGGTGTCGTAGAAGAGCCGGTAGACACTGTCGCCGTCGTTCTGGTAGTTCTTGGCGGCGTTGATGCCGCCTTGGGCGGCGATGGAGTGGGCGCGGCGCGGGCTGTCGTGGAAGACGAAGCACTTCACCTTGTAGCCGAGCTCGGCGAGCGTGGCGGCGGCGGACGCACCGGCGAGGCCGGCGCCGACGACGATGACCTCGTATTTCCGCTTGTTGGCCGGATTGACGAGTTTGATCGAGGCCTTGTGGTTGCGCCACTTGTCGGCGAGCGGGCCGGAGGGAATCTTGGAGTCAAGTTTGGCCATGGCGGGAAAGGATCAGCGATGGATGAAGCCGCTCAGCACGGGGACCCAGCCGAGGACGGAGAGGGGGATGAGGGCGTTGAGGAGGAAGTAGCCCCAGCAATAAACGACGGCGAAGCGCTCGAGGCCGCGCGTCCACGTCTCGTTCTTGAGGCCGAGCGACTGGAACATCGAGCCGATGCCGTGCGCGAGGTGGTAGCTGAGCAGGCCGACGGCGAAGATGTAGAACAGCGACACGCCGACGTGGCTGAAGCCCTGCAGCATCATCGCGTGGACGTCGCGCACCATCGTGCCGTCCGCGAGGCGGTAGGTGTGCTCGCTCCACTCGGGGTTGCCGCCGCGGATCGTGAAGTGCCAGAGGTGATAGACGAGGAACACCAGCACGACGAGACCGGTGCGGGCCATGACGCGCGAGGCGAGCGTGGCGCGGTTGGTCTTCTCGGACCCGTAGGCCTCAGGGCGGGCGGCGCGGTTTTCCAGCGTGAGCTGGATGGCGAGCCAGATGTGGATCGCCACGCAGGCGAGCAGGAAGAGGCGGATGGCCCAGAGCCCGGCGCCGAGCGACTCGAGCAGGTGGCCGTAGGCGTTGATCTTTTCCGGCGGGAGGAAGATCTGCAGGTTGCCGACGAGGTGTCCCGTGACGAAACCGAACAACACGAGTCCGGTGGCGGCCATCAGGAACTTCCGTCCAATGGACGAGGTGAAGAGCGAGCCGAGGAGGTTCATCGCATGAGGTGTGCTGGATGCCGGCGTGGAAGGGGGCGAACCACCGGCGACGGCAGACACAACTCAGTCACCCTCGCCTTGTAAAGGCTGCCCCCGGGCGCGGCCGGAGGCATTAGGGTCCCTTACCTGCCCGATTATGCCGCCGCACCGTTCCCACCGCGGGGCCGGGGGCGACGGCGCTCACTTCGCCAGCGGCTTGAGGAGGGCGAACTTCCCGCTCGCCGCCGGGGCGATGAACTTGCGGCGGAACAGGCTCACGCGCGCGCCCTCGCCGAGCACGCCGGCCAGCGCCGCGGGCAACTCCTCCGGCGCGAGTTCGTCGGCGACGTATTGGAATTCCCACCGCTGCTCCGAGACCTGCACGAGGCTCCAGTGCCAGCACGCGAAATCCGCCGGCATCACTTGGTCGACCTCAAACGCCGACACCACCGCGCCGTCCGGGCGCGTGAACAGGTCCTTCTCGCGGCCGAGGATGCGGTAACCCGTCGGCGTGCGCCGCACGATGTCGCCGGTGTGGTAACGCAGCAGCGGCATCGCCACGCGGTCGCGCGTCGTCACGAGGATCTGGAAGGCATCCGGATCCGTCGCGCGCCACGGGATCAGTTCGATGAAGCAATTCGCCTCGATCACGCGCAGGTTGTCGCGAAACGCGTCGCCGACAAACAGGTAGCCCGCCTCGGTCGAGCCGTAGAGGTCGACCTGCTCCGCGCCGGGGAACGCCTCGGCGATGCGCGCGCTGTGCTGGAGGCTCGCCTTGCCGTAGGTGAGGATGACGGTCTTGACGCTCGGCACGCTCACGCGCCGCCGCTGCAACGCGCGCGCGAGCAGCGAGAGATACACCGGCTCGCCCTCGATCACCTCCGGCTGCACGGCCTGCAGCTCGCGCACGATGCGCTCCCACTCGCCGTCGGGAAACGCAAAGGGATCGCTCGAGAGATTCAGATACACCGTGCCATCGAAGTAGCGGTGCGGAAACGGATGATCCTCGTAGGGACAGAGGTTGCTCGAGCAGCCGACCGGCGCGAGGACGCACTTGCGATACGGGCGGTCGACGTAGCGCGCGAGGCCGGGATGCGCGAGGTAGGCCCGGCGCGTCTGCGCGTTCCACCAGCCGTCCTCCATCACGACCGTCATCGGGCCGCTCGTGGTGCCGGAGGTGTGCTCGTATTCGAATTTTTTCTGCGCGAAGCCGCGCTCGATCTCGCGGTAGTCGGCGAAGAACGCCGTGTGCCCGCGCTGCACGATCTCCTGCTTGGTCAGCAACGGGATTTCGCGGTAACACGCCCACTGGAGCGGCTCGTGGTGGAGCGGGAAACGCTGCCCGTAGAGCGGGCTGCGCGCGTAGATGGCGCGCACCTCCTGCTCGAGCGCGACCGGCAGGCGGCCGCCCTCACCCGCGCCGAGCGTGTCGGCCGAGTTGGCGAACGCGGGCGTGGTGACGGCGCTTTCCATCGGTGGCGCGGAGTAAACGTGGCCGCCGGGCATTGTCAAACGACGCGCCCGGCACAGGGGATGAAAAAATCCCAAGTTCCAAAATCCAAACTCCAAGGAGTCGGCGGGCGGGCGTTAGTATGATTTTCCGCGGGCAGCCGCTGACTGGTCCACGCGGCCTTGCTGGAGTTTGGGTGTTGGAGTTTGGTGCTTTTCAAGCCCGCATCTTTTCCCAGTGCGGCCAGAACAGGAGCAACGCATCGAGCACGAGCGCGTGCGTGATTTCGCCGCGCCAGGCGCGCGCGTAGACCTCGTCGACCGGCGACGTCAGGATCTCGAACTCCTCGTTGGCATCCCAGTTCGTTTCGCCGCGCCGCTCCGCGCCCTCGATGAGGATGAGGTGGCAGCGGTTCGTCTGCATCGCGGGATTCGGGTGCACCGACGCGAGCAGCCGCGCCGCCGTGCCGGCATAGCCGGTTTCCTCCTGCAACTCGCGCACCCCCGTCGCCACCGGGTCCTCGCCGAGGTCCATGACGCCGCCGGGAATCTCCAGCGAGATGTCGTTCGAGCCGAAGCGGAACTGCCGCACGAGCACGAGTTCGTGCCGCGGCGTGACGGCGAGGACGTTCACCCAGTCGGGCGCGTGGATGAGGAAGAAATCGCGCGGCGCGGGATGATCCGGGTGGTGGAAGTCGACGCTCTCGACGGTGAAGATGCGCGTCGAGGCGACCGGGCGCGCGCCGAGTTTTTTCCAGCGCTGCGGTTTTTGCGGCGAAGCCATGCGCGACGCTCGCGCAGCCCCGCACGTTTGGCCACGAAGAATTTCTCGCCCCGCGCGCGCCCCGACTCCGCGAGCGGAGCCTGGAGGGCCGAGCTCCCGCGAGGCCGCGGATCACGGAGGAGCGTTCGCCGGTGGCGGCCTCGCGGAGCCCGGCCCTCCGGTGGCGATCGGCGGAAAAACAAAAAAGCCCCCGCTCGCGCGGAGGCTTTCGGAAAACGAAGCGCGGAGAAAACTCAGCGGCCCGCGGGGAGGCGGATCTTCTGGCCGACGCGGAGGCGGCTCGGCTCGATGCCGGGGTTCTCGGCGAGGATGGCGTCGAGGCGGACGCCGAACTTGGTCGCGACCTTGGCGAGCGTGTCACCGGCGGCGATGGTGTAGGTGCCGTCGGCGTTGCGGACGCCCGTGGGGGCGGCGGCGCCGGCCTTGCCACCGGGGGCGGGAGCCGCGGTGCGCTTCTTCATGTCCTCATCCATCTTGGTGAGCTGGCCGCGGATGGAACCGATTTCGGTGCCGACCTGGTTGAGGGCGTTCTGGACGCCGTCGCGCAGGTTGCGCATGTCGGTCTCGGACTTGGCGGAGGCGGCGCGCACCTCGTTCTCGATCGTGCCGATGCGGGCGATCTGGTCGGCCTGCGCGGCCACCGTGGCTTTGACCTTGTTCGCGTTAACCATCGCGAAAATGCCAACCACGAGGGAGATGGCGCCGAGGATCACGCCGGCCAGGGGCATGATGCTGCTGTTGCTGGTGCTGCTGTCGCGGGAAAGAGTATCCATGTGTGAGGAGATTCGGCGAGGGTTGTATGTTCCGCTCCAGAGTGAGGCAAGAAGCATTTGTTCACCAATTTGTGTCCGAAACCGCCGGACCGCCCCGAACCGCCGCCGGACACCCCCAAGCCTCCCTGTCCGACCCGACCCGGCAAAAAGTTGGCCAATCCGCCAAGAAATTCGCCGCAGAGCCCCGAAGCCCAGGATGGCCGGCCAACCGAAGCCCCACCGGGCGAAGGTTGGTCGGGGCGATAGGACTTGCCAGCCTGCGGCTGGTTCGAATCCGCCGAAGGCGGACAAGCCTCTCGACCTCCTGGTCCCAAACCCGCCTACGGCGGGCTGCGAAGGACATGGAGCCCGGTGACAATGTTCCTAAGCTAAATGTCGGCCTTTGGGACTAAGTTCCGAAACCCAGAGCACGGACGTTGGGCGCCCGGCGACTCGACAAAGTCACTAAGAAAACGGGGTCTGTCTGGTTTGACACAGTCAATGTGACCACAAACTGCGCTGACGAGAACCACAAGTTGTCCTAAATCACGTTTAGGAACGATGAGCTGGCCGAGATTTCCATTTGGCGACCATCAAGGCTGGGTGACTGTCGCCAGGTTCAACGCCACGCCGCTCTCGTCCAGTGCCCTGGTCTTCCGGAAATACTCATAAGAGTGGTCAAAGGAGCCGAACGGCATCGCCCTGTTTATCTCGACGAGCTTGTGCCCGAAGCGGATGTATGGCTCGGGGTCGTGGCCGACGGTGAGTGCTTCCAATACCGTGAGGTAGTCAGTCCGTAGTGAAGTCGGGAGGATGAGCCGGGCGTGGCCGGAGTGCTCCATCTCCGCATTCATGCCGAGCCTGGAAATGCGGCCGTTGCCATCGACGAAGGGATGGACCTCCGCGAGAAGGAACAAGACGTAGAGCGCGCGCCCGGTGGGCGACGGGAGAGCCCGCCCAAGCGGCCAGGCGCGGAGCAGCGTTCCCTCGACCAGGTCGGGTGAAACAAACACCCGCGAGCCGAAGACATTGGTGCGCGTCTTGAAAACGCCGGGTTCCACCGTAGCCCGCGACGCCATCATGCGCGCGTGGCGGCGTTTGATCAATTCGAGCATCCGTTGGGCATCGTCCGGGCTGGCCGCACTTATCTTCGGATCCACGATCAGGCGGTAGGTCTCTCGCACGTCATGAGCATCCTCCGGTCGCTTGTGGTTGATCGACAACGCAGCGGAGCTGTCCTGGATGATGGCCTGCGCCTCCTCGACCGTGAACTTCGTCCCCTCGATGAAGTTCGAGAAGTAGGCCTCCCAGAAGGCGCGATTCTCGAACTCAGCGGCGGGTGGGGCCGGCAGGTCCTTGAACGTCTCGGTCGCGAGGCGCGCCTGGAGGTTGCGAAACAGCTGGTCGCGCTCCGGATCGAAGGGCTGGCCGGCCGCGCGGGCGCGTGCCACGTCGGTCGAGAGCCGGTGGGCGGAGGACTTGCCTTGGAACGCATCCGCCAAGCGCTCGAATTGCTCGTGCTCCCACTTCCAATCCAAGCGTTGCGCTAGTTCCGCCGTCTTGGCGCGCATCTGGTCGAGCCATGCGGCCCCCAAGGCGCGAACCTGCCGGTCGATCCAGCGCTCAAGCTCGGGCTCCGAGAGCGTCTTCGGCTCATCTGTTCCCCGGGCGCGCGAAATCTGCATGTTCTCCAAGAGAGCCCGAGCCTGACTCGCGGTGAACAGGGGCTTGCCGTCGCCAAACCCGGTCTTGATGTCGTCCGGCTGGGCCTCGGGGCCGCGGTAAAGGCGGATTTCGAGTCCCGGCAGCTTGCGGTAAGGGGCTGCGGCGCCCGAGACGGTGAGGTAAAGTCTGCCGGCGGGGGAAACGCCGCTTTCGATGGCCGAGCGATGGCTGATGACTGCGCCGGGGTAAAAGTGCGCGGCGATTTCGAGCCGATGCCTGCGGATGATGTCTTCCGTCCGGGATTTGAGGTCGTCCGTGTAAATCTTCGGGGCGAGCTTTCGCATGGCCTGCGCCTTTACAGCCCGGGAGATGCCCAGGGAACGGGCTGGATCGGAGGTGCCGAAGAAGAGGGCCATGGATTTGAGAAAATAGAGAGATTTCCCAGTCGATTTTGTTGATTTCTATTGTAATTAAGTCAATTTGAGACAAATTCAACAAGATTAGGCGTCCGATACGATTGGGGGACTAAACCTAAGAAATGTGATTTTTGGGGCCTTTGATCGGTAGGGCTGATAAAATTAATACGATTTAGTGCCTATATTGATAAGTTACATGCAATTAGACAGAAAATACTGCGAAGGGAGAGGGTTCGCTGTCGGGTGACAGATGGCTCATAGGCGCTAGGTTGGACCAAGTGGAGTTCGCTGCTCGAGAAGTTGGCGTCGAAGGGGTCTTGGTTAGTGACGCCAACAGAGCAAGGGCCTTAGGCAAGCGTCCCTTCGCTTTAGTGAATAGACGCTCAGGTAGGTTCAATTTGATCAGAGCATCGCGAATGCTTCGGGGCTGCAGCGTTCCCTTCTTAGCAACATGGCTGGAGATAAGGGCACACAGTTCCTCATCTCGACTATTCCACTGCTGACAGCGATGGGGACCAGGCCGATGACTTTGTGACGCCGGCATGTGTAATTCAAACCATTCGGGATCCGCAGCGCGGATCCGGTCGACAGCATGGTTGTAAGCAGAATATATTTGGGATCGCGTGCATCTGGGATGCTCTATGATGAACTTCTGGATGCGGTCCTTGTAATGCTGAATCCGACAGTTCTCGACCCACGTCGATCTTGCCGCTCCCGACAGCGGCGGCGCAGAGGTCTTGGCCAAGTCTGTGAGCACCTGAATGAGTGAAGTGCCGGCTAGGTAAGCGTTGAGGCTGTAAGCGTGAAGGGTTGTCCGCTTGACCAAGGAGGGCCCGTATCCCTTCGCGAGTTGCCGGAATTGCGGTGCGAAGAGGGATTGAGCGGAAAAACTTATGCTATCCTTCGCGGCCTGGAGCAGGGCAGCGTTGTCAATATACCCAGGGCAATTGGTGTGGCCTGCCCTTAGCAAAAAGGCCTCTCGGAGCTTCTCCATGATTCGCTTAAATCCGGGAGTAACCCGTCCTCGCTGAGCATAGATCCAGGCGAAGTCCCGGGCAATGGCCAGTTCGGCCTCGGTCGCCACAGGGGGGAGCGGGGCATCGAGTTTTATCCATTGGGCCGGGTCGCACAGCCCATTACCAGCTACTGGCGCGTCAGATATTTGGAGTCGGATACCGTGCTCATGACATGCGATGGAACCGGGATGGTTGGGGACAACACGCCAGATCGCTGGCTTCTTAAGGGCGGCGTCTCGTCTTGCGCAGGCGACGCAGTATTTCAGGACGGTAGGGGCTCCCCTTGTATTGAAGGTGCGAAGCCCATTAGTATTGGTCGAGCCACATGCAAAGACCGAGCTGGACAACTTCTTGCCCTCCCACTCGTCGAGCAAGGGCGCCTGCAAATAATAGATGGATCCCCGGAGCGCGTCCTCCCTGCTCAACCCAGTGACTGCGGGGATGTTCTTGAGTAGCATGTCCACATTATTGGGGAGTAAGAGGCCGAAACTGGAATGGGGATTCCCTAGAAGGCGCTCCGCGCAATATGGGAGGCCTCGGCCGGGGTAAATAGCCGCGGCCAACCGCGCCGTGGCGCTGTAGAGCAATTCGCCTTCCTGCAGTTGGGGATAGTAGCCGACCATGGTGCTACGGCAGACGGCCAGCCTTGGGGTTGTCCCTCCGGTAACGGCGCTCCAGGTCACGATGGATCTTGGGGAATCGGTTGCGCATCACCCGCACAAACACCTCCTCGGACATCTGCTCTTCGGGGTTCTTAGGGTCACCGATAACTGCTGCTTGCGTCGTCGTGATCAGCTTTTTTGCATAGTCGGGCACACCACCGGTAAGGCGGTAGAGGAGCGCGCTCAGACCGGGGGTGAGCGGCGTCGGAGCCTTGGTCACTAGCCACTGCCACACGGCCGCGATAAGGTCGTCCCAATCCGGACCCCACTTCAACGGCCCCCAGGTGAGTTGTCCGCGTTCGCCGACCATCCGGCGATGCAGTGCTTCGGAGTTCACGGCATCGCGTGACTCGTCGGTGCCGATGAACACGAAGCGCGTGTGAGTCAGATTGACTAACTCTTGGATCGTGTTCTCGAGCAGGTCACGCTCCGTTCGAGACCCCACCTTGATATTCTGCAGCTCATCGCAAAAGACTGCACCCACTGCGTTCAAGTTGAGGCGAGACACGACGATGGCGGTCGCCTCGGCGTGATTGCGGGCGTTCATGACCTCCGTCCAGTAATTGGTCTTCAAGATGAGGTCGAGGACCCCGGCGATCATCAAGAGGAAGCCGAAGGCAGACGCCTTCGGGGGCATGCTGATATACATCCAAGCGATCTGCGTAAACCCCAGAGTCTTCCCGTTATAGTGGCTATGCAGAATGGTCTGAGGGGAGGCCATCAGGATCTGGACCAGCGATTCCGTCTTCCCGCCTCCCACTCCACCGAAAACAGCACCCGCTCCGACGGAGCGACGCGAACACTTTTTCCGGGCATCTGCGGCGAGATTCGAGGGATTGACGGTGTCCTCGAGGAAGCGGTCCGTGAGCGGGAAGGCCAGAGCCGCCTGGCGGATGGTCGACATAACGAGCTCCTCGAGGTTTTGGTGGCGAGGCAGGGCGACGAATACTCCGTTGACCTCGTCGATTCGCTCGCGCCGCTCCATGGCAGACAAGCCACGAATCGACTCGTCGAACGTCGGATTTCCTTTCGCGATGATCTCCTGCACCTCGCTCATCGAGCGGGGCCCGGGAAGGGCGCGATACAAGGGGTTGTTTTTTGCGTCAGCCGGAACGTTGTCACGATACACCGCGGGTTCCGGCGGGCGAATGGGAATCCGGCTGAAGTCGGGTTTGATGGGAGTCTTCTTCATGATGGTGTTAGGCGGTCTTTTGTTTTTTGGCCTGGTTCCAGGCGTCACGGCTGGGTTCGAGGTCCTCGTCGCCAGGTGCCGACGGCGGAGGCGGATTGTCGCCGATCGGGGAGTTCTCGCTTTTCTCCTTGAGTCGACGCTCATCGGTGCCGTCGATCTGTTCCTTCTTGCTGAGACCGTCGCGGGCGGCGGCCGTCGTGGCACTCGCGTCTTTGACGATCCGTTCAACGGATGCGTCGACGAAACTGACCACATCGCGCTTTTCTCCCTCTTTATAGTCCTTCTCGTCTTTGGCCTTCTCGGCCTTGAGAGCACGATACATGCCCCACGGCAGGCCTAGGTAGCCTTCATGTTCGTCCGCCAGATCGCACCTGAGTTCGATGAGCGCCTCCCCGGGCGGACGATAGCGAAGGAGGATGTAGTCGACGGTGTTGGGAATTTGGGCGACCTCGACATCCCAGCACTCGTCGCGAGCACGCATCAGCCAGTCGTTCGCGTCGATACCGTTTGTGCTGCCGGAAACAAAGGTCGGCACCTTATAGTTCAGCCCCTCGATCTTGATCCCCTGCTTGGTAACGGTCGCCCGCTTGGAGGGCAGTGTTCCGACGCGAACGCGCATCGGATCGGCATCCCGATACAGGCCGCGAGCGAGGGCCCACTCTTGGATCTGCGCCGGGACGGGCAGAACCCCGTCCGCGACCATCCCCGGAGTCATCGCCTGCCGCTTGCGGATGCGGTGGTTAAACTGGATGACGGCGAGGAACAGGAGTTTCTGAAGCTGATCGAGATCGAAGATCGCGGTCAGCTTGGGGTTCTGCTTCAAACGCTCGCGATGGCCCGACGTTCCCCCGTCCATCTTCCGAAGAGTTTCTGACACCTGATGAAAGATGCTCTCGATTGTCCCTTTCAGATCGCCGCGGCCGGTGGGACAGGCCTCCAGCTGGACCCCTAAGCTGGTCGCAAAGCCGGCGCTCTTGTAGGAATCGAGTTCGCCTTGGTCAAAGCGGAGACGCGCAGGCAAAATGCCGTGCCGCCACATCGACGGTTCGATTTTGATTCCGTAGCGAGCGCAGAGGGCGACTTTATCTTCCGTCGCCTGGTTGATCGCCTGTCCGGCCTCCTCGACGGAGGCATTTCCTAAGCAGGCGTAAATCCCGTAAACGTAGCCATCGAACGGGTCCGCGATCCCGTAAAGGGTGAGGCGCCCGATTGCGAGGCGGGATCCTTTCGCTACTGCGACGTTGTCCGACCAAGTCCAGTCGATCTCCCAGACGAAGCCAGGGTAGATGGCAGTAATCGACTGCCCGACCGGGCACCCGCGCATGTTCATGTCGACGTGGCGGTCACCGAACAAGAGCCGCATACGCTCCTCGTAGGGCACCAGGCGGATTCCGTGGTTGCGGAATTGGTCAAGACTCGGGCGCAGCCCCGGCGCCTTCGCGACAGGAATGACCTCATCGCCCGAGCGCACCTCGTGCGAGAGGTAGTATTTTTTGATGAACTTGTCGTGGCCCCTCTCCCACGACGTTCCGTCGCGCATGAATTCGCGCACGCCGTCCGCGATCTTCTTAAAGTCGACCACGGCGAGGGGATAAGAGTTAGGCTGCTGCGTCGGCTTCAAGTCTCCGCCGCCAGTGCTGGGCTTGCGGCCAGACTTGTCCCAACGGGGCAGCGCGGCGTCGATCCGCCCTCCTGCCATCAGGACCTTGCTGAACGCCACATTGAAGGCGGCAGGCTTAACGTCCGCGACTTTCGCTTTTTCGACGATCAAGCTCCACAGGGGCTTCTCAGCCAACTGGCGGTAGCCGAGCTGCAGGATCTCTTGAAGGCCGGGGCGCAATTTCTCAAAAGCAGCCTGCTGCGCCGGCGTTCGGAAGCCTTCGGCCGGCACAGACTCCTCGATCATCACGACCGGCAGCACTCGGCCACTCTCCCAGTGCGCCTTGAGATCCGGGAGCGACAGCCGTTTGATTCGCGTCGTCTGGCAGTTGGTGCGACACACCCAGATAGACTCATCCGACGGGTCGATCTCCAAGATGCGGAACAGTTTGCCATCTTTCAGGCGTTTGTAGGAAGCGCCGACTTTAATCGTCAACGCGACGGGGGCGTCAGGGTTCGAGGGATTCATTTGAGGAAGGTTACGGGGTGATCGGGTCCGATGGGGCGATCCAGGTCCACGGCCCAGCGGCTGCGAGCGATGCACCACATGACGCCACGTGATAGCCGCGCTGCGGGTATCCCTGTGGGAGCCGAAAGACGCTGGGCGGCGTCGAAGACCAGCGTGCGGCCGTCGAGCAGCGCAGCACGCAGGCGATCCTCCGCCACCTCGAGTTCCAAGGCCGACAGCGGGGGAGGATCGAACGGCAGCGCCAAGGTGTGCAGGAGGCGGAGATTGCGGACCTTCACTCGTGGCAGGTTCTCCTCGGTCAGAATCTTGTGGGTGGCGCCCGCGAGGCGCAGCGCTTCCGCCACAATCTCCAGCTTTCGCTTCGTGCGCGCGTCCTCGAGGTCCTTCTTCTTTTTAAAGTCGATGCCGACCCGTTCCCCCGAGCGCTTAGTTACCAAGAAATCGAGGCTGAGCACAGCAAGGGTCCCCTTGAAGTAGGGGTGAGGCCATCCGCGCCTCTTACAGATCAGCCGAGTCAGCGAAACCGGAACCGCACATTGCTCGCGGATGTTAGTATTCTCGGCCTGGTTGCCGTCCTCGAGTTGCAGCACCGCTTCCTCATCGCGCGACAAGTTGTGGTGATTGCGTCCGGTGATGACGCCCGGGGTTCGATAGGCATACCCACGGCTACGCGCATGAACCGCGCTGAGGTAGGGCTCGTAAGGGACCGCTGGGTCATCGCCACGCGCAAGGTTGCTCTCGAAGCGCGCCGCTTCGAGGTCGATCGCCAGATCGAGGTCGAGGGGGTCATCGTGCCCGTCGGAAGCCGGCTGAATACCGGATGGTCGGGCGTAGCGGGGGGATGCTTTCGTCGAAGACATAGCGGCTGGGTTCTATCAGCAGATAGCGGCGCTTATGTGCGCTATCTGCACGCTCAAGAGCGTGTAATTATGCCCCTTTCTGCTATGTCTCGGGAATTATTCTACGGGTAGCTAGGGCAAGAAAGCGTTATTTGAGTTCACTTGCGCTTGTCAACTTAAAATCTCACTTGGGCTTGTGTTGCGCGTTCTTGCATGTGAGGTTCGCGCTATGCCCCGCCGCACTCGTGACCGTGCCGCTGATCAGCCGGATTTCGTCCGCCGACTCGAACACTGCGTCAAGGTCATTGGGACCCAGAACGGATTGGCTGCTGCCGCGGAGATACCCCAGTCAACCCTCAGAGGCTACCTCTTGCGTCGCGTTGAACCTCAACGGGACGCCCTAATCCGAATAGCGGACGCGGCCCAAGTATCAGTCCAATGGCTGGCGACCGGCAAGGGTCAGCGTGACGCCAACGCACGGAGTGAAGATTCTCCTTACGGTGTCCAAGACGACCTGCGCGGTTTCGATCCGATCATATCCGCTGCGGCCAACACTCTCAACGTTCCGCTGGAGTTCGCACGGTTGCGTTTGGTTGGCTCGCCAGAGCTGCAGGCGTTCGTTCGCGCCCTCAATGACTGGGCGCCCTTCGTGAGCATCCCACTGGTTGGCGAACCACGTTGTGCCTGCGTGCTACAGAGGGCGGAGTTGGAGGCGATTCTTCCAGTTGGTTGCGATCCCAGTCGCATTTCAGCCGCCAAGATTGTCGGAGCCGATCTCGCGCCTCGTTTCCGCGATGGTGATTTGGGTCTGATTGATACAGCAGCGACGATTCACGATGGACCATACTGCATGATAAACCGCGGCGGCACCCCAGAGTTCGTGATCATCAAAATTCGGCCTGAGGATTCCCGCGAGGTCACAATCGAGCCGGCTGGCGGCAACGTGGACTTTCGCCGCACCGTCTACGAGATCGACGTGGCATCACTGAAGAGGATCCATCGAGTCGCAGGTAGGCTGGTGGCTGGGATTAGATTCGTCAGCGCCGATCCCGCCCCCAAAGGCTGACCCGCCGATCCACATGACCGCCGAAACCCACTCTCAAATCGCCAGCTTCATCTGGGGTATCTGCAACCTGCTCCGCGGCCCCTACAAGCGGAACGAGTATCGCAAGGTCATCCTGCCCCTCACCGTCCTTCGCCGGTTCGACTGTATCCTGGCGCCGACCCGAGCTGCGGTGCTGAAGGAGCACGCGGCCATCAAGAGCAAGGGCGACAAGATCATCCGCCACCGCCTCTCTCAGGTCACCGGCGTCCCGTTCTACAACCTCTCGAAGTTCACGATCGCGGCACCAGCCCAGGGCAGCGGCCTCCACGGCCTCCTGGATGACCCCGGCCACCTCGCGCAGAACCTTGCCGGTTACATCAACCACTTCTCGCCGAACGTCCGCACCATCATGGAGCGATTCAAGTTCGGGGAGGAGATCGCCACGATGGCGGAGAAAGACCTGCTCTACCTCGTAGTCCAGAGATTCGCTGCCATCGACCTCTCGCCGGCACGCGTGGACAACCTGCAGATGGGTTACGTCTTCGAGGAGCTGATCCGCATCGGGGCTGAGCAGTCCAACGAAGAGGCGGGCGAGCACTTCACCCCGCGTGAGGTGATCAAGCTGATGGTCAACCTGCTCCTCGCCCCGGAGAAGGACCTAGCCCGCAGTCACGTCGTCAAAACCATCTACGACCCCGCCTGCGGCACCGGTGGCATGCTCTCCGTCGCCGAGAAATACATTCGCGACCTCAACGCCGACGCCCAGCCCAAGCTCTTCGGCCAAGATTGGAACGACGAGGCATGGGCGGTCTGCAAGTCCGATATGCTCATCAAGGGCGAGGATGCCGACGCCATCATCCTTGGCGATACCTTCACCAAGGACGGCTTCGACCGTGACGCCAACGGCAAGAAATGGATCTTCGACTACATGCTGGCCAACCCGCCCTTCGGCGTGGAGTGGAAGCAGCAGCAGCGCTACATCGAGAACGAGCGCGATACGCTCGGTTTCGACGGACGCTTCGGCGCCGGCACGCCCCGGGTCAACGACGGCGCGCTTCTCTTCCTCCAGCACATGCTGGCCAAAATGCGGCCCGCGAAGGACGGCGGTAGCCGCCTTGCTATCGTCTTCAACGGTTCACCCCTTTTCACCGGTGACGCCGGCGGCGGTGAGAGCGAGATCCGCCGCTGGATTATCGAGAACGACTGGCTGGAGGCCATTGTCGCTCTCCCTGAGCAGCTCTTCTATAATACCGGCATCTCCACCTACCTCTGGGTGCTCACCAACCGGAAGAGCCGGCCCCGCAAGGGAAAGGTCCAGCTGATCGACGCCCGGCAGTTCTGGGTGCAGATGGAAAAGAGCTTGGGCAACAAGCGCCGGCGCATCGGCGACCCCTCGGACAAGGAGAAGGACCCCGACCACATCGGCGAGCTCACCCGGATATTCGGCGAGTTCCGCGACGGGGTGACACGCACTTTCACCGAGGAGGATCCGATCACCCATCAGCCCATCCAGCGCCAGCGGGTCGTCAGCAAGATTTTCGACAATGAGGACTTCGGCTACCACAAGATAACGGTGGAGCGGCCCCTGCGGCTGAACTTTCAGGCCAGCAGCGAACGTATTGCCCGGCTCGACGATGAGAGCGGCTTCAAGAACCTCGCCACCAGCGCCAAGAAAGATGCCGCCGCCCGCCAGCGGGAGATCGACGCCGGCAAACAGCGCCAGGAGCAGATTCGTGATCTGCTCCGGGCCTTCGGCAAGGCCACCAAAGAAGAGTTCATCAAGGACCGGGCGATATTCCTGCCCAAGCTGCGCGAGTTTGAACGGAAGCACGACGTGCGCCTGGGCGCCCCGGAGCTCAAGGCCGTGCTCGCCGCCCTCGGTGAGCGCGATGAGTCCGCCGAAATCTGCCGCGACCGTGACGGCCAGCCCGAACCCGACGCGGACCTGCGCGACACTGAGACGGTGCCGCTCAAGGAGAACATTGAAGAATACTTCAAGCGCGAGGTGCTGCCCCACGTGCCCGATGCGTGGATCGACACCACCAAGACCAAGATCGGCTACGAGATCCCACTCAACCGCCACTTTTACCGTTACGAGCCCCCGCGCCCGCTGGAGGTCATCGAGACCGACATCAAGCGCCTCGAGGATGAAATTATGAAGATGCTCAAGGAGGTCACGGAGTGAAGTTCCCCGCGTATCCGCGCACCAAATCCAGCGGCGTCGAATGGCTTGGCGACGTGCCGGAGGGTTGGGAGGTGAAGCGAGGGCGTTTCGCGATGCGGGTGAATCCGCCCGCCCCGCAACTCCGCGCGCTCAAGCCGGAAGACGAAGTCTCGTTCGTTCCGATGGATGCGGTCGGCGTTGGAGGCGGACTCAGTCTGGAGCAAACACGGATTCTCGCCGAGGTCACCAGCGGCTATACCGAATTTCAGGATGGCGACGTGGTTGTCGCCAAAATCACGCCCTGCTTCGAGAACGGCAAAGCGGCCCTGGCCAGTGGCCTTTTGAACGGCGCTGCCTACGGAACGACCGAACTGCATGTGTTGCGCGCCGGGCCGACGCTGGATCGCAGTTTCCTCTTCTACGTCGCGATTTCGGACACGTTCCGTAAACTTGGCGAGTCTGAGATGTATGGCGCAGGGGGTCAGAAGCGCGTGCCGCCGGAGTTCAACAAGAATTTCCGCCCATCGCTGCCACCACTCCCCGAGCAACAGGCTATCGCCGCGTTTCTGGACCGGGAGACCGGGCGGATAGACCGATTGGTGGCGAAGAAGCGGGAGTTGATCGAGCGGTTGAAGGAGAAGCGAACCGCGCTCATCTCACGCACCGTAACCCGCGGCTTACCGCCCGCGGCCGCCCGCGCCGCCAGACTACCGGAAAATCCAGCCCTCAAGCCCACCGGCGTCGCATGGCTTGGCGACATCCCCGTCCACTGGAACGTAAAGCCAGTGAAAATCGTTGCCCGGATTGGTAACGGTTCTACGCCCAGCCGTGATAATCCCCTCTACTGGGAAGACGGGGACTACCCTTGGTTGAACAGCTCCGTTGTAAACCAAGAGGCGATCTCCGGAGCGGACGAGTTCGTAACGGCGCTCGCGCTTCGCGAATGCCATCTGCCCAAAATCTCACCGCCAGCCGTGCTCATCGGGATCACTGGTCAGGGGCGCACCCGTGGCATGGCCAGCACGCTTTTGTTTGAGGCCACGATCAACCAGCACGTCGCCTATTTGAAGCCCTACTCGGACCGTGCTGATACCGGCTTCTTGCGCCGCGTGTTTGACATGGCTTACCAGTTCCTCCGTAGCGAAAGCGATGGCGGTGGCAGCACGAAAGGCGCAATCACCTGTGAACAGATTGCCAACCTGAAGATTCCTGTGCCAGACCTCCCCGAACAAGCCGCCATCGCCGCTTATGTGGATGCTGAGACGGCGAAGCTGGACGCGCTGGTGGCGAAGGTGGAGGAAGCGGTGGAGCGGTTGCAGGAATACCGCACCGCCCTCATCACCGCCGCCGTGACAGGCAAGATTGACGTGCGCCAAGCCGCGCTCGACGGCCGGTCGTAGATTAGGGTAAGTTTTCCACCATGAGCCGCGTGGCCATCAACAAAGACCTCATTCGCTGGGCGCTGAACCGCTCCGGCCAGGATGAGGCTGCCTTGGTGGAGCGGTTTCCCAACCTGCCTCGATGGGAAGCGGGCGAAATGCAGCCCACGTTCAAGCAACTGGAGGATTTCGCCAAGGCCACGTTGACGCCCTTTGGCGCCTTCTTCCTGCCCGCGCCGCCGGAGGAGAAAATGCCCGTGCCAGATTTTCGCACGATGCGAGATCAACGTCCGCGGCGTCCCAGCGCGGCGTTGCTGGAGACAATCTATCAGATGCAGCGGCGGCAGGAGTGGATGAGGGAATACTTGCTTGAAGAGGGCGCTGATCCGTTGACGTTCATCGGCACGGTCACGCTGGAGTCCAGCCCGCTGGCGGCGGCGGAGAGCATCCGCCGCACCCTCGGCATGGAGGACGGCTGGGCGGAGTTGCACTCAACCTGGACGAACGCGCTGCTGGGTTTGCGCCGGGCGGTGGAAGACACCGGTGTGCTGGTCGTTGTCAACGGGGTGTTTGGCAACAATACTCATCAGGCCCTCGATCCAGAGGAGTTCCGCGGATTCGTGCTCTGCGACCGTCATGCTCCGCTCATCTTCATCAACGGGGCGGACTTCAAGTCTGCGCAGATGTTCACGCTGGCGCATGAACTTGCGCACCTTTGGCTGGGGAAGGACGGGGTCTTCAATCTGCCAGACCTCCAGGCTTCGGAGGATCAGATTGAGAGATTCTGCAATCGCGTCGCGGCGGAGGTGCTGATCCCGACGCGGGAACTGGAAGCGCACTGGCCGCGAGTGAAGGCCAGCGGCGATCCTTTCAACTCGCTGGCGCGCCGCTTCAAGGTGAGTCCCATAGTGGCGGCGCGGCGGGTGTTGGACCACGGACTGATTTCGCGTGAGACGTTTTACACGTTTCTGAACGACTACCGGGCGCATGAGCGGCGTCGCGCCGGGCAGAGGCCTCCGGGCGGTCATTTCTATCGGACGCAGGATGTGCGCGTCGGCCACCGGTTTGGCGGCGCGGTCATCCGAGCGGCGCGGTCCGGCAGGTTGCTATACCAAGATGCCTACCGGTTGACCGGCCTTTACGGACGAACCTTTGACCAATTCGCTCAGGAGTTGGGCTTCAGTCCGGTATGAGCCCCGCTCCAGCCAGATATGTGCTAGATGCAAACGCCTTCATTCAGGCGAAGCGGAAGTTCTACGGCTTGGATTTCTGCCCGGGTTACTGGCGCACGCTCATCTGGCATCAGCAGCAAGGGAGAGTTTGCAGCATAGACAGGGTGCGGGATGAGATCATGCGAGGTGCGGATGATCTCGCTGAATGGGTGGACCAGCAGTTCGGGTCGGCCGCCTTTGCGGACACCGCGACCACCGCGGTCGCAGGAGTGTATGCACAGATGCTTGCCTGGGTGATGGCGCAGCCTCATTTCCACGATTCGGCTAGGGCCGAGTTTCAACAGGTAGCCGACGGGTGGCTGGTGGCGTATGCTAAAGCCAACCAGTGCATCGTGGTCACGCTGGAGGACTACGATCCGCTTCGCCGCAACAAGGTGCCATTGGTTAATGTATGCCGGGCGTTCGATGTGGAGCCGATCACTCCTTTCGAGTTACTGCGCCGACTTGAGATCAAGCTCGACTGGCAACCCGCGCCATGAGCCAAACCAACGAGCGCGCTTTCGAGACCTACGTTGAGGAAATTCTCCTGACGCGCGGGGGGTGCAAGGCGGGTAGCCTTGCAGAATGGGACAAGGAAACGGCCCTGTTCCCGGCCCAGGTATGCGGCTTTATCTCGGAGACCCAGCCGAAGCTGTGGGAGGAGATGGAGGCCCTGCACGGGGCAGGCCTGGAAGCCTTGCTGATTACCGGACTCGTCAAGGAGCTGGAGACCAAGGGCTCGCTCCACGTGCTGCGCCATGGTTTCAAGTTTTACGGGAAGACCTTTCGTCTCGCCTACTTCAAGCCCGCCCACGGGGCGAACTACGAAGTGGTGAAGCTCGTTTCCCTGAACCGGCTGACAGTCACACGCCAGGTGCCCTGCCACCCCGGCGACAACCGCACGCTGGACATGGTGCTGGCGGTAAACGGACTGCCGGTGGCCACGATCGAACTGAAGAATCCCGGCACGGGCCAGAGCTGGCGGAACGCGGTGCGCCAATACAAGGAGGACCGTGACCCGCGCGCGCCGTTGTTCGAGTTCAAGAAGCGGGCACTGGTGCATTTCGCCGCCGACCCGGACGAAGTCCACATGACTACCCGGCTGGCGGGAGATAAGACTCATTTCCTGCCGTTCAACCGGGGGAGCCATCCGGGGCAGATTATCTGCGGCGCCGGCAATCCGCAGCACCCCTCAGGCTACCGCACGGGCTATTTCTGGGAGGACGTGCTCCAGTTCGAGAGCTTCCTCGATATCCTGGGCCACTTTATCTTCCTCGAGAAGAAGGAGGAGAAGGTGGACGACGGCCGGGGTGGCCATCGGGTGGTGGTGAAAGAAACGATGATCTTCCCGCGATACCACCAGCTAGACTCGGTCCGGAAGCTAGTCTTGACCGCCCGCAACGAGGGCCTGGGTCGCAATTACCTCATCCAGCACTCGGCGGGCAGCGGCAAAACCAACAGCATCTCGTGGCTCTCCCACCGTCTCGCCAGCCTGCACGACGCCAAGGATGTCAAGGTCTTCGACTGCGTGGTGGTCATCACCGACCGGCAGGTCCTGGATCGGCAGCTGCAGGACGCCATTTACCAGATCGAACACGCCCAGGGTGTGGTGAAGGCCATCGACCAGGACTCGAAACAACTGGCCGCCGCTCTCATCGACGGCACGAAGATCGTCATCACCACCCTGCAAAAATTTCCCTTTGTGATGAGGGGCCTGCTCCACGCCGCCGGGGCTGAAAATCAGGAGGAGGCTACGGCTGAGCAGAAGGCCGAGGCCGCCAAGTGGGAGGCGGAAATCGCCAAGCGCCGTTATGCCGTCATCGTGGACGAGGCGCATTCCAGCCAGAGCGGAGAGACGGCACGGGAGCTGAAGGCCATTCTGGGTGTCACGGCCAATGCCGCGAGCGAGGAGCAGGAGCCCGACTGGGAGGACCGCCTCAACCAAGTGATGCAGTCCCGTGGCCGGCAGCCGAACCTGAGCTTCTTCGCCTTCACCGCCACGCCCAAGGGCAAGACCCTGGAGCTGTTCGGCCGCAAGGGGCCGAGCGGGCTTCCCGAGGCTTTCCATCTCTACTCCATGCGGCAGGCCATCGAGGAGGGCTTCATCCTCGATGTGGTTCGGAACTACACCACCTACACCACCTATTACCGGCTGGTGAAGGCCATCGAGGACGATCCGAACCTGCCGAAGAAGAAGGCGGCGCGGGCCCTAGCCAAGTTCATGAGCCTGCACCCGCACAACATCGAGCAGAAGACCGAGGTGATGTTGGAGCACTTCCGGCAAAAGGTGCGGGGCCACCTCGGCGGGCGCGCCAAGGCCATGGTTGTCACCTCGTCGCGCCTCCATGCGGTGCGCTACATGCAGGCGTTCGAGCGCTATATCGCGGAGAACAAGATCACCGACGTGCGCCCGCTGGTCGCCTTCAGTGGCACCGTGAAGGACCCTGAGACCGGTCTCGAATACACGGAGCCAGGGATGAACAAAGACTCTGTGACCGGGTCGTCGATCAGCGAACGGCAACTACCGGAGCGGTTTGCCTCCCCGGACTACCAGGTCCTCCTGGTGGCGAACAAATACCAGACCGGCTTCGACCAACCGCTGCTCTGCGCTATGTATGTGGACAAGCGGCTCGACGGCGTCCAGGCGGTCCAGACTCTATCACGGCTTAATCGGAAGATCCCGGGGAAGGAGGCCCCCTTCGTCCTCGATTTCGTCAATGAGGCCGAGAACATCTACAAGGCCTTCAAGCCATACTTCGACGCCACGAGCCTGCAGGAAGGCTCCGATCCGCAGCAGCTGGAGGAGCTCAAGCACGTGCTGGACGCAGCGCAGGTCTATTTCTGGAGGGAGGTCGAGGGGTTCGCCCAGGTCTTCTACAAGCCTGTGGCGAAGCAGACCGCGCAGGACCACGCGGCGATGCAGGCGCAACTGCAACCGGCGGTGGATCGGTTCAAGGCGATGACCGATGAGGTGAAGCGCAGTGATTTCCGCGAGAAGCTGAACGGCTACGTCAACATCTACTCCTTCATGAGCCAAATCATGCCTTACGGCGATCCGGCCCTGGAGATGCTCTACTGCTACGGCCGGTTCCTCCTGCCCCACCTGCCCCTTGATCGTGTCACGGAGCGGGTGAAGCTCGGTGATGAGGTCGGGCTCCAATACTACCGCCTGGCCCGGGTCTATTCCGGCGCAATCACCCTGGCCGTCGGGGAGCCCGAGGGGGTCAAGAGCCCCACGGATGTAGGCACCGGCCGGGCGAAGGATGAAAAGGTCCCGCTCTCGGAGATCATCAAGGTGCTCAACGACCGCTTCGGAACTAATTTCACCGACGAGGACCGGTTCTTCTTCGAGCAGATCCGGGAGAAGGCCACATCCGACCTTCAGGTTGTCCAGCTCCGCCGGGCGAACCCATTCGACAAGTTCCAGCTCGGCCTGCGCCAGCTCATTGAGGCCATGATGATCCAGCGCATGACCGACAACGACAAGATCGTCACTCGCTACATGGACGACAAGGACTTTGGGGAGGCCGCCTTCACGGTGCTCTCGAAGGCGATCTACGACTCTATCCCGGCCGGGGAACAGGACTCGTCATGATCAAGTTCAACGCCCTGCTTCGCGACGAGGGCCTTGACCCCAGTCAGGTGAGGCTGGTGCGTCACCAGGACAAGCGCCACAAGGGTCGGCCGACACCGTATCAATTATGGCGCGCAGCGGACGGGCGGTTTGACTTATACCAACGCATCCAAGCCAGCCTTGAATTCGAGAACTCCAAGCTGCTGGCAGCCTTCGTTGTAACTCCGCTCGACGAAACGCTCTTTGTTGGCCTCTATGAAATCGGGGGTGTCGCCAAGGTGCCCAAGGGAATGGTCGACCCTATTTCTGACGATGACGTTGGAGGGCTGCATTTCTATTCCTTGAGCCTCTCACCTGGCTTGGCTGACTATAGTGGTCGATTAGTAGTCAACTGGGGAAAGGGTTATCGGGCATGGGTGCAGTGTGCTTGGAAACAAGATAAGCCGATTATCGAAATCAGGCGATCCGTCGGCGATCCACCCTTCCCCGGTTTCCTTAATTTTCACGAGAGACTAAGCATGTTGAGGGCCGTGCCCCAGGCATGGCGTCAGGCGCTCGCCGCCGTGAGTGGCGTTTACCTGCTCACCTGTCCTAAGACGGGTAAGCAGTATGTTGGCTCGGCCGGGAGTGAGACGGGTTTCTGGGGTCGGTGGGAGGATTATGCCGCCTCTGGCCATGGCGGAAACAAGCTGATGCTCGATCTTCCTGCCGCTGACTATCAGGTGTCCATCCTCGAGGTCGCCTCCTCAACGGCGGACCTCGCCGAACTCATCGCCATCGAGAATCGCTGGAAAGAAAAGCTCGGGACCCGCCAGTTCGGGTTGAACGCCAATTGATTCGCCGGGGCCGATCGCATCGGACGTAGGCTGTGATCGTTGATTGAAATTTGACGCAGGGGTGCCGTCGGCCCAAGCATGCGGCACGTCGACCGGGGCCACGGACGGCGTGCAATCCAGCAGTCTATGCCAATCCCCAGCTCGAGGCCGAATCTTTCTTCTATAGGTGAGTCGTTAAGCCGCCTCGGGCTGTATGGCCCAGGATATCCCCGCCGCCTCGAACTGCGGGGGTGCCGAGGGAGCGCCAACGAACATGCCAATCGGCGGGCACCGGTAGCAGGGTGTCACCAGGTTATATGAACTCTACCGAGGCATTCCCCAATCTCGCCCAACTGCTGGAGCAGAAGCCGGCGCCAATCTCGGCTCCCTGGTCCACCTGCGAGCTAAAGCTGTCCGGGTCTGCCTACGAAGAGCTTTTTCACCAGGTGCTGGCTTTGCCTCGATATCGTTTTGATCGGTTGCGGGGGGAGCAGGCCGTGGTGATGAAAATGAACGGACATCCGGTGTCCAACCGGCTAGTTCTTGGCTTGGCCCTCACCATTTCCATTGCCGAATATGCCCGTCGCGAGGCGCTGGAGGGGCAGTTTTGGACAGTGATAGCTCGGCGATTTGAGGAGGCTGATTTTTATTCCCGGCTTTTCACCAGTGCGCGGCAGCCGACCAGTCTTTGCCGTGAGCTTTTAGAGCAGACCGCCCGGGCATTCAACCTTCGCCACATCTACGGTCAGGCGGGGCACCACGAGTGGTATTTGTCCATAGTTCTCCAGTTTGGATTCACCCGTCGGGGCTTCGAGCGGCGGCTGGCCGAATGGCTCGCCGGGCAACAAAGCACGCTGGCCACGCGTATGCTGCTGACGGACCCCATGCTCCGTTCTTCCACATTCTCCAAAACCTGGGATGCACTCTGGAGCCTCCGGAAGGGCAACCGCACGACCGATCAGGCAAGACGCGCGCTGGCGGAAAGCCCCTGGGTCCTCCCCGAATGGTCCGAAGCCCTGCTACGCCGGGCGTGCGAGCGGCGTGAACTCGACTCGCTCGGGGTATCCGATTGGGACGACGACGAGGAGTCGGTCGATGGGTTCTTAAGTGAGCCCTCCTTGGTCTGGGCAGCGCCGGCGGAACCTTACCTGAAGACCTCGCTGGTGCATCTGGCTGATCTGGATTTGAACGCCTCCGACTACACCGTGCGGGTGGGTGAACTAACCGTCGGGCGTCTGTTGCGCCAGCCCGATGGCAGCTACCATGCCGATGGCGCCAGTGAGTTACGGCTGCCGTTCGTCGCCGGGTGCCTGCACGTCGAGATGGTAAGCCCCACGGGTGAGATCGTGGCCACGCAGGACATCGAGGTTTCAGAGCTTGGTGCCGAGGCCACGCTCTATGATGCCACGACCGGCCAACGCGTTGCGGACGCCGATGGCGTCCGTTTGGTGCAGAACCACAGCTACGTGTTGCTCCTGTCGGAGGACCTCGAAGTTGTTCCTGAGCCGATTGCCGTCCAACCAATCGCCGGAACCGGCTTCAAGGCGGTGGCTCTTCCGCCCTACACCATCGGGGCGGTGCGCGTGACGCTGGAGGATGAGGTGCTATGGGAGTGGAGCATTGTCCCACGGCAGGCGATCGACAGCTCACGGGTGAAGCTTAGTTGGGGGAACTACTTTGATGATGGACACGCCGGGGCGGCTTACGCCCGCCTCCTGATGCCGGACGGCTGGGAGCTACGCCGGGCGCAGAAGGACTTCCGCAACCTGGATTTTTCAGATGCCGGGAATGGTGTGCTCCAGAGCGACACCTTTGCCATCACGCCCGACGATCATGCTCACGATGTGCGTATTGTCCTACACCTGCGTTTTCAGGGACGCCCGGTGCGAAAGAGCTGCCACTTGGTGATCCCGGGGAAATGCGTGCTGTGGCAGAAGCGAGGCGAACAGGAGTTCACCGTCTTCGACCCCGACAAACCACTCTACACCTTCTGCGGTCAGCATGACCGGTTTCTGTTTCGCTTGCCGGCCACCGATGGCGCTTCGTCCCCCCAGGCATTAACTGACTATTACCGGCAACATGTGCTGATGGAGGGAGCTTTCTTTCATCGCCGCTTGGGGCAAAAGCCCGCGTCCCTCGGACAGTTGCATGGCTTCGGCCAACCGCTGGTAGTTAAGCACAACGGCTTCAACGCCCACCTGCCGGTGTTGGAGGTTGCGGAAGCCGTGTTCGACACCGGAATGGCCAATCTGCTTCGCATCGTTGAGGGCGAGCAACCCGCCCTCGAACTACGCCAGCCGATTTATCCCGGATCTGAGCATCAAGTGCTGATAGTCACGGCGGATCTTTCCCTGTCGGCGCAACCCTGCATCGTCGCCGAGGGCACCAGGAACCACCGCCTGTTGCTGCCCGCCGAGGCCCCGCTCGCGAACCATGTGGCGGTGGGTCTTTTCTACCGAGGGGTCAGGCTCGGCTCTATCTGGAACCACAACGAGGCGGGTCGGCTGAGTGAAACCATTATCGCTCGGCCCGAGCAAGCTATCCGCGTTGCCCGCCTGATGCGTATCTTCAAGTTTCCGCTGCTGAGCGAGTCCTACGCCAAGGGCTCCCGGGCATTGGTGTTGAGCAACCTGACGGCCTTTGTCGCAGCGTGGATGGAGGAGCAGCCAGTGTCACTCGACGGTGTGGAACTGAAGAGCCCCGGCCTCGATGATGCCGCGGCCTACGCCTTTGCCGAGTTGGTGCGTCTTAATCCGCTCGAACTGGATGATGATACGGTAACCACATTGGTCGAGACGTATGGCAGCGAGGATCCGCTGGCGAATCCAGCGGCCGCCCTGTTGCGCGTGGCCATGGAACTTGGCCGCCTTTCGCCCCGACTGGCGAGCGATGTGGTAATGAAATGGCTGACAAGCAACGAACCCTACTTCCCCAAGGGGATCGGTGCCCATAGATTGCTGCCAAACCTGCGTGATCAACTGCTCGGCGGGATGTCCGAAGAGCAGCTTCTGCAACAAGTGAGCCAGGCAATCCGGGCGGATGAGAACTTCATCCGCATCCACCTCCAGCGCCGGACCGTGGCCAATTGGGAAACTAATGTGCGCGCTCTGCAACATCTGCTACCATTCCGCGCCCTCCTGACGCGCGCCTTCCTTAACCGACTGTAAAGCCCCCAATGCCCGATGCCCAACTCAACGCCGTGAAGCTCGCGCAGTCCGTGCGGCAGCGCATGGTGGAGTTCAACGCCAGCGATCTTTTCGTCCGTGATGCCGGGTTGATTGGCAGTCTGCGCGCTGCTTGGAGTGGTAACGGTAAGGTTGGCGGCCTTTTGAGCGACTTGTGGGTGGAGAGTGCCTTCCCCCCGGAGAGCTCCACCGATACGCTCTCCAGCCTGGAGCAGGAGGGTGTCATTGCACCCGCATTCAAGAATATCCTGGTCAAGAACCAGGTGTTTCCAGCCGACCTGCCGCTATATTTCCACCAGGCAGCGAGTCTGCGCGCGGGATATGCCGGCTACAGCAAGCCCGCCAAACCTGCCATCGCGGTGACCGCCGGCACCGGTGCCGGCAAAACCGAGAGCTTTCTGTTCCCGCTATTGAATGACCTGTTTCGCCACGAGGCGAAGGATGGGGAAGGCGTGTCCGCCATCATCCTCTATCCTATGAACGCCCTGGTGAACGACCAGGTTGATCGGCTATACCAATGGCTGCAAGGACAGGAACTTGTGACCCTCTTTCACTTCACCAGTGAAACCTCGGAGTCCATCAAGGCAGCGAACCGCGCCGGTGTCCCGAAGTGGGATGCGTGCCGCTTCCGCAGTCGGCAGCATGCGCGCGGGGAAGAAGATGCCAATGGCCATCCACTCGAAGCTAAACGGGGCCCCGTGCCTCGCATTCTCGTCACGAATTACTCGATGCTGGAATACATGCTCTGCCGTCCGCAGGACGCGGTGTTTTTCGGTCGGAATCTGCGGACGTTGGTGCTCGACGAGGCCCACCTTTATACCGGCACCCTCGCGGCCGAGATCACGCTGCTCCAACGCCGCCTCCTGATGCGGTGTAACCGCACGCCATCAGACGTGGTGCAATTCGCGACCTCCGCCACGATCGAGCCCAAATATCTGGGAGAGTTCATCCCCAAGCTGTTTTCCAAACCCAAAGACCAGATTGTCCTGATCGAGGGTCAAACGCGCCGCACCAAATTGCCGGCGGCTCAGCCCCCGCCCCAGGCACCCGACGCCGCCACGGTAAATGCCCTGCCCTGGCCGGAGGAGGGTTTGGTCCACATGGACAAGGAGGGCAACAGCGAGCTGCGGCATGCAGATGAGAAGGAGTTGGCGGAATGGATGCGCTGTTTGACGACCATTGTCGCTGAATCTCGGGTCCTTCACCACCGGCAACGATGCGAAGGCTTTCCCGCCCGATTGCTTCGGGATGCGCTTGGCGAAAGTCCGCTGATTCATCGCTTAGAGTCAGTGTTGTGGGAACGTCGACGGCTCTCTCTGGGCGCAATGGCCGAGGCGATTTGGAATGTGCGGAGCGAAGAGACCGAAGAGGCCACGCGGCGCCTCCTGCAACTCGGCGCTTCAGCCCGAATCTCGGCACGCGATTATCCGCTGCTGCCCAATCGCGTGCATTTTCTGGTGAGGAGCGTGCAGGGCGTGACCGTGTTCTTCGACCCGACCAAACGCGAACGGGGCATCCCGTGGGTCGAACGTGGTTTTACGCTCTTGGCGGAGCACAAGGACCGATGTGCGGAAACCGGTGTTTACGGGTTAAGCCTCGCCCGATGCCAGCAATGTGGAGAGGTGTTTTTCCAAGGGGCGGAGAGTCATGGACAGATACGCGCCATCGCCCCGCATCGCCGTCCAGCTCCCGACGAAATCCTCAAGACTTACTGCCTGCCAGGGCAAATCCAGCCACACCAGGGAACACAAGTGGTCTTTGTGCCGACCGAGGGTAGGATTACCGGGGACGGGGTTACGGGCGTGGCGCTGATCCAGCCGGACAGAAACGAGTGCCCCGGTTGCGGTTCCGATATCGCGACCGAGGTGCGTCCCTTCGCCTCGTCCTACAATCTCCAGCGCGGCATCTTGGCTGAAACAGTTTTGGCTGGAATGCCGGAGAAGGCCGGGGATGACCGGGCGTGGCTTCCAGCGCGTGGCCGTCGGCTGTTGGTTTTCAGCGATAGTCGATCCGCCGCCGCACGCCTCGGCCCCAGTCTGACCCGCCAGCACGCCATCCAGGTGGTGCGGGCTGCGATCGTGCGTAATGCGCCGGAGAGGGATCCGGAGACAATCAACTATCTTCGCGAGCAAATCGCGGCGGCCAAGACCAAGCTTGATGCAGCACCAAGTTCCGCCCTCCGGGCCCGGCTTGAAACAGATATCAAACAGGGCGAAGCGGCGCTCAGCCAAATCGAGTCCGGTGGCTCAGTCGGCGAATGGTCCAATAAACTAAAATCGGCACCGGAGGTGGGGGAGCTGATGGATCCCGAGGCGGCCCAAGAGCACCGGGCGGATAGTTGGTCGCAGAAAAAATGGGAAGAGCATATCAAGTTGATGGGCGAACAGACGAGTCGATGGATCAGTCGGGAGCTTGCACGCCGACCGTCCTGGCCCAACGTCTCGCTTGAAACGCTGGGTTTAATTGAGGTCGTCTACCCAGACATCGAAAAGCTGAGACCTCCCGATTCCTTGCTGGGCCGCGTGCCCGCCGCTATCCGTGAACGGCTGGACAAGGTCTGGCCGGGGCTCGTTGCCTCATTGCTGGATTCACTGCGAACAGATGGCGCGGTAACCTTGGGTAACGATGAGTGGGACGAAAACTACTCAGACGCGGATTATCAGATCATCGGGAAATGGGTCTCGTTGGACGAGATATTCGGTTCTGGGTTGATCGCACTCAGGGGCAAGACAAGGGAACATCGCCGGAACGCGTTTGTTTGGCGTGTCCTGCGTGAAGTAGAGGATCCGCCTCTGGGCTGGGATGTGGGCGAATCTATCGTCGCCGACGTGTTCCAAGAATTGTTCGACCAATTGCTGGGCATGTCGGCCGAGCAACCGAACGGGTGGTCGTGGCTCAGGTCGGGACAGCGCGAATCCTCGGCGGGCAACACGGCGGCTCTTCGCATAGATTTCTCCAAACTGGCCTTGCGCTCACCGGCGCAACTATTCCGATGCAAGAAGACCGGCCAAGTTTGGCCCCGCGCGGTCGAGGGAGACGCACCTGCAACGGTGGCACTTCAACTTGAGGAGATACGACCCGATAAGCTCGATGGAGACCTCCGCATTGGTCGTCTGCGACAGGAGATTCAAAAATCGGAGGTGTTTTCCATCGGTCTTTGGGGTGAGGAACACAGCGCCCAGCTCTCGCCCAAGGAGAACCGCCGGTTGCAGGACCTTTTCAAGGCGGGCCTGCGCAACGTGCTCAGTTCGACCACTACGCTCGAACTGGGCATAGACATCGGTGGTCTGCATGCCGTGTTGATGGCCAATCTACCGCCTGGGAAAGCAAACTATCTCCAACGGGCGGGCCGGGCGGGCCGACGGGCCGACGGCTCTTCAGCGGTGGTGGGGTTTGTGCGCCCTTATCCATACGAACAGGAGGTGTTTCACCATTTCGACACGTTTCTCAGCAGCGACCTGCGTCGGCCCACTGTGTTCTTGGATCGCGAACGGATCGTGCAGCGTCACTGGCATGCCACACTGCTGGGCATGTTTTTCCGCCGGGTATTGCCGCCAGGCCGGCACGTTGGGGCGATGCGAGCCTATGGTTCCATGGGAACATTTTGCGGCATCCCCAAGGTTCCTTACTGGGCGCCAGGAGCGCCTAAGCCCGAGCTGCCACCCGCGCCGCGCGTTGAGCCACATGTGCGCGAGACTTGGGGCGGTGATCTCCCCAAAAGCGCAGGATTGGACCGGCACTTCCTTGCGTTTCTGCGGTTGGAATCGGGACGCCCAGAGCTGGATGAGTGGAAGCAAGTCCTCGACACCCTTCGGGAAGGCTGTCCGCCAAAGGTATTCCCCGGCTCCCCCAAAGAGTTGCTGTTGCTCGCGGCTGGTGAATTTGAAAAAGGGATTACGCGTTGGAGAAGCGACTACGAACTTCTCATCAAGGCCTGGAGAGCTCTCGCCGCATCGGGCTCGGGCGATCAGCGACAAGCCAATGCACTCTATTATCAACTGAACACGCTGGCCGACGTAACGGTGATTGAAACCCTGGCGGACCTGCAAGTGCTGCCGCGCTATGGATTCCCCATCGGCCTGAGCAGGCTTCGGGTCGTGGCGGCGAGTGACGGCCAAAACAAGGGTCCGGTTCGCGAGGAGGATCAGCTTCGACTAGAGCGTAGCGGCCTAATGGCCCTGCGCGAATACGTGCCCGGCTCCCGCCTCATGGCAGGCGGGCGAATGGTCACGTCGCGTGGCCTGCTAAAACACTGGACCGGGAGTGATATCGACAACGGCTTCGGCCTGCGTGGTGTCACCGGTCAATGTGCAAACAACCATCGCTGCTACAGCATCAGTAAGGACCTGGAAGACTGTCCGCTCTGCGCCCAGCCCATACTGCCGCCCAAGGAACCCATTCTCATTCCGAAGCACGGTTACACGACTGCCGCATGGGATCCGCCTCGCTTTCGCTATGATGCTGAAGTGGTCGGCCAAGTGAACCGGCAGACCCTCGCGTTTCGTGGCGAGGCTGGTGGCCTCATGGAAAAGGGTGACTTTGCTGGGGTCGCCCAGCTCTTTGCCCGGTATCGTCAGGACGGGGAGATCCTCGTCACCAACGCCGGAAGTAGATCAAGGGGATTTGCCCTCTGCACCAAGTGCGGCTACGCCGAGAGCGAAACAGATCGAGGCCAGGGGCAAATGCAGCTTCCGACGGGATTCGAGCGGCACGCCTCGTTGTTTTCGGAGAAAGCCAATCGCTGGTGCTGGCCCGAGGGACAGGCTCCCGTGTTACGGAACCAGACTTTGGCCGCCCGCTATACCACTGATATCCTGCTCGTAGACTGGAGTCACTGGCTGCACTTCAGCGCGTCGAACCATCGCGAGATCCACGAGGCCTTGGCCGCAGCATTGCTGCTGAGCGGGGCCCGGGTGCTGGATCTCGATGTGCGCGAACTCGGCGTAATGACGGACATACCTGTCGGCGACCGTGGCGCGGGGTTGGGGACCGTGATCTATGACAACACCCCGGGTGGATGCGGACATGTGCGGGAACTCTTGAATCTGGGAGATGTGTGGCTGAAGAAGGCGCGCGAGCTGTTGGTTGGCGACAAGGAGCACAACGCATCCTGCAAGCACGGTTGCCTTAACTGCATCCTGATTTTTGGCCCTGGAAGTGAATCCCCTGATTCCCGGCCCGATCGGTTAGGCGCAGCTGAGATGCTTTCCTGCCTTATTGACCAACGGGGTTGGACGGCGCCCCCTCCGCCTTTGCCTCCGGTGCTCTTCACGGCGGACTCCATCCCGGGCTCAAAGGATGGAAGCGTATCGCTCTCGAGGAAACTCAGCGTTCAAACCCGTCAATTACTTCCAAAGATCAAACAAGCGGCGAAGAAGGCTGCGCCCCATCGAAGGGGAGCACTCGAGGCCTTGGCCGACACTGTGCAGGAAGGGTTGATCGCGGAGGAACTACATCCATTGCTGCGGATACTGGTCGCAGACGGGTTACCCTTACCGCGGGTGGGAGCTAAATTCCCTGGTTCCGATGACATCGTGGACTTGCTTTGGGAAACAACGAAAGGGGTGCTGGTTGTTCTTGCTGCGCATTCCAGCTCCGCCCCGGAAGACATAGCCGGAGTTCGACCGACTCTGACTATTGTAAGCACGCAGAGTCCTGATTGGATAGGCACCGTAGTCGGTTGGCTCAAACAGGACACAACCTGAGTTCCCCCCGGTTGCCCGATCACCCCTAGGCCCAATACGGCCCTGGCTGACTCCCTAGGCACGATTCCACAGGCGAGTCAGCTCCCGCATTGGCGCGCGTGAGGGGTATGCACGCACTCTGTTATGGTAACCGTATTCACCAATTCCCAAAGCCATTGGCCTCGCGATGGCGGCCAGAGGGGAAAGAATCGTTTTTGCGGGGCGCTCCAAGTAGGGCAGGTCTAGATACCCCTTATCTCAGGGCGGCGAAAAGAATGCGGCGCTTAAGTTCCTATGACGGAGATTTAGGAACTTAGAGCCAGCTTTAGGAACTTTTGGCGGTTTTAGGAACATTGTTCCCGAATTCCAGGACATAAACGCGCACCATGAAAAGTGGTCGGGGCGATAGGATTCGAACCTACGACCTCCTGGTCCCAAACCAGGCGCTCTACCAGGCTAAGCTACACCCCGATGACCTGAGGATCGGACTTAAACATCACGAGCGAGTCAAGGCACCCGACTAATTGACCCACAAATGGAGCAAATAAGCGTGCATCTGACAAAGCTCGCGATAACAAAAGTGCATTCGCGATGAACGCCAAATCACTCATCAGCATTGTTGCGATCCTACTCTCGGGAATCACGACTACCTTTGGACAGATCGTTGCGTGGGATACAGCCGGATTATCAGGTTACGGCGCTAGTCCGTTTTCGCCAACCACTGTGAACGAAAATCTCACTGTAGGAGGACTAACACGAGGGGGAGGGATAACAACAGGCGGCACTGTTCCAGCCAACGTTTGGGGAGGAACGGGCTGGGATACTTCAGCCACCTCCGTAAGCGCCGCAATTTCGGCGAACGAATTCGCAACTTTCACAATCAAGGCTAACGCGGGCTACGAAGTTTCTTTTTCATCCATCAATGTTAATTTCCGTCGGAGCAGCGGTGGTCCTAACTCGTTCCAATGGCAGTATTCGCTGAATGGAACAGACTTTTCCAACATAGGCTCCGTATTCAGTTACACTGGCACGGAGTCAGACGGTCTAGCACAGACTTCAATCACGCTGAGTGCTATTTCAAGTCTTCAGAGCGTTACTGAATCAACAACAGTGTCGTTTCGGCTTGTTATGTTCAATGCATCGTCCTCAACAGGAACTTGGGGTATTGGTCGACTAAGCGGCAATGACCTCGTGATAGCTGGCACGGTGTCTACCGCCGCCATCCCCGAGCCCTCCACCTACGCCGCCATCGTCGGTGTGCTCGCCCTCGGCGGCGTGATGTGGCAACGGCGCCGCAAGGCGAAGCAGGCGAGCTGAGCCCGATTCCCGTTTTCGCACCGCAGCCCGCCGCCTTGGCGGGCTTTTTTGTCGGCCCGCCGAACACGCACCGAGTCGGACGTGAAGCCCGGCCTGCAGACTCGTCCCCTCACCCGGTCGCGCCGGTGGAGCGCGTTGACCCCAACGCGCTCGGGCGGGAACGCGTTGCGGTCAACGCGTTCCACCAACGTCCGCCTGTGTCGAGCCCATGCAGTTCAACACCACTGATGGACACAAATGAACCCAGATCCCTCGAACGGATCGACCAACCTGAGAAACCACCTGCGCACCGAAAAGTGCAGGTCTCGGTTGGAGCAGATAAAATTTTTGTGTGGCCGTAGAGTGGTAGGGCGAGGCGTCCCCGCCGAGCCGCGGCTCACCGAGGACGGTTCGCCCTACCCCGCAATGAGCGGCTACACGATTTTTGGAATGCTTTAGCCCAACCTCCTATCCCTCTGTGTGTATCTGTGCCGATCTGTGGTTGAACTGAATTGTGCCGGCTGAGCGGCCGGAACCGCCAAGCCAGCGAAGCCCTCCCGCCCCAAAACAAAACCGCCCCGGCGACAGGCGCACGGGGCGGGAAAAATCTCCGGAAACGAGCAACCGTGGCGGCGCGCGACGCGCGCCGTTGACGCGATCAGTTGCCGCCGGGCTTGAACTGGATGGCGGGGACGGTGGTCGCGGGCGCGGGCTGGGCGGCCTCGATCTGCGCGCGGAGGCCGAAGGAGCGCTGCGCCCAGAAGCCCATCGCGTCGATCTTCGTCACCTCGTCGAGGAACTGCTTCGCCTCGTCGGTGCGGCCGGCCTGGTAGGCCAGCGTGGCGAGGTGGAACGCGGCCTCGGCGCGGAGCGTGGCGGTGGCGGCGGCGTCGGCGTGGAGGGCCTTGAGCGCGGTCTCGCCCGCGGCGGCGTCGCCGGCGGCGATCTGGCTCATCGCGGCACCGAGGCGGGCGCGCGACTTGAGGGTGGCGTTCTGGAAGTTGTCGGCCGCCTTGGCGTAGTTCGTCGCGGCGGAGCGGAAGTCGTTCTTGGCGTAGGCGTCGTCGGCAACGCGCAGCCAGGCGGCGCCGGCGAGGGCGTGGCCGGCGTGGGCCTCGGCGAAGCGCGGGAGCTGGTCGATGCGCTCGAGCTTGGCGTATTCGGCCTGGATGCCGCGCTCGCGCATGGCGCCGTAGGCAATCCAGCCCTCGCGGACGAGGATCAGGCCGAGGGCGACGACGATGCAGAGGAGGACAAAAGCGCGGTTCTTCTCCCAGAAGGCCTGCACCTGGTCGGCAAAGGCCTCGGCGCCGGCGCGCGGGGGCGGGTTCGCCGGGTCGTGCGGCTGGGGGGTGACGGTCGGGTCGTTGGTCATGGGAAAACGCGCACAATGGGTAGCGCCCCGGGCGCGCTCAAGCCCGGAATCGGGGCGCCGGCGTCCCGCCGGCGCCGGTTTAAGTTGAAGGTTTGGGTTGAGGGGAACGGGGCGGGGGCGCCCCGTCTCCAGTGGGTGGGGTCGGTTTCGGGCCGGGCGGGGTAAATCGTGGCGCGGGCACGGTGCGGAAGCGCGCAGGGAGGCCAGTCGGAGACTGGCCCTACGCCGAAGGGCTGCGCGGGTGACAACTCCTCAACCTCAACGGACGTAAGTGCGGCGCGCAGCGCCGCGCTTACGCCATCGGGGCGGTGTTGTGGCGGTATTCCTGGATCGGGCGGACGCCGACGAGCTTCTGCTTCATGGCGCGGATGCCGTTCAAGGCGGCGCGGGCGCCGGTGAGCGTCGTGGAAATCGGGACGTTGTTCATCCACGCGGCGGCGCGGATGGCGTTCTCGTCGTGGCGCGGGATCATGCCGCGCGGCGTGTTCACCACGAACTGGATCTCGCCGTTCTTGATCATGTCGACGCAGGTCGGGCGGCCTTCGTTCAGCTTGTAGACGGGCTGCACGTTGAGGCCGGCGGCTTGGAGCACCTTCGCGGTGTTCGTGGTCGAGCAGACGCTGAAGCCGAGCTCGATGAACCCGCGGGCGAGTTCGAGGACGTGCGGCTTGTCGGAATCCTTCACCGAGATGAACACCTTGCCCTGGAGCGGGAGCGCGGGCTTGGCGGCCATCTGGGTCTTCGCGTAGGCGATGCCGAGATCGTCGTCCATGCCCATGACCTCGCCCGTCGAGCGCATCTCGGGGCTGAGCACGATGGCGGCGCCGGGGAAGCGGTTGAAGGGGAACACGGCCTCCTTCACGCACCAGTGCTTGGGCTGGATCTCCTTGGTGAAACCGAGCTCCTTCAGCTTCGCGCCGGCCATGACGCGGGCGGCGAGCTTGGCGAGCGGCACGCCGATGGCCTTCGCCACGAACGGCACGGTGCGCGACGCGCGGGGGTTCACCTCGAGGACGTAGAGCTGGTTGTCCTTGATCGCGAACTGCACGTTCATCAGGCCGACGACCTTGAGCGCCTTCGCGAGCGCGTAGGTGGCCTCGCGGACCGTCTGCAGCATCTCCTTCGAGAGTGTGTGCGGGGGCATCACCATCGCGGCGTCGCCGGAGTGGACGCCGGCGAATTCGATGTGCTCCAGCATGCCGCCGACGAGCGTCGTCTCGCCGTCGCTGATGCAGTCGACGTCGAGCTCGATCGCGTCCTCGAGGAACTTGTCGATCAGCACGGGCTTGCCGGGCATGACCGCGAAGACCTGGTGCACGACCTCGCGCAGCTCGGCCTCGTTGTAGAGGATGAACATGCCGCGGCCGCCGAGCACGAAGGACGGGCGCACGAGCACGGGGAAGCCGAGTTCGTTCGCGCAGGCGATGGCCTCGGGCTCGGACATCGCGATGCGGTTGGCGGGGGACTTGAGCTGCAGCGCGTCGAGGACGGCGGCGAAGAGTTTGCGGTCCTCGGCGGTGTCGATGCTTTCGGGCGAGGTGCCGATGATGTTCACGCCGCGCGCCTTCAGGGCGCTGGCGAGATTGAGCGGCGTCTGGCCGCCAAACTGCGCGATGGCGCCGATGCAGCCCTCCTGCTCGTAGATCTCGAGCACATCCTCGAGCGTGAGCGGCTCAAAGTAGAGACGGTCGGAGGTGTCGTAATCGGTCGAGACGGTCTCGGGGTTCGAGTTGACCATCACGGTCTCGAAGCCCGCCTCGCGCAGGGCGAACGACGCGTGCACGCAGCAGTAATCGAACTCGATGCCCTGGCCGATGCGGTTCGGGCCGCCGCCGATGATCATGATCTTCTTTTTCTTCGAAGGCAGGATCTCGTTCTCGTCGCCGTAGCTCGAGTAATAGTAGGGCGTGAAGGCCTCGAACTCCGCCGCGCAGGTGTCGACAAGGCGGTAGGTCGTGTTGACGCCGGCCTTTTTGCGCGCGGCGCGCATGGTGTCGAAGTCGACCTTGAGGAAGTGCGCGAGCTGCGCGTCGGAGAAGCCGAACTGCTTCGCGCGCTTCAGCGTGCGTTGATCGAGCTGCGCGAGCGTGAGCTTCTTCAGGTCCTGCTCCATCTCATGGAGCTCGCGCAGCTGCGTGAGGAACCACGGATCGATCTTCGTCAGGTTGAAAATCTCGTCGACCGACATGCCGGCCATGAAGGCCCAGCGGATGTAGTAGACGCGCTCGGCATTCGGCGTGCCGAGTTTCTGGCGGAGCGTCTGCTCGTCGGGCAGTTCGTCGCCGCCGTATTTGCCGCCGCCGCCCCACCCGCGCGCGCCGGTCTCGAGCGAGCGCAGGCACTTCTGGAACGACTCCTTGAACGTGCGGCCGATGGCCATCGCCTCGCCGACGGACTTCATCGCGGAGGTGAGCGTGGAGTTGGCGCCGGGGAATTTCTCGAAGGCGAAGCGCGGGATCTTCGTGACGACGTAGTCGATCGTCGGCTCGAAGCTCGCGGGCGTGAGGCGCGTGATGTCGTTGCGCAGCTCGTCGAGCGTGTAGCCGACGGCGAGCTTGGCCGCGATCTTGGCGATCGGGAAGCCGGTGGCCTTCGACGCGAGCGCGGACGAGCGCGACACGCGCGGGTTCATCTCGATCACGACCTGGCGGCCGGTCTGCGGGTCGATGGAGAACTGGATGTTGGAGCCGCCGGTCTCGACGCCGATCTCGCGAATGACGGCGAACGACGCGTCGCGCATCACCTGATATTCCTTGTCGGTGAGCGTGAGCGCGGGGGCGACGGTGATGGAGTCGCCGGTGTGGACGCCCATCGGGTCGAAGTTCTCGATCGAGCAGATGACGACGCACTGGTCCTTGTGGTCGCGCATGACCTCCATCTCGTATTCCTTCCATCCGAGCAGGCACTCCTCGATCAGCACCTCGTGCGTCGGCGAGGCCTCGAGGCCGCCGTTGACGATCTGCTCGAACTCCTCGCGGTTGTAGGCGATGCCGCCGCCGGTGCCGCCGAGCGTGAAGGACGGGCGGATGATGAGCGGCATGGTGCCGATCTCCTCGGCCGCCTTGCGCGCCTCGTCGAGCGTGTGGACGACGCGCGACTTCGCGACGTCGAGGCCGATCTTGAGCATCGCCTCCTTGAAGAGCTGGCGGTCCTCGCCCTTCTGGATCGCGTGCGGCTTCGCGCCGATCATCTCGACGCCGTATTTCTTCAGGATGCCCTGCTCGTGGAGCTGCATCGAGAGGTTGAGCGCGGTCTGGCCGCCGAGGGTCGGGAGCAGCGCGGAAGGGCGCTCCTTGGCGATGATCTTCTCGAGGATGTCGACCGTGAGCGGCTCGATGTAGGTGACATCGGCGAACTCCGGGTCGGTCATGATCGTGGCCGGGTTGGAGTTCGCGAGGATGACCTTGTAGCCCTCCTCCTTGAGGGCCTTGCACGCTTGCGTGCCGGAATAGTCGAATTCGCAGGCCTGGCCGATGATGATGGGGCCGGCGCCGATGATCAGGATGGACTCGAGGTCAGTGCGTTTGGGCATGAGCGCAGATTTCGGCGAGGGTTGGGCCCGCGGATAGGCTCGGCAAGCGGGAAAAGGGTCCCTGACGCGCCGCGCGGGCGGTCGCGGTGACAGTGGCCGCATCCGCCGGCCGAAACAGCCGGCCGGGCGGGCGGCAGACCGCCTTCGCGGCCTCGGCCCGGGCCCGCGCCCGGTTCAGAACGACGAGCCGTCGGCCTTGGTGCCGCAGAGCGACACCTCGAGCCCGAGCTCGGCGGCGAGCGCCGCCTTGGCGTAGAGGGCGAGGTCGGCTTCGCGCGCCGAATGGGCATAGGCCACCTGGATGTGGTTGGCCTTGTGCCGGGCCATGAGCTGGTCGCGGGTGACGCCGTGGAGCACGGCGTGCATGATGGGCCACTGGTAGGTCGTTTCCCGCCAGCGCCGCTCCGTCTCCTCGCGCGGGAGGGCGACGACCTTGGCGCGGCCGAGGTCCATCTTGAGCTTGCGGCCCTCGACGAAGACGCGCGACCACACGATTTCGCCGGGCCTGGCGATGCCGCGGAGCGAGCCGCCGCCGAGGCGGAAGTAGACGGGCGGCTGCCGGTGCGAGTCGGAGCCGGCCCAGCCGCCGAGGTGATGCGCGGGCGGCGCGGAACCGGAGATGAGGAAGACCCACACGTAGTCGTCGGTCGTGCCGGAACGGTCGTAATCGGCCCAGCGGACGTCGTGGAGCGTGTTCTCCGGCGGCTGGCCGAGCGCGGTGTGGATGCGCTGGGTGAAAAGCCCGTCGAGGCCGGCGCACTCGTCCGCCTCGTTGAAATGCGTGATCGGCTCGCCGCGGCGGATGACGCGGCCGGCGGCGTTCTTCACCGGCGGGCGGTCGCCGTTGTTCAGCGTGCCCTCGACGAGGTCGGAGGCGGGCAGGAGGTCCTTGAGGCCCTGCTGGTATTGGATGCCGATGGTCTCGCAGCCGAACTCGTCGGCGAGGCGCGCGGCGGCGATGTAGGTTTTGCACTGCCAGAGGACCTGCGCCTCGGTGAGCTCGGTCGCCTCGTCGGTGCCGAAGTGGAACGTCAGGCCCTTGCGCCGATACCAGGCGAACACCGCGCGCGCCTCCGCGTCGGACACCTGCGTGGCGGCGTAGTAGAGCGCCGACTGGGACAGGCGCTCCTTGCAGACGCCGCACTGGAAGAGGAGGTCGTCGGGGATGATGGCGTTATACATGCCCATGCAACCCTCGTCGAAGACGCCCATGATGGACTTGCGCGTGCGGAGGTCGGCGGCGATGCGGCGGGCCAGCGCACAGGCGCGGACGGGAACGCGGGCGCGCACCAACGGCATGACGTGCGAGGTGTCGTGACGCAGCGTGCCCGTGCGCAGCCAGGACCCGAGCTTGGCGAGGAACTCCGGCGCGGAAAAATCCTCGCCCCAGAGCGTGTGGTATTTGACGCCGGCCTTGGTGAGCGAGCCGTTGAGGTTGAGCATGCCGACGAGGCCCGGCCACTGGCCGCTCCAGTTGGCGACGGTGAGAATGGGGCCGCGGTGGGTGAGCAAGCCGGGCAGGACGTGATGCGAGTATTGCCACACGGCCTCGGCGACAATCAGCGGCGCGTCCGGATCGAGCTGCGCGAAGACCTCGAGCCCCTCCTTCTGCGAGGCGATGAACCCGTGCTTCAACGCCCGCTTGTAGGGATGGCCGCGGACGACGCGGTGACCCAGCGACGCGACGGCGGCGGCGAGCTCCCGCTCCATCGCCGCCTGGCCGGGCCAGCAGGTTTCGTTCGAGACCTGGCGGAGGTCGCCGCTGGCGACAACGTAGACGTGATGCGGGGGAAGTTTCTTGGGCATGGGGGCGAGGGGTCGGAGCGAACGGGGAACGGCCTCAGCGCACGGCCGCCATGAGCTTCCGGTGCGCGAGGAAATCGGCGTGGAGACGGTGAAACACGCGGTATTTGGCCGCATGGTAGCGGGCGACGGCGCCGCGCGCGGGCGCGACGACGCGACCGGCGGCGTTCATCGCCTGCATGGCGGCGAGCACGGAGGCGTGGCGCCCGGCGGCCACGGCACCGAGCACGGCCGAGCCGAGCAGCACGGCCTCGGGCTCCTGCGGCAGCACGAGCCGGCAGCCGGTGATGTCCGCGTGCTCGCGGAGGAAAACGGGATTCTTCGTGCCGCCGCCGCAGATCAGCAGCGTGTCGATCCGGTAGCCGCGGCGGTTCATCGCCTCGACGATGTGCCGCGTGCCGTAGGCGACCGCCTGGATGGCGGCGAGATACTGCCGGGCCAGATCGTCGACCGTGGCGGACAGCGTGAGGCCCGAGACGACGCCCTTGAGCGTCGGGTCGGCCCGCGGCGAGCGGTTGCCGTGAAAATCGGGCTGCACGTGCAGGTCGGCGGTCAGCGCCGCGGGGTGCGCCGGCCTTTCCGCGCGCGCCAGCGCGTCGAGCCGCGCGTTGAGCAGCTCGTAGATCGTGCGCCCGGCGCGGCGCGCCTCCGCCGCGAGCGGTGCGGCGGCGGCATGCGCGAAGATGACGTGGTCGATCAGCGCGCCGGTGGCGGATTGACCGCCCTCCGTCAGCCACAGGCCGGGAATCATCGCCGAGCGGTAGGGGCCCCAGATGCCGCGGATGAAACGCGGGCGGACCGACACCGCCATGTGGCAGGACGACGTGCCGCCGATGAGCGCGAGCCGGCGGTTGAGCGCCGCCGGCGTCGGCGCGCGGCCGTCGAGCTCAGCCCCGAGCAGGCCGAGGCCGCCGGCGTGGGCATCGATGATCGAGACACCGACCGGCGTGCCGGGCGACAGGCCGAGCTCGCGCGCCGCCGCGGCGGTCAACCCCTGCCCCACCGGTTCGCCCATCGGGCGCACCCGGCGGCCGATGCGGCGGAAATCCTCCGCGGCGACATCGCCGAGCCCGATCGTGCGGAAATATCCCCGATCCCACCCGCGGCCGTCGGTGCCGCGGTGACCGAGGTAGGTCCACTTGCACACCGTGGTGCAGAGCGAGCGCGTGTCGTCGCCCGTCGCGCGGTAGGTGAGGAAATCCGGCAGATCGAGGAAGCGCGCCGCGCGCCGCCAGGCGGCGGGCAGGTTTTCCTTCAGCCAAAGCAGCTTCGGCGTCTGCATCTCGGGCGAGATGACGCCGCCGACGTAGCGCAGCACGGGATGCCGCGTGCGATTGATGCGGGCGGCCTGCGGGATGGCGCGGTGATCCATCCAGACGATGACATTCTGCTCCGGCCGGCCGGTGACGCTGATGGAGACGGGACGGTCCTGCGCGTCGAGCGCGACGAGCGAGCAGGTGGCGTCGAAGCCGATGCCCTTGACCGCCGCCGGCTTCACGCCGGCGCGGCGCAGCGCGAGGCGCGTCGCGCGGCCGCAGGCGGCCCAGATGTCGTCGCTCGATTGCTCGACGTGGTCGGGCGCGGGTTTCCACGTCGCGATCGGCACGGCGGCCGAGCCCGCCATGCGTCCACGCCGGTCAAACAGGCCCGCCCGGGCGCTGCCGGTGCCGACGTCGATGCCGAGGAAGTAATCCATGGAAAATCTCCGGGGGCCGGCGCGGCGTCAGGTGCGATCCGCCCCGCGGCGGCTGAGCCCGAGCGTGACCAGCAGGCCGGTGAGCAGGAGCGCCGCGGTGCCGAAGACCACGGTCAGGAGTTCGTGGAAGGGACTGCGATAGGCCGCCGCCGCCCCGGTCCAGCGCGGCGAGAGGCTCATCCAGAGGATGACGAGCACGCCGACGGCGACGGCGACCAGCGCCGCGGGCCGGCGGGCCTGCCGCGAGAGGAAGCCGAGCAGGAACAGCCCCAGCATGCCGCCGCCGAAGATGCCGGCCAGCGTCCACCACGCGTCGAGCGCGCTGCGGACATCGATCATCGCGAGCGCCAGCGCCGTGCCGATCACGCCGGCCACGGCGGTGGCGAGGTGCAGCGCCCGCATCTTGCGGGCCTCCGGCGCGGCGGGGGAGAAGAACCGCAGGAAGTAGTCGTTGAGGAACACCGTGGCCACGGAGTTGAGGCTGCTGGAGATCGTGCTCATGGCCGCGGCGAAGATGGAGGCGACGAGCAGGCCGGTGATGCCCGGCGGCAGCACCGAGACGATGAACCACGGGAACACCGAATCGCTCCGCGCCGGATCGCGATAGGCCACGGGCAGCGCCTCGGGGTGCGCCGTGTAATAGGCGAAGAGCGCCGTGCCGATGAAGAAGAAGACGGCGGAGAGCGGCACGTAGAGCAGCGCGCCCAGCCAGACGCTCTTCCGCGCCTCGGCCTCGGAGGAGGAGGTGTGGTAGCGCTGCACGTAGTTCTGATCGACGCCGAAGTTCTGCAGGTTGATCACGAGCCCGTAGACCAGCACCACCCAGAACGTCGGCTGCGCGAGACCGAAGCCGAAGCTGCCGAGCGAGAACTTGTCGTGCTCGGCGGCGAGCCGGAACACCTGGCCCGGCCCCTCGGGCAGGCCGGTCACCATCAGCACCGCGCAAAGCACGGCGCCGATCATCAGCACCACCGTCTGGATCGCATCGGTCCAGATGACGCCCACGATCCCGCCGGCGAAGGTGTAGAGCGTCGTCGTGACGCCGGTCACGAGGATGATCAGGCGGATGTCCCAGCCGAGCAGCACGTGCATGGGCAACGCCATGAGGTAGGTCACCGTGCCGATGCGCGCGATCTGCGTCAGCAGGTAGCAGAAGCTCGCGTAGGTCCGGGCCCAGGCGCCGAACCGCGCCTCCAGGTGCGTGTAGGCGGAGACGTGGCCGCCGCGCCGATAGAACGGCAGGAACCAGCGCACCGCGATCCACGCGGCGAGCGGAATCGAGAGACTGAAGGCGAAGGAATTCCAGTTGCTGGCGAAGGCCTTGCCCGGCAGAGCGAGGAAGCTGATGCTGCTGACGTAGGTGCCGAGGATGGAGAGCCCCGTCAGCCAGCCGGGCAGGCTGCCTTCGGCGGCCGTGAAACCGGCCACGGACCGGCTCTTCCGCCAGAACGAAAGACCGATCGCAAGCGTCGCGGCGAAGTAGGTGACGAGGACGATCAGGTCGAGGGTGGTGAAGCGTTCGGACGGCATGGGGGCGTGGGCGGCGGGCGGGGTTACTCGACGACGGCGGCGGGCAGGCCGGGCAGGTTCCACTCCGCGAAGCAGCGTTGCAAGTCCGCCACGATGTCGCGGTAGACGCCCGCCGACGCGGCGGAGACGATCGCCTTCGGTGCGCCGGGCTGGAGGCCGCGGGCCTCCATGCCGGCGGCGACGTTGAGCGGGAAGGTCAGGCGGTCGACGATGGCGCCGACCTGCCGCAGCCGCTCGAACGCCGGGCTGATCTCACCCGGCCGGCCCTGCCGGCACACCTGGAAAAGATGCACCATCAGGTCGGGCACGATGTTGGCGAGGCCGCCGATGCAACCCGCCGCGCCGAGGGCGAAGACCTCCGGCAGGCGCGTGTCGGCGCCGGAGAAGACGACGAAGTTCTTTTCCCGGCCGAGCGCGATGAGGTCCTTGTGGTAGTCGAACTCGCGGCCGCTCTGCTTGATGCCGGCCATGGCCGCGCGATCGGCGAACGCCGCGACCGTCTCGAGGTTGATGCGCGTGCCGGTGAGTTCGGGGAAGTTGTAGAGGAAGGTCGGCAGGCCGGAGCTCTCCGCGGCATGGAGGAAGTGCGCCAGCAGGTCGTCCTGCGTCGACGGGAAAAACCCCGGCGGCATGATGGCGATGGCGGGCAGGCCGAGCTCGCGCGCGAACTTGCCGAGGCCGGCGACGGCCTTCGGGCGGATGTCGCTGACGTTGACCAGCACGGGCAGCGGCGCGGCGAGCTCGACGACGGTGGCGAGCACGCGCTTGCGCTGCTCGAGGTCGAACTGCGGAAACTCGCCCGTGCTGCCGAGCGCGAGCACGCCCGTGATGCCGTGGCGCTTCATGAACGCGATGTTGCGCGCCAGCTCGGCGCGGAGGAGCCGGCCCTCCGCGTCGGTCGGCAGCCAGAGGGCCGCGAAAACCCCTTCGCGGGGCGGTGGCGGAACCGGGGGGAAACTCATGGCTGGGAAAGCGGGAGCGAGTAGAAGAAGCCGTCCTCCGCCCCGATCACGAGGACCGGACCGGCGTGGCCGGGCCAGCGCGCGATTGTCGGCGTGGTCGAGTGCGCGGCGAGCAGGTGGGTGTGGACGGGACCGCGGTCTTGGAAGCGCCAGCGCCCCTGCGCGTCGCGCCCGAGGCCGCGCAGGACGTTGACGTTCGTGTCGCTGTTGACGAGCAGGTCGAGCACGCCGTCGCCGTCCCAATCGAAGAACGTGAACGTGCGGCGCCCGCTGCCGCCGGCCGTGCGCTCGTTCATGCGGAGCAGGCCGGATTCCTGGTTCTTCGCCCGGCCGGATCCGTCGTAGGACGAGATGCCCTCGCCCCAGAACACGCGTTGCGGCGGGAGCAGCTCGAGCCGGCCGTCGGCGGCGCGGCGACGCTCGTAGAGCGCGAGGTAGCCCTCGGGATCGAGCATGACGAGGTCGGGCAGGCCGTCCTGGTTCCAATCGATGACGGCAGGCGTCGTGCGCCATTGCGTGACCAGTTCGTTGCCCACGGGCTGCCACCAATTCCAAGCCGGTTTCGGCGGCGCCCCGGTCCACGCGACCTCGATCGGCTGCGGCGCGGCGAGTCGCGGCGCCGTGCGGGTGCCGATGTTCTTGAAGAACAGCACGCGGCCCCAGATGCCGTTGGTGAGGATGTCGAGCAGGCCGTCGCCGTCCCAATCCGCGACGCTCGGGTTCGTGTAACCCCACTTCGCCTCGGCCGGACCCTGGATCGAGCCGTTCGGGCCGGCGAGCTCGCGATGCAGCCGGTCGCCCGCCGCGAGGTAGACCGGCGCGGCCCAGCGGACGGGATTGCCGCCGAGATTCTTGATGAAGCCGAGGTGACCGGCCGTGTTGCCGACGATCAGGTCCTCGAGGCCGTCGCCGTCCCAGTCCACGCTGACGGGCGCGGCGAGCGCGCCGAACTTCACGTTCTCGGCGTGCTGGCGGAAATAGCGCGGCGGCAGAAACTGCGGGATGCCGTCGACGAGGCGGCCGGTGTTCTCGATGAAGGCCACGCGGCCGTCCTCGTCGCCGACGACGAGGTCGAGGTCGCCGTCGCGGTCGAAATCCACGGCGACCGGCGCGATCATGCACAGCTCCATGCGGAGCAACTCGCCGGCGATCGTCAGACGGCGGCCGGGCGCGTAGCTCGGGGCCGTGCGCGTGCCGACGTTTTCGAAATAGGTGAAGCCGTCGAGGAACTCGCCGCAGATGAGGTCGAGGTCGCCGTCCCCGTCGAAATCGCCGAAGCTCGGCGACGGCATGCCGAAGACGTCGACCGGGCGGCCGTCGTTCGTGAGGATTTTCTGCGGCTCGGCGTAGACCGGCTGCTCGGTCGTGCCGGTGTTGCGCAGCAGGTAGACGTAGCCGCGCAACGGGCCGTTCTTCCACCGGCCCTGCGCGTCCCACGCGTCGTCCCAGCCGTAGTCGCCCCAAAAGTCGATGCCGACGGCCAGGTCGAGCGCGCCGTCGCCGTCGTAGTCGACGAATTTCCATTGGTTGGCGCGGATGCGTCCCGTCTCGAGGTGGATCTTCTCGGGATCGCCGATCACGACGGGCGCGTCGAAGCCGCGCGTCTTGAACTCCGGGTGGAGCTTGCCCGCGGAGGTGACGTAGGTGCGGCCGTCGACATACGAGATCTGCGGCGAGCGGTCGGCGGCGCCGAGGCGCCGGCCGGGCGCGAAGACCGGCAGCAGCGTGACGGGGTCGACCTCGCCCGTGTTGAGGAAGACGTAGATGCCGTTCGACGGCCGGTCGGTGCAGACGACGACGAGGTCCATCAGGCCGTCGTCGTTGAAATCCATCGGCAGCGGCCACGCCCAGAGGCCGACGCCGAGGTCGGTGAGGAGGCCGGGGTTGTGGTGGGCCACGCGCGACATCTCCGCGTCCGCAGCGGCTCCGGCCGGCCGCGCGGCGGGTGCGAGGGCGAAGAGAGCGAGGAGGGCGACGGGCAGTGCCGGAAGGAGTCGGAGTTTCATGCGGAAGAGGGTGGACGATTCAGGCCGGAGGAAAAACGGGTGAGGGACGGACGAGCCGGGCCCGCGCGGCGTAGGCGGCGGCGGCGGCATTCATGCGGGCGAGCAGCTCCGCGGTGGATTGGCCGGAACCATCCGCGCCGGCGGCGATCACGGTGTCGCACTCGGCGTCGTCGAGGAAGCGCGCGGCCTCGAGCAGGCGGCGCTGTCCGTCGGCGGGGATGACGATGAAGCCGTGCGCGTCGGCGTGGAGCAGGTCGCCGGGCCGGACCTTCGTGCCGAAGACCTCGACGTCGACGCCCCAGCGGAGCGGCCAGCAGTGGGCGTGGCTGACGGCGAGGCGGCGCGCGAGTGCCTTGAAGCCGGCGGCGCGCATCTCGGCGACGTCGCGCACGGCGCCGTCGGTGATCGTGCCGACGCACCCGAGGGCGCGGGCGTTGACGGCGCCGACCTCGCCCCAGAACGCGCCGCAGGCGTGCGGGCGATCGAGGTCCTGCACGACGACGATCTTCGGTCCGGGGATCGACGCGAGGTAGGCGCGGTAGAGGTCGAAATTATCCGGGTGCTCGCGCCGGGGCCGCGGGTCGCGGCCGGAGATGACGACGGTGACGGCGTAGCCGACCATGGCGCCGAGCTCGGGCATGAAGTCGCGCGTCTCGTCGCGGTTGACGAGTTCGAGCGGATCGCGACGCGAGAGGCGCTCGAGGGCGTTGGCCACCGTCGGGGTGTTCCAGCGCCGGAGCGGGAGCAGTTGCGCGGGCGTGAGGGGCGGCGGCTGCGCACGCGCCGGACGCCGCGCAACCGGCGGCTTGCCGGACGCGGGAGGCGTTCCGGGAGCGGCGGCGGCGGGGCGGCGGGGGCGACGCGGGGTCATGGCGCAGGCGCGGGGGACGGGCGGAGATTCCCGCCGGCGGTCGGTCGGTCCGGCCACCGGCGGGAGAGGGAAACGGCAGCGGTCGCGCGCCGGATCAGAACTGCGCGGAAACGCTGAACCGGTAGGTGCGCGGCGGCTGGTCGCGGGTGATGTAGAACGGTTCCTCGGTGAGGTTGGTCACCATGAGGTCGAAGTTGTAGTTCTTCCAGCGGTAGGCGGCGCCGATGTCGTAGCTCTGCTGCGCGTCGGGGATCTTCGTGAGGCCGAAGCCGGTGAGCTGGGTGAAGAGCGACCCGATGGCGACGACGCCGGCCTTGACCTCCCAGCCCTGGCTCTTGGCGTCGCGGAAGGAATACTTCGCGAACACGTTCAGGTTCCACTCGGGGGCGAAGCGCAGCGGGATCGTGCCGGGGTTGTTGGTCGTCGTGTTCCAACCCTCGGTGTTCTGCTGGCCGGTGAAGGCCTGGCTGGTGGTCATGTCGGTGAAGTTGGCGATGATGCTCAGACGGTCGGTGATCTGGCCGTAGGCGCTGAACTCCCAGCCCTTCGAGGTGGCGCCCTGGATCTCGGTCTGGGTGCCGAAGGTGACGTTGACGCCCTGCGAGACGCCGTTGGCGAGGATGTTCACGACGGAGCCGGTCTTGATCATCTCCCAGTAGTTGAGGGTGAAGGAGAGGCGGCCGCCGAAGGCCTCGCCCTTGAGGCCGTATTCGTTGAGCTCGGTGAGCGGGCTGACGGTGAAGAACTCGAGGAGGCGCGGGTCGCCGGCGAGCAGGCCGTTGTAGCGCTGGATGGTGCGGGTGGCGTCGTTCTGCACGCTCTTGACGGCGTAGACGGCGAGCTGGGGCTTGAACTTGAAGGTGGCGCCGTAGCGGTAGGAATTGAGCGTGGTGTCGGCGGTGGCCGTGGCGGCGCCGGTGACCTTGTTGCGGGTCTGGGTGACGTCGTGGTCGGAGCGGAGGCCGCCGGTGATGAGCAGGCGGTCCTTGAAGAAGCCGAAGTCCTGCTGGCCGAAGTAGCCGACGCTGTAGGAGTCGTTCTCCGTGAAGCTGGTGCGCGCGAGCGTGGAGACGGTGCGGCCGTTGTAGAAGGCGGAGCTGAAGCCGGCGGCCTTGATGGCGGACATGCTGAGGGTGTTGAAGGGCGCGTCGGGCACGCCGGAGAAGTTCGAGTTCTCGCTCGAGGCGTCGTCGTAGGAGTAGCCGACCATCGACATCGCGGTGAACCAGTCGCGGAAGCTGTATTTGGCGATGAGGTCGCCCTGCGTGGTCAGGCCGCGGCGCCAGCCGATGGAGCCCGTGTATTGCGAGTTCACCGTGGTGCGGGTGTTGTCCTCGCCGGTGAACGTGAAGCTGTTGCTGCTGAAGTAGCGGATGTTGCCGACCTGGCGGAAATACAGCCAGTCGTTGAACTGGTGCGTGAGGAAGAGCGTGGCGTTGGCGACGTGGGCCTTTTCCTGGCTGCCCGGGCCGGCGATGTTGAAGTTGTAGGGCAGATCGAGGGCGGTGATCGGGTCGGTCGGCGTGTTGAAGCGCGGGATGAGACGGCGGAGTTCGCCCGGGTAGACGGCGAAGCCGTGGCCTTCCTCGCGGTTCGGCGTGTTGAGATCGAGCAGCTCGCTGACGAAGATGAGGTCGGTCTTGGGCGTGATCTGCCACTTGAACGACGGGTAGAGGATGTAGTTCTTCACCTTCTGGAACTGGATGTAGTCCTCGCCCTCCTGGTAGGCGGCGGCCACGCGCACGCCGACGTTGCCGAAGGCCGCGGGCGAGTAGTTGGCGTCGACCTCGACGCGGTTCATCATGCCGTCGTATTCGTCGAAGCTGAGCGAATACTTGGCGGAACCGTAGGTCGCGCCGATCTCGGGCTTCTTGAGGATGTAGTTGAGCAGGCCGGTGCCGCCGGCGCGGCCCTGCACGGCGGAGGGCGGGCCCTTGACCACCTCGAGGCGCTCGTAGCCGACGAGGTCGCGCTTGCTGTTGCCCATGCGCACGCCGTCGACGGAGATCGAGCCGTTGGTCTCGAAGCCGCGGAGGTTGACGCCGTCGCCGGAGCCGGCGTGGCGGTTGCGGACGAAGACGTTGGCGACGTATTTGAACGACTGGTCGAACGACGTCGCGCCCATGTCCTCCCAGAATTCCTTCGTCACGATGTCGACCGTCTGGGGAATGTCGATGAGCGGGGTGTTGGTGCGGGTGGCGGTGGAGGCGGACGTGACCTTGTAGCCGGTCGACTTCTCCGCGGTGACGGCGAAGGGCTTGAGCGTCACGGGTTGCTCCGCATCGGCCGGCGCCGCGGCGGGGGATTGGGCGGACAAACTGGCGGCGAGAGCCGCCGTCGAAAACGCGGAGAGCGCGTGACGAGCCAGGGAGGGACGGGACATGGGGGATGAGGGTTTGCGGGTTACCCCGATCAGCTCAACCGATTTAGCAAGAGGTGAGGCCAACCAACTGAGACAGCGAGAGGGGTGCAACCGGGGTGTGGGTCCAACAGTTGCTAAATGGATTTAGCAATGTCAAGGGTTTCTGCGCGGGGACGTCATCCCGCCCTCCGGTCGCGCTGGCTCGACTCGCGCAGGAACACGGGCGGCACGACGAGCACCTCGAGCGGCACGGCCTTCTCGCCGCGCAGGATGCGGAAGAGCAGCGGCACGGCCTCCGCGACCATCGCATCGTTGGCGCCGGCGACGGTCGAGAGCGGCGGATCGAAATACTCGGCGAGCTCGTAGTCGCCGACGCCGACGACGGCGACGTCGCGCGGCACGGAGAGGCCGGCGTGCTTGATCGCGCGGCAGGCACCGATGGCGAGCGAGTCGTTGACCGCGAAGAGCCCGTCGAGCTTGCCGCCCTTGGCGAGGAAGACCTCGAGCGCGGCCGCGCCCTGCTGCGGCTGCAGGCCGGGGCTGACGAGATCGATCGGCGCGCGGCCGGTGCGCTCGCGCACGGTGCGGTTGAACGCCGCGAGGCGGTCGGCGGTCGTGTGCGTGAGGAGCCGGCCGTGCAGGATGGCGGGCTGTTTGCAGCCGGCGTCGAGCAGCACCTCCGCGGCGCGCCGGCCGACGAAGTCCGGCGCCTCGAGCACGCAGTTGTAGCTCGGGATGCGGCGGCCGAGCACCACCACCGGATACGGCAGCCGCGCCTTGGCGAGGAACTGGTCGTCCTCGGGCAGCGTGTTGGTGATGATGACGCCGTGGTAGCGGTTGGCGTCGAGCAGGCCGGGCTTCTCGCGCAACCGGCCGGCGTGGAACATCTCGATCGCGACGGCGTAGCGCGTGTATTCGGTCGTCTGCACATCGACCGCCCGCTGCAGGGCGCGCAGGGCCTGGCTGACGAGCGGGAGCGGCGCCTCGAAGGAGGTCAGGATCGCGAGGTCGAACTGCCGGGTCGCGGCCTTGTGGGCCCGCAGGCGCCGGCCGGCCATGTTGGGCACGTAGCCGAGCTCGGCCGCGGCCTCGCGGATGCGCCGCACCGTGTCCTCCGACAAGCGCCGCTCGACGCCGCGATTCGACAGCGCCGAGGAAACGGCGGCCGGCGACACGCCCACGTGCTCCGCGATCTCATAAATCGTGACCGCGGGGCGACTGGCAGACTTCTGAGGCACGCGCAGACGTTTGGCGCACCGCACGGCGCGTTTCGAGGGAATTCTTTTCTCCGTCCGCGCCGCGGACCGGCGGCGCGGGGTGCGCGCAGCGGCGACCGGCGCTGCAAGTGCGCGCCCGGCTCAGGCGAGCCGCGCCGGGTCGATGCCGAGGACCTGGGCCGCCTTGGCCTTGTCGCCGCCGGTGGCGTGGAGGACGCGGGCGAGGTATTGTTTTTCCTGTCCCGCGAGGTAGTCGGCGAGCGTGGGCCAGTCCTTCAGCTCGTGCACGCGCAGCGGCAATTGGGCCGACGTGACGACGCGGGTGGCGGAGGTCGAGAGGGTCTGCGAAATGACCTGGTTGAATTCCGCCAGGTTGCCCGGCCAGCGGTAGGCGCGGAGCGTCGTCAACGCGTCCTCGGTGAACTCGATCTGGCGCGCATCGAACTGCGGATTGGCGGAGCGCGTCGCGACGTCGGCGAGCAGTGCGGGGATGTCCTCCGGGCGCTCGCGGAGCGGCGGCAGGTGCACGGGCAGCGCGGCGATGCGGTAGAACAGCTCCTCGTTGAAGCCGCCCTCCTCGGTGAGTTTTTCGAGGTCGACCTCGGTCGTGCAGACGAGGCGGAGCTGGTGCGCGGTGCCGCGGAGGACGGACACGAGTTTCTCCTGCGCCTCGGCCGCGAGGCATTGGACGTGCTGGAGCACGAGCGTGCCGCCCTTGGCCTGCTGGACCCAGGTGCCGCCGGTGCCGTCGGTGCCGAGCAGGCCGTCGTGCAGGGCCTGGGGCGATTGCAGGCGGCAATCGAGATCGACCAAGGGGCTGCCGGCGGGCGTGCCGGCGTGATGGAGCAAACCGGCCGCGATCTCGTGCCCGGAGCCGAGCTCGCCCGTGATGAGGACGGGCGTGTGCGCCGTGGCGAGTTTGCGCAGCTGGGTGATGAGGCGCTTGATCTTCGCGCTGCCGCCGATCAGCCGCGCCTCGAAATCGACGGGCCGCGCCGCGCCGCCGGCGATGCCGGCCGATTCGCGCTCGGTGACGACGCGCTTGAACTCGACGCCGCGCTTCAGGGTCTTGATCAGCTCGTCGACGCGGAAAGGCTTCTGGAGGTAGTCGAAGGCCCCGAACTTCAACGCCTGGATCGCGCTCTCGGTGCTCGCGTAGGCCGTCATGATGATGACGACGCAGCCCGGGTCGTATTGCTTGAGCTGCTTCAGCAGCGTGATGCCGTCCATCGGCTTCATGTCGATGTCGGCCAGCACGAGGTCGAATTTCTCGGCCTTGTAGCGGGCGAGGGCCTTCTCGCCGTCGGTCGCGAACGAGGTCGCGTAACCGGTCGGCTGGATGACGGCCTCAAGCATCTCGTGGATCGAGATGAGGTCGTCGACGATCAGAATGGAAGGCATGGGCGAGAGGGACGCCGACTTTGAAAGTCGCGGCCGGGTCAGGCAAGCGACATCGCGTAAACGAAACGTAAACGCCCCGCGGTCCGGCTGCGGACGGGGGACCGGCCGGCGCGGCGGAGCGCGTCACGCGGACGCGCCCCGAAGCCGGGCCGACGGGCTCAGCCCTGGCCGCCGGCGACGGCGCCGAGCTGGAAGATCGGGAGGAACATCGCCATGACGATGCCGCCGACCACGACGCCGAGGAAGACGATGAGCATCGGCTCGATCAGCGACGTGAGCGCGGCGACGGTGGCGTCGCACTCGGTGTCGTAGAAGTCGGCGATCTTGTTCATCATGCCGTCGACGTTGCCGGTCGATTCGCCCGCCTTGACCATGTGTTTCATCATCGGCGGGAAAAAGGGATTGGCGGCCATGACCTCCGAGACCTGACCGCCCTGCGAGACGTGGCGGGCGATCTCGACGCAGGCGTCCTCGACCTGCACGCGGCCGGAGGCGGCGGAGACGATCTCGAGGGTGCGCAGGATGGGCACGCCGGAACGCATGAGCGTGGCGTAGGTGCGGCAGAAGCGCGAGAGGGAGATCTTGTGGACGAGGTTGCCGAAGATGGGGGCGCGGATGAGGAACTTGTGCCACGAACGCCGGCCGTTGGGCGTCGCGGTGTATTTCTGGAACACCTTGAAGGCGCCGAACGCACCGATCGCGATCGCCCACCACCACGCCTTGAGGAAATTACTCAGGTCGATGAGCATCTGGGTCGGCGCCGGCAGCTTGGCGCCGAAGTCCTTGAACATCTCCGCGAACACCGGGATGACGAAGATGAGCAGCACGTTGACGAGCGCGATGGCGAGGCCGATGACCGCGATCGGGTAGGTCATGGCGGACTTCACCTTCTTGGTCAGCTTGACCGTGGATTCGAAGTAGGCGGCGACCTTGCCGAGGATTTCCGCGAGGCCGCCCGAGGCCTCGCCCGCCTCGACCATGGAGATGAAGAGCGAGTTGAAGGAATTGGGGAACTTCTTCACCGCGGCCGAGAACGAGGTGCCGGTGGCGATGTCGTTGCGCACGTCGCGGATGACGATGCGGAAGACCTGATCCTCGGTCTGATCCTGCAGCGCTTCGAGGCAGGAGACGAGCGGCAGGCCGGCCTGGAGGAGGGAGGCGAGCTGACTCGTGAAGATGGCGAGCTCACCGAGGTCGAGCTTGTAGGTCTTGGCCTTTTTCTCGAGGGCCTTCTGTTTGGCGAGGGCCTGTGCTTGCTGAACGCTCGATTTCGGTTTCGCGGCAGCGGGGGTAGCCATGGCGGGCGTTAAAGCCCAAGGCTTTCGGTCCCGCAATCCTTTCCTGCCCGCGGACCGGTTTTAACGAAAAGCTTGAACGCTCCCCTCCCCCGTCCAGTCTGCGCCCCAGTGCCGCGGGCATAGTTTAGTGGTAAAACTCCTGTCTTCCAAACAGGTATCGACGGTTCGATTCCGTCTGCCCGCACCAGCCTTCGCCAAGGCTCCGGCTGGCAGGCCAGCGCGAGCGAGTGAGCATCCGTCCGGCTGCAGTCGCGCACGAATTTCAACGGCGAAGGAGCGTCGCACCCGACGAACCGCCGGTCGCTCACCACCAGAAGTATTCGGTCTCGCGCGAACAGAATCGCCGGCTCGGTGGCTCGAAGACCACCCGCCACACATCCGCGTAGCGCGACCATGGGCCGTCCACGCGGCCGTCGAACACGACCCTCGGTGCGGCCGGCGGCGAGCGCGGCGCGGCGGCCACGCGTGCAGCGAACATCGCGAACCCTGCGTCCGTGGAGAAAAACACCGAGCGCCGCTCCTGCGTGCTCATCGACGACGCCGCCGTATCCGCCGGCACCGCGGCCTTCGCCCGCGCCGCAAGCCGCATCACCGCACGGTGACGCTCGAGCTCGCTGAGCGCGCGGCGACAGGCCGCGGTAAACGTCGACCCCGCCGCATGCCCGAAGGCATGCCGGTCCGGCGCCTCGCGCCGATGCAGCACGACGGTGACGCCCGGCACGGCCGAGGCGATCACGACCGCCTCGATCCCCGGCCACGGCGACGGCTGCCAACGCGCCGGCAGGCGCCCTTCCCACCAATGCAGCAAATTGAACCGCTCCGCCGCCTCCAGCAGCGCCGGTCGCCGCGCCTGGCGCGCGAGCAGCCCCGGGAAAGCCGCCAGCCCGTTGCTCGAAGGGTCGACGTCGAAGCCGTAGCGCGCCGCGTCGGGCGAGGCATGCAGCGTCCAGTGCGCCCAGCGCTCCAGCGCCTCCGACACCGCCTTGATGCGCGCCAGCAGCGGCGAGCGCGCCGTGCCCCCGCCATCGGCCGAGCTCCACAGCTGCCGCACCGGGCGCGACGGCATCAGCTCGTCGCGCAAGGTGGCCTGGGCGGTGAACACGCGCTCGCCGAGTTCGCTCGCTGCTGCGCACACCAGCCGCGCGACCGGCCCGCCGTCGACGGCCATCACGCGCGCATAGCGCAACCCGGCGAGCGTGATCATGATTCGGCGAACGTGGACGGCGGCAGACACGACAACACGGGGGCACCCGCCGCGTCCGCCCGCCCGGCGTCCCCGAACGGCGCGGAGAAGTCGGCCCAACGGTTCGCCGCGCGTTCGCAGCCCAACGACAGCAACAGGCTGGAGCACAGCCCGGAGAGGATTTTCTGGATCGGTTTCATGCCCCGATGATGCCCGGAGCGAGTCGCGCCTTCTCGCGGCGAAAACGCCTGCGTTGAGGTGCCGCGCGCACCGTCGCGGCGGCGCACGGACACGTGTCGGCAGGTGCAGCGGCGCATGCATGCGGGTCACCGCGGCGCCTTAATCTAGGTGTTGCGCCTCCTCGCCGCGGGCGCATCGTCGCCGTTCACTTCGCGCGATGCTCCGCATTCTCGTCCGCCTCGTCGCCCTGCTGGCCGCCTGCCTCGCGCACGGCGCCTGGGAATCTTGGGCCGGGGCACCGCTCATCGAGCGGCTGGATCTGCCGCTGCCCCTGCGGTTCACCCAGCCCACCAAGATCGCCGAGCATCCGGTCACCGGGGAGATCGTGGTCGGAGACTATCAGCAGCTCCTGAGTTTCGACGGTGCGAACTGGCGCGCCCACGGCCGCACCGACTCGGCCATCTATTACAGTGCCCTCGCCTTCACGCCGGACGGCGCGAAGCTCTGGTCCGGCGGCATCGACGAAATCGGCTACTTCGAACGCTCGGCCGCGGGCGACTACGTCTACCACAGCCTGACACCCCACCTGCCGCCGGAACATCGCTCCGTCATCGTCTGGGCCTGCCGGCCGAATGCCCAAGGCGCCGACATCGTGTCCGCGCAGAAAGTGCTGCGCTGGGACGGCACCCGGTTCCACGTCTGGGAGTTTCCGACCGCGTTGCGGCTGTTCCCCGTGGAGTTCGAGGGCGCACTGTGGTTCAGCCACCCGGAGTCGGGGCTCTACCGCTTCGGCGAGGCCGGACCCGAGTTGGTGGCACGCCCGGCGGAACTGCCCGTGAGAATGCCCATGGCTCTCTCGCGCCGCGGCGACAAACTCGTCGCTTGGTCGGGCAGCGGGGTGACGACCGTCGAACCCCAGCCCGCCACGCTGAGCTCGCCCGAGCTCACCGCGGCGATGACCGAGGGCAATCCCACCGCCATAGCCTTCCTGCCCGACGGTCTCGTCGTGATGGGCACGGTGGGCATCGGCATGCTTGTCGCCGACTCCGATGGCAATCTTGTGGCGCGGATTCCCCGGCTCGAGGGACACACGCCCCCGTTGGTCTGGGATATCCACCGCGATCGCGCCGGGGCCCTGTGGCTTTCCATCACGGGGCGTGTGCTCCGGCTTCCGTCTTTCGGGGGCGTGCAGGGAAAATCCTTCGACCTCGCCGGCGCGACCACCACGACGGGGCGGATCGCATCCGACGAGGAACACGTCTGGGTGCTCGGCAACCGCGAACTCCACGCGTTTCACCGCCCGCGCCCCGGATCGCCTCCGCGGGCCCCCGATGAAATCACCCTCGGCACCACTCACGCCGAATCGATCGCCCTCGACCAACAGGGCGTGTTGCTCGCCTCCCATGCCGGAATCCTGCGCCTCCGCGGCACCGTGGCCGTGCCGGAGCTGAAATTCGAAACCCGCACGATCTTCGGCCTCCAGCGGTTGCGACCGGACCTGGACCTCTTCGCGACGCAGGAGTCCAACCGTCTGAGCCTGCTCCGTTTGCTGCCCAACGGGGCCTGGGACCGACGCGACTTCGGCAGCGGAAGCTTCCGCCCGTCGTCGCTGGCCCTCGACTGGGAGGGCCAGCTCTGGTCCGGCAGCTACCTCGGCGCGCCTCTCCGCCGCGCCATCGAGGAAAACGCCCTGCGCGACACCACGCCGCCGGAGATGAGCGCGTCCGACGACCAATCGTGGAGCTGGGTTTTCCACGGCGGCGAGCATCTCTGGCTGGTGCAGCGCAGCCAGATCTGGCGCGTGGCGCGGGACGGGCGCCGCGAGCGCCTGCCCTTCTCCCCGGAGTCGGCCATTGTCACCGCGGCCCCGTCGCCGGACGGACGCCGCCTCTTTGTCGCCCTCGACCGCAGTCGCCAAGGCACGCGCACCCCGCACGGGCTGGGGATCATCGAACTCGGCGCGCACGGCGAGTTTCTCGGCTGGCGCGAACCCTGGGTCCCGGGACTCCACGTGCTCGGGCAGATCTGCACGCTGCACGCCACCATGGAGCCCGACGGTTCCCACCGGATCTGGGCGGTGGGCCAAGGCGGCATGCTCACGCTGCGCCTCGACGCACTCGGCGAATGGACTCGGCCGCTGCCGCCGCTGCTCGCCCCGATCATCCCCGACGGCGCCGCCCCGGACCGGCTCCCCTTCGTGGGCCACGCCGTTTCGCTGCGCCTGCAATCGCCCGAGATCGCCCGCCGCCCCGAGCTGCGTTTCGAGACGCGGCTGCTGCGCGGAGACACCGGCACCTGGGCGGCGGGGATGCAGGATCTCTTCACGTTCAGCAACCTCCCGGACGGGAGCTACCGCTTCGAGGCGCGCACCGTCACGCCGACCGGCGCCGTGAGCGAGCCCGTCGCGTTCTCGTTCCGCGTGCTGCCGCCGTGGTATCGCCGCGGCTGGGCCTACGCGGGCTACGCCGCCCTCGGCCTCGTCGGCGTCGTCGCCGCCATCCGCTACCGCGAGCGCCGCGTCCGCGCGCGCAACGCCGAGCTCGAACGCCTCGTCGCCCGGCGCACGGCCGAGCTCGAAAAGGCCAACGCCGCCAAGGACGAATTTCTCGCGAGCATGAGCCACGAGATCCGCAATCCCCTCAACGGCGTCGTCGGCCTCTCCTCCGCCATCGACGCCGCGCCGCTCGACCCGGACGGCCGGCATCGGTTCGAACTGCTGCGGCATTGCGCGAACCACCTGGCGACGCTCCTCGAGGACATTCTCGACTTCGCGCGCCTGCAGACCGGCCAGATCGACCTGCACGAGGAACCGTTCTCCCCGGCCGAACTGCTCGAGTCCGTGGAGGCCATCGTCGCCGCCGAGAGCGCGGCCGCCGGCGTGCCGGTGCAGACCGCGCTCGCGCCGAACGTGCCGGCCCACCTGCGCGGCGACGCCCGCCGCCTGCGCCAGATCCTGCTCAACTTCGTCGCCAACGCCCTCAAATACGCCGGCCGCGGCAAGGTCGAGGTGGCCGGCTGGACGCGCCCGCTCGACGAAGGGCGGTTCGAGCTGACCTTTTCGGTCAGCGACACCGGGCCCGGCATTCCGCCGGAGGAGCAGGGCCGCGTGTTCACCAAATTCGAGCGCGGCAGCGCCGCGCGACAGGCCCGGATCGCCGGCACCGGCATGGGCCTGGCCGTCTGTCGTCAACTCGCCGAGCGGATGGGCGGACGCGTCTGGCTGGAAAGCACGCCGGGGCAAGGCTGCACCTTTTTCGTCGCCGTGCCCTTGGCGCGCGCGACGGCGCCGGAGTCGCCCACGTTAGCCGCGCCGGTGGCGGCCGCGGGACCAGCGCGGACCGCGCTGGTGGTGGACGATGAGGAATACAACCGTCTCGCCCACGCCGCGCACCTTGAGCGTCTCGGTTACACCGTGCACCTCGCCGTCGACGGCGAGTCCGCCTGTGCGCTCATGGCCGCGACGCCCTGCGACGTCGTGCTCCTCGACTACGACATGCCGGACGTGAAGGGTCCGGAGCTCGCGCGGCGGCTGCGGTCGCTCCCCTCGGCCGCGGGCGCACGCGCGTTTCTCATCGCCGTCACCGCTTACACCACGGTCGAGAAGCGCGCCGAGTGTCTCGCCGCGGGCATGGATGCCTTTCTGGGCAAACCCGTGTCGGAGGTCCGTCTGCGCCAAGCGTTGGCGAGCGTCGCTCCGGCCCTCATCGCGCCCGAAGACGAGACGGAGCCCGCCACGGCGGTGGCTGAAGCGCCGGCCCTCTACGGCGCGGTCTCCAGTGAAAATCTGCGCGACGTCGCCCGCCGCAAGGGACAGACCCTCGCCGCCACCTGCGAGGTCTTCGCGCGGGATTTCGCCGCCGAAATGGCCCAGTTGCACGAGGCAATCGTTCATCGCCGCGCCACCGCCGCGCGGCTTGCCCATCAACTGGCCGGCCGGCTGGGTTTCGTGCGCGCCGCCGAAGCAGCGCAGATCGCGCTCGACCTCGAGCAAGCGATCCGGAGCCAACGCTGGGAAGAGACCGCCGCACTCGAAGAGCGCCTCGCGGCGGAGTGGGAGCAGGTCCGGGCGCAGTTCAGTCTTTGGTCAGCCGATCCGGCCGGGTGAGCCCCTGCGTGATCGCATAGTGGATCAGCTTCGGCGTCGTGTGGATGTCGAGCTTGCGCATGATGTCGCGCCGGCGCGACTGCATCGTCGCCGGGCTGATGCCCACCTCCGCCGCGATCTCCTCGTCCGTCAGGGCCTGGCCGATGAGCGAGAGCAGCCTCGTCTCGTAATCCGAGAGCACGCGCGTGAACGCCTTCGGGTCCCGGCGCAGCCGCGCGCTCGATTCGTTCACCGCCCGCGTGTAGAAGACGTGGCCGCTGAGGACGGTCTCGACCGCCTGCCGCAGCACCTCGCGGCTCTGGTCGAGCTTGTCGACGAAGCCGTGCAGCCCCAGCCGCTGCACCTGCAGCATCGTCCAGGAATCGCGGTGCGAGGAGAGGCCCAGGATCTTGACCTCGGCGCACTCGGCCAGCACCACGCGCGCAACCTCCAGCCCGTCCATGTCGGGCAGCGAGATGTCGAGCAGCAGCAGGTCGGGCCGCTTTTCCCGGACGAGGCGCAGGCCGTCCGCGCCGGTCGTCGTCTGTTCGATCCCCCCGAAGCCCCACTCCTGCAGGCAGCCGTGGAGGAAATCGGCGAACAGCCGGTGGTCCTCGATGATCACCGCCGTGCGTCCCCGCAGGAGCGCGGGATCGGGATTGCTGCTTGCCTGAGTCGTGCTGCTGGTCACGCGCGAGACGGTAGGGGAAACACCTCGGGCATCAAGCCAAGCGTGGACAGCGTCGCGCGGCGGTTCTACCGCTCAACGCGTGAATCTGCTCCTTTTCCGCGCCGACGAACTGGACCGGCCCCTGCCGGCCTCCGATCCGCGCGCGCGGCACCTGCGCGATGTGCTGCGTCGCGGCGCGGGCGACGAGTTCGACGCCGGCCTGCTCAACGGCCCGCGCGGCAAGGGCCGCATCGACGCCATCGCGCCCGACGCGCTCGCCCTCTCGTTCCGCTGGACCGAGCCGGTGGAGTCCGCCGATGCCATCACGCTGCTCGTCGGCCTCGCGCGGCCGCAGACCGCGCGCGACATCCTGCGCGAGGCCACGACGCTGGGCGTCGCCGCGCTGCACTTCGTCGCCACCGAGAAAAGCGAGCCGGGCTACGCGCAGAGTTCGCTCTGGCGCGACGGCGAGTGGGAGCGGCACGTCCGCGCCGGCGCCGAGCAGGCCTTTTCCACGCTCGTGCCCGCGGTCAGCGGGGGCGAGTCGCTCGCCGCGCGCCTCGCCGCGCTTCCGGCCGGCGGTGCGCGGCTGGCGCTGGACAACTACGAGGCCGCCGCACCACTCGCCGGCTTCCCCCTCCCCGCCGCCGCGCCGCTCGTGCTCGCGCTCGGCCCGGAACGCGGCTGGGGCCCGCGCGACCGCGCGGCGCTTCGCGCGCACGGCTTCACGCTCGTGCACCTCGGCCGCCGCGTCCTGCGCCTCGAAACCGCCGTCGTCGCCGCGCTCGCCCTCGCCAAGGCCGCGCGCGGCACGTGGTGACCGGCGGGACGGCGGAGTCCGCCACTCAGCCGCCGGCGCGGCGGAAGAAGGCGACGGTCGGCTGGCGCGCGCCCTTGCCGAGGCGTTTCACGCAGGTCCAGCCCTCGGGCGTGAGTTCGATTTCGCCCGGCAGCTCGAAAACGATCACCGGGTCGGCCTGGGACGCGAGCAGCGTCGTCAGGTGGGCGAACAGCCCCGGCGCGACGGCCGGAATCGCGTCATACGGCGGATCGATGAACACGAGGTCGGGCACGGTCACCGCCGTCGTCGCCGTCGCCGAGGTGGCGTCGAGTTGCAGCACCTGCAGGTCGTGCGTTCCGCGGCGCAGGCTCTTGCAGACGGCGGCGATGTTTTCGCGCAGGCAGGCCGCGGCCTTGGGGTTGCGCTCGACGAAGCTGCCGCCGGCCGCGCCGCGGCTCAGCGCCTCGAGGCCGTAGGCCCCGCTGCCGGCAAAGAGGTCGAGGAACCAGGCGCCCGGCACGCGGCCGGCCAGGCTGGAAAAGACCGCCTGCCGCATGGCGTCGGTCGCCGGCCGGACGGCGTCACCCTTGGGCAGCACCAGCGGAATGCCCCGGGCCGCGCCGCCGGTTATGCGCACGGCGCCTCCCGTCGGAAACCGGGCCGAAAGGTCAGGTCGTTGGGAACGTTTTCTGCTGAAGGAGTCGGAAACATACTGTTTGCTCCGCCGGAGGGGTGGATTTACGTCTGCCCATCCCGCGGGTGCCAACACCTAACTGGCCATCCGTGACCAAGGCAATGCCGGCCCAAACACCAAGCTTCTCGTCCCGACTTCCCGTCTGGCTGCTCTTCGCGGCTGGTCTGGCGCTGGGCGCGCGCGCCGCGGAGCACAACGTCTGGCCGTTCTGGGTGGGCGCGGAGGACGAAGCCACCGGCCGCCTCACCGCCGCCCAGGCCCTCGGGCCTCTCTACGCGGAGAAGCGCACCGCCGCCGGCGCCGAGCAGCAGGCGTGGCGCCCGTTCTTCCTCTGGCAACAGGACGCGCGCGGCGAACGCGCGCATTTCCTCTACCCGCTCTTCAGCTGGGAGGCGGCGCCGGATTACCGCGCGTTCTCGCTTTTTCGGATCATCAACTACCGCCTCGCCATCGAGGCCGAGGCCGCGAAGACGACGCGCGGGTTCGACGTCTGGCCGTTTTATTTCTCGCGCGACACCGGCGACGCCGCGACGAGCTACCGCGCGCTCCTGCCCGTGGCCGGCACGATCAAGCACCGCTTCGGCAAGGACGAGCTGCGCTGGGTGGCGTTCCCGCTCTATTTCGACGTCACGGCCAAGGAACGCCGGACCCGCTACACGCCGTGGCCGTTCGTGCGCACGATCGACGGCGGCGGCCATCGCGGCTTCGAGGTCTGGCCGCTCGCCGGCCGCCGCGAGCGCGCCGGCGACTACCGCGAGCAGTTCTACCTCTGGCCGCTGATCTACCGGCAGGAACGCAACCTCGCCGAACCGCAGCCGAGCGTGAGCTACGGCGTGCTGCCGTTCTACGCGCGCGACACCGCGCCGGGCCTCGTGCAGGAGAACTACCTCTGGCCCTTCTTCGGCTACACCGACCGCACCGAGCCCAAGCGCTACCACGAGACGCGTTACTTCTGGCCGCTGCTCGTGCAGGGCCGCGGCGAGGAGCGCCACGTCAACCGCTGGGCGCCGTTCTACTCGCACTCGGTCGTGAACGGCTACGACAAGACCTGGCTGCTCTGGCCCCTGCTGCGGCAGGCGAAATGGACCGACGGCGACATCGCGCAGGAGCGCACGCAGTTCCTGTTCTTCCTGCTCTGGTCCACGACGCAGCGCAGCCTTTCGCGCCCGGAGGCCGCGCCCGCCTCGAAGCGCCACCTCTGGCCGCTGGCCAGCGTGTGGGACAACGGCGCCGGGCGCCGGCAGACGCAGGTGCTCAGCCCGCTCGAGGTCTTCTTCCCGGGCAACGAGCCTGTGCGCGAACTCTACGCGCCGTTCTTCGCCCTCTACCGCCACGAGCAACGCGCGCCGGGCGACACGCGGTGGTCGCTCCTCTGGAACGCCGTCAGCCGCACGCAATCGCCCGCGAAACAGGAATTCCACCTCGGCCCGCTCTACGGCTCCCGCCGCGACGCCACCGGCGAGCGCATCGCGCTCGGTGCGGGCCTGCTGAGCTGGCACCGGCCGGCGGGCGCGACCCGCTGGCAATTTTCCCTCTTCGATTTCCGCCGCCGGAGTGATAAATCCGTTCCCGCGGCCGTGTCCCCATGAACCAGATCAACCTTCTCCTCGGCCACATCGGTGGTGTCGTGCTGCTGCTGACGCGCACGGCGCGCTTCGCGCCGACGCTGCCCCGGCAGTTCCCCCGCTTCATCGAGCAGTGCTACCTCATCGGCTACACGTCGCTGCCGATCGTCACCATCCTCAGCTTCTTCATCGGCAGCGTGCTCGCGCTCCAGAGCGGCTACACGATGCAGAACTTCGGCGCGAAGCAGTTCATCGGCAGCCTCGTCGGCCTCTCGATGGTGCGCGAACTCGGCCCGGTCATGGCCGCCATCCTCGTCGCCGGCCGCGTCGGCTCCGCCATCACGGCCGAGCTCGCCTCGATGAAGGTCTACCAGGAGATCGACGCGCTCGTGACGATGAACATCCCGCCCGAGCGCATCCTCGTGCTGCCGCGCCTCGCCGCCATCCTCGTCATGATGCCGGTGCTCACCATCATCGCCAACCTCTGCGGCTGGTATGGCGGCGCCCTCGTCGCCCAATACACCAGCTTCATCTCCGTCGACAGCGAGGCCTACTTCGCCGCGCTCAAGCGCTACATGGAGTGGAAGGACGTCTCCGACGGCCTGCTCAAGGCGGAGGTCTTCGGCTTCGCCGTCGTGCTCGTGTGCTGCTACATCGGCCTCAACACCCGCGGCGGCCCGCGCGAAATCGGCCTCTCCGTCACCAAGGCCGTCGTCACCTCGCTCATCCTCATCCTGGTGCTGAATTACTTCGTCACCAAGGCCCTCCTCTGATCATGAGCACGTTCACCGCCACCCCCTTCGCCGGCAAGACCTACGGCGTCACGGTCCGGAACCTGACGAAGAAGTTCGGCCACGTCACCGTGCTCAAGGACGTCAGCCTCGACGTGCGCCCGGGCGAGATCTTCTGCCTCATGGGCCCGAGCGGCTCCGGCAAGAGCGTCCTCCTGAAACACATCGCCGGCCTCGAGCTGCCGACCAGCGGCGAGGTGCGCATCGGGGAGTTCGACGCCGCCGATCCCGCGACGCGCGACCAAGTCCACCTCGCCCTCGTCTTCCAGGCCGGCGCTCTCTTCAACTCGCTCAGCGTCTACGACAACCTCGCGCTCTACCCGCGCGAGCACCGCCTCTGCAACGAGGCCGGCATCCGCGAGCGCGTCATGCGCGCCCTCTCCATCCTCTCGCTCGAGAAGGCGGCGAAGAAATTCCCCTCCGAGCTCTCCGGCGGCATGAAGAAGCGCGTCGCCATCGCCCGCGCCCTCGTGATGGAGCCGCAGCTGCTCATCTACGACGAGCCCACCTCCGAGCTCGATCCCGTGATGGGCGCCACCATCAGCGAGATCATCGCCACGCTGCGCGAGCAGATGGCCGTCACCAGCATCGTCGTCACGCACGACCGCGACCTCGCGCTCTCCATCGCCGACCGCATCTCCATCATCATGGAGGGCCGCATCCGCGCCACCGGCGTGGCGGCGGATTTCCGCACGCCGGCCGACCGCGACATCGCCGACTTCCTCTCCCCGGTCATCGACCTCAAGAACCCCCGTTTCAAACAACTGGAGCAAAACCATGAATAACTCCCAACAGACCATCCGCGTGGGCCTGTTCTTCCTCCTCGGCTGCGCGCTCGCCTGGATCACCTTCGAGTCGCTCTCCGGCGGCCAGGTCTTCAAGCCGAAGGGCTACACCGTCATCGCCCCCTTCGCCAACCTCAAGGGCCTCAAGGCCGGCGACGAGGTCCTCATGGCCGGCGTCAAGATCGGCGCCGTCACCGCCACGCGCCTCGGCCAGCAGCGCGTCGAGGCCGTCCTCACCATCCGGCCCGACGTGCAGATTCCCAACGACGCCATCGCCTCCGTCGAGACCTCCAGCCTCCTCGGCAGCCAGCACCTCGCCGTCAGCTTCGGCTCGTCGAGCGTCTTCCTCGCCAACGGCGACGAGATCAAGACCAAGAACACCGTCGACATGAACGAGGTCATCGCCCAGCTCGGCTCGCTCGGCGCCAAGCTCGAGGGCGTCGCCGAGAACATCGGCCAGGCCCTCGGCGGCAGCGGCGGCTCCGGCTCGCTCTTCTCCAAGATCGACAAGCTCGTCGAGGACAACGGCCCGAAGCTCACCGAGACCATCGCCAACCTCCAGGACATCACCGCCAAGCTGAAGAACGGCGAGGGCACGCTCGGCAAGCTCGTCAACGACCCCTCGCTCCACGACGAGCTGCTCGGCGCCGTCGGCGAGATCAAGTCCGCCGCCAGCGACGCCAAGGTGTTCCTCGGCGACACGCGCGGCATCATCGCCGACGTGAAGGCCGGCAAGGGTGCCATCGGCGCGCTGCTCTACGATCCCGCCACGGCCGACAACCTCAAGCTGTCGATCAACAACATCCGCGAGCTTTCGCAGAAGCTGAACAACGGCGAAGGCACGCTCGGCAAGCTGCTCGTCGATGACGGCCTCTACAAGGAAGTGCAGGGCATCGTGAAGAAAGCCGACCGCGCCCTCGACGGCCTCGGCGATCAGGGCCCGATCACCGCCGTCGGCGTCGTGGCCAACGCGCTGTTCTGACCCGGCAACGAGCGCCGGGCGCGCAAAGTAGCGGGAGCTTCCAGCTCCCGTCCTTTCATCCGCGCCCATACGCGGGAGCTGGAAGCTCCCGCCACTTTGCCGACGCGCTCTCGCGACTGGGGCACGTTCGCGGCCGTCGGTGTCGTGGCGTCGTGGCCAACGCGCGGCTCCAATCCGACCCACAGCCCCGTGCGTGCATGGTAGCGGGAGCTTCCAGCTCCCGTTGTTTCATCCGCGCTCAAATGCGGGAGCTGGAAGCTCCCGCCACTTTGCCGACGCCCGCGGGCGCGGGCCCGGAGCGACGGCCGGGCGGCGGACCGCCAAAGAAACGGCCGGACCCCGCAGGGTCCGGCCGGTAACACACACACACACTGACTGAAGGATTCGGGCGTGGCGCTTAGAAACGGTATTCGGCGCTCACAACGAAGCGGCGGCCGATCGGGTCGTAGGTGCCCGTGTCGACGCTGTCGTTCGAGAACGTGTCCGGCAGCTGCGCGGGCTTCTCGTTGCCGACGTTGTTCACGATCAGCGAGAGGCGCAGGCCCTTGAGCCACGGGGCGACTTTGCCGTCGAAGCGGTAGGAGAAGCCGAGGTCCCACTCGGAGTATTGCTCGGCCTCGGTCTTGCCCGAGCTCGCCTCGTCCGGCGCGTTGGTGGCGGGGACGAAACGGTTGGCAAGGTAGGCGTCCCAGTTGCCGCGCTGCCAGGCCAGCTGCGTGTAGGACTGCCAGCGCGGGATCGTGCCACCGGTGACGGTGGCGCGGGAGCCGACTTCCTCGCCGTTGATGTTGTAGTCGTAGACGTAGGCGACGCTCGTCGAGAGATCGAGCAGGCCGACGCTGCGCACATCCCACTTGTAGCGGGCCTTGAAGTCGTAGCCGCTGGTCGACTGCGAGGCGAAGTTCACCTGGGGCTGGTCGACGTAGATGGAGTCGATGTTGTTGGCGACCTGGCCGGGCGCCGTGATCGGCGTGCCGTTGCCGCGGAAGCCCTCGATGGCGACGTCGTAGTAGGCGCGGCCGGTGCGCGGGTTGATGAAGTTGCCGACCGGGTTGTTCGGGCCGGCGTTGCGCGCGAGATACGGAGACGCGGTGCCGAGGGTCTCGACGCTCTGGAGGATGGTCTGCGGGTTGACCAGCGAGACGACGTTGGTCTCGGCGATCTGGTAGTAGTTCAGCTCGACCGTGAGGCCCTTGTAGCGCTTGGGCGACCAGACGAAGCCGACGGTGCTGGCCTCGGACTCGGCGGGAAGGAGCGCGGGATTGGAGGACGTGCGCCACTGCGACTGGCCGGCGACGTAGTTGCCCGGCTGGTCGGCGGCGCCGTGCGGCAGCAGCGTGACCGACGGGGTGAAGCCAATATTGCTCGGTCCGAAGAGATTGTAGAGCGTCGGGGCATTGAACGACTCCGAGTAGGTGCCGCGGATGGCGAACTCGTCGTTGAACGGCAACCAGCGCAGCGTGACCTTCGGCACGGTCGGGTCATCCGTGTCGGAATACTTCTCGTGGCGCACGGCGACGCCGAGGTCGAGGGCGTGGGCCCAGGAGAGGTTCTGGTTCGGGCCGGCCAGCGGGATGCTGGCCTCGAGGAACATGCCGGTGACGTCGCGGTCGGCGGAGAACGGGTTGACGGAGGTCGCGCCGGTCCAGCCGATGGCGCCGGTCTCGGGGTCGGGGATGGAGTTGAGGTCGGCCGTGCCCTCGAGGGTCTCCATGCGGTGCTCGCCGCCGATGGCGAGGACGACATCGCCGGCGGCCCACTCGAGCGCGCGGTAGACGATGCGGCCGTCCCACGAGCGGAGGGCGCTGGAGAAGTCATTGTAGCCGGTGCCGATGAAGTTGGCGGCGGCGACGGCGGAGCCGGGGATGTTGCGCTGGAAAAGATTGAGCGCGATGCCCGCCTGGCTCGTGGCCAGCGGCGTGATGCCGGCGGCGGCGAGGAGGCCGGCGCTGTCGATGACGCCCGGGTTCTTGTAGGCGAGATCGGAGCGGTTGAGGTTCACGGCCGTCTCGTAGGAGAGGCGGTCGTTGATCTCACCGCGGAAGCCCATCACCGAGCGCGCGAAGTCGGTGTTGTAGAAATACTGGCGCGGGCTGGCGACGAAGCGGTTGCGGACGCGCAGCGTGGTGTTGAACGGGTTGAACGGGTGCGAGCCGTCGACGTTGAACGACGGCGTCGTGCCGACGGGCTGCGCGTTGATCTGCGAGAACGTGCGGGTCTGCGCGACGATGAGGTCGCCGAAGAACTGCACCGCGTCGTTGAACTCGTGGTTGAAGGTCGTGATCGCCCCGCGCTGCTCGCGGCGCTGGAGGATGGTGACGTAGTTCGAGAGATCGAAGGCGACCTGCTCGGCGTCGGGACTGGTCGCGCCGGCGAGCTCACCGGCACCGAAGCCGACGATCTGTCCGTTGACGACCTTGCCCCAGTAGACGGCGTTGCTGCCGACGGCCCCGAAGTAGGGGTTTCCGTTCGGGGCGAGGGGCGACGACGTCATCGGGAAGTTGAGCGAGGGCTTGGTCGCGCCGACGGGCGGGGCGTTGAGCGCGGGATTGAGCACGAAGTAGTTCGAGCCGATGTTGATCACGCCGCCGAAGGTGGGCGTGCCGTATTGCGGGCTCGAGTAGCTGCGCTCGTGCTGCCAGAGCGGGTCCTGCTTGGACCAGCCGCCGGCGACGGTGAGGCTCGTCTTGCCGTTGCCCGAACCGAGGACGAAGTTGCCGCCGCGGTTGGCCCAGCCGCCCTTCTGGTCGGTCCACTCGTAGAAGCCGCTCAGGGCGACGCCGCTGAAATCGCTCTTCGTCTTGATATTGATGACGCCGGAGGTCGCGTCCGAGCCGTAGGTGGCGGAGGCGCCGTCGAGAAGGATCTCGATGTTCTCGATCGCCGCCATCGGGATGATGTTGAGGTCGACGAACTGGTTGCCGCCCGTGCCGGAGATCGGCGAGACGGCGGCGCGGCGGCCGTTGATGAGCGTCAGGGTGGTGAGGTTGCGGAGCGAGGCCTGGGAGCCGCCGCCGGTCGCGGCCGAATTGATGTTGGCGTTCTCCGAGCCGATGTTGGCGTTGCCCGTGAACTGCGGCACCGCCTTGCGCAGCACGTCGAGCGCGTTGGTGGTGACGCCGGTGCGGGAAATGTCCTCGGCGGTGATGGTGGTGACGGGATTCGCGATGCTGTCCGCCGCGATCGGGATGTAGGAACCGGTGACGACGAACTTCTCGAGCTTGACCGTCTCGTCTTCAGGGGTGTTCGCCTGTTGGGCGATCACCGGAATGGCCAGCAACGGAAAGGCCAGCAACGCAAGGCGCGCCGACCAGCCCCGCTGCAAGCGAGGGGATGGGTTGTTCATAGGGGGTTGGATCAGTTAGGGTCGGCAGCAGGTGCCACCGACGCCCCATCCCTCGGCGCCCGCGCGCGCGCCGACAAACTCCGGTCGACATCCCCGGTCACAGATGAGTCGAACACGGAAGCACTTGCGACCAATGACAGCGGGGCCCGACATCCGCCGGCCGCGCGATTCAACCCGGAACAAGAAAAGCCGGCCCCGCGCGGGGGCCGGCCGGATGTGCCTGGGAGCGGAGCTCGCCGCTCAGAATTTCTGCGTCAGGCTCACGCTGAACATGCGACCGAGGATGTTCGACATCGAGCGGTCGTATTTGTCCGCGAACGACGACTCGGCCTGGCTCGGGAAGGTGTCGAGGAGGTTCTCGACGCCGAACCGCACCGTCGTGCCCGTGCGCGGGTAGGTGTAGCCGATCGTCAGGTCGAGCGTGTTGAAGGCCTTCAGCTTCTTGTTGAAGACCTGGCCGCCGTTCGGGTCCTCGTTGTAGGAGTTGACCCAGTTGAACTTCAGCGTCGCGAAGAGGTCGCGGAAATCCCAATCCGCCTGGAGGAAGCCCTTCCAACTCGGCGCGCTCTCGGGCCCGATGGCGTCGTTCGGCGTGTAGAGGTCGACGTATTCGGAGGTGAGCAGGCCGGGGATCTTCTCGATCTTGAAGTCGAGCGTGTGGGTGAGGTTCAGCCGGTAGGTGAACTTGCCCCAGTCGCTCGTCTCGTGCGCGTAGGTGACCTCGAGGTCGATCGCCTTGGCCTCGAGGGCGGCGATGTTCTCGGTGTTCACCGGCGCGATGCTGACGATGTAGCCGGGGATGCCGGTGACGGAGCCGTTGCCATCGAGCACGATGCGGTCGGCGAAGGGCGCGTTGTTGTTCTTGATGAACGTGCCGTTGGGGCCGGGCGAGACGCCGCCGTTGGCCGCGAAGGCGTCCACGTAGACCTGCGGGTCCTGCACGATGATGTTCGTCTGCTCGATCTGGTAGATGTCGAGCTGGACGCTCAGGCCCTTGATCGCGCGCGGCGCCCACACGGCGCCGAAGTTGACGCTCTTGGATTCGGTGGGCTTGAGGTTGGCGTTGCCGACGAGGAGCACGCCCTGGTTGGTCTGGTCCGTGGCGTTGAGCCAGGGCATGTAGACGTTCGGGAAGGCCTGGGCGCTGGCCGGATCGAGTTCGGCCGGCGTCGGCGCCGTGTAGCCCTCGGAGTAGGCGAGGCGGAGCGTGAGGTCGCGGTTGACCTGATGGCGCAGGTAGGCGCGGAGGATGGTGGGCTCGTCGGGCAGGTGGCTGAACTCCTCGCGGCGCGCGGCGAGGCCGAGCGCGAGGTGGCGCGCGAAGGGCGCGTCCTTGATCAACGGCACCACGGCCTCGGCGAACACCGAGCGGATGGAGTAGTCCTGCTGGAAGGCGGCGATGGCGTTCCAGCCGGAGCCGGCGGCCTGCTGCTTGGCGAGGTCGGGCGTGCGCTTGAAGCGCTCGTTGCGGTTCTCGACGCCGACCAGCGTCTCGACCGTGCCCGCGGGCACGTCGAGGGCCTTGAACTGCACCTGGGCGTTGAAGACCTCGGTGGTGAAATCGCGGAACGTGCGGGGCTCGAGCTTGAGCCAGTCGAGCGTGGCCGGGTTCTGCGTGTTGACGCCGCTGTCGAAGAAGTTGGCGAAGGGATTCCAGCTGTTCGCGCCGAGGAACTGCGCGGGCGCGGTGCCCTGCAGCATCTGGCGGAGGCGGTCGCGGTTGAGGCCATTGCGCTCGACGTCGAGCTGCTCGTTGCGGTTCCAATACCACGAGACGTCGTAGCTGAGGCGGTCATTGACGTCGCCCTTGAGGCCGAGCGTCAGCGCGAAGTCGTCGAAGCGCACGTCGTTCTGGCGCGAGCCGAATTCGAGGAAGCGGTTCTGCCACGCCGTGATGTCCGTCGTGGTGCCGGGGAACACCTGCTGCATCCAGTAGTAGTTCGCCGGGATGCGGAAGTCGTTCGCCGGATTCGCGCTCGAGGCGAAACCCGCCGGCGACGGCGCCAGCTCGGCCTGCGAGTAGGAGCGCATGTAGAAGATGTCCGTGTAGAGCACGGCCGCGGCGCTGTCCTTGAAGAGGCGATAATCCGCGCTCATGAAGGTGTTGTAGCGCTCGGCCGGGCGGACCGCCGGCGTGTAGATGGCGAAGGGGAAACGATCGGACGTCTCCGCCGGCCCGAGACCGTATTGGCCGACGCGGAACGAGCCGGGGCCCGTCGCCGTGGTGACGTCGTTGCGGACGCGGTAGGTGACGTTGCCGACCTGGCCGGCGATGCCGAGCAGCGACTGCGCCTGCGCCGGCGTGAGCGTGAAGCGCGCGGGGCTCGGCGTGGCCGAGGTGGCGCCGAACGAACGGTCCGAGGTCTCGGTGATGAAGTCGCGGTCGCGCGAGTAGAGGTTGTTCTGCTTGAAGTAGGAGATGCCCATCGTGAGCGAACCGCGCTCGTAGGTCTTGCCCCACACGGCCTCGAAACGGCGGCGGGAAATATCTTTGTCCGTCGTGTTCTGGTAGGAGGCATCGAGCTGCACACCCTCGAAGTTGCGCTTCGTGATGATGTTGATGACGCCGCCGACCGCATCGGCGCCATAGACGGCGCCGTTGCCGTCCTTGAGGATCTCGATGCGCTCGACCGCGGCGAGCGGCACGGCGTTGAGGTCGCCCGTGGTCGTGCGCCGGCCGTTGACGAGCGTCAGCGTGGTGAGGCCGCGCAGGCCGATGAAGGCCCGGCCGCCGCCGCCATTGACGAACGACTCGTCGATGTTGCCCGAACCGAACGCGGTCGGCGTCGTGCGGAGGAAATTATTGATCGTCATCGCCGGGAGACGCCCGAGCATCTCCGAGGAATAGACGGTGACCGGCAGCGCGCCCTCGAAATCCGGCGGGGAAAGGCGCGAACCGGTGACCTCGAAGGACTCGAGCTTCACGGCGGCGCCGGAGGGTGTGGGGTTGTTTTCGTCCGTGGTCTGGGCCACGGCGAGGGAGCTGCCGGAAAGCAGCGCCCAGGCGACCGCAGCGGCGCTGAGGCGTCGCATCGCGGTCGGATGACGGTGGGGGGATGTCATGGATTTGTCTTGGTTGGTTGCGGATCGCACGGATCCGCGCACCCATGAGGTCGCGCTCCTCGTCGCGGACAAATCGGCGACGACGTCACGTCCCCCCGCCCGCCCAAGCGTCCTCCGCTGCGACGGAGCGTCGCGCCGCGTCAGCGCATCAGGCGCGCCAGCAGGTCCTGCCGGAACAACCGGCTCACGCGCACCTTCGCGCCCGTATCGAGCTCCACCTCGTAGTCGCCCGCGCAAAGATGCGTCGAGCGGCGCACGCGGCCGAGGTTCACGATGGCGGACTTATGGACGCGGAGAAACTCCCCCGGGCCGACGCGCGCGAGGAATTCGCGCATCGTCTCGCGCACCAGCAGCGTCGAGCCGCGCGCATGCACCCGCAGGTAATCGCCCTGCGCCTCGATCCACGCGATGTCGGCGCGGGCGACGACATGCAGGTCGCCGTCGCACCGGAACGTGACCGTCGCACTCGCGGCCGGCGGCGGCTGGCCGGCGGCGCGCAGCGCGGCGATCACGCGGTCGATCTTCTCGTGCTCGGTGCCGAGGCGGTCGAGCCGCAGCCGGCGCTTCACCCGCCCCACCGCCTCCTGGAAGCGCTCGTCCGGATAGGGTTTCAGCAGGTAGTCGACCGCCTCGAGGTCGAACGCTTCCAAGGCGAAGCGATCGAATGCCGTCACGAACACGATTTCGGGCCGGACGTCCGGCGGCAGCTGCGCCACCATCTCGACTCCTGACATCTCCGGCATCTGCACGTCGAGCAGGACGAGTTGCGGCCGCCGGCGGCGGATCTCCTCCAGCGCGACGAAGCCGTCGCCGGCCTCGCCGACCAGCTCCAGCTCGGCATCGGCCTGCACCAGCCGGCGCAGGCTCTCCCGCGCCGGCGGCTCGTCATCCACGATCAGCACGGTGATTTTCATGGGGAATCCGGGGTGGCGCCGTCGGGCGGCATTCGCGCCGGCAGGCGCAGCCGCACCACGTGGCGGCCGTCGGCGCGCGTGATCTCCATGGCGCCGGCCCCGGTGGCGAGGCGCGCGAGCCGCTCGCGCGTGTGCCGCAGACCGAAGCCCGTGCCGTCCGCCGGCGCCGCGGCGGGGTTGAAATCGTTCGCGACCGACACGTGCAGGTCGCCGCCCTCCCGCCACGCGCGCAACTCCACTTCGCCGCCCGCGCGCCGCGAGGCGATGCCGTGCTTGATCGCGTTCTCCACCAGCGGCTGCAGCAGCAGCGTCGGCACGATCAGCGCCGCGCAATCCTCCGGCAGCTCCGTCCGCACCTGCAGCCGGTCGCCGAAACGCACCCGCTCCACCTCGAGGTAATCCCGGGCGAACTTGAACTCCTCCTCCAGTGTGCACTCCGGCCGGCCGGAACACTCCACCAGCCGGCGATGGAGCGCCCCGATCAGACCCAGCACGCGGACGGCGTCCGCCGGCCGCTCGTTGCGCACGAGCGAGGCCGCCGTGTTCATGGCGTTGAAGAGAAAATGCGGCTGCACCTGCTGCCGCAGCGCCGCGAGCTCGGCCTCCGCCAGGCGGCGGTGCAACCGCTCCTCCCGCAACTCCTGCGCCTGCCGCTCCTGCGCCGCCGCCAGCGCCTTGCCCGCCACGACGATCCCGAAATACAGGACCGGATCGATCAGGTTGCGCAGCGAGAGACCGGCCAGCAGGCGGTCGAGATTCCGCTGGTGCTCCGGCACCTCCATGAACCAATAGAACGCCGGCACGCGCAGGAGATAGAAGACCAGGCTGAGCGCCAGCGCCAGTCCCAGGTGCCGGCCGAGATTCAGGTAGCGCCACCGGCCCGCGAACGGCCAGCGCGCCCCCCACTGCAGCACCAGCGGCGTCAGGAGCGCCCAATAGATCGCGCGTCCCGCCTGTTGCAGCAGGCTCCACCAGCTGAAACGCACCGAGGCATCATCCGTCAGCGCGATCCGCGCCTGCACAGCCAGCAGCAGGCCGACGCAGCACCAGATGGCGATGATCATGCCCCAGCGCGGTCGCGTGCTCGCGGTGTCGTTCACACCGTGGGCAAATGCCGGAAGCGGCGGCAGTTCAAGACCCGATTCCCCCGTCGCCGAGGTTTGACGTCTCGGCGCACTTGCGGACGCCTTGGCGCACACCGTGGCCGCCGTCTCCCGCCCCCGGTGCGAGCTGCGACCCGGGACCGGGCCGGCCGGATCAGGCGGGCAGCTTGAAGGTCTCGAACTGCTTCTTCACTTCCTGCAGGAAGGCCGCGGCGCCGGCGCCGTTGACGACCTTGTGGTCGAACGTGAGCGAGAGCGTGACGACCTCGGCGGGGTAGACCACGCCGCCGTCGTTGATCATGCGCTCGTGCGCCGTGCCGATGAAAAGCGTGCCCACGGCCGGCGGCACCACGATGGGCGTCGCGCTCTCGACGCCGAAGGCGCCGAGGCTCGTGATGTTGAGCGGCGCCTGCACGTCGAGCAGCTTGCCGGCGCGCGTCTCCTCGACGGCGCGGTTGTAGGCGGCGGAGAAATCGGCGAACGAAAGCCGGTTCGCGGCGCCGATCGCGGCGGTGGCGAGGCGGTCGCCCTCGAGCGCGACGGCGACGCCCTGGTCGAAGTCGGGCTGCTCGTAGATGTTGCCGTCCTTGCCGACGATGCAGCGGAAGGCCGCGTGCTTCTCCTGCGCGCGCGTGACGCACCACGCCATCATGGCGGAGGGCGACGGCGCGGCCTTGCCGAGCCTGGCCTTCGCTTCCTCGCGCGCCTTCTTCAGCGGCGTCCAGAGGACATCCATCAGCATGTTCGCCGGCACGACGGCCGCGAGGCGCTTGGTGATGGCGGGATGGAGCGCGGGTGGGCGGACGTTGCCCTTCATGCCCGGCGAGGCTGCCACGGGCGCCTGGGCGCTGGCAACGCTCGGCGCAGGCGCGGCGAGCTTGGGGGCGACGGGCGTGGAAACCTTCGGGGCCGGCGCCGGCGCGGCGGGTTTGGGCGCCGCGGCACCTTCGATCGGCAGGCCGGCCACGCTGGCGGCGTCGCCGGTGACGACGGCGATCTCCTGCCCGATGAGCACGGTGTCATCGAGCTTGATGCGCCATTCCTTCAACTGGCCGGCGAACGAGGCCTCGACCGGATACACAGCCTTGTCGGTCTCGAGTTCGCAGAGCACGTCGTCGTGCTTCACGGCGTCGCCGGGTTTTTTGGCGAGATTGACGACCTTCGCGGAACGCAGGCCTTCGCCCATGATCGGCACGCGGACGATGATGTCGTTCGTGCCGGCGATGACGGTGTTTTGCGGCGCGTGCGAATCGGCGGCGGGCGCGGGCGCGGGAGCCGGCGCCGCGGACGGTGCGGGTGTCGGCGCCGCGGCGGGCGCGGAGACCGGGGCCGGCACGGTGCCGCGCGCGACGTCCAGCGACACGCTGGCCCAGATCGCTTCGACGATCTGCGGCACGGCGGGGAGCGCGGCGTATTCGTAGATCGGGTTGTAGCCGATCATGACGTTGCCCTTGGTGATGAGCTGCGGCGGAGCCTTCATCGCGGCCCAGAGATCGGTGCGGCCCATCAGGTGCGTGACGATCATCTGGCCGACAGAGCAGGCCTCGGTGTCTTCCTGGATGACGATGAGGCGGCCGGTCTTGCGGACGGAGGCCTCGATCGTGGTCTTGTCCCACGGCATGATGGAGCGCAGGTCGATGAGCTCGACGCTCACCTCGCCCTGCAACTCCGCGATGGCCTCGCGCGCCTTCTCCATCGTGTTGCCCCAGGCGACGATCGTGAGGTCGTCGCCGGGCGTGACGATGCGGGCCTGGCCGAGCGGGATGGATTTGATCGGCTGCGCGCTCGCGACCTCGGCCCAGAGCATGTGCTTCGGCGCGAGGAAGAGCGTGATGTCCTCGCCGTGCATCGCGGTCCAGAGCAGGCCGGCCGCGTCCTCGGGCGTGGAGGGGATGACGACGTTGATGCCGGGGAAGTGCGCGAAGGCCGACTCGTTCGCCTGCGAGTGCCAGAGCGAGCCGCCGGGCAGGTAGGCGCCGTAGGGCGCGTAGAACACCGCCGGCACCTTCCACGCGCCGTTCGAACGCCAGCGGAGGTTCGCGAGGTTTTGCACGAGCTGGTTGAAACCGGGGAAGCTGAAATCGATGAACTGGAGCTCGAACACCGGGCGCCGCCCGTAGAGCGCGAGGCCGCCGGCGAGGCCGAAGATCGTCGACTCGGCGAGCGGCGAGTTGAACACCTGGTCCGGGAAATCCGTGGAAAGTTTTTGCGTGAGACGGAACACGCCGCCCTTCGGGTCCTCGACGTCCTCGCCGAAGATCATGCGGCCCGGGTCGGCGTCGAGGCCGGCGCGGAGCGTCTTGTTGATCAGGTCGCCCATGCGGTAGCTGCCGGGCTTGAAGAGCTCCTCGTCCAGGTCGGGCGAGGCGCCGGTGACGTCGAGGAAGAGCTCGTCGGCGCGCGGTTCCTCGGCCTTCTCGGCGGCGACGTATTCGGCGCGGACCTTCTCCTTGATCTCCTCTTCCCACGCCGTGAACTCCGCCTCGGTCAGCTCGCCGGCCTTGATCATCTTCTCGCGCAGGACGCGGATCGGATCGTGCTGCTCGAGGGCGGCGATGTCCTCCTTCGAGCGGTAGAGCGTGTGGTCGTCGGAACTCGTGTGGCTGGAGAGGCGCTCCAACTGGCACCAGAGGAACACCGGGCCCTCGCCCTTCCGCAGCTTGGCGATGGCCTTCTGCGCCTCGGCGTGGACGGCCTCGACATCCGAGCCGTCGATCACCTGCCATTGCGCCTTGTTCAGCACGTCGATGGCGAGCGGGTTGGTCTTCCGCGTCGGCGTGGAGATGCCGTAGGCGTTGTCCTCGACGAGGACGAGCACGGGCAGCTTCTTCTCGGTCGCGAAACTGATCGCCTCGTAGAAATCGCCCTGGCGCGACGCCGCGTCGCCGACGGTCGTGACGACGACGCCGTCCTTGCCGTCGAGCTTCATGCCCCAGGCCACGCCGCAGGCGGGCAACAGCTGGGAACCGAGCGGCGTCGGCACGCTGACGATGTTGAGTTCGCGGCTCGAGAAGTGCGACGGCATCATGCGGCCGCGCGAGGCGGACTCGCGCTTCGCGAAATACTCGAGCGACAGGTGCTTCGTCGTCATGCCGCGCCCGAGGCACAGCCCGCGGTCGCGGTAGTAAGGGAGGATGAAGTCGCCCTCGCGCAGTTGCGCGCCGATGGCGCTGAGCGCCTCATGGCCGCGGCCGGAGACGTGGAAGTGGCCCTTGCCCTGGCGGTTCAGGCTCTCCTCGCGCAGGTCGCCGAGGCGGCTCTCCAGCATCGTGCGCAGCAGGTGACGGCGTTGTTCCTTGTTCAGTGTCGTGGACGCAGTTTTGGCCATGGCGGGGAGCGTGGGGAGGGTTCGAGACCATCGCCAATTTGTCATAAGCGGCAACGCATTTTCCCTCCCGCGCGGGGGTTTTCGCGGCGAAAATTCGCCTGCGGAAACGCGTGACGCGTATCGGGATTTGTAGGGCGGGGTCGCCGAACCCCGCCACGAACGCGATGCCGCGCACGATCGAAGGCGGGGTTCGGCGACCCCGCCCTACAGTTCTACCGCCGCCGCTGCTCAGTAGAGCCCGACGCTCTTCGCGTAGCGCATCAGGCCGCCGCGGAAGGCCGGGAAGCCCGTGCCCATCAACAGCGCAAAGTCGGCGTCGTCGGCCGTCTTCAACACGCCTTCGTCGAGCACACGCTTCGTCTCGGCGATCATCACGCCGTTGAGGTGATCCTGGATCGCCTTCGCGTCCATCGGCTTCACCGCGCCGCCGGAGAATTGCGCCATCGCGGGGTTCAACTGCTCCTTGCCGCCCTCATAGGTGTAGAAGCCGGTCGACGCGCCGTTCTTCCGGCCCTTCAGGCCGGCAGCGAGCATGCGGTTGCACACGGTCGCGCTCTTAAAGCGCTCCGGGTAGTAATGCTTCATCTCGCCGTAGATGAAATCGGTGACGTCCACGCCGACCTCGTCGATCAGGCGCATCGGGCCCATCGGCCAGCCCCAGTCGCGCATCGCCTTGTCGAGCGCGTCGGTCGGCACGCCCTGTTCCCAGAGCAGGCAGGCCTCGTTGAGGTAGAAGAACAGCGCGCGCGTGACGAGGAAGCCGGGCGAGGACTTGCAGATGACGGGCGTCTTGCCGAGGTGCTTGGCGAAGGCCAGCACGCGGTCCGCGGTGTCGCGGGTCGTGTGCGGCGAGAGCACCATCTCGATCAGCGGCATGCGGCTGACCGGGTTGAAGAAGTGGATGCCGATCGTGCGGCCGGGATGCGTCGCCGTGGCGGCGAGCTCCTCGATCGGGAGCGCCGAGGTGTTCGACGCGAGCACGCAGTCGGCGCGCACGATCTTCGACAACTCGGCGAACAGCGCCTGCTTGGCGGCGACGTTCTCGACGATCGCCTCGACCACGAGGTCGCAATCGGCGAAGTGCGCGAGGTCCGTCGTGCCCTGCACGCGCGCGAAGCCCGCCGCGGCGGCGTCGGCGGACATCTTGCCGCGCTTCGCCGCCTCGTCGAACAGGCCCTTGATGACCGTCATGCCGCGCTCGACGAACTCCGGCTTCACGTCGCGCATGACGACGCCGTAGCCGCGCGCCGCGCACCATTGCGCGATGCCCGAGCCCATGACGCCGGCGCCGATGACGCCGATCTTCTTGAAGGGCGCGGGGGCGGCCGCGTTCTCCGGCTTCGGGAACCACGCGTCGACCGTGAGCTTCTTCACGGCGTCCTTGAGGAAGAAGACGTGCACCATGTTGTGCGCGACCTCGCCGGCGGAGATTTCGCCGAAGAGCGTCGCCTCGAGGTCGAGCGCGGCGTCGAGCGGGAGGCCCGCGCCCTTCTCGACGGCGTCGAGCACGGCGAGCGGGGCCGGCTGGCCGCGCATGCGCGAGAGCGCGGTCTTGCGCTGGTCGGCGAAGAACGTCGCGTCGACCGCGGCGCCGGCGGGGCGCGCGGGCTTGCCGCTGGCGGCGAGCTTCAGCGCGGCGGCCTTGGCGCGCGCCTTCAATTCGGCGGCGGGCACGAGCTCGTCGACGAGACCGGCCTTGTGCGCCTCGGCGGCGGGGAGGAGCTGGGCCTTGAGGATGTGGTCGACCGCGGCCTTCGCGCCGATCAGGCGCGGCAGACGCGCGCAACCGCCCCAGCCGGGGATGAGGCCGATGCCGACCTCGGGCAGGCCGATGACGGTTTCCTTCGCGTCGCTCGCGAGGCGCCAGTGGCAGGCGAGCGCGATCTCATAGCCGCCGCCCGCGCAGGCGCCATGGATGGCGCACACGACCGGGACCTTGAAGTTGTCGAGCAACCCGAAGAGCGCCTGGCCGCTGCGCGAGGCGTCCTTGCCCTCGGCGGGCGACTTGATCTTGCCGAGCCACTTGAGGTCGGCGCCGGCGATGAAGATCTTTTCCTTCCCGCTCAGCACGACGACGGCCTTCACCGGCTGCGCGGCGAGCGCCTCGACGGCGGCGCGGAGGGCGGCCTGCGTCGGCGGGTTGAAGACATTGGCGCGGCTCGCCGGATCGTCGAACGTGATCCAACCGATGCCATCTGCGTCCACGGAATGCGTCACCGTCAGGGAATTGCTCATAGGGGTGCGATTTTCCCCGCAGCGAACCGCCCCGCCCCGCCCCTGACAACGCCAAGCCCGGCCGCGCGGCCAACTATTAGTCGGCGTTCCACGCCGGTAAGGCCGGGCGAACGCAACGGCGCATCGGTCATGCAGGAGGCGCGCGGGCGCGCCGCCGTTGCGCGCAAGCGCGCAACCTACAGGCACAACACGCGCGCGGGCGCCGCGCGGTCGCGACGTCTCACCGCCGCCGCTTCGCGTCGGGGCCGGCGAATTTGCGGAGATACTTCAACGCCACCTCGAAATCGCGCGGGAGCGGCGCGGTGAGCGTCAGGCGCTCGCGCGTCGTCGGGTGCGTGAAGGTCAGCGAGCCCGCGTGCAACGCCAACCGCGCGAGCAGCGGCTTCTCGTCGTCGCGACCCTTGTAGCCGCGCTTGAAATCCGAGAGCAGCAGGCGCGTGGCGTTGCCGTAGAACGGATCGTTGAGGATCGGCCAGCCACTGGCGGCGAGATGCACGCGGATCTGGTGCGTGCGACCCGTCTGCGGCCGGCACTCGAGCAGCGTGAAGGCGCCGAAACGCTCGCGCACGGTGAAGTCGGTCACGGCGCCCTTGCCGTGCTTGCGCACGACGCACATGCGGCCGGGGTTCGCGTCGTCCTCCTTCAGCACGAGGTCGACCGTGAACGTGTCCGGCAGCGCGCCGTCCGGCCCCGCAATCACGGGAGCGCCGCCGGCCCACGGCGCGGCGCTGTCGTCGGCGCGGATCACGAGCGCGTGGTAGATTTTTTCCACGGTCTTCGACTGGAACTGGCCGCTGACGAAATCGAGCGCGGGCTTCGTCTTCGTGCAAAGCACGAGCCCGCTGGTGTCGGCGTCGAGGCGGTGAACGTTGGCCACCCCGTGGCCCATCGCCGCGTGGACCAAGTCCATGAGGTTGACGCGGGACTTGTCCCAGCGGTCGGGCGCGATGAGCAGGCCGCTCGGCTTGTCGAAAGCGATGAGCGAATCGTCCTCGTAGATGACCGGAGGCAGCGACGGCATGGGCGGGCGCGTTTCAACGCGAAGCCCCCGCCTCGCGCAATCCCAATGCGGCCCCCCGACGCGTGGCGCGCCCCTGCGGCCGGCCCCCGGCGCGACGCCGGCGCGGGCGTTTCATGGTTTTTTCAGCGCCGCGGGCGCCTCGGCTCTGGCGTCGCGCCGTGGAATGCGTTGAATGCCCGCATGACGCTGGCGCCGCGCTTCCTGCTCGATCTGATTGCGCGCTACCGCATCGGCCGGCTGCGCCAGCGCCTGCGCCCGGCGCAGCGCGGCGAAACGGCGCAAGCCGGCGTTCTTCGCGCCTTGCTGGCGCGCGCGGAGCAGACCGATTTCGGCCGCCGCCACGGGCTGACGGCGCGGACGACGCCGGAGGAATTCCGGAGCCGCGTGCCGCTGCGGACGACGGCGGAGTTCCGTCCGTGGGTCGAGCGCATGGCAGGCGGCGAGGCCGGCGTGCTCCGGCCGGGGCGCTGCCGGCTCTTCGCCTACACCGCCGGCACGGTCGACGGCACGCACAACCTCGTGCCCGTGACACCGGAGATGCTGCAGCATTTCCGCCGCGCGCTCGGCGACGCGCTCCTGCTGCACGCCGCCCGCACCGACAGCGTCGAGCTCTTCCACGGCCGCCACCTGCACTGCGGCGGCAGCACGGCGCTGACCGCGGCCAACGGCATCTACGCCGGCTACCTCGACGCCCTGCCGCGGCTCGCGCTCTCGGAGTGGGCGGAGAAGAACCTCTACGCTCCGCCCGCCGAACTCGCGCGCCTGCCCGCGGGCCGGGAAAAAACCGCCGCCCTCGCCGCCGCCTTCGCGACGCGCGACGTGCGCCTCGCCGCGGGGACGCCAACCGCGCTGCTCCAACTGGCCGAGGCGCTGGCGCCGCACGGCGGCCTGGCCGGCGCCTGGCCGCAGCTCGAGTGCCTGCTCGTCTCCGGCGCCCTGCCGCTGCTGCATCAGGCCGAACTGCGCGCGCTCGCCGGCCCGAGGACCGGCCTCCACGAGATTTACGCCGCGGTCGAGGGCTGCTTCGCGGCGCAGGACGGCGAGCCGGGCGCGGGCCTGCGGGTGCTCAGCGACGCGGGCGTGTATTTCGAATTCCTCTCGCTCGGCGCCGCGGGCGAACCGGGCGCGGAGTCCGCCGCCCGCGCCGTGCCGCTCGAGCAGGTCCGCGAGGGCGAAACCTACGCGCTCGCCGTCACCACGCCGGCCGGGCTCGCCCGCTGTCTCGTGGGCGACCTGGTGCGCTTCGTCTCCGTCGCGCCGCCGCGCCTGCTCTTCGTCGGGCGCGCGGCGCACCGGCTGCACACCTTCGGCGAAGGCGTGGCCGAGCGCGACCTGACGGAGGCGCTGCTTGAGGTCTGCGCCCGCAACGAGTGGCACGCCGTGAATTTCCACGTCGCCCCCTACCTCATGCGCCAGGTGCCGCGGCCGCAGGGCTGCCACGAGTGGTGGATCGAGCTGCGCCCCGGCACCGTGCGCACGCCGACGGGGCCGCTGCTCGCCGGCGAGCTCGACGCCGAGCTCGGCCGCCGGCATCGCGACTACACCGCGCGCCGCGCCAACGGGGCGCTCACGGCGCCGCTCGTGCGGCTGGTCATGCCCGGCACCTTCGCGCAGTGGTCGCAGCTTCATCCGGCCTACGGCGGCCCGGGCAAGTTCATCCGCTGCCGCGGCGACCGGCTCATCGCCGACCAACTCGCCGGCATCGCGCGTTTCCATCCCGGCACGCAGGCGCCCTTCATCCGCGACGGCACTCCCTGACTCCCGTCGATATGGGTGGAGCGCGTTGACTCCAACGCGCTCGAGCGAGAACGCGTTGGCGTCAACGCGTTCCACCAAAACTCTGGCGAAATCGCGCACCCCGCCCGCGCGCATCCGGGCGGCGGAATGGTTTCCGTCGCCCGGGGCGTTGGGCGTCCCCGGACAGGCGCGGCCACCGGGGGACGCCGGACGGTGGCGCGCGGTCGCGACGCGTCAGGTGATCTTCACCTCCACGACCTTGGGGCGGACCTTCTCGTTCTTCGGGAGGCGCAGGAGGAGGACGCCTTCCCGGAACTCGGCCACGATCTTCGACGCGTCGGCGTTCTCCGGCAGCGTGAAGCTGCGGAGGAACCGGCCGTGCTCGCGCTCGATGCGGTGGAACTTCCGATTCTTCTCCTCCTTCTCGACCTTGCGCTCGCCCGTGATGCTGAGGACGCCGTCCTCGAACGTGACGTGCACATCCTCCTTCTTCATCTCGGGCAGGTCGGCCTTGATGAGGTATTCCTTCTCGTCCTCGGTGATGTCGACGGCCGGGATCCAATCCGTCGCGACGAGTTTCTCCTCCCGGTTGGGGTCGATGATCCGGAGCGGGTCCGGACCGAACAGAGCCGCCATGCGGTTCTGCATGTCTTCCATCTCGCGGAACGGATTCCAGCGGATGAGCGATGCGGGTTTCATGGGTGCCTCCAGTTTGAGCCGCAACCGGCCTGTCCGGCTGCGCCCCATTTTCGCACCGCGGCGGCGGCATGGCTGCGCGTTTCTTGCCGGCACCCGCGGTCGCTTTGTAAGCAAGAAATGCGAACCGGGCCGCGCCGCGACCCGCGCAGGCAAAGGCGGCCGCCCGGTGAGGGGCGGCCGCGGGAAATGGCGGGAGCGTGGCGGGCGCGGCGGGTTATTCTTCGCCGTCGCCCTCGTCGGCGCCGTCGGCATCGTCGGAGCCGTCGTCGGCCTTCTTCTTCGAGCGGGCGCGCTTGGCCTTGGAGTCCTTGGCGTTGAGCCAGAGGTCGCCCTTGGCATTGCGATTCAGCCAGAAGATCTCGCCGTTGTGCTCGCCGAAGGTCGGCTTCGTCTTCGCGTCGTCGGGCACGTTGAGGCCGGCGGCGACGAGGGCCTCGAGGATTTCGATCGCCGGACGCTCGAGCTGCGCGGCGAGGTCGTCGACCTTGGCCGTGAAGCCGTCGCCGCGTTTCTTCGGCTGGAGCAGCAGGCGGAGCGCCTCGAGCGTGTGCGCGGGCACGCGGGCCGGGGCGGCGGCCGGAGCGCCTGCGGCGATGACCGGGGGCTCGGCGTCGGGGGCGGCCTTTTCGCGCGGCGCCTCGGAGGCGGAACCGGCCTCGGCGCCGGCGTCGGCGGCGTGATCGTCGTGCGCGCCGCCGTCGCCGGACTGGCCGCGGCTCTTGCGGGCGTTGATCCAGATCTCGCCGCGCTGGTTCTTGTCCATCCAGTAGAGGAAGTCGCCTTCCTCGTGGAAGAGGGGCTTCTCCTCGCCGTCGGCCTTCATCTTCAGGCCGTGCTCGGCGAGCTGGGCGAGGAGGCCGGCGTCGTCGGTCTTCAGCGCCTTGGTGAGGTAGGCGAAGCTGCCGGACCAGCCGTGGCCGCGGCGGTTGCGGCGCATCATGCCGCGGATCTTGTCGAGAAAGGTCTTGGCCGGGGCGGATTGCGCCGGGGCGGAGCCTTCGGCGGTGGCGGAGCCGGCCCCGGAGGAGGCAGCGTGCTGTTCGCGGGCGCGCTCGCGTTCCTCGCGGCGCGATTCGCGGCGGTCTTCGCGACGCTCGTCGCGCGCAGGCTCGGCGCGGGTGGCGTTGTCGGCGGGGGCGTCCTCGTCGGCCACGCGCTGGCCCTGGACGATGCGGAAGACCGGCTGCGGCTTCTCGCGCATGTTGATCCAGATCTCGCCGCGGCGGTTGATGTTCACCCAGAAGAGGTCGCCCTCGAACTCGACGTAGACGGGCTTGGCGTTCTCGTCGGCCGGAATCTGCAGGCCGCACTCGACGAGCGCGCCCTTCACGTCGGACTCGTCGAGCTTCCACTTCTTGGCGAGATAATCGACGCCGACGCTCATGCCGGGGCCGCGCTGGTTCTTGCGCATGTGCGGGCGGAGCGCGTCGAAGAAGGTGGGCAGCTCGTCCTCGGCGGCGAGCTGGTCCCACTCGTCCTTCTCGGCGTGGTCGTCCTCGTGCGCATCGGCGTCCTGGTCGCGCGAGGTGTCGACGGGACGGCGGAAGCCGTCGTCGCTGCCGACCTTTTCCTCGGCGAGGAAGACTTCGGCGCCCTCGTCGCCGGCGGACGCGGCGGTGGTGCTGGCGGCCTTGAACTTGGCCTCGAATTCGGCGCGAAGCTTGTCGGCTTCGACGCGGGCGGCGGCGGCCGCGGCATCCTCGAGGGTCCAGTCGCGTTGCGTGCGGCGGCGGGCGAGGCCGGTGAACGCGAGCAGGTTGTCGGGTTGCGGTTGGAAACTGACGATTTCCCACTCCTCCTGACCGAGGTCGTTGAGAAATTTTTCCAGCAGGGCCGGCGACGCGAAGCCGCCCTTGCCGCTGGTGATGACTTTGTATTCCCAGTTGGACATGCGAGAGAGCATGAATCCCGCAACGCCCCCGCTGACGCCAGCCTAAACTCCGGCGCGCCCGGCGCCACCCGCTCAGCCGCCGCGCGTCACCACGCGCAGGAACGCCGCGATCGCTTCGTCCGCCAGCTGCCCGCCGGGACCGTCGGGATTGAAATCGAAACCGTGCGTCGCCCACGGCAGCTCGAGGTGATGGTGCCGCACGCCGGCCTCGCGCAACCGCGCCGCCAGCCGCTCGCTGTGCCGATACCACACCAGCGTGTCCGGCCGGCCGTGGATCAGCAGCGTCGGCGGTGTGCGCGGCCCCACCATCAACTGCGCGCTCGCCGACGCATACAACGCCTCGCGCTCCGGCGTGTCCGGCGGACCGCCGAGATACTGCCGCATCAACTGCACCGAATTGAGCGCGTCGTCCTCGCGCGACACGCCCCAGGCGAACACCATGTCGTGCGGCGCGTAGAACGCCACCACGCCGACGATCGCCGGATCCGCCGCGCCGTAGCCGACCGCCGCCGCGATCTGCCCGCCGGCCGAGCGCCCGACCAGCACCAGGCACCGCGCGTCGACACCGAGCCGCCCCGCATGCTCCTTCAACCACGCCAGCGCCGCGTGCGTGTCCTCGCGCTGCGCCGGCCAGCGGTGCCGCGGCGCGAGCCGATACGAAATCGCCGCCACCGCATAGCCGCGCGCCGCCCAGCGGTGGTTCCACTCGGCCAGCTGCGTGCGGTCGCCGCCGTCCCAGCCGCCGCCGTGCACGACGACCAGACACGGCGCCGGCGCCGCCGCGGCGGCCGGGTAGAAATCCAACTGCAACTCGCCGTCCGCATGCCGCGCGAACGTCTCCGTCCGCACCGCCACGCGCGGCCGCGCCGGCGGCCGATACAACCGCGACCACGCGAACATCCCTGCGCCGCGCTCCACCGCGCCCGCGCCGAACGATTGCACCAGCTCCGCCGGCAACCGCTCGCCCAGCTGCGACGCCGTCCACGCCGGACGCAGCAACCCGACCGCCGCCACGCCGCACAGACCCAGCGCCACGCCGCGCGGCCAGCCTTCCAGCGCCAGTGCCGCGAGCCCGGCCACGCCGAGTGGCAGCAGCACGAACAGGTGCCCGAACTCGCCCACCGCGATCGCCAGCTTCCACCACCCCGGCCACACGGGCGCCGGCATCCACGCGAGCAGCGAAGCCAGAGCCGAAACGGACGCGAGGAGGAACAGGAAAAATGCCAGCATCGCCTCCTCATTACGCGCAAATCGGCTCGACGGACGAACCCAATCTGCGGTCCCCTCCCCGCGTGTCCCGCCGGCTCGACCAACTCCTCGCCAACCTCGGCTACTGCTCCCGCCGCGAGGCGCGCGCGTGGATCGAGGCCGGCCGCGTCGACGTCGCCGGCCGCCCCGCCGACGACCCCGGCCAGAAATCCCACCCCGCCGCCGTGCGCGTCGACGGCGAGCCGCTCGACCACCCGGACGGGTTGCTGCTCCTGATGCACAAGCCGCTCGGCCGCGTCTGCTCGCACGACGGACGCGAGGGCCCGAGCGTCTACGACCTGCTCCCCGAGCGCTGGCGCCGCCGCAACCCGGTCGTCACCACCATCGGCCGGCTCGACAAGGACACGAGCGGCCTGCTCCTCCTCACCGACCAAAGCCCGCTCGTGCACCGCCTCACGTCGCCGAAGCACAAGGTGGAGAAAACCTACCGCGCCACGCTCGACGCCGACCTGCCCGCCGGGCTCGCCGAACTCTTCGCCGCCGGCACGCTCGTGCTGCGCGGCGAGACCGAGCCCTGCGCGCCCGCGCAGTTGCGCGTGCTCGGCCCGCGCGAGGCCGAACTCACGCTCACCGAGGGTCGCTATCACCAGGTGCGCCGCATGTTCTCCAGCCAAGGCTGCGAAGTGCTGACGCTGCACCGCGTGCGCTTCGGTCACCTCACGCTCGGCGACCTCGCGCCCGGTGCCTGGCGCGAGCTGCCGCTCGGCGAATTTTCCGCATGACCTCCCTCCCCACCCTCACCGGCGCGCAAAAGACCAAGCTCCGCGGCCTCGGCCAGACATTGCCCGACCACGCGTGGCTCGGCCGCGACGGCGTGACGACCGAGTTCCTCGCCGAGCTGCTGCGCCAGCTTGAGGCGCGCGAGCTCGTGAAGCTGCGCTTTACCGGCGGGCAGGACCGGCACGAACGCGCGGAGCTCTGCGACCGCATCGCCGCCGAGGCCGCGTGCCTCTGCGTCGGTGCCGTCGGCCACACCGCGCTCTTCTGGCGCCCGGGCGAGAGCGGGTCGAAGTTGCTGTGACCAAGTAGGGCCGGCTTCAGCCGGCCTTCAGGCGCAGCGCAACTCCCAGCCGGCCGGCTGAAGCCGGCCCTACTTTCCCGCGGGACAACCCGGCAATGACGGACCGCGCCTGCGCCCACCGCGCCGCCGAAAAAATTCCGGCCCCGGCCCAAAATCGGGGGCGCGGGGCCGGAGATCTCAACCTGGGCGGCGGGTGTATCTCTCCCGCGCACTCGCAGAATTTTTCGCGCCGTTCGCTCAGTTCACCTTCTGGCCGGCTTTGGCGGATTGGGTGCGGTAGGCGTTCTTCACCGCGCCCTCGAAGCGGCCTTCGAGATCCGGATAGAGCGCCATGGCGGCGGCGACGGCCTGCTGGTAGGTGCCGTCGCCCGAATGACGCACGTGCAGGTAAACGGCGTAGTCGTCGAGATTGGCGAAGGAGAGGTCGGAGTTCTGCTTGATGAACTCCGGGCCGCCTAGAAACGCGCTCGCCGCGACCTCCTTGGATTTTTTCTTCAGCAATCCGCCGGCGAGCCCGCCGAAGGGCACCTTCGACGCGAGCGCCTCGGTGGCTTTCTCACCGACCTTCTCGCCGACGATCTTGCTCGCAGCGACGCCGACGATCTTCGCGGCCCAGGGAGTGAGTTCGCCGCTGGATTTGTAGGGCAGCAGGTAACGGCCCTTGGTGCCGGCGATGGGCTGCGGGGCCTCGAGTTGCACGGTGACCTCGCGGTATTTCTCCACCACCTGCATGACCTTGCCGATCAGGACCTGCGCGCGGACGAGGTCGCCGGCATCGTTGGCGGAGAGGGCGAGAGCGGGAACGGCGGCGGCCGCGAGCACGGCGGCGACGAGGGAGGAGCGGAGGAACGGGGTCATGGCGGGCGGGGTTGCAGGGACAGGGACGCGCGGCCAAGGGCAGCCGGCGCACCGGACTTTCTAACAACAACCGCGCCCGCCGGCCATACGCAGGGCTGCGTAGGCGCGCGCTCGCTCACCGCGGGCCGCGCCCGCTCACTCCGCCGCCACCTCGAAGCGCAGCGACACGCGCACGCGCGTCGACACCTTCTTGCCCGCCTTCTGCCCGGGACGGAATTTCCACTTCGCCACGCCGGCGACCGCCGCCGCCTCGAAATCGCGGTGCACCGCCGGCTGCGCGACGGGATTCACGACGTTGCCCTCGGGGTCGACGATGAACTCCACGACCACGACGGCCTCGCCGAAATCCTTCTTCAGGTGAAACGGAAACACCGGCGAGGGTTGCGCGACCGGTGTCGGCGCGCGGTCGAGCTGCGAGATCTCGAAGATCTGCCCGAGGCTTTGCAGGCTCCGCCCGCCGCGCGCGATGTGCAGCGGGATCTGCGAAACCTTGGCCGCGGCGAGGTTCGAGTTCACCTCCGGCACATACTGCAGGGGCTGCACGAAGGCGCTGACGCTCACCGCCGACGGGACGTCGGCCAGCATCGGCACCGCCACGGCCGGTGTTTCATCCGCCTCCTGCCCGGCCAGATCCTCGACCGGCGGCTCCTCGTCCTCCTTCAGGTCCGGCATGGTAATCTGCACGATCTCGATCTCCTCGGTCACCGCCGCACGGACGACTTTCTTCGGGCCGTTGAACCCATAGAGCAGCACGGCGTGCAGCGTGCCCGAGATGAACAGGCTCAGCAGCAGCATGAGCCACGGGCGGTCGTTGCGTTCGTAATGCCACGTCCCGCGCGGCCGGTCGGCGGCGGGACGACCCGGCGCAGTCGCGGGCGGCGCGGCATGAGCGGCCGGAGCCGGGGAGAGCGGGAGCGCAGGGACCGAGTTCATGCCGGCATTTTACGCCCGCCCGGACGCTGCTCCGCTGCACGTCTTGCCGAAGCGTGCGCATGCCTTGCAAGCCCCGGCCGCACTGCGGCGTTGCGCGCCCCGCCCAGCCGCTGCCAGCCTGCCCGCATGACCCTCGCCGACCTCGGCTGGAACGATGTCCTCGCCGCCGCCCTCGCGCCCCTCGCCGCGCCGGGACGCGAGCCGGCGCGCGTCACGCTGCAGCTCAAGGGATTTTGGGAGGTCACCACGCCCGTCACCGCGCGCCTCGCCCAGTGCACGGGCAAGTTCCTCGCCGAGACCACCGCCATCGCCGACATGCCCGCCGTCGGCGACTGGGTCGTGATCGAGCCGCTGCCGGGCGACGACACGCGCGCACTCATCCACGCCGTGCTGCCGCGCCGCACGCGCTTCTCCCGCAAGGCCGCCGGCGAACGCGACGTCGAGCAGGTCGTCGCCGCGAACGTCGACACCGTCTTCCTCGTCAGCTCGCTCGACGCCAACTTCAACCTCCGCCGCATCGAGCGCTACCTCGCCGCCGCCCGCGCCAGCGGCGCGCAGCCGGTCATCGTGCTCAACAAGTCCGACCTCACCCGCGAGGCCGCCGCGCGCCGCGCCGAGGTCGAGGTCATCGCGCGCGGCACGCCCATCGTCGTCACCAGCGCCCTCAAGCGCGGCGGCACCAAGCCGCTCCACGCCTGGCTCAAGCCGCGCACGACCGTGGCCTTCCTCGGTTCCTCCGGCGTCGGCAAGTCCACCCTGATCAACGAGCTCGTCGGCGACGACGTTCTCGCCACGCAGGAAGTGCGCTCCATCGACGGCAAGGGCCGGCACACGACCACGCTGCGCGAACTCGTCGTCTCCCCCGACGGCGTCCTCATCATCGACACACCTGGCATGCGCGAGCTCCAGCCGTGGCAGGCCGACGAGGCGCTCGACGACGTGTTCGCCGACCTCAAGCAGCTCACGCTCCGCTGCAAGTTCACCGACTGCTCGCACACGACGGAGCCCGGCTGCGCCGTCACCGCCGCGCTCGCCGACGGCACGCTCGAGCTCACGCGCTGGCAGAGTTACCAGCGCCTGCAGCGCGAGACGGCCTTCGAGGTGCGGCGCGTCGACCGCCGCGCGTCGCAGAAAAACAAGACCGAGTGGAAGAAAGTCACGAAGCAGCTCCGCCAGCGCGTCCGCGAAAAGCGCGGCGACGACTGAGCGCGCGCCGCCGCCACCGTTCTCCCGCGAAATACACCGCCACGCCGCCGCGCACTCACCGCCGGCGGTTGTTGCTTATTAGCCCCAAGCCAGAATGGGGCTAATAAGCAACATTCGCGCCTGAGGATGCACGGGCGGAAAAGGAGCCGGGCGAGCGCGCGAAAGTTGGAGGCGATCGACGGTAGGTAGGGCCGGCTTCAGCCGGCCTCCACGCGGCGGCGCACCTTCCTTTAGGCCGGTTAAAACCGGCCCTACCTCCGGCCTCCGTATTTTGCGTATTACGCAAATTTGCGTTTGCGCTTAATACGCAACAATCGGCCGGAGCGGGCACGGAAGCGCGATGCGCCTTGGGCCGGACTTTGGCCGTGAGTTTCCCCCGCGCCAGTTGCGCCCCGGGCGCGTGTTGGCCGGGTCGGGAGACGCGTTCGCCGACGCAGCGTTGACGCTGCGGGGGGCGCGGGAATAATGCGCCTTATGTTCACCATCATCGGCGCTGACGGGAAGGAATACGGGCCGGTTTCGGCCGAGAAACTGCGGGAATGGATCGCGAGCGGGCGCGCCAACGCCCAGACCCAATGCCGGCGCGACGGCGAGACCGCCTGGAGCACGCTGGGCTCGCTGCCGGAGTTCGCCGCGGCGTTCTCCACTCCCCCGCCCCCGCCCAAGGGCAACGCGTTCGGCGGCCCGGCCGGCCATGTCGACCCCGAGGCTTACGCCGCCGCCATCACCGCGCGCGGCGTGACGCTCGACCTCGGTGCGGCCCTCAGCCGCGGCTGGGAGCTGCTCAAGACCGACTACTGGACCTTCGTCGGCGTCACCGCGCTGATGATCATCGTGCTCGCGGTGGCCAATTTCATTCCCATCGCCGGCCTGCTGCTCAACGGCGTGCTGCTCGGCGGCGTGCAATACTACTACCTCAAGCGGATGCGCGGCCAATCCGCGGAGTTGAGCGATTGCTTCCTGGGTTTCTCGGTCATGACCGGCGCCCTGATCATCGCGAGCCTGCTCGTCACGGTGTTCACCACGATCGGCATTTTCCTGCTCATCCTGCCCGCCATCTACCTCGCGGTGGCCTACGGCTTCACGTTCCTGCTCGCGCTCGACCACGGACTGGACTTCTGGCCGGCGATGGAGGTCAGCCGCCGCGTGATCACGAAGAACTGGTTCTGGATGTTCCTGCTCATCATCGTGGCCGCCCTGCTCAGCGCGCTCGGTCTCCTGCTCGTCGGCATCGGTTACTTCCTCACCGCGCCGCTGTTCTACGCGACGATCGTCGCCGCCTACGAGCAGCTGATCGGCCCGCGGCAACCGTAAGCCAACCGTCGGAAACCTTTCATTCAGGCCGGTCCATGGACCGGCCTTTTTTTGCGGCGGTCGGTTCCTGCCGGAGAGAAAACGAACCGAACTATCGACCGTGGATCGCAAAAATGGCCGTTGCGAAGCGAAGGCGTCAGACGCACCGTCATCGCGCATGTTCCTCCTTCCGCGCCTACCCCTGCTCGCGGCGGCCCTGTTCTGCACGGGCTCGTTGTTGTCCGCGAAAACCCTCCTCCACACCGGCCGCCTCATCGACGGCCGCTCCGACACGGTCCGCACGAACGTGACCGTCACCGTCGACGGCGACCGCATCACCGGCGTCGCCGACGGCTTCACCGCGCCGGCCGCGGGCGACACCGTCATCGACCTGCGCGAGGCCACGCTCATGCCCGGCCTGATGGACATGCACGTCCACATCACGAGCCAGCAGTCCGGCGCGGCCGGTTACGCGGAGAACCTCTATCTCAACACCGCCGACAAGGTCCTCCGCGCCACGACCTACGCGAAGAAGACCCTGCTCGCCGGCTTCACGACCGTCCGCGACTGCGGCGCCGGCGACAAGATGAACCTCGCCCTCCGCGACGCCATCGCGAAGGGCTGGGTCGACGGCCCGCGCATCTTTGCGGCCGGCGGCGTCTCGACCACCGGCGGCCACGGCGATCCGACCAACGGCCTCGCCACCGAGCTCCAGCAGGCGCTCGACGCCCGCGGCACCGGCGTGGGCAACGGCCCCGACGAACTCCGCCGCCTCGTGCGCCAGCGCTACAAGGACGGCGCCGACTTCATCAAGATCGCCTCCACCGGCGGCGTGCTCTCGCTCGCCAAGAGCGGCCAGGCCCCGCTCTTCACCGAGGAGGAACTCGCCGCCGTCGTGCAGACCGCGAAGGATTACGGGATGAAGGTCGCCGCGCACGCCCACGGCGTCGAAGGCATGACGCGCGCCGTGCAGGCCGGCGTCGCCTCGATCGAGCACGGCACCTACATGACCGACGAGCTCATGGCCCTGATGAAGGAGAAGGGCACCTACTACGTGCCCACGATCAGCGCCGGCAAGTTCGTTGCCGAGAAGGCGCAGGTCGACGGCTACTTCCCCGTCATCGTGCGCCCGAAGGCCGCCGCCATCGGGCCGCTCATCCAGGAAACCTTCGGCCGCGCCTACCGCGCCGGCGTGAAGATCGCCTTCGGCACCGACCAAGGCGTCGGTCCGCACGGCGACAACGCGAAGGAGTTCATCTGGATGGTCGAGGCCGGCATGCCGCCGATGAAGGCCATCCAATCCGCCACGCTCGAGGCCGCGCGCCTCGTCGACGCCGAGAAGGACCTCGGCACGGTCGAGCCCGGCAAGTTCGCCGACCTCGTCGCCGTCCCCGGCGATCCGCTCGCCGACATCACGCTGATGACGCGCGTCAGCTTCGTGATGAAGGCCGGCAAGGTCTACAAACAGTAAGCCGGCCGGCGAACGCCCGCGACCGCGGCTGAATTCGCAGCCGCCGACGTCAGTCGGCTGTGATTCGCACGCCCCGATTGCAGAAGTTGATCGATCCAGCCGTCTGACGACGGCTGCTACGCAGACGCGCGCATCTGCCGGCGGAAAAATCGATCGGTGCGCAACTCGGAGTGTCGCGTGCGAACGCGTGGGCCTGTAGGTTGCGCGCTTGCGCGCAACAAGGACGGGCGCGGGCGGGGCTGCGCGCCCATTGCGGTTCGCCCCCGGAACGTGGCGTGCAAGCACGCCACCTACCTTGCGCGATCGTCTTTCTCTCGCTCGCCCGTCCGCTCAGATGATCCGGTCGACCAACGGGAGGCCGCTGATGAAGCGCTGGAGATTCTCCGTGAAATGCCGGACGAGGTTCTCGTCCTGGGCGCGGTGGCCGCCGGCGAGGTGCGGCGTGATGTGACAGCGCGGCTCGGCCCAGAGCGGGTGCTCCGGCGGCAACGGCTCGGGATCGAGCGCATCGAGAAAGGCGCCGCCAAGCCGGCCGCCGCGGAGCACAGCGAGGAGCGCCGTGTGGTCGACCGTCGAGCCGCGCCCGATGTTGTAGTAGTGCGCGCCGGGCCGCAGGTGCGCGAAAAAGGCCGCGTCGCAGAAACGCCGCGTGGCCGGGGCGTCGGGCAGGCAGTTGACGACGTGGTCGGCCAGCGGCAGCACGCCGGCGACATCCGCCTCGCGCACCATCTCGATGCCCTCGTCGCCGTGCGGCGAGCGGCGCACGCCGATGACGCGGCAGCGGAAGGGCGCGAGCAGCTCCGTCAGGCGCCGGCCGATGGCACCGTAGCCGAGAATGACGACCGTCTTGCCGGCGAGCGTTTCGATCGAGTAGCGGCCCTCGAGGTAATTCCAGGCGCGCGGTCCCTGCTGGTTGAGGATGTAGCCCGGCAGATCGCGGGTGAAGGCCAGCATCATCGCCAGCGCGTGCTCGGCGCAGGGGCCGGCGAAGACGCCCGAGGCGTTGGTCACGACCGTGCCGCGCGCGCGCATGGCGGCGCGGAACTCCTCGGTGTCGTAGCGCGTGTAACCGGCACTCGAGACCGACACCCAGCGCAGGCGCGGGGCCGCAACCACGTCGCGCGGCGACGGCTGGCCGTAGGCGATGTCCGCCTCGGCGAGCGTGGGGTCGGACGCGCCTTCCTGCAGGACGGAGCGCGACGAAAGCGCGGATTGGATGACGCGGCAACCGAGCCGGGCGAGGCTGTCGTAGAACAGCTCGCGCGCGCCGGGACGGAGCTCGTGGTTGGCCCAGACCGTGAGACTCATGCTGCGTCCATGACGCCGCCGCGGGCGCGACGCGGCAAGCGCTATCCGATGACTAGGTAATTGCACCCATGATTTCCGTGCAAAGCTGCGACGAACCGCGCCCGGCGGTCGGGCCGCGAACAGGCAAACGCCGGGCTGCGTTCCGCCGCGACAGCGTGGCGTGAACGAGGCGGGAGCGCCGGCGCGCGAGGCGGCCTTACGCAGAATTGCGTAACTCCGACCCGGTGCGCCCGTTGACCGGCTCCCGGAATTTCCCCAAGGTCGCTCCATGCATCAACGGACGGGCGGTCACACGGGCACGCGGCGCTACGCGCGGCGGGTTCTCCTCGGCTGGCTCGGCCTCGCCGCCGCCGTCGCACCGGCCGCGGCCGACACAGGCAGCCTGTTCCACCCCGAGGCGGGCCGGCCCGCGCTGCGCACCTACGCCCCGGAAACCTACGGCAGCCACTCGCAGGTGTGGGCGATGATCCAACACGCCGACGGGCTGCGCTACTTCGGCTGCTACGGCGGCGTGGCGGAGTTCGACGGGATGAACTGGCGCGCGCTCAATCTCACCCTCGGTTCGTTCCGCGGCTTCGCGGCCACGCCGGACGGGCGCATTTACTACACCGCCTCGGCCGATCTCGGCTGGATCGAGCCGGCACCGGACGGGCGGACGCAACTGCGCTCGCTCCTGCCCGAAATCCCGGCCGAACTCGGGCCGCCCGGCCCCTTCGCCGAACTCGCGGTGCACCGCGGCCAGCTGCACCTTTCCACCACGCGCGGCGTGGGGCGCTGGGACGGGCGGAAATTCGACCGCATGTGGACGCTGCCGGGCGAGTCGACGGCGCGCCTGACGGCCGTCGGCGACCGGCTGTGGTTCCGCCGCATGGGCGCCGCGGAGATCCTCGAGCTCCGCGGCGAGGAATGGGTCAAGGTCGTGGACGACCCGCGTCTCGCGGGCCAGCCGGTGCACTTCGTCATCACCGACGCGGCGGGCCGGCCCGTGCTCGGGGTCGAGCGCCAGGGCCTGCTCCGCGTGGACGACGACGGCCGCCTCACGCCGCTCAGCTCGCCGGCGGACGCCGTGCTCGCGCAGGCGCAGCTCTATTGCGGACTCGCCTTGCGCGACGGCTCGATCGCCGTCGGCACATTCAGCGACGGCCTGATCCTGATCTCGCCCGACGGCGCCAGCGCCCGGCAGCTGACGATGGCCGACGGCCTGCCGAGCAATCTCGTGCAAGGGCTCGGCACCGATCGCGACGGCCGGTTGTGGATCTGCACTTACAACGGCATCGCCACGCTCGAGTGGCCGCCGCTGTTCACGGTGTTCGACCGGCGCGACGGCCTCGATGCCTCGATGGTGCGCTCGCTGCGCCGCCATGACGGGCGCATGGTCCTCGGCGGGCTGGGCGGCGTGTGGGAGATCGCGCCCGTCCCCGCGGGCTCGCTGCTGCCGCCGCCGCTGCGCCGCCTCTCCGCGCGGCATGTCATCAACTCCGACCCCATCGCCCACGCCAGCGGGCCGATCCACGGCGGACCGGGCGGCCTCCTCACGCTGCGCGACGGCCGGAGCGAGGTGCTGCTGGCGATCCAGGACAACATCATCTTCCTCCAGCGCGCCGCGGAGAATCCCGACCGTCTCATCTTTGCCGGCCAGCGCGGGGTCGGCAGCGCGCTCTACGAAAACGGCACCTGGCGGCTCGAGGGCTACGCCCGCGGTCCCGGCACGACGACGCTCGTGCGCCAGACGCCCGACGGCACGCTGTGGGCGCGCGCCGTCACCGGCGACGGCTGGCGCATCCAGGTCGACCGCCTGCCCTCGGGCGCCCCCGATTGGGCGTCGGCACGCTCGACCCCACTCGCCGAGATACCCGGCTGGCCCGCGGAGAAGAGCAACGAATGGACCGTCTCCGTCACGCCCGCGGGCCTGACGGCCTTCACGCCGCAGGGCGTGCTGCGCTACGATGCCGCCGCCGGGCGCTTCGTCCCCGACACGTCGCTCGACCGTTCGCTGACGCCGGCGGGCGCGCTCTACACGCTGAACGACGACGCGCAGGGAATCTGGACCGCCGTCTTCCCCGACGGCCGCCGGCCGGGCGGCCGCAACGCGATGGGGCGATTCGTCTTCGGTGCCGACGGTCGCGCCACTTGGGTGCCGCTGCGCGAGGACATCGCCCGCACGCTCGGCGCCCTCGCGGCCCACGAGGTGGTGCCCGACTCGCTTCACCCGGGCATCTACTGGCTGCGCGGGCTCGACGCCGTGATGCGGCTCGACGCCACCCGCCTCACGCCGCCGCCGCCGCCGGCCGCCCCGCTGCTCCGCGGCTGGCAACGCGGCGAGACCGCGCTCGCGCTTCCCGGCGCCGAGGCGCCCGCGTTCGCCTGGAGCCGCGAGCCGATCGCCTTTCAATTCGCTGCCCCGTGGTCCGAGCCGGGCGCCAGCCGCTTCGAGCACCGCCTCGTCGGCTTCGCGGACGAATGGACGAAGGCCGCCGCCGAAACCGGCGCCCGCTTCGCCGGGCTGCCCGCCGGCGACTACCGTTTCGAGGTGCGCGAGCGCGACGCGCAGGGCCGCACCGGCCCCGTGCGGACGGTCGCGTTCACCCTGCTTCCGCCGTGGTGGGAGACGCCGTGGGCACGCGCCGCCTACGCCGCGCTCATCGTCGCGGCCTTCGGCCTGATCTACGGCGTGCGCGTCGCCGCGCTCAACCGCCGCCGCCGCCAGCTCGAGGTCATCGTGCAGGAGCGCACCGCCGAGCTCGCCGCCGCGCGCGACGAGGCCGAGAAGGCCAGCCGCGCCAAGAGCACCTTCCTCGCCCACATGAGCCACGAGCTGCGCACGCCGCTCAACGGCATCATCGGCTACGCGCAGGTCCTCCTCAAGGACGCCGCCGTTGCCGGCACGCAGCGTGAACGCGTCAACATCGTCCATGCCTCCGGTCTCCACCTGCTGCGCATGATCAACGAGGTGCTCGATTTCTCGAAGATCGAGGCGGGCAAGATCGAGCGCCGCGACGAGACGTTTCATCTGGGGCAATTGCTCCGCGAACTTGCCGTCGCGCACGCCGCCGCCGCGCAGGGCCGCGGCCTGATCTTCGCGCTGGATCTGCCCCACGGCGAGCCGGGCCACGTCAGCGGCGACGCCCAGAAGCTCCGTCAGATCCTCGACAATCTCCTCTCCAACGCCGTGAAGTTCACGCCGCAGGGCCGCGTGACGCTGCGCGTGGAGTGCAACGCCGCAGATAATTGTAGGGCGGGGTCTCCCGACCCCGCCGGCATGGTTCGCGGCAACACGCCCGCGGCGGGGTCGGGAGACCCCGCCCTACAGTCAATGCGAGCCGGCGAATGCTGGCACTTCACCGTCACCGACACCGGCGTGGGCATGGACGCCGACGATCTGGCGCGGCTCTTCCAACCCTTCGAACAGGCCCGCAAGGGCCGGCCCACCGAGCCCGGCACCGGCCTCGGTCTCGCCATCACGCAGCGCCTCGTGCGCCTCCTTGGCGGGGACCTGCGCGTGGAGAGCGCACCCGGGCGAGGCACGACGTTCGGCTTTGCCCTCGCGCTGCCCGCCGTCGACGCGCCGCGGCCGGCGAGCCGCTCGCCGTTTCCCGTCACCGGTTACGCCGGCCCGCGCCGCCGCATCGCCGTCGTCGACGACCACGCGGTCAACCGCTCCCTCCTCCGCGACCTGCTCGAACCGCTCGGCTTCGAGATCGTGGAGTTTGATTCCGCCGAGGCGCTGCTCGCCGTCGCACCCGGTGCGCTCGGCGCGGACCTCGCCTTCCTCGACGTGAAGCTGCCGGGCCTCGACGGCCTCGAGCTCGCCCGCCGGCTGCGCGAGCGCGCCGAGACGCGCGCACTGCCCATCGTGTTCACCTCGGCCTCCGTGCTCACCTTCGACCACGCGACGGCGGCGGCGCTCGGCTGCCCGGACTTCCTGCCGAAACCCTTCGCCGAGGCACAGCTCAATGAGCTGCTCACCCGCCTGCTCGACCTGCGCTGGGAACGCGCCGGCGCCACGCCGCCGCCGGCGGCCCCGACTACGCCGCTGCCGGGCGCGTTGATTGCCGACCTGCTCGCGCTCGCCGAGAGCGGCGACATCGCCGCGCTGCGCGTCGCCATAGCGACGGCGCTCGGCGCCCATCCCGGCCACTTGACGCTCAAGCAGGTTGAGTCCGCCGCGGCCTCCTATCAGCTTGAGGCCGTGCGCCAGCTCCTGCGCGCCGCCCCCACCGCATGAAGACCCCGACCGTCCTCGTCGTCGACGACACCCCGGCCAACCTCGGCGTCGTGCTCGAATCGCTCGGCAGCGCCGGGCTCCGCGTGCTCATGGCCGAGAGCGGCGCCCGCGCGCTCGAACTCCTCGCGCGCCAGGCGGTCGATCTCGTGCTGCTCGACGTCATCATGCCGGGCCGGGACGGCTTCGCCACCTTCGCCGCGATCCGCGCACGGGCCGAGTGGGCGGAAATTCCGGTGCTGTTCATGACCGCGGTGGACGAGCCGGCGCAGAAGGTCCGCGCGCTCGAGGCCGGTGCGGTCGACTACATCAGCAAGCCCGTGCATCCGCCCGAAGTGCTCGCGCGCGTGCGCACGCACCTCGAGCTCCGCGCGGCGCGGCGCGAACTCGAGCGCAAGAACGCCGCGCTCGAGGCCGAGATCGCGCTCCGCACCGACGCCGAGGCGCAGCTCGCGCAATCGCTCGACCGCGCCCTGCTCGTCGCCGACGCCGAGGGGCGCGTGGTCTTCCAGACGCTCCGCGCCACGCACCTGCTGCACAAGCACCTGCCCGCGCACACACCGGGGCGCTTGCCGGCGGAGTTGCGCAGCGGCGAAAAATTCACCGGCCCGGCGGGCACGCTGCTGCTCCGCCGCTTCCGCGGCGACGGCAGCGATCCGCTGACGGTGCTGCAGATGGCGGAGGAATCTGCGCCGCCCGGGCCGGCCGAGCTGACCGCGCTCGGGCTGACGCCGCGGCAGGCGGAGGTGCTTTACTGGATCGCGCAGGGCAAGACGAACGGCGAGACCGCCGTCATCCTCGGCACGAGCCCGCGCACGATCGACAAGCACGTCGAGCAGCTGCTCGAGCGCCTCGGCGTCGAGAACCGGCTCGCGGCCGCCGCGAAGGCGAACGACATCCTGCGCCCGGTCGCGGGGTGAAGGCGGCGCGGTGGGATTGTTGTAGGGCGGGGTCGCCGAACCCCGCCTGCTTCGCACGCGGCATCACGTTCTTGGCGGGGTTCGGCGACCCCGCCCTACATTGCTCCAGCGCTGCGGCGGTGGAGCGCGTTGACCGCAACGCGCTCGGAACGGGTTGAGGTCAACCCGTTCCACCTGGCGCTATCGGGCAAAAAAAGGCCCGCGCCGTTTCGGGCGCGGGCGGGGATTTTTTGGTGAGCTGGCGGGAGTTGGCGGGAGGCGGCGCGCTCGGGCGCGACACTTCACTTCACCAGATCTTCGCGCGGTCCTCGGGCTTCCGCCACATCGGGTCGCCTTCCTTGATGCCGAAGGCGTCGAAGAAGGGCTGGAAGTTCACCAGCGCGCCGATGGCGCGGAACTGACCCGGCGCGTGCGGGCCGACCATCACCTGGCGGCGAAGGGCGTCGTCGCGGTAAGCCGTGCGCCAGCCCTGCGCCCACGAGATGAAGAAGCGCTGCTCGGCGGTGAAGCCGTCGATCGGCTCCGGCTTCGGCTTGCCGGCGAGGGAGCGCTGGAACGCCTCGAAGGCGATCGACACACCGCCGAGGTCGGCCACGTTTTCGCCGAGGGAGAGCGCGCCGTTGACCTTCAGGCCGGGGAGCGCCTCGTAGCTCGAATACTGGTCGATGAGCTTCTGCGCGCGGGCGCGGAACTGCGCGTCGTCCTCCGGCGTCCACCAGTCGGTGAGGTTGCCGTCGGCGTCATAGCGGCGGCCCTGGTCGTCGAAGCCGTGCGTGATCTCGTGGCCGATGACGCCGCCGATCATGCCGTAGTTGACGGCGTCATCCATGGTGAAGTCGAAGAACGGCGGCTGGAGGATGCCGGCGGGGAAGACGATCTGGTTGGCCGTGGGCTGGAAGTAGGCGTTCACGGTCGGGGGCGTCATGCCCCACTCGGATTTGTCGACGGGCTGGCCGAGCTTGTTGTAGTTGCGGGCGACCTCGAAGCGCGTCGTGGCGCGAACGTTGGCGAAGTAGGAATCGCGGCCGATCTCGACGCTGGAGTAGTCGCGCCAGGTGTCGGGATAGCCGATGCGGGCGACGAAGCGGTCGAATTTCGCGAGCGCCTTCTGGCGGGTGCCCTCGCTCATCCACTCGAGGGTAACGAGGCGGTCGCGCATGACGTTTTTGATGTTGGCGATCATCTCGTCCATGCGGGCCTTGGCCTCGGGCGGGTAGTGCTTGGCGACGTAGAGCTGGCCGAGGGCCTCGCCGAGCGCGCCGTCGGTGGCGCGGGCGGCGCGCTGCCAGCGCGGCTCCATCTGCGGCGTGCCGCGGAGGACGGTGCTGTAGAAGCGGAACGCCTCCTCCTCGAACGGACGGGCGAGCGCGGGCGCGGCACCGGCGAGGACGCGGTAACGGAGATAGACCTTCCAGTCGCCGATCGGGCGCTCGGCGAGCAGGCGGTTGAGGCTTTCAAGGAATTTCGGCTGGCCGGCGATGACGTAGTCGGTGCGGTCGAGCGGCAGACCGGCTTCGCGGAGGACGCGCAGGATGGGCAGGTTGCTCATCAGCTGCTCGAGCTCGGCGAGGCTGAGGCGGTTGTAGTTGGCGAGACGGTCGCGGAGCTCGACGGGCGTCTTGGCGTTTTCGGCCATGGCGGTCTCGAGCGAGAGGAGCGTGTCGGCGGCGGCCGCGGCTTCCTCGGGCGTGGAGCCGGCGAGGGTGAACATCTTGGCGACGTGTTCCTTGAACTGGTCGCGGACCTTGGCGAAGGCCTCCGAGAAATAGTAATCCTTGCTCGGGAGGCTGAGGCCGCCCTGGGAGATGTAGAGGGCGTTCAGGTCGCTCTGCTTCTGGTCGGCGAAGACGAAGTTGCCGAAGAGGCCGCCGCTGGCGGCCTGGCGCAGGCGGCCGAGGACAGTGGCAAGTTCGTCGAGGTTGGCGATGCCGGCGATGGCGGCGAGCTCGGGCTCGATCGGCGTGAGTCCGGCGGCATCGATGGCGTCGGTGTTCATCGCCGTGGCGAAGAAGTCGCCGACCTTCTGCTCGACGGAGCCGGCGGGATGGGTGCGGGACGAGACGTCCTCGAGGATAGCCTTCACGTTGGCCCAGTTGTTCTGCTCGAGGGTGTCGAAGGCGCCGAAGCGGGATTTGTCCGCGGGCATCTGGAAGTTCTTATACCAGGTGCCGGCGGCGAACTTCGCGAAGTCGGCGCGCGGATCGACGCTGAGGTCCATGTGCTGGACGCTGAAGCCGCTGGGCAGCTTCGCGGGGGCGTCGGCCGCGGTGAGCGGCGACAGCAGGGAACAGGCGAGCGCGAGGCCGCCGACCCAGGGGAGACGGGGAGGATTCATGGGAGCAGGGTTGGGTTGGGGGACGGGGAGAAAAACGAAAACAGGATGGCCAAGCTGGCAAATCGATGGGCGAAAGGCACGCCAAGATTGTTGCGAGGCTAGTGTGGGCGGGTGGAATCGCTGGCGTAATCCGAACCTGCTCTGGGCTTGCGAGCCGTCAGTCATTGGCGCACCGTCCGACGATCCCCGTGAGCGAGCCCGAAACAGTCGAATTCGTGCTGGATGGCAGCATTGCCGGACAACCCGTCTCGGCGAGCGGAGGCGTGCCTTTTCTGCGCTTCCAAGAATTCAACGAGGAGGTCCAGAAGTTCGTGCAAGGCAGCGACGACCGTTCAGCCCTTCGCGATCTGAGCGTCCAGATCACCGACGGCTCCTACCGGCTGGCCGTGATCATTCCGGCGGGACTCATGGCGACATTGGTCACGGACATTTCCCGCATCGCCCAATCGGCGCCGCTCACCGAGGTAGATCCCAACCGGGCTAAAGTTGCGCTGCGTTGGCAGGAAAGAGCCAAACTGGAGCCCAACCTGCGCTACGGCCTGCGTAGTCCGCGCGGCGCTTTTTCACCGGTCGTCATTTCCAGTGAATCGAATCTCGTGCGCGAGGAGCGGGTGCAATGGGTGAACGTGGAGCGCTATTTTGTCGGAGAAATCACCGATTGGGGTGGCGCACAAAAGCCCAACATCCACCTGCGCCTGCGCAACACGCGTGACACGATATTGGTCGATGCGACAGAAGACCAGATCCGCAATCAGCGCGAGAACCTCGTCTTCCACAAGGCGATCGTGCATGCGCGGGCCAAGCAGAATCCCAAAACCGGAGAGCTGAAAGATTATCGCCTGATCGAACTGCGCGCCTTTCAGCCGAACGTCAGCGAGGCGCGATTGCAGGAGCTGTTCGAGAAAGGTGCGACCGCCTGGCGCGACGTGCCGAATGCGAGCGCTTGGGTAAACGAACAACGGGGCGACACCTATGGCTGACGGTGTCCTGCTCGATACGAGCTTCCTGATTTCGTTCGTGGACCGCAGCCGCAAACACCACGCGGTCGCCGTGCAGTTCTTCAAGTTTTTCGCCAGCGAAGGCGTCCCCATGTTCCTGTCGACCATCGCCGCGGCCGAGTTTCACCAGAAACAACCCGTCACCGATCTGCCGCTCGACGCGATCGTGGTGCTGCCGTTCAACCTCGACGATGCGATGCAGGCCGCACAACTGGACTTCGCCCAGTTCAAAGGCACACCGGGCGTCACGCGCGACGCGTTGAAGGACGACTTCAAGCTGCTCGGCCAGGCCAAGGTGCAGGATCTTGCATTCGTGATCACCGAGGACGCATCCAGCCTCTATAAGTATTGCGCCGCGCTGCGGGCCCAGTCGGCGCTCAGGACGCGCGCCATCAAACTGGAGGACGGTTTCGACAAATCGCACTTCAACCCGACCGGACAGCACGACTTCGACGCGGGCCTTGGTCAAACCGCAACCAATCCTTAGTTCCGTGCAATCTTTCCCTGCTCAATCGTAGGCTTGAATAACCCGCGTTGCTCTGGAGAATAACTGCACTTCCCACCGCAAGGTGATTGGGGCGATCTCAGAGTCCCTCACGAAAACCGCAGAGAATTCCTCTGCGGTTTTTCGTTTTTTGAGGAGCGTGACCACACGCTCAATCTAGCGAAGCAGGAACGTATCATTGCCATAGGCCTTTCGACTTACACATTCTGGAGCAGGGCGACAAACCGCGATGCACACTCTGCATAACCGAAATACGAACCGCCTGTTTCACTCTGCATGCGAATTGAACTTCCAGATGTCGGTTGGATTGGGGTCGTAATCATCCTCGGCATTCTCATCGGAGGCTACGGATTCTATCTGCTGCATCAGTGGGTGAATGTCCGTTTCTCCAGCGAGGGCATTCTTCTTTCCCACCCCGTAGCAAGACATAGAAGCACATTCATCCGGTGGTCGGAGATTGAATGGTTCGAGACCAAGTGGGCGCGCTTTCTACACGGAAAGCGAAGTCATCCCATCGTGATTATCTTCGCGAAAGGTCGGATTTTTCGAGTGAATGGCGCCGTGAATGCCGGGGTGCAGCAATTGGTCGCCGAGTTGCAGATGCGCACCCAGCAACCGCCCGTCCGAGCTCGCCACTTGAATCCCAAGCCGGAGCGCGAAAGCTAATTCGCACATGAACTATCATCACCAGTATAGCCCAAACTCACAGGCAAAACGCTGTGCGGCTCGACCTTTGCTGGGGCCTTCATGTCTCTGGCTGACTCTTTTGATGACATTGGTCGCACTGACTTCCTGCAGGGAAAATAAATCCACGCATGTTGCCACAAAGCCAGATTCAGAAAGTTCTGCCTTCTCGGTGAACCCTAAGTTTGCTGGAGGAAGTTCAGTGATGCTAGCGGCTCGGAAGGCTTTCCCAGAAAGCGGCGCACTTTCGCTTTCCGATTTCTGGGTCAGTGCCGATCAACACCACGAATTCGCCGTCTTCTTCGCGGGTCGAGAAATCAAGGGTGGCTTCGAAAGCATGTATTGGAGCTACCTCGTTTTCGTGAAACCGAAGGGCGCGAGAGACTGGACGCACGCTCAAGTATTCGAGTTAACAGACAACCATCCGGCGCCATTTGCCCACACCTTGGAATGGCTTGAGAAAAATTCGCGGCAATTGTCTCCGGGGATTCAGCAGTAGCAGCCATTTACTGAGTTTGCATCACATCGATGCGCTGGCGGGGTTCGGCGACCCCGCCCTACATTTCCTGACCGACTGACGGACCCGAGGGTGGGCTGAATTACTTCAACGCCACCTCGAACGGCGCGCCGGTCTTGGCCTTCACGTCGTCGAGGGAGACGCCGGGATGCAGCTCGAGCAGGCGCAGGCCGCCGCCGGGCTTCACTTCGAAGACGCAGAGGTCGGTGATGATCAGGCTCACGACGCCCTTGCCGGTGATGGGGAGCGTGCAGCTCTGGAGGATCTTCGGGCTGCCGTCTTTCGCGCAGTGCTCCATCACGGCGACGACGCGCTTCACGCCGGCGACGAGGTCCATCGCGCCGCCGGGGCCCTTCACCATCTTGCCCGGGACCATCCAGTTCGCGATGTCGCCGTTGTCGGCGACCTCGAGCGCGCCGAGGATCGAGAGATCGATGTGGCCGCCGCGGATCATCGCGAAGGAATCCGCGCTGGAGAAGAAGGCCGAGCCGGGGATCGTCGAGATGGTCTGCTTGCCAGCGTTGATGAGGTCGGCGTCGACCTTGTCCTCGGTCGGGAACGGACCGATGCCGAGCAGGCCGTTCTCGGACTGGAGGGTGACGTTCATGCCGGCGGGGATGAAGTTGGCCACGAGCGTCGGGATACCGATGCCGAGGTTGACGTAGTAGCCGTCGCGCAGCTCCTGCGCGGCGCGCCTCGCCATCAGCTCGCGGATGGGCGTCTCCTTCTTCGAGGCGGCCGCACCCTGCACGGTGCGGAACTCGATGCGCTTCTCGTATTTCGGGCCCTGGATGATGCGGTCGACGTAGATGCCGGGCGTGTGGATTTGGTCGGGCTCGAGCTGGCCGACCTCGACAAGTTCCTCGACCTCGGCGACGCAGACGGCGGCGCAGGTGGCGATCATCGGGTTGAAGTTCCGGGCGGTCTTGCGGAAGACGAGGTTGCCGGACTTGTCGCCCTTCCACGCCTTGACCAGCGCGACCTCGGCGCGGATGCCGCGTTCGAGGACGTATTCCTTGCCGTCGAAGGTCTTCGTCTCTTTGCCCTCGGCGAGTTTCGTGCCGAAGGCGGTGCGCGTGTAGAAACCGGGGATGCCCGCGCCGCCGGCGCGGAGGCGCTCGGCCAGCGTGCCCTGCGGGATGAGTTCGAGCTCGAGTTCGCCGGCAAGCACTTGGCGCTCGAACTCCTTGTTCTCGCCGACGTAGGAGGCCATGACCTTCTTGATCTGGCGCGTCTTGAGCAGGAGGCCCATGCCGAAGTCGTCCACGCCGGCGTTGTTGCCGACGATGGTGATGCCCTTCACGCCGCTGTCGCGCAGGGCGAGGATGAGGTTCTCCGGGATGCCGCAGAGGCCGAAACCGCCGGCGGCGATCGTCATGTTGTCGTGGAGCAAGCCGGCGAGCGCGGCTTCAGCGGAGGAGTAGACTTTGCTCATGGGGTGAAGAGGAAAACGAAGTTGGAAGGAGCAGCGGGGATTTTATTGGCCACGGATTTCACGGATAGAAACGGATTAGTCGGATAGTCCATCCGTCAGATCCGTCGAAATCCGTGTGATCCGTGACTAAAGAACACTGCAAGTGCGGGTCAGGGTTTCGACCGAGGACCAGCCCGGCCGAAAAAATCACACCAGCTCGACGCAGGCGGCGAGGCCTTCGCCGCCGCCGATGCAAATGGCGGCGACGCCGCGCTTCAGGCCGCGCTGCTGGAGCGCGGAGATCAGTGTGACGAGGATGCGCGCGCCGCTGGCGCCGATCGGATGACCGAGCGCGATCGCGCCGCCGTGCACGTTGACCTTGTCGTGCGCGACGCCGAGCTCGTGCATGAACGCCATCGGCACGACGGCGAACGCCTCGTTCACCTCCCAGAGGTCGACGTCGGACGCCTTCCAGCCGGCGGCGGCGAGGGCGTTCTGCGTGGCCTGCACGGGCGCGGTGGTGAACCACACCGGGTCCTGCGCGTGGCCGCCGAAGGCGACGAGCTTGGCGATGGGCTTGAGGCCCTTCGCGGCGGCGTGCGCGGCGGTGGTGATGACGAGCGCGGCGGCGCCGTCGTTGATTGAGGAGGCGTTGGCGGGCGTGATCGTGCCGTCCTTCTGGAAGGCGGGTTTCAGCTGCGGGATCTTGTCGTATTTCACCTTCGCGGGACCCTCGTCGTGCTCGACCTTGGTGACGTTGCCCTTGGCGTCGGCGATCTCGACCGGCGTGATCTCGGCGGCGAGCTGGCCGCCCTTCTGCGCGGCGTTGGCGCGCTGGAACGACGCGATGGCGAACGCGTCCTGCTGCTCGCGCGTGAAATTGTATTTCGCGGCGCACTTCTCGCCGCAGTTACCCATGTGGACGTTGTTGTAGGGGTCCCAGAGACCGTCGGTGATCATCGAGTCGATGATCTGGCCGTGGCCCATGCGGTAGCCGTCGCGCGCCTTCGGGAGGAGGTAAGGCGACTGCGACATGTTCTCCATGCCGCCGGCGACGAAGAGCGTGCCCATGCCGGCGTGGAGCGAGTGCGCGGCCTGCATCACGGCCTGCAGGCCGGAGCCGCAGACCTTGTGGATCGTGACGGCGCGCGCGGACTGCGGGAGCCCGGCGTGGATGGCGGCCTGGCGCGCGGGCGCCTGGCCCTGGCCGGCTTGGAGGACGTTGCCCATCAGGACGTCGGTGACATCGGCCGGGGCGACGCCGGCGCGGGCGAGCGCGCCCTTGATGGCGGCGGCGCCGAGCTTCGCGGCGGGGACGGAGGCGAGGCCGCCCTGGAAGGCGGCGATCGGGGTGCGCGTGGCGGACAGGATGACAAGGTCTTGCATGAGCGAAACGGGGAAGATTTTGGTCACTACGAAACACACGAAAGACCCGAAAGAAAAGCGCGGGCGCGGCGCGCGGGCGTGTATTTCACGGTTTAATAATGGCTCTTGCGGAGCTGAACGTGGGGGCGCGGCGCGTGCGTGGAAACGGGGCGGTGCGCGACGGCGGGCCCAGCGGTCCCGCCCTACCTCAGCCGGATCTTTGCTGGCGACGGTGGAGCGCGTTGACCCCAACGCGCTATCGGCGAGCGAGGATGCAACAGCGCGTTGGGGTCAACGCGCTCCACCTCGAAATACGCCGCGACACACCAGGCGACCAGATCAGCTCCGCAGCGCGGAGCCGCCGGCGGGGCGGGTGATCGTGAACAGCTCGCCGGTGCGCATGTAGAAATCGCCGGAGAGGCGCGCGATGAGGTCGAGCTTCACGGGGTCGATGGCCTTGCCGTCGGCGTTGAGCACGGACTCGGCGACGTGCATCGCCACGATGCGGCCGAAGACGACGTTGCCCGCGCCGACGCCGCTGCCGATGGTAACGATGCGATCGAGCGTGCACTCGAAGGCGACGGGCGAGGCCGCGACGCGCGGCGGGCGGACCTTCGCGGCGGGCGCGGTGGCGACGTGGGCGTGCTCGAATTCGCTCACACCGTGCGGCAGCGGCACGGCCGTGGCGTTCATCGGCTCGGCGAGCGCGTAGGGCACGAGGTTCACGACGAACTCCGGCACGGCCTCGATGTTGCGCAGCGTGTCCTTCTTGCCGCCGTCGCGGTTGTTCGTCGGCACGAACATCAGCGTGGGCGGATTCGAGCATACGGCCTGGAAGAAGGAGAATGGCGCGAGGTTCGGCCGGCCGTCGGCGGAGACGGTCGACACCCACGCGATCGGGCGCGGCACGACGGCCTGCGTGAGCCACGCGTAGCCCTCGCGCGGGGCGAGTTGTTCGAAATCCAGGATCATGGCGCGAAGAGAACAGGGAGCGCGCACGAAGGCAAAGGCCGTGTGCGCGGATGACGCGCGCCAGATCGAAACGAGGATGTAGGGCGGGGTCGCCGAACCCCGCCTTTGCAGCGCGGCGCATGGGATGTTCGAGGCGGGGTTCGGCGACCCCGCCCTACATTGCCCGGCCCTACCTCAACCCAGCCAGCTCAGCGGGTAGTTCGGGTCATCCAGCGCGAGGGCCTGCTCGGTGAGTTCGAGCGGGAACGCGGTGTCGAACATGACGGCGAGCTCCTCGGTGCGCGTGTGCTCGAAGCTCTTCAGCGTCGTGCCCGGGTGCGGACCGTGCGGGATGCCCTGCGGGTGCAGCGTGAACGAGCCGGGCTCGACGCCCTTGCGCGAACCGAAGTTGCCGCGCACGTAGAACAGCACCTCGTCGGCCTCGGTGTTGTCGTGGGCCCACGGGACCTTGATCGCCTCGGGATGCAGGTCGAGGTAGCGCGGCGCAAAGGTGCAGATGACGTAACCCTTGATCTCGAAGGTCTGGTGGATCGGCGGCGGCAGGTGGAAGGTGCCGGTGATGGGCTCGAAATCGTTCGCGTTGAACGTGAATGGATACAGGTAGCCGTCCCAGCCCACGACGTCGAAGGGGTGCGCGCCCATGATGTTGCGGGTGAAGCGCGTGCCGCGGTCCTTCACGAGGATGGCGTAATCGCCGTCCTTGTCCTCGGCGATGATCTCGGTCGGGCCGTGGAAATCGCGCTCGCTGTAGGGCGAGCCGAGACGGATCTGGCCCTCGGGATGCAGGTAACGCGCGGGCAGGCGCACGGGATGCGCCGACTCGAGGATGAGGTAGTCCTCCTTGCTGATGTCGTCCGGCACGAGACGGTAGATGGTGCCGCGCGGGATGACGATGTAGTCGTCCTGCTTGTAGCGGAGGCGGCCGAAATTCGACTCGAGCCAGCCGCCGCCGCTCCAGACGAAGATCACGTCGTCGCTCTGGCCGTTGCGGTAGAAGTCATAGCCGCTCTCCATCGCGGTCGCCGGGCGGCAGCGGAAGCAGGTGATGTCGGCGTTGAACATCAGCGGCACGCGGCCCGTGTAGGGATCGCCCGCGCGCGCCATCTGCGCGGACTTCAGGTGGTGGTGGCGGAGCGGCAGGTGCGCGGCGACCTTCGTCGGCTGCTCGCGGTAGAGCTCCACCTTCTTCACCAAGGTCGGCGGTTTGAGGTGATAGACGATCGAGTAGGAGCGGTCGAAGCCCTCGGTCGTGATGATGTGCTCGTAGTGGAGGCCCTCGCCCTTGAAGCTCGCCGCCTGGTCGCGCGGGAACTTCATGTGGCGTTTGCGGGGCAGGGAGCCGAGGCGGTGGTAGAAAGGCATCGCGATTGCGGATTGGGGATTGCGGGATGCGGATTTGGTGGGGTGCCGGAAACGGAGGCGGCTGGCGGAACTCTAATCCGCAATCCGCATTCCGAAATCCGAAATTACAAAGTTCCCCGCTTCTGCTGTTCGCGTTCGATCGCCTCGAAGAGGGCGCGGAAGTTGCCTTCGCCGAAGCCCATCGAGGTGCCCTTGCGCTGGATGACCTCGAAGAAGAGCGTCGGGCGCGCGAACACGCACTTGGTGAACAGCTGGAGCAGGTAACCGGTCTCGTTGTCGCGGTCGACGAGGATGCGGAGCGGACGGAGGTCCTCCTTGTTCTCGTCGATCTTGCCGACACGCTCCTCGAAGTTCTCGTCGTAGTAGCTGTCCGGCACGTCGAGGAACTCCTGGCCCATCTTCCGCATCTCGTCGATCGTCGCGATGATGTTGGGGGTGAGGAGGGCGATGTGCTGCACGCCGGGGCCGTTGTATTGGTCGAGGAATTCCTGGATCTGCGAGTTGGCCGAGGACGGCTCGTTGATCGGCATCTTGATCCAGCCGTCGGTCGAGCTGACGACCTTCGACATCAGGGCGGAGCGGCCGGTGTTGATGTCGAAGTGCATGAACAGGTCGAGGCCGAACACCTGCTCGTAATACGTCACCCACGTATCCATGTGGTCGACGTTGGCGACGACGTGGTCGATCATCGCGAAGTTGATGTCGCGGTCGTCAATGCCGCCGGCGACGTTCTGGAAACCGGGCAGGAACTCGCCGGACTTCTTGCGCTCGATGAAGCTGTGGATCGTGTCGCCGTAGGCCGCGATGGCCGCGCCGACGACGAAGTCGTCCTCGAAGAGATCCTTCACCGGATTGGCGCCGCGGCGCTGGGCCTCGGCGAAGGCGTGCTTGGCGTCCTTCACGCGGAACGCCACGTCGCGCACGCCGCAACCGTGCTTCTCGAGGTGGGCGCGGACGGCGTCGGCCTCGGGGCCGGTGCCCTGCGGCTCAACGACGAGGAAGTTCACGCGGCCCTGGCCGACGAGATGCGCGCGGCGGCCGGCGAGTCCGGTCGAGTTGTCGCCGTAGGCGCGCGGCACCATGCCGTATTTCGTGACGAAGAAGTCGCGCCACTGGTCGGCGTTATCGACCCAGAACTCGATGTGGTCGAATTGCTTCAGGCCGAGCGGATTCGCGGCGGTTTTGCGCTCAACGGGCTTGTCGAAGAAGGTTCTGCTCATGGGAAAACAGCGATGGCGGGTCGGGGAGGACGTGGAACGGGGTGAGCCGCCACTCTAGCCGCGAACCCCCGCCCGGTCCATACGCCGAAGGGAGTAATCCCCTTGCCTCACCCGCGGACGGAGTTCAGGAATCGGAGCTTCGAAGACCGCCGCAGGCCCCGCTCCGGCCTCAACCTCAACTATCAACTTCAACCGGCCGCGCCGCGTGCGGCCTTTCCCATGCCCTCGCCCTCCCCCGCCCTGCTCGACCACGTGCTGACGATGCTCGAGGACGTGCCCGTCGGCCTGCTGCTGCTCGACGCGCAGGGCCAGCCCCTCTGGTTCAACGAGGAAGCCGCCCGCGCCTGCGCCGTCTGGAACCACGGCGAACGTCACGCCGCCGCCCTGCGCGCCCGCAGCGCCTTCAAGGTCCCGCCCGTCCTCGCCGAGGCCTGCGCGCAACTCCTCGCCGATCCCACCGCCGATCCGGTGAAGGTCGTCTCCGACAACGCCCGCGGCCTGCACGCGCGCATCAAGTTGCAGCAGGCCCGCGCCGCCGAGGCCGGCCACGCGTTCCACATCCAACTGGATTACCGCCGTCCGCGCGGCGACCGCCATCGCCCGCTTTCGCCCGGCGCCGTGGCGCTGCTGGCGCGCCTCTCCGAGCGCGAACGCGAGGTCGCGATGCGCGTGCGCGAAGGCCTGCGCACGGCCGAGATCGCCACCGAGCTCCGCCGCAGCCCGCTCACGATCAAGACGCAGCTCGCCGCCATCTTCACCAAGCTCGGCGTCCGCGGCCGCACCCGCGTGGCAGCGTTGCTCAATCGCTGAGCCGCACACGTCGGACCGGTCTCTGACCGGTCGCAAAAACCTTCGCCGCTCAACACGGTCGCGAAAATCCCCACCGGCCGGCTGAAAACCGGCCCTACCCTCGCATCGGCCATGATGAATTGTAGGGCGGGGTCTCCCGACCCCGCCGTCGCTCTCCCGCGGCATCATGTTCGCGGCGGGGTCGGGAGACCCCGCCCTACAAAAAACCAATCATCGCTCGCAACCCGCCGTCGCTCACTCCGGCGTCTCGAACCGCACCGTGCGGGCGCGCAGGGACACGGCGCGCTGCACGGCGAGGATGTAGTCACGCGCCTCCTTCATCAGGACGCGCATCGGCTCGCGCGCCGCGGTGGTGCCGAAGATCAGATGCGGCGCCGGCTGCCGCGCGAGGATCTCGCCTTGGAACAGCGGCGTCGCCACGCGCCGCCGTGCAATCACCGGCTCCAGCCGCCAGCCCCACACGGCGCGCGTCGCCCGGACCGGCACCTCGACCGCGAGGCGCTCGCCCGCGCGATGCGCGGGCGCGATCAGGGCCGGCAGCTGCGGCGGCGCCGCGAGGCCCTGGACCTCGAGGTAAAGTCGCTCGGCCAGGACCCGGTCGTGCGCCTCCGCCACGGCCCGCTGCAAATCGAGGTAGGCCTGTGCGCCATTCGAATCGGCCGGTGCGTAGAGCGCTTCGCGCAGGCGCAGCGTGACCGTCAGCCGGTAATCGGCGCGCCGCGGATCGAGCTCGGCCACCAGCCGCGCCTCGGCCGCGTCGAACCGCAGCGGCCGCGCCGGCGAATCGAATTCGCGCCACAGCTCCGCCCCGACGGCGGTGCCGAGCGCGGCGAGCCGCGCCTCCGACGGACGGGAATTGAGCGCGCGCTGCGCCAGCTCGAAACCCGACACCAGCGCCAGGCCCAGACCGAACACGAGTCCGAGCGTGCGCAGGATCCGCCACGCGTCCTGCCAGCGCCGCTCCTCGGTCGCGACCCGCGCCTGCTCCGCCGCCGCCGCGGTGAGGAGTTGCACCTCCGGCACGGCCGACCAATCGACGACCTTTGCCGGTGCGGCGGCGGACGCGGGGCGCGTGCCGGGGGGCTCAGCGGCCGCGCGCGGCGCCTCGGGCAAGCCGATGAGACGCGCATCCTCGGGCACGTCCTCGCCCGCGCCGGCCGTTGGCGACGGTTCGAAGGGCGTCGCCGTCTTCCCGCGGCGCAACCCGCGGTCCGCCGGCGGACGCGAGCCGCGACCGGCCGCCTCATGTCGGTTCCACGGGTGATTGGCCTCGGGCTCGCTCACGGCCCGGAGTAATGATTCCCGATGCCCGCGGCTGGCGAGCCCCAAAGCCACAGGTAACTCCACCGCTCGCCAGTAGAGCCGAACGGCCGGGATGGATGAAGGATCGGATAAAATCGCCGCCGGCGGACGCGCGGGAGCGACTCGCTTTGACCTCGACGGCTCGAGCCGTTCTCCTCCCGGAGACTGCCATGCGCGCCATCTCTTACACTTGCGCCGGGCCGCGCGGCTGCGGATCCGGTCGTGCCTGCCGCGGCGTGACGATCACCGAGGTGCTCATCGCCGCCACGCTGCTGTCCTTCGTCGTGCTCGGCACGATCGCGTCGATCTCGCGCGGCATGAACCTGACGAACCACGCGCGCATGATCACGCTGTCGAGCCAGGTGCTCCAATCCGCCGTCGAGGACATGCGGTTGAAGAACTACGCCGTCATCAGCGGCTACGCCGCCGCGCCGCAACCGATCGACCTCACCGCCAGCATCAACACGGAACTGCTGAGCAGCGAGTTCACGCGCACGATGACGCTGCAGGCGCGCTTCACCACCGTGCATCCGTCGAGCCCCACCGAGCTCGGGCTCACCGCGATGGAGATCACGCTCACCTGGCAGGAGGCCGGCGTGCCGTTCACGCGCTCGGCGCGGACGTATTTCGCGGAGAAAGGACTCTCGGACTACATCTATGTGGGCTTCTGAACCATTGCGCCGCCGGCGCGCCGCGTCGCGCGGCCTGACGATCGTCGAGGTGCTCATGTCCACCTCGCTGCTCGGCATGCTGATGGCGGCGGTCTTGAGCTCCTTCGTCTTCCTCGTGCAGGGCGAACAGTCGCTCGCCAACTACAACACCATGAACGCCGATGCGCGCGAGCTGCTCGAGCTGCTCAGCCGCGACGCCAAGAGCGCCACCGGCGTGACCAACTTCACCGCCACCAGCCTCACCCTTACCGTGCCCGTCAACACCTCCGGCGGCACGCAGGAGGTGACCTACGAGTTCGACCCGGCGAACGACCGTTGCGTGCGCGAGGCCGGCGGCACCGAGCGCACCCTCGTGCGCAACGTCACCGCCTTCAACTTCCGCTACCTCAACAGCAACAACGCCGTCACCGCCTCCCTTGTCGAGCTCAAGCAGGTGCAGCTTTCCCTGCGCATCGTCCGCCGCGTCTCGTTCACCTCCACCTCGCAATATGTCATCTCCGCGCAATACACGCTCCGCGCCAAGCCCACGGCGCATTGAGCGCCGGCGCGGCTCCGCGCTCATCGCCGTGCTGCTCCTCTCCGCCGTCGCCGCGGTCATCGCCTCGCACCTCTTCGTCCGCGGCCTGCAGGAACAGCGTCTCGCCACGCGCTCCTATTACCAGAGCGTCGCCCTCAACCTCGCCGAGGCCGGCATCGAGGAGGCGATGTGGGCCCTCAACAACGAATGGGTCGACTCCACCCGCGGCTGGTCCGACGCCGGCGACGGCACCGGCGCCAAGGTCCGCAGCGTCACCACCGGCCTCACGCTCGCCCAGGGCCGCGGCGAAATCCACCTCCGCATCGATTCCCCCGCCACCAGCACACCCGTCGTCCTCGCCCTCGGCCGCGTCCTCCTTCCCGGCCAGGCCCCCGTGCTCAAGCAACTCCGCGTCAGCCTCAGCCGTCGCACCACGTGGGCCAACGCCATCGTCGCCAAGGGCACCGTCACCTTCAACGGCAACAAGGTCAGCATCGACGCCTACGACTCCTCCCTCGGCCCGTGGAACGCCACCACCAACCGCCTCGACCTCGCGACCGTCGCGACGAACTCCACCAGCAACGGCGGCCTCAGCATCAACAATGCCGACATTTACGGCGCCGTCGCCACCGGCGGCGGCCAGCCCGTCGTCGGCCCCACCGGCTCCATCCTCGGCGCCACCTCGCCGACGAGCCTGACCAACAACATCGACCCCTCCCGCGTCCGCACCGATTTCTCCTACAACATCCCCGACGCCGTCGCCCCCGCCGGCACCGCCACCTCGCTCGGCGCCATCGGCAGCTCGCTCACCCTGCCCCGCGCCGGCGACACGCCCGGCCCCGACGGCCGCTACCTCTACAGCGCCACCGAGATCAACCTCAACAACACCACGCTCACGATCGACGGCCCGGTCGACCTCGTCGTCTCCGGCAACGTCAGCATCGGCGGCGGCAGCGGGTCCATCGTCGTCAGCGCCGGCACCACGCCCGCACTCGCCCTCTACGCCGCCGGCAACCTCAGCATCTCCGGCAACGGCGCCGCGAACGCCACCAACGCGCCGCCGCGCATGACCTTCTACGGCACGCGCACGCAGGCCGAGGTCGCCACGCTCGGCGCGCAGCAATTCGACCTCCGTGGCAACGCCAGCTACGTCGGCCTCGTCTACGCCCCCAACGCCGATGTCCAGCTCCGCGGCGGCGGCAGCAGCGGGCGCTTCGACGGCGCCGTCATCGGCCGCAGCGTCACCTTCAACGGCAACTACGACTTCCACTACGACGTCCAGCTCGGCGGCCTTGCCAGCGAGGAATTCTTCAAGCCCGCGAGTTGGATTGAGCTCACCGCCCCCGCCGGCAGCGGCGCCGCCCTCGCCCGCGACGCCCGCGCCCCCTTCGCCGGAAAATTCTGAGGCAGACGCAGAGCGGGGATCGCGGATCGACGTTCGTTGCGTGATGTAGGGCGGGGTCTCCCGACCCCGCCGAGGTGCGAAGCCGAATTCACCTTCGCGGCGGGGTCAGGAGACCCCGCCCTACAGATATTTTTCCGACGTTCGCGCCGCCCGCGCCACTCGCCTGCACCGCCGTGCGCTCGCCGCGCCGCCTTACTCCGTTCGGATGAAACGCCCGCTTTGCGGTAGATTCCGCGGCGAAAATCGCTACCAGTTCCGCCAACCCCTTCTGCCATGACTCCTCCCGCGACGACCGACCACCCGGAGACCCCGACCCAGGACGGCAGCGACCCGCGTTGCATCCCGCACAAGATGACCGGCCCGCTCCCCGTCGGCGACGAGTGCCTCTATCCGAACTACTCCGCCGAGGAGCAGGACGTCTGGAAGACGCTCTATGCGCGCATGGAGACCCTTCTCCCCGGCCGCGCCGCCGACGAATACATCACCGGTCTCCGCGCCCTCGACCTCGACCGCGACCGCATCCCGCGCCTCAGCGACGTCTCGCGCAAGCTCGACCAAGCCACCGGCTGGAAGATCGCGCGCACGCCCGGCCTGCTCGACGCCCACGACTTCTTCTCCTACCTCGCCAACCGCGTCTTCCCCTCGACCGATTACATCCGCGCCCGCAGCGAGCTCGATTACACGCCCGCGCCGGACTGCTTCCACGACATCTTCGGCCACACGCCGATGATCGTGCACCCGCGCTTCGCCGACTTTTATCAGAAGATCGGCCAGGCCGCATTGAACTGCAAAGACGCCGCCACGGAGGAAGGCCTCACGCGCATCTATTGGTTCACGGTCGAATTCGGCCTGATCAAGAACCCGAGCGGCCTGCGCATCTACGGCAACGGCATCATCTCCTCCTACGGCGAGACGCAGCACTGCCTCACCGACAAGGTGACGAAGATACCCTACACGCCCGAGCGCCTCGCGCAGCAGGCCTACGACATCTGGCATTTCCAGAACCCGCTCTTCGTCATCGATTCGTTCGACCAATTGGAGAACGAGTTCGTCCGCTGGTCGAAAGAGCGCGGGTTGCTCTGAGCCCGGAGGGCCCGCGGCCCCGCGGGCCTGCGGTAGGACCGGTTTTAACCGGTCCCAAGCGGCATCGCAGCGTGCTGAGGCCGGCTGAAGCCGGCCCTACCTTCGCGTCGTGCGTCATGCCTACCTCGCCACCGTGGCGCGCAAGCGCGCCACCATCCTCGCTGCGAACCCGTGTCGGCCTCTCACTTCTTCTCGCTGGCGAGCACGAGAGCGGCGGCGGCCTCGAGCAACCCGCCCTGCAAACCCGCGCGTTGGTGGACGATTTCGCCCTCGGGGTTGAGCACGGTGATGAGGTTCGAGTGCGCGAACTGTCCGTCCGCCTCCTGCTTGTATTTCACGCCGAGCAGGGCCGCGAGTTCCGCCACCGCGTCGTCGTCGCCGTGCAGCAGCGTCCATTGCGCGCCGAGCAGACGGTCATCGCGGTATTTCCGCAGCACCTCCGGCGTGTCGCGCGCGACATCGAAGCTCACGAGCACGATCGCCACCTCGTCGCGGACCGCCGCGGGCAGCGAACCCTGCAGGCGCGTGAGATCGGCCACGAGCAGCGGGCAGGCGAAATTGCACGACGCGAAGAACATCGCCAGCAGCACCGGCCGCCCGCGCAGTTGCGCGAGCGTGAACTTCCCGCCGCTGTCGGTGGTGTAGGTCGCGTCGAGCTGGTAGAGCGAATCGCGTGTGAACCCCGCCGGCGGCAACTCGCGCCCGTCGCCCGATTCATTCGCAGCGTCAGTCGGGCAGCAGGGCGCGGGCGTGTCCGTCGTCGCGGATTTTTCCTTCGCGCAGCAAGCCTTGGCCGCGACCGCCGGTTTCGCCTCCGGCTTCTTGCAGCACGACCCCGCGTGCACCGGCGTCGCCGACCACACGAGCGCCGCACCGGCGAGGAGCAGCAGCGGGAGTTTGTAATATAATACGTTACTAAGGAAGGCGGCGCGGGCGGTCGTGGTTTTCATGGTGGTGGAGGGTTCAGGGCGACGAGAGATCCTGGGCGCAGCGGAAGCCGAGGGAGGACGTGGTGTTCGGGGCCTTGAGGGAGGAGCGGAGCGCGAGGCGCATGTAGGCGGCGTAGTCGCTGGTGTCGGTCGAGCCGGCGGCGCCGGCGCCGCAGAAGAGGTCGCGATCGAGGCCGGTGTCGGCGCGCGATTCGCCGGTGACCATCGCGGTGTTGAAATCGGCGACCCACTCCCAGACGAGGCCGTGCAGGCCGCGTGCGCCGAAGAAATTCTCCTTCGCCGTCGTGACGCTGGGCTGGATCTCCGGCGTCGGCCGCGCGAGCCAGCGGTAGAGGTCGCCGTTGAGCGCGATGTCGCTTTTGCCGTCGGGCGCCGTGTAGCCGGCGGAGGCGGCGCGTTCCCACTCGGCGGTGGTGGGGAGACGCTTGCCGCTCCAGCGCGCGTAGGCGCGAGCGGCGAACCACGAGACGCGCACGACGGGCGCGTCGGCGGGCGCGAGCGGGCCGAGGTCGGTGTCGCCGGCCCAGTGCGAGAGATAATGCTCGTCGGCGAAGAGCCGGGCGACGCGCGAGCGCTGCCACTTCGGGTTCGCCACGACGAAGGCGAGGAACTGCGCATTCGTGACCGGCAAGGCGTCGAGCGCGAAGGCGGCGACCGCGACCTGCGCGGCGTCATTCGTCGAGCGGAGCAGCGGCGTGTAGGTGCCGGCGGGGATCACGACCGCGCCGGCGGGCGCGGTCGGATTTTCGATTTTTGATTTTCGATTTTCGATTTCGTCGGCGCGGGCGGTGGCGGCGAGCGGAGCTGCGCATGCGACCGAGAGGGCGATCGCGAGGGAGAGCTTGCGGAAGAATCGGCGCGCGGCGCGGGAAAAGGGACCGCCGTGTCCCCGGCGCCACACTCCGTCCTCGCGCGGGGTGGACACCCGGGCGAGCTGTTGGTGGCGGAGGCGATCGCAGTGCGTGGACACGGCGGTAAGGGAGTTGAGGGCGGGACCGCGCGCCCCGTGGCGGCGCGGCCCGGCGCGATGGTTTAGTGGCGTTCGTTGCGGATGGCTTTCACGTCGTCGGCCTTGAAGGCGTCGCCTTGGTTGCCCCAGGCGTTGAAGACGTAGGTGAGCACGTCGGCGACCTGCTGGTCGTTGAGTTGGTCGCCCTGCGGGGGCATGGCGCTGTTGTAGGTGGCACCGTTGACGGTGACGGGGCCGGTCATGCCCTTGAGGATAACGCGGATGGCGCGCTCGCGGTCGGCGAGCATGTAGTCGGATTGCGCGAGCGGCGGGAAGACCGCGGGCAGGCCCTTGCCGTCGGGGAGGTGGCAGGCGAAGCAGAGGCCCATGTAGACCTGCTTGCCGCGCTCGAACTGCGCTTCCTTGGTCAGGCCGGCGATGGTCGGGTTGGACTTCAGCTCGGCGGCGATCCTGGCCTTGATCTCGGCTTCGCGGCGGGCGGATTCGGAACCGGCTTCGGATTGCGCGCCGAGGTAGACGGCGTCGACTTCCTTGCCGGAGTAGATGACGCGGTCCTCGGGGCCGGTGACCTTGAGCATGCCGAGCGCGCCCTTGTTGAACGCGCGGCTGAGCGAGTGGTCGACGAGGACGTAGGTGCCGGGGACGTCGACCTTGAATTCGACCATCGTCGAGCCGCCGGAGGGGACCAGCGTGGTCTGCACGTGGTCCTGCCACTTCATGCCGCCCTCGTAGTAGACCTTGTCGAAGATCTCGCCGATGACGTGGAAGGAGGAGATGAGGTTCGGTCCGCCGACGCCGAAGTAGAGGCGCACGGTGTCGCCGACCGAGGCGGTGAGGGCCTTGTCGCCGACGAGCGAGCCGACGGCGCCGTTGAAGAGGACGTAGGTCGGGCGTTCGTCGATGGACTTGACCATGTCGAAGGTCTGCAGGCCGGGCTCGCCGTAGCGGCCGCTGGTGTAGAAGTCGCCCTGCATGACGTAGTATTCCTTGTCGACCTTGGGCAGGCCCTCGGGCGGCTCGACGAGGATGAGGCCATACATGCCGTTGCCGATGTGCATCGGGACGGGCGCGGTGGCGCAGTGGTAGACGTAGAGGCCGGGGTTGAGGGCGCGGAAGGTGAACTTCGAGCTGTGGCCCGGAGCGGTGAAGGTCGACGCGGCGCCGCCGCCGGGGCCGGTGACGGCGTGGAGGTCGATGTTGTGCGGGAGCTTCGAGCTCGGGTGGTTGTTGAGGTGGAACTCCACGACGTCGCCCGTGCGGATGCGGATGAACGAGCCGGGGACGGTGCCGCCGTAGGTCCAGAACGTGTATTCGGCGCCGTCGGCGATCGGCATGTTCACCTCGCGGACCTCGAGGTTGACGACAACGCGGGCCGAGTGCCGGCGCGTAATCGGCGGAGGCACGAAGGGCGGCGGCGTGAGGATCGCCTGCTCAACCGGCAGGGCTTGGATCTCGGCCGGGAAGATGACCGGACCCTGGACTTCGGTCGGACCCTCGCTCGCGCGAACGAGCGTGGTGGTGAGGAGTGCGGCGGCCAAGGCGAGGCCGGCCGTCGCGAGGACGGTAGTGCGTGGATGTTTCATCGTGGAGGAGGGAGAGTAACCGGACCCGGCGGGACGGTCGTGGGAGCTTTTGCGATTCATGGCGTGGATTTTGTCGGGTGGATGATCACAGTTTAGCCAAGCTGCGGTCGGGGCGCCTTGATGCGTATCAAGCGACGGGCGGATTCGCCCCGGCGCGTCCGCAACTCAGGCGGCGTGGAAAATCGCCGCCGCGGCCGCGACGTAGGCGACGCCGAGGACCGCTTCCAACATGCCCACCTGCTTCGCGCTCCACGCCGGGCGCAGCGGCGTGACGAAGACAACGGTGCGCACGAGCAACACCGCCGGCAGCAGCACGGCGGCCACCGGCAACACCCCTTGCGAACCGGCCACCGCGAACACGGCGAAGAGTGCCGCCGCGATCGCCCCGGCGGGCGCGGTGGGCTGGCGCTTCTGCAGCCGCAGGTAGCAGCGCACCGTCAGCACCGTCGGCACGCTGCGCGCGAGCATGAGCACGGCGAGACCCAGCGCCGCCGGCGCACTCCACCCCGCCAGCGTGGCGAAGGCAGCCGGCACGCACGCGAACGCCGCGCTGCCCGCCAGCTCCGCCTCGGCCTCGCGCATGGCGTGGCGCAGATCAAACCACAGGAAGGCCGCACCGAGCGGCGCGGCGAGCAGCAACGGCCACAGCGCCGCCGCGCGCCCCGTCGGCTCCGGGGCACCGAACAGGCCGCCCGCGGCCAGCAGCGCCAGACCGGCGGCGACGGCGAGGATCATCGTCGCGCACGCCGCCGTGCCGCGCCGCGCCTCGGTTGGCGGCAGCGTCCACGCCAGCTTGAGCGGTCGCCGCACGAGGAAACCCGCGGCCACGGCGAGCGCGAGCCACCTGCCGCCGGGCGACGGCGCCACGAGCAGGCCGAGCGCGACCGGCTCGAGGGCGAGCGCCCAGGAGCCGTGTTCGCGCGGCATCACCACCGCGCGGAAGGAGTGCGGACCGGAAAAGGGAAGCGTGGAGGCGGTCGAGATCATGCGGCGATGATGCCGGATCGGCGCCGCGCGCGCCTTGAGGCGCATCAAGGAACGCGCGCGAGTCCCCCCGCGCGACGCACCCCACCCCGCGGCAGGTGGAGCGCGTTGACCTCAACGCGCCCGCGCGTGAACGCGTTGAGGTCAACGCGTTCCACCTGCCGTGCCGCACGCTCACTCGCGCACGATGATCACACCCTCCATGTAGGGGTGCGGCGTGCAGTAGTAGGTGTATTGGCCAGGTTGCGTGAACACCTTCGTGAAGCGCTCCGCGTGCCCGAGCATGGGCGACGAGAAATGCTCCGGCGCCTCGCTCGTGACGACGTCATGCACGCCGGAGAACTCGCCCTTGAAGAACGTGAACACGTCCTCGTTCACCCACTCGATCTCGGTGCCCGGCGGCACGACGGCTACCTTCGGCCAATACGAGTTGCCGATGATCTGCACGCGCAGCTTCTTCAGGCCCGCCGGCAGCACGTAGGGATTCGACAGGTCCTCGCTGCCGGGGCGGAACGGCGAGATCGTGCGCACGGCCTTTTCCTTCAGCGCCTCGAGTTCCTCGGGCGGGAAGGTCGGCCCCTGCGCGAGCACCTCGGTGGTGCGCACGGCGTTCTTCTCCGCCTGGAGAATGCCGATGGCGCCGCGCGTCGTGCTGCCGAAGGCGTGCGTGACGATGAGATAGGCGCCCTCGTCGGGCGGCACGCGGAAGTCCACCACCCACGAGTCGGACGGGCCGGCGGTCACCGTCTGCCCGCCGACGAAGGTGTTCTCGGGCGTGGGCGTGCCCTGCCAATAGGCGTAGTCCCACACGATGCCGACGAGGTGGAAGGTCGAGACGAGATTCGGGCCGGCGTTGAGGAAGTAGATGCGCACGAAGTCGCCGGGGCGCGCCTTGATCGGGCTGTCGACGTAGCGGAAGAGTTTGCCGTTGAACATCACGTAGGCGGCGCGGCCCTCGATCGAGTCCTTGCCGCTGGCGTAGAGCTCGTGCTGGAGCAGGTAGATCTCGAGGTCCGGACCGCGGCCCATCACCTCGTCCATCTTGAACTTCACCGTCTTCGGCTTGACCACGATCATGCCGTATTGGCCGTTGAGCGTGTGCATCGGGATGGCGTGGCCGCCGGGCGCGCAGTGATACATGTAGACGCCGGGCGTGTTGACGCGGAACTTGAAGGTCTTCGTCTCGCCGGCGTTGATGCGACCGAGGTATTTCGAGGTCTGCGTGTAGGCGGCGTGGATCGACACGCCGTGCGGGATGCCGCCCTTGTTCTGCGCGACGAACTCGATCACGTCACCCTCGTCGGCGATCAGCGTCGGACCGGGGATGGAGTCGTTGACCGTGAAGCCGCTGTAGATGACACCGTTGCCGAGGAACACGTCGCCCTCCTCGAGCGTCAGGGTGAACTGCCGGTCGGCCGGCGTGTCCTGCGGCACATAGCTCGTCTGCCAGATGCCGAGCGCGCGATCGCGGTCGATCACGGCCTGGAACGGATGCGTCGTGGCGGGTGCGGGCTTGGTTGCGACCGCGGCGGCAACGGACGCGGGCGCCGCCGAGGCGACGACCACGCCACCGGGCGCACCGGCCTGCACCGCCGCGAGGGCGTTGAGCATTTTCTCGCGGCCGTCCCATTCGGAATTGGCGATCAGCGACTTCATCTCGGCGGCGTGCGCCGACGGCGAGTTGCCGGCAAGCAACCGCAGGGCCATCGCCTGGGCGCAAGCGTCGCAGGCGGAGGCAGGGAGCGGCGCCAGCGCGAGCGCGCCGAAGCCGAGCAGGAGGGCGAGACGCCGGGGCGCGCTCGCAAGGATCACGGATTTCATGGAGGGATGGAGGGTGGTTGGACCAATCGCGCCCGTGGTTGCGCAATCAGTGATTAGGCGGCGGTTCTCTTACCATGCGTCCGCACGGCGCGCATTGACCTGCGTCAAGGCACGCCGTCGCCGCATGCGGTAAGCTCGCTGCATTCGCCATGCGCCCGCTCGTCGCCCTCCTTCTCGGTCTCGCCACCGCCGTCACCGCCACCTTCCTTGCCCTGCCGCGCACCACCACCGTCATTGCGCCCGCGGAACTCCCCGCCGCGAACGCCGCACCGGCCCCGGCCGCCGCGAGCGCGCCTGTGCCCGACCTCACGCTCGCCGGTGCGCCCACCGCCGCGCAACTCAACCGCGGGGCCCGCGTCTACCGCACCCTTTGCGTCGCGTGCCACCTGCCTGACGGCAAGGGCATGGCCGCCGTCACGCCGCCGCTCGCCGCCGCGGATTTCATGCTCGCCGACCGCGAGCGCGCCATCCGCACCGTGCTCAAGGGCCTCGCCGGACCGATCACCGTCAACGGCGTCGCCTACCAAGGCAGCATGCCCGCCCTCGAAACCATTCTCACCGACGCCCAGGTCGCCGACGTCCTCACTTATGTCTTCAACACCTGGGGCAACACCGGCGAGGCCTTCGATTCCGCCCACGTGGCCCGCCTGCGGGCGGATTGGCGGGACGTTCCCCGCGTCATCGCCGCCCCGACCACTGTGCAGTGATCCGGCGCCCGGCGCCGCCGCTTTCGCATGAAATACATCCTGCTCCTCCTCGGCGCCGCCCTCCCCGCGACGCTCACCCTTGCCGCCGCCCCGGCCTCGCTCGGTGACGCCTTCGCCCAAGGCAAGGTTTCCCTCCACGCCCGCCTGCGCTACGAGCACGTCGACCAGACCGCGCTCCGCGACGCCGACGCCGTCACCTTCCGCCCGCGCCTCGGCTTCACCACCGCCCGCTACCTCGGCTGGCAGGCGATGCTCGAAGGCGAGGCCGTGTTGCCCTTCGACGGCAGCACCTACAGCCAAGCCGGCCTCAACGCCAGCGGCGCCGGCCGCGCCGTCGTCGCCGATCCGAAAACCACCGAGATCAACCAAGTGTGGCTGTCCTTCGCGCACGGGCCGACGACGGCCACGCTCGGCCGCCAGCGCCTCGTGCTGGACAACGCGCGCTTCGTCGGCGACGTCGGCTGGCGGCAGAACCAGCAGACCTTCGACGCGTTCGTGCTGCAGGACAAATCCCTCGGGAAGACCACGCTCACCTACGCCTTTCTCGACCAGGTCAACCGCGTGTTCTCCCACCAGCACCCCCAGGGCCAATGGGAATCCGACTCGCACCTCGCGCACGTCAGCCACACCGGTTTCGCCGCCGGCACGCTCAGCGCCTACGCCTACCTGCTCGACTTCGCGAACGCCGCGACGAATTCCTCCGCGACCTTCGGCGCGAGCTTCGCCGGGGCGCACCCGTTCTCCGCAACCGTGAAACTCACCTACCGCGCCGAGTTCGCCGCGCAGCGCGACCATGCGGCGAATCCGCAGAACTACTCGGCACGCTATCTCGCCCTCGAAGCAGGACCGGCCTGGAAGAATTTCGGTCTCGCGCTCGGACACGAGCGCCTCGGCTCAGACCGCAACGTCGGTTTCAAGACCCCGCTCGCCACGCTGCACGCCTTCAACGGCTGGGCCGACCTCTTCCTCGCCACGCCCGCCGCCGGCCTGCGCGACACCTACGTGAAAGCCAACGCCACGCTCCCGCAGGGCGTGGCGCTGCTGGCGTTCTATCACTGGTTCGAGGCCGACCGCGGCGGCGGGGATTTCGGCGGCGAACTCGACGTGCAGCTCACGCGCAAGTTCGGACAACGAATCACGGTGACGGCGAAGTTCGCCGACTTCCGCCGCGACACCGTCACCTTCGCCGACGTGCGCAAATTCTGGCTGCAGCTCGACTACATCTACTGAGCACGGCGCCCCAGCCAACCGCGCCGGCCCGCCCCTCTTCCGCAGACATTTTCTTGGCCCCCATCGACCCCGCGGCGCCTGGCGCCGCGGGGTTCCGCTTTCCCGATCGGAAGAAATCATCGCCCCGAGGCCGGGCGGATCCTCCGGGTGAGCCGCGGCCCGGCGAGACGCCTCGCCCTGCCTAGAGTCGCTCAAGCGAGACTCACCCAACAGCGCCACCGGGCGTGCGGTAGGGCCAGTCTCTGACTGGCCTTCAGGCCTCGCGCATCCTCCAGGCCGTTCAGAAACCGGCCCCACTCCCGCCGCGCGCAAATCTTGACCACCGTCAAGGCGCGCTCCGTGGCCATCGGCTACAACCATGCCATGCCTCCGCACCCGGCCTCACTCGCTCCCGCCCCTGCCGAATCGCCCTTCGTCGATTCCGCCGCGGCGACCCCGCAAAAGTCCGTATTACGGACTTTGCCCGGGAGCACATCGCTGCAGGCAACTGCGCCGCGGACGCTCGCGCGCGAACGCGCGGTGGCGATCTCCGTCGGGCGCGGGTGGTTCCTCTTTGCCATCGGGAGCCTCGTGCTCGCGGGGCTGCTCTCGCTCACGCTGGTCGTCGGGCGCATTCCGGGGCTGGGTGTCATCTTCACCGACCCGCTGTTCTTCAAGCGCGCGCTCGTCGTCCACGTCGATCTCGCGCTCGTCGTCTGGTTCCAGGCCGGCGCGGCGGCGTTCCTCGGGCTGGCCTTCGGCGGCGCGATGTCTCGCCGCGCGGTCGGGCTCGCCTTCGCCCTCGGCGGCGCGGGCGTCGCCGGCATGCTCGCCGGCGCGCTGATGCCGGGCGCGCAGCCGGTCCTCGCCAATTACGTGCCGGTGATCGACCACCCGATCTTCCTCACCGGCCTCGCAGCGTGGTTCGCGGGCACGGGCGTGTTCTTCACGGCGGTGCTGCTCGTGCCGGCCGCGCGGGCGTGGCACCTGCCGGATGATGTCGTGGTCGCGCTGCGCGTCGCCGCGGCGGGCAATCTGATCGCGTTGGCTACTTTCCTCGTCGCGTGGCGCACCACGCTCCCGGGGCTTCCGCCGATCGGTTACTACGAACTCGTGATGTGGGGCGGCGGCCACGCGCTGCAGGCCGCGAACGTCGCGCTCATGCTCGGACTTTGGTTGCTCCTCCTCCACCGCTGGTCGGGCCGCGACGTGCTCTCGCCGTCCGCCAGCCGGTGGCTCCTTTCCGTCCTCGTGGCGCCGCACGCGGCGCTGCCCTTCCTCGCCCTCGGCGGCACGTCGACGCCGGCCTACATCGAGACGGCGACCCAGCTCATGCGCTGGATGCTCTTCCCCGTCATCACGATCGTGCTCGGCCTGAGCGTGCGGCACGTGGTCGTCGGGTGGAACGCGTTGACCTCAACGCGTTCGGCGCTCGCGCCCGCATCGCGATTCTCCGAGCGCGTTGAGGTCAACGCGCTCCACCTGCGCCGCGACTACCGTCTCGTCGGCCTCGCCGGCAGCGCGGCGCTGATCGTGCTCGGTATGATTCTCGGGGCGTTCATCCGCGGCTCAAACACGCTCGTGCCCGGACACTACCACGCCGCGATCGGCGCGGTGACGCTGGCGCTCATGACGGCGGCGTATGAATTCTGCGCGCTGACCTCGGCAGCGGAGGCGGTGCAGCGCGCCCTGCGCGGCGCGAAGCTCCAGCTCCTCACCTTCGGCGTCGGCCAGGCGGTGTTCGCCGTCGGTTTCGGCCTCGCCGGCGTCTACGGCCTCGGCCGCAAGCAATACGGCGCCGAGCAGCACGTGCGCACGCTGGGCGAATACCTCGGCCTCGGCGTCATGGGCGTCGGCGGGATCCTCGCCGTCGCCGGCGGCCTGCTCTTCCTCGCGGCGATGCTGCGCTGCGCGGCGTCGTGGCGCGCGCGGAGCGCGACCCAAGTTTCCTGATCACACCCACCCATGAAAAACGACCAAGACATCCATCCGTGGCAGAAGCTCCTGGACAACCCCTGGCTCCTGCTCGCCCTCGGCGTCATCGTGCCGTTCCTCTCCTACACCGCGTGGGGTTGGATCGAGCTGCTGATGACGAAGCCTGCGTTGCTCCCCTGAACTCCCCCGTCCCATGAGCCTCCGTCCCCTCACCTCCCCCTGGTTCCACGCGCCGGCCGGCCACGAAAAGCTGTGGCTCGGCGTCGCCGTGCTGTGGTGCTTCGTGATGTCGCTGATGATGCCCTACTGGCATTTCCGCGGCAAACAGAACAGCCGCGGCGAAGCCTACACGGTCACGCCCGCCGACTTCCTCGCGCGCACCGAACAGTTCGTCGCGGCGAACCGCGTCGGCACGTTCAAGAATCCGGTCGACAACGCGTTCCTCACCGAACTCCCCATCGTCGAGCCCGCGCCCGGCGGCGACGCCTACCTCGTCGCACGCATGTGGCAATGGTATCCGGCGCTGCGCCTGCGCGTCGGCGAGACCTACCGCCTGCACATGTCGGCGCTCGACCTGCAGCACGGCTTCTCTCTCCAGCCGCTGAACATGAACTTCCATGTCCTGCCCGGCTACGACCACGTCATCACCATCACGCCCACCTCGAAGGGCGAGTTCACCATCGTGTGCAACGAATTCTGCGGCATCGGCCACCACGCCATGACCGGAAAGATCTTCGTCGAATAACCGGCCTCCCTTTTCCGCCATGACCACCGCCACCGCCACCTTCCCCGCCTCGGGCGACGACTCGCACTCGCTCGACGCCGCCGGCGCGCCCAAGCGCGTCTGCGCCACCACCGGACTCAACGTCTGCCTCGGCGCCCAGCGCTTCATCAAGCTCAACGCCGTCGCCGCCGTCGTGTGCCTCCTCATCGGCGGCATCGCCGCGCTGTTGCTCGCGCTCACGCGCTGGCAGACCGTGCACCTGCTGCCCGTCGACTGGTTCTACCGCGTGCTCACCCTGCACGGCATGAACATGCTGATCCACTGGATCCTGTTCTTCGAGGTCGCCGTCCTCTACTTCGCCTGCACGACGCCGCTCAACGCCAAGCTCTACTCGCGCAAGGTCGCATGGGTGTCCTTCGCGCTGATGCTCGTCGGCGCCGTGATGGTGAACGTCGTCATCCTCGCCGGCAAAGCCGACGTGCTCATGACGTCGTATCTCCCGCTCGTCGCGCACCCCGGCTTCTACCTCGGCATCATCCTCGTCGCCGTCGGCACGCTCATCGCGGTGTTCAACTTCTTCGCCACGCTCTGGGTCGCGAAGCGCGACCGGGCCTACGAGGGCTCGATGCCGCTCGTGACCTTCGGCGCCACCGCCGCGGCGATCATCGCCGTCGTCACGCTGCTGCACGGCGCGTTGGTCATGATCCCGACCTTCACCTACTCGATGGGCTGGACCGCCGAGCCCGACCCGGCCTGGTATCGCCTCATCTGGTGGGGCCTCGGCCACCAGTCGCAGCAGGTCAACGTCTGCGCGATGGTCGCGATCTGGTATCTCATCGGCAACCTCACCACCGGCGCGCGCCCGATCAACGAGGCGGTCTGCCGCACGGCCTTCGCGCTCTACATCCTCTTCATCAACATCGCGTCGGCGCACCACCTCCTCGTCGACCCGGGCGTGGGCTCCACCTGGAAGATCTGGAACACGTCCTACGCGATGTATCTCGCGGTGCTCGCGTCGATGGTCCACGGCTTCACCGTGCCGGCGGGCATCGAGGTCGCGATGCGCGAGAAGGGCTACACGCGCGGCCTCTTCGGCTGGGTCACGGCGCTGCCGTGGAAGAACCCGGCGTTCTCCGCCGCCGCGCTGTCCGTCGTGATCTTCGGCTTCATCGGCGGCATCACGGGCGTCACGCTCGGCACGCAGCAGATCAACATCATCGCGCACAACACGCTGCGCATCCCCGGCCACTTCCACGCCACCGTCGTCGGCGGCACGTCGCTGGCCTTCATGGGCCTCGCCTACTACGTCATCCCGCTGTTCTTCCAGCGCGACTTCATCGGCCGCGGCTGGGCGCGCGTGCAGCCGTGGCTCTTCGCCGCGGGCATCACGATGCTGTCCTTCGGCATGTCGTTCGCCGGCTCGATGGGCGTCTCGCGCCGCTCGTGGGACATCGACGCGCAGGGCATCTACAGCGCCGCCGCGCACCTCTGGCTCGGCCTCGTCGGCATCGGCGGCATCCTCGCCTTCGCCAGCCTGCTCATCTTCGTGCTCCTCTGCGTCGGCACGCTGCTCTTCGGCCGGAAGACCGAGGGCCGCGCCATGGCCGACTGGGGCACGGTGAAGCCGCTGGCCGGTTTCAAGGACGGCTCGCTCGCCCACGACCACTACGCGACGAAGGGCACGATCATCCTCACCCTCGTGTTCCTCGCCTGCTTCGCGGTCTATTACTTCGCGAATTGGAAGGCGCTGGCCGACGTCTGGCCGGTGCGCTGATCCGCGGCTCTTTCCTTAAGCAAGTGCTCCCGCGGGGCGGCGGGCCGACCGCCGCCCCGCTTTTCTTTCCCAACCACGCCTCCCTCTCCTGGAGGGCCGAGCTCCGCGAGGCCGCGACCGCCACCACGCCTTCGCGCTCCCCGGCCTCGCGGAGCTCGGCCCTCCACTCGCTGCACCACGCGCCTCGCGCCACCTTCACCATGCTCGCACCCGCCCACTCTCCCGCTTCGCCGCCGCTCGGCTCCGACTCCGCCACCGCGCGCGCCGGGCGCTTCTTCACGGGCGCGGGCCTCATGGTCTTCCTCGTCACGGCGCTGACCGCCTACGAGGTGTTTCTTCTTTTCACGATTTTCTGGCCGCTCGAGAGCGGCTGGCTCGGCGGCTTTGTGCGCGATTTCCAAATCTGGTGCTACAACCTCGATCCGCGCACCGGCGGCATGTCTTGGAACGCCGTCATTGTCATGCTCCTCGAACCGCTGTTCGTCGTCGGCGTCGCCGTCGTGCTCTGGCGCTCGACGCTTGCGCAGCTCCGCCACGCGCACACCTGGCGGCGTCACGCCGGCGCGGCCGCGGCCGGTCTGCTCGTCATCGCCGCCGCCATTGCCGGCCTCGTGCTCTACGCGCAGGCCGAGGCCCGCGCCGCCACCGCCCTGCCCCCCTTCCCCGGCGAACGCATCCGTGTCGCGCTCGAGATTCCCGACGTGCCGCTGCTCGACCAGAAGGGCGCCCCGTTCCGTCTCGCCGACCTTCGCGGTGACGTCGTCCTCGTCACCGGCGTCTATGCCGCCTGCACCACGGCGTGTCCCGAGATCTTCAAGGAGACGCGCGCCCTCCTCGCCGAACTCGCCCCGGCCGAACGCGCCGGGGTGCGTGTCGTCGCCCTCTCGCTCAACCCCGAATACGAGACCGCCGAGCTGATGGACCTCATGGCGCAGAGCCAGGGTTTCACGCACCCGGAGTTCCGCTACGTCAACACCGAGCGCCCGGCCGACATGCTCGACCTGCTCGCGCGCCTGCAATTCTCCCGCGTCCGCAATCCCGAGACCGGCGTGATCGACCACGTGAACCTGTTCCTCCTCGTCGATCGCGAGGGCCGGATCGCCTACCGCTTCACCCTCGAGCCCCGCCACCGCGCCTGGCTCCGCGACGCCCTCCGCTCCCTCCTCCACGAACCCGCCCCGCCCCATGCCCCGTAACCTCTTTCGCTCCGGCGCCCCCCAAAACACCCCGCCAAACATGACACTTAATAAGTGTCATTGCCCGGTTTTCCCCTCGGGGAAGCGCGGGCGGAACATGACACCTATTAAGTGTCATGGGGTCGGGGGAGCGGGAGCATGAAGACGCCGGGACAGACGTGGCCGGCGCATCCGGAGCCGGATTGCGAGGCGTTGGCGGATACGCTGGGGCCGGGGTCGGATCCGCACGTGCAACATGAGCCGCCGCCCGGCGCGGTGCGCGGCGGGCGCATGCTCGCGGGGGCGGAGAAACTCTTCGTGGGCGCGGATGCCTGGCTGGAACGCGCGTTGCCGCGGGCCTTCAACCCGCTCGCGCAGCTCGGGCCGCTGGCCAACGCCGCGCTCCTGCTCGCGACGGCTTCGGGCGTGCTCCTGCTCCTCTGGTATTCGCCGAGCGTGCACCAGGCGTGGAGCTCGCTCGCCGAACTCGGGCCGCGCTCCACCGGCGGCATCGTGCGCAGCGTGCATCGCTACGCGTCGGACCTCGCGATGCTCTTCATCGCGCTGCACGCGCTGCGGACCTTCGTCGGCCGCAAGTTCGCCGGGCCGCGCTGGCTGGCGTGGGCGAGCGGCGTGGGGCTGATCGCGCTGGTGTGGTTCATCGGCTGGACCGGCTACTGGCTCGTGTGGGACGTGCGCGCGCAATGGCTGGCGCTCGACAGCATGAAGGCCGTCGACGTGCTGCCGATCTTCGGCGAGCCGATGGGGCGGCTCTTCACGGCGGACCACACGGTGCCGTCGCTGCTTTTCTTCGTCGTCTTCTTCCTGCACATGCTGCTGCCGCTCATGATCGCGGGCGGGCTGTGCCTGCACCTCGCACGGCTGAGCCGGACAAAACTGCTGCCGGACAAGCGCGTGACGCTCTGGCTGACGGGTGCGACGGTCCTCGCCGCGCTCATCCTGCCCGCAACGAACGCCGCGCCGGCGGCGATGGCGCTGAAGCCGCAGGCGTTCACGATGGATTGGTGGTATCTCTGGCCGCTGACGATCTCCGCGCGGCTCTCGGGCGGCGGCGTGTGGCTCGCGGCCGGATTGACGCTGCTCGGCCTGATGAGCCTGCCGTGGTGGCTGGGCCGGCGGCGCGAGCGCGCGAGTTATCAGGCGGCGGTCAACACCTCGCGCTGCTTCTCGTGCACGCAATGCGCGCAGGACTGCCCGTTCGGTGCGATCACGATGGTGCCGCGCACGGACGGACGCCCCTGGCCGTCGCAGGCGCAGGTCGATCCGGACCGCTGCATCGGCTGTGGCATCTGCACGGGCTCGTGCGACACGCAGGCGATCGGCCTGGCGTGGTTCGATGCGCGCGCGGTGTCGCGCGAGTTGAAGGATTTCGTCGCCGCCGAGGTGAAGCAGGGCCGCGCGCCCGCCATCGCGCTCGTCTGCACGCAGGCGGACGGCGGCTGGGATCATTTCCGCGCGGCACTCTGGCGGGCGCGCCTGCCCGGCTACGAGGTGCGCCCGGTGCCGTCGTCGGGCTGGGTCGAGCCGAAGGTGCTCGAGGGCATGGTCAACCAAGGTGCGCGTGCGGCCATCGTCGTCAGCACGGTCAACGCCGACCCCTTCACGCGCGAGGGCGACCGCTGGCTGCCGCTGCGGCTCGCCGGGAAACGCGAGCCGGAGTTCCGCGCGCACCGCGCCGACGTGAGCAAGGTTGCGCACCTGCGCTACGACCCGACGCGCCCGCAGACGCTGACGCAGGCGGCGACAGCGATGCTCACGCTACAGCGTCCGGTAGAAAGCTCCGCCGCGCCTTCGCCGTGGAAACAATGGCTCGGCGCCCTCGCCGTCACGGCCGTGGTGCTCGCGGTGACGCTGGCGTTGAGCGACGCGCCGTTCCGGCATCCGACGGCGGCGCAGCCGGAACTCGTGCTGACGTTCCGCGCCTACGGCGATTGGATCGACGCGACGACAGTCGCCGCCAAGGACGACCGGCCGGCGCATATGCGCGCGGCGATGCGCACGAACCGCGAGCGCTCGCCCGTGATCATCGCGGTCGAGGTCAATGGCGTGGCGCAGGAACATGTTTTCCGTCCCAAGGGCCTGAAATCCGACGGCGCCTCGGTCGGCGAATTGCGTCTGCCCCTCGCGCCCGGCCGGCATCGCGTCACATTGACGCTCGCGACCAATCCCGATCCAGCCACGCCGCGCCAGACCTGGGCGGGCGAGATCGCCGCGGAGGCGGGCCGATTATTCGTGGTGAGCTACGAGCCCGGCGTGGGCTTCAAGGTGGAGTGAGGCGCCGGGAAAATTTTCGCCATCCGGGTCGGACATGATTTGCATCAAGGCCGACCGACCCAAATTGCGCTATCCTCTCCCCGCTTCCACGTCCTCCGTATGAAACCGAAAACTTTCAAGACCCTCGATGTCCGGCCCTTGCTCGCCGAGGGCACCGAACCCTTCCCGCTCATCCGCGAACGCGTCAACACTCTCACGGCCGGCTACGGGCTGACGGTGGTCGCCCCCTTCCTCCCGGCCCCGCTCATCGAGCTGCTCAAGAGCGAGGGCTTCGAATCGACGATGGAGCGCCGACACGACGGCGCGTGGGCGGTGAATTTTTGGAAGGAATAGCACCCGGTCATCTCTTGTAGGGCGGGGTCGCCGAACCCCGCCTTGGTCCGGACGCGGCAGCACGTTCGAGGCGGGGTTCGGCGACCCCGCCCTACATTTCAGAAATCAACATCATCACCACCATGTCCTCCGCCCTGCTTTCTCCCGCTGCTTCCGGCGTCTGCCCGCTGAAGATTCCCGCCGATCGCGTCGCGCACGGCATCATCAGCCAGGCGCTGCTCACGGCGCCGGGCCTGCGCGCCACGCTGTTCAAGTTCGCGCCCGGGCAGGAACTGTCGGAGCACACGAGCAGCGCACGCGTGCTTGTGCAGGTGATGAGTGGGCGCTGCGAATTCACGGTGGACAAGCAGCCGCATGTCATCGGCCCGGGCGAGCTGCTGCACCTGCCACCGAAGGCGCCGCACGCTGTGCGCGCGCTCGACGAGATGGAATTGCTCGTCATCCAGGCCACGTCGGCGGCGAAGTGAGTGACGCGCGAGCGGGCATGATGGCCGCGATCCGAGTGTAGGTGGCGCGCTGGCGCGCCACAGTTGCGCGCTAGCGCAACCTACAGGAGTGATTTGAGGCACGGATGCGGCGGGCGAGGAAGACAGCCGACTTACGTCGGCTGCTACGGGGGGACACCCGGTGCGCGTGTTGATGGTAGGGCGCGCACTCCGTGCGCGCCGGGAACGGGATGACATTGGCGCGACCGTTTGCTTCATCGCACGACCATTCGGTTCATCGCGCGAAGTTGCGCGCAAGCGCGCAACCTACAGAGCGCAACTTACTGCCCAGTCGGCGGGGTTTTCGGCTCGAGCTGGCAGACGGCGGCGAGGGCGCCGATCTCGCGGTGCTTGACGTGATCGATGGCGCCGCGGAGTTCGGCGAACGAGGCGTCGCGTTGCGCGGGCGTGAGGTCGCGATGCTCGGCTTGCGCCAGGATCAAGGCCTCGAGGAGGGCCTGTTCGCCGGCGCGGTAGAAGGCTTGGAGCGGGTTGCGCCCGCACGAGCAGTCGGCGGGCGGCGGTGGCGGCTCGCGCGGCGGCGTGCGCAGGTGGGCGAGAATCTCGCGCACGGCGTCGCGGATGCCGAAGACCAAGGTGTCGGGGTGGCCGAGCGGGGAGGCGACCGGCTCGCCCCGAAGGAGCGCCTCCCACCGGTCGCAAATCTGGGCACGCCGGTGGGTGAGCGCGCGGAGGAAGTCGTCGTGCATGGATCCTATCCTGCCCGACCCGGGCGCGCGACGCTGCGCATGGATTGACCAAGATTTGCCGCGGGTTGCCCGGGTCGGCGAAATGGGTTGGCCGGGGGCAAAACTCCTGTGCTAGCCTCCGGCCGATGCCCACGACATCGCCCCGACCGACCGACCTCAAGTTGACCGGCCTCATCGGCACGCTGCGTTGCGCGCAGCTGTTCAGCGGGCTGCCGGCGGAGGACCTGATGGTGATCGCGGGTTTCACGCAGACGGTGTCCCTGACGAAGGACGAGTATCTCTTCCACGAGGGCGAGCCGTCGCGCGGCTGCTATCTCGTGCAGAGCGGCGCGATCAACGTCCACCGCGTCAACGCCGCCGGCAAGGAACAGGTCATCCACGTCTTCCGCTCCGGCGAATCGCTCGCCGAAGCCTCGCTCGCCTCGCCCACGGGTTATCCGGCCAACGCGCGCGCGGTCGAGCCGAGCACGGTGCTGCTGATCCCGAAGGCGCCGATCCTCGACCTGATCGGCCGCCGCCCCGACCTCGCGTTGCGCATGCTCGGCTCGATGAGCGCGCACCTGCGCGTGCTCGTCGGCATGCTGGACGACCTGACGTTGAAGGACGTCGAGACGCGGATGCTGAACTGGCTGGTGAAGCACGCCCGCGAGGCGAAGCACGGCGTGATCAAGCTCCCCGGCACCAAGCGCGTGCTCGCCGCCGAGCTCGGCACGAGCAGCGAGACGCTCTCGCGCACCCTCGCGCGCCTGCGCGACCAGAAGCTGATCTCCGTCTCGGGCAAAAACATCACCGTGCACGCGCCGGACACGCTCGTCACGATGCTGCGGCGCAACCTCGGCGAGGCGTGAGGCGGATGCGAGGAGCGGCAAGGTAGCGGGAGCTTCCAGCTCCCGTGTTGCAACGGACGCGGTGAGGCGGGAGCTGGAAGCTCCCGCTACTATGTCGCTGCGCTCACGTCAGCTCGCAGGTGCCGCCGGCGCAGGCGGCGACTTCCTTGAGGGCGGTGTTGTCGGAGTTTTCGGCGAGTTGCGTGTAGTCAACCGGGACGTAGCGCAGGCGGTTCCACTTGGCGACGTCGTCCTCGGTGCGGACTTCCTCGCGCGGGGCCTGAGGGTAGCGCTTGTCGCCGTCGTCGCCGAGCAGCGCGACGCCGGTGAAGCTGTCGCGGTATTTCCAGATGAAGTCGGCCACGGCGTTCCACTCCTCGGGCTTCACCGTGCAGGTGTTGGAGACGTTGTGATGCAGACCCGCCGAGCGCGTGAGCGGCGCCTCGCCGGCGAGGACCCAGTGCTGCTGCACGAGTTGGACGAAGCGCAGGAAGTCCACCGCGCCGACCTCGGCGCGCAGGATGGCGTGCGCTGGCGCCTCGACGGGGAAGGTGATCACGTCGTCCGTGTCGGGGCGATAGACCGAGGCCTCGGTCATGTGGGCGTTGGCGGCGTGGAAGTGCCGGTAGACGGGATCGCGGCGGTTCGCCTGCACGCGGCGGAAATAGTGCCGCGCGTGGTGCGGGTGGATGCCGCTGGCGGCGCCGAGGAGGAGCGAGGCGGTGCCCTCGGGCTTCACCTACCCTTATAAATGGCTTGTGCCAAAATATTTTATCTGCTCTACATAAGCTGTGCTTCGCAATAGCGCGTCCTTCTATACTCCTGTTAGTCGCTGCCAGTGGATCATACTTGTTACTTTGATAATCGTATTAGTTTCTGCCGGCGTCTCAAAGATTGCAAATTGGCCGGAATGGGCAGCAGCCATGCAACAATTGCCCAGCTGGCTCTTCCCTTCGCTCGTAACGAAACTGCTTCCGTGGATTGAAATCGGCGTAGCGGCGCTGGCAATTATTACCGGGGCTAGCGCGCCCGCAATTTTTGCGCTCCGCACGTTGGGCGTATTTTTTTGCGGGGCCGCTACTTTACTTTGGCATCTAAAGATTAATGATAGGTGTCTATGTTTTCACGGGAGTTTGGCGCTTCCGTGGTTGACTGCACTTCCAGCCGCTCTATTTAAGGCCATGTTTTTCCTATGCTGCGCGACAATCATCGAAAAAGGCAGATTGCTTTACCCCCACAAAAAGACAGATGAAAAATCCCCAAGTCAGCTCTTATAAATCAAAAGTTAAGAACTTTTTCCTACTGGCATTCCTTGGCACAGCTTTACCCTTATTCGCTGTTACGGCCGCCCAGTGCCTCAGCATGTATATCACAATGGAATCCGGCACGATGAACCGATACCGAGATGGGCAAATTTCGACCATAGAGATGTTGTTGGAAAGAGAGTTTAATAGTGCAGCCTATGCCTCATGCATGGAGTTGGCAAACCAGCATCAGGAGTAGCTTCACTTGCCTATGCGTTTCTTTTGGATCGCCGCTCTCGCGGCCGTGGTCGTGTTGGCTGTTGTGCGCAGCCAGAAAACTGCTTCGACCACGCCGCGTATCGCTGAACGCACCGAGCCTACTGCTACTTCGCAATCTCCACATCAGATTTCTCAGGAAGTCTCCAACCCGCCTCGCACCGCGCCGAGTCAGCCTGAGCTGAAGCCAGTCTATCCGAATGACATCAAGCAGGCCTTGGAGCGTTCCCGTGAGAGAGCTGAAAAATTGTATGCCCGTTTTCCAGGCACAAAGGAGAAATTGCTGGCTCGGCACAGAATCGATGCCGCCCTGAGATTAGGTGAATTCCTTTCCCACGCTGGAATCGTTGGCGAGACGCGCGATCGATTGCTCGATTTGCTCGCCGAAGAAATGGAGGCACCGAACCGGGGAGAACTTGGCGAGCGGGAGGTGATGGAAATGCGTCAATTGATTGGCGACGAAAAATTTGAACAGTTGCGAGCCTACGAAAAGATTGCCCCGGGACTGCACCGGGCCGATGAAATCGTCGCGCGTCTCCGCGACGCGCAGGTCGAACTCGGCGAAAGCGAGGCCGGCATCCGCGAACTCGCAGCCAACACTGCTTCGGCGACGGAGCAAATCAGACGACGCATCTACCAGGGAACCCCGATCGATCCCACTGAGGAGCGACAGCTAACCGAGCAGGCGCGGGCGCGATTTCAGACATTGCGCAATGCGTTGAGCGCGACCGGCGACGAGCGGGCGCTGCAGGCTCTCGATGCGTGGATCGCGCAGAAAATTAACGCTGATCTAAAGTTCGCGAAGGAAGCGATCGCGTGGCACGCCAAGAGCAGGCCGTGAATCTCGAGTCGTCAGCTGCGCTCCGGATCCACCGCGGATTTTTCATTGCCTGCACTTCTCCAGCGAAACAACACTGTCCGAAATTTTTGAACCGCGGATGGACACATATGAACACCAATGGGTCGGAGCGGCGGCGCGTATCTCATCGCATTTCTCCACGTCCTTCGCGTTGATGTTTGCATAGGGGGCAGTCTGACGGGACCTCGACCGAACGATGGAAAGTTTGGCCACGAAGAGGCGCAAAAATCCTCCGCTTCGGGTCGCTTGCCTCTGCGCCTATAGGCTCACGCGCATCGGTCCTCTCCAACCTGTAGGGCCGGACCTTGGTCCGGCCTCGATGGATTCATCACGTTCGCGGCCGGACTAAGGTCCAGCCCTACAGCAAGACACTCGCTGCGATTGTTCATTGTGTCTCATCGTGGCTAATACGTCCGACGATCCCGGCCCGCGGGGCCACGGGCCCTCCGACGTGAAACTGACTTTCCTCACGTCAGCTCGCAGGTGCCGCCGGCGCAGGCGGCGACTTCCTTGAGGGCGGTGTTGTCGGAGTTTTCGGCGAGTTGCGTGTAGTCAACCGGGACGTAGCGCAGGCGGTTCCACTTGGCGACGTCGTCCTCGGTGCGGACTTCCTCGCGCGGGGCCTGAGGGTAGCGCTTGTCGCCGTCGTCGCCGAGCAGGGCGACACCGGTGAAGCTGTCGCGGTGCTGCCAGATGAAGTCGGCGACGGCGTTCCATTCCTTCGGCTTCACGGTGCAGGTGTTGGAGACATTGTGGTGGAGGCCGGGCGAGCGCGAGGTGGGGGCCTCGCCGTTGAGCACCCAGTGCTGCTGCACGAGCTGCACGAAGCGCAGGAAGTCCACCGCGCCGATCTCGTCGCGCAGGATGGCGTGCGGCGGCGCCTCGACGGCGAAGGTGATGACGTCGTCGGTCTCGGGCCGGTAGACGGAGGCCTCGGTGAGGTGCGGGTTGGCGGCGGCGAAGTGCCGGTAGACCGGATCGCGGCGGTTGGCCTGCACGCGGCGGAAATAGTGCCGCGCGTGGTGCGGGTGGATGCCGCTCGCGGCGCCGAGGAGGAGCGAGGCGGTGCCCTCGGGCTTCACGCAGGTGACGCGCGCCGCGGGGCGGATGCCGATGGCGCGCGCGACGATCTGGTTGGCCGCGCGGCAGAGGCGGGCGCCGCGCTCGAGAACGTCCGGGTTGAAGAGGATCTCGGGGTTGTCCATGAACCCGCAGATCGAGACGCCGAGGAGGGCATCGCGCTCGTTGAGGTAGCGCGTGACCGGGCCGAGATACGGGATGTCGGTGTAGGCGGCTTGGAGCGTGCCGATGACGGCGGCGTGGATGCAGGCGACCAGGAAGTCGTCGACAGTCTGGAGCGCCGCGCCGTTGATCGTGCTGAGATTGCACATCTGCCAGCCGGAGAGGCGCGTGCCGGGCTCGACCGAGCCGGCGTAGCCGAGCGCGCGGAGCTTCGCGACCTCGGCCTCGTCGTCGAGCGCCCCGCCGACGACCGGATGCAGGCCGATCTCGCAACACGGGTTGCAGCCGTAGTCGGGATGGTCGGCGAAGTAGAATCCGGGCTCGCCGAACTCCTTCTGCGCCGCGAAGAGGCGGCGGAAGAGCGTGTCGTCGGTGCCGGAGCGCGCGAGCACGGCGGAGTTGTTCGAGGCGGAGCGCTGCGGGTTCTTCTCGAACCAGTTGCCGGTCTTGGCCGACATCATCTCCTCGTCGTCGGGCGAGAAGAGGCAGATCGTCGCCGAGCGGCGGATGCCGCCGCTGAGCACGGCGCGCGCGGTGAACATGCAGATGTCGTAGACCTCGATCGGACGGAGCTTGCGGCCGGAGGCGGCGGCGAGGATGGCGTCGACGTCGAGGAGCGCCTGCTTGAGCGGCAGGTGCCCGGGGGCCTTGCCGCCGGCGGTGACGAGCGCGGCACCGCGCGGGCGGATGAGCGAGTAGTTGAACTCGGCCTTGAAGTGCTCGACGTGGCTGCGGACGAGGAAATGCAGCGCGTCCGACCAGCCCTCGATCGTGTCCGGGATCGTGTAATGCTCGACGGGCAGCTCCATTTCCTCGCCACGCACGGGCAGGGCCGGCAGGCGTTCGACGTGATGCCGCTGCACGCTGAAGCCGCAGCCGGTGCCCGCGAGGAGGAGGAAGAAATACTCGCGGAAGAACTCGAGCCGGTCGACGGGGCTGAAGGAGCAGTTGAAGAGGCGCGCGTGGTTGCGGAGGATGGCGTCGCCGCCGAACTGCAGCGAGCGCATCGAGGGGAGCACGCGCTTCATGGCCACGGCGCCGAAGGCGCGGTGGATGGCGTCGGACAGCGTGCCGCCCGCCAGCCACTCGGACAGAAGCCGGCGGTCGGCCGGAGCAACCGGCGAGGTGTCGTCGGGCGCGGGCAGGCGTTGCGGCAGGCGGACGTGGAAGTGATCGAGGTGCATCGCCATCACGCGGCGCGCAGCCTCGGGAAAGGACTCGCGGCGGCCGAGGTCGCGGCGGAAGCGGGCGTATTTTGACGTGGCGATGTAGTCGCTCAGGCCGTTCTCCGCGTAATGGTTGAGCCGGTGCGCGGCCTGCTTGGCGCGGTAGATGATGTAGGCGCGCGCGACTTCCCACTCGCCCTCGGCGGCGATGGCCTTCTCGACGGTGTCCTGCACCTCCTCGATCGTCGGATGGCGGCCGGCGCGATAGACGAGCTCAACCATGCGTGCGACGCGAGCGGCGATGGCCTGGACGCGGAGAAAGGTCTCGGCATCGAGCCCGAAGCGCGCCGCGGGGTTGTCGCGATGGGGATTGTCGGTCGTGCCGTGGCGGACCTCATAGAAGGCCAGGGCGACGGCCCGCGCGACCTTGGCGGCGTCCCACGGCACGGTGGAGCCGTCGCGCTTGACGACCTGGCGATCGGCCGGGGCGATGGCGGTGACGGCGTGGCGGGAGGTGAATTTGGACAAAAGCGTGGCGGAACTCATGGCGGTTGAGGTGCTGCATCATACGCGCCGGCGGCGCGGGCCGCTAACCATCGGTTGCGCAAAGACGCGAATCACTGCGCATATCTTGGCGTGAAAAACCACCGGACGCCTCGGCCACGGAAGGCGAAGTAATCCGCCGCCCGGGCGACGTCCCAAGGTGCCCATCGGCGCACAAAACCCGAACGGTGGGTTGTGCTCGCCCGCGTCCCGGATTTACCGCCGCGTCCACCGGCTCCGGCGATTCTCCTCTCGACCGCTCGCCGCGGCAGTTTTCTGTGACTCCCTGCGTCCCTTCGCGGCCGACCGTCAATTCGCCGCCGCCACGACCGCCGCCCCGATGGAGACGGCATACGCCGCCACGAAACTGAACGACACGGCGTCCCACTGGCCGAACCACTCGCGCACGCGTGCGGCCCGGAGGGCGCCATACCAGCCGGCCCAAAACACGCCCGCCGCCGGCGGCACCGCCACCGCCACCTCGGCATCGAACGCCTGCGCGAGCAGCACGAACAGCGCCGCTGCGCCGACCATGTGCAGCACACCTTCACTCGCACCGACGCGACGCAGGGAAAATTGGACCGTGGCTTCCTGTTTCATGCCACCACCCTACCCGATGCCCCGCGCCGAATCCATACGCAGCCCTGCGTAACGGATTGACCGACGGCCCGGGGCCATCCGGCTAACTCCGTCGAGTAATCACTCCCCCAATGCGGAGCCCGTCGGCATTTTTGTAGGGCGGGGTCGCCGAACCCCGCCGCGAACATGATTGAGCGCTCGTAGCAAAGGCGGGGTTCGGCGACCCCGCCCTACACCAAAGGTCTGCTGGCCCATGTAGGGGCGCAGTCTTGCTGCGCCCTGCGCGCTCACTCCGCCCGCCGCCCGCAGAGATTCTGCGCCAATCGCAAAATATCCGCCAGCACGCCGGCCGCCGTCACATCGCCGCCCGCCCCCGCGCCGCGCACCACGAGCGGATACTCGCGATACCGCGCCGTGTGGAACGCCACGAAGGCCTCCGCCCCGCGCAGGCCCGCCGCCGGATGCGTCGCATCGACGCCGACCGGCGCCACGACCACCTGCGCCCCGGCCGCGCCGGGCTCGATGCGCGCGACGTAGCGCAGCAACTTTCCTTCGGCTTTCAATTTCTCCACGCGTCCGGCGAAATCCGCGTCCGCCGCCGCGAGCGCGCCGAGGAATCTCTCCGGATCGTCCTCGCCGAGGAATTCCGCGGGCACGAACGGCTCCAGCTTCACGTCGCTGAGGTCGAGCCGCAACCCGAGCTCGCGCGCGAGGATCAGCGCCTTGCGCGCCACGTCGAGACCCGAGAGGTCGTCGCGCGGATGCGGCTCGGTGTAGCCGAGCTCGCGCGCCTTTCGCACCGCCGCGGACAGCGGCACGCCGGCCGTGATCTGCTCACAGAGATAACCGAGCGTGCCGGAAAAAGCGCCCTCGATGCGGACCACCTCGTCGCCCGTGCGCACGAGATTCTTCAAGGTCTCGATCACCGGCAGCGCCGCGCCGACCGTCGTCTCGTAGTGATAGACGCGGTAATGCCGCCGCGCCGCCGCGTGCAGCGCGTCGCGCTCCGCCCGCGGCAGGGCGAGCGGCTGCTTGTTCGCCGACACGACGTTGATGCCGCGCGCAAAGGCCGCGCGATAGACCGCTTCCATGCCCGCCGACGCCGTGCAATCGACGAGCACCGGGTTCGGCCGGCGCGCGAGCGCGTCGAGCAAGGCCGGCACGGGCAACCGCTCCGTCGCGGCGGCGAGCTGTTCCACCGCGCGCTGCGGGTCGAGCCCGCGTTCGTCGAGGAGGCCGCCGGCACTGGCGGCGAGGCCGACGAGGCGCACCTCGACATCGTGATGCGCGCGCAAGCCCGTGCCGTGCGCGGCGAGTTGCCGCAACAGGCTGCCGCCGACGATGCCCTTGCCGAGCAGAAGGACGTTGAGCTCGGCGTGCGCGAGGTTGAAGGCCGCGTGCACCGTGCGCACCGCGAGCGCCGTGTCGGCGGCGTCGACCACGGCCGAGATGCTCCGCGCCGCCGCGCCCTGCGCCAGCGCGCGCACGGGGACACCGACGGACCCGATGGCGTGCAACATCCGTCCGGCCACGTCGGGCCGCGCGACCATCGCCTCCGCTACGAGGGTGACGAGCGACACGGGCGACAGCACCGGGCCGATCGACAGGTCGCCGCGCAGCATCTCCGCCGCGAGCGTGCGGCGCATGATTTCCAGCGCGCGCGGCTCGTCCGCGGCGGGCACGACGACCGAGAAGGTCTGCCCGAGCGTGGACTCGTTGCTCAGCCAGACGCGCACGCCCTCGGCGTCTAGCGCGCCGATGACGCGGCTGCCGACCGGCCGGCTGATGCCGGTGCGGCGCGATTGCAGGCCGAGGAGCGAGAGATTTTCCAGGCTCGTGACGCAGGTCGGGCGCGCGGGGTCGGGGTTGCCCGTCGCGTCGATGCGCGTGCCGGGCGCGTCGGGTTGCGTGGTGCTGCGGATGACCAGCGCCGCGACGCAATCGCGGAGCGGGATGATCGTGCGCGAGTGGAACATCCGCGTGCCGAAATACGCCAGCTCCAGCGCCTCATCGTAGGACAACCGGTCGACCGGCGCGGCCTCGCGCACGAGGTTCGGGTCGGCGGTCATGACGCCGAGCACGTCGGTCCACACCGTCACGGTCGCGGCGGGCAGGAGCGCGGCGAGCAGCGTCGCCGTGTAGTCCGAGCCGTTGCGTCCGAGCGTGGTGGTCTGCCCGTCGCGCGTGCGGCCGATGAAACCGGAGACGATCGGCACGACGCCGTCGAAGTCCGCCCGCAGGCCGGCGAATTTTTCCTGCGTGGCCGCGAGGTCGACCGCCGCCGCGCCGAAGGTGGCGTCGGTGACGACGAAGTCCCGCGCATCGACCGGACGCGCCGCGGCGCCGACTTCGGTCAGGGCGCGGGCGACGAGGGCGATGGAGATGCGTTCGCCGGCGCTGATGACGGCGTCGAGCGAGCGCGGCGAGCACTCGCGGGTCAGCTCGATGCCGGAGAGCGTGCGCTCGACCGGCGTGAGCACGGCGTCGAGGTCGGCCTTGAACGCGCGCAGCCCGTGCGCCGTCAGCACGGGGCGGGCGGTGGAGACCGCCAGCTCGCGCACGCGGCCGAGTTCGCCGCGGGCCTGCGTGATCTCGCCGTCGGCCGCCGAGCGGGCGGCGAGGATGAGCCAGTCCGTCGTGTCGCCCAGCGCGGAGACCACCACCGCCAGCGGCCGGGGGCCGCGGGCGATGAGTTCGAGCACGCGCGGCAGCCGGCCCGGAGTGCCGAGCGAGGTGCCGCCGAATTTGTAGATCTGCCAGGGGGCGTTCATGAAAGCGGGAATCGCAGCGCACGTCGCACGAGGCGGTCGAGCTGGCGCCATTCGAGGAGGAAGGCGTCGTGGCCGTGCGGGCTGCGGATCGTGGCGCGCTGCGCCTTTTTGCCGTGGCGGCGCAGCGCGCGCACCAGCGCCGCAGAATCGGCCGGCGGGAAGAGCACGTCGGAATCCACCGCCGCCACGAGCGTGTTCGCGCGGAACCGGGACAGCGCGGGCCGGCGCGCCCCGGGCAACGGTTGGGTGAGGTCGTGCGCGTCCATCGCGTCGAGCTGCGCGGCGTAGCAGGCGGGCGTGAAGCGGCCGTGGAGCTTCTCGCCGTGATGGTCGAGATAACCGCCGACGCCCTGCACCTCCTGCCGGCGCGCAAGGCCGGCCGGCGCGCGGTAGGTCAGCATCGCGAGCTGCCGCGCCACGGCGAGACCGCGGGCGGGATCGAGCCGGAGGATCTGCCGCGCGACGTGGTTCCACCCCGCGCTCCACGGCGTGGCGCGGACGCTCGTGGCCAAGGCGAGCACGCGCGCGACGCGCGCCGGCGCGAGCGCGGCGAGGGTCAGCGCGATCATCCCGCCGAGCGAACCGCCGGCGACGAGGTCGAGCCGCCGCACGCCGAGCGCGTCGAGCCCGAGGACGATCGCGCGCGCCTGGTCGACGACCGTCAGTTTGGCCCCGCGCGGAAATCCCGGCGCGCCCGGAGCGCTCGAGCCGTAGAACGAGCCGAGGTTGTTGAAGCCGATGAGCCGATGCTTCTCCGGATCGAGCGCGCGGCCGGGGCCGATGAGCGGATCCCACCAGCCCTCGGGACCGCCGGCGCAGGGGCCGCCGGTGAGGGCATGGACAAGCAGCACGGTCGGGACGTCGGGACGAGGACATCGCGGCTCGTCGCCCGCGCGGCTCCACCACCACGCCGCCGCGCGATGCCGGCGCACGACCCCGCCGCGGACGAGCGGCAGGTCGGGCAGCGTGAGCAGAAAAGCCGTGGGAGCGGCGGGCATGCGGACAGGCGATGCGCGGAACCCGCCGCGGGCAACGCAAGGGCAGGTCATAGGCCGAAAGAATATGACAGTCACGGGCGCGCCGGTGACACGCCGCGGCGTTGTGCCCGCGCGGCGGCGGCGCGCCAATCGACGCGTGCCGCTCCGCTCCTTTCCCCTCGGTCAACCCATCCCGGGCTCCGTCCATTCCGTGTCGTGCTCGCTGCCGACGCTGGCGGACGTGATCGGCTACGAGGAGCGCGACCCGGCCGTGCTCGCGGCGCTGCAAAGCGGTTATCCGCGCTTCGCCGCACACCCGTTCGTGCGCGCGGTCACCGAGCGCCTGACGCGCGCGCACGCCGCGCCCGGCGAACAGGTCTGGCCCGTGCTCAGCCCGCGCGCGGCCGCCGCGCTCGTGCAACACCTCGGCGCGGGCCGCATCGTGGAGGAAGATGGCGTCACCGCCGTGCTCCATGCCGCGGAACCGGCGCTCGCGGCGCGCGCGAAAGCGTGGCTGCAGCACACAGGCACGTTGCTCGGTTCGCGCGCCGCGGAGGAGGCGCTGGTGCGGGCGGGCGAGCGGACGCACCTCGCGGCGGAGGAAACTTTTTCCGGCGACGCGGCGGCGGAAGTGCAGCGCGTGCTCGCGCCGCTGTTCCCGGGCGCGGAGGGCGACGTGCTGCTCGCGCCGAGCGGGATGAGCGCGATGCATGCGGTGTTCCGCGCCATCAGCGCGGAGCAGGCGGCGCAAGGGCGCACGACGTGGGTGCAGCTCGGCTGGCTGTATCTCGACACGATCGCCCTGCTGAAGAAATTCACGCCTGACCCGGCGCGCGATCACCTCATGCTGCTCGACGTCTCGGACCGCGCCGCGCTCGAGAACCTATTCGCGACCCACGGCGCGCGGATCGCGGGCGTCGTCGTGGAGATGCCGACGAATCCCTTGCTGCACGCGGCCGACCTCGACGCCGTGGCGGAGCTGGCGTGGCGGCACGGCGCGCGGGTGGTCTGCGATCCGTCGGTGGCGTCGCCGTTCAACGTCGATGTGCTCCCGCACGCGGACGCGGTGGCATGGAGTTTGACCAAATACACCTCGCCCGCCGGCGACGTCATGGCCGGGGCGGCGGTGATCAACGCCGCGCGACCCGGCGCCGCGGCGTTGCGCGCGGCCGTGGCGGCGGAGCTCGACGCGCCCGGCGCGCGCGAGCTGGCGCGGCTGGCCTCGCGCATCGGCGGCGCGGCGGACGTCGTGCGCCGCATCAACGCCTCCACGCCGGTCGTGGTGGATTTTCTGGCGCGGCATCCGGCGGTGGAACGCGTGTGGTGGGCGGAGCAACCGGCCACGCGCGCGGCCTATGCGCGGGTGAAGCGGCCCGGCGGCGGCGCGGGCGCCGTGGTGTCGTTCACGCTGCGCGGCGAACTGGCGCGCTTCTACGACCGCGTGGCGGTGCCGAAGGGCCCGAGCTTCGGCATGGCGACGACGCTGCTCTGCCCCTACACCTACCTTGCGCACTACGACTTGCTGCCGCGCCCCGGCGGCTCGGACGGCGCGGAGCTGCGGCGCGCGGGCTTGTCGCCGGACCTGCTCCGCCTCTCCGTCGGCACGGAGCCGGTGGAGGAAATCGTCGCCGCCCTGGCGGCCGCGCTGGCGTGAAAAAGTAGGGCCGGCTTCAGCCGGCCGCAGGAGCGCGAATGTTGCGTATTAAGCGCAATCCGGGTTTGCGCTTAATACGCAACATTCGCGCGGGACGTGCAGGCGAGAGGGAGGCGGGGCGTGTGGGGGTTGGGACGGCGGAGCGGCGGGTGACGGCGTTGTTTTGCTGATCGGTCATGGAGTGCGGGGCGGGAGTTTCGCAGGCCGGCTGAAGCCGGCCCTACCGGCGGCGGTGAATTTCGCCCTCGCCGGGGGGGTGGGAACCGCTTGGATGCGCCGCCCATGACCGATCACTCCCGAACCGACGAGGCGCCGTGGCGCGCCGGCTTGCACAGTGCGCGCGCGACGGCGTTGCCGGGCTTCGTGCTGGTGTGCGCGGCGGCGGCGGTCGTCGTGCTCTATTACCGGAACGCGACCGTGCACGCGTGGCTGGAGGAGCTGGCGAAGTTCCGCGTGCGCGGCGGGTTCTATTACTCGGCGGTGTCGACGGCGCTCTTCGCGGGCATCATCCCGTTCCTTTACCTGCGGGCGAGTCCGTCGACGCGCGGATCGCATCCGTGGCCGCACCTGGCGTTCTTCGCGCTGTTCTGGGGCTACAAGGGCGTCGAGGTCGACCTGCTCTACCGCCTGCAGGCGGCGCTGTTCGGCACGGACGTGAGCGTGCTGACGCTCGGGAAAAAATTGCTCTTCGACCAGATCGTCTACAACGGCATGTTCGCGGCGCCCTACGGCGTGCTGGTCTATGCTTGGAAGGACGCGGGCTTCCGCTGGGCCGGGCCGCTGGCGGATTTCAAGCAGCCGCGCTGGTATGCGCGGCGCGTGCTGCCGGTGATGATCGCCGTCATGGGCGTGTGGGTGCCGGCCGTGCTCTGCATCTACTCGATGCCGCTGGCGCTGCAGTTGCCGCTCAATTCGCTGATCAACTGCTTCTGGGTGATCCTGTTCTCGCTCATCATGGTGCGGCAGGGGCACGGGCAGAAGTAACGGCGCCGCGCGGACTGGGTGATTTGTAGGGGGGCGCAGTCTTGCTGCGCCCTTCCGGCGAGCGCAGCTTCGTGAGGGCGCAGCAAGACTGCGCCCCTACATCGATCCCGACGGAGGCAGGCGGGACGCCTGCGCTACTTTTTCCCCGCATCAGCGCGCGTGGACGCAGCGGCGACGGTTTCTGCTGATGCGCAGCGCGGCCGGGATGGCGGTTGAACGGGGCGCTTGGTCCGGACAGCCTATGGCTTCCGCCGTCCGGCTTGTGCTAGGATGGCGGGCTTCGCCGTGAACACCGTCGCCGCTTCCGTTCCGTCCGCCACCCTACCGCCGCTGCTCGCCATGATCGGCCACACGCCGCTCGTCGCGCTGCCGTTTCCCGACTGGGGCGTGACGCTGCACGCCAAGGCGGAGTTCCTCAACCCGAGCGGCTCGATCAAGGACCGTCTCGCCGCCTGCATCCTGCTCGACGCGCGCGAACGCGGCCTGTTGCGCCCGGACTCGATCATCCTCGAGTGCACGAGCGGCAACACCGGCATCGCGCTCGCCATGGTCGGCACGGCCCTGGGTTACCGCGTGAAGATCCTCATGAGCGAGGGCGCGAGCGTCGAGAGGCGCCACCTCATGCGGCATTTCGGCGCCGAGCTGCAGCTGTTCAAACCCGTCGACGGCTACGGCACCGGCATCGCGCTGAGCGAGGAGATGGCCGCGGCCGACCCGCGCATCTTCCTTCCGCGCCAGTTCGCCAATCCGCTCAACGCGCAGGACCACGTGGATCACACGGGCCGCGAGATCCTCGCGCAACTGCCCGGTCGCATCGACGCCTTCGTCAGCGGCTACGGCACCGGCGGCACGCTCAACGGCTGCAGCCGCGCCCTGCGCGCCGCGCACCCGGCGATCAAGGTCGTCGCGATGGAGCCGGCCGAGGCCGCCATGCTCTCCGGTGAAATGCCCTGCTGCCACAGCATCGAGGGCGTCGCCGGCGGCTACCTGCCGCCGCTGCTCCAAGGCGTGCAAGTCGACTGGCCGGAAAAGGTCTCCAGCGCCGACGCGCTCGCCATGACGCGCCGCCTCGCCCGTGATTTCGGCCTGCTCGTCGGCACCTCGTCCGGCGCCAACGTCGTCGCCGCCCTCCGCACGGCGAAAAAACTCGGCCCCGACGCCCGCGTCGTCACCATTCTCTGCGACCGCGCCGAACGCTATTATTCCACGAAACTTTTCGCGGAAACCCCCGCTTCGTCCGTCTAAGCTCTGGGGAACCCCGTTCCCCGACCGCCGTCCCAACTCCTTTACGCCTCCGCCCGCCCGCCCCCCGGCGCCCGGGCGATCCCCGTTTGAAATAAACCCCCGACCGCCTACTCTCACCCGTGATGCATCTCCGCCGTTTCCTCGCCACCCTGACCGGCCTCGCCCTCTTCGCCGCGCTCTTCCTGTCCGCCTCCGCCCAACCGGTCCGCCACGGCTCCGTCGTCGCCCAGCTCGTCGCGCACGACGCCTCGATCCAGCCCGGCCAGCCGTTCTGGGTCGCCCTGCGCCTGCAACACGACCCGCATTGGCACACCTACTGGATCAACCCCGGCACCGGTTACCCGACCGCCCTCACCTGGACGCTGCCGCCGGGCTTCACCGCCGGCCCTATCGTCTGGCCCACGCCTTACGTCGTGAAGGACACCGCCGGCAAGGTCACTGGCAACGGCTACGAGAACGACACGCTCCTCTTCGTCCAGATCACGCCGCCCGCCGACCTTGCCGTCGGCTCGACGGTGACGCTGAAGGCCTTCGCCGAATGGCTCATGTGCAAGGACGTCTGCATGCCCGGCGAAGCCGAGCTCACGCTCACGCGCCCGGTGACCGCCGAGAAGCCCGGCGCGGACATGTCGATCGCCCGCATCTTCAACAACACCTTCTACCAACTCCCGCGCGACGCGAAGGACTGGGCCTTCTCCGCCCGCCGCGACGGCAACCGCATCACGCTGCGCATCACGCCGCGCGCCGAGACGACGCACGACCTCGGCGAATTGCACTACTTCGACGAGAACGCCGTCGTCGATTACGCCGCGCCGCAGAAGCTCACGCGCGATGGCGCCACTTATCAGCTCGAACTCGTCGCCGCCTCCGACGGCCCGGCCGACGCCCCGGGCCTGAAGGGCATCCTGCGCGCGAGCAACGGCATCGCCCCCGTCTCGACCGCCAAGGGCCTGCTCGTCGACACACCCTTCGTCGTGCGCGAGCCGATCAAGGCCGCCGCCGGCGCCGACGCCGCCACGAAGACCGCGGGCGGTGACGCCGCCAACGCCGCGGGTGCGGGCGCCGCTGGCGCGCCCGCCGCCACGTCCCTCTTCGCCACGCTCGTGCTCGCCCTGCTCGGCGGCCTCGTGCTGAACCTGATGCCCTGCGTGTTCCCCGTGCTCGGCATCAAGATCATGGGCTTCGTCAACCAGTCGGGCAGCGACAAGGCCAAGGTCGTGCAGCACGGCCTCGTGTTCACGGCCGGTGTGCTCTTCTCGTTCTGGGCCCTCGCCGGCCTGCTCCTCGCGCTCCGCTCCGGCGGCGCGCAGCTCGGCTGGGGATTCCAGCTGCAATCGCCCGCCTTCGTCTTCGGCATGGCGGCGTTCCTTCTCATCTTCGCGCTGAACCTCAGCGGCCTCTTCGAGGTCGGCCTCTCCGCCACGGGTGCCGGCGCGTCGTTGCAGAGCAAGGAGGGCCTCGCGGGCTCGTTCTTCACCGGCATGCTCGCCACGCTCGTCGCCACGCCGTGCAGCGCGCCGTTCCTCGCGCCCGCGCTCGGCGCCGCGCTCGCGCTTTCCGCCGGCGAATCGCTCCTCGTGTTCACCGCCATCGCGCTCGGCCTCGCCGTGCCGTATCTGCTGCTCTCGATCTTCCCCTCGGCGATCAAGTTCCTCCCCCGCCCCGGCGCGTGGATGGAGACCTTCAAGCAGTTCATGGCCTTCCCGCTCTACGCGACCGTCGGCTGGCTGCTCTGGGTGCTCGCCGGGCAGACGGCGCACGACGACTACGCGCTGCTCTGGATCGGCTTCGCCTTCGTGCTCATCGCCATGGCCGCGTGGGCCTACGGCCGTTTCGGCCAGGCCTTCGGCAAACCCGCGAAGCAGGCCTTCGGCCGCGTCTTCGCCGCCGTGCTGCTCGCCGGCGGCCTCTGGCTCGGCTGGCCGAAGGAAGTCGCCGCCGCGCCCGCGACCGATGCCAACGGCGTCGTCGCCTACCAAGTTGTCTGGGAAAAATGGAGCCCCGAGGCCGTCGCCGCCGCGCAGGCCGCGGGCCGGTTTGTGTATGTCGACTTCACCGCCCGCTGGTGCGCCACCTGCCAGACGAACAAGGGCGCCGTGTTCTCCTCGGCCGAAGTGCTGGCCGAATTCGGCAAGAAGAACGTGCTCCTGCTGAAGGCCGACTGGACGAACCGCGACGCCGCGATCACGCGCGAGCTCGCGAAGTGGAACCGCTCCGCGGTGCCTTTCAACCTGATCTACGCCCCCGGCAAGCCCGAGCCCGTCATCCTCCCCGAGCTCCTCACCGGCGGCATCGTCCTCGAGAAGCTCGCCGAGGTAGCGAAGTGAGCGAAACGCGTTTTGTAACCTAATAGGTTACAAAACGCCCGCGCCACCGAACGAGTGGGTGGCGCAAGAATGCAGGGCCGGTCTCCGACCGGCCTTTTTCGTTTTCAGTGAACACGGGCGCCGCAAGTGGAGGGCGGCGCCAAACGCGATCCAATCAGCGTCCGCACCGAGTTGTAGGGCGGGGTCTCCCGACCCCGCAGCGCACGACTTGTCACCCACGCAACAACGGCGGGGTCGGGAGACCCCGCCCTACAATTACCAAGACGCATCTCCAAATGCGCCGCCGCGCTGGAGCATCCCGCGAGGGTGTGGCGACGGAGCAAATCAACCGGCAAAAAAGAAAACAGCGGACGTCAGTCCGCTGTCGCGTGGGGAACTGCCGACTTACGTCGGCAGCTACGGGGTGTTTGCGCTGCGCGGGTGGATTTTGATTTCGCCGCGCGTTCGCTCAGTTGCCGCGGGCTTTGAGTTGCTTCTCGGCTTGCGCGAGGATCTCGGGGGCGACTTTCACGCCGGCTTTGGCGAGCGAGGCGTCGAGGATCACCTCGCCCATCATGCAGCCGATGACGATGTCCACCACCTTGCCCTCGCGGTCGATGATGAACTGCGTCGGGATGCCGCGCACGCCGTAGAGCTTGTTCGACGCGCGCTCGGGCTTCCGCTCGGCGGGGTCATGCGACCAGACGATGTCGGGATACTTCTCCCGGTTGCGGCGCACCCAGTCCTCGAACTTGTCGCGAGAGGCATCGCCGCCATGCGGGAGCCGCACCCTGCGGCCCGGAAACCTCGGCCAATGACCCAGCCCTTGGCCCCGGGGCATGGTCGTGCCGTCTTCGACTGTGGGCGTCGTGAATTCCGGCAGAACAGCGGCGGCGCGAGTGAGAGACGGGCGGGGTGGAAATAAGCTGACGGCGGGCAATCGTCGCGGCGGTCTGCACACGTTTGCTTGAAAACCGCCGCCGGGCGGGCGCACACTCCGACATGCCTGCGCCCCGGTCCACCCGTTTGGACAAAACCGGAATCGTCCAGATCGCCGCCAGTTTGGGCGTTTCCCCGTCGACGGTGTCGCGGGCGTTGCGTCCGGAAACGGGACATCTCGTGCGGGAGGACCGGCGCAAGGAGATCCTCGCGCTGGCGGAGAAGCAGAATTTCTCGCCCCACCCCGGCGCGCGCATGTTGCGCAAGGGCGTCAACTCCACGCTCACGGTCGTGGTGCCGCTCGACGAGAACATCTTCTTCTCGGAATACTACGGGCGCTTCCTCGCGGGCACGCTGCACGCTGCCGCAGCGCGCGGGTGGGGCGTGCAGATCTGCACGCTGCGGCGCAAGCCGGGCGTGGGTTTCCGCGAGGCCATGCAGCAGCTGAGCCTCGATTCCTCCGGACTCATCTACCTCGCCGAGCCGCTCTCGGTGGCGGATGCGCACGAGTTGAAGGGCTACCGCCGGCCCTTCGTGCTGACCAAGTCCGCGCTCCCGCTCGGCGTGCGCGCGGCCGACCTGGACGTGCCTGTGGTCGGCGTGGACAACATCGGCGGCGCCCGCTCGGTCGCCAGCCTGTTGCTGCAGCTGGGCCACCGGAAGATCGGCCTGCTGCTCGGGCCGACCGGCTCGCGCGACGCGGACGAGCGGCGGCAGGGTTACCTCGAGATGCTGGAGAAAGCGGGGGTGCGCCCGCGCGCCGAGTGGATCCACGAGGGCTCGTTCAGCGCCGAGACCGGGCGCGCCGGCCTGGCGAAATTCCTCCAGACGGCGGACCGGCCCACGGCCGTGTGCTGCGCCAACGACGAGATCGCCTTTGGCGCCGTGAACGCCGCGCATGTCGCCGGGCTGCGTTGCCCGCAGGATATTTCCGTCGTCGGTTTCGACGACGGCATCTGGGCCACCAGTTGCCAGCCGGCGCTGACGACGATCCGGCAGCCGTTGGCGGACATGGCGGAGCGGGCCGTCGGCCTGATCGTCGAGGCGGTCGCCGCCCGGACCGGACAGGCGCACCGCGCCCTGCTGGACGAGATGCCGGTGCCGATGATGATCCGCGAGTCGACGCAACCGGTGCGCGGACGCTAGGGTGGATTAATCCAAACCGCAACCGCCGGACCAAGAAAGGCGCGGTGCCTGTCCGGCTCGGCGCAAATGAGGCCAGACCCCCGCAGATGGCATTGGTCCTCGCGCGGCGATCTGACGGCTGGGCGTGCGCGTCTCGCCGAGCCGCGGCTCACCCGGAGGGTTCGCCCTCCACCGACACGCGCGTCGCTCAATGGCGCGAGGCCGGGTGGAGGGTTCTCATCACGCGAGGCTCGCCAAGCGCGACCGTGGCGATTCCGCGGGATTGCTGCGCCGCTTCGCTCCACGCAATGGCAGTCCCAAAGCCGGGAAAAATCGAAAATAAGAAAACGTTTTCATCCGCGCGCATACCCGGGATGGCGGGGGGCGGCAGTGGCCCGGACGCCTTCGCACTGATCCCGGGAGTGCCGCCGAAAAAATCAATCCATGCGCAGCATTCCGGCTTGATGTTGCAAACGTTGTCATGCAATGCTGCGCGCCGTTATCTCCCCCTGTTGTGCTGTTTCCCCGTTCCTCCTGTTCAGTTCCGTCCGGCCGGCGTTGGTGTTCGTGGATCGTTCCCGGCACCCTGGCGGCCGGTTTGGCCGTGGCGTCCGCGTGCGCGGCCGCGGCTGCACCGGAGACGAAATTGAGCGCGACGGATGAGGCGCTGCTGGAGGCTCTGCAGCGCACGGCGTTCCAGTTCTTCGACGAGCAGGCGCATCCGGTGACGGGCTTGGTGCGCGACCGGGCGCGGGCGGACGGCTCGCCGAGCGAAGGCAAGGCCAGCATCGCGGCCTCGGGTTTTTCGCTCAGCGCGTGGGTCATCGCGGCGGAGCGCGGGTGGGTGACGCGCGAGCAGGCGCTGGCGCGCGTGCGGCACAAGCTGCGCTTCCTCGCCGAGCACGCGCCGCGCGAGCACGGATTCTTCTATCACTTCATGGAGATGGAGACGGGCGAGCGCGCGTGGAAATGCGAGCTCTCCTCCATCGATTCCGCGCTGCTCTTCGCCGGCGCGATCGTGGCGCGCGAATACTTCGCCGACGAGGAAGTGACCGCGCGGGTGAACGGGCTGCTGGCGGACGTGGACTGGGACTGGTTCCGCAATGGCGGCAAGCTCGTCTCGCTCGGCTGGTTCCCGGAGACGGGCTTCTCGCGCTACCGCTGGGATCATTTCTCCGAGCACGTGCTGATGAGCTTCATGGCGCTCGGCGTGTCGGCCAAGCCGGTCGAGCCTGCGTATTGGCACGCGTGGACGCGCGCGCCGGTGGGCCGCTACGGCGACTACGTCTATCTGCAGGAGCCGCCGCTGTTCGTGCATCAGTTTCCGCAGGGCTACCTCGATCTGCGCGACCGGCGCGACGCCTACGCCGACTACTTCCGCAATTCGCAGCTGGCGACGCTGGCGCAGCGCCAGTTCAGCATCGATCTTCGCGGGGAGTTTCCGCTCTGGGGCGAGAATCTCTGGGGCCTGACCGCTTCCGATTCCGCCGCGGGTTACCGCGCGTGGGGCGGTCCGCCGCGCACGCTGCAATTCAACGCGCTCGACGGCACCGTGGTGCCGTGCGCGCCGGCCGGCTCGCTGCCGTTCGCGCCGCGCGAGACGCTGCAGGTGCTGCACCACATGCGCGACGTCTACGGCGACCGCATCTGGAAGCGCTACGGGTTCGTGGACGCCTTCAATCCGCACAACGGCTGGGTGAACGAGGACGTGATCGGCATCGATCTGGGCATCTCGCTCGTGCAGGCCGAGAATCTGCGCACCGGGCTGATCCACCGCCTGTTCATGCAGGCGCCGGAAATCCAGACCGGCCTGCGCCAAGCCGGGCTCTTCTCAACGCGTCGCACGCTCGCCGAGGCGGATAAAATTGCCGTGACGAGCCAGGCGCGCAGCGCGTGGCAATCGCTGCTCAAGACTCCGGCGAGTCCCGGCCCGCAACTCACCGCGACGCTCGCCGCGTGGCAACTGGGCTGGCTCAACGAGGCCGAGGCGGCGGCGCGCATCGCGGCGGCGTTGCCGGCGGTCCGGCAAACGGCCGAGGCTGATCGCCCGGCTCTGTTCGCGGCCATGCTCACGGCGCGGCAGGCGTTGCCCGGACTCCAGGGCGTCTTGAACGAGTATCGCACCGACGTGACTTGGACGCCGGCCGCGACGGCGGGCGAATTGGGGAGCCAAGCGCGACTCGCGGTCTTCCTCGATATCGTGCGCGGCACGCGGCCCGCGGCAGAGTGGGGCGCGCAAGCACGCACGACGCAGAAGCTCGGCGCCGTGCATGTGCTCGCGCCGGCCACCCCGGCCGATGCCGTGCTGCCCGGACTTTGGCTCGACGAGCGCGGCATCGTCACCGGAGCTTCCGCCGGTCAGCTGGCGCATGCGCGGCTCAGCGAGGCGTCGGCAAGCCGGCCCGATGCGTGGACGCTGGCGCTGTTGCTCGATCAATTTCCCGGCGAGATCGTGGCGCGCCCGGCGAGCGAACTGGGTGCGCTCGCTCCGGGCGACGCTGACGCTCAGGCCGCGCTCGTCATCACCGCGGCGAATCTCCTGCACGGCGATATCGTGCGCCGCTGGTTCCAGCAGGACGCGGGCGTGCGGGCGGCGCGGACGGCGATCGCGGAATTCGGCGAGGCTGCCTTCGGGCCCAACACTTCCATCTATGCGCAGCGCGAGCTGGCGGGCCCGCGGCAGGTGCCGCCGCAACGCGTGGCGCGCGCCGTGTCTGCCACGACGCCGCGCGCGCAGTGGGATTGGCAGACGGTCGCCGGCATCGAGTTCAAGGATTCCAACGCCGACACCCGACCGACGGACGCGCCGGTGTCGATGCGCTTTGCCTTCACTTGGGACGCGACCGCGCTGCGCTTCCACGCCGAGGTCGTCGACACGCCGCCGGGCTACGCCGTGCCGGAGGAGCGCAACCGGTTCGTCGAAGTGTTCTTCGATCCGGCGCAGGACGGCTTCGTCTGGATGGACGAGGGCGACCACCAGTTCTCGTTCCGTTCCACCGGCGAGGCGCGCGAGCATTTCCGCGGCGGCTCCGTCGCCGCGCGCGTGCAGGCGGGCGGCGACGGCTACGCGGTGGAGGCCGAGATCCCCTGGGCCACGCTCGGCGTGGAGCCGCGCGCGGGGCTCGCGCTCGGCGTGACCCCGGCGGCGATCTCCGAAGGCACGCGCGAGTGGCAGCCGATGATGAAGCTCAACTGGTCGATCTTCCGCGAATCCGCCGGCCGCGCCCGCCTCGGCGTCGTGCGCCTCGAGTGAACCCCCGTTCCCGACCCTGTAATTTGCCCCACCCAGTTTTCTTCGTTCGCCCCGTCCGTCGGGGCCCGTTCGAACCCTAAACCCCATGAAAACACCAACCCTCCGCCAGATCACGTCGGCAGTCCTGCTGACGTTGGGCCTCCAGGCCCCGATGCATGCGCAGTCGGCACCAGTTCCGGCTGATCCAACCCCGGCAGCGGACGATGTCCTCGTCCTCTCGCCATTCACGGTCAACACCGACAAGGACTACGGTTACATCGCCGTCGACTCCCTCGCCGGCGGCCGCACCAACACCCCGATCAAGCTCACGCCCGCGTCGATCTCCTCGCTCACGCGCACGTTCCTCGACGACCTCGGCATCACGAACGTCCGCGATGCCGTCAAGTGGGCCCCGAACGTCGTGCCGGCCAACCCCGACGCCGGCAAGGGCTTCGGCGGCTCCGCCTTCCACGCGTGGTCCTTCAACTACCGCAGCGCCGGCGAAGGCCAGCAGGGCGGCCCCGGACCGACTCGCAACTACTTCTCCTTCTACCAGGACGCCGACGCCTACAACATCGAGCGCGTCGAGTTCCTCCGCGGACCCAATTCGCTCGTTTTCGGCCTCGGCACCGTCGGCGGCACGCTCTCGACCTATACCAAGGTCGCCCGCACCGACAAAAACTTCTTCACCCCCACCGTCGTGATGGATGACAACGGCAGTCTCCGCTTCGAGGTCGACTACAACCGCGCGGTCTCCAAGGACTTCGCCATCCGCATCAACGCCGTCAACGACGACAACAACGGCTGGCGCGAGGGCGACGAGAGCGAGTTCATGGCCGCCGACGTCGCGCTCCTCTACCGCCCAACCGACAAGACCTCCCTCCGTGTCGAGTTCGAGGTCGCCCGCAAGGAGCGCACCCTGATCTCCTCGAGCATCTCCGACAAGCTCTCCGGCTGGGACGGCGTCACCGCATCCCAGACCTGGGGTGCCACGCCGACCGGCCCCGCCCGCGTCGAGCGCATGCAGAACGCCGGTGCCTGGGGCGACTGGCTGAATCCCTTCTGGGTCTACACCCCGACCCTCGGCCAAAACGCCCTCATGGGCTGGGCTGGCGGCTGGGCTTCCACCACTTCCCAAACGGAGACTTGGGCCGCGCTCCCCTACCAACCGCAAGCCGGCTGGTATCCCTCCCAGATCAAACTCGACTGGCACGCCAGCTACGCCTCCACCGCCAATATCCCGGTCATGCCGAGCCGCGACTGGACCTACGGTCACGGCATCAGCGAGATCGATTACCACAACATCACGGCGTTCCTCGACCACCAGTTCTCCAAGAATTTCGACGTCTCGCTTTCCTTCTACCGCTATGCCGACGACCAAACCGCCAAGGACTATGAAGGCACCGGCGGCGCCGCCATCGACATCAACAAGCAGCTCCCGAACGGCTCCCCGAATCCGAATTACGGCAAGGCCTTCGCCGACTTCTTCCTGAGCAAGCAGACCCAGAAGCGCGACGTGACCGAAGCCCGCGCCATGGTCAACTACAACTTCGAGTCCGAGCTCTTCGGCACCCCGTGGAAGCAGCGCTTCAGCGCCTCCACCGCCCGCAAGGAAGTCAACATCTCCGCCCGCCAATATCTCGGCCAGGTCGGCAACGGCACCACCATCACCAACCCCGCCGACTGGGTGCAGAACATGATCTGGGGCCGCATCTATCTCGACAATCCCAACCAGCTCCTCAATCCCCCCGAGGTCGCCCCCAACGGCCGCGCCATCTCCTACATGCCCAAGGCCGACGGCTACTGGTTCGACTTCGACGACACCTTCGAGCTCACCGACGTGGCTTTCGTCTCCCACACGCTGCTTTTCAACGACAAGCTCTCCCTGCTCGCCGGCGCCCGCCGCGACAGCTACGACGAGCACATCGTCGAACTCCGCCGCGGTGCCAACCTGACCGACCGGATCTCCGACGAGAGCCAGAGCGGCACCACCTACTCCGCCGGTGCCGTCTACTACTTCGGCTGGCTCGGCATCTTCGCCAATTACTCCGAGAACATCCAGCCGCCCAACCCCGGCTCCCAGCCCCTCATCGGCGGCACCCGCCCGAACCCGGAGGAGGGCAGCGGCCTCGACTACGGCATCCGCATTTCCACCGGTGACGGCAAATACTACGCCGTCCTCAGCCGCTACGACACCAAGTCCGAGGGCCACCTCGTCGAAAACCCCATCGGCCTGCGCGGCATCTGGCAAAAATACAACATCGTGAAGGGCCTCTCCACCGACTCGGGCAACGGCAGCCTCGCGTATTCCGACACCACATCTCGCGATGTCACCGGCTACGAACTCGAGATCACCGCCAACCCGATCAACGGCCTCCGCATCCAGGCCAGCTACGCCAAGCCCGAGGCCACCGTCGTGGACTTCTACCCCGGTGCCCGCGACCACTTCGCCTCCAACCTCGCGACCTGGAACACCGCCGTGAACGGCACCGAGAGCACCGCCTCCAACCGCGATGCCCTCCGTGGCGAGATCGCCAGCGTCCAGTCCGCCCTGAACAACGCCGCCCCGGGCGTCATCCAGAACGGCTCCGTCAAGTTCACCGCCAGCCTCTTCGCCAACTACACGTTCACCGGCGACACCCTCAAGGGCCTGTCGTTCGGCGCCGGCATGGCGCGCACCGGCAAGAAATACGCCGGCATCTTCGACAACAAGCCGACCTGGGCCGACACCGTCACTTCCACCTCCGCGGTCATCGCCTACGAGACCAAGTTCGGCAAGATTCCCGCCCGCTTCGCACTCAACATCGACAACGTCCTCGACGATGACGACCCGATCGTGACCGGCTATCACTGGGGCTATCGCACCCAGGGTGGCGGCCTCGTCGCCGATCAGTTCTATCTGCCCTCGCCGCGGACCTTCCGCCTCTCGGCCCGCTTCACGTTCTGATCCCTCCGGGGCGCCGGCCGTCATCACCGGCGCCCTTTGCCTGTTCCGGGTGTGCCGCCCCGTGCCCTGGGGCGCGGGGCGGCAGCCTTCGACCATCATTCCCGCACCCAACCTCATCCGCGTGACACCTCCGGCCACCTCCCCGCGCATGACTTCCCCGGTCGCGCGCGCGATCCAGCTCCCTGCCACCCCCGCCTTCGGCCTGCACGAGCTCAGCTCGGCCAGCGGACTTCGCCTGCAGGTGCTGCCCACCGGCGCGCTCTTCGCACTCCGTCACGCGGAAACACTTCTCAACCAGGTCCTGCCCGGTCCCGCCGAGGACGGGCTCTTCCGCCTCCTGCTGCGCTGGCGCGGCGAGGGCGGAACCACCCGCCATTGGACGCCGCTGGCCGGACCGGCCGCGGAATTCAGCGCCGGACGCGAAGCCGCCTCCTGGCGCACCCGACCGGCGGAGGGTCTCTCCGCGGTCACCACTTTCTCCCTCCACCCGCAGCTCGCCGCCTGGTGCTGGCGCGTCGAGGTCGTCAACGGCGCCGCCGTCCCGCTCCTCTGCGACGTCCTGCACGCGCAGGATCTCGGCCTCGCCGACCTCGCCGCCGTGCGCAACAACGAGGCCTACGTCTCGCAATACCTCGACCTGCTGCCCGTCGAAGATGCGGCCTTCGGCCCCGTCATCCTCGCGCGGCAAAACCAAAGCATGGCCGGCGGCCGCCGGCCCTGGGCGGCGTTCGCCTCCGCCGAGGGTGCCGCCGCCTTTTGCACGGATGGCTGGCAGTTTTTCGGCGCCGACCACCGGCTCACCGGCGAGCCGGCCGCGGTGCGCGCGGCCCAGCTGCCTTCGCGCCGCTTGCAGTATGAATTCGCGGTCGCCGGCCTGCAGAGCCGCGAGCTCCGGCTGGCGCCGGGTGCGCGCACGACCTTCACCTTCCTCGCCCGCTACCTGCCGGATCATCCGGAAATCTCCCGCGCGGCGGATGTCGCGCGACTGCGCGAATTGCTGCCGCTGACCTGGGCGGCGTCGGCCGTGGTGCCGACGGGCGCGCCGGTGCGGCCGGATTCGGTTTTCCTCACGGCGCCGTGGTTGCACGGCGCGGAGCCGACGGAGGCGGAGTTGCAGTCGTGGTTCCCGGGCGGGCACCGGCACGTCGAGCGCGCGGCTGCGGGTGGCGTGCAATCCTTCTTCCACCGCGCCGGCACCCATGTCGTCACGCGCGCCAAGGAGGCCGCGATCGAGCGGCCGCACGGCCACATCCTGCGCTCCGGCACGGCGGCGTGGATCGACGACGCGCAGTTCGGCCTCACGTGCTATGCGGCGGGCATTTTCGGGGCGCAGGCCTACGCCGGCAACCCGAGCCTCGCGCGTCTGCTCTCCGTGGTGCGCCATCACCTCAACGTCGCGCGGGCCGGCGGCCAGCGGGTTTTCGTGCGCGCGCCCGGCGGCGTCTGGCGGCAACTCGGTGTGCCGAGCGCGTTCGCTCTCGATCCGGGCGAGGTGCGCTGGATCTACCGCGACGGTGACGCGCGCATCGAGGCGCGCGTCTGGTGCTCGGCGCAGCTGCCGGCCTCGTTCCTGCGGCTCGACGTGACGGCGGGCGGCGAGCGGGAATTTCTCGTCACGCACCAGATTGCGGCCGGCGCGAACGAGTTCGATGCGTCCGTGCGCGTCGGGTTGCACGATGCCGCCGGCTGGATGGCGGTGCAGCCGGACGCGGCCTCCTTCACTGCGCAACACCTGCCGGGGCTCGCCTTCGCGGTCGCGGCTGCGGGGCCGGAGAGTGTGGCCCGCCTCGGCGGTGCCGAACTACTCGGTGCCGGCGCGAGCGGACCTTATCTGGCGGTGCAGACCCGGCTGGTGAAGACGTGCGGCATGATCCTGCTCGGCACTTCGGCCGGTGCGGCGGTGCTGCCCGATCTGGTGGCGCAAGCGCGCGCCGAATGGAGCGCGGGCGCGGCGGGCGCGCAGCCGCCGGAGCCGCCGGTCCGCGCGTTGCGCGGCTCGTCCGATGCGTCCGTCGCGCGGCTCAACGAAATCCTGCCTTGGTTTACGCACAATGCCGCGATCCATTTCTCGGCCCCGCACGGACTCGAGCAATACGGCGGCGCGGCGTGGGGCGTGCGCGATGTCTGCCAAGGCTCGGTGGAGTGGCTGCTCGCCGCGGGCGAGTTCGCCACGGTGCGCCGCATCCTGCTCGCCGTCTTCGCGCAGCAGTATGCGGCGGGGGAGGAGGGCTCGACCGCCGGCGGCTGGCCGCAGTGGTTCATGTTCGAGCCGTTCCGCTTCATGCAGCAGGCGCACAGCCACGGCGACGTGTGCTTCTGGCCCGTGAAGGCGCTCTGCGACTACGTCGAGGCGAGCGGCGATTTCGCGGTGCTCGCGGCCACTGCCGGTTACACCGATCCGCACTCGTTCGCCCCGGCCGGGCCGGTCGAGCCGCTCTGGGCGCATTGCGACCGCGTCGTCGCGCTGTGCGAGCGGCGCTTCGTGCCCGGCACCGCGCTGGTGAATTACGGCGACGGCGACTGGGACGACACCCTGCAGCCGGCCGATCCCGCGATGCGCACCCGCTTGGTGAGCGCGTGGACGGTCGGGCTGGCCTACCACACGTTCCGCCAGTTCGCCGAAGTCAGCCGGCGCGCCGGCGCGGCGGAGCGGGCCGTGCGCTTGGGAAAATTGCTGGAGCGCATGCGCGCCGATTTCGCCGCGCGCGCCATGCCGGGCGGCATCGTCGCCGGCTTCCTCGTCACGGAGGCGGAGGGCCGTCTGCGCCCGCTGCTCCATCCGGAGGACCGCGTGACGGGCATCCGCTACCGCTTGCTGCCCATGACGCGCTCGGTGCTCGCGGAGCTGTTCACGCCGGAGGAGGCGGCGCGGCATCTCGCGCTCGTGGAGCGCGAATTGAAGTTCACCGACGGCGTGCGGCTGATGAGCGAGCCGGCGACCTACCACGGCGGCGCCGAGCGATTGTTCAAGCGCGCCGAGACCGCGGCCAACGTCGGCCGCGAGATCGGCCTGCAATACGTGCATGCCCACCTGCGCTATGCCGAGGCGATGGCGAAGATCGGCGACGCGGACAAGTTGTGGGAGGCGCTGCAGGTGGTGAATCCCGTGGCGCTGGCGGAGGTCGTGCCCACGGCGGCGCCGCGCCAGAGCAACGTCTATTTCTCCAGCTCCGACGCGGATTTCGCCGACCGGCTGGAAGCGAGCGCACGCTGGGCCGAGTTGCGCGCCGGTCGCGTGCCCGTGCGCGCCGGCTGGCGGCTCTATTCGAGCGGTCCGGGCCTGTTCCTGCACAAGGTGCGTGCGTGCCTGCTTGGTGTGCGCGAATCGTTCGGCGACGTGGTCTTCGACCCCGTGCTGCCGCGTGCGCTCGACGGACTCGCGGCGGAGACCACGCTCTGCGGCCACCGCGTCGGCCTGTGCTACACGGTGCGCGCCGGCGTGCACACGCCGCGCCGCATCCTCGTGAACGGCCGGCCGGTCGCCGGCGTGCCGGAGGCCAATCCTTACCGCACGGGCGGCCTGCGCGTGCCGGCCGACGCGATCGCCTCCGCGCTCGTCACGGGCGGGAATCGGATCGAAATCGAGCTCTGACTCCCGCTCCGCGCCGCTCTCCGATGCATCCCCACCACACCACCGCCGCCGCCGACCGCATCCCGTTCACGCAAAAAATCGCGTATGGCCTCGGCGCCGTGGTGACGATCGTCGCGGTCAACTCGGTGCTGCAGCTTTCAAGCCTCTTCTACGTGAAGGAGCTCGGCGTCAGCCAGATCCTCTTCGCCTACGCGGCGGCGTTCCCGCGGCTTTGGGATGCGGTCATCGATCCGTTCCTCGGCAACTGGTCCGACAACTGCCGCTCGCGCTACGGGCGGCGCATCCCGTTCCTCGTTGTCGGCGGCATTTTGATCGGCATCGCGTTCTGGCTCCTCTGGACCGTGCCGCGGGATTGGGACCCCGACTGGATGTTCGGTTACTTCGCCGTGACCTCGCTGTTCTTCTACACCGTCGTGCCGGTCTACGCGATTCCCCACGGCGCTCTCGGGTTGGAGATGACCGACGATTACCACGAGAAGACCAGCCTCTTCGCCTTCGCGAGTTTCATCGGCAATGTCGGCGCGCTCACGTTGCCGTGGGTTTACTTCCTCGCCAACCGCCCGGTCTTCGGCGGCGACGTGGTCAACGGCATCAAGTGGGTCTGCCTCGGCATGAGCGTCATGCTCACCGCTGCGGCGCTCCTCTGCGCGTTCGTTTGCAAGGAGCGCAAGCAGCACCAGACCGCCCACCAGAAGCGCGAGAAAATCTGGGAGAGCTTCAAGACCACCTACCGCAACCCCACCTTCCTCCGGCTCGTGGCGGCCTTCGTGCTGCTCATCGTCGGCTTCCAGCTGGTGATGGGCTTCAACAATTTCATCACGATATTCTATCTCTACGACGGCAACACCGACGCCGCCTCCACGCTCATGGCCCACAACGGCACCATCTGGGCCGTCGTCGGCATCCTCGGCATCTTCCCGATGACGTGGCTCTCGAAGCGTCTCGGCAAGCGCACCACCGTGCTGATCGCGTTCGCCCTCATCACCGCCGGCAACCTCGCGAAGATCGTCTGCTACAACAAGGCCCTGCCGTATCTCACCGTCATCCCGACCGTCTGCCTCTCGCTCGGCATGGTCTTCGCGTTTTCGCTCGTGAACGCCATGATCGCCGACGTCTGCGACGAGGACGAGCTGCACAGCGGCATGCGCCGCGAGGGCATCTACTTCGCCGTCTACAACTGGTGGTGGAAGGTCGCGGTCTCGATCGCCACGATCCTCAGCGGCTACCTCCAGCACTTCACCGGCTTCCTCGAAGGCGCCAGGATGCAGAGCCAGGCCACGCTCCTCTGGCTGCGCGTGTGGGAGATCGGGCTGCCGCCCGTCCTCTGCGTGATCGGCGTTCTGCTCCTGCTCAAGTATCCGCTCACCGAGGCCCGCGCCTACGAGATCAAGGCGCTCCTCCAAGCCCGCAAGCGCGACGCCGCACCGCCCGCCGGGGCGGCCGGCGCCTGAGTCCCTTTCTTCTTCTATGGTCGATCCCGCATCCTCCTGCGGCGCCGGATGGCGCCGCCTCGTCACTGTCCTCGCGGCCGGTTTCGCTCTCGCCGGTCCGGCCCGCGCGGCCGCGCCGGTCGTGCTCGACGACTTCCGCACGCTCGAAGCCTGGCAGACCGCGACCTCCGAAGGCGCCTCGGCGCAGCTCCGCGCCGTGCCGGGCGTCGAGGGCGGCGGGCTCGCCCTCGATTTCGACCTCAGCCGCGCCTACGGCCACGCCATCGCGCGCCGCGCGCTCTCGCTCGAGCTCCCGGACAATTACGAGTTCACCTTCGATCTCAAGGCTGAGTCGGGCGTGAACAACTTCGAGGTGAAGCTGATCGACGAGGAGGAGAACGTCTGGTGGAACAAGCGCCTCTCCGTCACCTTTCCGACCGAGTGGACACCGCAGTATCTGCGGAAGCGCCACATCTCGTTCGCCTGGGGCCCCACGCATCCGCCGAAACCGAAACGGATCAAGGCGATCGAGTTTGTCGTGTCCTCGGCCACCGGCGGCCAGGGCACGCTCTACGTCTCCAACCTGCGCTTCGCCCCGATCGACGACGCCGTCGCCCGCGCCGCGCGCCCGGTGGTCCGCATCAGCGCCGGCACCGCGCCCACACCCAACGCCGAGGGCTCGGTCTTCCGCGGCTGGTCCGTGCCCGGATCGCCGGCTGCGACGGCCGAACTGACGGTCGACTTCGGCTACGCGCGCGAACTCGGCGGCCTCGTGCTCGAATGGGAACCGGCGCGGCACGCGGTCGCCTACGACGTGCTGCTCTCCGCCGATGGCACGCGCTGGCGCCGAGTCGCCTCCGTGCAGGCCGGCAACGGCGGGCGCGATTACCTGCATCTCCCGGAACTGCAGGGCCGCTGGCTGAAACTGGTCGTGCCCGCGCCGGTCGGCGACGGCGAGCTCGCGCTCGACCGGCTCGAGGTGAAAGGTCCCGAGTTCGGCGCGAGCGAGAACGCCTTCTTCGCCGCCGTCGCCCGCGACCTCCCGCGCGGCACCTACCCGAAGTATCTCCTCGGCGAGCAGCTATACTGGACCGTCGTCGGCAGCCCGGCGCACCGCGTCGAGGCGCTCCTGAGCGAGACCGGCGCGATCGAGGTCGATCAGAGTGCCTTCACGATCGAGCCGTTCCTCTACGTCGACGGCCGCCTCGTCACGTGGGCCGACGTGGAGCTGTCGCAGTCGCTCGAGAAAAACTACCTGCCGATCCCGTCGGTCACGTGGCGCTACGGCCAGCTCACGCTGACGACGACGGCGCTGGCCGCCGGCGAGCGCGGCGGCGACAGCCTGCTCTACGCCCATTACCGCCTGCGCAATGACGGCCCGCCGGTGCAGGCGAAGCTCTTCCTCGCCGTGCGGCCCTTCCAGGTGAATCCGCCTTGGCAGAGCATCTTCCGTCCCGCCGGCTGGAGCCGCACCGAGCGCATCGCGCTCGACGGTGGGGTGGTGCGCGTCGACGGTCGCACCGTCGTGCCGCTCGACGCGCCGAGCGGTTTCGGCGCCAGTCGCTTCGAGCAGGGCGAGATCACGGAGCACCTCCGGCGCGGCCAAGTGCCAGCCGCCACCGCCGCGGTGGACGCGCAGGGCTTTGCTTCCGGCGCGCTCGTTTACGAAATCGACCTCGCCACCGGCGCCTCGCGCGACATCCGGCTCGTCACGCCGCTCGGCGAGGCGGCGGCACTGCCCGCGGCGGGCCAAACCACCGCCGCGGTCGACCGCCTCCATGCCACGGCCCACGACACGACCCGGGCGATGTGGGAATCGATGCTCGACCGCTTCGAGGTCCGTCTCCCCGCCGCGGCCCAGCCGGTGATCGACACGCTCAAGTCGAACCTCGCCTACATCTTCATCAACCAGGACGGCCCGCGCATCCAGCCCGGCTCGCGCAATTACCAGCGCTCGTGGATTCGCGACGGCTCGCTCACCTCGACGGCCCTGCTCCAACTCGGGCTGACCGACGAGGTGCGTGCCTTCGCCGACTGGTATGCGCCGTTCCAGTTCCCCAGCGGCAAGGTGCCGTGCGTGGTCGACGAACTCGGCGGCGATCCGACCGACGAGCACGACAGCCACGGCCAGTTGATCTACCTGATCATGCAGGTCTACCGCTACACGCACGACGAGGCCTGGCTGCGCACGCATTGGGACACGGTCGTGCGCACGGTGAACTTCATCAAGGAGCTCCGTGCGCTGCGCCAGACGCCGGAGTTCCGCGACGGGCCGCCGGCGAAGCGCGTGTTTTACGGCCTCGTGCCGGAATCGATCAGCCACGAGGGTTATTCGGCCAAGCCGATGCATTCCTACTGGGACAACTTCTTCGTGCTGCGCGGTCTCAAGGACGCGGTCGAGATGGCGCGCGTGCTCGGCGAGAAGGAAGCCGAGGCGGCCTTCGCCGCCGAACGCGACGATTTTGCCCGCGACCTCTACGCCTCCATCGCGCTCGCGATGCAGAACACCGGGGTGGACTACATCCCCGGCTGCGCGGAGCTCGGTGATTTCGACGCCACGTCCACCACGATCGCGCTCAGCCCGGTCGAGGAACTCGGCCGGTTGCCCGAGCCGGCGCTGCAGCGCACGTTCGACCGCTACTTCGCCCGCTTCGAGGCGCGACGCGACGGCAAGATGGAGTGGCTGGACTTCACGCCCTACGAGAACCGCGTGATCGGCACGTTCGTCCAACTCGGCCAGAAGGACCGCGCGCACGCTGCGCTCGACTCCTTCATGTCGACCCGCCGGCCGGCGGCTTGGAACCATTGGGCTGAGGTCGTCTTCCGCGATCCGGCCACGCCGCGCATGATCGGCGACATGCCGCACACGTGGTGCGGCTCCGACTTCATGCGCTCGGTCCGCCTCATGTTCGTGCATGAGCGTGAGCCCGACGAAGCGCTCGTGGTCGCGCCCGGTGTGTCCGACGCGTGGGTGCTCGACCCTGCCGGCATCGCCGTGCGCCGCCTGCCGACCTACTACGGTCTGCTCGACTACACGATCCGCCCGCTGTCGACCGACGCGAAGGAGACCGTGCTCGAAGTGACGATCGGCGACGGCGTTCGCGTGCCGCCGGGAGGCGTCGTGCTGGCCTCGCCGCTCGCGCGCCCGATTGCGACCGTGGAAGGCGACGGCACGCTCGTCGCCGATGCGGAAATCCGCGTGACGCGCCTGCCGGCGCGGCTTCTCATCCGTTACCGCTAACCTCTCGCCATGAAACGCCTCCTGTTCCTCCTGCTCGGCCTCGCGCTGACGGCGCTGGCGCCCGCCGCGCCGCCGCCGCAGCCGTCGACGGATTGGTCCGGGGCGATGGCGGAGTTCGCCGCGCAGGATGCCGCTGCGCCTTCGCCGGAGAACTGCGTGCTCTTCGTCGGCAGTTCATCGATCCGGCTGTGGACGACGCTGGCGGCGGATTTTCCCGGCGTGCCCGTGGTGAACCGCGGCTTCGGCGGCTCGCACATCGCGGATGCGTTGGTGCATTTCGACCGCGTGGTCGCGCCGCACCGTCCGCGTCTGATCGTCTTCTACGCCGGCACGAACGACCTCGCCGCGGGCAAGGCGCCCGCGGACGTGGTGCGCGATTTCGAGACGTTCTGCGCACGCGTCTTCGCCCTGCGGCCGGCGGTGCGCATCGTGTTTCTCTCCGTGCAAACGGCGCCGGCGCGGTGGGAGCTGCGCGACCGGATGGCGGAGGTGAACACCGCGGTGCAGCGCCTGGCCGCGGCCGATCCGCGGTTGGAATTTGTCGATACCAACCCTGCGATGCTCGGCGCCGACGGCCAGCCGCGCCTCGAATTCTACTCGTCCGACCGTCTGCACATGTCCCCCGCCGGTTACGCGGTGTGGGCCAAGCTCGTCGCCCCGGTCGTGAACCGCTGACCCGCGCATGTCGACCGAGCCACCTCGCTACCGCCAGCCCGCGCTCCCGATCAAGGAGCGCATCGCGGACCTGCTGGCGCGAATGACGCTGGAGGAGAAGATCGACCAGCTGCACCAGTGCGGCGTCGGCGATACGAATCCCAACAACCTCGCCGCGCGGGCCGACGAATTCCGCCCGACCTACGGCTCGTTCATCCTCAACGGCGCCGAGCCGGACCTCGCGTTGCGCAACGCGCTGCAGCGCCGCTGCGTCGAGGAATCGCGCCTCGGCATCCCCGCGATCTTCGGCTGCGACGTCATCCACGGCTACCGCGCGATCCTGCCCATCCCGCTCGCGCAGGCCTGCGCGTGGGACCCTGAGCTGCTGCGGCGCCAGTGCGCGTTGGCGGCCCGCTTGGCGCGCGCGCACGGCGTCGACTGGACCTTCGCGCCGATGGTCGACCATTGCGTCGATCCGCGCTGGGGGCGCGTGGCGGAGACTTTCGGCGAATCGGCCTGGGCGTCGTCCGTCCACGCGGTGGCGGCGGTGCGCGGCTATCAGGGTGACACGCCCGGCGGACCGGATTCCGTCGCGGCCTGCCTGAAACATTTCGCGGGCTATGGCGCGTCCGAGGGCGGGCGCGATTACGCGTTCACGGCCGTGCCCGATCAGCAGCTGTGGGAGGACCACTTGCCGCCGTTCGCGGCCGGCGTGGCGGCGGGTGCGCTCACGGTGATGAGCTCGTTCAACGATCTGAACGGCGTGCCGACAACCGCGCATCGCCGCCTGCTCACCGACGTGCTGCGCACGCGCTGGGGTTTCGACGGCTTGGTGGTCTCCGATTGGAATGCCGTGCTGCAGTTGCTCAACCAGGGCTTCGCTGCCGACGAGAGCGAGGCTGCGCAGCGGGCGCTGCTGGCGGGCGTCGATCTCAACATGGCGGACGGACTCTATCGCGCGCACCTGCCCGCGCTGGTGCGCGCGGGTGCCGTGCCGCCCGCCGCGATCGACGAGGCGGTGCGCCGCGTGCTGCGCGTGAAATTCCGGCTCGGGCTTTTCGAGCGGCCCTATGTGGAGCCGTCCGCGTTGAGCGGCGCGGCGCCGGCGTCCGAACATCTCGCGCTCTGCCACGAGGCCGCGCTGCGCTCGGCCGTGCTCCTGAAGAACGATGCGGCGACGCTGCCGTTGCGGACGGTGCGCCGTGTCGCGTTGATCGGCCCGCTTGCGGAGGACGGCGCGGCTTTGCTCGGGTCCTGGGCGCAACAGGGGCGCGCCGACGAGACGCCGACGATCGCCGCCGCGCTGCGCGAGCGCCTGCCGGCGGGCACGGAGCTGGTTGTCGCGTCCGGTTGCACCATCGATGGCGCGGACACCGCGGGTTTTTCCGCGGCGCTGGCGGCGGTGGCATCGGCGGATGCCGTGATCGTGTGCGCGGGCGAGGCGGCGGCGATGAGCGGCGAGAATGCCTCGCGCACGAGCCTGCGCTTGCCGGGCGTGCAGGAGGAGTTGTTGCTGCGCGTGGCGGCGGCGGCGCAGGGCAAGCCGCTGGCCTTGGTGCTCATCACGGGCCGCCCGGTCGAGTTGGAGCGGGTGGAGCCGGTCTATCCGGCGATTCTTGCCGGTTGGCAGCTCGGCAGCGCCGCCGGGGCGGCATTGGCGGATCTGTTGCTCGGTCGCGCGGCGCCTTCGGGCCGGCTGGCGATCACCTGGCCGCGCACCACCGGACAGATTCCGCTCTACCATCACGAGCGCCCGCGCGCGCGGCGCGGCCGCGAGGGCGAGTATCAGGATGGCGCGACGACGCCTCATTTCGCATTCGGGCACGGGCTCGGTTACACGACCTTCAAGCACGGTCCGATCCGGCTCAGCGCCGGCGAGGTGGCGGCTGCCGGGGCGGTGACGGCGGAGATCGCAGTGGAGAACACCGGCGATAGTGAAGGGCGCGAGACGGTGTTGTGGTTCATCCACGATCCGGCGGCGAGCCGCACGCGGCCGTTGCGGGAGTTGCGGCACTTCGAGAGCGCGGTGATCCATGCGGGCGGGCGGCGGATTTTCCGCTGGGAAATCGTGCCGGCCCGCGATTGCTCGTTCCCCGACGAGGACGGCCGGCGCATCCTCGAGCCCGGCGAGATCATTGTCGGCGTGGGCGGGCAGGGCGTGTCGTTGCGCGTCGTCTGACGCGGCGCAGGCGGCAGCGGCGCGGTTGCCCAAGCATTCCAAGAAAAACGCCTCGCGCCCCCTGCCCCGCCGGCGGACCCGGCGATTCCGGTATCGCCTCGGGGCGGCGGGCGGGCATGGATGGCGTTTTCCCGTCCGTGAAAGATCCCGACCACGCCCGTTCCGTCACCTTTTTGCTCGGCGCCGCGCTCTGCTGGAGCCTCGGCGGCGTGCTGATCAAATGGGTGCAATGGCCGCCGCTGGCCGTCGCGAGCGGTCGCGGGTTGATCGCCGCGCTGTTCCTCGCCGCCGTGTGCGCGCGGCGGCTCCATTTCACGTGGTCGCCCGTCCAACTCGGCGCCGCCCTCGCCTACGCGCTGACGACCGTGACCTTCGTCGCCGCGACGAAGCTCACCACGGCGGCCAACGCCATCCTCATCCAATACACCGCGCCCGTCTGGGTGGCGCTGCTCGGCGCGTGGTTCCTGCGCGAGCACCCGAAGCGCAGCGACTGGACCGTGATGGCGCTGGTCTTCGCGGGCATGGGTATCTTCCTCTACGACGGCCTGCGCTTCAGCGGCCTGCTCGGCAACCTCATCGCCATCTCGAGCGGCGTGACCTTCGCCGCGCTCGTGCTGCTGCTGCGCAAGCAGAAGGACGGCTCGCCGATCGAATCGATCATCCTCGGCAACGTGCTCGCCTTCGTCATCGGCCTGCCGTGGCTCGTCGACGCACCGGCGCTGCCGTGGGACGGCTGGCTCGCGCTCGGCACGCTCGGCACCGTGCAGCTCGGCATCTCGTATCTGCTCTACGCGCGCGCGATCAAGCACGTCACCGCGCTCGAAGCCGTGCTCATCCCCGTGATCGAGCCCGTCCTCAATCCCGTGTGGGTCATGCTCGTGCTCGGCGAAAAACCCAGCGCGATCGCGCTGCTTGGCGGCGCGATCGTCATCGGCGCCGTGACCTGGCGCGCCATCGACTCGGTGCGGCGACCGGCGCCCATTCTCCCCGGCTGACATGCGCGGGCTGCGTGCAGTGCTGGCCCTGTTCGTCAGCGCGGCGGTGGTCGCCCGCGCGACGGAAGACGATATGCGCGAATGCGTCGTGCTCCTGCACGGCGTGGCGCTCTCCGGGTGGGCGATGCAGCCGCTGGCGCGCGCGCTGGAGGAGGCGGGCTACCGCGCGGTCAATGTCAGTTATCCGTCGCGCACGCTGCCGCTGGAGGAGATCGCGCGCGATTTCCTGCCGGCGCAGCTCGCGGCGCAAGGCGTCGCCGCCGCGCCGCGCGTGCACTTCGTCGCGCACTCGATGGGCAGCCTCGTCGTGCGCGCCTACCTGCGCGACCGCCGGCCGGCAAATCTCGGCCGCGTCGTCATGCTCGGGCCGCCGAACCACGGCAGCGTGGCGGCCGACGCGGCGGCGGAATGGGCGCCGCTGCGCTGGCTCGTCGGCGTCAACCTGCCGCGCCTCGGGACGGGCGAGGCGGGCGTCGCGCCGCGACTGGGCCGGGCGGACTTCGAGGTCGGCATCATCGCCGGCACGTCGCGCGTGAATCCGCTTTTCGAGACCGTGCTCAAGGGCGAGCACGACGGCGTGGTGACGCTCGAGTCGGCACGGCTCGACGGCATGAGCGATTTCCTTGTCGTCCCGCATTCGCACACGGTGATGCTGTGGCGCGAGGAGGTGATCGCGCAGGTGGCGGAGTTCCTGCGCCACGGAAAATTCCGACGCGAGATGCAGGGCGGGGTCTCCCGACCCCGCCGCGAACGGGATGCCGCTCTCGACAATAGGCGGGGTCGGGAGACCCCGCCCTACAATAGACACGTCCCGCGGCTCACGCGCGCTTCGGCGGGCGGAGCTGGATGAGGAGATTCGCCGCCGTGATGAGCGCGCCGCCGACAAGCAGCTGCCAGGTGAGCGTCTCATTGGCGTAGTGGAAGCCGGCCCAGACGGAGAACACGCCGGGCAGGAACAGCGCCATGACGGAGGTGAAGATCGGCTCCGTCGTGTAGAGCAGGCCGGCCTCCGTGGCGGTGATGTGCGGCTGCCAGCGGTTCATCAGCGTGAAGGAACCGATGGTGCAGAAGCCGGTGAGGAGGACGGTGAACAGCAGCCAGGGCCCCGAAGTCCACGGCACGAGCACGTCCGCGGCCTGCGGCGCGGTGCCGAGCGCCATGGCCGTGAAGATCGCCGCCTGTGTGGTGAACATCACGGTCGTGACCGGCCGCACGCGGTTCCCGGCGAAGCCCTTGTGCTCGAGAGTGAGGATCTGCCACATGAAGAACACGGAGCTGAGCAGCGTCTCGAGTTCGCCGCGGCCGAGGTGCAGCTCGTGCCAGTCGAAACGCGCGAGCACCGCCGCCCCCGCGAGCACGAGCGCGGAGGCGGCCCAGACGACGGGCGCCGGCCAGCGACGCGAACGCAGCGCGAGCCACGCCGGGATGAGGATGACGTAGAATTGCGTGAGGAAGGCCGAGGTCGATGCCGTCGTGAATTGCAGGCCGTCAGTCTGGAACAGCATGCCGCACGACGCCGAGAGCCCGAGCAGCACGCCCTGCTTCACCTCGCGCGCGCTGGCGTCGCGCATCTGCCCGAGTGAGATGAGCCACATGAACGCCGCGCCGAGCAGGAAGCGCGGCGCGATGCTCATCGCCGTGATGAACCAGTTGCCGCTGCCCGGCAGGAGCTGCTCGTGCGCGTGCGCGATGGCCTTGATGAGCGGAAAGCTGAGCCCCCAGAAAAAATTCGCCAGCAACAGCATCAGCAGGGCGGTTCGGTGCGTGGCGCGGTCGGTCATGGGAAACGCGAAGGCTACACGCGCCGGGCACACCCCTCCAAGCCGAATCCCCCGCGCCCGGCCACCCCGCCACGCACCAAATCCCGAGAATCACCCTCGCGGAACATGACACTTAATAAGTGTCATGTTCTGCGGGCCCGCTCAGGGGCGCAGCTGGCTGAGCAGCACCGCGTGGAAGAGCGAGTCGCGCAGCGGTTTCTTCAGCAGCGCGCGGAAGCTGCCGCGCAACTCGTCGCGCTGGGCCGCGGACACCGTCACGGGCACGAGCCCGACCGTGGGCGTGCCGGCGACGCCGGGTTGCACGCGCAGGAGCTCCGGCCAGAGCGCGGCATCGCGCGCGAGGATGTCGACCACGAGAAGGTCGTGCGGGCCGGCGGCGGCAAGGCGCGCGATGTTCTCGCACGTGACGACCTGCAGGCCCCAGGCCTGCAGCAGCGCGGCGAGGCTGCGGCGGACGCGGCTGTTGGCCGAGATGACGACCACGCGGCGCGACGGCAGCGGCGCGAGCGGCTGCGCGGGCTCGATGATGCGCACCGGGATCTCGAAGCGGAACTCCGAGCCGGTGCCGAGCGCGCTGGCGACCTCGATTTCGCCCTCCATCAGGCGCACGAGGCTCTGGCTGATCGCGAGGCCGAGACCGGCGCCGCCGTGGCGGCGCGTGCTGGAGGCATCGAGCTGGCTGAACGGCTGGAAGAGCCGGTCCTGCTTTTCCGTCGGGATGCCGATGCCCGAATCGCGCACCGCGAAGAGCAGGCGGGTGCGTCCCGGCGCGCCGCCCTCCGCCGGCCGGCAGGCGAGTTCCACCTCGACCTCGCCGCTGGGCGTGAACTTGATCGCGTTGCCGACGAGGTTGACCAACACCTGCCGCAGCCGGCCCGGATCGGCCATGACGTAGGCGGGCACGTCGGGGGCGATAGTGGTGATGAGTTCGAGGTTCTTCTCGGCGGCACGGGTGGAGAGCAGCTCGACGGCCTCCTCGACGATCTGGCGCGGCACGCAGGCCTGGAGGTCGAGCTGCATCCGGCCGGCGTCGATGCGCGAGTAGTCGAGCAGCTCGTTGGTGAGCGCGAGCAGGGCCTCGCCGCTCTTGCGGATCGTCTCGGCGTAGTCGGCCTGCTCCGGGGAGAGCGGGGTGTCCTGGAGCAGCGTGGCGAAGCCGATGATGCCGTTGAGCGGCGTGCGCAGCTCGTGGCTCATGACGGCGAGGAACTCGCCCTTGGCGCGATCGGCGGACTCGGCCTGGTCGCGCGCGCGGCGGAGGTCGTCCTCGACGCGCTTCTGCTCGCTGATGTCCTCGAAAACGCCGACGAGGTTGACGACGCGGCCGCCCGAGTCGCGCACGGGGGAGAAGATGGCGCGAACGGGGAGAATCTCGCCGTTGCGCCTGCGGAGCTCCATCTTGCCCTGCCAACGGCGGCCGGCGAGCAGCTCGCGATGGACGGCGGTGCGCGCGGCCTCGTCGAGGTCGTCCGGCAGCAGCGCGCGCGAGGGCTGGCCGACCAATTCCTCGACCGCATAGCCCGTCATGGTGACGCAACCGTCGTTGACGTATTCGATCACGCGGTCGGGCGAGGTGATGATGACGGCGGTGTGGCTTTGCTGAATGGCGATCGAGAGGCGGCGGATCTCGCGGTGGAAGGCGCGCTCGCGGCGGAGAAAGAGGAAGGCGCCGAAGGGCACGCCGAAGAAGAGCAGTGCGAGCGCGGCGGCGGTGGCGCCGGCGCCCCACACCTCGCGCTCCCACTGCGAGGCGTCGAGATCGAGGCCGAGCACGACGCGCGGGGCGCCCGGCGGCGGCAGGTCGCCGACGGGCGCGTAGGCCGTGACCCATTCACCGAAGGAGTCGCGGAGCGGGCCCTCGGTGGCGGGGCGGAAGTCGCGGAGGATGGACTGGAGGCCGGGCGAGTTGACGGCCTCGGGGTAGTCGTCGCCGGGGAGCGATTGCGCGGCGGAGCCCTCGGGCTCGGAGTCGGCGAGGAAGATGACGCGGCCGGGCGTGTCGGTGGTGCGGAACAGGTAGATGAAGCGCACGCCGGTGCCGATGGCGCGCAGGCGCATGAGGCGCTCCTTGACGGCGGCGTAGGCGTCGGTGCCGAGGTCGGCGCGCGTGCCGCTGAGCCGGGCGAGATCGGGCGTGAGGAAGGCGACGGCGCAGCGCTGCGCGCGGTCCGTCCACTGGCGGAGCAGGAAGGCGCGGTGCTCTTCGGCGCGCCACCAGCCGATGGCGCCCGCCGTGGCGAGGATGAGCAGCCACGCGAGGCTGCGGCGGAGATGGGGCCACGGGATGCGCACTGCGGAGCGGATTGCCCGCGAGCCAATCCCGCCCCGCGGGAACCGGCAAAACAAAACCGCCGCGGATTGCTCCGCGGCGGTCATTCAAAAATCGGATCGGCTCCGGATCAGGACACGTGCTTCGACACGAGCTTGGTCATGTCGAACATGCTGACCTGCGACTTGCCGCCGAACACGGCCTTGAGGGCGTCGTCGGCGTTGATCATGCGCTTGTTCTTCTTGTCCTGGAGGCCGTGCTTCTTGATGTAGGCCCAGAGCTTCTTGGTCATTTCGGTGCGGGGAAGCGGCTTGGCGCCGACGACGGCCGCGAGGGTGGCGTCCGGGGTGACCGGGGCCATGAACTTTGCGTTGGGTTTGCGAGCAGATTTCTTTGCCATAGTGCTTCCCGTATTAGAACGGGCCGGGGGCGATGCAATGATTTTCTAGAGGGAAAAATCATAATCTTCAGAGGGAAAACGCGCTTGAATCCGGCCGGACGAGCCGGCAAGCGCGCGGCGGTGGAGGCGGTTCCGGCCTTGCGCGCCGCCGGGTGGCGGGCCAGAGTGCGCGGCGTCGGAACGGTTGTTTGCCAGACTTTGCCGCCACGCAGGATCGTCAGGTGAGCGCCGTGTCAGTGTTCGGTGATGATTTGAATCCCGGCAGTCGGGAACGGGCGGAACAGCAGGCAGCACCGCCCGAATCCCCATGGAAAACAGCAAGCTCTACGTCGGAAACCTCCCGTTCACCAGCACGGCGCAGGACCTCGAAGCCCTCTTCGGCCAGGCCGGCACGGTCAGCGTGGTGGAGATCATTTTCGACAAGTTCACCGGTCGCTCGCGCGGTTTCGCCTTCATCACGATGGGCAGCCCGGAGGACGCGCAGAAGGCGGTGGAGAAGTTCCACGGCTACGAACTCGGCGGGCGGCAGCTCGCCGTGAACATCGCGCGGCCGCGCGAGGAGCGTCCGCCGCGCGAAGGCGGCGGGGGCGGCGGATTCCGGGGCGGTGGCGGCCGGGGCGGCTTCGGTGGCGGCCGCGGCGGCCCGCGACGCTTCGGCGGCGGGGGTGGCGGCGGCTTTCGCGGCGGCGACCGCGGCGGCCGCGGCGGTGACGACCGGCGCGGCTACGGCGACCGCGAGTGAGCCGCACCGCGAAGCGCCGACATCGTCGCAACCGATTTCCGAGCCCCGCCTCCGTGCGGGGCTTTTTGTTTCAGCGCGGCCGGGAGGATGGAGCGGTGCACGCGTTGACCTCAACGCGTTCGGGAGCATGAGCGCGTTGGGGTCAACGCGCTCCACCTTCCGGCGGCTTGTATCAGAGAAACCGCCGCTCCCACTCCGCGTGCGGCAACGGCGTGGGGCGATACGGTCCGAGCAGGCGGTAGCGGAAGCGGGCCACGACCTTGTAGACCGCATCGCGCAGGCCGCGCGGCACGACGCGAAGCTCCGCGCACGCGCCGATCCAGCCGCCGGCCACCGCACACGCGGCGAGCACGCCGTCCGTCCGCACGAGGTAGCGGCCCGGCGCGGGGCGGTTCCAATCGGGCACGAAGATCAGCGTGTCGAAATCCTCCGTCGGCAAACCCTGCGCCCGCAGGAACGCCTGCGCCGGCGCGCCCTGCAGCGCGGCGAAGCTCAGCGCGCCGGCGCGGTCGGCCCGCAGCAAAAGGCGGACACACGCGTTGCACAGCCCGCACTCGCCGTCGTAGAGCAGCACCGGGCGGACGGGAGCGGACATGAGGACGGGGCGCGGCTCAGTTGTTCAGCGCCGGGGCGCCGCCCGGCGGCGGCGGGACGCCGGCCGAAGGCAGCGAGGCGACGTGCACCGTCTGCGTCGGGAACGCGAACGAGAGCCCGCGCGCCTCGACGGCGCGCATGAACGCGAGGTTCAGCCGCATCCGCAGCTGCATGTGCCGGTGGAAATCCGGATCCTTCACGACGTAGACGATCCAGATGTCGAGCGACGAGCTGTTGTAGTCGCGGAAATAACAGATGACCGACGTCGGATCGACCTCCTCCTCGGCCAGCAGCAGACGGCGGAACTCGGCCACGACGTCCTCCATCTGCGCGGCGGTCGTGCTGTAGGTCAGGCCGATGACCTGCTCGACGCGGCGGCCGTTGAACCGGGCGAGGTTGGTGATGATCTCGCCGGCGACGGTCTTGTTCGGGATGACGACGAGCGAGCGGTCGAGGGCGCGGATCTTCGTCGAGCGCAGGCCCATGTCCTCGACCATGCCGACGATGGTGCCGATGCGCACGGTTTCGCCGATCTTGAAGGGCTGGTCGACGGCGACGACGACGGAGCCGAAGATGTTCGCGATCGTGTCCTGCGCAGCGAGGGCGAAGGCGAGGCCGCCGATGCCGAGGCCGGCAAGGAAGGCCTTCACGTCGGCGCCGAGGCTCTGCGCGATCATCAGCACGCCGAAGATGAAGACGATGGCGAGGAGCGTCTTCTTGATCCACGGCATGAACGGCGCGAGGCCGAGCTGCCGGTCGCGCGCCACGCTGCCGAGGTGGTCGAGCACGGTGTTGAAGATCCGCAGGAAGCCCCAGAAGATGACGAACGAGAACGCCATCGTGTAGGCGTAGCGCAGCGTGTCGTCGGCGGTCTCCGAGAGCTTGAGCACCTTGATGGAGGCGGTGGTGCCGACGACGACGATGAGCGCCTTCACCGGGCCTTCGAGGGCGGGGAAGAGCTTGTCGTCGAGCGTCGTCTGGGTGCGGGCGGCGAGCCGCTTGAAGAAGGCGAAGAGCAGCGTCGTCACCACGCGGCGCAGCACGTAGGCGACGAGCGTGATGAGGAGGGCGATGGTGTAGTGCGTCGCCGTGTTGCCGCTGGTGCGGATGTCGAAGACCTCGAGGATGAGGTCGACGAGGTGCTCGAGGAAGTCCGGCGCACGCGGACTGGCGTGGCCGCTGGCGACGGCGGCGGCGGCGGCGGTCTTTTGGGCCGGGGTCGCCGCGGCGGTGCCGGCGCCGGTCTCCGCGGACGGGCCGGTCTCGGCCTGGGCGAGCGCGGGGACGGCGACGAGGGCGAGCGACAGGAGGACGAGGAGAATCCGGAGGCAGGACATCGTGCCGAGAAACCAAAAGCCGGCCCGGGCGATGTCAAAGGCTAAGGCCTGCGGCGGCGGCGGGCGGGTGTTTTCGCTCCTTGCGGCGGCGAGCGGCGACGGCACAGACTGCGCGCTTCATGTCCCCCGCCCTCGCCCTGTTCAGCACCATGCCCTGGTGGGCGTGGGCCGGTTTCCTCGCCTTCGTGGCCTGCATGCTCGCGCTCGACCTCGGGGTGTTCAACCGGAAGTCCCACGTCGTCTCGCTGCGCGAGGCGCTGGCGTGGTGCTCGGTGTGGTTCGGGTTGGCGATGGCGTTCAACCTCCTCGTCTCGCAGAAGCTGGGCCCGCAGGCGGGGCTGGAGTTTTTCACGGGCTACATCGTCGAGCTCTGCCTGAGCGTGGACAACGTCTTCGTCTTCATCGTCATCTTCCAATACTTCCGCGTCGACCCGCGCTACCAGCACCGCGTGCTGTTCTGGGGCATCCTCGGTGCGGTGGTGATGCGCGCGATCTTCATCTTCGCCGGCATCTCGCTCATCAACAGCGTGCACTGGATCATCTACGTCTTCGGCGCGTTCCTCGTCTACACGGGGATCAAGCTTGCGCTGCCGAAGAAGGCGGACGGCTTCGAGCCGGAGAAGAACCCCGCCGTGCGCCTCGCGCGCAAGTTCATCCCGGTGACGCCGCACTTCCACGGCGGACACTTCTTCGTCCGCGTGCAGGGCAAGCGGCACGCCACGCCGATGTTCCTCGTGCTGCTGATCGTCGAGACGACGGACGTGATGTTCGCCCTCGACTCGATCCCGGCGGTGATCGCGATCACGCGCAACGAGTTCATCGTCTTCACGTCGAACATCTTTGCGATCCTCGGCCTGCGCTCGCTCTATTTCGCCGTCAGCGGCGTGATGCAGCTGTTCCGCTACCTGAACGTGGGGCTCGCGATCATCCTCGTCTTCGTCGGCGGGAAGATGCTCGCGTCGCACTACGTGACGGTGCCGATCAAGATTTCGCTCGGCATCATCGGGGCCGTGCTCGTCGCCTCCATCCTCGCCTCCGTCCTCATCCCGTCGCAGCGCAAGCCGGAGTAAACCCCGCGCCCCGCGCCCCGCGCCCCGCGCCCCGCGCCGCCGGAGCCGCCCCGGGGTGGCGCTCAGTCCGCGGGGGACATCGCGGCCTCGCCCACCTCGGCGAGGTCGGCGAGATCCTGCAGCACCGGCAGGAGCGATTCGAGTTGCCGCACCGCAGCCGCATCGCCGAAGCGGCCCTGCCGCGCGTAGAACACGATCCCCTCCTCGAGCTTGAAATCATCCTCCGCCCCCGCCGCGCGCGCGGCCATGAGCCGCTCGCGGATCGCCGGCACCAGCGCCGCGCGCAACACCTCGGGCGCATTCGTGCGGACGAACCACGCGGCGTCGAAGGCCGGGTCGCCGACGGTCACCTCCTGCGCGCCGAACCATTCCGCCAGCCGCGTGGCGAGCCCCTGCTTTTCGAAGCGAAAGCGAAACCGGCCGACGCGCCGCGGCGCGACGCCGACAGCGATCCAATGCCGGCGCGATTTGCCGCTGCCGGTCGTGTAGGACCAGAAGCGCACGAGCCTGCCATCGCGGCGGCCCTCGACGACGTGCTCGTCCGACCACCACGCCGCCGCGGCGGTCTTGTGCTCGAGCCCGAGCCGCGCCGCGAGGGAACCGAGGTTCTGCCGGAGACGCTGGTGCTCCTGACGCGCGGCCCAGATCAAGAGCACGGCGACGCCCACGAACACCACGAGAATGAGTCCGACGAGGGTCGCATCGGTCAGGGCCAGCATGGCGGCGAGCAAAGCGCACCACGCGCGCGGAGCCAGCCTTTCCTCGGCGGCGAAAAAAGAAGGCCGCCGGGCCCGCTAGGCGGACTCCGGCGGCCGGCCCGGCGCACACACACCGGGCCTTACCCCTGAAAACTGTCCGTCGCGTCAGGCGACGGCGATCTTGCGCGGCTTGACGGCCTCGGCCTTCGGCAGCGAGACGCGCAACACGCCGTCCTTCAGCTCGGCGTGGATCTTGTCCACGTCGACGGTGTTGTCGTGCGTCAGCTCGAGCGCGAACGCGGCGTCGACCGACTCGCGGTAGAGCGGCGTCCAACCGGCGGGCGCCCGCCAGGCACGCTGGCCGCGGATGCGGATCACGCCCTCCTCGACGGTGAGATCGAGGCCTTCCTTGGTGACGCCGGGCAGGTGGACGACGAGACCCCAGGCCTCGGCGGTCTCCTTGAGTTCGTAGGCCGGCTTGATGGTGAACTCCGGCTCGCGAGTGGCGAGCGCGGCGGCGGGCTTCTCCTCGGCGCGGGCGAGCGAACGGGAGAGGCGCGGGACGATTTGATGGAAGAGGTGAGTCATGGCGAAGTCTCCTTTCGGATCGGGCTCAGTTGACGTTGATGGCGATCTTGCGCGGCTTGGCCTGTTCCTGCTTGGGCAGGGTGACGGTGAGGATGCCGTGCTCGAGCGCGGCGGTGACCTTTTCGGTCTGCACGGTGTCCGGAATGGCGATGCTGCGGTTGAGCGTGAACGTCTCGTCGCCGTCCTTGCGGGTGGCATTGAGCGTCAGGTAGTCCTCGACCATCTCGACGTTGATCGCGTCGCGCGGCACGCCGGGAAGCTCGGCGCGGACGTAGACGTTGTCCTTGTCCTCGTAGAGATCGACGGGGAAGCGCGGCGCCGCCGGCGGCGCGAGGTCCGCCAGAGCGGTGTCAAACAAACGATCGATTTCCGACTCCAGACCGGTCCACGGCTGGCGCGCCCGAAAGAGCGCGGCGGGATGGGAATAGCGGGTGAGGCGATACATGGTGGTGTTCTCCTGTGGGTTGTTTGTGCCACGGGCTATGCATCCGGCGTGCCGCGCGGCGCGCGGTGCAAAATCACGTCGACAACGCCACTTGCGCAGCCGCCCCGGGCGACGCTGCGCAACTCTGTCCACCCGCTGGCACAGCGACGGGAAAATACGGCACGCCGGCAAGCGCGCGCAGGACCGACGGAGCGCAAACCCACGGCGCGCCCGCCGCCCTTTCCGCGTCACCGGGCGAATTTTCCCTTGGCCAACCGGCCGCGCCTGCGGCACCAACTTCCCCCACCCCCGCGATGAACTTCGACTTCAACCGTCCCATCGACCGCCGGCAAAGCGACAGCCGCAAATGGCACCGCTACCCGGGGCGCGACATCCTTCCGCTCTGGATCGCCGACATGGATTTCGCCGCCGCGCCCGCCATCGTGGAAGCGCTGCACGCGCGCGTGGATCACGGCGTGTTCGGCTACGGCGCCGAGTCCGCCTCGCTGCACGAGGCGACCGTCGCCTACCTCGCCCGCCGCTACGGCTGGACCGTCGATCCGGCGTGGATCGTCTGGCTGCCCGGCCTCGTCACCGGCCTCAATGTCGCCGCCGCCGCCTTCGGCGAGCCGGGCGACGAAATCCTCTGCGCCACGCCGGTCTATCCGCCCTTCCTCACCGCCCCGGCCAACCAGCAGCGCCGCACCGTCGCCGTGCCGATGACGCGCTCCGGCGGCCGCTGGGAGCTCGACTTCGCCGCCTTGGAACGCGCCGTCACGCCGCGCACGCGCGCCTTCTTCCTCTGCAGCCCGCACAACCCCGTCGGCCGCGCCTTCACGCGCGCGGAGCTGGCGCAACTCGCCGACTTCTGCGTGCGCCACGGCCTCGTGCTCGTGTCGGACGAAATCCACTGCGACCTCGTGCTCGACGACGTCGCGCACGTGCCTGTCGCCGCGCTGGGCGGGGAGATCGCGTCGCGCACGATCACGCTCATGGCCCCGAGCAAGACTTACAACGTGCCCGGCCTCGGTTGTTCCTTCGCCGTCATCCCCGACGCCGCGCGCCGCGCCGCGTTCAAGCGCGCGGCGCAGGGCACCGTTCCGGACGTGAACGTCCTCGGCTACGTCGCCTGCGAGGCCGCCCTGCGCCACGGCGAACCGTGGCGACAGGAATTGCTCGCCTACCTCCGCGGCAACCGCGACCTGCTCGAGCAGACCGTCGCCCGCGGCGAGTTGCCCGGCGTGAGCATGACGCACATCGAAGCCACCTATCTGGCGTGGCTCGACGTCTCCGCGCTCGGCCTGACCAACGCCACGGCCTTCTTCGAGCAGCACGGCCTCGGATTCTCCGACGGTGCGCCCTTCGGCGTGGCGAAGGACACCCACGTGCGGCTGAACTTCGGCTGCACCCGCGCCACGCTCGTGGAAGCGCTCGCCCGCCTGCAACGCGCCCTCGCCGCCCGCTGAGCGGGTCCGGAGGCGCTGAATTTCCCCACTCACCCCCTCACCGATCATTCGGTCATTTGTAACCTATTAGGTTACAAAATCCGTCTCTTCCCTGCTGGCACATCGGAAAAGTGTAACCTAATAGGTTACAGATGAAAATCGTGCATCCACGTTTGGGCATGTGGTTGGAGTTTGGTTCGCTGTTGTTCGAGGCGGGCGAGGCGCTGGTGGACGAGGCACGCAAGAAAACACGGGCGCGCCGCTGGCAGTCTTATCACACCGTGCGACCGGGTGCCGCCACGCCGATGTGGAACCTGCTGGCCCAGGCGCTGTGCGCCGAACTCAGCTCCTATGGATCCAAGACCCGACTCGCCCGTTACCTCGGCGTCCCGCGTCAGCGACTCAACGATTTCCTGCGCGGCGGCAGCCGCATGCCAGACGCAGAGCTGACACTGCGTTTGCTGCACTGGCTCGTCGAGAAACGCGGTGGACGCGATATTTCGATCTAAACCCCTTTCAAAAGTGTAACCTATTAGGTTACACTTTCTGCGGTTGCGGAGGACGGAGAGGGCGGCCTTTTCTGGGGCGTGCGCATCGGGCCGTATCAGTTTCCGTCGAATCTCTTTCTCTCGCCGCTGGCGGGTTACACGAACCTGCCGTTCCGGCTCGTCGTGCGCGAGATCGGCGGGCTCGACTGGGCGACGACCGACCTGATCAACGCGCGCTCCCTGCTCGAACGGAACCACAAGGCCCTGCAGCTCGCGCAGACCTCGCCGGCAGAAAAATTGCTCTCCGTCCAACTCTTCGGCGCCGTGCCGGAGGAGATGCGCGACGCCGCGGCGATGGTCGAGGCGATGGGCATCGCGTCCGTCGACATCAATATGGGCTGCCCCGTCCGCAAGGTCGTGGGCATCGGCGGTGGCTCGGCGATGATGACCGAGCTGAAGAAGACGCAGGCGCTCGTGCGCGGGATGGTGGAGGCGGTGAAGATCCCGATCACGGCCAAGATGCGCCTCGGCTGGGACGAGGACAACCTGACCGCGCCCGACCTCGCGCGCGCCCTCGAGGACGTCGGCGTCGCCGCGATCTTCGTCCACGGCCGCACGCGGGCGCAGGGGTTCTCGGGAACGGTGAACCTCGCCGGCATCCGCGCCGTCGTGCAGGCGGTGAAGACGATTCCGGTGATCGGCAACGGCGACGTCACCACGCCCGACGCGGCGAAGCGGATGTTCGACGAGACCGGCTGCGCCGGCGTGAGCATCGGGCGCGGCGCGTTCTACAACCCGTGGATCTTCCGCGACACGCTCGACTATCTCCGCACCGGCGTGCTGCCGCCCGAGGCGGGTTTCGCCGAGCGCATCGCCGTGATGCGCCGCCACCTTGATCTGGCGTGCGAGGTGTTCGGCGAGGAACTCGGCTGCCGTCTCTTCCGCAAGCCGGCGGCGTGGTATGCGAAGCGCTTCGGCCCGGCGAAGGAGTTCAAGAAGGCCGTCGTCGGCCTGCGCACGCGGGCGGAGTTCGAGGAGATCGTGGCGAATTTCGCGCAATGGCGCGCGCCGTTCTGCGACGAGCGCGGCGAGCTGCTGCCGCGCTTCCGGCCGGACCCGCTCGTGGCCTCGTTCATGCGCGACGAGGACGACCCGGCGAGCGTGCGCCGCGACGCCATCCCGGTGCCGAAGGGCCCGGTGGACACGTGGTGAGCGATGCGGGCTCGCCAGTCGGCGGCCTCCCGCTCCATGCTCCGCGACAATCACGGCATGACGAACCTCGTCCATCTCTGGGGCATTTTCCTCGGCACGGTGATCGGCCTGCTGCCGATCATCAACCCGCTGGCGGCCGCGCCGACGTTCCTCGCCATCACCGAGGGGCAAAGCGAGGCGCAGCGCCGCGAACAGGCGCGGAAGGGCTGCCTCTACATGGTGGCGATTCTCGTCAGCTTCCTGATCGGCGGCTCATTCATCATGGCGTTCTTCGGCATCTCGATCCCGGGGCTGCGCATCGCGGGCGGCATCCTGATGGCGGGGATCGGGATGAGCATGTTGAAAACGCACCGCACGACCGATGAGGAGCGCGCGGAACAGGAAGCGGCGCGGCAGAAGCAGGACATTTCCTTCTCCCCGCTGGCCATGCCGATGCTGAGCGGCCCCGGCTCGATCGCGGTGACGCTGGGCTTCACCTCCCTGGCGACCGACTGGGCGGACTACGTCGCCATCATCGCCGGCATCGTCGTCGTGGCGCTGCTGACCTACGTGGTGCTGCGGCTTTCCAGCCGGATCGTGCGCTTCATCGGCCCGGTGGGCATGAACGCGATGACGAAGATCATGGGCTTCCTGATCATGAGCATCGGCGTGCAGTTCGTGGTCAACGGCATCCTCGGCATCGCCACGAACCCCGAGCTGCTGCAGGCGATCAAGTCGGCCGTCACCCGCTGAGCGCGGCGCGCGCCGACAATTCGGCGCAGCGGACGGCGGTCGACCGGGAACACGCCGGCGACGGGCGGAAGGCGGGGGGGGGCCGTGAACCTTGGCGGGGCGCGAGGCGTCACCCCCGCGCATCCTGGCACCGGCTGCGGGCTTGATCAGCGCGCGGTCGGCGCTAGGGTGCGCGAAACCCCACCCCGCCCCACCCCGTCCGATGAGCACGCTTCTTCGCCCCGCCCCGGCCGCTCTCGCCCCGTTGCTGAGCTATCTGCACGGCCTGACGGACCGGCGCGCCGACCTGGAGGTGCTGCAGCGCCTGCTGACGGAGTCGGCGGTGTCGGTGGATGACGTGGCGGAGTTTCTCCACTTCGAGGACCGCTGTTATTGCCGCAACCTGCTGGCCGAGAGTCCGTGGTTCAACGTGCTCGTGCTGTGTTGGAAGAGCGGACAGCGCTCGCCGATCCATGACCACGCGCAGTCGGTGTGTGCGTTCAAGGTGCTGACGGGCGTGTGCAGCGAAGTGGCCTACGATCTTCTGCCCGACGGCGGCGTGCGGCCGGCGCGCACGCGCGACTATCGCGCGGGCGAGATCGTAGCGTCGCACGACAGCGAGACGCACGAGGTGTCGAACCTGCAGGGCGAGGGCGTGGAGCTGGTGACGCTGCATGTGTATTCGCCGCCGCTGAAGACGATGCGCGTCTACTCGCCGGCGGGAGCGGCGGGTGCGGCGTGGCGGGCGCCGGAGCGGAGCTGACGCGCCGGAGCGGCCGAGCGACGGCGAAGGGGGCAAAAAAAAGGCGCGCCCCGGGGAGGGGCGCGCCGTGGAAGGGAGGACGCAGCGGAGCGGCGGGGCGCTTAGAAGTCCTTGCGGACGCGCAGATACACGAAGCGGCCGAGGGCGCCGCCCGAGTAGACGTTCGGGTCGAAGCCGCTCGTGTCGCGGCCCATCAGCGGGGGCAGGTTGTCGAACAGGTTGTTCGCACCGAGCGTGATGGTGGAGCCCATGAAGCCGCGGTAGCTCACGTTGGCGTGAACGAGCGTGTAGGAGCTCTCGGGCCAGCCGGCGACGGTCCAGCCGTCGTTGTAGAACGAGCCCATGTAGTCGGAGGAGACGGCGGCGCTCCAGTCCTTCTGGCGCCAGCCGACGGACGCGTTGGCGCGCCACTTCGGGTTGAACCAGAGGCCGGTGCGGTTCTGGTAGCCACCACCGAGACCGTTGTCGTTGCCGATCTCGAGGAGGCGCGTGGCGTCGACGGCGAAGGTGAAGTCGCCGAGGCGGGTGTTGCGGAGGCGGTAGTTCACGCCGATGTCCATGCCGCGATACTTCTGGTAGGCGTTCGGGTTGTTGCTCGGCACGGCCTCGATGCGGACGATCGGGCCGCCCGGGCCGTCACGGATGATGGCGTTCGGGAAGGCGGCGATGCCGGCGGGCGTGAGGAGGAAGTTGGCCGTCGGGGTGACGATGACCTGGTCGATGCGGAAGTGGAAGTAGTCCACGTTGAAGGTCAGGTCGCGGATGCCACCGACGTCCTCGACGACGATACCGGCGTAGTAGGACTCGGACTCCTCGGGGAGGAGGTTCGGGTTGCCGCCGGCGACGAGGCGCATCTGCTGCGGGGGATCCTGCGGGCGGAGCGGATCCTGGAGGAGGCCCTGCGTGAACGAGATCGTCTGCGAGGCGTAGAGGAGACCGAGCGCGGGCGCCTGGAAGGACTCCGAGTAGGAGGCGCGGAGGAGGGCGTTGCCGAACGGGGTCTTGGGCAGGCGATACTTGGCGCCGATCTTGGGCTTCGTGGTGTTGCCGAAGTCGCTGTAGTCCTCGTAGCGGACGGCGGCCTGGACCTCGAGATCCTTGAGGATCGGGGCCGTGAGCTCGACGTAACCCGAGATGACGTCGCGCTCGCCCTGGAGGGGCTGGCCGCCGCCGGAGCCGAGATAGGCCGCGGTGTCCGGGTTGGTGGTGAGCACGGTGTTGCGGAACTCAAAGCCGGCAGCCATGCCGACGTCGCCGCCGGGCAGCTCGAAAAGCGTGCCGGAGAAGCGGCCATCGAAGGTCATCGCCTCGGAGCGGTTGGAGCTCGTGGAGGTGGTGAAGAGGGCGTTGGCGAGGCCGGGGTTGGCGGAGGGGCCGAACGGGTTGAAGAAGGAGCCGACGAAGCCGGCGAGGGTGCCGTTGAGGGCGGCCTGGTAGGTGGTGGCGCGGACGGCGTTGCGCGCGACGGTGGTCACGCGGTTGAAGCCGTAGTTGCCGGCGACTTCCCAGTCCCAGCGGTCGGCGATGGTGCCGCGGAGGCCGCTGACGATGTTCATGCCGACCGACTCGGTGTCGAACTTGCGGACGGGGCCGAAGTTCGTGCGGGCGAGCAGCGTGTTCAGCGCGACGCCGAAGGGGTTGTAGGGGCTGTTGGCCGGAAGCGTGAGGCCCTCGGTGGCGAAGTTGATGACGCCGGGGGTGAACGCGTAGAACGTGAAGTTGTCGTTGAACGTCATCTCGCCGAAGGCGGTGAGCGTCTCGCTGATGTCATGCTCGAACTGCGCGTAGGCGCTGAGGTAGTGGTAGGCCGGGTAGCGCTGGTAGGTCTCGGCGAAGTTGTAGCGGTTCGCGTTGCCGATGGTGCCGATGTTCGAGAAGCTGCCGAGCGTCGGGTTGGCGACGGGCTGGCCGCCGGTGATGCCGTAGTTGCCGGCCGTGAACGGAACGCCGAGCGCCGCGGAGATGGCGGCGGCTTGGGCGGCCGTGATCTGGATGTTGGCCGGGAAGTTCAGCGAGCTGTTCTGGTTGGCGCCCTTGTTCGGATCGCCGGGGAAGAGCTGCGTGTAGTCGGTGTTGGTGATGCCGTAGTCGCGCAGGAAGTTCGAGTTGGAGCTCTTGTAGTCGACGGCGACCATGGCGCGGGTGCTGCCCGTGCTGGCGCCGGCGACGACGTTGGCCTGCGTGAAGCCGGAGTCGTGGCCGAGCGTGTTGCCATACATGCCCATGACGGACATGCCGGTATAGTTCTTCTTCAGCTTGACGTTGAGCACGCCGGTGACGGCGTCGGCGCCGTAGATGGCGGAGGCGCCGTCCTTCAGGAACTCGACGGTCTCGATGGCCGAGGCCGGGAGGCTGTTGAAGTCGAAGACGGAGTTGTTGCCCGAAGTGGTGAGGGCGTAGGTGACGGGACGACGGCCGTTGAGCAGCACGAGGAAGCGCTGCGCGCCGAGGCCGCGGAGGTTCGTCGTGGCGGCGCCACGGGTGAAGCTCGCGGTCTGGTAGATCGAGTTGGCGGCACCGGAGTTGAAGGGCAGCGACTGGATGAAGTCGCCGATGTTGGTGTAGCCCTTGTTCTCGATGTCGGCGGCGGAGTAGGCGACGACCGGGGCGGGCGTCTCGACGTCGAGGCGCTTCACGCGCGAACCGGTGACTTCGAATTTCTCGAGGCGGACCGTGGAATCAGCCGCGGGCTGCGACGAACCGGCGGGGGTCTGGCTGAACGCGACGCCGGGGAGGGCGAACGCGGCGATGAGCATGGCACCGAGCGAGCGCGAACGCGCCACCGGGCCGGCAGATGCTACCTTCATAGTTACGTGTGTTGGTTTGGTGTTGAGCGCGAATGCGATTCTCCGCGCTCCCGGCCAACACAGCGCCCGCGCACGCCGGAACAACGCCGACACGTCAACCGCGTCGCACCGCACGACGAAACCCGCGTCCGGCGCGTTGAATGCCCGCCCCGGCGCGGCTCGACGTGGTTAAACGTCGCTTCACCGCACGGAGACCGCGGCTCGTCGCAGCGCGGAGGGACAGGCCGGCGGGACGGCCGCGCGCGGCGCTTCAGTTCCGCCGCTCGACCATCGCGCCCGTGGCATCCTTGAACACGAGCATCCGTGTCGCCGCGTCGTAACGCTCGAAGCGGATGCCGAGCTGCGGATTGACGAGGTCGCCCGGCGCATACGCCGTGTTGCCGATGAGCACGCGCGGCGTGGCACCGCCAGCGACGCCGCTGATGCGCAAGTTCTGCACCCAGGCGCGGAACGCCGCACTCGCCGGCGGCGGCGCGGCTGGCGCGGCGGCGGGCGGCGGGGTCGCCGCCGCGGCATCGGTCGCGGGCGCCGCGGCGGGCGTGTCCGCGCCGGCGGTGGAGGGCGTCGCGGCGGCCGTGACCACATCGGTCGCACCGGCACGATCCGCCGCCTGCGCGAGCGTGGCCTGCGTAGCCGCGGCAGGCGTCGTCGCCCCCGCTGGAGCCGGCTGCACCGCCGCAGGCGCGGCGCGACGCACCACGGGGGGCGGGGGCGGCTCCTCGCCGAGCAGGAAAAAGTATCCGGCCGCAGCCAACACCACGACCCCGGCGGCGCTGCCGCCGAACAGGAGGAGTTTCTTGCGTCTGCCGTCCGGGGTCGAGACGGCCGCCTTCACGTCGGCGGCCGGAGTGTCCGTGGCGGCTTCGGGCTTCACGCCCGGGGGCGGGGGAAACTTCGGCGCGGGTGGCGGGAAGTTCGGTCCGGGCGCCGCGGCCGGCGGCGGAGGAAACGGCGCAGCCGCGGGCGGGGGAGGAAAGGAGGCCGGCGGCGGCGGAGGCGGAAACGGCGCCGCGACCGGTGGAGGCGGGAAAGGCGCGACGGGCGGCGTGCTGCCGCTCTTCGGCGCGTCCGCGGCCGGAGCCGGCGCCGGAGCGGGCGGCACGTCAGGGACCAGCGCGGCCGCGGGCGGCGGCGCCGGGAGCGGTTCGCGCGGCTTGAACGCGAGCTTCGGCCGCGTCGCGGCCGGGGCCGCCGGGGTTTCGGGCGCGGAAGTTTCGGGCGAAGGTGTCGGCGCCGGCGTCTCGGCGCTGGCCGCAGGCGGAGCGATCAGTGACGGACTCGCCGGGGCGGGCTCCGGTGCCGGTGCCGGTGCTGGTGCGGAAGACGGCGCGGGCGCGACGGACTTTTCGCCGCCGAGGGACATGCGGGGCTTCAGGCGCGGCGCGGCGGCCTCGCCCGCCGGCAGCTCCGCCGGGGCTTCCGGCGCCGCGGGTGGCGGGGCGGCGGGCGCCGGCGCGGGAGCGGAGGGAGCGCCGGGGTCTCCGGCGGGGGCGGCATCCGACGACAGACGCGGCTTCAGGCGGAGCTTGTTGGGGGTCTCTTCGCTCATGCGGACACGGTTAATGGATTTGGCCGGGCGCGGAAACAAAAAGATTCCCCGGCGCGGGGGCGTGACAATTTTTTTGCGCCGGCCCAGACTGCGCGGCATGGGAGAACGCCGTTTTCGCACCCGGATCGATGCCTGGCTGGCCCTGCTCGTCGCCGGTGGTGCGCTGACCCCGCTGCTCATGGCCGGCTGGCTCGCCAGCCAGGGCCGCACCGACGGTGTGCTGCTCCTCGCCGGCTGGGGCACCGCCGTCTCGGCGCTGGTGGCCTCCCTGACGATGCCCGTGCGCTACACCCTCCGGGAGGATCGGCTGCTCGTGCGCAGCGGCTGGCTGACTTGGGACATTCCGCTCGCTGCGGTCCGGCGGGTCCGACCAACCTGGAGTCCCCTCGCCGGCCCCGCCTGGTCGCTCCGCCGGGTGCTGATCGAATGGTCCGGCGGCGACTTCATCCTCGTCTCGCCAGATGACCGCGAATCGTTCATAGACGAGATCGCCGCCCGGTGCCCCCAACTCATCCGGCGCGGCGACGGGCTCGAAATCCGCACTCCCCACCCATGAAAATCTCGACCGCCAAGCTCGCCGGTGTGACCACCGCGGCGGTGAAAAAGGCCACCGGCCGTGGGTGGAGCGAGTGGATCGAGTTGTTGGAGAACGCCGGCGCGAAATCCTGGCCGCATGCCGAGATCGCGCTCTGGTTGCACAAGAAACACAAGGTCGCCGACTGGTGGTGCCAGATGATCACCGTCGGCTACGAGCAGGCCGCCGGCCGGCGCGTGAAGCACGAGAAGCCCGACGGCTTCGAGGTCTCCGTCAGCAAGACCATCGCCGCACCCGTCGCCCTCGCGTTCGAGGCGTGGCGCGATCCCGCCGTCCGCGAGCGCTGGCTCCCCGGCATCGCCCTGTCCATCCGCAAGGCCACGCCGCACAAGTCCATCCGCATCCGCTGGCCGGACGACACGAACCTCTCCGTCAACTTCTGGCCCAAGGGCCCGCTCAAGTGCCAGGTCGTGCCCCAGCACGGCAAACTCGCCACCGCCGCCGCGGCGGAGAAAATGAAGGCCTACTGGGCCGCGCAGCTGGAGGCACTCTGCGCCTTCCTCGAGCAGCGCAAGAGCGCCTGAGCCCCCGCCCGCGCCGCCGCTGCCTCCGTCCCGCCGAACCGCCGAGGTGATGCCGCGCCGTCCTGCGAAATTCCTCCGTCCGCTCCTCGCCTTGGTCGCCGCGCTCGCGCTGGCGGCAACCGTCGCCGCGCAGGAGGTGCAGCGCCACGGGCTCGTGTTCGAGGCGTGGGTGCGCGACACGTTTTTCGACGGCTACCGCCCGCCGGGCTACACGCAGAAGTGGGACATTCCCGCCGCCGCCAACCGGGCGCATGGCGGCGTGCCGGCCAACCCGAAGGCGATCAAATACGGCACCGCCGTCGACCTCGGCGACGCGTTGCGGCAGTTCGCCATCGACGAACCCTTCCTCCTCGTCCTCGGCTTCTGGCAGCAGCGCGGCGACGAGAAGCGCTTCGTCAACTTCGTCGCCCCGCTCGTCACGCCGGAACAATGGCGCGCCCTCTGGCACCCGATCACGCTCGAGGACCTGCGCCGGCTCGACGCGCTCATCAAGGACCCGAGCCGTCCGCTCGCCGAGACGCGCCGCCTCGCGCGCGAGATGAAGAGCCGTCCGCCCTTCACCGAGGCGATCATCCAGGTGAACCCCAAGGTCGGCACCGACCAGCGCCGCCTCCAGTGCTCGCTGCGCTTCCGGGACGTGTTCAAGCACCTCGCCCCCGGCGCCGACGCGCGCGTGCAGGAAAACCCCACCTTGTGGGGCGTGCCCTTCCCGGGCACGGTCGAGTCGAAGCCACGCACCTTCCGCGCGAAATAGTTTCCCCGCCCGATGTCCACGCCCCCGTCCCCCACCCTCGTCCAGGCCATCGGCCGCTGGACGCTCACCGCGCTCGTGCTCAACGGCGTCATCGGCAGCGGCATCTACGGCCTGCCCGACGACCTCGCGCGTCTCACCGGCGAGCACGCGCCGTGGGTCTACCTCGCCGGCGCCGCGGGCATCGGCGTCATCATGGCCGTGTTCGCCGAGGTCGGCTCGCAGTTCCGCGGGGCGGGCGGACCCTACCTTTATGCGCACGTTGCGTTCGGGCGTTTCGCCGGGCTGCAGATGGCGTGGTTCCTCTGGCTCGTGCGGATCACCTCCGCCGCGGCGATCGCGAATCTCTTCGTCGTCTACCTCGGCGAGTTCTGGCCCGCCGTCACGCAACCGCTCCCGCGCGCGCTCCTCCTCACGTTCATCCTCGGCGTGCTCGTCGCGGTGAACATCCTCGGCGTCACCGGCGCGGCGCGGCTGTCGAATTTCTTCACCGTGGTGAAGATCGGTTCGCTGCTCCTCTTCGCCGGCGCCGGCTTCTGGCTGACGCGCGACTGGCTGCCGGCCGCACCCGCCGCGCCGCCGCCCGGCGCGGCCGGCTGGCTCGCCGGCCTGCTCGTGCTGATGTTCGCCTTCGGCGGCTTCGAGGCCGCGGTCATCCCGATGGCCGAGGCGAAGAATCCGCGGCGCGACATCCCCTTCGCCCTCTTCGCCGGGCTCGCCACCGTCGCCACGCTCTACCTCCTCGCCCACCTCGTCGCCATGCGCGCCGTGCCGGAACTCGCCACCAGCGCCCGCCCGCTGGCCGACGCCGCGCGCGCCTTCGCCGGCCCGGCCGGCGCCGCCCTCGTGGCGATCGCCGCCCTCATCTCCACCTACGGGAATCTCACGTCGCAGGTCGTCACCGGCCCGCGCCTCACCTACGCGCTGGCCGAGCGCGGCGAGTTTCCGCGCGTGTTCGCCGCCGTGCACCCGCGCTTCCGCACGCCGCACTGGTCGATCCTGTTGTGGGGCCTGCTCGTGCTCGGGCTCGCGGTCTACGGCAGCTTCATCTGGAACGCCGTCCTCTCCGCCGCCGCGCGCGTGTTCAGCTACGGCCTCGTCTGCGCCGCCCTGCTCCGCCTGCGGCACACGCAGCCGAACGCCGAGGCCTTCCGCCTGCCGGCCGGACCGGCCTGGGCCTGCGGCGGGTTGGCGTTCTGTCTGCTCATGGCCGCGCAGATGGAGGCGGCGCATGCCCGGATCATCGCCGTGGTGGCGCTGGTCGCCGGCGCGCATTGGCTCTGGTTGCGCGCCCGCCGGGCCTGACCGGAGTCGCTTCGACCAAGAAATGCGCACGCTTGGCCAAGAATGTCCCCTCCGGGCGGCTCCGGATCGGGTTTAATGGCGGGGCGGCTTCGGCCGCCGTGCCGTGCTCGACCTGCCGCTCATCGACGCCTACCTGCTGAAGCTCTTCCGCTTCCGCACCCGCGCGTTCCTGCACATGGAGGAGGCGCGCGGCACCGTGCCGCCGAAACCGCCGGGCAGCGCCGGCTACCTCTACGTCCACATCCCGTTCTGCGAGGTGCTGTGCCCGTTCTGCTCGTTCCACCGCGTGCAACACCGCCACGGCCAGGCCGTGCGCTACTTCGCCGCCCTCCGCGACGAGATCCGCCTCTACCACGCCGCCGGCTACCGGTTCTCCGGCGTGTATTTCGGCGGCGGCACGCCGACCGTCGAGCCCGCCGAGCTGGTGGCGACCATCGACCTCGTGCGCGGGCTCTTCGGCGTGACGGAGATCTCCGTCGAGACCAACCCGAAGGATCTCCGCCCCGACGTCCTGGAGCCGCTCCGCGCCGCCGGCGTCACGCGCCTGTCGGTGGGCGTGCAGAGTTTCGACGACCAGTTGCTGCGCGAGATGGAGCGTTACGACAAATACGGCAGCGGCGAGGAGACCGCCGCGCGCATCCGCGCCGTCGCGGGCATGTTCCCGACGCTGAACGTCGACTTCATCTTCAACCAACCGCACCAGACGCTCGGCTCGCTCGAGCGCGACCTCGCGATCTTCCGTTCGCTCGGCGCCAACCAGGTGTCGTTCTACCCGCTCATGACCTCGCCCACGGTCGAGCGTCGCATGGTCGGCGCGATGGGCCTGCCGGACCAGCGGCGGCTGCGGCAGTTCTACCACACGATCGTGCAGCGGCTCGGCCGCGAGTTCCGCCCCTCGTCGGCGTGGTGTTTCACGCGCCGCGGCCAGGGCAGCGACGAATACATCGTCGCCGCGGACAACTACGTCGGCGTCGGCAGCGGCGCGTTCAGCTACCTCGACGGCACACTCTACAGCACGACGTTCTCCCTTTCCGGCTACGAGCAGCGCATCGCGCAGGGCCTCACCGGCATCACGACCTGCCACCGCCTGAGCGAGACGGACCGGATGCGTTACAGCCTGCTCGTGCAGCTCTTCGGGCTGCACATGGACCGTGCGACCGTGCTCGCGCAGCACGGGCCGCAGTTCTTCCGCCGGCTCTGGGGCGAGTTGCTCACCCTGCGCGTGCTCGGCGCCGCCCGGCGCGACGCCCGCGGCTGGCACCTGAACGAGCGCGGCATGTATTGGCTGATGCTGATGATGTCGGCCTTCTTCGAATCGGTGAACCACTACCGCGACGCCATGCGCGCCCACGTGAAGGACGAGCTCCACGAGCCCGTCACGCTGTGCGCCCCGCTCGGCCCCTCTCTCGCCCCCGCCAGCGCCAAGTGACCCCCGCGGCAATGACACCTATTAAGTGTCATGTCATTTTCGCCGCCGGCGCGGGAGCCTTGGTCTCCCACTCGCGGCTCGCCTGGGTGGCGGCGGGTTGCAGGCGGAGCGTGAGGACGAGGGCGGCGACGAGCATCGCGATCTCGAAGAGGAAGAGCGCCGTGTAGGCGGTGAGCGCGCTGCCGGTGGCGAGGCGCATCGTGTCGACCACGATGCCGCCGAGCAGGCTGCCGCCGGCGTGGCCGAGCATGTTCGCCACGCCCCACACGCCCATGAGCAGGCCGGCGCGCACCGGCGTCGTGAATTCCACCACGCTCGCCAGCATCCCCGCGCCCGCCAGCCCCGTGCCGAAGCCCATCGCGAGCACGAGCCAGCGGAACAGCCCCGGCGCGCCCGCCAGCCCGACCGCCGCCACGGCGCCGAAGACCACGATGCTCACGCCGAGCCCGATCCGCATGAGCCGCAACGCGCCGACCGAGCGCAACAGCACGAGCCCCGAGAGCAGCATGGCCGCGAGCACGCCGAGACCCCAGAACATCGTCAGCCGCGTCGTCTCGCCCACGCTCATCCCCAGCACGAGCGCGCCATATGGTTCGAGCAACACGTCCTGGGCGAGCGTGCCGATGAAGGTGCAGATGACCACGGCGAACAACCGCCGCACCTGCGGGTCGGCGAAGACGTAGTCGCGCAACACCTCCGCAAACGGCTTCCGCCGCGCCTGCTCGGCGTGCGCCGCGCCCGTCGCGCGCTCCTCCTGACCGGGCACGGCGACCAACGCGAGCACGACGACCGCGGCGCCGACCGCATTGGCGACCGCGACGAGTTTCGCCGGATCATAGTGCTCGAGCGCGCGGCCGAGCAGGCCCGCGCCGGCGACGGACCCGAGCAGGGTCACGACCTCGTAAAGCGTCACCGCCCGCGCGCGCACGTGGCCGGTGAACTTCTCGGCCAGCAGCGCCTGATAGGTGTTGTGCGCGAGGTTGCGCCCGACGCCGTAGAGGAGGAACGCCGCCGCGGCCGCGGCGACGAACACGCCCGGTCGCGGCGCGAGGTGCACCACGACCGAGGCGATCGCCGCCACGCCGCCGCCAATCAACAGCGCACCGAGCAGCAGATACGGCTCGCGGCGGCGACCGAAGAGCGGGAACGCGTCCGAGCGGTGCCCGACCCAGAGCCGCAACGGCGAGATCAGCAGCGGGATCGCGAAGAGCAGCGCCACCAGCGTCGCCGGCAATCCGAGCTCGGCGATCATGACGCGGTTGAGCGTGCCGCCGATGAGCACGCCGCTGAGTCCGTAGGCGACGGGAAAGGCGCCGAGGCGGACGTGGTTGGCGATGCGCGCCAGCCCGCTCACCGCCGACGGGAGGCCGCGCGCCGCGCCGGGCGGCGCCAGCGAAGCTGAAACTCGAGCTCCTCACCCGAGGCATCGCGCTCGTGCTCGACGCTGAATTGCGCGCCGGCGGGGATGTGCAGGCGTTCGCCGCCGACGGCGATGACGAAGGGGCGGCCCGCCTCGAGTGCGTCGGCCAGACGCCGCAGCTTGGCCGCGAAGGCGCGGACGGGGTAGGTTTTTTCGAGGTCGCGTTTCGGCATGGGGAGAGAGGGGACGCGGGGTGCTCAGGTTGCCGCCGCCGGCGCAGCCGCCGGCTTCGCGCCGAAGCCGAGCGCCTCCTTCAGCCAGCTCCACGCGCGACGCAGGCCGACTTCGCAGGTGCCGCTGATGTTGTAGGTGCGGGCGAAGAGCTCCTCGTGGCCGAGGTAACGCGGCGGCAGGAGCAGCAGCGTGCGGACCTTGTCCGCCTTCGGGTCGTGGCCGAGCACCTCCGAATAGAACACGCCGCGCCCGACGACGATACCTTCGCGCGGCACCTCGACCTCGCGCTCGGGGAACACGAGCCAGGGGCGGAACCGCAGCAGCAGGCGGCCGTCCGCGGCGTGATGCAGGCGGCCGTAGGTGCGCAGCGGCGCGCCGTCGAGCTCGCGCCCGAGGAAGACCTTGTTGCCGTCGGCGAGCAGCTGGAAACGCTTCCGCCGGCGCGTGAAGAAATCCCAGCAGAACACCGTCGCCCACACCGTGAGCCGGAAGGCCCAGCCCGACACGAGGTAGGCGACGAGCACGATGATGGCCGAGAGCGTGACGCCGACGACGGGATCGATCCACGCGATGCCGGTGAGCAGGCCGAGGAGGGCGGTGCGCGCGCTCTTGAGCACGGCATCGACCGCACCCCACGGACTCAGGAGGATGAGGGCGTTGATGGCGTGCGAGGCGACCCAGACGACGACGTGCAGCGCGATCGCGAGCGGCAGCATGAGGATCGTGAGCAGCCACGAGAAATCGATCGCGCCCAGGTGGATCATCGCCAGCCCGGTGTTGACCAGCTCGAGCGAGGCGGAGCCGCCGCCGCCCGTGGCCATCGCCTTGGAGGCGGCGGAGACGAGGAGCGGAATGACGGCGCCGGTGGCGACGAGGCCGCTGACCTTGTTCTCGGTCGCGTCGAGCACATCGAGCGGCTTCTTCCAGCCCGGCGGCACGGTGGCGCCAAAGGCATCCTTGGCCGCGGCGGCGCCGACGAGCAGGAAGCCGCAAACCCACATCAGCGGGTTGGCGAACCACGGCAGCGCGGCGCGCTCCTCCGGCGTGTCGGCCTGGATCCACTGGTAAAGTCCGATGGCGCTGACGCCCAGCAGCGGCGAGATGGCGATGCCGGTGATCTCGGTCGCGGTCTTGGCCAGTTGCAGGCCGGCGCTCGGCACCTCGCCGTCCTTGCCCTTCTTTTTGTCGGCCGCCCAGAGCGGCAGCGCCAGCACACCGACGACGCACAACACGGCCACGAACGGGAGGAAGCGCTTCATATGCCGTGCACGATAGCCGGGGGCGCGGCCTTGGAAAGTCCGCAAATGCCGGCCCGCGCGGCGGCGCGACCGGACAAAAAAGTTCCGGTGAGCACCCCCGTCGCAAACCCGACGACGGGGACACTCACCGGAAAGGGTTGGGATAACTGGAAAGCAACCTAGCACACACTAACACGAATGAACGGAGCCACGGGACGCGGGCGCCGCCGCCGCGTCAACGCGCGAACGGGCCCGTCACCGAAACGTTACGTGGCGATCGAGCCGCGGCGCCGGCGCAACCCCGGCGGGAGCGCGGCGTCCGCTCAGCGCGGGAGTTCGCGGCCGAAGAGCGTGAGATACATCAGCCGGTAAAGGTCGATGTTGTCGACGTTGGCGGGCAGGCGATCGGCATTGCGACCGGCCGCGCGCACGACGACCCCGGCGGAGGTGTCCTCCTTGCCGCCCCAGGCGACCCAGAACGACATCGCGCGACCGTTCTCGTCCGGCAAGGCGCGGAACGGCAGCGTGCCGGTGCCATCGCGACCGTCGATGGGCGTGCCGTTCGTGTCCGTCGGCGGCAGCGGGGAGTTGGCGAACTTCGGCGTGTCGCGCGGGCTGTAGATCGTGAAGCCGCCGGCGTTGCTGTCGGCGGCGACGAGCAGGAGCGTGTCGGTGCGGGCATCGGTGAACTCGCGGGCCACGCGGATGCCCTCGTCGGTGCGCTGGCTGGCGAGGATCATGCCGGCGGCGTTGTTCTTGTTGCCGAAGTTGTCGGTGCCCTCCTCCTCGGCCACGAGGATGAAGCCCTGCGGCGCGGCACCGAGCACGCGCAGCGCGAAGGCGATCATTTCCGCGTAGGTCGGCGCCCCGTCCGCGTAGAACGGCAGGCCGGCGGCGCGCAGCTCCTCCTCGGTGCGGTCGTGGAAAGTGTGGCCGGCGGCGAAAAGACCGAGGTATTTGCCGTCGGGCCGGGGCTCGCAGGCGAGGAGTTCGTCGCGCGTGAACAGCACCGTGTAACCGGCCGCCTGCGCCTCGGCGACGAGGTCGCGACCGTCCGTGCGCCGGCCCGGGCCGTGCCGCCCCGCGGCGCCCGCGGGCCGGAACCACGCCTCGCCGCCGCCGAGCATGACCTGCGCCCCCGAGGCGAGGACGCCGAGCGAGATTTCCTCGAAATTGTCGCGGTGGCCGGCGCTGGTGAGAAACACCGCCGAGCCCGGCTCGTAATGCGCGCCGGTCTGCACGACGCCGATCGCCTTGCCGGCGGCCTGCGCCTCGCGCAGGAGCGGGCCGGGGAAACCGGAAAGCGCCCGCGCGTCGGGCGCGAGGAAACCGAAGGAGTCGCGCTCGGCCCGCACGCCCCAGGCGTGCGTGGTGGCCGCACCGTTGCTGCTGGAAGAAAGCGTGTCCGTCAGCCGGCCGTCGTAGATCGCCAGCGCGGGCAGCCGGTCCCAGTGCAACCGCCCCGCCGGCCCGACCGTCACGAAGCGCGTCGCCATCCACGAGCCGAGCGAAGTGCCGTCGGGATGGAGGAAGATGACGTTGCCGGTGGACTGCGCCGGAGCGCCGGTCGCGCCGAGCCAGAGGAGGAGCGAGAGCAACAGGGATTTCTGCATCGGGTCCAACGTGCCCGGCCCGACGCAACATTCAAGCACCGAGGCTCGTCCCCGCGGCGGGTCGCGCGCGACGACGGAGCGCCACGGGAGGTTTGCACGCGGGCGCGGGCGTTGTTCTGCTCGCGTCATGCCGCTCACCAAGGCCGAGATCGCCCGCCTCCGCTCGCTGCAGGACAAGAAGCACCGCGAGGCGCTCGGGCTTTTCGTCGTCGAGGGCGAGAAGGTCGTGGGCGAACTGCTCGCGGCGGAATTTCCGTTCGCGGAGATCTACGCGACGCAGGAATGGGATCACGCCGCGAAACGGCGCGGAGCGGAGTCCGCGCCCTACCAGGTCGTGACGGCCGCGGAGATGGCGCGCCTCAGCCACTTCCCCACGCCGTCGCCGGTGCTCGCGGTCGGGCGGATCGCGCGCCGGCCGCTCGCGGCGGGCGCGCTCGACCGCGGGCTGACGCTGGCGCTCGACGGCATCCAGGACCCCGGCAACGTCGGCACGCTGTTGCGCATCGCGGATTGGTTCGCCTTCGACCGCGTCGTGTTGTCGCCGGATTGCGCCGACCTGTTTTCGCAAAAGGTGATCAACGCCTCGATGGGCTCCTTCGCGCGCGTCGCCGTGCACACGGCGCCTCTCGCGGAGGCGCTGGCGGGCGTCGCCGTGCCGGTGCTCGGCTGCGACCTCGCCGGCGACGATGTGCACGCGCTCGGCCCGCTGCGCGACGCCGTGGTGGTGGTCGGCAGCGAAGGCCGCGGCCTCACGCCCGCCGTCGCCGCGCGCGTGACGCGGCGCGTGACGATCCCGAGGATCGGCGGCGCGGAATCCCTCAACGCCGCCGTTGCCGCGGCGATCGTGTGCGACAACCTCCGCCGTGCGCAGGCGGCGAAGTGAATCGACGGCGGGCTCGCGGGCGACGTGGCGCGGCTCACTTCGCCCGCGCGATCCAGGCGCGGACGCTTTCCTCGAGGATGTCGAGCGGCACGGCGCCGTCCCGCAGGACGAGGTCGTGGTAGGCGCGGAGGTCGAACTTGGGGCCGAGCTCGCGCTTCGCGAGTTCGCGCAGCTCGAGGATGCGCAGCATGCCGATCTTGTAGGAGCAGGCCTGCCCGGGCCACACGATGTAGCGGTTGGTCTCGGTGAAGATGTCGCGCTCGGGGAAGGGGGAGTTCGCGCGCAGCCACTGCATCGTCTGCTCGCGCGTCCATTTCTGCGCGTGGATGCCGGTGTCGACCACGAGCCGCGCGGCGCGAAGGAGCTCGGAGGAGAGGCGGCCGAAATCCATGTAGGGGTCGGTGAAGAAGCCGAATTCCTTCGGGAAATACTCGGTGTAGAGCGCCCAGCCCTCGACGTAGGCGGTGTTGCCGCCGAAGCGGCGGAAGCGCGGGAGGCCCTCGAGCTCCTGCGCGATGGCGATCTGCATGTGGTGGCCCGGGATGGCCTCGTGGTAGGCGAGCGACTCCATCTCGTAGATCGGGAGCCCCTTCATGTCGAAGGTGTTCACGTAATAGACGCCGGGGCGCGACCCGTCGGGCGAGGGTTGTTCGTAGAACGCCGCGGCGCTGCCCTCCTCGCGGAACGGCTCGACCTTGCGCAGCTCGAGCGGGGCCTTGGGCAGGATGCCGAAGAACTCCGGCAGGCGCACGCGCATGGCGTCGATGAAACCCGTGGCGCGGTCGAGGTAGGCCTGCTTTCCCTCGGGCGTGTTCGGGTAGTAATACTGCGGCGACTCGCGCAGGTGGACGAAGAACTCCTGCAGCGTGCCGGTGAAACCGACCCGTTCCTTGATCGCCGTCATCTCGGCGTGGATGCGCGCGACTTCGCGCAGGCCGATCCGGTGGATCTCGTCGGCGCCGAGGTCGGTCGTCGTGAAGCCGCGCAGCTCATAGTCGTAATACTCGCGGCCGTGCGGGAATTTCCACGCGCCATCGTCGTCGGTCGCGATCCTCTCCTGCGCCTCGAGCACGGCGATGAGTTTCTCGTAGGCCGGCTGGACGCTGTCGACGAGCGCGGCGCGGGCGTAGCTCTTGAGGTCCGCCTTCGTGTGCTCGTCGGCGTCCTTGATCCCCGCGAACTTCTTCTCGATGTCCTCCCAGAGCGCGCTCTTGCCGTCGGAGAGGTCGAAGGGTTCGCCGCGCAGGACGGTGCGGCAGGCCTCGAGGACGATGGGGAAGACGAACTTCGGCGGCACGATGCCCTTGGCCTCGCGCGCCTTCACGCCGGCGATGACCTGGTCGAAGAGGACGGGAATGGCGCGCAGGCGATCGATGTAGGCGCGGGCCTCGGCGACGTTCTCGACCGAGTGAAAGCTGATGAGGAAGCCCGGCACCTGCGCATGCAGGCCGGACATCTGGTTGAGCGGGTAGTTGTGGTGGCGCCAGCGCCAGCCCTCGAGGCCGCGCTCCACGGCGCTGACGAACATCCGGTAGCTCACCTTCGCCTGCTCATCGAGCGCGTCGAAGTTGACGGTGCGCTTCAGCTCCGCGAGCTGCTGCAGGCTGAGCTGCAGGTCGGCGAGGGCCTTCTCCTCGGAGAGGTCGTCCCACTTGTCGTAGTCGGTCTTGAGGCCGAGCTGCGTCATCGTCATCGGGCTGCGGGCGACGGCCTCGTCGAATGCTCGCTCGAAAAACGCGTTGGCCCGGGCGGATTCGGCGGCGATCTGCTCGGGCGTGAAGGTGTCCGCGCGGACACCGGGGACGAGGAGCAGCGCGCCCAGCGCCGCGAGGAGGGGGAGATGGGAAAGCTTCATGCGGAGACCGGCACGTTGCCCGGACCGCGCCGCTTCGGCAAGCCGCGCGAAGCGAACGGACGCCAAGCCGCGCTCAACGGTGCGCGGTATGGGACGGCACACCGCGCGCTTCCCAAGTCTTCGATTACGCCAATGTAGGTTGCGCGCTTGCGCGCAACTTGGCGCGAAAACGCCACGGAACGAATTGCGCCGCGGGATAAGGCCGGCTGAAGCCGGCCCCACTTAATGCCGCCAGGCGTCGCGCGAGTCGTTGACGAGGGTCTGCAGCATGTCGAAACGCACCTCGCCGTAGTTGAGCGCGAAGCGCAGGCGGCCCTCGCGGAAGACCCACGTCGTCGGAATCCACGTGATGGGCAGGCCGAGGAAGGTGTTCAGGCGGTCGGCTTGGGCGCGCGAGGCGTTCGGGTGCGTGAGGAGCAGCAGGTTCGGCTGGCCGCCGAGGGCGCCGTCGCGCAGGCGCGGCGCGGGGTCCTGGTCGCGGTGCCAGATGTTGAGGAAGACGAATTTCACGTCGGGGTTCGCCCCGATGAACCTCGCCCAGCCGTCGGGCGTCATCTCGGCGCGGCAATTCGGGCACCACGGCGCCCAGAAATGCACGATCGTCACCTGCGGACCGGCGACAATCTCCGCGACCTGCTGCTCGAGCGGGTCGGACGGCGGCGCGCCGCGCAGCGCGCCGCCGGAGAGGAGAAGGGGGAGGACCAGGAAGCGGAGCCAGCGTTGCATGCGGAGAGCGTGTCCGGTGCGGGCGGATTCGCCAGCCCGTGTTGTCCGCGCACCGTCACACCGGTGCACCCCGCCCAACGCACCAGCGGCGGCGCGATAAAAGCCCGTCCGATTCGGCGCATCAGGTTCCCTTGAATCGGCGCGGACGGTTGTAATTTCGTGCCCGTCGGAATGCAGTTAGTGTCTACTTCCATCACACCCCCTCCACCATGAACGACAAAATCACCGTCCGCGGCATCCACCTCTCGCTCACCCCTGCCCTCACGCAGATCATCCACGAAAAGGCCGAGCGACTGCTGCGCCACAACTCGCACATCATCCGCATCCGCCTCGACCTCGAATTCAGCGACACGAAGCGTCCCGAGGAGCGTTTCACGGCGAAGGCGCAGGTGGAAATCGACGGCCCGGACCTGATCGCCTCAGCGACCTCGGAGGACGGCTACAAGTCGGTCGACCTGCTGGTCGACAAACTCGACAAGCTCCTCCGCGAGCGCCACGCCAAGCGCGTCCACGCCCGCAACGAGGAGCGCAACCAGGCGCCCGACGTGCTGCACGGCAAGCACTGAGCGCCCCGGCGGACGCGTTCCTCCCCGCCAACGAAGCCCCGCCCCGTGCGGGGCTTTTTTGCGCCCCGCTGGCAACCGTGCGCACCCGGCCGCGCAGTCTCAGCCTTGCTTTCGCGCGGGCGCGAAGAACAGCCACAACGCCACCGCGATCACCGCATAGGGCCAATACTCGGCCGCCACGCGCCAGAGATCACGCTGCTCGCGCCACAGTTCGCGCTGGTAGGGCGCGGTCAGCACCATCACCCCCGCGAAGGCCAGACCCGCCGCCGGCCACAGTGGCCACGAGACGCCGGCGCGCCCGAGCAACAGCCGGTGCAAAGCCGCGATGAGCAGAAACCCGCCCGCCAGCCCGAAGAGCGTCGCCGACGGCCCGAGCACCGAGATGAGCCCCAGCCCCGCGCCCAGCCCGCACAGCACGCCGCCCGGCACGAGCAAACCCGGCGATCGCACGAGCGCGGCCCAGACGAGAAATGCCACGCCCAGCGGCAGCAGGATGCCGCCGCGCCACGACCACGGGAGATGCGGGGAGAGCAGCGCGAAGCCAGCCACGACCAGCAGCACGAGCGCGGCGACACGTCGGCCGCGACGCGAATCGGCGGGGAGCGTTGCGGTGGAGGCGGAGGTTTCCGTTTTCATGGCCGCAGCGTAGCAGAAGCCGCGGCCGCGCACCTGTGCCGGAGGTCATGCCCGGGGTCATGGTCGCCCGCGTCCCACGCCGGCGCCGGCGGCCCTCACCCGATCCAGCGCAGCCCGAGCTGCAGCCAGAACGGAATCGTGAACAGCCCCAGCGCCGTCGTCACGAGCACGATCTGCACCGCGGTCAGCGGCTGGCCGCCGTAGACGCGCGCGACGATGATCGAAATCACGGCGGTCGGCATCGCGCCCTGGACGACGATGATGCGCTTCAACTCGAGCGACACCGGTGCGAACTTCGCCACGAGGAGGAACACCACCGGCAGCAGCGCCAGCCGCACGAGGCAGGCGCCGAGGCTGATGCGCGGCGCGTAGAGTTTGCCCGGATCGCCGAGGTGCGGCTGCACGCTCACCCCCGTCATGATCAGGCCGAGCGGGATGGCGCAGGCGCCGAGGAGTTTCACGCCGGTCCAGACCGCCGCGGGCACGAGGGGCGCCCAGCCGGCGAGGTTGACGGCCAGCGCGATGACGAGCGCGAAGAGCGGCGCGTTGAGCAGCCGCCGCCAGCCGTCGCGCAGCGAGAGGCCGCTGACGACGAGCACGCCTCCGGTCCAGATCGCGGCATCGACACCCATGTTGTGCACGAGCAGCAGGCCGCGGCTCTCCGGCCCGAAGAGCGCCTCGAGGATCGGCAGCGGCAGGTAGCCGTAGTTGGCGATGCCGACCGTCAGTGCGAAGGTCCGCAGCCCGGTGCCGACGCTCAGGCCGATGAGCCGGCCGACCCCGTAGGCCGTGGCGATGCCGAGCAGCGTGAGCCCGAAGCCCGCCAGCGGCGCAAAGACGATGTTGCCCTGTTCGCGCAGCGCCGGGTTGCCCGCGACCGAGTCGAAAATGAGGCACGGCGTGAGGACCTTGATGACGAGATTGAACAGGCTCTCCTCCGCCTGCTCCTTCACCCACCCCGCGTGCCGCAACCACGCCCCGAGCGCGACGATCGCGAAGACCGGCAGCACGATGAGAAAGAGTTGGGTGTAGGTGGTCATGTCGCGGAAGCGCCGCGCACCGAGCACACCGGACCGCCGCCCGCGACTCAACCGCACAATGTGTCAGCCGCGCAACGATGATGGAGGAAGTCAGGCCGCGGTTCGGCGCGGCCCAATGCGACTTCGCCCCGACCGCGCGGCCAGCGGCGACCGTGAGGAGGAATGGGGTTGTCTGTCGCCGGCCCGCACGAAAACTTCCCGACCAACGGGCCACGTGAACAACGCTCCCACGCACTGGAGCGGACGGGATCGAGCTGACGCTCATCTCAGATTTGAAATTTGAAATTTCAAATTCTCCCCCACCCCACTCCCGCCCATGCCCACCTACCAACGATTCGAGGACCTGCCGGTCTGGCAGGAAGCCATCGTCCTCGCCGAGCGCTGCGAGGATTTCATCGCCGCGGCCAAGGACCGTATCACGTGGTCGAAGCGCGACCAGCTCGACCGCGCCTCGCTCTCCGTCTCCAACAACATCGCCGAAGGCTTCGAGCGCGGCACGACCAACGAGCTGCTCGCCTTTCTCTACATCGCGCGCGGCTCCGCCGGCGAAGTGCGCTCGATGCTGTGCTACTTCGAGCGCCGCCCCGCTCTTTCAAAATTCAGATCTGAAATCTCAAATTTGAAATCAATTGCCGAGAGCTGCTCGCGGCAGTTGCGGGGCTGGGCCGACTCGCTGCAGAACTCCGCCATCGCCGGCCAGCGCCACCTCAACGACCACACGCGCGCCCATTACCAAAAGCGCAAGACCCGCGAATCCGGCGCCGAGCAGTTCCAGCAACTCCTCGCCCAACACCTGCCCCCGGACCATCCGCAACACCCCGCGAACCGCCACCCGCCCCGACCGTGAGGTGCCATGGCATTGTCCGCCGCCGTTGCACGCGGAAACCCACCTCCGCGCGGCGGTGGAATAAAACGCCGCAGGGCTGGATCTTCCTCACCGACAACCGGGCGCGTGTTCAGGTCGCGTCGGCCCTCGCCGCCATCGCGCGGCCGGCGTGCCAGCCGGTCGTCCAGGCGGCTTGGAAGTTGAAACCGCCCGTGATGCCGTCGACGTCGAGCACTTCGCCGGCGAAGTGCAGGCCCGGGACCAGCCGGCTTTCCATCGTCTTAAAATCCACCTCGCCGAGCCGCACGCCGCCGCAGGTGACGAACTCGTCCTTGAACAAACTCTTCCCGCTCACCGCGAACTCCGCGTCCGTCACCTGTGCCGCGAGCGCGCGGAGCGCGGCGTTGCCCACGCCCGTCCACGGCACCGTGGGCGCGAGGCCGGCGGCGACGACGAGGCGTTCCCACAGGCGCAGCGGGACGCCGAGCGGGCAGAACGTCGTCACCTGCTTGCGCGGCTCGGCGGCGCGGGCGCGCTCGAGCTCGGCGCGCGCGGTCTCGGCGTTGAAGCGCGGCGCCCAGTTGACGCGCAGCGCGAACCGGTAGTCGCGCTCCGCGAGCAGGCGCGCGCCCCACGCGGAGAGTTTCAACACGGCCGGCCCGCTCAGGCCCCAGTGGGTGACGAGCAGCGGGCCGCGCTCCTTCAGCGGCGTGCCGGCGACGGCGGTGGCGGCGTCCTCGACCGACACGCCGGCGAGGTCCTTCAGCCGCGGGTCGTCGACGTGAAACGTGAAGAGCGACGGCACGGGCGGCTCGATGGTGTGGCCGAGGGCGCGGGCCATCTCGAGACCGGCGTTGCTCCGGTTGCCGCCGGTGGCGAGCAGCAGGCGGTCGACGGTCACGGTCTCGCCCGACGTGAGGGCGAGTTCGAATCCGCCCGCCGCGGCGCGCACGGCGGACTTCACGCCGCACTGCGTGCGGATGACGACGCCGGCCTTCCGCGCGGCGCCGAGCAGGCAGTCGACGATGGTCTGCGAATCGTCCGTGACCGGAAACATGCGGCCGTCCTCCTCGGTCTTGAGCGCGACGCCGCGGGCCTCGAACCACGCGATGGTGTCGCGCGGTTGGAAACGGCTGAAGGCGCCGGTGAGTTCGCGGCCGCCGCGCGGGTAGCGGCGGGCGAGGTCGCGCGGCTCGAAGCAGGCGTGGGTGACGTTGCAGCGGCCGCCGCCGGAGATCTTCACCTTGGCGAGGAGATGCGAGGTGGCCTCGTAGAGCGTGACGCGCGCGGCCGGGTCCGCCTCGGCGGCCGCGATGGCGCCGAAGAATCCGGCGGCCCCGCCGCCCACGACCGCGATGTGCCGCTGATGCATCGCGGCGGAGCGTGCGTCCGCGTCCGCGGCTTGTCCAAAACAAAGGCGCTGCGGCCCCCCGGGGACCGCAGCGCCGGCTGCACACACAAACCCAAAGGGATCAGTGGCGATCGGAGTCGTCGCCGCCGGGGCCGCCGCCGTGCGGACCGCGGTGGCGGCGTTCGCCGCGGCGCTCCTTCATGCGCTCGCGCATCTCGTCGGCCTTCTTCTGCTGCTCGGGCGTGAGGACGGCGCGGCGCTGTTCCTGGTAGCTCTTGCGCAGGGCGGCCATCTGCTCGCGGAATTCCTTCCGCGTGAGCGCCTCGTTGTCCTGCAGCTTCTCCATCGCGTCGCGGTGGGAGCGGTGGATCTGCTTGAGCTGCTGCTTCTGCGCATCGGTCAGCTCGAGGTGGTCGGCCATCTGCTTGGCGGCGCGGGCGCGCTGCAAGCCGGGACCGCCGTGCGGCTGGGCGGAGAGGACGGGGACGAGGCAGGCGGCGCTCAACAGGGCCGCGGCGAGGAGGGCGAGACGGGAGTTCTTCATGGGAGGAGGGAGTTGCTTTACGGGGACAATGACGCCGCCGGGGCCGGGCCGTTTCAGGGGGCGGAGGATTTTTGGCCGGAAAAAATCGCGCGCCCGCGTAACCGGCCGGGCCGGGGCGGCGTAGCCGGGGGCGCCTGGGGCGGGGTGGCGGCAAGGCAGCGCGGCGTTGCGGGCGGGGCGGGAATCGGTCTTGGGTGGCAGGGTGCAGTTCGAACAGCTCGTCGCCCTCGCCCAGCCTGTCGTCGCCGCCGCCCAGCGCCGCCTCCCGCCGGAGGTGCGCACCGTGGCGATCGCGGTGCCGGTTTGCTATGAGCCGTTCCCCAACGACGCCATCCTTGCCGAGGGTTGGGAGCCGGACATCCTCGGGCTCTTCGTCGGGCACGAACACGGCCGGGAACACGCCGACACGACCGGCGCCCCGCTGCCGCCGCAGATCCTGCTGTTTCTCGGGAACCTCTGGGATTTCGCCGACGGGGACCGGGAGATTTTCCGGGACGAGGTCCGGCTGACCTACCTCCACGAGCTCGGCCACTACCTCGGGTGGGATGAGGACGCGATCGCCCGGCGCGGCCTCGAATGACCCCGTCCGGCGGGTCCTCCGACCGGCCCGGCGGCGGCGGACGGGATTGACCGCAGCCAAGAAGGGCTTTCTTTCCCCGAGCGATTCTGCATAAACGACTTTCACCGGCTCCTCGGGGCCGCTTTGCTGTCAACGCCATCATGAAGAAGCTCCTTTCCCTTTTCCTCCTCGCCGCCGCCCTCGTGGCGCCGGCGGTCGGCGTCTCCGCCTCGACGCCCGAAGTGAAGCGCGAGACGCTGATCGAGCGCCTCGACACCTGCGAGGCCATCCTGCAGGACCTGCAGTCGAGCACGAAGACCGCCATTCCCGCCGAGGTGCTCCGCCGCGCGCAGGGCCTCGTGATCGTCAACCAGGTGCAGGCCGGCTTCCTCCTCGGCATCAAGGACGGCTACGCCATCGCCATGGTCCGCCGCCCGAACGGCAAGTGGTCCATCCCCGTCTTCCTCCGCGCCGGCGAGGCGTCCTTCGGCCTCCAGGCCGGCGTCAAGGCCGTCAACACCGTCCTCGTCCTCATGGACAGCGAGACCGCCCGCCTCCTCCTCAAGAGCCGCTTCAACTTCGGCGCCGAGGCCAAGGTCCAGGCCGGCGTCCGCGGCAACGAGGGCGAAGCGGTCACCAAGCAGCTCATCGAGGGCGCCAGCGTCCTCGCCTACTCCCTCCAGGAAGGCTACTACCTCGGCGCCGCGATCAAGACCGGCTTCATGCAGCCGAACGAGTCCGCCAACCGCGTCTTCTACCAGACCAACCACAAGACGCCCGAGCTGCTCTTCAGCGACTGGGTCACGCCGCCGCCGGAGACGCGCTACCTCATGGACTACGTCACGCGCCTCACCAACCGGTGACGGCCCGCCGGCCTCCCCGCCCCTTCCCACCCGCCGCACCCCGGCGGGTTTTTTGTTGGCCCGCCCCCGCGTCCAAGCGCCCCGATGCGCCGTAACATCGGCGTGACCCTTCTCGTGCCATCGCTCGTCGCGCTCGCGGCGCTGTGCGCCGCCTTCGCCCTCTGCTACCTCCTCGCACGGCGGCTGGACAACTATGGCATCGTCGACGTCGCCTGGGCCTACGCCTTCGCCCCGGTGGCCGTGGGTTACGCGTGGGCCGGCGGGGGCTGGGCACCGCGCCGGGTCGTCATCGCCGGCCTCGCGCTCGCGTGGAGCCTCCGCCTCGGCACGCACCTGCTCCGCCGCGTGGCCGCGCACCACCCGCAGGAGGACAGCCGCTACGGGCAGCTGCGGCGCGACTGGGCCGGACGCTTCGACCGCACGATGTTCGGGTTCTTCCAATTGCAGGCCGCCTCGGTCGCGCTGCTCGCCCTGCCCTTCCTCGTGCCGACGGCGAACGCGCACGCGGGCCTTCTCCCGCTCGAAGTCGCGGGGCTTGCGCTCTGGGTGGTGGCGTTCGCCGGCGAGGCGCTGGCCGACGCGCAGCTCGCCGCCTTCAAGCGCAACCCGGCCCACCGCGGCCGCGTGTGCGACGTCGGCCTGTGGCGCTACAGCCGGCACCCGAATTATTTCTTCGAGTGGCTGATCTGGGTCGGCGTCGCGCTCTTCGCGCTGGCCTCGCCCGCCGGCTGGCTCGGGCTGATCGCGCCGGCCGCCATCCTTTACCTGCTCCTTCGCGTCACCGGCATCCCGCTGGCCGAGGAGCAATCGCTGCGCTCGCGCGGCGACGCCTACCGCCGCTACCAACAGACCACGAGCGCCTTCGTGCCGTGGTTCCCCCGCTCCCCGACATGATCGACACCCTCCTCTCCCGCGACCTGCTGCCCGACTGGGCCATCCGCGCCGGCATCCGCCGCCTGCTCCGCCAGCGCCTCCGCGATATCGCGCACCCGGCGCCCGCCGTGCAGGTGCGCGAATTCGCCGACGCCCTGCGCACCATGCCCGTGGCGATCAACACCGCCGAGTCGAAGGAACAGCACTACGAGGTGCCGACGGCGTTCTACCAATACTGCCTCGGCCCGCGCCTGAAATATTCCTCGTGCCTCTACGAGCGCGACGACGACACCCTCGCCCGCGCCGAGGAGCGCATGCTCGGGCTCACCTGCGAGCGCGCGCGCCTGGCCGACGGCCAGCGCATCCTCGAGCTCGGCTGCGGCTGGGGCTCGCTCACGCTCTGGATGGCGGAGCACTACCCGCGCGCGCAGGTCACCGGCGTCTCGCACTCCCGCACCCAGCGCGAACACATCCTCGCCGAGGCGGCGCGCCGCGGGCTGCGCAACGTCGAGATCATCACCTGCGACATGAACGACTTCGCCGCCGGCAACGCCCTCTACGACCGCGTCGTGTCGGTGGAGATGTTCGAGCACATGAAGAACTGGCCGCGCCTGCTCTGGCGCATCTCGCGCTGGCTGAAGCCCGACGGGATGTTCTTCGCGCACGTGTTCGTGCACTCCAAGTTCGCCTACCACTTCGAGGCGCGCGACGAGTCCGACTGGATGAGCCGGCATTTCTTCACCGGCGGCATGATGCCCGCGCACGACCTCTTCGCGCAGTTCCAGGACGATCTCCGCCTGGTCGGCGACTGGAAGGTCAACGGCACGCACTACGCCCGCACGGCCGAGCACTGGCTGCAGAACATGGACGGCCACCGCGCGGAGATCCTGCCGCTCTTCGCCGAGACCTACGGCGCGCACGAGGCCGAGAAATGGTGGGTCTACTGGCGCGTGTTCTACCTGGCCTGCGCCGAGCTCTGGAAGTTCCGCGACGGCGAGGAATGGCACGTCAGCCACTACCTGTTCCAAAACCGGGCGAAGGACTGATTGTTGCGTATTAAGCGCAATCGCTCCGCCGCGCGCCTGATGCGCAACGCGGGGCGAGGCGGCGACGCGCCGCTCAGTAGTTCGGCCAGATGCCGGGCGTGATCAGTTCGAGCACGTGCCCGTCCGGGTCGTGGAAATACAGGCTGCGACCGCCGCGCGTCCACCCGGCCTCGCTGAGCAGCGGCACGCCGGCGGCCGCGAGGTGCGCCTTCCACTGGTCGAGATCCGCGGCATCGATGGCGAAGCCGAGATGGTGCGCGCCGCCGTCACTGTGATGCGGCGGAATCGTGCCCCCTCGCGGAGCCGGGATCGGCTCGGAAGTCGCGCCATGCAGAAAGACGAGCAGCAGTTGCCGCGGCGCCACGGCGAAGACGTGAAAGCGCTGCCCATCACCCGCCACGACCGGCAACCCGAGCACACCCTCGTAGAACGCCTTGGCGCGCGCCAGATCGCGGGTGTAGATGACCGTTTCAAGGATGCCGGTGATGGGAGGAGGCGGCGATTGCATGGGTGCACGATGGCTCCCCCAGCCGTCGTGCTGCAATCTTCCGCGCACCCAAACCCCTGGGCCGAACGTAGTATCTGGGCATGCTCCGCCGGCTCATCCTTCCCCTGCTGCTCCTGCTCGGCCTCGCCACGCCGGGGCTCGCCCGGCTGACGCCGGACGATGACCGGGTCCGTCCCGCCCTCGAAGCCGAGGCCCGCCTCGATTCCGCCCGCGCGCTCGAGCTCTTCCTTGCCTTGGAGAAACAGCATCCCGACGACGCGTTTCTCCTGCAAAAGATCGCCCGCCAATACTCCGACCTCGTCGTCGACCAGCGCGACGTGGCGGAAAAGCGCCGCCTCGCCGGCCTCGCGCTCGACTACGCCGAACGCGCCGCGGCGGCGCAGCCCGACGATCCCGTCAACCTGCTCTCCGTCGCCATCAGCCGCGGCAAGCTCGCCGTCTACAGCGACACCCGCACGAAGGTGCGCTTTTCCCGCGACGTGAAGGACTACGCCGAGCGGGCCCTCGCCCTCGCGCCCGACTACGCCTGGGCGCACCACGTCCTCGGCCGCTGGCACCACGAGGTCGCCGCCCTCGGCGTGACGGCCCGTGTGGTCGTGAAACTCTTTTACGGCGGCCTGCCGACCGCTTCGGTCGGTGCCGCTGTCACCCACCTCGAGCGCGCCGTGGCCCTTGAGCCCGGCGAGCTCACGCATCACATCGAGCTCGGGTTTGCGTATTTTGCCGCGGGCCGAACCGACGATGCCAAGGCGGCTTGGGAACGCGGCCTCGCCCTTCCCGCGCGCGGCAAGCACGACGAGCCCGCCAAGCGCCGCGCCCGTGCCGCGCTCGAGCGCAACTGGTCGTGAGCGCGCGCCCGGCCGCGTTCCGCCGCGCTCAGACCAGCACCAGCGCGATGGCCGCGAGCATCAAGGCCGCGCCCGCCAGTCGGTAGCCGAGCACGCGCGGGGCGAGGTGTTGCTCGGTGCTGGCAAACCAGTGGCCGACCGCCCACACCACGACGACGCTGAAGAGCCCGCGCGCGCTGAAGACAATGTTCACCGCCGTGGCGCCACCCCAGATGCCCAGCGTGAGGACGATGCCGGCGTTGTTCAGCGCCATGAGCAACGCCCCCGGCCCGACCCAGCGCCACGCCGGCGCCTTGAGCTCGCGCAGCGGCGCGCTGAAGAACGGCACGAACGCGAAAGAGTAGAGCAGCACGAGCAGGAACATCGGCGGAAAGAAATTCGCCGCGCCCCAAGCCGGCACCCACTTCTGCATCAGCACGTCGCCGAGGCCGAAAGACGCCGCGCTCGCCGTCGCGAGCAATACCGTGCGCCCGACGTGCCGGTGCTCGCCGTGGCGCTCGCCCACGTGCAGCAACCCGACCGCCGCCGTGCTCAGCCCGGCGCCAATCCACCACGCCAGCGGCACTTCGCCGACGCGCAACAGGCTGCTGAAGAGCGCCACGAGGATGACCTTCGAGCCCATGACCGGCGTCGTGATCGACACGTCGCCGCGGCTCAGCGCGAGGAAGAGGCACACCTGCCCGCCCAGGTAACACAGCGCCGTGAGCGCCGGCTGCCCGTAGTCGGTCTAGGGGCGCAGCTGGCCGTCGAACAGAAACCAGCCGGGCAGGAAGACGAGGCACATCACCGCGTTGGCCACGAAGCTCGTCCGCCACACGCCGACGCCGAGTTCGGCGGCGCGTTTCATCATCAGCGCCGCCACGACGTAGCCGAGCGCACAGACGAGCGGGATGAGAAGGTGAAGCGGGAAATGCATCGGCGCACCGGTGCGCGGCGCGGCCACCAGCAAGCCGGAGCCGGCGGGCCGGCTTCAACGGCAAAGTGCGCGCGAGGCGGGCGGGCCCATCGGCCGGCTGCAGCCGGCCCTACTGGAGGAGCGGCAGGAGCAGCTTCTCGTAATCCTCGTGCGCCATGGCGCCGACCTTGCGGTGGCGGATGCGGCCCTCGCGGTCGATGAGGAAGGTCGTGGGCAGGGCGTCGAAGCCGCCGAAGAGTTCGGCGACGTCCGCGTTGCCCATGGTCAGCGGGTAGTTGACGCCGAGCCGGTCGGCGAACTGCTGCACGAAGTCGGGTTTCTTGCGGTCGAAGGACACGCCGATGATGACCAGCCCGTCGGCGCCGTGCTTCTTCTGCAAGGCGGCGTAGCCGGGCAGCTCGTCCACGCACGGCGGGCACCACGTGGCCCAGAAGTCGACGACGACGACCTTTCCCTTGAGCGCGTCGCGCGTGAGCTCGCGGCCGTCGAAGGTGCGGAACTTGAAATCCGGCGCCGCGCCGAGGTCGGCGAGTTCGGCGTGGGCGCGGCCGGGCGCGAGCGAGGCGGCGAGGACGGCGGCGGCAACCAGGAGTGCCGGCAGGGAGAAGCGGAGCAGGGTGCGCATGACGGGGGAGGGAGACATGACGGCGCGGCGTTATTCCCGCGGAGAGGGGGATTATGCGGCGCAAGGTGCGCCGGTCCGGCGCAAACTCAAACGCCCTTCGCCGGCTGCTCGGTGTGCTCGCCGGCGCTCAGCGTATCGATGAACTTCTTCATCGCCGGCGTGAGGACGCGGCCCTTGCGGTGGAGAATGGCGAGCGGGCGGGTGAACTCCTTGCCCTTGAATTGCACGGCGGCGAGCGTGCCCTGGCGGATCTCCTGCTGCACGGTGGCCTGCGGGACGATGGCGATGCCGTGGTCGATCTCGACCGCGCGCTTCACCGTCTCGATGTTGTCGAACTCCATCACCGGCGTGATCTCGAGCTTGTTGTCGCGGAAGATCTGGTCGACGGCCTTGCGCGTCGGGATGTCGGGGTCGAAGCCGATGAACTTGTGGCCGGCGAGCGTCTTGAGGTCGACCTCGGTGGCCTTGGCCAGCGGGTGGTTCGGGTGCGTGATGAGGACGAGGCGGTCGTTGCGGAACGGGATCGTCTCGATCTGGCGGAGCTTCTGCGGAAAGGCGACGAGGCCGAAGTCGACGGAGTTGTGCAGGATGTCCTCGTAGACGAGGTTCGAGCGGCGGTATTCGATGCGGACGTTGACCGACGGATAATCGTGGAGGAATTTCTTGATGTAGGGCGGCAGCTCGTGGAGGCCGATCGAGTAGATGGTCGAGATGCGGATGGTGCCGCTGATCACCTTCTTCATCTCCTGCAGTTCGCTCAGCAGCTTTTCGTAGACGTGCAGGATTTCCTTCGCGGCGTCGTAGATGCGCTGGCCCTCGCGCGTCAGATTGAACTGCTTCTGCGAGCGATCGATCATCAGCGTCTTGAAATTGCGCTCCATCGAGCGCGCCTGCTGGCTGACGGCAGACTGGGTGATGCCGTTCAGCTTCGCGGCCTTGGAGAAACTCTTCGTCTCGACCAAGTCCGCGAAGATTTTGAAGTTTTCGATTTGCATGGCGGCGCTTTAGGCGGACGGGTATAAACAATCCTAATCCGCAATCCATCTTAAAAGCGCCCCTCATACATGTTTATCGACTTCGAGACTTTCCGCGCCCGCGCCGAGCGGCTGCGCGCGCTGATGGACGAGGCCTGCCGCGCCGCCGGACGCGACCCGCGCGAGGTGCGCCTGTTGCCGGTGACGAAGACCCATCCGCCGGCCGCGGCCGACTACGCGGTCCGGGTCGGGCTCGACGCCGTCGGCGAGAATCGCGTGCAGGAAGCCGCCGAGAAGCGGACCGCCTGCGCCGCCCTGCCCGTGCGCTGGGAGCTCATCGGCCACCTCCAGTCGAACAAGGCCAAGCTCGCCGTCGCGACCTTCGACCGCGTGCAGAGCGTCGACAGCGAGAAACTCCTGCGTCTCCTCGACCGCGCCGCCGGCGAACTGGGCAAGACGCTCCCGATTCTCCTCCAGATCAACGCTGGCAACGATCCCGCGAAATTCGGCGCCGAACCCGCCGACGCCCCGCGCCTGCTCGACACGGCGCTCGCGCTCCCGCACTTGCGCGTCGACGGCCTGATGACGATCGCCCCGCTCGGGGCGACCCCCGAGGAGACGCAGGCGCACGCGCGCCGGACCTTCGCCAACCTCCGCGCGATTCGCGACGACCTCGCCACCCGCACCGGCGCGCCGCTGCGCGAACTCTCAATGGGCATGACGGGCGACTACGCGCTCGCCATCGCCGAGGGCAGCACGCTCGTCCGCGTCGGCACCGCGCTCTACGGGCCGCGCGAGTGAAAAAAGCCGGGCCGGTCGGCGTGTGCTGAAATGTAGGGCGGGGTCGCCGAACCCCGCCTCGGTTCGTGCGCAGCATCACCTTCGTGGCGGGGTTCGGCGACCCCGCCCTACACCAAACTGCACTACGATTCACTTGAGCCTATCACCGACCTTCGCGCCCCACGTCCTTACGTCACCTCCCCCGCGGCACCCGCGATGGATTCCGCGTTGCCACAGGAGGTGATTCGGTTTCGCTCTGCGCCGTGGAAACGCGGACGCTCACTCCCGCCGAAAAGACCGCGATCACGGCGCTGCTCGACGATCCCTCGCCCCTCGTGCGCCAGTCCCTGCTGCAGCGCCTGCTTGCGCTCGGCGATTCCGGCCGCGAACTGCTTCAGCAGGCGGCGCGCGGCGCGGACCGCGACACCGCCGCGGCCGCCGTGTGGTTCCTGCGCGAACTGAAGTTCGCCGACCCCGTCGCCGAGTTCCGCGGCTTCATCCAATCGCTCAACTACGAGCTCGAGACCGGGGCGCTCCTCCTCAGCCGCACGGTCAATCACGCCCTCGACGTCGCCGCCGTCTGCGCGCAACTCGACGCCTTCGCCGCGCGCGTGCGCAAGCTCCTGCCCAAGTCCGCCACGCTCCGCCAGCAATGCCGCGTGCTCAACCGCGTCCTCTTCGACGAATACGGCCTGCGCGGCAACACCGAGCACTACGCGGACCCGCGCAACAGCTTCATCGACCAGGTTCTCGCCCGCCGCCTCGGCATCCCGATCTCGCTCGCGATCATCTACCTGCTCGTCGCCCAGCGTGTCGGCCTCGAACTCGAGCCGGTCGGCGTGCCGGGACATTTCCTCGTCGGCGGCTACGAGCCCGAGGGGCCGTTCTTCATCGACGCGTTCAACCGAGGCGCGGAGCTGACGCCGGAGGAGGTTTTCGCCCGCGTGCGCGCGCTCGACCACACGCCGCAACTGGCCGACCTCGCGCCGACGCCCGTCCGCGAGGTGCTCTGCCGCGCCTGCCGCAACCTCGTCAACCACTACGCCGCCGCGGACGACGCCGAGCGCGCACGGATGTTCGCCGATTTTGTCTCCGAGTTCGACGCCACCTACGAGCGCCACGCCAGCCCCTGAGCGGCGGACGCCCCGCCCCGCCATGTCCAGTTCCTACCCCACGCTCACCCTCGCCGGCCTCGAAACCTGGCCGGAGGGCCGCACCGGACTCGCCCTCCTCGGACACCCGGCCGCCCACTCGCTCAGCCCCGTCATCCACAACGCCGCCCTCGCCGAGCTCGCGCGCAGCGACGCGGCTTTCGCCACGTGGCGGCACGACAAGTTCGACATCCCGCCCGCCGACCTGAAGCGCGCGCTCGAGCTGCTCCACCAGAAGGGATTCGCCGGCGTCAACCTCACCGCCCCGCACAAGGAGCCCGTGCTGGAACTCGTCGAAGGCTCCGACGCCTTCACGCGCGCCGCCCGCGCCGCCAACACGCTCCTGCGCACCGCCACCGGCTGGAAGGCCGCCAACACCGACGGCGGCGGCCTCGCCGACGCGCTGCAGCAGGACCTGCAGGTGACGCTCGCCGGACGCGACGTGATCCTCCTCGGCGCCGGCGGCGCCGCCCGCGCCGCGGCCGTGCAGTGTCTGCGCGACCACGTCGCCTCGCTCTGGATCGGCAATCGCGGCACGGCGCGGCTCCAAGAATTGCTCGACCACCTCGCGCCGCTAGCGGGCGACGTCGGCTTGCACGGCTTCGCCACGGCGGAGCCGCCCGGCGGCCTGCCGGCGGGCGCGGTGGTCATCAACGCCACGACGCTCGGCCTGCAGGTCGGCGATCCGGCGCCGTTGGACTTGCGCCGCATCCCCGCCCCCGCCCAAGTCTACGACATGACCTACAACCCGCCCTCGACCGCGTTGCTCCGCCAGGCGGCGGAGTTCGGCGTCCCGCACGCGCACGGGCTCTCGATGCTCGTGCACCAAGGAGCGCGCTCGTTCGCGCTGTGGACGGGCAAGACCGCGCCCGCCGCGACCATGCAGGCCGCCGCGCAGGCGGCGCTCAACGCCCTCCCCGCGTGACGTCGTCCGTGTTCGTCGAGATTTCCACGGCTTTCCCGTGGTTCTTCCCCGCGTGGGCCTTCGTCTTCGGCGCCTGCATCGGGAGCTTTCTCAACGTCTGCATCTACCGGATTCCAAAGGGCGAATCGGTCGTGACGCCCGGCTCGCATTGCGGCTGCGGCCGGCCGATCGCGTGGTATGACAACATCCCGATCCTGAGCTGGCTGCTGCTGCGCGGGCGCGCGCGCTGCTGCGGCCGGCCCTTCAGTTTCCGTTATCCGTTCGTGGAGCTGCTCACCGGCGCGCTCTTCCTCGCCTGCTGGCTGCTCTTCCCGCCGGCGAAGGCGCTCGGCGGCATGGTGCTCGTCTCGATCGTGCTGTGCGCGACCTTCATCGACCACGACCACATGATCATCCCCGACGCGTTCACGATCGGCGGCGGCGTGGCCGGCGTGGCGCTGTCGCTGGTGCTGCCCGGGTTGCACGACCAGGCGCACGAGCTGTTCTTCGTCGCGAGCCTGCGCAGCGGCCTCGACGCCGTGCTCGGGATGTTCGTCGGCTCGGGACTCGTGCTCTGGATCGCGCTCGTGGCGGAGGCGGTGCTGAAGAAGGAGGCGATGGGCTTCGGCGACGTGAAATTCCTCGGCGCGCTCGGCGCCTTCACCGGCTGGCAGGGCGCGGTGTTCGCGATGTTCGGCGGCGCGATCATCGGCTGCCTGTGGTTCGCGCTCGCGCTGCTCTGGCAGAAATTCTCCGGCAAGGCGGCCGCCGGTGCGCGGCTCGAGACACCCGACGGGCAGCAGACCGACCGCGTCGGCCTCGGCGTGCACGTGAGCTTCGGCCCGATGCTCGGGCTCGGCGCGCTGCTGTATTTCCTCGTGCTGCAGGACTGGGTCGACGGCTACTTCGCGAGCGTGCGGTTCTTGTTCGAGGGCTGAGCCGCGGGACGGCGGTTTGATGTAGGGCGGGGTCTCCCGACCCCGCCGATGTTCGAATGCGATGTCACATTCGCGGCGGGGTCGGGAGGCCCCGCCCTACAATTCGTTCACTCGCACTTCCTCACGGCGCCGGCGGCGTGAAGCCCGGCGGCACGTTGCCTTGGCGGCCTTGCACGACGATCTCGAGCAGATGCTGCAAGGCGGCTTCGCGCGTGAGACCGCGCTCGGCGGCAAGCTGGTCGGCGCGCTTCATCAGCTGCCGCGCCATCGTCTCCGCTTGCGCGGGCGTGGCGGCGCCGAGGCGTTCGCAGAGGCGCGTGAGCTGGGTCAGTTCATCCATGCGGATCGACGAGGGAAATCTCCGCCGCGCCGTCGGGCGCAACGCCGAGCGGGCGCGTGCGGTCGAGCGTGACGAGCGACAGCAGCGCGAACGCGAGATAGCCGTCGCCGTCGCGCGCCGCGCTGCGCAATTCACCCACGCGTTGCGCGCCCTGGTGCAACGCCGTGCGCGCGGCGGGCGGCTCCCCGCGTCCGCGCACGAGAAAAAGCCGGCGGCGCACCTGGCCGAGGTTCTTCAGCCGCGACATCACCTCCTGCCCGAGGTAACAGCCCTTGGTGTAGGAGATCGCCACCGCGTCGAGTCCGCCCTCGTTCGGCAACTCGTCCGGGCCGATGTCATCCGGCACGGCGGGGATGCCGGCGGTGATTCGCGCGTGCTCGCCCGCCGCGCGATCGACGAACTCCACGCGCGCCATCGCGAGCCGCTCGCGCCACGCCGCGAGATCGGCGCGCGCCACGAGCAACCACGCGCCCGGCGCGGATGCGAGCCGCGCCGGCCACGCGAACGCATTTTCCGTTTTCCAAAACCGGTCCGCGGATTCGCCCTCGCCCGCGCGCGAAAAACCGAGCGCGCCGAGCAACGCCTCCACGCCGTCGCCCCACAGCGCGATCGCGGCGTGTTGCGCGGTGACATCGGTGAGTTCGACTTCGTCGGCGATGAGGTAGGCCTCGAGCCGTTCGCGCAGACGCGCCGCCGGCGTGCGCGCACTGAACACCAGGTGCTCGTCGTCCGTGAGGCGCAGCACCTGCGAGTCCGCGAGCGTCTTGCCCTTCTGATTCAGCCACAATCCGTAGGCACTCCGGCCCGGCGCGACTTTCAATTCCTGCGTGAACTGGCCCCCGAGGTAGGTATTAGCATCAGGACCACTTATGCGAAATGCGGCTGATGTCTCTTGTAAGTTATTGATTTGAAATGCGTAAAATGGCATACGGGTTAATGCCAGAGGGTCGCTTTACCAGATTGTCACAAGAGTAAATTATCAAACTGGCGTGTCCGAGTTGACGAACGGTCGGAACAACCTACCGGTAGTGCAATCTAACTTTTCGCTTCTCCCGCCTAGCGGGAGTTTTGGGGTAACTAAGAAAGCAATGGCGGGCCGCTTAGGGGTAGGCGGCCCGCCTTTTCTTTGCCCGGATTCCAAGCCCGGACCCGCCCGGACCCACCCCGCCCGGGAGCAGCGCCCCCTTAATCCTGCGCATTTGCGGCGCTAAAAAGCCCGCGCGGGAAAACTTCCTTCGTGCGCTCGCCGCCGCCGCGGCTTAACTGCCACGACCCTATGAAAGCTCCCATCCGTGTCGCGGTCACCGGCGCTGCCGGCCAAATCGGTTACTCCCTCCTTTTCCGCATCGCCTCCGGCGCGATGTTCGGACCGCAGCAGCCCGTCATCCTGCAGCTCATCGAGGCCCCGATCGAGAAGGCCCTGAAGGCCCTCGAAGGCGTCGCCATGGAGCTCGACGACTGCGCCTTCCCGCTCCTCAAGGGCATCGTGCAGACCTCCGACCCCGCGGTCGGCTTCAAGGACGCCAACTGGTGCCTCCTCGTCGGCGCCAAGCCGCGCGGCCCGGGCATGGAGCGCGCCGACCTCCTCAAGGACAACGGCAAGATCTTCATCGCGCAGGGCCAGATCATCGACGCCGTCGCCGCGGCCGACGCCCGCGTCGCCGTCGTCGGCAATCCCGCCAACACGAACTGCATGATCGCCGCCTCGCAGGCCAAGCGCCTCCCGGCCGAGCGCTTCACCGCGATGGTGCGCCTCGATCAGAACCGCGCGCAGACCCAGCTGGCCAAGAAGGCCGGCACCGACCTCACCGCCGTGCAGGACATCTTCATCTACGGCAACCACAGCCCGACCATGTTCCCCGCCTTCGCCCACGCGAAGATCGGCGGCAAGGCCGCGACGGAGGTCATCACCGACCACGCCTGGCTGCAGGGCCCGTTCTGCGAGACCGTCGGCAAGCGCGGCGCCGCCATCATCGCCGCCCGCGGCGCCTCCTCGGCCGCCTCCGCCGCCAACGCCCTCGTCGACCACGTCCGCGACTTGATGACGCCCGGCGCCATCCACTCCGTCGCCGTGAAATCGAACGGCGCCTACGGCTTCGACGCCGACGTCTGGGCCGGCGTGCCGGTCCGCACCACGACGCCCGGCTCCTACGAGATCATCCACGGCTACAGCATGGACGACTTCGCGAAGTCCAAGCTCGCCGCCACGAACAAGGAGCTCGCCGAAGAGCGCGCCTTCGTGGCCGACATGCTCAAATGAGCCGCGCCCCGCGCGCCTGATCCCACTTCCCTGCCCCCACGGCGGTCCGCCCGGACCGCCGTTTTTTGCGTCGCTCGCCGTCTGCGCCACCAACCACCGCTCACAGCGCCACCGTCACCTGCAACGTGACCGCGCGCGGAGCGGCGTAGGTCGGCGGCGTGGTCGCGGAGCGCGAGGTCTCGACGGCGGCATCGAAAAGGTTGTCCACCTGCAGCGCCGCGCTCACCCGTGGCGTGAAGTGCCGGCGCACCCCGACGTCGATCGTGCCGGCGGCACCGAGCGGGAGCAGGTTTTCGTCATCCTCGAACTGCACGGAACTCCAGCGCGCGTCCGCGCTGATTTCCCACTGCGCCGTCGGACGCCAGGTCGCGGACGCGGTCCCCGTGAAGCGCGGCACCTGCGCCAGCCGCCGGCCGACGAGGGCGGGTTGCACGACCGCCGTCTGCACGCGCGCGTCGGACCAGACGAAGCCACCCGCGAAATTCCAAGCCGCTTGCGGCGACCACGCGACGTGAGCCTCGAGGCCGCGCACCCGCACGCGATCGAGATTCAGGCGCTGCCGGCTTACGAGGGTCGGTGTCGTCGCCAGCGTGACGTTGCCGACGGCGTCGCGCAGCGAGTTGGTGAACACCGTGAATGTCGTCTCGAGCCGGTCGCGGCGGTGCGCCAGCCCGAGCTCGGCCCCGCGCAGTGTCTCGGGCGCGAGGAGCGGATTCGCTTCGGTGTTGGTGTTGCCCACGCGGAAGGGGCGATGCAGCTCGTTCAACGTCGGCACGCGGAAGGCCGAGTAGGCCGCACCGCGCGCCGTCCACGCCGGCGTGACGCGCCACGCGGCCTCGAGCTGACCCGACCAAGCCACGTCGCGCCGGTCGGCGAAACGTTCGTCGCGCACGACCGCACCGGTCGCGCGGTCCCACTCGCGGCGCCGGCCGTCCGTCAGCGCCCAGCGGTCGGCGCGCAACCGGGCATCGATCCGCCAGTCTTTCGCCCATGCGCCCCCCGCTCCGACAAAGGCGCCGGCGAAGAGCTGTTCGCCGCCCGCGATGCGTCGGCGCGTCAGTGTCGTGCCGTTGAACAGGAAATCCTCGCGCGTCTCGCCCCGCACGGCGCGCGCATCGGCGCCGGCGACCCAATCGACGCCGCCCTGCGTCCACGCGAAAGTCGCGCTCGCACCGGCCGCGTCCGCAGGCACGTCGAACTGGTCGTTGGCCGGTGCTTCCAGCGTCCGCGTCGCGTTCACCGCCGAGAAAAAGCTGCGGAAGGTCTGGTCCTGCGCGTAGGCGCTCGCGTGCCAGACGCCGCTGGACCACGCACCCGCGAGCGCGAGCGCGGCGGAGTCGATGCGCGTCGCGTTGCGCTGCGCCGCCGTGCCGTTGACGCGCTCCTCCTCGAAATGCCGCAGCGTCAGCCGCGCCTCGACCGCGCCCACGCGCGCGGCGGCGCTCAATCCGGCCAGCCGGTGCGTGCTGGCCAGGGGCCGGTCCACCGGCCCGCGCGCGCCCGGCCGCAGCGGATGAAAACCGTCGGTATCGAACCAGCGCAGATCGGCGTGCAACGCCGCCTCCGCCCGCGTCGCGCCGGCCGCCAGTTCCACGGTTCGCGTGGCGAAGGAGCCGGCGCTCGCCCGCAAGACGTCGTCGCGTTCCGCGGGCGGACGCGTCACGAGCGCGATGACGCCACCGAGCGCGGCGTTCCCCCACGCGGCCGAACCGCCGCCGGAGCGGATCTCCGCGCCGGCCAGCGCGAGCGTGGGCAGCTGCGTCCACGGCACCCAGCCGCCGAACGGATCGTTGAGCGGCACACCGTCGAGCAGCACGAGCGAACGACTGGCCCCGCTCGGGCCGAGCCCGCGCAACGAGACACCCTGCGCCGTCGGGTTGGCCGCGAGGCTGTCGGTGCGTCGGAACAGGCTGAAGGCCGGCTCCGCCCGCAACGCGCGATCGGCCGCGACCGTGCGTTGCATCGCCGCGGCTTCCACCCAACGTCCCGCCGCCCGCTCCGCGGTCACCGGCGGACGGCGGTCGGCGTTGACCGCGAAGTCCGGCAGGCGCGTCACGTCCTCGGCGGGTTGCCCCGACGCGGCGCTTCCCGCGATCAGGGCGAACAGGAGAACGACGGAAAGGCGGAGCGACATGCGGCAACCGCTCAGAGCAAGCCCGCCAGCACGCGGTTCTTCGTCAGCGCGAAGGCGGAGCGCACCGCTTCGAATTCCCGCAGCAAGTCCCGCGGCGAGCCGCGGCGCGGAAACTGCATCTCCAGCGTCGCGCCGTTGCACCACACCTGCGCGGCCACGCCCTCGACGGTCAGCACGCAGTGTTCGCAATGCGACGGATACGACACCGCCAGCGGCGAGCCGCGCTCCAGCGCCTCGACGGCGTCGATCACCGCCTCCACCCGCACGCCGCGCCCGAGGTCGAAGACCAGCCCCGTGAACTGCGCCGCGAACACGTCGTCGAGTTCCGGCCGCGCCAGAATCTCGGGCGTGCGGAACTGGAGCAGCGTGCGGGTGAGGATGAACTCCGCCGGGTTGTAGTCGGCCAGCGCGTAGTGGAGCGTGAACGTGAAGTCGCGCGCGGTGACCGTCGCGTGCGGCGCCGCGATCTCCAGCGCCAGGTCGGCGCGCTTGTAGCCGAACGCCGCGCGCACCTTTTGAAAATAATCCTCCCCCTCCGCCGCGAGTTCGTCGGCGCAGAGCTTGGCGAGGAATGCGACCGTCGCGGCGTTGAGCGCGTCGGGCACCGTGTGGTGCGATTTCCGGAAACCGCGCAGGTTTTTCACCGGGCCCGTGCTGCGCCCGACGAAGCTCAGGCGTTCGCCGAGCGAGAAGGAGGAGGGCTTGGACGGGGACGGCACGCGCGCATTGAGGCGGGCCGCGCGGCGGGAGGCAAGGAGCGGACACGCAAAAGCGGCGGTCCTTGCGGACCGCCGCCTTTGCTTACGTTACCCCTGTTGCTGGCGGAAAGGTTACGCGGCCACCGGCGGGGCGCTGCGGTCGCGGCGGAAGAGGCTCACGAGGCCGATGACGATCAGGACGGGGATCCAGATCGGCGACAGCGCGACTGCGAAGGCGAGGATGACGGCCGCCAGCACGGCGAGGAGCGAGATGCCCACGACACCGAGCACGGCGGCGGCGAGGAGGCCCGCGAGGGCCAGGAAGAACAGCGCGGGGCTGAACTTGATCGCGATGACGAGGAGCACCGCGGCGAGGAGGATCTTCAGGAAAGTTTTCATGGTGCTGAGAGAACACGGCACCCCGCGGAAAAGTTGCAGGGCCGGAAAACAAAACGGCCCGCCGGAAGGGGCGGGCCGGGTGCGGCGGGAGGGCAAGTGCCGGAGCCTCAACGGCCCGGCGCGGGCGCGGGCGGGCGGGCGGGCGCGGCCTTGCCGCTCATCACGGATTCGACGGCGCGGAGGAACGAATCGCTCAGCAGGTTGACGGTCATGTCCTGCGGCAGGTAGCCGGAGATGTTCTTGAAGGCGTCGCTCATCGACTTCGCCACCTCGATGCGCACGAAGGCCTCGGAGCCCTCGGCGGAATAGGCGCCGAGCTTGAGCTTGGTCGCCTCGGCCTCGGCCTTGCCGAGCGCCTCGATGGCCTGCGCGCGGAGGAGCGCGGCCTCCTGCTCGCCCTGCGCGGCGAGGACGTTGCGGTTCTTGTCCGCCTCGGCGGCGAGTTCGACGCGCTTGGCGGCGGCGGTGGCATCGAGCACCTGCTGCTCGGCCTGCTTCTGCGCCATGAGGATGCCGACCTCCTTGTCGCGCTTGGCGTCGACGACCGCCTTCTCGAACGCGGCCTGCGCCTCGGCCTTCGCGCGGTCGGCCTTGGCCTCGGCGGCGCGCGTCTCCTCGATGGCGCGGAGACGTTCCTGCACCGCGACCTGGCGCGCCTTGATCTGCTCGACGTAGGCGGGATCCAAGCCGATGTGCTCGATGACGAAGTTCTCGACGATGACGCCGCGCTTGCGCAGCTCGGCGTCGGGCGCCATGAGCGCGCTGGAGATGTCGCTCTGCAATTTCACGAGGCCTTCGCCCGAGTAGGCATCGAGCGCGGTGCGGGTGGTGGCCTTGTCCTTCACCACGCGCATGAGCTCGGGGCGGAGGATCTTCTCCTCCACGTTGCCGCGAACGGTCTTGTGCATCTCGACGACGAAGGCCGGATCGCGGCGCCAGCGGATGTTGAGCGAGATGCGCATGTCCTGGCCCTCGGAGGATTGCACGAGGTAGCTGTCGCGGCGCCGGCCCTCGCCGTAGGTTTCGTTCGCCTGGTCGTTCATCACGAAGACCTGCGAGGACATGTCGTAGATGAAGACTTTCTGCGTGAAGCCGGGGAAGAGGATGTAGGTCTTCGGCTGGAGCGGATCGGCTTCGACGCCGCCGTCCCAGGTTTCCTTCACGCCGATCTCGTTGCCCTCGACGGTGACGATGTCGACGATGAAGACGCTGGCGAGCAGCACGACAATGAGGACGACGCCGGAGGCGACGAGGGTGATGATTTGTTTCATGGCGTTGGGGACGGGAGGGGCGGAGTTCATCGGCGGCGGTGGCGGTTGCGCAGGAGCAGCAGGGTGCAGGCTCCCAGATAGACGACAAAAAGCAGACCGATGACGGGCAGCAGCAGGCGCAGCAGGTTGTTCTTGAGGAACAACGCCAGCGCCAGCACCACCAGCCAGGCCCCGAGGAAGGCCACGACCACTCTCCAGGAGAATGGATTCCTCGGTTCCAGTTCGATCACCGGTTCCTTGTCGGACATTGCAGGGAGATAAAGAGACCGCGCCGCGCCGCCGCCAAGCGTGGATTTCATTTCCGGCGGTATAATCCGCCGCCGCGTTTGCAGTCCGCGCGTCTCCGGCGTTGTGCCCGGCGCGCGCCCTGCTTTGCTCACGCCGCGTGAATCCCGCCCCCGTCCCCGTCGTCTGCGCCGTGATCGAACGCGACGGGCGCGTGCTCCTCGCGCAGCGGCCGCCGCATAAGCTGCTGCCGTTGAAATGGGAGTTCGCCGGCGGCAAGGTCGAGCCCGGCGAGGACCCCGCCGCCGCCATCGTCCGCGAGATCCGCGAGGAACTCGGCGTGGAGGTGCGCGTCACCCAGGCGCTGCCGCCCTTCGTGCACGACTACGGCCGCGTCGTGATCGAGATGATCCCCTTTGTCTGCGCGCTCGCCGACCCCGCCGCCGAGCCGCACGCCCACGAGCACATCGCGCTCGCCTGGGTGCGTCCGGAGGATTTCCCCGCCTACGACCTCGCCGCCGCGGACTGGCCGGTGATCGCCGCTTATGGGCGCGGGCGGCCGCGCGACTGACGCGGCGCGGCGCCGTGTTCGCGGTTGCGCGGCCCGGGCGGAACGGTAGCGTGCCGACTCTCCGCCATGAGCACCGCGACCAAGAAGCCGACTTTTCAGTGGGATGATCCGTTCCTCCTCGAGGACCAGCTGACCGAAGAGGAACGCATGGTGCGCGACTCCGCGCGCGACTACTGCCAGGGGCAGCTCATGCCCGGCATCATCGAGGCGAACCGCCACGAGACCTTCGACCGCGGCATCATCACCGGATTCGGCTCACTCGGCCTGCTCGGCGCCACCATCAACGGCTACGACTGCGCCGGCGTCAGCTACGTCGCCTACGGCCTCATCGCGCGCGAGGTGGAGCGCGTCGATTCCGGCTACCGCTCCGTCATGAGCGTCCAGTCGTCGCTCGTGATGTTCCCCATCCACGCCTACGGCAACGAGGAGCAGCGCCAGCGTTTCCTCCCGCGCCTCGCCAAGGGCGAACTCGTCGGCTGCTTCGGCCTGACCGAGCCGGGCTCCGGCTCCGATCCCGGCAGCATGACCACGCGCGCGCGCAAGGTGGACGGCGGCTTCAAGCTCAGCGGCACCAAGACCTGGATCACCAACTCGCCCATCGCCGACGTGTTCGTCGTCTGGGCCAAGGACGACAACAGCGAGATCCGCGGCTTCATCCTGGAAAAGGGCATGGCCGGGCTCAGCGCGCCGAAGATCGACGGCAAATTTTCCCTCCGCGCCTCGCCCACCGGCATGATCGTGATGGAGGACGTGTTCGTGCCCGAGGCGAACCTGCTCCCCAACGTCAAGGGTCTCAAGGGCCCGCTCGGCTGCCTGACGAAGGCGCGCTACGGCATCGCGTGGGGCGCGCTCGGCGCCGCGGAATTCTGCTGGCACGCCGCCCGCCAATACACGCTCGACCGCAAGCAATTCGGCCGCCCGCTCGCGGCCAACCAGCTCATCCAGCTCAAGCTCGCGAACATGCAGACCGAGATCACGCTCGGCCTGCAGGCCGCGCTGCGCGTCGGCCGCCTGATGGACGAGGGCCGCGCCACGCCGGAGATGGTCTCGCTCGTGAAGCGCAATTCCTGCGGCAAGGCGCTCGACATCGCCCGCCTCGCGCGCGACATGCACGGCGGCAACGGCATCGTCGACGAGTTCCACGTCATCCGCCACGTGATGAACCTCGAGTCGGTGAACACCTACGAGGGCACGCACGACATCCACGCGCTGATCCTCGGCCGCGCGCAGACCGGCATCCAAGCCTTCGGGCCGGAGTGAGGAAAAGGCCGGGCGGGATCGCCGAGGCTTCGCACTCGTCGCCGCCGCCCGCCGCTCTCTGTTCTACTGGAGTCTCGCGCCGTGGCCTGATGGTCGGGCGAGGCGTCCCGCCGAGCCGCGGCTCACCCGGAGGGTTCGCCCCACCACTTGCGCGAGTGCGTCGGCCGATGGCGCGAGCCGCAAGGTGGAGCGCGTTGACCTCAACGCGCTCTTGATCCGCGCCGCGAGGGCAGATGAACGCGTTGGGGACAACGCGTTCCACCTCGAGGCCACATTTGGCCGCGGCGTTCGCGCGCGGGCAAAAAAAGAGCCGGTCGCGTGGGCGACCGGCTCGGGAAAGAGACGAAGACCGGGGCTTACTTGCCGCCCTGGCTCTTCGGCACGGAGACCGTCACGGTCTTGGTGCTCGTGTTGCCGGCGGCATCCTTGGCCTCGACCGTGATCGTGTAGGTGCGGCCGTTGCCCTTGCCGGAACGCTCGGCGCGGAGGTCGACAGTCATCGCGCCGGTGATCTTGATGTCGTTCGGCGTGTCGCCGTCGCCGAGACCGTTGTCGGGCTCGCTGCTGGTGACGGAGACGATGCGATACGTGACGGCGCCGGCGGCGTCGGTTGCGGACGCGGAGACGCGCACGGCAACCATCTTGTGGTTGGGCGGCCAGAGCGTCGGCGCGTTCGTGGAGACGGTGCCGAGCACGGGCGCCGTGGTGTCGCGCACCGTGACGGTGAACGAAGCGGAGCTGGTGTTGCCGGCGATGTCGGTCGCGGTGGCGGTGACCGTCGTGGTGCCGATGGGGAACGTCGAGCCGGGGGCGACGCTGTAGGTCAGGGTCGCGCCGGTGGCGTCAGTGGCAGTCGCCGCGAAGCTCGCAGTGGCGCCAGCGGCGCTGGTCGCCTCGAGGACAATGTTGGCCGGGGCGGTGACGACGGGCGCCGTGGTGTCGCTCACCGTGACGGTGAACGAGGCGGAGCTGGTGTTGCCGGCGGCGTCGGTCGCGGTGGCGGTGACCGTCGTGGTGCCGACGGGGAACGTCGTGCCGGGGGCGACGCTGTAGGTCAGGGTCGTGCCGGTGGCGTCGGTGGCGGTCGCCGCGAAGCTCGCGGAGGCGCCGGCGGCGCTGGTCGCCTCGACGACGACATTGGCCGGGGCGGTGACGACGGGGGCGGTGGTGTCGACCACGGTGACGTTGAAGGTCCGCGTGGCGGTGTTGCCCGCCGCGTCGGTGGCGGTGGCGGTGACGGTCGTGGTGCCGAGCGGGAAGACCGCGCCGGAGGCGACGGAGGTGCTGACGGCGACGGCGCCATCGACGTCATCGGAGGCGGAGACGCTGAAGCCGACCGGGGCGCCGGCGGGGCCCGAGGCCTCGACGGTGAGGTCGCCGCCCGTGGTGATGACCGGGGCGGTGGTGTCGACCGGCTGGTTGCCGGCGACGGTGTAGCTGAAGGTCCGCGTCACGACGTTGCCGGTGATGTCGGTGAGGGTGAGCGTGCCGGTGTAGTCGCCGCCGGCGGTGAAGTTGTGCGTGCCGGTGATGGTGCCGGTGGCCGCATCGATCACGCCGGGGGAGCCGCCCGCGCCGCCGCCCCACGACCAGAAGGCCGTGTGCTGCTCGCCGGGGTCGACGTCGCTGAACGACGCGCTGAAGCCGAGGTCCGAGCCGGCGCTGCCGCCGACGGGCACGAGGATCGCGTCGATCGTGGGCGCGTGCGGCAGGCCGACCGCGAAGGTCGCGAGGCCGGGCGCCGTGCCGGTGATGAGGTTGGTGACCGGGTCGATGCCGGTCGTGATGTCGATCCAGCTCTCCGACGCGGTGTCGTAGTAGAAGAGGTGCAGGTCCGCCTCGAGTTCGGCGGGCACGGTCGCGGGGTCGTAGGCGAAGGTCACGTCGATGTAGCCGCTGAAGACCGCGGTGGTGCTGGCGCTGTAGTAGATCTTCGCGCCGTCGCTGCGGAGGTTGGAGTAGCCGCCGGGGAGCGCGGGGCCGACCGGGAGCTGGGCGACGGTGGTGACGCCGGCGGTGGTGACCTCGTCGAACACGAGCGTGACGCCTTCGCCGGGGTTGACGGTGACATTGGTGCCGACCGGGGTCGGGAGCGGCGCCTGCAGCTCGAGCGTGAAGGTGCCGAAGCTGACGTCGGAACCGTCGACGTTGGCGTAGGCCTGCACGGTGTAGGTGCCGGGTTCGCCGACGACGCGCACGCGGGGCTTGGCCTGGTTGTAGGCGTAGCTCTGGGCGCCGATGGAGATGTTGCCGAGATACTGGCCGGTCGGGGAGTATTGGTAGGAGTAGGCCTGGATGCGCGGGCTGGAGATGAGCGTCTCGCTGGTCGCGCCCGCCGCCTCGATCACGTCGAAGGTGAACTCGGTCTGCGTGGTGTTCACCGTGATGGGGGCGAGGGTGAGGTTGTCACCGGCGGCGAAGGTGGTCGAGGGCGTGGCGGCGTCGTATTTGTAGATCGAGAAGTAGCCTTCGGCATCGTAGGAGCTGAGGCTGAACTGCGCGAATGACCAGGCGCCGGTCGTGACGACCTGCCGGAAGCCACCGTTGGTAAGGGAGGAATTGCCGGAGGCGTTGTCGGGGCCGTTGCCGTAGAGGGAGGCGTAGACGTTGGGGCCCGCGGTGAGGAAGCCGCCGAGGTTCAGCGCGATGTTGGCCGTCGCAAGATCGTGCGCGAAGTTGACGGTCGCGACCGAACCGGCGGAGAGATCGAAGTTGCGGTTCAGGTAGAGCGAGGTGCCGGGGAAGTTCGCGTAGGCGTAGGCGTAGTAGTAGCCGGCCTGGAGGTTATCGAACTGGAACGTGCCGTTGCCCGGGAGGCTCGTGTAGACATAGGTGCCGTTGGGGCCCTGGACGTAGATCTGCGCGGAATCGAGGGTCGGCCCGCCGTTGAGCTGCAGCGCGCCCTGGATCGTGCTCGAGACGAAGGCCGCGTCGACGTTCCACGTGACGGTGGCGCCGCTGACCGGGACATCGACCGACTGGGTCGACAACGCGACGGACGAGCTCTGGCCCGCCGTGCTGAGGAGCGAGGCGGTGCCGTAGACGGAGACGCCGGTGAAGGGCAGCACGGCGACGGTGCCCGCGCCGTAATTGTAGGAATAGAACGACACCGAGCCGGAGGAGCCGCTGGCCTGCACGTAGCCGAAGGAGGTCAGCGAACCGTTCGCGACCTGCACGTTGGCGGTGACGCGCGACGTAGTGATGTTGTAGTCTTGGGCGACGGTCTCGTTGGGGCCGACGGCGATCTCGGTGGCGGTGTTGACCGACATCTGGGAGGAGCCGCCGAGGTTGAGGCTGAAGTTCAGGCGCCAGGTCTTGCCCGCGGGCACGACGATCGAGAAGGCGCTGCCGCTGAACGAAGTCGAGGCCGAGCCCGAGCCGTCCGTCGCGTAGGCATTGACCGATCCGGAACTGACGGTCTCGGAAGAGAGAGTGAGCGAACCCGTGATTTTACCGGGGAGGAGTTCCACCGTGTCGGAGGAATAGGCGAGCGTTGCGGCCAGGCAGAAGCCGGCGAACGCGCGGAGCGTGCGTGTTAACATGAGGTGTGGAGGGGTGTGAAAGAAGGGAACAACCCCAGAGTTACCGGGAGTCGGCAGCGACGAAAGCGCGCGGTGACGAACCGCCGCACCGGCGTGACCAACGACCCGCCGCCACACCCGCCTCGATCGGCACCGGCCAATCGGCTCCCGTGCCTTCGGTGTTCGGCCCTGCGCGACCGGTGCGGAAAAACCTTCGTCATCGACCATGCGGTCATCGACGCGCGTTCCGCGATGTGCATTGTCCGCGCAACCCCAACCTGAACCTTGATGATCCGTGCGCTCGTCATCGACGATGACGTCATTTCCCGGAAATTCCTCTGCCGCCTGCTCGCGGCCCACGGCAGCATCACGGTGGTCGGCGAGGCCGACTCCGTGCGGTCCGCCCGCGAGCTGCTCCGGCTCACCGGGTGCGACCTCGTGTTTCTCGACATCCAACTCGGCGACGGCAGCGGGTTCGACCTCATGCCGGTCATGCCGGCGGGAGCACGGGTGATCATCGTGTCGGGGCACGCCGAATCCGCGCTCCGCGCCTTCGACGTCAATGCCCTCGACTACTTGCTGAAACCCGTCGGGCCCGAGCGCCTCGCCGCTTCGTTGCTGAAGCATGAAGCTTCCACCGGCAGCGGCTCCCCGTGGCGGGATGACGTCGTGTTGCTTCGCGACGGACTGCAGGCGCGAGTCACGCCCATCGCGCAGATCTGCGCCATCGAGGCGGAGGAGAACTACAGCCGCGTGCACACGGCCGACGGCGCGGTCGCCCTGGTGCGCCGGCCGCTCAAGTCGTGGGCGGACGCCCTCCCCGAATCACATTTTCTCCAGGTGCATCGCGCCGTCATCGTGAATCTCTCCCGCATCACGGCCTACCGCCGCGATGCCTCCGGTGGAATCGAGCTCGAGGTGCCGCCCTATCCGCAGGCGATTCCTGTCGGACGGAAATATTGGATGGCCCTGAAGGCGCGGCTCTCCGCGGCCGCCGCCCCAGCCGCCCCGGCCGCGCGCGTCCGGCCGGATCTGCCGCCGCCCAGGCCGGAGTAGAAAACACTGTGTTCAGCGTCTAGGTGGAGCGCGCTGGGAAGACGCGTTTAACCCCCGGCGATTTCACCGCTCCAGCCGCTCGCGGAGCAACGCCGCGAAAACCTCATAGACGATGCGGCGCTCCTCGGCATAGACGCAATCGACCGTGTCCGGCGCAGCGTAGCAAAAGACCACACGGTAACGGCCCACCCGGAGACGATGAAATCCAGCCAGTTCGTCTTCGAGCGGCTTGATGTCACCAGCCGACTTGCCCAGGGCGACGAGGGCCGCCCGCAGCTTTTTCCTCGGCTCCGGCGGCAGTCGTCCCAGGAACGCCTCGACTTGCGCGGAGATGCGAACCCGGGCCACGACTCAGAGCGCCTTCATCTTCAATTTGCCCGCCCGGTAGTCGGCGAGCGTGGTGCGGAACTCATCGTTGGCGAGCAACTCCATCGTCTCGGCGATCGCCTCCATCCGCTCGCGGCTGACCAGGAACGCCTCCACGCGGCCATGCCGCTCGATTGAGATCATCCCTCGTTTGGCCTGGCGGACGAGACGGGGAAACTCCGCCTGGCCCTCCGTGATGGAATATGCACTTTTCACGGAAAAATACGTAGCTTCAACGCCGGGCTTAGTCAACCGCCGAGCCCGGTGAGGATGTTACGGGGCCCGCGCCGCGCTTGAAGATGAAAGCGTTGGGACAACGCGTTCCACCGGCTTCGCCGTGCGGCCGGCTGAAGCCGGCCCACCTTCACAGCACCTTCGCCTCGTCGCGGAGTTTCGCGATGAGTTCGTCGACGGTCTTCACCTTCACACCGGCCTTGCGGCCGGGGGGTTTGGCGAGCTTGAGGACCTGCGTGCGGCTGGCGGCGGCGACGCCGAGCGCGTCGGGCGTCGTCTCCTCGAGGGGCTTCTTCTTCGCCTTCATGATGCCGGGAAGCGAGACGTAGCGCGGCTCGTTGAGGCGGAGATCGGCGGTGAGCACGGCGGGCAAAGTGACGGTGAGGCTCTCGATGCCGGCGTCGGTCTCGCGCTGGCAGTGGGCGACGGAGCCCTGCACCTCGAGCTTCGACATGAAGGTCACCTGGCCGACGCCGAGCAGCGCGGCGAGCATCTGGCCGGCCTGGCTGGAATCGTCGTCGATCGCCTGCTTGCCCATGACGACGAGGCCGGGCGACTCCTTCTTGCACACGCCGGCAAGGACCTTCGCGACCGCGAGCGAATCGAGCGCGGCGGCGGACTTCACGAGGATGGCGCGGTCGGCGCCCATCGCGAGGCCGGTGCGGAGCTGTTCGGCGGATTCGTCGCCCCCGATGGTGACGACGACGATCTCGGTCGCGCCGCCCTTTTCCTTCAGGCGCAGGGCCTCCTCGAGCGCGATGGCGTCGAAGGGGTTGACGGCGAACTTCACGCCGTCGGTTTCAATGCCGGCGCCGTCGGCGGCGACACGGATCTTCGTGTCGGGATCGGGCACGCGTTTGAGGGGGACGAGGATCTTCATGCGGGAGAGTGGAACGGTGAACTGTAGGAGGGGCTTTACGCCCCGATGAATTCGTGGCCGCTGCGGGTCGGGGCGTAAAGCCCCTCCTACAACGAGTCGGTCTTCATTTCGCGGCGAGCAAGGCCGGGTAGCTGCCGACCGTGTGGAGGCGCTGCGCGAGGCGGCGGCGCATGGCGACGGTGTCGAGCGGCGTCCAGCGGAGCATCTTGCGGGCGAGGCCGAGCTGCATCTTCAGCTCGTCGCCGCTCGCCATGTGGGCGATGGCGTCGCGGGCGCGGTTCTCCATGCGGGCGACGGAGTCGTTGACCCAGACGAGAGCGAGGTCGGCGTGGACGGCCGCGGCGGCGCCGCCGCGGGCGCGGGCCTTGAGCGCGCGGAGCACGGCGCTTTCGCCGAGGAAGAGGTCGATCGTGAGGTCGCTCAACACGGCGAGGACTTCCTGCTCGTGGATGAGCTTGTCGCCGAACTTCTGGTGCGCGCCGCCGAAGAGGAGGAGCAGCGCCTTCTTCGCGCGGCCGAGGAGGAACTGCGCGGCGGCGAGGTCGTCGCCGGCCTTCTCGGCGGGCGCCTCCTTCTGCGCCTCGGCGAAGGCGGACATCGCGGCGGCCATGAGGGCGAGTTTGCCCTTGGCGGCGCGGCGGAGGAGGTTGGTGGGGATGAAGAGGCGGTTGATCTCGTTCGTGCCCTCGAAGATGCGGTTGATGCGCGCGTCGCGGGTGGCGCGGGCGGGCGTGTATTCCTCGGTGAAGCCGTAGCCGCCGTGGATCTGCAGCGCCTCGTCGGCGACGAAGGTGAGGATCTCGGAGCCGGCGACCTTCACGGCGGAGCACTCGAGCGCGTATTCCTCGATGGCGCGGAGGTAGCCGGGCTTGGTGGTGAACACCATCTCGCCGGTGGCCTTGAGGTCGTCCATCTGCCTCGCGGTGCGGAAGAGCGCGCTCTCGATCGCGTAGATGCGCGCGGCCATCTCGCCCAGCTTGTGCTGGATCATGCCGAAGGTGACGAGGGCCTTGCCGAATTGCTGGCGCTCGCCGGCGTATTTCACCGCGGTGCGGAGCATGTCCTTCGCGCCCCCGACCGTGCCGGCGCCGAGGGAGAAGCGGCCGAGGTTGAGGATGTTGAAAGCGATGTAGGCGCCCTTGCCGACCTCGCCGAGGACGTTTTCGACCGGGACCTTGACGTCCTCGAGGACGACGCGGCGCGTGGACGAGGTCTTGAGGCCGAGCTTGTGCTCCTCGCGGCCGGTGGAGACGCCGGGGAAGGTCTTCTCGACGATGAAGGCGGTGACGTGCTCGCCGTCGACCTTGGCGAAGATGATGAACACGTCGGCCCAGGCGGCGTTGGTGATCCACATCTTCGCGCCGTTGAGGACGTAGTGGGTCTTGTCCGCGGAGAGGACGGCCTTGGCCTTCATGCCGAGGGCGTCGGAGCCGGAGCCGGCCTCGCTCAGGCAGTAGGCGGCCATCCACTCGCCGCTCGCGAGCTTGGGGAGGTATTTCGCCTTCTGCTCCGGCGTGCCGAAATGGATGATCGGGCCGGTGCCGATGCCGCTGTGCGCGCCGCAGGTGATGCCGAAGCCGGCGAGGCGGCTCAGCTGCTCGGCGACGCCGAGCGCCGCGACCTTGCCGACGCCGAGGCCGCCGAATTCCTCCGGCACCTCGAGGCCGAGCAGGCCGAGCTCGGCCGCCTGACGGAAATATTTCTGCGCGAGCCCTTCCTCGCGGTGCTCGAGCGCCTCGAGCTGCGGGAAGACTTCCTTGTCCATGAACTTCTCGGCGGTCGCAGCCATCTCGCGCTCGTCGCTGCCGAGGTCCTCGGGGGTGAAAACGAGATCGGGCTTGGTCTCGCTGAAGAGAAAATTGCCACCGATGAGGTGCGGGGGGAGTTCTTTTTCAGCCATGGTCGGTTCGGGTTAAGGGTTGGGTGAAAGGAGAGTAGCGTTGGCGGAAGATGCGGCGGCGGAGGTAGGGCCGGTTTTCAACCGGCCCAGGCGGTGCGCGAGTCGAGCGAGGCCGGTCGAAGACCGGCCCTACGCCGAAGGGCGACGGAGACGTGCGCGCGGGCGATCATGAGGCGGCGGGAGCGGGTGTCGCCGGCGCGGCGGGCGGGTTGAGGCCGAGGCGCTCGACGAGGAGTTCGGCGATGTCGGCGACGCGCACGGTGTCGGCACCGTTGGCGGCGACGCCGTCGGTCATCATCGTGAGGCAGAACGGGCAGCCGGTGGCGACCGTCTTGGCGCCGGTGCCGAGGGCCTCGGCGGCGCGCTGGGTCGAGACGCGGTGCTTCGGGTCCTCTTCCATCCACATGCGGCCGCCGCCGGCGCCGCAACAGGACGTGCCGCCGCGGTTGCGCTTCATCTCGCAGAGGGATTGGCCGCCGACGGCGGTGGCCAACACCTCGCGCGGCGCCTCGTGGATGCCGTTCACGCGGGCGAGGTAGCAGGGATCGTGGTAAGTGACGGGGCCGGACTCGGGCACGGTGGCGCCGGCGACGGCGGGCAGTTTCCCGGCGCGGATGAGGTCGGCGAGGAGCTGCGTGTGGTGCACGACCTCGTAGTGGCCGCCGAACTGCGCGTAGTCCTTCAGCAGCGCGTTCACGCAATGCGGGCAGTGCGCCACGATGCGCTTCACGTTGTATTTGTTCAGCGTCTCGATGTTGGCGGTGGCCAGCTCCTGGAACAAAAACTCGTCGCCGAGGCGGCGCGCGGAGTCGCCGGTGCACTTCTCCTCCTTGCCGAGGATGGCGAAGTTGACGCCGGCGTGCTTGAGCAGGCGGACCATGGCGCGGGCGACGCGCTGGGCGCGGCGGTCGTAGGACGCGGCGCAACCGACCCAGTAGAGCAGGTCGAAGGAGGGATTCTCCTTCACGGTGGGCGCGGCAGGCAGGTCGGCGGGCGTGGTCATGTCAAAAAATCCTCCGGCAACCGGTGGGCGCGGCAGCGCCGGTAGGGCCGGTTTTCAACCGGCCCATGCGCCATGTGCGTTCCGCGCGGCCGGTCGGAGACCGGCCCTACTTTCGCAGCGCGGATGATGACGGCGGTGGTCATGTCAGTTCTTGGCGTTCAGCGCGTCGGTCCAGTTGGTGCGCTCGCTCACGGGCAGACCCCAGGGGTTGCCGTTCGATTGCATGCGGCGGAGCGCGGTGGCGGCGGTGCCGCTCAGGCCGCCTTCGGCGACGAGGTGGCGGCGCAGCGTGAGGATGAACTCGAGCTGGTTGATGCGGACGGGGCAGGTGTTGACGCAGGCGCTGCACGCCGTGCAGCTCCAGAGCGTCTCTGCGGAGATCGTCGCCTCGTGCAGCGCGGGCACCTCGGCCTCCTTGCCGGCGGCGAGCGCGGCGGCGGTCTTTTCCATTGCGCCCTTCAGGTCCTGCACGACGCGCTTGGGCGAGAGCGGTTTCTCGGTGGCGAAGGCCGGGCAGACCTCCTCGCAGCGGCCGCATTCCATGCAGGCGTCGAGGCTGAGCAGCTGCTGCTGCGAAAAATGCCGGATGTCGGCCGGACCGACGCGGCCCGTGGCCTCGACCTCCTCCATCGTCACCGGCGGCAGCGTGCCGAGCGCGGGCTTCGCGAGGAAGATGTTCATCGGGCCGGCGATGAAATGGAACAGCCGCGTGAACGGGATCGACGCGATGAAGCCGAACACGAGGAACGAGTGGATCCACCACACGACGAAGTGCTGGCTGCGCGCCTCCGCCTCGGTCATCGGGCCCATCAGGTTCGCCAGCCACAGGCCGACGGGCGAACACTGCGCGCCGATGCCGGTGGGTTGCTGCCAGAGCAGCCGCAGCGCCTCGACCTGGTAGCCGGTGATGCCCATGGCGAGGAAGGCCAGCAGCACATACCAATCCGTCGGGCGATGGCCGAGCGCCGCGGGCTTGCGCAGGCGGCGATACATGAAGAGCAGCACGCCGAGGATGAAAACGAGCCCCAGCATATCCAGGGTGAACTCGTAGATGACGTAGTAGGTGCCGTGGTGAAACTTGAACCCCTTCCAGATGCTCGAGAGCACGTTGTCGATCTCGAGCAGCACGGTGCCGGCGAAGAGCACCATGAAACCCGCGTAGAGGGAGATGTGCGCAACCGTGCCGAGGCCGTGGCCGCGCACGCGCTGCTGCGCGCCGGCCTCGACCGCGACGCGGGCGGCGCCGGGGCGGATCTTCTGCCAGACCTGCGCGAGGCTGCCGACGATGAGGTCGCGGGCGTTGATCGACGTGCCCAGCCGCCAGAGTTTCCAGCGGCGGTAGACGCCCCACGCGAACACGGCCATCGTCACCGCCGCGAGCGCGTAGAACGCGAGCTGCGACGAGAGCGGAATGTTGCCGAAGGTCTCGCGGGTCGGGGTCATGCGAACGAAAGAGCGCGGACGAAATTGTAGGGCGGGGTCTCCCGACCCCGCCGCGAACGCGGCATACGCAACGCCACCCCGGCGGGGTCAGGAGACCCCGCCCTACAGCAAACCACCCGGACGCTGGAGGCGTTACGCGACATCACTTCTTCAACTTCTGGATCATCTCCGGCACCGCCTCGTAGACGTCCGCCACAAGGCCGTAGTCGGCGACCTCGAAGATGGGCGCCTCGGCATCCTTGTTGATCGCGGCGATGATCTTGGTGTCTTTCATGCCCGCCATGTGCTGGATGGCGCCGGAGATGCCCACGGCGAGGTAGAGGTCGGGGGCGACGATCTTGCCGGTCTGGCCGATCTGGAGGGAATTCGGCGTGATGCCCGAATCGACGAGCGCGCGCGACGAGCCGACGGCGGCGCCGAGCGTGTCGGCCAGGCCGCCGACGAGACGCTCGAAATCCTCGCTGTTCTTCAGCGCGCGGCCGCCGGAGACGATGATCCGCGCCTCGGTGGCGTCGGGGCGGGCGGACTTCTTCACCTCGCGGTTCACGAAGGTGGCGAACTTCGGCAACGCCGCCGCGTCCACGGCGACGGTCTCGACCGGCGACGGCGTGGCGCCCGGGGCCGCGGCCGCGAAGGCCGCGCTGCGCACGGTGACGAACTTGATTGCGCCTTCGAGGTGGACGGTGGCGAGGACGTTGCCGGCGAACATCACGCGGCGGAAGGCATCGCCCTCGAGCCCGACGACGTCGCTGACCATGCCCGCGTCGACCAGCGCGGCGGCGCGCGGGAGGACGTCCTTGGTGAAGGTGGAGACCGCGCCGACGACGAGCGTCGCGCCGCGGGCCTTGACCACGTCGGCGATGACCTGCGCGTAGCGGTCGGCCAGCGGCTGGGCGAGCTCGGCATGGTCGGCCACGAGGACGGTCTTCGCGCCGGCGGAGCGGAGCGCCTCGGCGGCGGCGGAAACGCCGGAACCGAGGACGAGGATGTCGAACGACCCGCCCGCGGACGCGGCGATCTGTTGCGCGAAGGCGGCGGCCGAGAAGCTCGCGAGCTTCACCTGGCCTTGGTCGTGTTCAGCGATGACAAGCGTGTGCGACATGCGGGGAAATCAACGGGGTGGATAGAACGTAGCCTTGGATTGGGCCATAACCCGCAGCTTCTCGCACGGCTCAAAATGAGGTGCGACCTCGTTTTGTAGTTTTTGTAGTTGGCCCACAATTTCCGCTACTCCCCGCGCATCCGCATAGCGCAGGGGGCCGCCGCGGAACGGCGCCCAGCCCGTGCCGAAGATCATGCCGAAATCCACGTCCTCCGGCGCCTCGACCACGCCCTCCTCGAGGCAGCGGGCGGCTTCGTTGACCATGACGAGCACCATGCGGTCGAGCAGCGTGGCGTCGTCCTGCGCGCGGCCCTGGCCGGAGGTCTGCAGAAAAGCGACCGCGGGATTCGGCTGCTCCTTGGCGCCTTTTTCCTTTGGAAACACGTAGAAGCCGGTGCCGGACTTTTTCCCGAGCCAGCCCTTCGCGATCATCTTTTCCAGCGTGTCGTTGATCGGCACGGGCTTCGCGAGCCGGTTCTGCAGGTCCACCGCGACGTGCTGGGCGACGTCGAGCCCGACCTCGTCGCTGAGACGCGCCGGCCCCATCGGCATGCCGAAATCGAGCATGATCCGGTCGAGCCGCGCGGCGTCCACGCCCTCGGCGAAGAGGCGGACCGCCTCGACCATGTAGGGCAGCAGAATGCGGTTCACGAGGAAACCCGGGCTGTCCTTGACGAGGACCGGCAGCTTGCCGATCGCCTTCACAAAGGTGAGCGCCGTGTCGAGCGCGACGGGCGAGGTGCGCGGGCCGCGGACGATCTCGACGAGCTGCATCCGGTGCACCGGGTTGAAGAAATGGATGCCGACCACGCGCCCCGGATCCGCGAGGCCGTCGGCGATGGCGTCGATCGACAGCGCCGAGGTGTTCGTCGCGAGGATCGTGCCGGGGCCGCTGCGCGCCTCGAGCTGGCGGAAGATCGCCTGCTTCACCTCGAGTTTCTCCAACGCCGCCTCGATGACGAGATCGACGCCCGCGAGCGGCACGTCCTCGGCGGTCGCGGTGATGCGGTCGAGCCCGGCCGTCGCCTCGGCGGGCGTGAGTTTCTTCTTCTTCACGCCGTCCGTGAAAATCTTCTCCGCCGTCTTCAGGCCCTTCGCCAGCGCGCCGGGCGCGACGTCCTTGAGCAGGGTCGGATAACCGCGCGCCGCGGTCCACTGCGCGATGCCGGCGCCCATGACGCCCGCGCCGATGACGGCCACGCGCTTCACCGGACGCGCCGTGCCGTCTGCACTCCCGGGAGCCTTCAGTTTTTTCGCGCGTTCCTGGAGGAAGAAAATGCTCATGAGGCTGCGGCATTGCGGGGTGGCGACGAGTTCGAGGAAGGCCGCGCGCTCCAACGCGAGCCCGCGCTCCAAGGGCTGGCCGAGCGCGGAGACGGCGACGTCGAGCGCCTTGAGCGGCGCCGGGTAATGGCCGCGCGTCTTCGCGAGGACGTCCTTGCGCGCCTTCATCGTCACGATCGGGCGGAGCGCGACCGAGCTCATCAACCCCGGCGCGCTGCCGAGCCGGCGCTTGCCGCGGGCGAGGAGTTTGCGCGCGGCGGCGACGAGGTATTCGGGATGCGCGACGTCGTCGACGAGCCCGAGCTTGAGCGCCTGCTGCGCGACGAGCTGCTTGCCGGTGAGGATGACGCCGAGCGCCTGCGGCAGGCCGACGAGCCGCGGGAGGCGGACCGAGCCGCCCCACGCGGGCAGGATGCCGAGCTGGGTCTCGGGCAGGCCGATCTTCATCGCCTTGTCGAGCGAACCGGCGCGCCAATCGCAGGCGAGGACGACTTCGCAGCCGCCGCCGAGGCACACGCCGTTGATGGCCGCGGCGGAGGGGAACGGCAGGCGCTCGAGCCGCGTGAAGACGCGGTGGCCGAGGTCGACGATGCCGGCGAGCGTCTCGACCGTGGCGCCGGCGAAGGAATTGAGGTCGGCGCCGGCGACGAAGATCTTCGGCTTGGCGCTGACGAGGAGGAGGCCTTTGACGTCGTTGCGCCCCTCGAGCGTCGCGAGGTGGGCGTCCAGTTCGTGCAGCGTGGCAACGTCGAAGACGTTGGCGGAGGAGTTCGGGCGGTCGAACGTGAGCGTGGCGATGCCGTCGGCGCCGAAGGAAAGTTGGATGTTCATGACGTCAGGGAACGAAAGGGAACACGGCCGTTGTAGGTGGCGCGCTTGCGCGCCACGGGACGCGGGCGGAAGAGTTGCGCGCGAGCGCGCAACCTACTTGGCGGGCGAGGGTGTGTGGGTTTTCGCGGCTCATACGGTTTCGAGCCAGAGGGCGCCGCCTTGGCCGCCGCCGACGCAGAGGGAGACGAGGGCGCGCTTGGCGCCGCGGCGCTTGAGTTCCTTCAACGCCGTGAGCGCGAGCCGCGCGCCCGACGCGCCGACCGGATGGCCGAGGGCGACGGCCCCGCCGTTGACGTTGAGCTTTTCCGCCGGGATCTCGCCGAGCGCGGTGTCGCGGCCGAGGTGCTTTTTTGCGTATTCGGCCGAGGCGGCGGCGGCGCAGCAGGCCATGACCTGCGCGGCGAAGGCCTCGTTGATCTCGATGAGGTCGGCGTCGGCGAGGCGCAGGCCGGATCTCCTCTCGGCCTTGGCCATCGCGTAGACCGGGCCGAGGCCCATGCGCGACGGCTCGCAACCGGCGTAAGCGTAGGCGACGAGGCGACCGAGCGGCTGCAGGCCGGTGCGCTTGAGGCCGGACTCGGTGGCGACGAGCAGGGCCGCGGCGCCGTCGGTGACTTGCGAGGCGTTGCCGGCGGTGACGGTGCCGCCGCGTTTTTCGAAGACGGCCTTCAGTTTCGCCAGCGCCTCCATCGTCTGGCCTTCGCGCACGCCATTGTCGGTGTCGACTGCGGCGGCGTCCCGGCCGCGGCGCGGATAGACGGGCGTGATTTCCTCGGCGAGTCGCTGGCGTGCCGCCTCGGCCTTCTGGTGCGAGCGGAGGGCGAACTCGTCCTGTTGGTCGCGCGTGAGTTTCCAGTCGCGCGCGAGCAGCTCGGCGGTCTGGCCCATGCCGAGGCCGCAGACGGGGTCGGTGAGGCCGAGCATGAGCGCGATGCGCGGGGCGAAGAGGTCCTTGGGGCGGAACGCGGCGAAGGCGCCGAGTTTCTGGCCGAGGGACTTCGCCTTGCCGAGGGCGGCGAATTTCTTCACGGCGGCCTCGTTGTAGAGCAGCGGGTAATTCGTCATGCTCTCGGCGCCGCCGACGAGGAAGAGGTCGCCGTCGCCGGCCGCGGCCTTCTGCGCGGCCTGGGTGATGGCCTCGAAACCGGAGGCGCAGTTGCGCGAGACGGTGATGGCGGGGACGGATTCGGGCACGCCGGCGCGAAGGGCGATGACGCGGCCGACGTTGGCGGCGTCCACGGGATTGCCGACGCAGCCGAAGATGACCTCGTCGAGCAGCGCGGGATCGAGGCCCGTGCGGGCGAGGACGGCGGCGGCGGCGGTGCGGCCGAGTTCGGCGGCGTCGCAGGCGGCGAGCGTCGTGCCCATCTTGGCGAAGGGCGTGCGCACGCCGTCGACGATGTAGAGCGGTTCCTTCATGACTTGATGGTCTCCGTGATGCACTTCGGCGCGGGCGGCGGCTGGTGCGGGGCGGCGGTGGGCTTGGGGCGGTTGTCGACGAGCTTCTGTTCCTTCAGCGCGACGCCGACCTTCTGCAGCTCGCGCATCTTCTCGGGGGTCTGGAACACGATCTTGTTCGGGCGGACCTCGAAGTGCGAGTGCAGCATGTTGCTGAGGTGCGTGAGCAGGGCCTCCTCGGGCTGGTCGCCGACGCGGGTGACGTGCAGGTGGATCTCGTCGAGGTCGAGCGGGTCGTTGTTGGCCTTGCGCAATTCGATCTGCCAGGAGCCGATGCCGCGCACGTCGTCGAGGGCGTGCTCGAGCTCGTTGAAGTCGATGATCGTGCCCTTGATCTTCTGGAAGCGCATCGAGCGGAAATCCGACACGCGCGAGATGCGGCCCATGAGCCGCGGCATGCGGTGGCCGCAATACGGGCAGGGCTCGTAGGTGAGACCGTGCTCGATGTGGTCGCCGGTGCGGTAGCGGAGGACGACGGTGCCGCGCTGCTCGAGCGGCGTGTAGACGATCTCGCCGCCGACGCCGTCGGGCTGGACCTTGCCCGTCTCGGGATCGACGACCTCGAAGATGCCGAGGTCGGGGAAGAGGTGGTAGCCGGGCGGCGTGTGGCCGACGGGGAACGGGCACTCGGACCACGCGAGCTTGGCCTCGGTGAAGCCGTAGGTCGCGACGACGACGACTCCGGGCGAACCGACGGCGGCGCAGAGCTCGGCGAGCTTGCGGCGCGTGCCTTCGGCGACCTTTTCGCCGCCGAGCAGGACGCACTTGATGCCCTCGAGGCGGAGCTTCTCGTTCACCGCCTCGCTGAGGACGTGGTAGAGGAAGGTCGGCATGCCCGTGATGACGGTCGGGCGGATCTTCTGGATGGCGCGGAGGTTGCCCTCGGTGCCCATGACCTTGCCGCCGCCGGTGGAGAGGCAGAAGATGTTCCGGTCGATGCCGGAGTAATACATATACCAGAACGCCAGGTGCGGCGCGAAGGGGAACATGTTCAGCATCCGGTCGTCGCGGGTGCGTCCGCCGAGGTCGGCGACGCGGCCGGAGCCGATGCCGAGGTGCGCGATGTCGTGCTGCGAGTAGAGGAACGCCACCGACTCGGTGGAGCGGCCGGTCGTGGCCGTCATGAAGATCGGGCGCCACTCGCGGTCGAGTTCCTCTTTCACGCGGGCCTTGCCGCGGAGGAGCGCGCGGAGGATGGTCGAGGGCCGGCGCGCGAGGACGGCGGGGTCGGGCTTGAGCACGAACTCAAGCGAGCGACGCGGCTGCTCGGGCGTGGGCAAAAGGTCCTCCTTGGACGTGAAGGGGATCTTCGCGAGGTCGTCGACCGTGCGGATGTCGTCCGCGCTCAGGCCGGCGGCGGCGAAGACGCGCTGGTAGTGGGCCGAGAACGGCAGGACGCAGTCGCGGAGGTAACGGTGGAGTTTACGGCCTTGGAGCTCGCGCACTTGGGCGCGGTCGAGGCTTTGCCAGTGTTTCGTCAGTTGTGCGGGTGACATAGCAGAACAGCGCGGCGCGGCGCGCTCGGGGTTATTCGCAAAGGCAACATGATAGCCATATTAGCTTTCGCAAGCGAAATTTCGCCATTGACGAATCAGCTGGCGCCGCATTCGCTGGCAGCGTTAGTTATCCGCTTCGCTTCCCTGCCTTGCGATGGCCGAATCCTGGAAAATCAAACTCCTCCGCTGGCGCTTCAACCGCTACCCGGCCTATCGGCAAAGCGGCGCCCGCGTGACGCACATCGGCGAGGATTTCCGCGAGATCACGATCAAGCTCCCGCTCAACCGCCTCACGCGCAACCTGCACGGCACGATCTACGGCGGCGCGATGTATGCCGCCGTCGATCCGCTCCACGCCGTCCTCGTCGCCTATCATCTCGGCCCCGACTACCACGTGTGGATGAAGTCGGCGCAGATCGACTTCAAGCGCCCCGGCCGCGGCGACCTGGCGGCGACGGCCCGCGTCAGCCAACACGAACTCGACGAGATTCGCGCCGCCTTGGCGCACACCTCGAAGCTCGACCGCGTCTTCAAGCTCAACCTCACCGACGCCGCCGGCGCCGTCTGCGTGCATTTCACCTTCACCGTCCACATCAAGCGCCGCGGCAAACACGAACCCGTGATGGACGAAGTCGTGTTCAAGGGCTGAACCCCGCCCCGCCGCATCGCGTCACTCCTCCCCTGCTCCCTTCGCCATGACCTCACCTCTCGCCGGCCAAGTCATCTTCATCACCGGAGCCAGCCGCGGCATCGGCCGCGCCATCGCGCTCGCCGCCGCCCGCGCCGGGGCAAACCTCGTCATCGCCGCCAAGACCATCGAGCCGCACCCGAAGCTCCCCGGCACGATCCACACCGTCGCCGACGAAGTGCGCGCCCTCGGCGTCGAGGCCCTGCCGCTCGCCCTCGACGTGCGGGAGGAGATCGCCGTGCAGGACGCCTTCGCCGCCGTGGCGGAGAAATTCGGCCGCGTCGACGCGTTGATCAACAACGCCGGCGCCATCTCGCTGACCAACGTCGAGAACACCCCGGTCAAACGCTACGACCTGATGATGGAGGTCAACGCCCGCGCCCTCTTCGTCTGCGCAAAGGCCGCCCTGCCCCTTCTCCGCCGCGCGCGCACCCAAGGCGGTTCCGGCCACATCGTCAGTCTCTCGCCGCCGCTCAACGTCCAGCCGCGCTGGCTCACGCCGCACGCACCCTACACGCTCTCGAAATACGGCATGACCCTCCTCGCCCTCGGCATGGCGGGCGAATTCGCGCGCGAGGGCCTCAGTGTCACGACCCTCTGGCCGCGGACGACCATCGCGACCGCCGCGATCGAGTTCGCCGTCGGCGCGCAGCTGATGGCGCTCTCGCGCACCCCCGAGATCATGGCCGACGCCGCGTTGGCCATCCTCACGACGCGCGACGGCTCGCTCAACGGCCGCTGCCTCCTCGACGAGGACCTCCTCCGCGAGCGCGGCCAGACCGACTTCGCCCGCTACGCCGTCGACCCCGCCAACGCCGACCGCCTCTACCCCGACCTCTTCCTCGACCGATAAAAGTAGGGCCGGTCTGCGACCGGCCGATTGCCACCACCGCGAACCACGCTCGATTTTCTCCGCTCTTTTCCGGCCGGTCAAAGACCGGCCCTACTCTCCTCCCCTCATGCGCCCTCTCGCCGAAACCTCCGCCGCGCGCGACGATTCTCCCCCGCCCCCGAGCGAACAGAACCTCCGCTTCATCCTCGGCCTCAAGCTCCACCAACTCCGCAAGCAGCGCAGCCTCTCGCTCAAGGAAGTCGCCGGCCGGGCCGACCTCGCCATCTCCTACCTCAACGAGATCGAGAAAGGGAAAAAATACCCGAAGCCCGAGAAGATCCTCGCCCTCGCCAAGGCCCTCGGCACGACCTACGACGACCTCGTCTCGCTCCAGCTCGGCGAAAAGCTCCACCCGCTCTCCGGCGTGCTGAAGTCCGGCGTGCTCGAGGAGATCCCGCTCGAGGTCTTCGGCCTCACGCCGACCGGCCTGCTCGAGATGATGGCCGCCTCGCCGGAGAAGATCAGCGCGCTCTTCGACACCTTCGTGAAGATCGCGCACCGCTTCGACGTCACCGTCGAGCACCTGCTGCTCGCGGCGATGCGTTCCTACGTCGAGCAGAACAAGAACTACTTCGAGGACATCGAGCTCGCCGCGGAGAAATTCCGCCGCACGCACGAGTGGGCGCGCTCGGCCTTCCCCGACCTCGCCCGCCTGCGCGACCACCTCGTCCGCCGGCACGGCTACGCGATCGACGACACCACGCTCGCCTCGCGTCCCGAGCTGCAGGGCCTGCGCGCGGTGACGCTCGCCGCCGCCACCGCCGCCCCGCGCCTGCTCCTTAACCCGCGCCTCACCGACTGGCAGCGCGCCTTCCTCCTCGCCCGCGAGATCGGCTACCGCGAACTCGGCCTGCGCGAGAGCGTGACGACCTCGCCGATCGCGAAGGTCGAGTCCTTCGACCAGTTGCTGAACAATTTCCGCGCCTCCTACTTCGCCGGCGCCGTGCTCCTCGACCGCCACCTGCTCGTGAACGACCTGCGCCAGTTCTTCTCCCGCTCGCAATGGGACGGCGCCGCCCTCGTCGCGATCAAGCGCCGCTATCAGGCCACGCCGGAGATGTTCTTCCACCGCCTCTCGCAGATCGTGCCGCGCTTCTTCGGCCTCGAGCAGATGTATTTCGTGCGCTTTGACCACCGCCGCGGCACGCCCGACGTGCGCATCGGCAAGGAGCTGCACTACCAGCGCATGCACGCCTCGCACAGCATCGGCGTGAACGAGCACTACTGCCGCCGCTGGGTCTCGGTCCGCTCGCTCCTCGAACTTGAGCGCCAGCAACGCGCCGGCAACGTCGCGGGCACGCTCGCCGGCGCCCAGCGGTCGCGCTTCTACGCGACGGGCGACGAGTATTTCAGCATCTCGCTCGCGCACCCGCACATCCTCGAGTCGGGCATGAATTCCTGCGTCACGCTCGGTTTCCTCGTCAACGACGCGCTGAAGAAGTCGGTCAACTTCTGGGCCGACGACACGCTGCCGATGCAGCTCGTGGGCGACACCTGCGAGCGCTGCGGCATCGCCGACTGCCACGAGCGCATCATGCCCCCGATGCTCCGCGACCGCGAGGAACGCCGCACCCGCCAACTCGCCGCCCTCGCCGAGCTGCAGGCCGAAGCCTGAACTCCGCGCCCGCCCGGTAGGGCGCGGCCTCCGTCCGCGCCGCGCCGCACCAAGCCAAGCTGCGATCGCAAAACTGGAGGGCCGAGCTCCGCGAGGCCGCGGCAGCGTGCGTGACGACCCGTTCGCGGCCTCGCGGAGCTCGGCCCTCCAAGGATTTTGTGCGCGCGAAAAATGAAATCGCGCTCGCAAGTTTTGCTGTAGGGCGGGGTCTCCCGACCCCGCCGCGAACGGGATAGCACCCTCGTGCGACGGCGGGGTCAGGAGACCCCGCCCTACATTTCAGTTCCTCCCGCGACGCGGCTTTTTCTCCGGGGTCGAGAAGACCTGCACGAAGAAAACCATGTCGATATCCGACAAGCTCTTCGCCTCGCGCACGGCGCAGCCGAGGTGCGTCAGCGCCGGGTCGACGATGTTGGCGCGGTGCCCGGGCGAATTCATCCACGCGGTCACCACCGCCACGGCGATGCTGCGGTAGCTGTGGAATTGCAGCAACTCGCCCGTCTTGGCATTCCGCAGCCGCGGGTCGTCCTTGAGATGATAAAAGCCCGTGCCGTTGGGCGCATCATACACCGTCAGCAGCGCGATGTTCTCCGCGACCTGCGCCGGCTTCAGGCCGGTCTGCTTCACGCGGTCGAGCGGCGTGGCGATGAGCGGGAACGGGTTCGTGTGGCTCGGCGGCCGGAAGAGCGCGCCGATGGTCGCCTGCGTCTCCGCGGCGTCGTCGAGCTGCTCGAGCGGTTGAAACGGCTTCAACCCCAGCCGCGTCCGCACGCGGTTCGTCTCGTGGAACACCGCCGCCGCCAGCAACGCCCGGTCGAGCTCGCGCACCTCGATTTTGCCCTCGAGCGCCGACTGCCGGTCGAATTCCTCCGGCACCAGCCGCATCAGCGCGCCGAAACCCGGGGCGGCCAGGAGAACGGCGGCGAGAGCCAGCGATCCGAAGCGAAGGGCGGAACGGCGGGGCATGCCCGCACGAGAAGCCGGAAACTCCGCCGCGCAAACAAGATTCCGCCCGAACCCGTCCCGCCTTGCGGCCAACACCCCCGCCGGCGCGATGAACGTGCGCCGCGCCGATACGCATCACTGGCCCAAACCGACGACGAAGGCCAGGGTGCGGTTGAGCCGGAGCAGCGTCTCGTCATCGAGCCGGCCGATCACCCGACCCAGTCGCGCTCGCGGAACCGTGAGCAACTTGTCCACCATGATCTGTGAGGGCTGCTCGAGTCCGTTCGCCGGCGAGGGTTCGACCGTGATGCGAAACGCCGGCGCGTCGACGAGGTGCGTGCTGAGCAAGCTCACGACGATGCTGCCGGCACCCGCTTCCGTGAGCGCGTCGGCTTGGATGACCACCGCGGGGCGGGGTTTGCCGTAGTCGCCGGGTGCGATGACGGTGACGATGGCTCCACGGCGCATCTCAGGCGGGATCTTCGGCGACCGCGGCGATGAAACCCAGCGCGGCGGCCTCGTCGGCCGCGTCGAGCCGCGCGACTTGCCGGCGCAGGCCGCGGCGGAATCCCGGTGCGTCGGGATCGGGCACCCAGATCTGCACGGGACGCAGTCCCTGCTCCCGCAGTCGGCGGCGGTATTCCTGCATCTTCGCAGCGGGAGTGGCGGGGCGGCGCTTGGCGGGCATCGGTGGTAACATGTTACTTTGGGTCGCGAGGTCAATCCCCAGATGCCGACTCCCTTGCTGCGCCGCGCCGGCCGATCGGGAATCGTCTGTGGCCGTCGTGACAAGGTGGAGCGGATTGACCTCAATCCGCCCTGAACGCGTTGGGGTCAACGCGCGCCACCTCCGTCAGTCCGATCCGCAAGCCTCGTCAGACGATGCCGCGTTCGACCCAGGTGTGCTCGCCGGCGATGACTTGCTGCGTGAGGTCGTAGCCGTGCTGGTCGGCGTTGTGCGCGATGCCGTCGAAGTTCTGGCGGATGCGGATCAGCGCCTGCGCGCGGAAGTCGTCCACGAGCGTGAACACCTTCGCCGCGGGCTCGCCTTCGTGGAGGAGCTTCTGCGCGTAGACGCAGGTGGCGGCGATGGCGAAGAGGTCCGTGCCGATGTCGGCGAGGCGGCCGAGCAGCACCTGGCGCTTCTCGAGCTTCGGGCCGAACTTCACCATCTGGTGGAAGAGCGTGCGCGCCATCCGGCGCGAGAGGCCGGCGACCTCCGAGAAATGCGCCGCGAGGTGCGGGTGCATGTCGGCCGGCGCGCCGCCGCCGATCGGCAGCCACTGCCGCGGATACCACCACGCGTAGAAGCCCGCGGCCTTCACCGCGGAGGCCAGGCGCTCGCCCCAGGGGCGCTCGGAGTTGAGCGCGATGCCGGCGATCTTCAGGTGCGGGTCGAGGGCCTCGCGCATGATGAAGAGGCGCATGATCTCGGAGGAACCCTCGAAGATCGTCGTCACCCGGGCGTCGCGCATGAAGCGTTCGACGGGATACGGTTTCTCGCCGCGGGCCTTGAGCGACTCGACGGTCTCGTAACCGCGGCCGCCGCGGACCTGCATGACCTCGTCGAGGCACATCCACGCCTTCTCGGTGCCCCACATCTTGCACATGGCGGCCTCGAGGCGGATGTCGGCCTTCTTGTCGCGGTCGACGATGCGCGAGGTGGTGAGGAGCATGGCCTCCATCGCGAAGGCGTGGGCGGCGATGCGGCGGATCTTCTCCGCGACCGCGGAATGCTGGCCGATCGGCACGCCCCACTGGATGCGCGCGCCGCCCCATTCGCGGGCGATCTGGAGGCAGCGCTTGGCGAGGCCGATGCTGGCGGCGGGGATGGAGAGGCGGCCGGCGTTGAGCGTGGTCAGGGCGACCTTCAGGCCGCGGCCTTCGCCGCCGACGATGTTGGCCCGGGGCACGCGGACGTTGGTGAAGCGGAGCACGCCGTTGTAGATGGCGCGGTGGCCCATGAACTGGCTGCGGCAGACTACCTCGACGCCGGGGGCCTTGGCCTCGACGACGAAGGTCGTGATCTGCGTGCGCGGCTTGCCGTCGACGAGTTTCGGGGGCGTCTGCGCGGCGACGATGAGCAGGCCGGCGCGCGTGCCGTTGGAGCACCAGAGTTTTTCACCGTTGAGGAGGAAGGCCTCGCCGTCGTCCGTGGGCGTGGCGGTGGTCTTCATGCGCGCCGGGTCGGAGCCGACGCCGGCCTCGGTGAGGGCAAAGGCCGAGATCTCGCCGCCGGCGACGCGGGGGAGGAATTTCTTCTTCTGCTCCTCGGTGCCGAACAGCATCAGCGGCTGCGGCACGCCGACGGATTGATGGATCGAGAGGTGCGCGAAGGTGTTGGTGCACCAGCTGGCGATGAGCTGGCAGGCGCGGCAATACGTCGTCTGCGAGAAGCCGAGGCCGCCGTATTGCTGCGGGACCTTGATGCCGTAGGCGCCGAGCCGGGCGAGGCCGGCCATGACGTGGTCGGGGATCTCGCCGGTGCGGTCGATCTCGTCGGGATCGACGTGCGCCTTGAGGAAGGCGCCGAGGTCGGCGAGGAACTGGTCGGCGCGCGCCTTTTCGGCGGCGTCGACTTCGGTGACGGGGTGGAGTTTGCCCGGCGCCCAGCGGCCCATGAAGAGGTGCGCGACGAAGCTCAGGTCGTCGACCGATTCGCGGGCCGCCTCGGTGACCTGCAACGCGGCGCGCTGGCCCTCGTTCATCTTCGACATGTCGATGACGGACTTGGTCTCTTCGGTTTTCTTGGGTTCCTGGGCGGTGGTGGACATGGCGAGGGCGGAAAAGGGGCGCCGCGGGAAGCGACGATTGACGGTGGATTACGGGCCGAAAGGCGTCCCGGTCAACCGGTCCCGCGCCGGCGGGCGAACTAGCATTTTCGCAAAAACCGGGTGTGAGCAGATTTAATCCCGGCGAAACGCCCGGGTGGCGCGCTCCACCTTGCGGGAATAGACGCCCCGGTCCGGCACTCGCTTATCGTGGCAGCTTGTGTGTTGGTCGCAAATGCCTAGGCTGCCGCTTTCCCCCGTCATTATTCCCTTCACCCCATGACTGCTTCCATGCTCCGCTCCACGCTCCTCACCGGCGTCGCGTTGGCCTTCGCCGCCACGCTCGCCGCCCAATCGGCCCCGGCCGTCAAGTTCCCGCAGGCCAGCCCGCCCGCCTCGCTCAAGCAGCAGGTCGGCGTCACCGACATCGAGATCACCTACAGCCGTCCGAGCATGAAGGGCCGCACGATCTTCGGCGGCCTCGTGCCCTACGGCGAAATCTGGCGCACCGGCGCCAACAGCGCCCCCAAGATCACCTTCAACACCGCCGTCAAATTCGAGGGCACCGAAGTCCCCGCCGGCACCTACGAGCTCTTCACCATCCCCGGCCAAAACGAGTGGACCGTCATCATCCACCAGGACAAGTCCCAGTGGGGCACCTACGCCTACGACGCCAAGAACGACGTCGCCCGCGTCACCGTCAAACCCGAGGCCAACCCGCGCACGGTCGAAACCTTCGCCATCGGCTTCAACGACCTCACCGCGACCAGCGCGACCCTCAATCTCGCCTGGGAAAACGTCCGCGTGCCCGTGAAGCTCACCGTCGACACCGTCGGCACCGTCGTCCCGCAAATCGACGCCGCGCTCGCCGCCCAGACACAGCCGAACGCCATGCTGCTCTTCTCCTCCGCGATGTTTTACTTCGAGAACGGCCTCGACCTGAACAAGGCCCTCGAGTGGATGAACGCCGCCATCGCCGCCCGCCCGGGCCAGATGTGGATGGTTTACCGGAAGGGTCTCATCCTCGCCAAAATGGGCGACAAGGCCGGTGCCAAGGCCGCTGCCGAGGAATCCATCGCCCTCGCCGAGAAGGCCCCCTCGCCCGCCCTGCGCGACGAATACATCCGCCTGAACAAGGTGCTCATCGAGAGCGTCAAGTGACCGCCGTCCGCGGCGCGCGAACCCTCGCGCGCCGCGATCCTGCATTCTCGTCGGATGTAGGGCGGGGTCGCCGAACCCCGCCTTGGTTCGAGATCGGTTTGGTTCCCCTCAGGCGGGGTTCGGCGACCCCGCCCTACATTTTTTAATTCCCCTCGCCCCGCTCATGCGCGTCACCCCGCTCCCCCTGTTCGCTGCCGCCAGCCTGACCGCATTCGCCCACGCCGCGCCCGCGCCGGCTCCGTTGCCGCCCGCCGCCCTCGCGCACGAACTCGACCGCCTCCGCGTCGTCGGCACCGTCCTCCACGTCGCGGCGCACCCGGACGACGAGAACACCGAGTTCATCACCTACGCCTCGCGCGGCCGCGGCTACCGCACCGCCTACCTCTCGCTCACGCGCGGCGACGGCGGCCAGAACGAGCTCGGGCGCGACTTCGACGAGAAGCTCGGCCTCCTCCGCACGCAGGAACTGATCGCCGCCCGCGCGCTCGACGGCGGCCGCCAGTTCTTCACCCGCGCGATCGATTTCGGTTACTCGAAGACACCCGCGGAGACGCTCGCCTTCTGGGATCGCGACCAGGTCCTCGCCGACGTCGTGCGCATCTACCGGCAATACCGCCCCGACGTCGTCGTCACGCGCTTCCCCATCCCGCCCGGCAGCGGCGGCCACGGCCACCACACCGCCTCCGGCATGCTCGCCGTCGAGGCGTTCAAACTCGCCGGCGATCCCGCGGCCTACCCCGAGCAACTCGCCGAGGGCCTGACGCCGTGGCAACCGCGCCGCGTCCTCTGGAACGCCTTCCGCTTCGGCGCCAACGCCGACGCCCCCTTCCCGCTTCCCGGACCCGTCATCAAGCAGGACATCGCTGGCGCCGATCCCGTCACCGGCGAAGCCTTCGGCACCATCGCCGCGCACAGCCGCGCGATGCACAAGACGCAGGGCCTCGGCGGCTTCGTCACCCGCGCCCGCACCGGCGCGAACGAACAGACTTTCCTCCTCATGGCCGGCGACGCGCCGGCGGCGGATTTCATGGACGGCGTCGACACCACGTGGGCGCGCTACGCCGGCGGCGCCGCGGTCGATGAGGCGATTTTGCGCGCGCGCGCAGAATTCGACCCCGCGAATCCCGCCGCGTCCGTCCCCGCGCTCCTCGACCTGCGCCGCCGCCTCGCCGCGCTGCCCGACGATCCCGTCGTCGCGGACAAACGCGCGCAACTCGACCGGATCATCCAATCCTGCCTCGGCCTCGCCGTGCGCACGACGGTGGCGCAACCCGAAGTCGTCCCCGGCGGCGAGTTGCCGCTGACCTTCCACGCCGAGATCGCCGCCGCCGCGTCTGACGTGCGCTACGCCGGCGTGCGCACGTCGCTGACCGCCGTGAAATTCGCCGGCGCCCCGCTTTCGCCCGGCCCGGCGCGCACCGAGACGCTCACGCTCGCGCTGCCCGCCGACCTGCCGCTCTCGCAACCCTACTGGCTGCGCGAGGACCACGACGCCGGCATCGCCCGCGTCAGCGACCCCGCGCTCATCGGCCGCCCGGCCAATCCTCCCGCCGTCGCCGTCACGCACCTCTTCGAGATCGCCGGCGAAACCCTCGAGATCGCCGACGAACCGATCTTCCTCGGCGAGACCGGTTCGTTGCCGCGCCGGCTCGAGGTCATCCCGCCCGTGTCGCTTCTGTTCGCCTCCGAAGTGTTCTATCTCGCTCCGGGTGCGACGAAGGCGATCGAAGTCCGCGTCGCCGCCGCCCGCGCCGGGGTCGAAGGCACGCTGCGGCTCGAGACGCCCGCCGGCTGGACCGTCGCGCGCCGCGAAAAATCCTTCCAGCTCGCGCAGTCCGGCGGCGAGGCGCGTCTGACGTTCGACGTCACCGCGCCCGCGACCGGCGGCCGCGGGGAATTTCGCGCCGTCGCGCACGTGGACGGGCGCGACTACTCGCACCAGCGCCTGGAGCTCCGCTACGCGCACCTGCCGGTGCAGCTCCTGCAGCCGCCCGCGCGCGTGCCGGTGGCGAGCTTCGCCCTCGCGACGCGTGGCAAAAACATCGGCTATCTCCCCGGCGCCGGCGATTACGTGGCCGAGTGTCTCCTGCAGATGGGTTACGCCGTGCGCCTGCTGACCGGCGCCGAGCTCACGCCCGAAAAACTCGCCGGCCTCGACGCCGTCGTCATCGGCGTGCGCGCCTTCAACGAGCGCGCCGACCTGAAGGACGCGCTCCCCGGCCTCTTCGCTTGGGTCGAGCAGGGCGGCACCGTGATCGCCCAATACAACCGCCCCAACGGCCTGACCGCCACGCCACTCGCGCCCGTCGAGCTCTCGATCGAGGGCCCCGCACCGCGCCTGCGCGTGACCGACGAGACCGCGCCCGTGACCTTCCTCGCGCCGGAACACGCCGCCCTCACCACGCCGAACCGCCTCGACGCCACGGCCGATTTCGCCGGCTGGGTGCAGGAACGCGGCGCGTATTTCCCCTCGAAGTGGGACGAGTCCGCCTTCACCGCGCTGCTCGCGATGAACGATCCCGGCGAGCCGCCGCTGCGCAGCAGCCTGCTCGTCGCGCCGCACGGCCGCGGACACTACGTCTACACGGGGCTCGCGTTCTTCCGCCAGCTCCCCGCCGCCAACCCCGGCGCCTGGCGCCTCTTCGCCAATCTGGTTTCGCTCGGGAAAAGCGAGTGAAAGTTCGGTCATGAATCTACGCTTCGTCCCATAGGACTTATAAGATCCATAGGACCTATAGGTCATATCCGCCATGCCTCCCGCTCCTGAAAAATCTCCCGCCCCTCCCGCGGCGAACTCCGCCCCTGACGACGCAGAGACCGGCCTGCCGTTCTTCCGCACGTGGCGCGGCGTCTACTGGTTCGTGGCCGCCTGTTTCGTCGCCTACGTGATCCTCCTCGCCGCGCTGCCGCGGATGTTCGCATGAGCGCGCTCGATTACTTCGTCCTGTTCGCGACCATGCTCGGCATCGCCGGCTACGGCTGGTGGCACACGCGGCATCAGCAGGGACTCGAGACCTACCTCAAGGGCGACCGCACGCAGGGCTGGGGCACCATCGGCCTCTCCGTCATGGCGACACAGGCGAGCGCGATCACGTTCCTCTCCACGCCGGGCCAGGCCTACGACAGCGGGCTCGGGTTCGTGCAGAATTATTTCGGGATGCCGTTCGCGCTGATCGTCATCTGCGCGGTCTTCCTGCCGATCTACCGCCGGCTGAACGTCTACACCGCCTACGAATACCTCGGGCAGCGCTTCGACTCGAAGACCCGCCTGCTCGGCGCCCTGCTGTTCCTCCTCCAGCGCGGCCTTGCGGCGGGCATCACGATCTACGCGCCCGCCATCATCCTCTCCACCGTGCTCGGCTGGCGGCTCGACCTGACGATCCTGTGCACGGGCATCGTCGTCATCGCCTACACCGTGGGCGGCGGCAGCACGGCGGTGAACCTCACCCAGAAGCACCAGATGGCCGTCATCTTCGGCGGCATGGTGGCCGCCTTCGTCGTCGTGTTCCTCCGCCTGCCGGACGACGTGTCGGCCTTCGAGGCCTTCGTCGTCGCCGACGGCCTCGGCAAGCTCGAGGCGGTCGACTTCTCCTTCGATCCCGACAAACGCTACACGCTGTGGAGCGGCCTGCTCGGCGGCTTGTTCCTGTCGCTCTCCTACTTCGGCACGGACCAATCCCAGGTGCAGCGCTACCTCACCGGCCGCTCGCTGCGCGAGAGCCGGCTCGGGCTCGTCTTCAACGCCGTGCTGAAGATCCCGATGCAGTTCTTCATCCTCCTGCTCGGCGCGCTGGTGTTCGTGTTCTACCAGTTCGCGCCCGCGCCGGTGTTCTTCAACGAGGCGACCTGGCGCACGCAGGTGCAGCGCGAGGCCGGTCCGGAGCTGCGCGCCCTCGAGACGCGCTTCGACGCCGTCCACGCCGCCAAGCAGGCGGAGATCCGCTCCTGGCTCGCCGCCCGCGCCGCCGGGGACGAGACCGCGGCCGAGGCCGCGCGCCTGCGCGCGGTCGAGCAGCACCGCGCCAGCGAACAGCTCCGCACCGAGACCAAGGCCGCGCTCCTCCGCGCCGACGCGCGCGTGAAGACCAAGGATTCGGACTACGTCTTCATCCGCTTCGTGCTCGAACAGATGCCCCACGGCCTCATCGGCCTGCTCATCGCCGTCATCTTCGCCGCCGCGCTCTCCTCCACCGCCTCCGAACTCAACGCCCTCGGCGGCACCACGACGGTGGACCTCTACCGCCACGTCATCGTGCGCGACCAGAACGACGTGCACTACCTGAAGATGTCGAAACTCTTCACGGCGCTGTGGGGCGTCATTGCGGTGAGTTTCGCGCTCTTCGCGGGCTTCGCCGAAAACCTCATCGAGGCGGTCAATATCCTCGGCTCGATCTTCTACGGCGTCGTGCTGGGCATGTTCCTCGTGGCGTTCTTCCTGAAGCGCATCGGCGGCACCGCGGTGTTCACCGCCGCCGTGATCGCGCAGACGCTCGTCATCGCGCTCTACCTCAACCTCAGCATCGGCTACCTCTGGTATAACCTCATCGGCTGCGCCGCCGTCGTGCTGCTGAGCCTCGCGTTGCACGCCGGGCTGCCGGGCAAGCCGGCCGCGCCCGCCGCCACCGCATGAGCGCGCCCGTCATCTGCTTCGGCCAGCAGCCCTGCGGGTTTTTCCCGCGGCGCTTCCTCTACGCGAAGTTCGTCACGGCGAAACGCCTCGCCCGCGAGATCGGCGGCGAGGTGGTGTTCTTCTACCACGACAGCGACCACGACCCGCGGGAGACGCAGACGACGCTCCGCCACCGCAAGACGGGCGAGCCGCAGACCTTCAACTTCACCTTCGCGAACAAGCTCCAGCGCAAGTTCACGCCGCTGGCGCTCAAGCGCATCCCCGCCGACTGGCAGGCCAACATGGCGCGCTCGCTCGGCGCCTTCGTCGAGCCGCGCGCCGTGGAGGCGTTCAAGGCCGTGCGCGCGGACAACGTCGCCGACTTCTGTCTCGAGCTGTATCGCGCGCAAGGCCTGCTCGACGGCGTGCGCGTCGTGCGGTCGGCCGACGCCGCCGTGCGCACCGCGGCGTGCGCCATCGGCGAGTGCTTCGTCGACGTGCCGCACGAGGGCGAGATCGTGCGCGCGCGGCTGATCGACGGGCAGTTGAAGCTCCACGAGGGCGGCTCGAGTTACGTGACGTTGCCTGCGCAGGATTTCACCAAGGCGCAGATCAGCCCGACCCGCGACAGCCGGCTGCGCTGGATGCAATCGGTCATCCATTGCACCCACTACGTCTGCGGCGCGGGCGAGCAGGCGTATCTGAACCACGCCGACGCCCCCGAGATCACCTTCGTCGCCCGCGACCCCATCGACCGCCACGACGAAGCCTGGGCGGACTTCCCCGCCTAACCCGACCCGATTCCGCCTCGCCGCCCGCGGCCGCTCCGTGTCAGCATCAGGCCAATCGGTCTTGTAACGTAATACGTTACATTTTCCGCCGGCCCGTTTCGCTCCCTCTTTCGCCCTTCATTGCTTTCAGCGCATGAATCTCACCACCGCTCCCCTTCTCGCCTTTGGCGCGCATCCGGATGACATCGAGTTCGGCGCCGGCGGCATCGTGGCCCGCGAGACGCAGGCCGGGCGCCCGGCGCATTTCGCCGTCTGCTCGCGCGGCGAGGCCGGCACCAACGGCACGCCGGCCGAACGCACGAAGGAGGCCGAGAAGGCCGCGAAGGCGCTCGGCGCGAAGGTCGAGTTCGTCGAGCTCGACGGCGATTCGCACCTCGAGCTGCGCACCGCCCACGCGATCAAGCTCGCGGCCATCATCCGCTCCGTCCGCCCCGGCCTCGTGCTCGCGCCCACGCCGGAGCCGAACCAGCACCCCGACCACTGGCGCCTCGGCCAGCTCGTGCGCGACGCCACCCGCCTCGCCCGCTACGGCGGCGTGACGGAGTTGAAGAGCCAGACGCCGCACGCCGTCGGACAACTTTTCTACTACGCCCTCGGCCCGGGCGCGGAGCCGCGCGACGTCACGCCCGTCGTCATCGACATCTCGGAGGCAAAGGTCATGGCCGCGTGGACGAAATCCATGGAGGCCCACGCCTCGCAGATGAAGACGCGCAATTACGTCGAGCTGCAACTCGCCCGCGCGCGCGTCCACGGCCTCAACGCCGGCGTCGCCCACGCGCAGCTTCTTTGGCCGAACGATCCGCTCGTCTTCCATTCGCTCACCGACATTTCCCGCGGTGCGCGGCGGTTTTGAAGGTAGGGCGGGACCGCTGGGCCCGCCGAGAGCGCGAGCGCGGCTTCGTGAGGGCGCAGCAAGACTGCGCACCTACACAAGCAGCACTCGCTCGCCAACCGGCGCTTGTCATTCGTCCGTTTCGGGCGAGGGTGAACCACGACGACACCGAGCGGATTTCGCCGTGTTCGTCGCGCTCTCCCCTCCGCTCATCGGAATAACATCCCGCCGCCGCCGCTCCTCCGCTTCCCTGTCCGCATGTCCGACCGCCCGCTCAAGCTCGCCCTGACCTGCTACCCGTCCGTCGGCGGCAGCGGCATCCTGGCGTCCGAGCTCGGCGAGGAACTGGCGGCGCGCGGACACGAGATCCATTTCATCAGCTACGAGGCGCCGTTCCGTCTGCCCGAGGGACCGCGGGTGTTCTTCCACCCCGTGACGGTCAACAGCTACGACCTGTTCAAGTATCCCGACTACACGCTCCCGCTCTCGGTGAAGATGGCCGAGGTCGCGCGCGAGCACTCGCTCGATCTTCTCCACGTCCACTACGCCGTGCCGCACGCCACCGCGGCGATTCTCGCCCGCGCCATGCTGCACGAGGAACACCGGCTGCGCATCATCACGACGCTCCACGGCACCGACACGACGCTGCTCGGCCGCGATCCCGGCTACGGACCCGCCATCCGCCACGCGCTCGAACACTCCGACGCCATCACGACCGTCTCCGAATTCATGCGTCGCGAAACCGTGCGCCTGCTCGGCGTGCAGCGTCCGATCGAGGTCATCCACAATTTCTTCGAGCCGCACGCCCCCACGCACCGCCGCGCGGAGGTCCGCGCCGAACTCGGCCTGCGCGATGACGAGGCGATGCTCCTCCATCTGTCCAATCTCCGCCCGCTCAAGCGCATCGACCTGATGCTCGACACCGTGGCGCGCCTGCAGGACCGCATCGCATGCAAGCTCGTCATCCTCGCCGGCGCCGACTCGTCGAAGCTCGCCGCCGAGGTCACGCGCCGCGGTCTGCGCGACCGCGTCGTGATCCGCGAACGCGTGACGGCGATCGAGGATTACCTGCAGGCGGCGGACCTCGGGTTGTTCACCTCCGAGGTGGAGAGTTTCTGCCTGAGCATCCTCGAACTGATGAGCGTCGGTGTGCCGAGCGCGGCCTTTGCCACGGGCGGCATCCCCGAGGTGACGCGCGACGGCGAGACGGGCGTGCTGGCGAAGTTCGGCGACACCGCGGCGCTCGCCGCCGGCATCGAGGCGTTGCTGCGCGACCCCGCGCGCCGGCAGGCGATGGGCGAAGCCGGCCGCCGCCGCGCCCGCGAACATTTCTCCGCCGCCGCCATCGTCCCGCGTTACGAGGACCTCTACCGCCGCGTCGTCGAGGCGGTGCCGGCCTACGCGAAGTGAGTCGTCAACGCCGGGGACGGGCGCGGGCTCAGTGCGAGGAACCGGATTCTTCGGCCAATATCCCGTCGGCTTTCAGGCGCTCGTAATCGGCGGTGGTGTAGCCGAGCTCGTCCAAGAGCACGCGGTTGTGTTCGCCCAGACGGGGCGCGGGCGTGCGGATCGAGCCGGGGGTGCCGAGCAGGCGGGGAACCACCGCGTGCATCGGCACCGTGCCCATCTCCGCGTCGGGATAATCGGCGATGATCTCGCGCTGGATGAAGTGCGGATCCTCGAGAATCTGCCGCACATCGTAGATCGGGCCGACCGTCACCTGCGCCTGCTCGAAGAACGCGACGTTCTCGGCCTGCGTGCGCTGGCCGATGAATTCGCCGATGATGGCGTCGAGCTCGGCGGCGTGGGCCACGCGGGCGGCGTTGGTGCGGAAACGCGGATCGTCGATGAGGTCGGCGCGGCCGATCGACCGCAGCAGGCGCTCGGCCATCGGCTGGGTCGAACCGGAGAGGGCGACGTAGTTGCCGTCGCGACAGCGGTAGCAATTGCGCGGCGCCGAGTTCGTCGAACGGCTGCCCGTGCGGGGCTTCACTTCGCCCGTGAGCCGGAAATTCGCGGCCTGCGGGCTGAGGATGCCGAAGAGTGGGTCGAGCAGCGGCAGATCGATGACCTGGCCCCCGCCGCCCTCCGCCTCGGCCTGCCGCAGCGCGATCATGACGGCGGAGGCGCCGTAGAGGCCGGCGACGCCATCGGCCAGATACATCGGCGGCAGCACCGGCTCGCGGTCGGCGAAGCCGTTGAACGACGCGAAACCGGACATGCCCTCGACGATCGTGCCGAAGCCCGGGCGCTGGCTGTAGGGGCCGTCCTGGCCCCAGCCGGAGATGCGGATGACGACGAGCTTCGGGTTGAGCCGCAGCAATTCCTCGGGCGGCAGGCCCATCTTCTCCAGCACGCCGGGCCGGAAGCTCTCCAGCAACACGGCGCAGCGGGGGACGAGTCGCTTCAGGATGTCGATCGCCTCCGGGCGATGCAGGTCGAGCGCGAGACTCCGCTTGTTGCGCGCGTAAATCTTCCAGTGCGTGGACACGCCCTTCGTCTGCCACGCGCGCAAGGTGTCGCCCTCCGGCGGCTCGACCTTGATGACGTCGGCGCCGAAGTCGCCGAGCACTTGCGTGAGCACGTTGCCGGCGAAGAGCCGCGAGAGGTCGAGCACGCGCAGGCCCTGCAAGGGACCGGTCGCCGCGGGCGCGTAATCTTTCCGGTGGAGCGGCATGGCTCAGCGCGGGGCCGCGGCGGCCACCACGGCACGGGCGCGCCGGACGAAGGGTTCGTCGATCATCTTCCCCTCGAGCGCAAAGGCGCCGGAGTGCTGCGCGGCGGCGGCCACGACGCGATGCGCCCAGGCGATCTCGGCTTCGCTGGGTTGAAACACCTCGTTGGCGATCGCGATCTGGCTCGGGTGGATGCAGGATTTGCCGAGAAAGCCGAGGCGGCGGGCCGCCAGGGCTTCGGCGCGGAAGGCGTCGGGATTCTTGATGTCGCCGAAGGCCGCATCGTAGGCCCAGCGTCCCGCCTCGCCGGCCGCGAGGCGGACCATGAGTTGGATCTGCTGGATCGCCGCGGCGTGGTCGCGGGCGATGCCCAGCGGTTCGAGCAGGTCGGCGAAGCCGAGTTGGAGGCCCGCGACACGCGGATCGGCCGCCGCGATCTCGGCGGCCAACCGCAGCGCGCGCGGCGACTCGATGTTGACGAGGAGCGGGATCGGCCGCGCGATGCCCCGGGCTTTTTCGACGGCGGCAATCGCGGCGCAGGCGGCGGCGACCTCGGCGGCGGATTCGACTTTCGGCAGATTGAGATAATCGACCCGCGCGTGGACGACGGCGTCCAGGTCCGCGGCGAAATGCGGGCCGTTCGGGGCGTTGATCCGCACGATCAGGATCTTCGCCGAGGCCGCGGCCTCGGCTCCGGCGAGGGCGGCGGCGAGGGTCTGCCGAGCCGTGGCTTTCTGGTCGGGACCGACGGAGTCCTCCAAGTCGAACGACACGCTGTCGGCGGCGCTGGCGAGCGCTTTGGCGAAGAGTTCGGGCCGCGAGGAGGGGACGAAAAGCTTGCTCCGCATGGTGTTCAGGGGGTGTCGACCGCGCAGCGGAAACCGATCATGCCGCTGCGGTCCTTGGCGGGAGCCATCAACAGGTATTTGCCGTGCTGGTCGAGTTGATAGGTGGGCGGAAAATACCAATGCGAGGTCTGCGGCTGGTAGGCGCTGCCGCCGCGGATCGCGGCGGCGCGGGTGTGCGCGTCGCGGAATTCGTCCGTCCATTGCCAGACGTTGCCCACGAGGTCCATGACGCCGAAGGGGCTGGCGCCTTCCGGGTGGGCGTCGACATCATCCGGCGGCAGCAGCGCGCGGGAGCGGTTCGGCTTCGGCAGCGCGCTCGGCCGCCAGTCGTTGCCCCAAGGGTAGAGACGGCCGTCGAGACCTTGCGCGGCGTATTGCCATTCCCATTCGCGCGGGAGCCGCTTGCCGGCCCACGCCGCGTAGGCGCGCGCGTCCTCGAGCGAGACCCAGGTGACAGGCTTGTTTTCCCAACCGGGTTGCGGCGCACCGTCGCGCCAGTGGCGGAGGAAATTGTGCGCGTCGGCCGGTTGGTAACCGGAGGCATCGAGGAAGCGCTTGAACTGAGCGTTGGTGACGGGGAAGCGATCGAGGTGAAAGGCCTTGATCGGCAGGCGGTGCAGATGGGCGCGCCGCGGCGTGGATTCCCACGGATACTGGAAATCGACGCCGGCCCACGTGAATCCCTCGATCTCCACGCCCATGACATTGAAGTCGAATTCCGCGGCGGGAATCGTGACCATGCCCTCGGGCGCTTGCGCGGCGGGGCGGCTCGGAGCGACCGGCACGATTTCCTGCGGCAGGAATTTCCAGGCGTTCGAAAGCGAGGTGAGCGGCGTCTTCGCCCGCTCGGCCATCGCGGCGAGGAAGGCCGGCAGGAAGTCGAGCGTGACCTCCGCCTCGACGGCGAGAACCGCGCCGAATCCGCGCGTCTCGAGCGGCAGCGCGAGCGTCGCCTGGCCGGCGCGGAGCTTGGGCGTGAGCGCGCGGCCGTTCCAGAGGTCGAAATAACGTCGGCCCTCGCGGTGTTCGACGACGAGCTGGTCGCCGTCGAGGTCGAACTCGTTGCGATTGACGATCGTCCAGAGCGTCGAGCCTGCGGTGGGGAAGCACGAGGCGAAGACGCCGTGCTGCAACGTGAGCGCGTAGGGCGTCCAATCGAGGCTGACGATGTGCTCGGGGAATCGCCGGTAGAGGGCGGCGATGCGCCGGAGCGACTCGGCATCGCGGGGCGTGAGCTGGTTCCAGATGCCCCAGATGTTTTCCCAGGCGTTGTAGCCGATGCCGTTGAAGAAGATGTAGTGGAAGTCGTTCGAGCGCTCGCGGCCCCAGCGATTCTCGATGTTGCTCATGTGGCGCGGCTCGAGCCACTTCAGCTTGCTGACCGCGGGGATGACCTCGGTCGGGATGTGTTTGCCCCAGCTTTGCAGGTTCCAGATGAGGCCCTCATCCGACAGCGGCACCGCTTCCGGTTGGAAGACGAGCGGATGTCCGAGGCGGTCGGCCGCCTCCATGAAGGCGCGCGGCACACCGCTGTAGGTGTCGCCGTTGACGCCGTCGGCGCCGATTTCCTTCGCCAGACGCACGATCGCCTCCCAATCCGGCTGGCCGGCCGGATGCGTGCCATTGTCCCACGGCATCGTCGGGATGAACACCTTCACGCCGCGCCGGTGGAAATCAGCGACGACCTGACGCAACGCGGGCAGGCCGCCCGGCAAATCGGAGGCGAGGTCGAACTGATTGCGGTCGTCGACGCCGATGTTCGGGTAGACATACCAGAGCAGCACGCTGTCGATGCCACCGAACCGGGCCTCGAGATCGTCAAGGTAACGATCGACCGTGTAGCGGCGCGCCTCGGGATCATAAAAATAGCGGTCCTCGACCATCATCTGCGCATGGACGAAGTTGCGCTGCGACCAGCGCAGTTCGGGGCGGAGGTAGTTGGCATCGGTGTAGCCGATGCGGATGAGATGCTCGCGGCGCCAGTCGCGGAAATCGCGCAGCCACGCCGCCACCCGGGGCGTGATGTCCATCTTCCAGTGCCCGATGTTCTGAAACGGCCAGCCGGGCGCGCTCGCAGGCAGAGGCAGATGCGGCCCGTTGCGGGCATGCGAGAGCTGGAACTCGACCACTTGGGCCGAGGGAGCCCGTTGAGGCGGCGGCAGGGGGGCGGAGGGCGCGTTCGACATGGGGCGGAAACAGGATGAGGGGGTGGCACCGCCAGTGCAGCGCGAAAACTTCGCGCGGCCCGCGGATTTGCGCAATCGTTTGCTCTTGCAATGGAACCTTGTCGAACATTTTTGCCGGCGAGCATTGCAGCCCGGGCTTGCTAGCCGCCGCCGCGGGGGAATGATGACGCGACTGTTCCGACCTGTCCGCCGCCTCCCCGCCCCATGCCCAAGACCCCCAGCCTGATCGACGTCGCCCGCCGGGCGAAGGTGAACATCTCGACCGTCTCCCGCGTGCTGAACGGCACCGGCAAGATCGGCGAGGACACGCGGGCGCGGGTGCTGAAGGTGATGCGCGACGTCGGCTACAAGCCCAACCGCGTCGCCCGCCGGCTTCGCACCACGGGAGGGACGAGCCACCTGCTCGGCCTCATCATCCCGAACATCCAGAACATCTTCTTCGCCGACCTCGCGCGCGGGGTCGAGGACGTCGCCTACCGCAACAATTTCGCCGTGCTCCTCTGCAACTACGACGAGGACGAGGCGCGCGAACGCTTCTACCTCGATGTGATGCAGTCGGAATCGGTCGACGGTATCATCCTCCCGCCCATCCACGAGCACGACCCGGCCGTGCTGCAGGTCGTGAAATCGGGCACGCCCGTCGTGTGCGTCGACCGCAGCCTCTCCGCCGGTAATCTCGACAAGGTCGAGGTCGACAACCATCGCGGCGCCTTCGAGGCGGTTACCCACATCATCAGCCGCGGACACAAGCGCATCGGGCTCATCGGCGGCCCGGCCGACTCCTCCACGGGACGCGAACGCCTCCAGGGCTACAAGGACGCCCACCAAGCCGCGGGGCTGCCGGTGCGGAGCGAACTCATGCGCTTCGGCGACTACAAGCAGGGGACCGGGCAGGTGCTCGCCAACGAACTGCTCTCTCTGCCCGACCCGCCCACCGCGCTCTTCGTCTGCAACGGCCTGATGACCGCCGGCGCCCTCGAGGCGATCGCCTCCCGCGGGCTGAGGATCCCGAAGCAGGTCGCCCTCGTCGGCTTCGACGAACTGCCCCTCGCCAGCGTCTTCAATCCTCCGCTCAGCGTCGTGCGCCAGCCCGCCTATGAAGTGGGCAAGTGCGCGGCCGAGCTGCTGCTCAAGCGCATCGAGGATCCCAGCCGCCCCGCCACGAGCCTGCGACTGGTTCCGGACCTGATCGTGCGGAAGTCCTGCTGACACAACGCACCTCCCGTCATTGCGCGCTTGACGCAATTTAGAGCAAACGTTTGCTCCTGTTTCAGCCCCACCCCTTCCCCATGGCCGCGTCCTCCCAAGTCGTCGTTGTTGGCAGCATCATGCAGGATCTCACGTTCAGCTGCCGCGATTTCCCCGCCCCGGGCCAGACCGTCGTCGGACGGCTGGGCAGCGGCCAGGGTGGCAAGGGCTCCAACCAAGCGATCGCCTGCGGGAAACTGGGCGTGCGCACGACCTTCGTGGGCGCGATGGGCGACGACGCCTTCGCGGACCAGGTGGAGGCGGGCTACCGCGCGCTGCGCATCGGCTGCCACCTCATCCGCAAACCGAAGTGCGCCACCGGCACCGCGGTCATTCTCATCAACGCCCAAGGGCAGAACGAAATTGTCATCGAGCCCGGCGCCAACGCCGCCCTCGCGCCCCGTGACGTGCCCGCGACGCTCCTCGCCCGCGCCGAGGTCGTCATCGTGCAGCTGGAATCGAACCTCCGCACGACCGCCGACGTGCTGCGCCGGGCGCAACGCGCCGGGGCGGTCACCGTGCTCAACCCGGCGCCGATGCGGGAGGATTTCGACGCGGCGCTGCTGCGGCACGTCGACATCCTCATCCCGAACGAGAGCGAGTTTGCGGCGCTTGTCCGCACGTTGCCCGCGATCGGCGATCGGACTTTTGACGAGACCGCCCTGCAGACAATGGCCGACGACGCCTTGCACGCTCTCTGCCGGCGCATCGGCGTGCCGACCGTGATCGTGACGCTGGGCAGTCGCGGTGCCTTCCTCTCTCAACCCGACGGCGGACAGCGGATTCCCGCGCACACGGGATTGAAGGTGCGGGACACGACCGGCGCCGGCGACGCCTTCTGCGGAGGCTTCGCCGCCGGGCTGGTGCGTTGCCGCGGCGACATGGTCGAAGCCGTGCGTCTCGGCACCGCGGTGGCCGCACTCTCGATCACCAAGCCCGGCGCGGCGCAGGCGATGCCTTCCCGCGCCGAGGTGGTGCGCTTCATCGGGCGCACGCGCGCAAAAAACTGGAATCTCTGAACGGGCGCCTCAGACGGGCGGCACCGAGAACCACGTGAGGCGCCAGGTCTTGTCCTGCCGTCCACCGGCCAGAAAATACGGCTCCAATTGGAGCGGCGCGCGACCGGCGACCGGAACCTCCAAACGCGGAATCCCGTTCGCCGCATCGACGGCGACCCGGACCTGCGCGACCTCGGGTTCGCGGATGGTTTCCTCCGTCTTGTAGCCGTCGATGAGTCCGCTCGAATACACGAGCGGCCCCCGCGTGAAAGCGACGTAGTCGAGGTGCATCACCTCCTGCGCCACCGGCGTGCCGTCCGGCGCGCGCGACTCCTGGATGTTCAGGTGCGTGCGGCGGTGCATCCGGACCGGCAGAGAAAAATCCACCTCGACCACGTCCCCGCTCCGCCACTCGCGGTCGATAATCGCGAAGCCGTCCGCCCGCGCGACGGAGGCGAGAGTCTCCCCGTTGAGTTGCAGGGAGAAGGTTTCGCTCCAGGCGGGAATCCGCAGCCGGAGCGCGAAGCGCGCCGGGCGTTCGCTGGTGAGCTCGAGGCGAACCGCCCCGGCGAATGGATAACGCGTGATCTGCCGCCACGTCACCTGGCCGGCTTGCGAGTGGGAGAATCGCACCGACCCCGAACCGTAGAGGTGGACGCTCACCGCCTCCGCACTCACGCCGTAGGCCGCCAACGGCAATTCCTCGAGACCCATCGGGCCGCTCGATTTGCAGCAGCGCCAATAGGTCGTGAAGGTGCGGCGTCCGTTCGGGAAGGAGTAGTAGCACCAGTTGTCGCCGCCCGGCGCCTGGGCACCGAGCAAGTCGTTGTAGGCGGCTTTCTCGATCTCTTCGGCGAAGGCGGCCTCGCCCGTCTGCAGCAGCAACTCGCGGTTCAGTTGGATCCAGGCCAAGGTCGAGCAGGTTTCGACATAGCCGATCGGGCTGAACGCCGGCGCGGGATTGAAGACTTCGCGCGAGCGATGCGCGACCCCGCCCCACGGTCCGCCGCCCAGCGTGAGGTGATGCTCCCGGATATTGGCCCAAGCCGTGCGGATCGCCCGGCCCAGACGCGCATCACCGGTCGCGCGCTGGAGCTTCGCCAGACCGGTGAGGTTCCAGCACAATTGGTAGGCCTTGCCGGTGCCGATGTTGGCCAGGTCGACGCCGGCGTTGATCTGCTCGATGAGATTGAGCACCGGGGAGGACTCGAGTTCCCCCAACACGCGTTGGGCCAGCTCGAGGTAGCGCGACTCCCCGGTCGCGAAATAAAGCTCCATCGCCGGATCGACGAGGACGGTGGCCGAGAGGCCGTGGTGATTGCCGAGTGAAGTAATGGGAATCCCGCTGCCACCCAAGGTTCGCCAGCACAGGTCGCCGATGCGCTGCGCCGCCTTCAGATAGCAGGGATCGGCCAGGGCCCGCGAGGCCTCGATCAAGCCGAGGATGAGGTAGCTGTGCACCCACACGTCCCAGGTGCGCAACGCCGGCGCGCCGTCCCAGGTGAAAGGCGCCGGCCCGCGCCGGCACATAAAGCGCCGCTCCGGCGCGTAGGTGCCGAGGTAGCCATCAGGTTCCTGCCGCGAGAGCAGGAAATCGGCCACGCGCCGCACGCTGGCGGCGAGCTCGCTTTCACCCGTGCGCGCCACGGCCCGCGCGGCCGCCACCAGCCATTTGCCGGCGTGCTCGCCATACCAGTCGCCCTCGCGGTTGCAGCAGACGTGCTCGGCCGAGAACAAGGCGATGGACGGGCTGTCGGCATCCCGGATGAAGGTCGCGAGATGATGGCCCTGGCTCGCCGCGAGGGCCTCGCCCAGGAGGCCTTGCAGTTCAGAGTGCATCAGGGGCGCGAGAGAGGGGGTGGGCACGGGGTGATGACAAAAAAGTTGACACCCTGCGTAAAACAAAAATCGTGTCAGCGCAAACGATTGCCGTAAAAGCTCGGTTTTGCCCCCCCCCACCCCCTGCGCCCGCTCCCACCCCATGCTGCCCCAGACCAGCTCAGCTGTCGGGTTTGTCCTTCCCGGCCCTCGCCCGGGTCGCGGGTTGACCGGCGCTTCGCTTTGAGATTTTCGCCTGCTGTTTTTTCGTCCCCATGAGCAAACGTTTGCCTAGCCCCAGACCCATGAACACATATCTGCCCAAATGCATCCCCGCCGCGGCGGCCACGTGGTCGCTGCTTGTCCTGCTCGCCGCCTCTCCCGCCCTGGCGCAATCGGCCGCCCCGGCCACGCCGGAGGAGGAAGAGGAGGAAGCCAATAAGGAAAAGGTCGTCCGCCTCGAGGACTTCACGATCACCGCCGGCTACCGCTCGCCCAAGGCGATCGACCAGATCCCCGGCGCCGTGAAGCTCGTGACCTCGGCCGAGATCACCGCCACCAAACTGCTGACCGACGACGCCACGGCGGTCCTCGCCCGCACCGTCCCCGGCTACGCTCCCGCCACCCAGGCGATGAACAACACCGGTGAAACGCTCCGCGGCCGCGTGGCCCTCCGCCTGTTCGACGGCATCTCCCAGACGACGCCCCTGCGCGAGGGCAGCCGCAACGGCACCTTCACCGACATGGACATCGTCGAGCGCATCGAGGTGATCAACGGCCCCTCCGCCTCCGAAGGCGTCGGCGCCGTCGGCGGCATCATCAATTACATCTCGAAGTCCCCCACCAAGGAGGGCAGCGAGGCCGTGCTCCGTTCCAAGTTCTCGACCCAGGGTTACGAGGACAGCTTCAACTGGCGCGTCGGCCTGAACTACTTCCACAAGGCCGACAACAAGGACCTCGTGGTCGGCACGGCCTTCGCCAATCGCGGCATGTCTTTCGACGCCAACGGCCGCCGCCAAGGCATGAGCCAGAGCGGTTCCGTGAATGACTCGGAGGCGCGCAACCTCTTCCTCAAGGCCGGCATCAACTTCGGGACGAACAATTCCCAGCGCGTGACCCTCACCGCGAGCCGCTTCGAGATCGAGGGCAAGGGCAACTACGTGCTCGAAGAGGGCAATCGCGCCCTCGGCCTCACCGACACCGCCCGCCGCGGCCAGCCGCCGAATGCGAAGGCCGAGTTCAACGACTTCAAGCAGTATGCCGTTGCCTACAATCACAACGACCTGCTGGGCGGCGAACTGAACGTTCAGCTCTACAAGGCCAGCCAGGCGATGCGTTTCCTCGCCGAGGGCGGTTCCGACCGTCAGGACCCGTTGATCGCCCCGCTCGGCACGCTCATCGACCAGTCGGAAATCAATTCCCAGAAGAAGGGCCTCCGCAGCGCCTGGACCCGCCGGGATCTCTTCGGCGTCGCCGGCCTCGAGACCAACATCGGCTTCGACGTCCTCGATGAAGTCGCGCAGCAGCGCCTCGCACTCACCGACCGCCTCTGGGTGCCGCCGATGAACTACACCAGCAAGGCGCCCTTCATCCAGAGCTCCTACACCCGCGGTCCGGTCACCGTCAGCGCCGGCGTGCGTCGCGAAGACGGCGAACTGCAGGTCGACAGCTACACCACGACCTATTTCCGCAACCGCGTCTTCGTGGAAGGCGGCACCCTGACCTACGAGGAGACGATCCCCAACGTCGGCGTCATCGTCCGCCTCCCGCAGAACTGGTCCGTCTTCGGTTCCTACAGCAAGGGCTACACGCTGCCCAACGTCGGCATCCCCCTCCGCAACGTGAACACGACCGGCCAATCCGTCGCCGGCATCCTCGACCTTCAAGCGGTCGTGGCCGACAACAAGGAATTCGGCGTCACCTGGCAGGGCAAGAAGGTCAGCCTCAGCCTCTCGCGCTACGAATCCTACTCCGACTTCGGCGTCACGCTCACCGTCGATCCCGTCACCCGCGACTTCGTCATGCAGCGCCGCCCCGTCGACCTCGAGGGCTGGGAGTTCTCCGGCGAGTTCCGTCCCAACAAGGCCTGGCGCTTCGGCGCGATCTACTCCCAGGCCAAGGGCCTGACGCGCACGACCGACACCGGTCCGCTCACGCGCGAGATCGGCATCGCCTCGCTGAGCCCCGACAAGCTCAACCTCTCCGCCACCTGGCAGGCCAACGACGACCTCAGCGTCGCCGTGTTCATGGACAACCTGCTCAAGCGCGATATCAACATCGGCCGGTCCGGTGAGGAACGCACCAGCGGCCTCACGCTCTTCCACGTCACCGTGAACTACAGCACGAAGTGGGGCGACTTCTCCTTCGGCGTGGAAAACGCGCTCGACAAGTTCTACATCCTGCCGTGGTCCCAGATCGACCAGTTCCTGAACTACTTCGCGGGCCGCGGCCGCGTCTACTCGCTGTCGCACACGATCAAGTTCTGATCCCCGTCGGCAACGTTTCCTGACTTCCAGCCGCCCCCACTCTGGGCGGCTGGATTTTTTCGGCCGGTCCGCGCGAAGCCCTCCGCGGGTCGGACTCGACGGCCCCCCCGCCGCCCCCACCCTCCTGCCGCCCCATGTCCCGCCTCGTGCTCGCCTTCCTGTTTGTTGCGCTCCTGTGGCCCGGCACCAGTCGCGCCACCGAGCCGCTCGTGCCCGTGCGCACGGTCGCCCTCGGAACGAGCGCCGCCGCGACGGAACGGGTCTTGGTTGTCGGCGGGCAGCCCGTGCTGGTCGGCGCCGGCCAAGGGCGCGTCCTCGCGGGCGGCGCCTGGTCGCCTGCCCAACCCTTCCCGGAGGGCGAGGTGCTGGCCGCGGTCGCCGACGGCGCGCGAACGCTCGCGCTCGTGCGCCAGCGATCGGGGCTGGAATTGTTCATCCTCACGCTCGCGGGCAACCGCGTGGAGAGCCGCGCCTGGGGCGGGGTTCCCTTCGACGTGCAATCGCCGAACCTGGCGGTCCTGGGTGGAAGGCTCTACCTCGCGGGCAACGGCGCCGATGGCGGCGTGATCGTGCGCCATGCGGCGCTCGCTGCGTCCTCGCCCGCGTGGCAGACGACCCCGCCGCCGACGACGGCGGGACGCGTCACCTCGCTGGTAATGCAGGAGCAGGCGCTCTTTCTGACCGTGCAGCCGGGGGACCGGACGGAGAGCGAGATTTGGCGCTGGAGCGCGGTGGACGGCTGGCTGCCGCGGGGCACGGTTGCCGGGGATATCCTCCCCGGCGGAGCGCGGGCCGCCGGTCAGGCGCACCTGCTCTACCTTGTGAGCGAGACCGACCGTCCGGCTCCGCGGCTGATTTCCTATCACACTCTTTCCGCCGCCGTCGCCGTGCTCCAGGAATTGCCGGGCGAGTGGCGGGGCGGCGGCGCAGCCTGGCGCGACGGGCTGCTTTGGCTCGCCGCGGACGGAGCCGCGGAACTCCGGGTGCAATCGACCGAGCTGGTCGCCCGCCAGCTGCTCCTCCACGGCCTCGATTGGGTCGTCATCGTCGTCTACCTGGCGGGCATGTCCGGGATCGGCCTCTATTTCTACCTGCGGGAGAAACGTGATTCCACCGCCGACTTCTTCGTCGGCGCGCGCACGATTCCCTTCTGGGCCGCCGGCATCAGCCTGTATGCGACCAACACGAGCTCGATCAGCTACATCGCCATCCCGGCCAAATCGTTCGCGACCAACTGGCAGTATCTCACCAACAACCTCGTCGCCGTGATGGGCCTGACCTTCGTGGCCGTCTTCATCGTGCCCCTGCTGCGCCGCCTGGATCTCATGTCGGTGTTCCACTACCTCGAGATCCGGTTTCATCCGGCGATCCGCTCCCTCACCAGCGCCCTCTGCATCGCCATGCAGCTCGGCGGGCGCATGAGCGTGGTGCTCTTCCTGCCCTCCCTGGCGATCTCCACCATCACCGGCCTCAACGTGGTCTGGAGCATCCTCATCATGGGCGGCATCACCATCCTCTACACGACGCTCGGCGGCATGAAGGCCGTCATCTGGACCGACGTCGTGCAGATCTTCGTGATGTTCGGCGGGGCGCTCTTCGCCATCGGCTTCATCGTGTTCAAGCTGGACGGCGGGTTCGGCGAGTTCTTCCGCGTGGCGGAGGCGGAGGACAAGATGAAGCTGTTCGACTGGAGCTTTGATCTGACCAAGGCGACGGTCTGGGGCTTCATCTTCCTGGTGCTCTTTGACGTGGTGCTGACCTTCCCGAAGGACCAGGTGCTCATGCAGCGCGTGCTCTCGACGAAGGACTCGCGCGCCGCGGGGCGCTCGGTGTGGACCTTCGCCGCGATCATGGTGCCCGGCGGGTTCCTTTTCTACCTCATCGGCACGGCGCTCTACGTCTTCTACCAGGCGCACCCGGAACGCATGAACCCGCTGCTCGGGACGGACGCCACGTTCCCGCTCTTCATCGCCGCGGAGCTGCCGGTGGGCGTCACCGGCCTGATCATCGCCGGAATCTTCGCCGCCTCCATGTCCACGCTCTCCAGCATCATGAACAGCGTCGCCACGCTGGCGTCGGTGGATTTCTACGAACGCTTCAAGGGCAAGTCGGACAAGGCCGCCAGCGTCCGCTTCGCCGAGTGGATGACGGTCGCGGCCGGTTTGGTCGGCATGGGCCTCGCGTTCCTGCTTTCGCGCTACGACATCAACTCGCTGTTCGACCTGTCGATCGAACTCTCCGGCCTGCTCGGCGGCGGCTTTGCCGGCGCCTACACGCTCGGGATGTTCACCCGGCGCGCCAACTGGCAGGGAGTCGCCATCGGCATCGCCACCAGCATCGTCCTGACGATGACGGCGTGGTCGCAAAATCTGGTCCACCCCTACTTCTATTTGGCGATCTCGATCCTCATCTGCATCGTCGTCGGCTATGCGGCCAGTCTGTTCTTCCCGGCCCCGGCTCCGGCGACATTGCGCGGCCTCACCATTCTTCGGGAGAACCGCGATGCGGTGGCTGGCCGCTAGTCTGCTCCTCGCCGGTCTCGCCGCCGGCCCCGCCGCCGGCGCGGAGGACCCGCCCGCCGTTGGCCGGCTGGAGGAGATCGCGTTTCCCTCGCCCGCTCTGGGCCGCGAGTCCCCGGCGCTGGTCTACTTGCCCGCCACCTACGCGCAGACCGCCGACGCCCTGCCCGTGATCTATCTTCTGCACGGCCGGGGCGACAACCTGCGCGCCTGGCTGGAGGCCCGGAAGCTGCTGGATGACCTGATCGCCTCCGGCGCCATCCCGCCGGTGATCGCGGTTTTTCCCGATGCGCCTTCGAGTCGCCGGGCGGGTTTTTATGTCGACTCGCAGTTCGCCGGCTCGGGCGAATTGCCGGCGGGCGAAGCCGTGGAGACCGCCCTCGCCCGCGACTTGCCCGATTACATCGACCGGAACTACCGCACGCTCGCCGGGCGGGAAGGCCGGATCGTGGCGGGTTACTCGATGGGGGGGGTCGGCGCGCTGCGTTTCGCCTTCGCGCACGCCGACCGCTTCGCCGCGGCCATCGCCCTCAGTCCGGCGCTCTACCTCGACCTGCCGGCCGAGGATTCGAGCATGCGCACCTTCGGCGCCTTCGGACGAGGCGCGGAACGTTTCGACGCCGCCACCTACCTCGACCTCAGCCGCCCGTGGCGCCACCGCACCGCCGCTTCCCCGCCCGTGCGGGTCTTCCTCGCCGTCGGTGATGACGAACCGGTCCGCGACGCGCAGGGAAACAGTCTCACCTCCGACGCCGCCGATCTGCACCGGCACCTGCGCGGGATTCCCGGCGTCGAACTGCAACTCCGGATCCTCGACGGCGGCCACGCGTGGAAAGTCTGGCGCGAGGGCTTCCGCGCCGGCCTGCTCTGGCTCCTCGGCTCCGGCCCGGAATAGCGTCCACCCGCAGAGACGCAGGCCCCCGCCGGTGCCGAACGCCCCGCTTGCCTTTCGCGGCGCGTGTGATTGATTCCCCAGTCCTGTTCTTTGACGGCGTAGTTCCGCCGGTCAGACTCGGTTCCCGTCTCAGTCACTTGTTACCTGATCCTTGTGACTTGTTACTTTCCCATTTTGGGGGTGTTCCGGATTCGACCCTTGGTTGGAGTGCGCAGCTGCCGGTCGAGAGCCGAAGGCCTCTCGCAAATCTCCCTTCGAAAAAACAAACGGCACCTACGAAGAAATGCCCCTGGCGGCCTAATGACCGCCTCGTTCCTACTCTGACTCCTGCTAAGGGATAGGAACGTCGACAGCAGGAATAGCGGGTTTGGCCGTCGTGACGGACCCGCCGTATCTTCGACCCACGGCTGGCTGAGGAGCGAGCGAGGTTCAACGCGCGCCCGAGGCGAGATTCAAATCTGGACCTACACCGGTAGATGCGGCGCGCGAAGGCCCGGGGCACAGGGGTTCAACTCCCCTCACCTCCACCAATTCCATCCTCCGACCGCCCCGTGCCGCCCGCGCGGGGCGGTCTGTTTTTCCGCCCGGGAACGCGCGCTGCGGCGCCGCGCGTGGCCGGCCTGGCGCCGCTCACTTCAGCCGGTCGAGCACGCTGCGGTAGCTCGGGCCGATGGGCAGCGACGTGCCGTCCTCCAGCTCCATGCCGTGGCTGCGCGCAAGCATCGGGATGACGCGGCGCACGCGATTCATGTTCACGATGGTGGATTTGTGGATGCGCACGAAGATCTCGGGATCGAGCAGCTCCTCGACCTTGGTCAGCGTCATGCGCACGAGGAGACCGCGGTCCTTGAGGTGGATCTTCACGAAGTCGCCCTGGCCCTCGACCCAGCGGATGTCAGCCTGGGTGAGGAAATGCAGCTGGCCGTCGGCCTTGACCACGAGGCGGGTGAAGTCGTGCCCGGCCGGCGCGGCGGAGCGGGGCGCGGCGCCGGGTGCGGCGGGAGCAGGCGTGCCGCGCTGCAGGTGCTCGAGGAGGGCGTGGAGCGCCTTCTCGGTGGCACCGAGCGAGCCGGTGCGGATGCGGCGGCGGGCGCGGTCGAGCGCGGTGCGGAAGCGGTCGTCGCCGAACGGCTTCATCAGGTAGTCGAGCGCCTGCAATTCGAAGGCGCGCAGCGCATGCTCGTCGTAGGCGGTGATGAAGATGAAATCGGGGCGCTGCGCCGGCTTGAGCTTCTCGAGCAGCTCGAGACCGGTGAGGAGCGGCATCTGGATGTCGAGGAACACGAGCTGGGGCTGAAGCTCCTGGATGAGCTCGAGGGCGCGCTCGCCGTCGCCGGCCTCGCCGACGATGTCGATGTCGGGTTCCTTTTCCAAGAGGAGGCGAAGGGCGCGGCGGGCCGGGCGCTCGTCGTCGACGATGAGGGTGCGGATCTTTTCCATGTTCAGGCGGCGGAGACGGGGGTGGCGGCGGGACGCGCCGACCACGGGATCTCGAGGGTGACGGTGGAACCGGCCTCGCTGCCGAGCTGGCAGTCGAGGCGGTGGCGGTCGGGGTAAGTGCGTTCGAGGCGGGCACGGGTCGCCTGCAGGCCGATGCCGTGGTTGCCCTCGGCGTCGGCGCGGCGGCCTCCCTCGGCGGGGTCGTTGAAAACGGCGAGGCGGAGGCGGTCGGGACCGGCGCGGCACGCCGAGATCCGGATGCGGCCGGCACTGCGGCGCTGCGCGATGCCGTGCTTGATCGCGTTCTCCACCAGCGGCTGCAGGATCAGCGTGGGCACGGCGGCGTCGAGGCAGTCCTCGTCCACGTCGAACTCGACGAGCAGGCGCTCCTCGAAGCGGAGCTTCTCCACCGCGAGGTAGCACTGCACGTAGTCGAGCTCGCGGCGCAGCTCGATCTCCTGGCGGCCGCCGTTGGCCATGAGCTGACGGAGCAGGCCGGAGAGGAGCGCGATGGCCTCGACGGCCTTGGCGGTGTCGCCCTGGCGCATGAGCGAGGAGATGGCGTTGAGGGAATTGAAGAGGAAGTGCGGCTGCACCTGCTGCTTGAGCGCGGCCAGCTCGGCCTGCACCAGCTGCGTGCGAAGCTGCTCCTCGCGCAGGTCGGTGCGGCGCTTCTGGCCGGCCAGGTCGACGACGTAGCCGGCGGCCATGACGAGCCAGTAGAGGTAGAAATCGATGAGCGAGCGCGGGCCGACCATCGTCAGGATGGCATCGAGCCCGTAGCCCCAGAGCTCGAAGTAGCCGTAGCTGACGTTGAGCAGCCACATGCGCACGATGTTGCACCAGGCCAGCAGCGTGAAGGCCGCCAGCAGGTGGAGCACGGCCGCGGTGACCCGCCGGTGGCGCCGCGCGATCTCGCGCCGCAGCTCGAAGACGAACGGCGTGAGCAACGCCCACAGCCACGCGCGATACATCTGCGAGATCCAGATCTGGCCGTGCGTGTAGAGATCGTCGGGGATCTTCGCCAGGCTGATGTAGGTCTGGATCGCCAGCAGGACGCCGACGGCCGACCACGCACCCAAAATGAGCGACCAGTGGCGGCGGGGGTTCGGCGGCATGGAGAGGAGGGTTAACCGTTCCGCCCCGGCAAAGGCAAGCACCGGGGCGCAGGAGCGGCCAAGAGCGTGCCAAGTGGCGTGCAAGCACGCCACCTACAGAATCAGTCCGGTCGCCGACCGGCCCCGCCTCAATCGCCCCAGCACATGCCGAGGGCGCGGCCGGTGCGGATGAGGTCGCCGTCGGGCGGGACGGTGCGCAGCTTGCCCACGGCCTCGGCGATCGGGATGTCGACGATGTCGGGCTCGGCGAGGGCGACCATGCGGCCGTATTTCTGCTCGTCGATCAGGCGGACGGCGCTGGCGCCGAACCGCGTGCAGAGCAGGCGGTCGCGCGTGGTGGGCACGCCGCCGCGCTGGAGGTGGCCGAGGACGCAATTGCGCACCTCCTTGCCGGTGCGGCGGGCGATCTCGTCCGCCACGACGGCCGAGATGCCGCCGAGCCGCGCCTCGCGGTCGGCCTCGGGCGAGCCGCCCTTCGTGACGAAGTCGCCGCCCTTGAGACGCGCGCCCTCGGCGACGACGACCATGGTGAAGTGCTTCCCCTCGGCCTCGCGCTCGATGATCTTGCGCACGATGCTCTCGTAGCTGAACGGGATTTCCGGGATGAGCACGACGCTGGCGCCGCCGGCGATGCCCGCGTGCGCGGCGATCCAGCCGGCGTAGCGACCCATCATCTCGACGACCATGACGCGGCTGTGGCTTTGCGCGTGGGTGCGGAGGCGGTCGATGGCGTCGGTGGCAAAGGAGACGGCGCTGTCGAAACCGAAGGTGACGTTCGTGCCGTCGATGTCGTTGTCGATCGTCTTGGGCACGCCGACGATGGGGATGCCCGCCTCCATGCACTGGAGGCCGATGGAGAGGGAGCCGTCGCCGCCGACGACGACGAGGGCGCGCAGGCCGAGGGCCTCGAAGTTGCGCCGCGCCTCGGCGAGGACGGCGGGATCGATGGCCTTGGACTCGCTGTGGCCGACCTTGGCCGCGAAGCGGCCCTTGTTGGACGTGCCGAGCACGGTGCCGCCGAGGTAGAGGAGGCCGTCCATTTCCTGGTAATTCATCGGGCGGGCCTGGACGGGCGAGAGGAGGCCGTCGAAGCCGCCGTAGATGCCGAGGGTTTCCCAGCCGCGGCGATCCGCGGCCTTCACGACGGCGTAGATGACGGCGTTGAGGCCGGGGCAATCCCCGCCGCCGGTGACGATACCGATGCGCTCTTTCATACGTGGTGGTGGTCCTGCGGGAGGCAGGAAGGCGGATTCAATCGGCCCGGGAAGGCCGCTCAACCCCCAACTTCGTCAAACTTGCGCGTCGCTGGCGGAACGCTGCGCAGGGATTGTCGGGGAGGGGCCATGCGGGCGGAGGGGGCGTGGATGTCTGAGCGGGTGCTGAAGAACATCGGGCCTGGCCAGAGCCGCTTCGCGTTTCACGACGGCGGTCGCAATTCCCGGCGCGAGCGCGCCAATTCCATGGCGGCAGAGGCGCGGGACAGGAACGGCCTCGCGGAGCTCGGCCCTCCAGGTTTCGACCTCGCGGGGTGGAGGGCCGAGCTCTGCGAGGCCGCACGTTTGGCTGTCACCGCAAGCTCCAGTCGCAAAAAAGCCGCCCGCGTTGGCGCGGGCGGCTGCAAGGTGAGTAGCGCAGGCGTCCCGCCTGCCGGTTATTCTCTGCCCGCCTCAGTGCGTGTGCGCGTGGGCGTCTTCTTCCTCGAAGTCGTCACCGGCGCGGACGGGGCGGATGGCGCGGCCCATGAAGATGGCGTTAAAGAACACGCGGTTGCCGCCATACCAGAAGCCGCGGAAGTTCGGATCGTCGGCCATCGCCACCACCACGCCGCGGCCCGTGGGCAACGCCACGATGGCGGCGCTGTTGGCGATCGCGGCCTGGTTCGCCTCGGAGGCGAAGCCGGCCTGCAGCGGCTTCGCGGGATAGACCGCGGGCGTCTCGTAGGGGGACTTCGCGGGCCGCATCACGATCGTGTTCTTGCGCACGACGGACAGGCGGTCGCTGGTGAAACCGTAACCGAGCGGGTGCGTGACGTCGATCGACGCGGCAAACACGGCGCCGGCGACGAGCTTGAGCGCCTCGCGGTCGGGCGCGCTGGCATACGGGAAACGCTGGCCGGCCTCACCGTCGGCGGTGGTGGGCGGGGGCGCGTTGCGGCCGGCGCCGATGCCGGGCGCGCCGCCGCTGCCGGCAAACTCGAGCGCGGCGATCTCGTTTCTGGCGGCCCATTGCGCGGCGCGGCCGATGACGACGAGCGTGCCGCCGCCGCGGACGAAGGCCTTCACGCTCGCGACGGCGTTGGCGCCGAGGTCGTCGTAGCGGCCGTCGGTGAACACGAGCGTCGTGTAACGGCCGAGGTTGGCGCGGCCGAGCTGGTTCACGTCGAGGAGCGTCGGCGCCAGGCCGACGCGCTGGTCGAGCACGTGCCACGCGGCGCCGCTGTCGTGCGGGTCGACGCCGTCGCCGACGACGAGCGCCACGCGGGGCGCGGGCAGGCCGACGAAGGACGCGCTGCCGAAATCGACGCCCGCGGGCGTCAGGCCGGTGTTGCAGCCGACGACGGTCACGGCGTCCTCGCGCACGATGGTGTCGATGATGGAGCGGATCTGCGCCGCCTTGGCGGCCTGCGTCGCGACCGGGATGAGGATGGCGCCGGGCTGGAACGTGTGGCGCGAGCCGTCGGCGGCGATGGCCGTGACCGCACCGCCGGTGAGGGCGCGCACGGTGATGCCGGCGCGATGCAGGCGTTGGAGCGCGCGCGGGGCGAAGTAACCGTTCCAGTGGAAGAGATACGCGTAGTCCGCGTGGCCGCCGACGAGGGCGCCAGCGGGGAACTGGGGCCGGCCGACGACGTCGCCGGTGGCGGGCGCGCGGTCGAGTTCGGCGAAGGGCAGGTTGAAGGCGAGCGGGAGCGTCCACGCGGAGACGTCGTAGAAGACATTGTCCTCAAACTGCGTGCGGCGGATGAACATCTCGGTGAGCAGGCGGAACTGCGCCTGCTCGGCGAGCACGACCCACGCGGCGCCGGGGCGGAACGTGTGGCCCTCGGCGGTGAGCTCCTGCTGGAGCGGGCGGGCCTCGACGCGGTGGCGGGCGAGGAGGTCGAGGAAGGCCCAGGCGCGGGCCGGATCGCCGTCGTCGCCGAAGACGTAGGCCTTCACCTTCGAGGCGCGCGCGACCTCGGCGGTGAGGCGCGGGTAATCCTTCTGCAGCTGCAACAGCTCGGTGCGCAGCGCGACGGCGGCCTCGAGCGAGCTGAAGGAGGTGAGCACCTGGTTGCGGATGGTCGCGGGGAAGGTCAGGAGGCCGTGATCGCTCTCCTGCGCGTGGCCGCGCGAGCTGGCCTGCTCGAAGAGGATGCCGACCGTGCCGTGCAGGTCGGGGTAGGTCGAGCCCTTGCCCGGGTAGAAATCGTCGAAGCCCTGCTCGGCGTAGTAGAACTGGCCCTTGCCATCGAGGGCGCGCTGGTGGAAGGCGGCGATCTTGTGCGTGAGGTCGAAGACCTGTTTCGGCGAGCTGGGGTTGTTGCGCGTCGGGACGCCGGGCTGGAAGAAGAACGTGCTGTTCGTGCCCATCTCGTGGTGGTCGGTGAGGACGTTCGGGCGCCAGCGGTGGAAGAGCTCGGCGCGGGCCTGCGCCTCGGGGTGGACGAGCGGCAGCCAGTCGCGGTTCGGGTCGAACCAGTAGTGGTTGAAGCGGCCGCGCGGCCACGCCTCGTTGTGCTCGCGGTCGGCGGGGTCGGCGGAGGGCGAGCTGAGCGACTTGTGCTGGTTGAACCACTGCGCGGCGCGGTCGGAGCCGTCGGGATTGCGCAGGGCCTCGACGAGGATGACGGCGCGGCGGAGCTGCTCGAGCGTCGTCGCGTCCTGCGCGGCGGCGAGGTGGTAGACGACGAGCGGCACGGCGTTGACGCCGCTCGGCTCGTTGCCGTGGACGCTGTAGCCGAGGTTGACGACCACGGGCATGGACGCGACGTCGAGGGCGGCGTTTTTCGCCGGGTCGAGGAGCGCGAGATGCCGGGTGCGGATCTCCTCGAGGCGCGCGTGGTTTTCCGGGGCGGTGATGGTGAGGACGACGAGGGGCTTGCGCTCGTGCGTGTGGCCGAAGACCTCGAACTTCACGCGCTCGGGCGCGGCGTCGGCCACGGCGCGCAGGTAGGCGTTGAGCTGGTCGCTGCGGAGGTGCCACTCGCCGACTTGGTAGCCGAAGAACTGCTCCGGCGTCGGGACCTTCGGGTCGTAGGTCGTGCCCGCGGGCAGGTAATAATCCAGCGCCGGGGCGGCGGCGCGGACGAACGGGGTGGCGAGGAACGAGACGGCGAGCAGCAGGGGCAGGATTCGGCGAAGCATGGCGCGCCACGTTGCACAGAGCCTCTCCGCGCGCCAATGAAAATGCGGGGCGTAAGAATACGCCCGCGGGGAAGACGGCGGAGGGCGGGGCGAGAATGTAGGGCGGGGTCGCCGAACCCCGCCTCGAACGTGATATCAGATTCGAACCAAGGCGGGGTTCGGCGACCCCGCCCTACATCAGACCAATTCGCGCCGGAGAATTTTCGTCGCGCGGCCCGGCGGCTTCGCTAAGGTCCCGCCTCTCCCCTGCCCTATGCGCACCCCAGCTTTGTTCCTCGCGCTGGCGATCGCCGGCTTCGTGCAAACGCCCGCCGCAGAAACCTCCGCCGCGCCCGCGGTCGCCGCCGCCGATCTGCCGGACGGACTCTACGCGGAATTCGTGACCCCGCATGGGTCGCTGGTGGCCGAGCTGCATTTCCGGCAGACGCCGATGACCGTCGCGTCCTTCGTCGGCCGCGCCGAGGGCACGCTCGCGCCGCGCGACGGTCAGCCGTTCTTCACCGGACTGCGTTGGTATCGCGTCGTGCCGGGCTTCGTCATCCAAAGCGGCGACCCCGTGCGCAGCGCCAAGCCGCCGGGCGCCACGCTGACCGACGAGGAGGACGCCGACGGCCACCCGCTGAGTTTTCCCGACGAGATCGCGCCCGGACTGCACCATGGCGGCGCGGGCTACCTCTCGATGGCCAACGGCGGGCCGGACACGAACAGCAGCGAATTTTTCATCACGCTGCGCGACACGCATCGCCTGAACTACATGCACAGCGTCTTCGGCCGCGTCGTCCGCGGCGTCGAGCTGCTGCCGCGCATCGCCCAGGACGAGGGCTTCGCGATCAAGATCCACCGTGTCGGCGCCGCTGCGCAGGCGTTCCGCGCCGACGAGGCGACGTTCGCCGCCCTCGTGACCGCGGCGAAGAAATACGCCGGAGCCGACGACGCGGGTCCGGCCGCGCATTTCGACGATCCGGACAAACTGCTGCCGACCGAGGTCCCGCGGGCGAAGAACTTCAACTACAAGCTCGCCAACTTCGAGCGCTTCACCGGCCGCAAGGTCTACGCGCGCGTCTTCAAGGAATTCCGCCCGCAGCGCGAGGGGCAGACGCTGGCCCGCTTCAACCGCGAGCTCGCCCGCTCGCTCGGCGTCGAGGACGACGGCGTGCTCGTCACCTACGTTGCCGACCACGACACCTGGCTGCTCTGGCTGGGCGAGCCGCTGCTGCCAGCCTTCATGGGCCGCACCGGCACGCGCGAGGAATTCCTCGCCGCCGACGGCCTGATGCGCCGCAAGGAGGAATTTTTCGCCGGCGCGAGGGAGCGCGGAGCGGCCTTCGCCGCGCAGGCGATCGCCGAGGGCCGCCCCGTCAGCGACGCCCAGCGCCTCAAGCTCATCGTCGACGAGGTGATCGACGAACTCATCTTCCGCCTCGAACCGAAACCGTAGGGCCGGCTTCAGCCGGCCTCCGCCCGGCGCCGGGCGCGAAAGTCGTTCCCGTTCTTTGCTTCAACCTCCGATCGCGCTGTGCAAGCGGTTCGCTGCCCGCGCCGCGAGAAGACTTTATTATTTTCCACGGATGACACGGATGCAAACGGATGAAACGGATCACGCTATCCGACTCATCCGTTTTCATCCGTGTCATCCGTGGTGACGTGAAACTCCCGCGCGCGGCATCGCTTTCAAATCGCCCTTGTTCTTTGCTTCCACACTCCACCCGGCCGGTCGCAGACCGGCCCTACTTTTACCCCATGAAAATCCGTCCGTTTGTTTTCGCCCTCTTCGTTGCCCTCAGTCCGCTGCCGCTGCTCGCCGCCGACGCGGCGGTGCAGGAGGCCGTCCGCGCCAAGGTGGCGGCGGAGTATCCCTCGCTCGAGAAGATCTACTTCGACCTCCACGCGCATCCCGAACTCTCGTTCGTGGAGACGCGCACGGCGGGCATCGTCGCCACGGAACTGCGGGCGCTCGGGATCGAGGTGACGGAAAAGGTCGGCCACACCGGCGTCGTGGGCGTCCTGCGCAACGGCGACGGGCCGACCGTGCTCGTCCGCGCCGACATGGATGCGCTGCCGATCAAGGAGGAGACCGTTCTGCCCTACGCCAGCACCGTGGTGATGAAGGATCTCTCGGGCAAGGAGCAGCCGGCAATGCACGCCTGCGCGCATGACGTCCACATCACCGGCCTCATCGGCACGGCGCGCGTGCTCGCGGCGACCAAGGACCGGTGGTCCGGCACGGTGGTGTTCATCGCGCAACCGGCCGAGGAGATCGGCGCCGGCGCCCGCGCCATGCTGCTAGACGGCCTGTTCACGAAATTCCCGCGGCCCGACCACGTGCTCGCGCTGCACATCGGCGGCGACATGGCGGCGGGGCAGCTCGCCACGCTCGAGGGCCCGAGCTACGCCAACGTCGATTCGCTCGACATCACCGTGCGCGGACTCGGCGGCCACGGGGCGCGCCCGCATTCGACGCGCGACCCGATTGTGCTCGCGGCGCAGATCGTCACGGCGTTGCAGACGATCGTGGCGCGCGAGCTGAAGCCCGGCACGCCCGCGGTCGTCACCGTCGGCGCGATCAACGGCGGCTCGAAACACAACATCATCCCCGCCGAGGTGAAGCTGCAGCTCACGCTGCGCAGCTACAACGAGGACGTCGCGAACCACCTCGTCACCTCGATCAAGCGCATCTGCGAAAACACGGCGCGCGCCGCCGGCGTGCCGGAGAACCTGCTGCCGGTGATCACGGTGTTCGGCGAGCGCACGCCGGTGACCTTCAACGATCCGCCGCTCACGCGCCGCATCGACGCGGCGTTGCGGGCGTGGTTCCCGGCGGAGCGGTTCGAAGCGGTCGAGGCCGCGACCTACGGCGAGGATTTCTCGGAATACGGACGCACGACGCCGCGCGTGCCGATCTCGATCTTCTGGGTCGGCGGCACGGACCCGGAGAAACTCGCCGCGGGCCGCCGCACGGGCCAGCTCGTGCCGTCGAACCACAGCGCCTTCTGGGCTCCGCTGCCCGAGCCGACGATCAAGACGAGCGTGACGGCGATGAGCGCCGCGGCGCTGGAGCTGCTGGGGAAGAAGTGAGGTGCGGGCACGCGAACGTCCGGTTCCTCGCAGGATTTACCCTTGCTGGAAGATTCGTGTTTTTGGCATAAGCTGCTCAGTCACGGGCCGCAAACCGCACAAACGCATGTCGTCGACAATCCCCTCTCAACAAGAAATCACTTTTGGTGACGAGTTCGCCAAAGATCCTGATTTCTACTTTGCGACCCAATTAATTTCTCGAATGCAGCGAGAGCTGCACCAACAACGGCGGCACCTGCTGATGGTCGCTAGTCGCTGGTTGATCGCTTACGAATATCTGAAGCAACTTGAAGAAAGAATTCTTCTGCAGGAATCTCCGTTAGAGAAAGAAAAGCGCTTCTTTCAGGGAACAGTAACTGTGATGGCAGGATTGGGCCGCCTGCTCATTGCACGATTAGAGGACACCGAATCAGTGAAACTCGAAGCGCTCGGCATTACACATGCCGACCTTGTGGCCTGCGTAGCTGAACTCGCCGATATTGATCGAGCCGCTCACCGGGAAACCACCGAAGAGATGCGTGCAATGATTGAATCGGAGGTGTTCGGTGCCGGACAATAAAGAACTGCGCCTCCGTCTACTAGAACTGCTCTACGCCTACGGAACAGCGCCGGAGTCAGAGAAAGATCACGCACTAAAAGAGTTAGATGCCGCAATTGATGCCGCGCGAAGTGGAACCATCTTTTCGCGCCAAGAAATCAAAGACCATCTGCGCAAGACCTATTACTCGGATTATTATCGGATGCGACGAACACAGGAGCGCGGTTCAGCCCTATAGGCGTGCCTCATTGCGGGATAATCGGACTACGCAGCCGCATGTCGGACTGAGCATATTCTGGTCTTGCTGAGCAAATCGCTTCCGACACTTGAGGTTACGTTCGCGGCCTCGCGGAGCTCGGCCCTCCAGTAAAGCGATGGTCCATAGATGGGCGTAGCAGCTGACGTAAGTCGGCTGGGTTTGAGTGCTCGGCGCGGACGGAGTCCGCGCCCTACCGGTTGGGTCAGGCGGCGGCGAAAAAAAGAAGCCCGCGTCCCTCGGGAGAGAGACGCGGGCAATGGGGATGCGCCGAAAGCAACGGCGGTGCGGGTCCGGCCGACGGCGCGGATCGAACCGCGCGCAGCGTCGGCCGAAATCAGTTCCTCAGAGGAGCTCGGGCAGGACCTTGAGCTTGCCGTCGGCGCCGGGGCGCAGGCGGTCGCGGGCGATCTCGTTGGCGATCTCGCGCCAGGTGATGTCCGGCACACGGTGGGAGGCGCGGCGGGCGAACATCTCGTCGATGTTCTCCGTCACGATGCGCGTGACGACCTGCTCGATGAAGGCGCGGCCGGTGCCGTCGGCCGCCATCACGCGGGCGCGGAAGTCGGCATCGACGTCGGCCTTGGCCTCGATGAAGGCCGCGATGACGCCGCCGGAGTTGGCGATGAAATCGGTGAGGCAGTAGATGCCGCGGCGGTGCTGGAGGAAATACTCGCTGACGAGGTCGGCGGGGTTGTTGGCGCCCTGGAGCACGATGCGGGTGTTGATGTGCGGGGCGTTGTCACCGTGGATGGCGTGGGGGCGCGCGGCGGGGACGAGGATCGTGCAGGGCATCTCGAGCATGCGGTCGAGGTGCTCGCCGTCGAAGCGGCGCTTCACGGGCCCGGTGTAGCCGGCGAGGCCGTCCTTGTTGCGGCGGAGGGCGAGGAGCTGCGCGAGGTCGAGGCCGTCGGGGTTGTAGAGGGCGGCGTTGATGTCGGAGGCGCCGACGATGCGGGCGCCGAGCGAGGCGAGTTTCTCGGCAATGGGGGCGCCGACGTTGCCGAAGCCCTGGATGATGACGCTCGAGTCCTTGATGCGGAAATCCGGCACGTGCTTCTCGGCGGCGATGGCGGCGGCAAAGAGGCCGTGCGCCGTGATGCCCCAGTCGTCGAGCGGGAAGCCGCCCTTGGCGGGCGGGCGGCCGACGCCGCCGCGGCCATGATGGGCGGCGCCGTTCCTGGCGGCAAAGACGTCGTAGATCGTCTGCATGTCCGTCTCGTTCGTGCCCATGTCGGGGCCCGGGATGTATTCCGGGATGCTCCAGAGGGCCTCGGCGAACATGGCGATCAGCGCCTTCTTCTCCTCGGGCTTTTCGGCGAAGTAGCGGGGCTCGACGCGGAGGCCGCTCTTGGCGCCTCCGAGCGGGAGCATGGCGGCGGCGCTCTTCATCGTCATGGCGGCGGCGAGGCCGTAGACTTCCTCGACGTTGATGTCGGGGGCGAGGCGGAGGCCGCCGAGGCCGCGGCCGCGGACGAGGTTGTCGACGGCGACGAAGCCCCAGGTGGCGTTGTCGGCCGGGTCGTGGATGCGGTAGATGCACTCCGGACCGAATTCGTTGCGGGCGATCTTGAAGCGCTGCTCGATGGCTTCGCCGCGGACGGGTTCGGCGGCGAGGCTGCGGGGCAGTTTGAGATTCTGCATGGAGCCAACAAAGGGGATGGGCGGGCGGTCACCCAAGGAAAAAGCCGGCGGCCGAACAATCATCAGAGACGATTACTTGGGAATTACCCGCCCGAATAATCGGCAAAACGCCCTTCCCTTCGCGCGGTTCTTGGATGGAGTGGCGGCAGCTAATCCCTCTCGTCATGCGCAAATTCGGCATCCTCTTCGTGCTCGCGGGCGTCCTCATCTTCATCGCCTTCCAAGCCCGCACCGGCGTCTTCCGCCTGTCCAACCCCGGCGAACCGGCCAACAAATACGTCCGCGCCCAGCAGGAAGCCGAGCGCATGGCCGCCGACGACCTGCGCCTCATCCAGGACAAATACGGCGATGCCGTCGTCACGCCCTCGGGCCTGCGTTTCCTCGTGCGCACGCCGGGCGAGGGCTCGCCGCCGTCCGTCGGCGCGCAAATCGTCGCCCACTACCACGGCACCCTGCTCGACGGCCGGAAGTTCGACAGCAGTTACGACCGCGGCCAGCCCTTCACCTTCCGCGTCGGCACCGGCGAGGTCATCAAGGGCTGGGACGAGGCCTTCCTCACCATGAAGAAGGGCGAGCGCCGCACCCTCATCATCCCCTACTGGCTCGGCTACGGCCCGATGGGCAAGGGGAAGGTCATTCCCGAGCGGGCCACGCTGGTTTTCGAGGTTGAGCTGGTGGATATCCGCTGAATGCTCGCCCGCCGACCCTGAGTATAGCCTCGTCCGTCCGCGGTGGCGTTCCCTGTGCGCCCGTGGAACGGAGGCTCGGCCTCGGGATCGCACTTGCGCTCCACCAACACCATCCACCGCCGTCTGCTGACGCTGGCCATCGCCGTGGCCCTGCCTTTGGCCGGCCTCGTGGGCTACAGCGTCTACCGCCAGTTCGAAACCGACCGCGCCCACGCCCTGCACGACCTGCAATTCCTCCAGCAGGTCAACGAGGGCAACATCGACCGCTTCCTCGAGGACAACCGCGGCCGACTGGAACGCCTCGCCCGCGACGGCCGCGTCCAGGAGCTGCGCGTCGCCAGCATGGAGGGCGTCTTCCGTGAGATCGTCCGCGTCAATCCCGTCCTCGCCGACATCCGCCTGCTCGACCCCGAAGGCCAGCTCATCGCGGCCGCGCAACCGCTGACCGACGAGAACCGGCGCGAACTCGCCGTCCTGCCCGCCTACGTCGAAGCCGTCCAAGCCACGCGCTTCCAAGTCGGCACGCCCTACCAGGGCCCCAACAGCCAGCGCTGGACCTGTCTCCTCACCCAACCCGTCTTCAACGCCAGCGGGGCTCGCGTCGCCACCCTCGTCGCCCCCGTGCGACTCGAGGAATTCGCCCGTTACCTCAATCTCCCAAGCAGCAACACCGGCCTCGCCGTCGGCATCGTCTCCGCCGACGGCCGCATCGTCCTCCGCCGGCCCGATCCCGAGCGTTTCATCGGCGTGCCCGCCTCCGGCTTCGATCGGATCCGCGCCGCCCTCGAGCGCGGCCAGACCGTCATCGCCGCCCCGGGCCTCACCGGCGAGGAGCGCACCGCCCTTGTCACGCGCATCGCCGCCGCCCCGTGGATCGCCATCACCTCCGTCCCGACCGCCGCCATCCACCGCGCCGCCTACCGCAACCTCTGGCAAACCCTTGCCGGCGCCGGCGTCGTCATCCTGCTCGGCGCCTACCTCGTCTCGCGCTACGCGCACATGATCGAGCGCCCCATCCTCGCCCTCGCCGACGCCGCCCGCGATCAGGCGGTCGGGCAGACCGAGCGCCTCGCCCCCGTCACCGGCCCCGCCGAGATCGCCGAGACCGCCCGCGCCTTCAACGAGATGCTCGCCGCCCGCCGCCAGGCCGAGCAACTCCTCGCCGAGAGCGAGCTGCGCTACCGCACCGTCATCGACCAGACCGGCCAGATGATCTACGACCTCGACCTCACCACCAGCACCATCCAGTGGTTCGGCACCGAGGCTGCCCCCGCCATCACCGGCTACTCCCTCGCCGAGTTCCAGAGCGTCAATCTCCCGCGCTGGGAGGAGATGATCCACCCCGACGACCGCGCCACCGCGTCCGCCGAGCTCGAGCGCGCCATGGCGGAGAAGATCGGCTACCACTGCGAATATCGCTTCCGCCACAAGGACGGCACCTACCGCGACATCGAGGACCACGGCGTCTTCGTCTACGGCCCGGCCGGCCAGGCCCTCCGTCTCCTCGGCCGCATGAGCGACATCACGGCCCGCCGCCGGGCCGAGGAGGAACGCGAACGCATCGACCGCAAGCTCCTCGAGACCCAGAAACTCGAGAGCCTCGGCGTGCTCGCCGGCGGCATCGCCCACGACTTCAACAACCTCCTCACCGGCATCCTCGGCAACGCCGGCCTCGCCCGCCTCGAGGCCCCCCGCGGCTGGAACGGCACCGCCTACCTCGAGCAAATCGAGAAGGCCTCCCTCCGCGCCGCCGACCTCTGCAAGCAGATGCTCGCCTACTCCGGCAAGGGCCGCTTCGTCGTCCAGCGCCTCTCGCTCAACGAGCTCCTCGAGGACACCGCGCAGCTCCTCCACATCTCCATCAGCAAGAAGGCCACGCTCAACCTCGCCCTCGAACCGCAGCTCCCCGCCGTCAGCGCCGACCCCACCCAGCTCCGTCAGGTCGTGATGAACCTCGTCATCAACGCCTCCGAGGCCCTCGGCGACCGCACCGGCCAGATCACGCTCCGCACCAGCCAGCTCACCGCCGACGCCGCCTACCTCTCCACCACCCAGGTCGCCGGCGAACTCGCGCCCGGCCGCTACGTCTGCCTCGAAGTCAGCGACACGGGCGTCGGCATGACGCGCGAAACCATCACGCGCATCTTCGATCCCTTCTTCACCACCAAGTTCACCGGTCGCGGCCTCGGCCTCGCCGCCGTGCTCGGCATCGTCCGCGGCCATCGCGGCGCCATCAAGGTCTACAGCGAACCCGACCGCGGCACCACCTTCCGCATCCTCCTCCCCGCCGTCGAAGGCGACACCCAGCCCCTCCATCGCCCCACCCCCGGCCTGCCCGCCTGGACCGGCGCGGGCACCGTCCTCGTCATCGACGACGAGCCCACTGTCCGCGATGTCGCCCGCGCCTCCCTCGAGCGCCTCGGCTTCACCGTCGATCTCGCCAGTGACGGCGCCGCCGGCCTCGCCCTCTTCCAGCAGGACCCGGCCCGTTACACCGCCGTGCTCCTCGACCTCACGATGCCGCAGATGGACGGCGTGGAAACCTTCCGCCAGCTCCGCGTCGTCCGCCCCGAGGTCCGCGTCGTGCTCATGAGCGGCTTCAACCGCGTCGACGCCGTCAACCGCTTCGTCGGCAAGGGCCTCGCGGGCTTCGTCCAGAAACCCTTCGAAGTCGAGACCCTCGCCCAGGAGCTCCGCCGCGTCATCGAGGCCAACCCCGGCCCCGCCGCCTGAGCCCCGCCCGCCGCACAATCCCCCGGTAGGGCGCAGACTCCCTCCGCGCCGGGAACGCCACCGCCCCGCCCGCCCGCGAAAAACCGCCACCAAAACTGGAGGGCCGAGCTCCGCGAGGCCGCGCGCCGCACCTTCGTCCGCCCACCGCGGCCTCGCCGAGCCCGGCCCTCCACACCGTCGTAGCAGCCGACGTAAGTCGGCTGACAAAAACTCCCGCGGCGATCCCCATCACCACCCCAAAGCCGACTCACGTCGGTTACTCCAAGTCCCGCTCTTCCGTGGGCCGATGCGGCGTCCCACACGGATCACAACCCCAGCAGGCTCCCGTTGCGCTTCAACCAGCGCTCGGCGTCCCGCCACCACGGGCACACCTCCGCCACCCGCGCCCAGAACCGGTCGCTGTGGTTCATTTCCTTCAGGTGCATCAGCTCGTGGTAGATGATGTAGTCGCGCACGGTGTCCGGCGTCTGCACCAGCCGCCAGTTGAGCGACACCGCGCCGCCGGCCGAGCACGAGCCCCAGCGCGAACGCTGGTTGCGCACGCTCACGCTCTTCAGGTCCACGCCCGTCTCCGCCGCCAGCTCCCACGCGCGCGCCGGCAGCTCGATCTTCGCCCACCGGGCGAAATACGCCTCCAGCGTCGGCCGCAGGTCGCCCTCCAGCGTCGGCACGCGGAACACATCCGCCGCCACGCTCACCTGCGGCTTCGCGCCTTCGACCGCCACGCGGATCGCGTGCATCTCCCCGCGCCAGAGCACATGCGTGCCGACGGCCCACACCTCCGCACCGCGCGGCCGCCGGGCCTGGCGCTCACGCGCGCGTTGCAGCCACTCGCGGTGCTGCTCCACGAACCGCACCGCCTCCCGCTCGCTGCCGCGGAGCGGAATCGTCGCCACCGCCGTGCCGTCGCGGCGCAGCGTCAGCCGGTAGCGCTTGGCCTGCGCGCTGCGCACATAGACGATCGCCGGCGTGGCCGCGGCCGGCGCCGCGGCGGGCGGCGTCAATTCGAAGAAGGCCTGTTGCTCCCCGTTCTGCACGCCGCGTGACGTAAGGGGCTTCGCCCCGGGACACCAACGCAAAGTGATCCGTCCCGCTCAACCGAGCCGCTTGCAGAAAATGGCGTTGGCCACGAGCGTGCCGTCGGGATTGGCCGCGAAATCCGGGATGCCGCCGCAGGCCGTGTAGCCGAGCTTCTCGTAGAACGCCACCGCCCCGGCCGCGCCCACGCTCGTGTCGAGGAAGAGCAGCGAGCGCCCGCGCGCCCGCGCCTCGTCCTCCAGCCGCCGCATCAGCGCCGCGCCGACGCCCGCCCCGCGGGCCCGGTGCCACACGAGCAGCTTCTGCACTTCGGCGCGGTGCCGGCCGTTCGACCGGCGCTCGAGCGCGAGCTGCACCGTGCCGAGCAGGCGGCCCGCCGCATCCGTCGCGATCCACAGCAGCCGGTCGCCCGCCGCCACCGCCGCAAGCACGCTCCTCCAGTAGGCGCGCACCTCCGCCTCCTCGAGCGGCAGCACGAAACCGATGCTCGCGCCGTGCTCCACGGCGTCGCGAAGCAGCGCGGCGAGTTCCGCCTCGCGGGCGGCGGCGTCGGCGGCATCGAGCAGGACGAGATTCATGGCCGGGTGAGCTTGCACGAACCGTGCCGGCGCGGCGTCACAGCGGCATGATTTTCCAGCCCAGCGGGCGGCCCGGCTCGATGGTCAGCCAGGCGAAGCTCGCCGGCGCGCCGCGGTTCGGCCGGGAGATGCAGCCCGGGTTGAGCCACCGCACGCCGCGCGCATCGGTCTCGTCGCGCGGCACGTGGGTGTGGCCGTGCAGCACCGCGTGCACCCCCGCCGGCGCCGCGGACGGCGGGATGTGCGTGAGGAAAAATCTGCGGCCCGCGCGTTCCAGCGTCAGCTCGAAGGGCCAGAGCCGGTGCTCCTCGTTGTTGCCGAGCACGACGTGCAACGGCGGCCCGAGCTGCGCGAACTCCACCAGCACCGCCGGCTCGCACACGTCGCCGAGGTGCCAGATCTCGTCGGCGCCCGCCAGCCGCCCCGGCAACGTGGCGGGGTAGCGGTCGTGGGTGTCGGACAGGACGGCGATGCGCATCGGCGGATGGCCGCGCAATCTGCCACGCCCCGCGCTCCGGGCCAGCGAGAAATCCCCCGCCGGCGCTGGCGCCATCCGCTCCACCGCCCGCTCCCCGCCCCGGGACATGACACTTAATAAGTGTCATGTTCGCCCCGCCCTCCCGCGCGGACCACGGCTGCGTTTCGCCGCGGGGAATCCGTCGGCCGCTGGCCGGCGCCCGCCGCTCAGCCCTGCAGGGCGGCGATCTGGCGCGCGAAATCGGCCCGCACCTGCTCCGCACAGACCGCGCACAACCCGTGGGACAAGCCGGGCAGCGCCGGTTGTTGGAAAAGTTGCAGGACCCGCATCGCCTCCTCGACCTCCACCCAGCGACCGTCGGCGAGCTTCACCTGCTTGCACCAGCTGCAGATCGTGAGGAATTCCGGGCTGTGCGGCACCGCCGGATCGAGCAGGGCGAGACGCTGCGCATGCGGCCGCTCGTCGAGCGTGCCGTTGAGCACCTCGACGCCATCGCTCCCGTCCCGCCGCACCCGGTTGATCCGGACGAACGAGAGGCGGCGCAACTCGGCCGTGTCGCAGCGGAGATGAAAGGTGAGCGACTGTCCGGTCTCGCGCACGCGCGCGAGAATCATGCGGTAGAGCTCGCGCAGGCTGAGGTCGGTGATGGCGGCGAGAAAATCGGTGCCGACGGATTCGGGACCGCCGCAAATTCCGGACGGCGACTCCGCCTCGCGAATGACGTTCCGGTCATCGAGCCAGCAACGCAGGTCGATGCGGTTGAGCGTGGGCACGCCCCAGAGTCACGACCCCGAGGCGACATAGCAACCCCCGAGTCCCGGCCGCTTAATCCGCTCGACCGCCGCCCGCCGCCCGCAAGACTCCGCCCGCACTCCGGGCCGATAGCTTAACGGTTAAAGCAGGGGACTCATAATCCCTTGAGTCTGGGTTCGAATCCCAGTCGGCCCACCAATCGCGCGCCGCACATGGGCCATCCCCGACTCGGATGAAAACCCCTCGGGTTCGACGGAGCGCAGCGGAGAAGGGACGGGCCTTGGCGCGGTCGCGCAGCGACGGCCGCAGGCCGCCAATCCCAGTCGGCCAACCACTTGTGCCGGCGATAAATCGCCGCTGCACCGCTGCCAGCGAACGCGACCGGGGCCTGCGCTCAGCCGGGGAGCCTCACGGCGCGGGAAACGCCTCGAGCAGCTTCGCGCGGATGCGGTCCTCGTCGGGTGCGTGCGCCAGCACGGTGACGTGGTCCCAGCCCAGCAGCCGCGTCTCACCCTTCGGCAACACCACCTCGTCGCCGCGCGTGATCAGCGTGATGATCGCGCCTTCCGGCAGCGTCAGGTCGCGCAGGCGCGGCCCCTCGGCCCCTTTCGGTCCCGGCAAGTCGATGACGACGACGTCGTAGTCGCTCTTCGCCATCGTGATCATCTCGAGGCTGAAGAGCGGCTTCGGTCGCGCGGGCTCGGCCAACCCGAGCCACTTCGCCACGGCGCCGAGGGTCGAGCCCTGCACGAGGATCGACAGCATCACGGCGAAGAAGACCAGGTTGAACACGTCGTTGCCCGACTGCAGCCCGGCCGCCGCGGGGTAGGTCGCGAGGACGATCGGCACCGCGCCGCGCAGGCCGGCCCATGCGGCGAAGATCTGGTTGCGGAAACCGAGCCCCATCCCGGCCGTGCCGACAAAGACGGCGAGCGGACGCGCGACGAAGGTGAGCACCGCGAAGAGCACCAGGCCCTGCGGCCACAGCGTCGCCCACTCGCGCGGAAACACCAGCACACCCATCAGCACGAACATCCCGATGTTCACGATGGTCGAGAGCGCCGCGGAGAAATTGAGCACGCCCTGCTTGTGCACGAAGGGGCGGTTACCCATGACGAACCCGGCCGTGAACACCGCCAGCATGCCGCTCGCCTGCGCCCACTCGGCCAGGCCATACGTCAGCAGCACGACGCCGACAAACAGCACGTAATAGTAACCGCGGTCCTGCGGCATCAGGCGGTTGAACAGCCAGAGCGTGATCCGCCCGACCGCGTAGCCCACGACCGGTCCGGCGCCGAACTTCCAGAAGAACAGCAGCACGGTCGTCGCGGCGAATTTCTCCCCGGAAGCCAGCATCGCGACCGCGATCGTCGTCAGCAGGATGGCCATCGGGTCATTCGCCGCGCTCTCGATCTCGACCGTCGACGCCAGCCGCGGCGGCAGCGATTGCCGGCGCAGGATCGAGAAGATCGCCGCCGCATCGGTCGACGAGATGATGACGGCGAGCAGCAGCGCCAGCTCCATCGGCCAGCCGAGCACCCAGCGCAGAACGGCGAACGTCGCCGCCGCCGTGAGCATCACGCCCCACGTCGCCAGCCCGCCGGCGGGCAGCGCCACGGCGCGAAAATCCGCGCGCTTCGTCATGAACCCGCCGTGGAACAGGATGAACACGAGCGCGAGGTTGGCGAACTGGTTCGTGAGCACCATGTCCTCGAAGTGCCAGAGGTTCAGCACATCGCTGCCGCACACGATGCCCGTCGCCAGCGCCACGAGAATCACGGGCACGCTCCAACGCTCCAGCCACACCGACGCGAGCACGACGGCCACCAGGAGCGCGGGAAGGATCAGATAGAGGATTGGCTGCATGGAGGAACGGGTTGGGGAACGGAAAGGCGTCGCCGCGCCTTCGACAACGCCGCATTTTGCCCCCGCACCGTTCCTACGCCGAGCCCGGCACGAAGTGCACGGGTCGCCGCGTGTGCGCCAGCAACGAGCCCGTCACCGACCCGAACAACCTCCGGGCCAGGCCGCTTCGTTCCCGTCGCGCCAAGCAGATGACGTCGGCACCGGCGCGTTCGGCCGCCTGCGCGATCGCCCGTCCCGCGTCCGCCGCGACCAAGAGCTCGACCTGCGTCGCCACGTCGCCCTCCCCGACCGCCGCGGCGGCGACGCCGCGCAGGCGGCTCGTCAGCAGCCGCCGGCGGCTGGCCGGCAACATGGCGCCCCAGTCACGGTCGGTGAACGCACGTCCGTGGATCGACGGGACCGCCGGATGAACATGCACGAGCGTGAGCAATCCGGTGCCGCGCAACAGCCCCAAGGCGTGGGCGACCGCCCGATTGCCCGCGGCGGAGAAATCGGTGGCGACCAGGACGTGCCGCAGCGCCGGCACGCGGGAGAAGGACGCGGCCGCTTCCGGCGCCGTCGGCACGACGACCACGTTCGCGGAGGCGGATTCGAGCAACCCCTGCGCAACGGAGCGCCGGAACCAACGCCGCCACCGCGGCAAGCGGCGCGTGCCGGTCACGACGAGATCCGCGCCTTCCGCCTCGGCCATCTGCACCAGATGCAATTCGCTCCGGCCCCAGCGCGGCTGCACGCGGCAGGAGGCCGTGGGAGCGCCGACCACGGCGCGGGCGCGCGCAGCGAGCTCCCGCTGCAGACACGCGCGCACCGCCGGGGCGTTGTCGCGCAGCGGCACGGGGCCGTCGGCGCCCACCCTCGCGTGGTCCGCGGCCGGTGAGTTCGCGTAGCCGAGCGTCAGGTCGATCGGCCCGAGATCCGCCAGTCGCGCGGCCCAATGCAGCGCGGCCTCCGCCGGCGCGGTGAAATCGAAGCACACGAACACGCGCAGGGCGCGCCGGCCCTGCAGCCACGCGCGCAGCACGCCGGCATCGCGCAACACGAGCGTCGGCGCGTCGGCGCGTCCGATGGTTTGCCGGGCGATCGTTTTCAGCCGCGCGGACTCGCGGGCGGCCCCAGGCGGCTGGGCCACCACGATCAACCGGGCGTCATCCCGCGCGGCGGCCTGCGCCAGCACTTCCGCGGCCGGACCGACCTGCACGGACTCGACCACCTTGCCGCCGCGCTGGCGCAGAGGCGCGGCGACTGCGCGGAGCGTGCGTTGGCGGCTTGCCACCACCCACCGGACGGCGCGCCGATCGTCGAACAGGGGGCGCGGCAGATCCACCGCATGCGTCAGCACGAGGGGCGCACCGAGGCGCTCCGCCAGTTCGCCGGCCAGCATGACGTCTTCGTCTGTCGTCGCCGCCGAAAGATCGGCGTGCCACACGACGGCCCGCGCGGCGAGCGGCGCCACGGGAGCTTTCGCCAGGGAATGCGGCGAACGGAAAGTGGGTCGGGAAATGAGGGGGGCGCTTGGATTCATGGGAAGGTTGGGAAAGGTTGGCCGCGCAGGGTGCCGCGCGGCGGGATGAGTGGCTCGGGGAGCCGGTGTGAGGAGCACGAGGAGGCCTAGGCGAGAGCCAGCGGGCGCTCCGCGAGGTCGGCCCGCGCGATGTCCGGCGCCAGGCGGATTTCCTCCGCCGCCGTGGCGTGGTCGAGATGCTCGAGGTCGGACGCCGAGAGACGCAGCGACGTCGCCTGCACCAAGTCGTGCAGCTGCGCGACGGAATGCACGCCGATCACCGCCGAGGTGACCGTGGGATTCTGCAGCACCCAGGCGAGGGCGACCTGGGCCGGCATGGCCTCCTGGCGCGCGGCGACCTCCGCGATCGCGGACAGCGCCGCTTCACCGTAGGTGTTGCCGTAGCGCTCCAGCAGCCAGTCCCTCCGGCCGGAATGGACCATCATGTCGAGGTCGAACCGGCGCGTGAGGAACCCGCCCGCGAGGGGGGAACGCGCGAAGAAGCCGAGGCGGTGCTCCCGGCACAGCGCCATCGCCTCCAGTTCGAAGCGCACGCGGGTGATCAACGAATAATCCGCCTGCACCGCCTCGAAGCGGCTGTGATTGCGCAGGTAGGCGCGGCCGAGGCTGTCGACGACGCGCCACGCGGGGAAGTTGCCCGCGCCGATGTAGCGCGTGAACCCGCGCCGCACGACGTGATCGAATGCGGCCAAAGGTTCGCGCAGCGGAGCGAAGCCGGGGCTCCATTCGAAGATGATCAGGTCGGCGTAATCGACCTGCAGGCGGCGGAGCGATTCCCCGCACAGGTCGCGGATGAGTTTCGTCAGGCCGCCTTCGGGCAGATCCGCGGGCGGGCGGACATGGATGCGCGTCGCGAGGAAAAGTTCATCGCGTCGCAGCTGGCGCGAACGCCACCAGCGCCCCACGATCTCCTCCGAGGCCGCCATCGACACCGACGGAAGGGAGCGCTCCGGGCTGAGGTGGGTCGACTGGATGAATTGCCCGCCCGCGGCATGATAGGCGTCGAGGATCGCAAACGCGGTCTTTTCGTCGGTCTTCCAACCGAAATTGAGGGTGCCGAGGCAGAGCTCGGAGATTTTCAGGCCCGTGCGGCCCAAGAGGCGTTGTTTGATCATGGCATTATTTCCTTTTTCGGCGCGGTGTCGCGCGGTGGCAGAGCAAGCCGGCGCTCGCGTCCACGCGGACGCGAACCGGCGCAAGGCGGCACGGACGCGCACCCGAGCGGCCCGGACGGATGGTCCGGGTCGCCGGGGCAGGCGGTGAGCCGCGGGCGAGGAACGGCGCGGGCGCGAGGCCCCGCCGGCGCTAGCCCGCGAGCGCGGGCGAGCGGTGGGCGCGAATGTCGTCCGCCGCGCGATGACGCAGGAGATTGCTCGTGCGTTTGCGCAGCATGCGGTCGAGTTTCGCGATCAGGAGGTTGATCGCCGCGTAGGCGTCTTCGTGGGCCACGGCGGCCGTGAGGTCCGGGCCGGCGATCTCGATGCGTCCCTTCGCGACGAAGCGGCGCCGGCCGCGATGGAAATCGCGTTCGACGTCGACCCGCACCCGCAGGATGCGCGGCTCGTGGCGGAACAGCCGGCGGGTTTTCGCCTCCAGCACGGCCCGCATCGCCTCAGTCAGGGAGAGATGCACGCCGCGCAGGATGAGTTTCGTTTCACTTTCGGGGAGGTGGTGAGGTTTCATGGCTTTGATCCTGGTGGGGCGCGGAGCGGCCGCGGCGAACCGATGGCTCGCAGCCGGACCGCGCGTGGGCGGAACAGGGCGAGCCACTGCGGGCTCGCCGAAAGCGGGCGGGGGCTTCGGGGAAGACACCGCCCGCGGCGATCGGGCCGTGGACTCCGTTCAGGCGGAGACGGCGACGGGCGCAGTCGGGGCGGGAGGGTCGTTCCATTCCGCGAACGCCTCCGGCCACTCGCGCTCGACGACGGCGAAGACCGCCGGCCAACCCTGCTGGATCAGCGCGAGCGCCGTCGGCTCGTCGAGCCGCGCGAGGTATTTCGAGATGACGGCACAGCGGTCGTGCCAGTTGCCCGGATGAACCGCGCGCGCCCAACCCTGCAGGCGGCGCAGTTTGTTCTTACTGAGTTTGAATGACGTGATGGATTCCATGGTGATGCGGGCGCGAACGCCCGTGGTTGACGGTGAATGCCGGCACAGCGCGAACGCTGTGGTCGCCGCGGTCGGTGCGGCGTGGGAGGAGTTGCGATCACCGGCCGGCGTCGCCCGCGCGGGCGAACGCCGGCCTCAACCATGGAAGACCAAACCGGCGCACGTCCCGCGCGCGACCAGCCAGCGGGCCCGCGACCGCAGCGTCGCGTCGCGGAGGGGCGACGCGCGGCGGGCCGACGGATGACGGGGAGGATCGATGCGCATGACGGGAGGAACGCGAGGGTGGACGGTCGTCACGAGGCGACGCCGAGCAACTGTGCGATCGGGCTGAGGGGCCGCGGCGCCGGAGCGGGCGCGACCCGCCGGATGCAGATCTCGCGATCGCCGCCCGGCGTCGGCCAAGTCACCCGCTGCCCGATGCGCGCGCCGAGCAGCGCCGTGCCGATCGGTGCCAGCACGGAGATGCGCTTCAACTCGACGTCCGCGCGGTCGGGATAGCTCAGGGTGTATTCCTCGACCTCGCCCGATTCGACGTCGACGAATTCAACGGTCGTGTCCATGCGGACGACGTCGTCGGGGCAGGCGGCCGAATCGATCACGACGGCGCGATCGAGCTCTTCGCGCAGCTTTTGCAGGCTCGCGCTGGCATTGGTGCGCAGGCCTTGGAGGAGGGCGCGGAGCTTCAGGTTGTCTTCGCGGGTGATGTAGAGAGGAGTGGGATTCATGAGTGGGAATGGTCGGAGGTGGAGAGGAGGAGTTCGGGTTGGGATGGTTGGGAGAAAACGGGCGCGCGGGCGCGCTCGTCCTCCGGCGGGAAGACAGAATCGTCGTCCGCGCGACCCGCGGGCAGCGGCGGCGCGAGGACGAAGATCTCGCGGGGCGCACCGGCGCGGATGAGTTCGCAGGTCAGCGGATCGGTGTGCACCAGGATGTGCGGCGGGAACCCGGCGGACGCATCGTGTCCGGGGTTCAGCACCAGCGTCCCGCCGCTTTGTCCGCACCAATGCAGCGGAGCGTGCACGTGGCCGGAGAAAACCAGGCGCGGGCGGTAGTGCTGCACGGCGGCGGAAAGGCGCGGATCGCCGGCATCGCCCCCGGAGCGGCGCGTCGCCACGGCGGTGCGGCTCGGCGGCGTGTGCACGACCCAGCAATCCGCCGCGCCGCCCTTGGGCCGCGTGGTGGCGCCGATGCTGAGCACGCTCAGCCCGTCGAATTCCGCCGTGTCGCCGTCCGTCCACAGGCCGGGACGCGCGAGAGCGCGCAGCCAGTAGGCGGGGCGCCAGCGCTCCTCGACCGGATCCCATTCGAGATCGTGCTTGCCGCTGCAGACGACGAGCGGGCGCGGGTAGCTGGCGAGCCACCCGGAAACCCACTCGATCTGAGTGCGCTGGGGCGTGCGATCGACGAGGTCGAGCAGGTCGCCCGAGATGACGAGCAGGTCGTGCGCCGGGGCGCAGTGCCGCAGCCAGTCGAACCAGCGTTGGTGGAAGTGAAGATCGGTGACGTGAAGAATGGTCATGGGAGTCCAAGGTTTGCCCGGGCGCGCGGGAGCGCGGCGGAGGATGCGGGAAGGGCGGCCGGCGGCCGCGAAGGATACGCATGCGCCAGCTCGTGGCGCGCGCGGCTAAGGGAGGAGGCTGAACTGGTCCGGTGCCTGGGCGGAGGCGGTGCGCGGAAAACTCCGCGCCACCTCAGTTGCCCGCACCGGCCCGGGCCGGACAGATGGAAAACGCGCCATGCGCCGTCTCTCGCGAGCGGCCGCTGAATCGAATGTGGCGATGCGTGTTCATCTGCGGGCAAATGCTACTCTCCGCCGCGGCGAAGTCAACCGCCGCAGGGCGAGGCGCGAGCGGACGTCGCGTCCGCTCACGCGCCGTGCTCCGGCGGCGCTTCGTTCCAGCCGGCGAAAGCTTCGGGCCAGTCGCGCTCGGCGGCGGCGAACATTTCGCTCCAGCCTTGCTTGAGCAGGGCGGCCGCCGCGTCGTCGCCGAGCTGCGAGAAATATTCGATGACCACGGCGCAGCGGTCCTCCCAGTCGCGGGGATAAACGGAGCGAGCCCAGCCCTGCATGCGGCGGACATTGTTGTTACTGAGGGTGGAGTTGATTTCGGAATTCATATGACGGTGTCTTTGCGGAGGGTGGGAGTTCGCCGAGCTGCGGAACGGGCGTCGGTCGCCGTTCGCGCCGGTCTCGTCGGGCGCGCCGCTCGGGCGCGCGGAAGGTCCGGTGGAAAACCGGATCGGGGACCGCAGTCTGTTCGCGGTCGGAACGGAGTCGGGCGCGCGTGCCCGAAGGCAGCGCGCCGCGTCCGCTCATTGTTCGCCCGGGCCGTGCGCGCTGATTCCCGTCTGGACGCGGGAACTCAGCTCGCGGCGCCGGGCCGCTCCGGGCAGATGTGCAACGCCAAGCCCATCGCCAAGTGCTGGCGGGCGTGGAAGAATTTTTTCTGTGGCGTGCGGAGCTTCACCACGGCGTTACGTGGACGCGGAATATTTTTTGTCAAGCCTCGCACCGTTCGTCCGCGGCGGCGGCGCGATCGGGTCTCGCCTGATTCGCGATCGCGCGCGGCGAGATGTTCGGGACGAGTGAACGCGCGAACCCGGCGTCCGGCCGGGTCGGTGGCGCTAAGCGGACGGCGCAGGCGGGTTAGGACGACGGATGATGGCGCGGCGTCGGCGCCGCGGTTAGAATCCGCGGCTAAGACGCCCGGGCGCAGGCGGAGGATGCGGCTCGGTTCTCCGTCCCCCGATGTCGCGCACCCTTTTCACCCTGCTGGCGATCGCCGCCGCGGTCCCGGTCTCCTCCCGGGGCGAGGACCTCTATGTGCGGCCCAACCACACCTCGGGCGCCAACACCGGCGCCGACTGGGCCAACGCCTGGAACGGTTTCGCCTCCATCGTCTGGGGCGAGGGTCCGGGCAAACTCGGCGCCGGCGACACCTGCTGGATCGCCGGCGGCGCCTACACCGCGCCCCTGCTCATCCTCGGCGACGGCGCGCCGGGGCGACCCCTCGTGCTCCAACGCGTGCGCGCCACCGACTCCGCGCCCGCCGCCGCGCCGGGCTGGGACGCGGCCTTCGACCAACCCGTCGTCATCACCGGCGCGCCGCGCGAAGCCGTCGTCAGCTTCGACGGCGGTCACGGCTCGTTCGTCACTCTCGACGGCCGCACGCCCGCCGGCATCCGCGTGCTCTTCGGCAACGGCGGACGCGGCGTCGAAATCGAGAGCCTCGTCGACCTGACCGACATCACGCTGCGCTGCATCGAGGCGGCGGGACCGGGACCGATCGTGCAGATCGGCAACACGCGCGGCTTCGACCTCACGATCCCCGCGATGCTCACCAACCTCACGCTCTCGCGCTGCTCGGCCCATCACGCCGACACGCTGCTGCAGGTGACCGCCAGCACCAACCTCCTCATCGAGCACTGCGACTTCCACCACTCCGGCGCCCTCAACGCCGCGACCTACCACCCCAATGCCATCTACCTCGGCCCGGTCCGCAACCTCGTCTTCCGCTACAACCGCCTCCACGACTACGACGTCGAGGGCCTCTTCTTCGGCCATGCCGGCAACCGCGGCGCGAGGATCCACGGCAACCTCTTCTACCAGGGAGCCAGCCCGCCGGACACCGGACGCGGCATCGAGTTCGACGACACCGCGGACTCGGCCGACTTCCTCGTCTACCACAACACCTTCGTCGACCTGCCGCTGCCGGGCGTGAATTTCCGCAACGGCCAGCCGCACCCGGGAGCGATCGTGATGAACAACCTCTTCGTCGGCTGCTCCGCCGAGTTCGGTCCCGCGGCGCACGACTACAACCTGCTGCCCGTCGCCGCCGGCGAGGCGCACGGCCTCGTCGGCGGCGGGCCGGCGCTCTTCATCGACGCGGCGCGCTTCGACTATCACCTCGCCGCCAGCCCCGGCCCGATCACGCCGCGCAACACCGGCGTCGCGCTCGGTCCGCCCTTCGACCTCGACCCCGACGGCCGCCCGCGCGGCGCCGACGGCGGCTGGGACATCGGCGCCTTCGAATTCGTCAACCGCCCGCCCACCCTCACTCCGCCGGCCAACTTCACGATGCTCGCCGGCACGGAATCCGGTCCCCTCGCCTTCACCGTCGGCGACCCCGACTCCGCCGCCGCCACGCTGGTCGTCACCGCCGCATCGGACAACCCCGCGCTGCTGCCCGCCGCGCGCCTCACGTTCGCGGGCACGGACGCGAGCCGCAGTCTCCAACTCAGTCCGGTGCCCGGGCAGACGGGCGCGGCGACAATCGCGCTCACGGTGGACGACGGCATGGGCCTGACGCGCTCCGCCGTGTTCACCGTCACCGTCTTGGGCAGCGGCCTCACGGGCCAGACGGTCACGCAGGGACGAGAAGTATCCTTCTCCGCGCCGGCGGGCCTCGCGGACGGCACGTTGCACTGGCAGGTGTCGAACGACGGCGGCGCGACCTTCACCGACCTCGCCGACGGCTCCGGCGTCAGCGGCGTGCGCACGCGCGTGCTGACGCTCGCCAACGTCACCACCGCGCTCCACGGCAGCCGCTACCGCTACGTGCTCCACGGCGCCGCGCCGGGCACGAGCGCGGCCGCGCTGCTCACGGTGAACCCGGCGTTCTTCTCCCACCCCGCGGGCATCCTTCGCCTCGCCGACGGCCGGTTGCTGGTGAGCGACGCGGCCACCAACACCGTCCGGCAGATCGCCGACGGCGCCGTGAGTCTCATCGCCGGCCGCGACACCGAGCCCGGCGCGACGGACGGCGTGGGCGCCACCGCGCGCTTCAACCAGCCCGCCGGACTCGCCGGGCTCGCCGACGGCGCGATTGCCCTCGCCGACTCCGCCAACGCCACGATCCGGCGCCTCTCCACGACAGGCTTCGTGACAACGCTCGCCGGTGCACCGGGCAGCCGCGGGGCGAACGACGGCCTGGGCCGCGCCGCGACGTTCAACGCCCCCGTCGCCCTCGCGGTCGATGCCTCGGGCAACCTCCTCGTGGCCGACTCCCTCAACCACGCGATCCGCCGCGTCGCACCCGGTGGCAGCGTCACGACGCTCGCGGGCGGCGCCGACGCAGCCGGCACGGCCGACGGCCGCGGCGCCGAGGCGCGCTTCAATTTCCCCACCGGACTCGCCATCGACGCCGCCGGCGACTGCCTCGTCGCCGACACCATCAACAACACGCTCCGCCGCGTCACGGCCGCCGGCGTCGTCACCACGCTCGCCGGCGTGCCGGGCGTCAGCGGCGCGACCGACGGCACCGGCGGCGCGGCCCTGTTCAACCGCCCGAGCGGACTCGTGTTCGCGCCGGACGGGAATTTCTACCTCGCCGACACGGGCAACTCCGTCGTGCGCCGCGTCACGCCGCAGGGTGCCGTGCAGACGATCGCCGGCCTGCCCGGCATCGCCGGGCTCAAGGACGGCACCGGCGTCGTGGACGACGGCCGCGGCCTCGCCCCGCCCGCCGCGGGCGGAGCCCGCGCCGGCTCCGGCCTGCACATCATGCGCTACCGCGCCGAGGCGATCGGCGGCAGCCTCGAGATCGCGCCGAACCTCCCGCAAGGCGTGAAGGTCGTCTGCAAGGTGTCCCTCGCTGCGTTCGGCGCGCCCGGCGGGCACTGACGCCGCGCAAGAAACGCGCAGCATTTCCGGCGTTTTGGGCGATCTTGTGGCAGCGAACGCCGCCGGCCTTCGCCCGCGCTGCTACGGGGCTCCACCGGCGATTCCGTTGCGATGAACGATCCCACCAACCGCCGCCCGCCTCCGCCCGCGCTCCCGGATGTCGAGAGCGTGCACATCGCCGTGGACGGCGTCGTGCTGGAGGGGGAGTTCGCGGTCCCCGCCGAGGCGCGCGGCCTCGTGCTGTTCGCGCATGGCACGGGCAGCAGCCACCGCAGCCCGCGCAACCGCTGCGTCGCGACACAACTGCAGCGCGCCGGGCTCGGCACGCTCCTGTTCGACCTGCTCTCGCTCGCCGAGGAGGCGAACGACCTGCCGAGCTGCGGCCTGCACTGCGACATCGACCTGCTCACGCGCCGCCTCGTGCTCGCAACGGACTGGGCCCGCCGCCAGGCGGCGGCGCGGCGCCTCGGCTTCGGCTATTTCGGCGGCAGCACGGGCGCGGCGGCGGCGCTCCGCGCCGCGGTGCAGCGGCCGCGCGACATCCAGGCGATCGTCTGCCGCGGCGGCCGCACCGACCTCGCCGGCGACGCCGTGTCGGCCGTCCTCGCGCCGACGCTGCTCATCGTGGGCGGCTGGGACGACGTCGTGCTCCAAGCCAACCACGAGGTCCTGAAACATCTCCCCGGCGTGAAGCGCCTCGAAGTCATTCCCGGCGCCACGCACCTCTTCGAGGAGCCCGGCGCGATGGAGCGGGCCGCGCAGGCCGCGACCGCGTGGTTCCTCAAGCACCTGCGCGAACGGCCGGAGCCGGACGCCGCCTGAGCCGGCGCCGCGCTCAACCGCGGGCGGCGGCGATCTGGCGCGCGAGGTCGAGCGCCACGCGTTCGACGGCCTCGCGGGCGGCGCGGTCCACCGTCCACAACGTCGCCGCGGTGGCGCGGGCGGTGAACGTGCGTTCGCCGCGCGCGTCCTGCAGGCGGATCGTGGCGGCGTAGGTCACGGTGGCCTTCGTCAGGCCGCTGGAAAATTGGTGCGTGAGGGACGCGTCGACGAGATCGGCCACGACGGGCGCGGCGTCGCCGCCGGCGAAGACCTCGCTCAGCACCTTGCCGGTCTGCACGCGGTAGGTGTTGCCCATCTGGTTGAGCGTGTCCTCGCGGGTGGCGAGGGCGAGCGACGGACGCACGGCGGCGAGACGATCGGCCGGCGTGAGGAGCGACTCGCGTCCCGAGCGCGTGAGGTCCATCGGCGCGTTGGTGACGCAGCCGGCGAGCGCGAGCAGGACGGCGCCGAGGGCCAGAAGACGGAGCGGGACACGGAAAGCGGACGGAGGCATGCCTTCACCGAGTCGCCGGAACCGGAAGCGACGCAAGCGCGACCCGACGAACGCGCGGTGTCCGAAAGACCAAGCCGCCGGCCGCTCCCGGAGACGCTTGAGTGGTTCACCCCGGCAATCGGCGCGCAAGGTCGCTAAAACCCGGTCAAAGCGGAGTCGGCGGCGACTTCCTCCTCCCGCGGGCGGCGGGGCCAGGCGATAAGCAAGCCATGGTGAACGTGGTTCGTCTCTTCCTCGCCGCCTGCCTTGCCTCCGCCTCGGTCGTCGCGGCCCGCGCCGCGTCGCCGTGGGACGGACTGCGCGCGGGGCTCAACCGCGAGCAGGTCGCCCGCGCCCTCGGTGTGCCCGTGCTGCGCAACGCCGGCCGCGGACACGAGACGTGGGTCTACGATGCAGGCGCGAGCGTGCAGTTCCACGGCGGCATCGTGTCGGCGTGGACGCCGCCGAAATCCGCCGGGCCGGCCGCGCTCGCCGCCGATGCGGCGCGGATCGCGCAAACGCCGCCGGAGGCGCCGGTCAACCCGGCCCGGCCGCGGCCTGTTTCGCCTCGGCCTTCTTGACGAGTTCGTCGACGACGACGGCGGTCGTGACGTCGCAACCGACGTTCGTCGCCGTGCGGCACATGTCGAGGATGCGGTCCACGCCGAGGATGATGCCGATGCCCTCGACCGGGATGCCGAAGGTGGCGAGCAGGCCGGCGATGAGCGGGAGCGAGCCGCCGGGGATGGCGGCGACGGCCACCGCGCTGAGCACGGCGAGGAGGACGAGCAGGAGCTGCTGGCCCGCGTCGAGGTGCGTGCCGTAGACCTGCGCGACGAAGAGCACGACGCAGCCCTCGAAGAGCGCGGTGCCGGCCATGTTCATCGTCGTGCCGAGCGGGAGCACGAAACCCGCGGTGCTGGGCGAGATCTTGAGCGTCTCGGTGGCGTTCTGCAGCGCGGCGGGCAGGGTGGCCGCGCTCGAGCTGGTGGAGAAGGCGGTGACGATCACGTCCTTGATCGCGGCGAAATACGCGCGCGGGCGCCACTTCGTCCAGAGGCGGAGCCAGAGCGACATCGTGCCGAAGAGGTGCACGGCCATGACGGCGATGCAGCTGAGCACAAAGGCGCCGAGGGCGATCACGATGTCGATGCCGACGCGGACGACGACGCTGTAGATCATCGCCGGCACGGCGTAGGGGGCGAGGCGCAGCGCGAGGTGCACGATGCCGGTCATCAGGTCCTGCACGGTGTTGAGGCCGGCGAGGAGCTGGTCGCGGCGCGCAGCGGCGAAGGACGTGCCGACGGTGCCGACGAGGATGGCGAAGAGGATGAGCGGGAGCACGTCGCCGATGCTGCCGCGGCTGTTGCCGACGAAGGCGCCGAAGAGATTCCGCGGCATGAACATCTCGACCAGCGTCATGAGCGTGAAACCGGCCTGCGCCTGCTTCTGGTTGGCGACGTGGGACTGCGCGGCGCCGCCGAAGTCGGCGAGGATGCGCGTCTTCGTCTCGGCGTCGATGAAGTCGCCGGGGCGGACGACGTTCATCACGAGCAGGCCGAGCACGACGGCGATGCCCATGTTGAGGAAGAAGAAGAGGAAGGTGCGCCCGGCCAGCGGCCCGAGCTTGTCGGGGCGGCCGAGCTGGAGCACGCCGCCGGCGAGCGAGGCGAAGACGAGTGGGATGATGACGAAGAACAGCAGCCGCAGGAAGACCTGGCCGAGCGGGTCGAAGACCTGCACGGAAACCTTCTGCATGAAGGCGAGGGCGTCGGGCCAGACACGGCCGAGCGCGAGGGTGAGGACGCCGGCCACGAGGCCGATGACAAGGCCGCGCAGGATGCGGTTGGCCAGTTTGGGGTCGGAGGAACTCGCCATAGCGGGGAAAAGTGCGCCGAAACCTACCGGCGGCCCCCCGGGTGTCGAACGCGAAGTCGGCCGCCGGCCCCCGCGCCGCGGGCGTAGTTCCACGCCCACCCTCGGCACCGCCGCGGCGGACGGGCGGCGGTTTTTCGTGCCCCTAACCCTTCGCCCCCGCCGGCTTGCGCAAAAGACCGGCGGGAAGGGTTGCGGGGGGCGGGGGTGGTCGTAAAGTTCGGTGTTCCATGACTTCGGTGACCAACGAGCTGCTCGTGATCGTCCTCCTCCTGATCGCGAACGGCGTCTTCGCCCTGGCGGAAATCGCCCTCGTTTCGTCGCGCAAGTCGCGGCTGAAAACGCTGGCCGACCACGGCAACGCCCGCGCCCGCCTCGCTTGGGAGCAGGCGGAGAACCCCACGCGCTTCCTCGCCACCGTGCAGGTGGGCGTCACCCTCAGCGCCATCGCCGCCGGCGCGTTCTCGGGCGCGGTCTTCGCCAATGTCCTCAGCACCTGGCTGCTGGGCCTGTTCCCCACCCTCGGCGAATACGCCTACCCGCTCAGCTTCGGCGCCGTCGTGGTCGTCATCACCTACGCCACCATCGTGCTCGGCGAACTGGTGCCGAAGCGCCTCGGCCTCGCCAACCCCGAGCGCTGGACCATCCTGCTCGCGCAGCCCATGGCGTTCTTCGCCACGCTCATGCGCCCCTTCGTCTGGCTGCTCACCGTCAGCACCGACACCCTCAGCCGCCTCCTCGGCTCCGCCGCGCAACCGAAGGTCACCATCACCGACGAGGAGGTCGCCACCCTCATCGAGCAGGGCCTGCACGCCGGCGTCTTCCACAAGGACGAGAAGGCCATGGTCGAGGGCGTCATGGCGCTCGACCGCTGCCCCGTCCGGGCGCTCATGACCCCGCGCCCGAAGATGGTCTGGCTCAACATCGACGACCCCGACGAGGCCAACTGGCGCAAGATCGTCGCCAGCGGCCACTCGCATTTCCCCGTCTACCACCAGCAGCGCGACAACGTGCTCGGCATGGTGCACATCAAGGCCCTGTGGGCGCACGCCGCCTTCGGCCTCCCGACCAACCTCCGCAACCTCGTCACGCCCGCCGTCCTCGTGCCCGAGACGGCCACGGCGACCCAAGTGCTCGAGCAGTTCAAGAAAACCGGCAAGCACACCGCGCTCGTGACCGACGAGTTCGGCAGCATCCAGGGCATGGTGACGCTGATCGACGTGCTCGAGGCCATCGTCGGCGACCTGCCCGACCAGCTCCGCCGCGCCCAGCCCGAGGCCAAGCGCCGCGAGGACGGCTCGTGGCTCGTCGATGCCACGCTCGCCACCGGCGAGGTGAAACAGCTCCTCGGCGCGAAGGCGCTGCCCGGCGAGGAATCCGCGGATTTCCAGACGCTCGGCGGCTTCGTCGTCACGCAACTCGGCCGCATCCCGAGCGCAGGCGATTATTTCGATTGGAACGGCTGGCGCTTCGAGGTGATGGACATGGACCGCCACCGCGTGGACAAGGTCCTGATCGCCCGCACGCCGGCCCAGGCCGCCCCCGCGCAAAAAGCGAGCGCCTGAGGCGCGCGAGTCCGCGCCGCAAAACCTGTAGGTTGCGCGCTTGCGCGCAACGTGGCGCGCCAGCGCGCCACCTACCTGTAGCAGCCGTCGTCAGACGGCTGTTCACCGAAGCGGACCTTTCCCCAGCCGTCTGACGACGGCTGCTACCCCAATCGCATCACGCGGGTTGCGCCGCCGCGGCCGCGCGTCACTTTCACGGGACTCTCTTCCGCTCCGCGCATGGATCTCCCGCTCGCCTTCGCCGCCCTCACGCTCGCCCTCTGGCTTGGCGCGGCGTGGGACGTCCTGCGCGGCAACCGCCGCCTGCGCCGGCTGGCCACGCTCGACACCCCGCCGCCCGCCGCGTGGCCGCGTGTGTCGATCGTCTTCGCGGCGCGCAACGAGGCCGCCACCGTCGGCGACGCCGTGCCGACTATGCTGGCGCTCGACTACCCCGACCTCGAACTCATCGCCGTCAACGACCGCTCGGACGACGCCACGGGCGAGATCCTCGATGCGCTCGCCGCGCGCGACCCGCGCCTCCTCGTCGAACACATCCCCAGCCTCCGCCCCGGCTGGCTGGGCAAGAACCACGCACTGCACCGCGGCGCGCAGCGGGCGACGGGACGCTGGATTCTGTTCACCGACGCCGACGTCCATTTTCGGCCCGACGCGCTGCGGCGCGCCATCGCGCACGCCGAGGCGGCGCAACTCGATCACCTCGCCGTCGTGCCGCAGCTGCACGAGCGCGGCCACCTGCTCGGCATCGGCGTCGCGGCGTTCAGCCTGCTCTTCGCGCTGTTCCTGCGCCCGTGGACGATTCCCGATCCGCGCAGCCCGAGCCACGGCGGCGTCGGCGCCTTCAACCTCGTGCGCACCGCCACCTACCGCCGCCTCGGCGGCCACGCACCACTGCGCCTGCGGCCGGATGACGACATCAAGCTCGGCAAGCTGATGAAGTCCGGCGGACGCAGCGAATTCGCGCTCGGCGCCGGCGCCGTGTCGGTCGCGTGGTATGCGAGCGTCGGCGAACTCGTGCGCGGCCTGACGAAGAACGCCTACGCCGGCGTCGATTACCGGGCGTGGATGATTCTCGGCGGCGTGGCGGCGCACGCGTTGTTCTTCTTCTGGCCGCTCGCCGCGCTCGGGTTGACCGGCGGAGCCGAACGGTGGCTCTACGTGGCGGCGGTCGCCGCGATGCTCACGGTGGCGGTGGAAAACACGCGCGCCGACGGCGGCCGCGCGTGGCACGGGCTGTTCCTGCCGGTCGGGCTGCTGATCATGGATTACATCCTGGTGCGCTCGATGCTCGTGACGCACGCGCAGCGCGGCATCGTCTGGCGCGGCACGCACTATCCGCTGCGGGAATTGAAAGAGAACCGGCTGTGAGGCGCGCGGGAGACGTTTGGAGTAGGTTGCGCGCGAGCGCGCAACGTGGCGCGCCAGCGCGCCACCTCCATTGGGCGAACGCCACTCACTCGTAGCAGCCGTCGTCAGACGGCTGGGTTCTTTTCAAATGCGCGAATCCTTCAGCCGTCTGACGACGGCTGCTACGGCTTGGCCGCCTACGGCGTCTTGCGCTGCACGAACTCCGCCGTCACGGCCATCACCGACGCGGGGTCGCGCTGCGTCCACACGATCAGCACGCCGCCCTGCTCGTCGAGGAAGGCCTGCTCGCCTTCGCCGCAGGTGAAGGCCTGCCCGGCGAAGGTGTAGGCTTCGCCGGCGCGCACGACGCGCACCTTGGTCGGGTCGGCGAGCACGGTGAGCTGGTCGCGGATGAAGGCGCGCGCGGCCGACTCGGTGAGCTTCGCGTGGCGGTGGGGCTTCAGGCCCTCGGCGATCGAGCGTCCATCGGCGCCGAAGGTCACGGTGTAGAGGAGCGGCCCGGCGGCCTCCTCGATCAGCCACACCTGCATGTCCTTCGCCGGCTGGCCCTGCGGCTTGCCGAAGCGCTGGCGCAGGTCGGAAAATTTCTCTCCCAAGCGCGCCTCCGCGGGCGTCACGCCTGCGATGGCGGCGAGGACGCAGAGGAGCGGAAGAAGTCGGCGCGGGGGCATGGCGGGGGCGGAACGGAAGACGCGATTCAACCGAGGAGATTTTTCAACGCCGCCAGATACTTCTCGCGGGTGCGCAGGATGACGTCGGCCGGCAGGCGCGGGCCGGGCGGCTTCTGGTCCCAGTTGAGGCTGAGCAGGTGGTCGCGCACGAACTGCTTGTCGTAGCTCGGCGGCGACATGCCGGGGGCGTAGGCGTCGGCCGGCCAGTAGCGCGAGGAGTCGGGCGTGAGCACCTCGTCGATGAGGAAGAGGTTGCCTGCGGCGTCGGTGCCGAACTCGAACTTTGTGTCGGCGAGAATCATGCCGGCCGCGCGCGCCCGCTCATGGCCGAAGCGGTAGAGCTCGAGGCTCACGCGCTTCACCTGCGCGTAGAGCGCGTCGCCGACGATCGCCGCGCCCTGCGCGTCGTCGATCGGCTCGTCGTGCTGGCCCTTCGGCGCCTTCGTCGTCGGCGTGAAGATGGGCTCGGGCAGGCGGTCCGCCTGCCGCAGGCCCGGCGGCAGCGCGATGCCGCAGACCTGGCCGGTTTTCTGATACGACGACCAGCCGCTGCCGATGAGGTAGCCGCGCGCGACGCACTCGATGGCGAGGGGTTTCAGTTTGCGCACGATCATGCTCCGCAGCTGCAGGTCGCGGCTCGCGATGCCGCGGCGGGCGAACTCGCGCTCCTGGTCGGGCAGGAGGTGGTTGGCGATGAGACCGGAGGTCTGCGCGAACCACCAGAGGCTCATCTGGGTGAGGATGGTGCCCTTGCCCGGGATGCCGTCGGGCAGGATGACGTCGAAGGCCGAGAGACGGTCCGTCGCCACGAGCAGCAGCGCGTCGCCGAGGTCGAAGATCTCGCGCACCTTGCCCGAGGCGATCTTCGGGTAGGGCAGGCCGTCCACGGTGGTGACGGCGGACGGGGGCAGCGCGGCGGCGATCTCGGCGAACGTCATGCCCCCATCCGGGCGAAATCCCGCGCGCAGCTCAAAGGCTTTTTCACGCGCCGCGCCGGAAATCGCCCGGCGCGCCGCCGCGGGGTCATCACGCCGCGGCATGACGCCGAGTAGCGGCGGCATTATCCCGCGCGGCGCCGGCCGGTTGGCATTGCGCGCGCGCGGCATCCGCACAACCTCGGCGGCACAGTCAATCCGGGTCATCCCACGCGTGGCACGGATGGAGGATTTGCCATGAAAACCATGACCAAAATCGCCACCCTCAGCGTCACCGCGCTCTTCGCCGGAGCCCTCCACCTCGCCGCCGCGCCCGCGGCCGAGATTTGGGAAAACACCTGCGCCTCCTGCCACGGCGCCGACGGCACGGGCCAGACCAAGCAGGGAAAACGGCTCAAGCTGAAGGACTACACCGACAAGGCCGCGCTCGCGGACAAGACCGACGCCGACCTGATCAGGATCGTCACCGAAGGCGTGATGGTCGACGGCAAGCAGCGCAAGAAGGGCTACAAGGACGAACTCACGCCCGACGAGATCGCCGCGCTGGTGAAGTTCGTCCGCAGCTTCGCCAAGTAGGCCCCCGCCCGCGCCCTGCTGGGGCGCGCTCCCCCGGCGCCCCCGTCACCGCCCAGGCGGCGAAGTGGGAGGCATGGCATGTTTTCGCCTCCCGGCTGCATCCGCTTTGACTGCGCATCCGTAGCCGCTACGAATCCACCTCATGCTCTCGGACGTCCTCCAGGATCGCGCAGCGCTCTACGTCTCCGGCTCCATGCCGGCGGCGGAGCGCGAGGCGTTCGAGGTGCTGCTGGAATTCGATGCCGCGCTCGCGGCCCACGTCGCCGCGCTGCAGGAAGCCGCCGCGCTCAGCCTGCTCGGCCCGCGCCCGGCGCTGGCCGCCCCGCCTGCCACGCTGCGCGAGCGGATCCTCGCCGCCGCCGCCGCGACGCCGCAGGATTCGCCCGACGCCCTGGTCGTGACCGACGCCAACGGCGGGGTCCTGTGGATCAACGCCGCGTTCTCCGGCATGTGCGGCTACTCGCTCGAGGAGCTGCGCGGCAAGAAGCCCGGCCGCGTGCTGCAGGGCCGCGACACCGACGCCGCCACCGTCGCCCGCATCCGCGCCGCCGTGGCGGAACGCCGCCCGTGCCGCGAACAGCTCGTCAATTACCACAAGGACGGCCATCCCTACCGCGCCGACGTGCGCATCGCGCCGATCCTCGACGACGACGCGCAGCCGCTCTATTTCGTCGCCCGCGAGCGCGTGCTCGCCTCGTAAACCCGGCGCGCCGATCCCGGTCCGGCGTCGGCGGCCGCGCGGCACAACGGCGGCATGCCCCCCGCGCCGCCGAAATTTTCCCGCGTGTGGGATTCGCGCATACCGCGAGCGTGACCGCGCGCCGGGCGATCCCGGGCCGCCGCGGCGGCGCCAAATCTTTATCTGCCAAGATTGCCATGCACTTACGCACTCCGCTGCAACTTGGCACGCACACTGCGTGTAGTGCTGGCAACAACCCACTCCTGTTATGAAGAAGATCACTTTCCTCCTCTCCCTCGCCAGCCTGAGCCTCGGCCTCCACGCCGCCGCCGCCACGACCTCGCTCGATGAGCCGGTCACCACGCTCGCCGCCTTCACGGTCACGGCCGAGCGCCACACCGACGGCGAAAAGGCCATCGCCGCGAGCCTCGCGGAATTCCGCGCCGAAGCCCGCGCGGCCGCCCAGCCGGTCCGCACCGAGCTGCCGGCCCTCGGCACCGTGGCGCAGGAAGCGCAGCCCGAGACCGCCCGCGCGCTCGCCGCGTCGCCGGCCCGCGTGATCGCCGCCCGCTCCTGAGCGAAGCCCCTCTTTCAGTTTGTGTCCGTGTGTGTGTGCCCAGCCCGCCCCTTGCGAGGGGCGGGCTTACTTTTTGGCTCCAACGGCCTCAAGCCGAGGCCGTGAGCAAGTCGACGCAACGTGAGGCGGGCCCCACGGCGCGTCCGCGCTGGCGCAGCGCCACGAGTTCCCACGTCGCCCACTTGTCCGCGAGCGGCACGAAGGCCACTCCCGGCGGCGCCGCGGTCCCGGCAAAATAGTCGGGCAAAAGCGCCACGGCCCCCTCGGCCACGATCAACGCGAAGGTCGCGGTGATGGCGCTGGTCTCGGCCAGGACGCGCGGCCGGAACCCCGCCCGGCGACAGAGTCCGGTGAGCCACACCGAGCGTCCCGGCGCGACGTTCGCCTCCACGCCGATGAAGCGCTCGCCCCGCAAGGCGGCCAAGGGAATCGCCCGCGACCCGGCGAGCGCATGCTCCTGCGGCAACGCCACGCAGACGCCCAATCGCGCCACCCGCCGGGTGAGAAACTCCGCCTGCTCCAGGATCGCCTCGCGACCGACGATCGCCACGTCGATCCGGCCCTCGCGGAGGGCGAGCAGCTGTTCGCCGGGCGTGGCATCGAAGAGCAGAAGCTTGAGGGCCGGGAACTCGCGCTTCAGCGCCGTCAGGACCGGAGTCAGGTAGCGGGCCGCGGCCGGCGCGAGGTAGCCGACGCGCAGCTGGCGGTGCCGGCCGCGCGCGACCGCCATCGCCTCCGCCCGCGCCATCTCGTAGTCGCGCAGCACCGGCGTGAATTGGTCCCGCACCAGAAAGCCGAGATCCGTGGGCCGCATCCCCCGGGCCCCGCGCTCGAACAGCGGCGCGCCGAATTCCTGCTCCAGCGCCTGGATGTGCCGCGAGAGCGTGGGCTGAGCGACACCCAGCCGTTGCGCGGCGCGATTGACGCTGCCCTCCGCCACGACGGCGAGGAAACTGCGGATGAGTTCGAGCACGCCGGAAGGTATGCAGAAAACGCATAACCGTGACAAGGCCGGCGTATTGGTCGGGCTCCGGCGTTCCGGGTAACCTCGGGCCATGCATCCATCCCGCCTCCCCCGCCCTGCTCCGCTCTTCTCGCTCGCCCGCGGCCTGCTGATCTTCGCCGGCCTCGCCGGCGCGCTGTGCGCCACACCACCGACGGCGACGACGGCGGAAAACGACTCCTCCCTCGTCCTGCATTTCAGCGACGGCTCGCCGCCGGCCGTCGGGCTCGCGGCGGTCAACGCCCGGCTCCGCGCCGTCGGCGTGCGCGTGAGCCAGGTGGACATCCCGGACTCCGCCCGCCCGCTGTTGCGCCCGTCGCAAACGCGCGCCCTGACGGCGGCGGAAGCCGCGGCCGTGCTCGATTATTTTCCTCTCAGCCGCGGCGCGCTGCTGCGGGAGATCGCCCTGGCCGGCCGGGAACCGGCGATGCCGCGCGGCGGCTACCTGCAGACCTCCGAGACCGGGGTCGCTCCCTATCCCAAGGTCTACGACATGCGGGCGCTCGATGCGCCGACGGTCGTCTTTCTTCAGCACAAGTTCGGCAAGCTGCATGTGAACAGCTCCGAGGCCGGTGTCGGCATCGATGAAGTGATGACCATCGTGTCGGGCGGTCCCTACACGTGGTTCTTCGTCCTGCCCGGCGACGTCGTCGGCTTGCTGCGTCTGGGCCGGGTGAGTGAAACCTCTCCGGCGTGGCGCCTCAGCTATCCGGGACTCGTGCCGCACGGCGGCTACTTCGATGCGGCCGACGGCTTGGTCGTCGCCCACGCACACGGCCCGGAGCACTTCGTCATGCGCTACGCGGATGACAGCGTCGCAGGCGCGGCCACGCTCGGCGACAATCCGTGGATCGATTTCACCGCTGCAGCTCCGATCCTGCGCCTGCCGCGTCCGACGACGCGCTGAAAAAGATCCGCCGCGTGCCCGGTCTCACGCTTCTCCCTCGGCCACTTTCTTGCGTGTGTGTTGTGTATCGAGCCCGCCCCTTGCGAGGGGCGGGCTTACTTTTTCCCGGAGAAACTCAGCCGAACACTGCGCGCAGCACGAGCACGGCGCCCAAGCCCGTCAACCCGGCGAGCCCCGAGGCCACCGTCACCGTGCGGTAACCCTGCGCCACGGTGAGTCCGGAAAATTGGGTCACGACCCAGAAGAAACTGTCGTTCACGTGCGACACCATCATCGCGCCGCTGGCCACCGCGAGCGTCGCCAGCACCGGGCCGTGACCGTCGCCCAGCCCCAGCGCCCCGAGCATCGGGGCGATGAGTCCCGCCGTGGTGATCATCGCAACCGTCGATGAGCCCTGCGCGGTCTTGAGCGCCGCGGCGATCGCGAACGGCACCACCAGGCTCCACCCGCCCAGCGACATCCGGCCGACCGTCGCGCCGACGATTTCCGTCAGCGGCGTCTCCCGCAGCACGCCGCCGAAGGCGCCGCCGGCCGCCGTGATGAGGATGATCGCGCCGGCATCCTTCACGCCGTCGCTGCTCCACGCCCCGAAGGCCTTGCTCCCGTGCCGCCGCAGCACCCAGGCCGCCGCGAACACCCCGAGCAGCAGCGCGATCGCCGGCTCGCCGGCAAACGACAGCACCCGCGCCGGCCAGCCGTCGCCGAACGCCCGCCCGGGCGCATCGACCCAGGCTTTCAGCGCGATCAGCGCGACCGGCAGCGCCAGCGGGAACGCGGCCGCCACGATCGGCGGCGGCGGCAGCGCCGCGCGCTCCGGCGCGGCGGATTCTGCCGGCGCCGCCACCGGAATCCGCGGCCCGATCCACCGGGCGTAAAGATATGTCACCACCACGACCGGTCCGGCCACGAGCACGCCGAAGGCGATGACACTCCCGAGGCTCGCGCCCAGCGCGCCCGCCGCCGCGACCGGACCCGGCGTCGGCGGCACGAGGCAGTGCGTCGTGTAGAGACCGAGCCCCAGCGCCACCGCGAAACCCGCCATCGACTGCCCCGTGCGGCGGGCGAGCGACTTCGCGAGCGAGGAAAGGATCACGAAGCCCGAGTCGCAAAACACCGGGATCGACACCACCGCCCCCGTGCCCGACATGGCGAGCAGCGAGCGCCGCTCGCCCGTCAGGCGCAGCACCGCCGCGGCGATCACCTGCGCGCAACCGCTTTTCTCGAGCGCGCTGCCGATGATGCAGCCGCAGGCGATCACGATGCCGATCGCCCCCACCGTGCGCGCGAAACCGTTCGTCAGCGCCGCCAGCACCTTCGGCGCCTCGAGCCCCGCACTCAGCCCGACCGCCAGGGCCGCCAGCAACAACGCGAGGAACGGATGCATCCGCCAGCGCGTCGTCGCCACCACGATGAAGCCCACGGCCAGCGCGAGGGCCCCGAGCAGAACAAGCTCGCGGCTCATGACGCGACGCCCCTCCCGGCGGAATCCGGCGAACCGGCTCGACCGGCGCGCGAGCCGGCAACGCAACGCCACACCGACAACAAGGACGAATTTTTCATGCGGGGGTAACGGGGGTCGCGACGGTTGCCGATCCCGCCCGCGGCGACCAGCACGTTTGCGCCGGCGAGGCGAGACTGGCGAAACGGCCCTGCCTGTGCACCGTCCGACGCATGCCTCGGCGGCCGCTCACCCCCAAGGTCCGTGAAGCCCTGCGGCAGCTCGCCGCCGGGCCGCAGGACATGCGGGACGACGCGCTCCTCCAGCTGATCAACGACGAGATGAAGCCGCTCGACGTCGCCGACATCGCCTACGTCCGCGACCGCGTGCGCTACGCCTGCCCGCCCTGCCCGATGGTCCAGTCCGTCGTCCTCATGCTCAACGGCCTGATCGAGGTGAAGAACCTGAAACTGGAGACGGGCGACGTCAGCGGCGAGCCGTGAGCGTCGGACCGCGAGCCGCTCGCGGAACGGACACGCCGCCCCAGCCGCACAAACCCCGCCCCGACTCTCAAAGGAGCGGGAGCATCCTGCTCCCGCCCCCCGACCAGGGAGCAAGATGCTCCCGCTCCCTTGCGCGACCTTCGCGGGTGAAGCCTGCCGTCCTGTCTGGTCAGCGCTGCTGGCGCTTCACCATCTCGGCGATCCAGATCGGGGCGAAGGGGGACGTGCAGCCCTTGGACACCGGGTAATCGCGGAAAATACCGAGCTTCTCGCCGATCGCGATGGCGCGCGGGCGGTGCTCCGGGTGGTGGATGCCGATCTGCGCGAGGCAGACGTTCATCGTCCACTGCACTTCGGGCGCGGCAGAGGGCATTTCTTTTTCGAGGCGTTGCAGCAACGCGGGGAGCGCGAGTCCGGCGGGCTGCCCGGAAACGCGGTCGGCGGTGAGGCTCCACCCCGCGCGCGCGGCCCAGCGGTCGGCGTCCTGCATCCATTGCTGCCGGAGCTTCTCCTTCTCCGGATGCTTCGCGACAACGTAGGCATTCAGCCAATCGGCGACCCAGCTGTAACTGATCGTGCGCACGAGGCCGTCGAGCGCCGCGGCGGAGAGGCGCGCCGGCTCGAGCAGCAGCACGGCGAGCGATTGCGCGTCGGCGTTGCCGGTTTTCCAGAGAGCGAGGCCGAGGGCGTGGTCGGTCTTGATTTCCTTGGCGAGCTTGCGGATGTCGCCGTGCTTCACGCCAAACTGGTTGTCGCCGGCGCCGCGCTTGGCGTTCTGCGCGCGGACCTTCGGGTCGCCGAGGGCTTCGAGTTTCGCGAGGGCTTGCTGAAGGGTCATGGGGCAGCGGGGGTGACCAAGCTTTTCGCCACGTCCGCCGCCAAGTCGAGGCGAACCGCAAGAAAACCGACCGTGAAGGCCGCCCTCTTCGCGCGCCCTCCGCCGTCCGCCCTCTGATTTGCTCAGCAAATCACCCTGAGCCTGTCGAAGGGCCCCCTCAACGGGCGCTTGGCGCCCTGTCGTCAGGGCGCGATCTCGAGCACGCTCGGGTGACTCCACTCGGCGAAGTCGTCGTTCACGTGCCAGTTCGAGACGAGCCCGAGACTCACGGTGTGCGCGTCGGGCGGAGCGCGCAGCACGACCTCGAGGGTGGTGCCGTCGCTCCAGTCGCCCACGGGGAGTCGCTGCGTGATCATGCTCTTCAGGTGCCGGCCCTCGCGGTCGCTGCAATACAGGATCAGGAAGGTCACATTGCCCGGACTCACCTTGGCCTTCAGGTTCACGCGGGCCTGGTAGAGGGCGCCGGGCTTCGCCCAGTTGGTCTGGTAGAGCGACTCTTGGTTGCCCCCGACCACGCGCAGGGCCCGCGCTCCGTCAGCCAAGGGAACGAAGGAGCGGGACAAAGTCTGGTAGGGCTCGCTGCGCCCCAGCCACGCGCCGCCCTCCACCGTCCAATCGACGAGCGTGAACGGGTGGCCTTCGTGCGAACGGATTTCCGTGAAGCGCACATCGCGCAACACCTCGCGGCCGGGACGCTGGAATTCCGTCGGTGTCGGCGGCCGATCCGCGAACAAGGTGGTCCGTGCATCGCGACCGAGCGGGGCGCTTTCTCCGCGCCGGGCCAAGGCGAGGAGCGCCCCGGCGCGAGGATCCTCGCTCGCGTATTGGGTGATGAAGCCCACCCGGAGCGCGAGCGGGAGATCGCGCTTCAACTGGGCCAGTTCCCGGCGGAGCGTGGCGCGCCTGAACTCGTAGTCGTCCAAGGCCGCGCGAATCTCGTCCGCGTTGGCGGCGCCGCCGGCCATCAGGAGACGCGTGAGCTTCTCGCGGGACTCGTCGTGCGCGCAGAACAGTTCCGTCACGGCGAAGGAGCGGCGGACGAATTCCACCCGCTCGCGCACCCGCGGCGTGCGGGCCTCGCGGGCGGCCTCCGCCAAGAGTTCGCGCAACTCGGCCCGCACGGACGGCGGGAAGAGAAGTCGCTGATGGTCCTCCCGAAAATAGCGGAGCCAGTAGGCCGGCTTGGGTTGTTCCAGGTATTGCCGGTCGCAGCGCTCGAAAAAGGCCCGCATCGGCGCCGCCGCCTCGCGCCAGAAGTTCGCGTAGTAGTCGTCGAGCAGCGCCGCCGGATCGCGTTGCGGGTCCCACAGGAGCTGCGCCGCGAGCCAGAGCTTCGGGCCGTCGAGTCCCCAGTTAGGAAAACACTCCGCGTAGAATCCCCGCGCGCCGACGGAATGGGCGTAGGGGATCGGGCGCGTCACCGCGTAGAGCGTCGGCCGCGGCACGAAGAACGGATCGCCGTAGTAGTAGTCGTAGAGCCCGAAAAAGCGCGGACCGGCCTGCCCCCAGCGGCGCATGAGCTCCATGTCCTCGGCGGCGTAATCCGGATCGAACCACTGGCTGCGGTCGGCCGTCAGATAAGGCAGCACCATCGGGTGCACGGGAAAACGCGGCACGTTTTCCGTCCACTGGTAGGCGTAGGTGGAGAGAAAGCGGTCGGGAAACTCCGGGGCGAGCCGCGCCGCCACCTCATTGAGAAAGGCGAAGAGCGTGTTGCTGTAATCGGGGTAACGGCGGAAATGCTGATGCGGCGCGATCACGGCGAGCGTCGCCGCGCTCTGGTCCCAGCGCCACGAGTCGTTCTGCCCGAAGACGGCGGTGAGTTTTAGGGGATTATCCCGCAGCTCCTGCGCGAGCACCTTCACCGCGAGATCCACCGTCGCGGGGCTCGTGAGGTCGGGCTGCCAACTCTGCGACTTGGGCCGCGGGACGAGCCGCCGGCCGTTGACCAGAGGCGCCAGGCGCGGATCGGCGGCGGCGGCTTCGGGCGTGATGATCTGGTAGGCCGTGTGACTGTGGCCGAACAACGGCCGCAGGCGGTTGCGCGCGTGCCACGCCTTTTCGTCGGGCGAATCCAACGCGCCGAGATGGCGCGAAATATACCCCGGCTCGTGCCGGTGCTCGCCGGTCGCCAGCGCGAGCTCGGCGCGGCGCGGCACCTCGTGGCCGAGTTCGCCGGGCATGAACCAACGTGCGCCGACCTCCCGCTCGAGGAACCACGTCGCGGCCATAACCGCGTCCTCCGGGTGATCGGCGAAGAGTTCAAGCTGCCTTGAGCTCACTCGGTAACCCACCCCGCGCCGCAGTGGGTCCGCCTTCACTGTGCCGCTCGGTCCAGCTGCGCCATCGATGACAAGTCGTCGTTGACCGGCCTGGCGCATCGCCCGGTCTTCCGTGAGAATACGAAAATGACCTGCCGACAATCCAGCCGCCTCGGCGAGTGTGGCCTGCAACAATTGAGCCGCCGCGCGCTGCTCTACCGTGGCCCCGGCCGGCATCACGATGACGCAGGCGGCATGATGGCCGGCAAACAACACGAAGCGGTCCGCCGGCGCGGGCCGCGCCCGCGTCCAACTCGCCAGCGCGAGGCCGAGTGCGATCACGGCCGCGGCGAACGCGGCGATCGTCGAGGGAGCGAGGCGCGAGGCGCGTGTCATCGCACGGCGGCCGACGTGCGCGAGTTCACCCAGAGATTGTCCGCATCCTCGGGCGCGGTGCCGTTGGCCCCGGAGCTCCAGAACAGCGGCTCGCTGTGGCGCCGGTCCGGTCCACCGGACACGAGCAGGTAGCCTGCGGGCTCTGGATCGCGCGCGAACAGGTAGTGATAGACGTAGGGTCGCCCCCAGGGATCGACAATTTCGTTACCCGGGGCGGTCGGGTCGGAGAGGCGGAAGTAGAGCTGCGCCCCGGTCATGAACCAAGGCTGCGGCTTTTCGAAGGGCTGACCGCGGGCATCGGCGCGGCCAAGCAGACAACGCAGCAATGGCACGCCGCCCATCACGGCCGGGTAGTCGCCGTGCCTCGCCTTGAATTGCTCGAGCATGCGCTGCAGCTGGGCGAATTCGCGCTGCGTCTGCTCGATGCGCATCTGCCGGCTCAGCGTGGCGACGCCGCCGGCGAGCAGGGCGACGGCCGCGGCGATCGCGGCGAACCACAGCGCGAAGCGCAGCAGCGAGGATCGGCGTTCGGGGGGCGGGCGCACGGTCCGACTCCAAGGACGTGCCGCCGCGCAGGCAAACAGATGTTTGCCAATCCGCGGGGCGCCGCCGAAAACAGACGCGCCCTCGCATGAGTCTCTCGCCCCGCGCCTTCCGCCCCGCCCGCGCCGCCGCGCTGAAGTCCGCGCCGATCCACCCGGCGGAGACGGCGTTGACGGCGGTGCTGGCGGCGTGGCTGGTGTTTCTACCCTGGGCCTTCGGCACGCGCGACGGCTGGGCGCAAGGCACGTCGCTGGGACTGGCCGCGCTCGCCTTCCTGCTCGCGGTGTTTCCGCGGCGCATCCCGGAGACGCTCGAGGTCGCACGCCCGCTGCGGCTGCTCGTGCGCTTGCCGCTGTTCTGGCTCGGCCTCGCCGTGCTCGGCTACGTCGCCGTGCAGGCGGCGAATCCGGCGTGGACCTTCGTGCGCAACGAGACGTCGTGGTGGCTGGAGCCGCGCGACCACTTCGCCTGGCTGCCCCACGGCATCGACGCCCCCTTCGAACGCATGAACCAGTGGCGCGTGCTCCTCATCTGGGCGGCGCCTGTGCTCGCCGTCACCGCCGCCTGGCTCGGCCTCACGCGCCGGCGCACGGTGCAGTTTCTCGCTGTGCTGCTCGTGCTCAACACGACCGCCGTCGCGCTGCTCGGGATGCTCCAGCGCTTCACGGGGACGAACAAGATCTACTGGCACTTCAGCGTGCCCGGCGAGGCGTTCGGCAGCTTCTTCTACCGCAACCACGGCGCGCAATTCCTGCTCCTCGGCCTCGGCCTCGCGCTCGGGCTCGGCATCCGGCACTACCTGCACGGCGAGGCACGCGGGGCCCGTTCGACCCCGGCGCCGGTGTTCGGCTTCCTCGGCGTCGTGATTGCCGCCGGCCTCGTGGTGAGCACGTCGCGCCTCGGCGCCGTCTTCGGTGCAGCGCTGGTCGTCATGCTGCTCGGCGTCTTCGCGGGACAGCTGAGTCGCACGGGCCTGGCGCGCCGCACGTTGCCGCTTCTCGCCGCGATCGTGGTGGTGGGTTTCGGCGGGTGGTTTCTCGCGCAGGTGGACCTCAGCCGGTTTTTTCAACGGTTCCAGGACCTGGCAAAGGGCGAGGGTGAGGCCTCGCTGCACATCCGCGTATCGGGGGCGGAACTCGCGCGGGACATGTGGACCGCACAACCCTGGTTCGGCCACGGCGCCGCCGCCTACCTGCACGTCGAGCCGCACTTCACACCCGGCCTTCCGGTGTTGCCGCGCGAGACGATGTTCTATGGCAACGGCCACCATCACGTGCAGCACTTCCGCACGCGCGACGCGCACAACGACCACCTGCAGCTGCTCGCGGAGATGGGCCTGGTCGGCGCCGCGCTCGTCTACGCCCTGCTCGCGACGGGACTCGCGGCCCTGACGGCACCCGCGCGGCGCGGCCACCCGGTGGTGTACGCGACGCTGGTGACGGTGCTGACGCTGGTGACGCTGGCGACGCTGGACTTCCCCTTCGTGAACCCGGCGATCCTCGGCACCTTCGCGCTGCTCTTCCCCCTCGCCTGCCGCTGGGCCGACCTGGAGCCGGCGGCCAGCCGCGGCTGACCGCCTCCGCCGTCTGATTTGCTCAGCAAATCACCCTGAGCCTGTCGAAGGGCACCCTCAACTTCAACCGGCGCTTGGCGCCCCCTCAACTGGCGCTTGGCTCCCCGGCCTCTACTTAAACCATTGGCCGCAAAAAGGCGCAAAAGTCACAAAAGGAAATCAATTCAAGCAGTCGGAAACTTCTGCGCCTTATGCGCCTTTGTTTCTTAGGCTGCCCGGCGGGCGCCCGCCTCGGTCACCCCTTCGGGGCCAAGCACGTATTGGATGCTCGGCCATCTCCGCGCTTTCGCGCTGCGTTCGCGGCTACTTCTCCGCCGAAGGGCCGCCCCCTTCAACCTCAACCGGCGCTTGGCGCCCCCGGCCTCCGGCTCTTCACGTCGCGTCGAGGTGCGGGTGGTATTCGGGCACCATGCCGAGCAGGTCCGCCGCCGAGACAAAAAAATCCACCATCTGCACTTCGAACGCCACCGCGTCCGCCGGACGGTCGCCGGGAATGACGAGCGACGCGCCGAACGACGTGCCGGCTTCCGCAGGAGCTTTCAGGGTGGTGGCCAAGGGGGGTGTCGCCGGCTAACGCCAAACGATGGCGCGGAGGCAATCAGGCCGGACCGGTTTGTTCAATTCAAAATGAAGTAAACACGGGCCCGGCCGGCACCGCGCCGGCCGGAAGTGCCAAGGAGCAAGTTACAAGTAGCAAGGGAGGCGGCGCCTCGCCACCTCGCGCAACGTCACGCCGTCGCCCGGCGGCGGCGGAGCCACACAGCACACCCCAGCGCGCCCACGCCAAAGATCAGCGCGTAGGTCGAAGGCTCGGGGATCGCCGAGGTCGTGGAAAATGTGAGCAGCTGGCCGCTGCCACCGGCATCAAAACTCGGGGTGATGGTGAGGCTGCTGACCGACCCTTGAAGCGCGATCGAGCCGTTGAGCCAGTTGGCCGATGAGACATCCCACTGGTAGCCACTCACACTGGAATCAGCGTTGCCGCTCACGATGGACAAGCCGGTAAGCCCCGTGCCGGAAAAATCGTAGTAGGTCGGGCCGTAAGTGTTGGCACTGCGGAAAAACAGCGTGTGGAGCGTGAGTCCGCTAACCGGGGCGGCGAACGTGAAGGTGATCGTCTGCCCCACCGAGTAGGAGAACATGTCCACGTCATCGCCCCCAGAATCCGGCGTGAAGTCGGGAGAATTCAGACTAAAGGAAGCCACACCTGCGAAAGGATCGCCGGACACGGTAATGGAGACACCATTCAAGCTGCCCGACGTGGCCGAGGACCACGTCGCGAAGGTGGTGACTTGGGCGAACGCACGGGTGGCAATCAAACACACAAAGAGCAGGACAACCGGGGATTTAACCATATGACCGTCGATATTTTTACCCGCAAAATGTCGGGCAAATGAAATTTTGCCGGCATGCCCACGGAATCTGGGCTCTCCGTAGGTTTAGGGTATCCGGCAGGTAACGTGCACGCACGCGCCTTTTCCCGAAGAACGAGCTTCAGCGCAACCAGATGCGGCGCCCGGCAAGCCTCGGTCGCTGCCGGCCTCCGCCTGTTCGCCCATGCTGGCCGACATAGTCCCAAGACGCACCGCGGATTTGGCTCAATTTCCGGGAGGCAGGACGCTTTCTAGAGAGTGTGATTCAAGCCAAAGGTGGAGCGCGCTCAATCCGTGCACAATTCCGGCCTGACGCACCGCTCCCTGCTGCCTCTCTTCTAAGGCCTCCTTCTCCTTGAATGCCTTTTCTGCGTGAGCCTTCTGAGCCACACGATCGATCACCGCCGCCGGGTGGGCCATCAGGCTTGAAGACCTCGCCCTTGAGGAAGAGGAAGCCGCCAAGGGCCATCCCACTTTAGGCCACCGCTCGACCCTTGCGGCGGTGATACCCGAGCCGACTTACTCGCTACACCATGGCTGGTCGCGTGGTATCAGCGCGAGAGCTTCGGATTTTCTGCAGTCCATGATCACCCACGATTGGCAGGGACGGTTGAGCGAACGCGCTGAAAAGTGTCCGCGTAGTGTCTCAGCCATGTGGGGGCTCGCTATACGCGAGCCCCCACACATGGCTGGCGGGCTTTCTAAATTGGCGTCCCCACGGGGATTGGTGCCGCTCCGCGGCATCGCTGCGCGACCGAGGCTGCGCCTCGTCCGTTCCGGCCTGCGGCCTCCACAAACCCCTCCGGGGTCCGAACTTCGCTGCGCGAAGCGCCAACAAAAAAGCCGCCATGGCTGGCGGCTTTTAAGTTGGCGTCCCCACGGGGATTGGCTGCCTCCGGCAGGTGCTTCGCACTCGCGGCTCCGCCGCGCCCCTTCTCCCTGCGCTTCGCTCCGGTCGTCGAACCCGAGGGCAGATGCTCCGCATCTGTCGCCGCCCCGGCGGCGATTCTCATCCCCGTGGGGACGCAGCCGAACAAAAAAGCCCGCCATGGCTGGCGGGCTTTCTAAATTGGCGTCCCCACGGGGATTCGAACCCCGGTCGGGCTAACCGCATTTTGACTGATAAGATGTTAGATGTTTTCACTCTGGGCACGGATGCACGTTGCGTCTGCAAACAGTCGAGCTGTTGCCAGTATTGTTGCCAGTGAGTTTAGCCTACGCCGGTGCTCACTTTCCCCGAACCTGAACTACCCGCTTCAACGCCCGGAAAGTTTGAGTTCACGTAGCGTGAAAGAATGACCGCCCTCCCGATTGTGAAGAACGATTTTCGTCCCGAACTTTCGAGGGGTCTTAAACTGTAGTCGCGGCGATCTCGGGTCATTTAAAAAAACCTTAACCGAAAATCCATCGTCAACGACTTTCAGCGTGAATCTTTCGCCCGGACGGAGGCCTAATCTTACCGCTGCGATATCTTGCCTGCCGTCTCCAGTGTGATTCCAAGTAAACGCAGAGAGTGATCCAGTTGGCATATCTAAGTGGATCGTGACCCCGCTGTCAGGAGCACCGAATGGGTTCGACCTCGCTTCGCTCGCACGCAAGTAAACGTCGAACACGTCGGAGGAACTTTTGAATTCCCCGGTCAGTTCTATTGTCGCTGATGAATAGTTCTTCCGCGACACGATGTTGCCGCGATTATGAAAATCGATTCGATCTGAGAAGAAATTCACGTCTGATCCTTGAAGTGGACCCCGTCGGTTGGACACGAGGGACGGGCGATTAAGATATAATTTTC